>Ga0210020_1000025_pt1 | contig 215207 bp, 199 predicted proteins | sample CryGeymeta201514_FD_183980 | JGI IMG/M metagenome (GOLD analysis project Ga0210020, IMG submission 183980) | Groundwater microbial communities from Crystal Geyser aquifers in Utah, USA - Crystal Geyser metaG 2015-14 (SPAdes) (version 2) | ecosystem: Environmental > Aquatic > Deep subsurface >... | reverse complement strand
CAACCACTGCACACTAATTACAAAAAGCACTAATAATATCGTGTTTTCTAATCTTTAATCAAACCACAACATCAAGTCAGCAAATATATTTGTTCGTTGCAATATCGTGTTTTCTAATCTTTAATCAAACCACAACTATACATTGGGAAATGCAAACATTATTGTAATATCGTGTTTTCTAATCTTTAATCAAACCACAACTTCCAACCATTTATGATTTTCTTATAATCTAATATCGTGTTTTCTAATCTTTAATCAAACCACAACTTGACTGGTCCACATCGTGTCCAGGAATCAAATATCGTGTTTTCTAATCTTTAATCAAACCACAACTAAAAAAGAGAGTGAAAATGCGTGTAAAAAAATATCGTGTTTTCTAATCTTTAATCAAACCACAACTATTTAGCTAATGAATTGGGAGAAGTGTTTAATATCGTGTTTTCTAATCTTTAATCAAACCACAACTAAATTGGTTGCTGGGTATAAAAAACCATAAATATCGTGTTTTCTAATCTTTAATCAAACCACAACTGAATTTGCCATTGGATGTTCTAAACATTTAATATCGTGTTTTCTAATCTTTAATCAAACCACAACTGCATGGCTACGTTTCATATACGAACCGTAATATCGTGTTTTCTAATCTTTAATCAAACCACAACTTTGGTCGGTTGGCATTAAATAACCTAAATAATATCGTGTTTTCTAATCTTTAATCAAACCACAACGTGTAGGGAGCATTTCTAATACTATCCCAAATATCGTGTTTTCTAATCTTTAATCAAACCACAACCTTCCTTCGTAGTCTCCTTTAACAAAAAACAATATCGTGTTTTCTAATCTTTAATCAAACCACAACTGCAAATCTCGTATGGCACATAACTATCAAAATATCGTGTTTTCTAATCTTTAATCAAACCACAACTTGTAAATGGTGGGTTTGCAATTATTTTGCAATATCGTGTTTTCTAATCTTTAATCAAACCACAACTGTAAATGCCATCTTTTAATAAGTAGTTTTAATATCGTGTTTTCTAATCTTTAATCAAACCACAACCAAAAGGTGTCAAATGCACGAGTATTATGAAATATCGTGTTTTCTAATCTTTAATCAAACCACAACTATCATATTTCTCCTAAAAAGTTACAAGATAATATCGTGTTTTCTAATCTTTAATCAAACCACAACGGTTATCTTCTCCATTGAAAATAACCCCAAAATATCGTGTTTTCTAATCTTTAATCAAACCACAACTCTAACCGTGCTACAACATTGAAAGAAAATAATATCGTGTTTTCTAATCTTTAATCAAACCACAACTAACGGAGTGTTCGCCTTTTCTTTTGTAATAATATCGTGTTTTCTAATCTTTAATCAAACCACAACTGTTTGTAAGTGTCATAATTTATTGATTTAATATCGTGTTTTCTAATCTTTAATCAAACCACAACCAATTTAGACTATGAAACTGATAAAGAAAAATATCGTGTTTTCTAATCTTTAATCAAACCACAACTAACCAATAAAAACACATCAAAAAAAGTTTAATATCGTGTTTTCTAATCTTTAATCAAACCACAACCAATTATTAGTAACTACTTGCGGTGTTGGAATATCGTGTTTTCTAATCTTTAATCAAACCACAACCACTGCTAATTTTTCGTAAAGCGCTTGTTTAATATCGTGTTTTCTAATCTTTAATCAAACCACAACCGATTATATACAGTTTTCTAACGCTTTTTTAATATCGTGTTTTCTAATCTTTAATCAAACCACAACTGGAGTAAAATTAAAACTTTTCATCCATTCAATATCGTGTTTTCTAATCTTTAATCAAACCACAACAAAGCATCAGAAAGAGAACCTAAACGAGTGAATATCGTGTTTTCTAATCTTTAATCAAACCACAACCACTAAGTCCTGATGACTTACTCGCTGATGAATATCGTGTTTTCTAATCTTTAATCAAACCACAACTTGAAAAAAATACAAAGCAAACAATTATTGAATATCGTGTTTTCTAATCTTTAATCAAACCACAACTTGACTGACCAACAAAATTAACGCAAAAACAATATCGTGTTTTCTAATCTTTAATCAAACCACAACGTATTCCAGTTTGCTAAATATGGGCAAGTGAATATCGTGTTTTCTAATCTTTAATCAAACCACAACCGAGCAGAAGAAAGTCCTGATAGACGATTTAATATCGTGTTTTCTAATCTTTAATCAAACCACAACTCCTGCTCATTTGGGAAAATTATAATTTCGAATATCGTGTTTTCTAATCTTTAATCAAACCACAACCATTACAGACCTACGGATAATATTGCCTTTAATATCGTGTTTTCTAATCTTTAATCAAACCACAACCATTACAGACCTACGGATAATATTGCCTTTAATATCGTGTTTTCTAATCTTTAATCAAACCACAACGCGTCACCAATGCAAACAATTAAGGCAACAAATATCGTGTTTTCTAATCTTTAATCAAACCACAACGCGTGGTTTTTGCTCAAGCCCCCTTTTTTTAATATCGTGTTTTCTAATCTTTAATCAAACCACAACTAACCTTTTACGCTTCCATCTTCATTAAATAATATCGTGTTTTCTAATCTTTAATCAAACCACAACTTGTGCATCTGTGTGCGTTTCTTGGTGATAAATATCGTGTTTTCTAATCTTTAATCAAACCACAACGATACCACATTAATTACAACAAAGTATACAAATATCGTGTTTTCTAATCTTTAATCAAACCACAACTATTAGATTGTTTGGGCTATCTTGTGGAAGAATATCGTGTTTTCTAATCTTTAATCAAACCACAACCAAACAGTATCGAATACAAAGAAACTTTCAAATATCGTGTTTTCTAATCTTTAATCAAACCACAACCATTTAGACGAAAAGTTTATTATAATCAATAATATCGTGTTTTCTAATCTTTAATCAAACCACAACCATTTGATAGGGCTTTGAAATTTGTAAAAAATATCGTGTTTTCTAATCTTTAATCAAACCACAACTTACATTTTATTCGTATTGTACCCCCTTTAAATATCGTGTTTTCTAATCTTTAATCAAACCACAACTGAAAATCAGTTGGTGAAAATCGGGAGATTTTCAGTTGTGGTTTGGCTGTTTAAGAGTTTGAAGAACCTCATGTCAAAGAACTAAACTTTCAATTTCAAAGTCTTGTCTTCCTATAATTGCACTAATTACAATTGTTTCTTCTTTTATCTAATAATAAATTGCATCAACACCACAAACACATTTGTAATAATTTTTTTTAATATTTGGTACAGCAGGAAACATATATGGATTTGAAGCAATTTTTTCAAAACATGAATGCATCATTTCAAAATATTTATCAGCTTGGTTTATCCCAAATTTAGTTTTTCCAAATTCATAAATTCTTAGTAAATCTTCTTTTGCTTTTTCACTTAAATTGTAATTATACATTTAGCTTCTTTTTAAATTCAGCCAGCATTTCTTCTTTAGTTTGCTTTTTTGCAAGCCCACTCTTTTCTCCAAGTTCAATTTTCATACGAACAAATTCATAATAATCCTCTTGCTTTCTTGCTTGCTGAATTAAATAATTTACAGCTTCACTTTTGCTGGCAAATTCCTCATTGGCTACTTGCTGTTTTAACCATTCATCATTTTGATTGGCTAAGGTGATGCTTTGTCTTGACATGATTTATTAATTTTAAGTGATGTAAATATATACCAAAAATACATAACTAAGATGAATTTTAAGGACAGTTCACAAATGTTTGAATAAAAATTTGTAAGATGATTGACCAACTCAGAGAAAAATCATTTTATAGTATTAATTTCTTGTTAAAGACAATAAATCAGTATTTCAAAGAACGTAGTTATCAAAAAACATTTATAAAAAATCATAAAAAATCCCAATACTCAGATTGGGATTTATAGCTTTTATGCTTTTGGTTTACTACTCGATTTTTTTCGTTCACTTTTTTTTACACCTCCAGCCATTTCATATTGCGAACTATTTTTACCAAATTTGGTTGCCACTCCCGTTAATACTCGGTCATTCCAATCACGCACCACCTCTATTTGAGCAATACAATCATTATACATATCGTCTATGGCACTCAAAGCAGTATTGTATTTGTTTAAGTTGGTTCGCAATTGGTTGATTTGCGTTTCATAATTTGCGGCAGTGATGCCATTTCCCAAATCAATTTCTGGGTCAATACTTTTCACGGATGACAAACGAGTAGTTCCTTTTTCAAGATCAGGTACTCTAATTAATTTTTTTCTAGCCATTATTTTTAAATTTAAAAGTTTGCAATAAATGTAAAAAAAAGTTGAAATACTCAAAAATTATTAAACACTATTTTTTAGTTTTTTTAAAATAATTTAATGTTTTATAAAATTTTTTTAAAGATACTTATAATAGATTTCGCATTTATTAAAAATGAGTTTACGTTTCTTATCAACTAGTTTACGTTTTCTATAAATTAGTAAACGTTTGTTATAAAATAATACACGTTTATTGATAACTAGAAAGCATTTATAAATAACAAGTGTGCATTTGTTAACAATTAATATACGTTTCTTGTAAACTAGTTTACGTTTGTTAATAACTAGAAAGCATTTCCTATAAATTAGTTTACATTTATTATAAACGTTTATTTAATTCTTATAAATTAGAAAGCATTCTTTTATAATTAGAATGAAATTAAAAATTTATGATTTTTCAATTTTACCTGATACTGATATTTTTACCTTGACTGGATTAAAATTAAATTTTTTGAACTTAAACAAAATTTTATTGAAAAGTCAAAACGTTTCATAAAAAATCAATTTTACCAGAAGGATGCAAAATAAAATCTGTTCCTTCATAAATTGCCTTTACATTACTCAAGCTAATTCTTAATTTTTGAGAAGGTTTATCAAAATTTAATGATGACTCTTCTTTTAAATCTTTATCAGCTCCACCTTGTGCATGATGACGTAAATTTATTCTACCATCACCTTCAAATTCTGTAATTTTAAAAAGTCGTTTATTTATTTCCTGCTTAGAAATAGTTTTTAGTTCTTCTGGATTATTTTCATAAAAAATTGCCATTTGATTTACCTTTAAAATTTTAGATAAAGGCATTAACATTTTTGTTTTCTTATGCACAATTTCAACATTTTTTTCAACAGGCATTTCTAATTTACTATCGCCTTGATTAAATTTAGCTAATTCAAAAGCTGAAATTGTTTTATAAGGTGGTTTTCCTTTTCCATCCACAGTTTCATATATCGCCATAGCAAAAATGTTTTCTAGTGTTGCATAATAATGTTCTTTGTATTCTTTTCGTTTGCCCTGTGAAACGTGACTTTGTGATTTAATTTTTGGTAAATTTTTGTTTTTTGTTTTTAATCTAATTTTCTTAATTAGCATACTTTTTAAATTATCTTCTTCTGGTAATAAGATAAAACCTTGCTCAGTCCTGACATTTTTTAAACCGTGTTTCTTTATCCTTTGCTTAATACCTTCATCAACAATGTTTTCAAGATTTGCCTCATTTATGTTACTTGCCCAATCTCTTTTTACAAACCAAATTACTTTTTCTGAATTTTCATTTTCTCTTTCAATTGCCCCAAAAAAGGAAGCTTTATGCAAAGAAGCTCTTATTCCTTGTCCTTTTTCATAAATTACATTTCCTTGTTTATCGTATTGAATTTTATTTCTTTTTCGTAATTTCTTTTTCGTTTGTTTTTCAATTTTATCTTTATGATTGTGAATGACTATGATGTTTTCTTTCAATTGATTCACATCTTCTGTGAAGGTTTGCCAAGGTTTTGCAATTTTAAATTTGTCTTGATATCTATTTTCTTCAGATTCTTTGAATGCTTCTGCTAAACCATCTCGAATACTTTTATCCATACACGTTAAAACCACAGCATCAATGGCATGATGATAATGATAATTTCTATCTTTTTCTCCTAATCCCCAAGACTTCCTTACATCTGCAACCATTGTTCCTTTTGCTGGAAAAACTCTTTGAAATAATGATTTTAAGAACAATTCAGAATATTTAGTGATTATTCCTGTATCTACCAATTGACTGTTTTTGAAATTGGGTTTAATTTCAGTTGCTGTAAATCGATATACTTTTTGTTTCCAATAATCCAAATCTAGTTTTAAGTAATGACGTTGTTGAATTGCTCTGTTTTTTTGCTCAACCGTACTCGCTACTTTTGAAAAATACTTTTGTTGTTCAATTTTTTCTTCTAATTCTTCAATAGTTTTTTGCCAAACTATAATATTGTTAGTGAAATTATCTTTATAATTTCCATCATTAATGTCTTGCGGAATTCTATTACCTTTAATTTGATTGAATGCTTTTTCTGCTAACGTTTTATTTGCTATAGAATTATCGAAAGATTTGCTTCGAGGAAAGGTGTGTTCTATATCAAATTGCGGATTTGAACCTAATAATTTTTCACAATTAATGGTTTTATTTGTGTAAAAACAAATTCCGTTTTGCTCTTGACACAATCTATATTTGATAACATCTGATTCTGTTACGACAGAGTTGGTGTCTCTTGCAAACTCTTCTAGTTTTTCTCTATACTTTTTATTTTCATTTTCACGTTCACGTTGCCATCTTTCAATTGCAAGGCGTTTGTTTTTATCATTTAATTCTCTGGCTAATTCAATAATTATTTCTGTATCCGGAGCTATTTTACCTTCTTTAAGTAAAGAATTTACCAATTTTCTTAAATAAAACAACGTTCGCATTGCCATTGGATTTTTAATAGAATTGGTAAAAGGCAATCCTAAAAAACCATCTTGACTTTGCGGATAAGCATCCATAGCAGAAGGATGATACAATTTATCCGCTTGTTCTTTTGAAACTTTATATTCTTGAATTAAAAAGTTTTTTATAATTTCATCAACTCTTGGTTTTGGTAAATAATAACCGCCAAATCTTCTTTTTCTTAATTGTTGCTGAAATTCATTTTCAATTTCGGCTAACAATTCAGTTTTTGTTTCGTCTGACATTTTTTCCCATTCATACTTACCGTAGAATAACTTGGTTTTTTCAGCTACATTTTTTTTATCGGTTTCATCTAAAATATAATCGAAATTGGAATTATCATATTCTTTGATAAAATCGCCAACCAAACCATTTACAACGTCAATTTTTAACGTTTGAGTTTTATAATTGGAAATAATATCAATGATGGTATCTTGAATGAATTCTTTATTTTGATTCCATTTATCTTTTCCAATTATAGCATCAATATTCGCAAAGAAAACCGCATAAGGATAAATAATGGTACTTTCTAAAAATGGTAAAATTTTGCCTATAGCTTTTTTACTTAATGAAGAATATCCTTGTTTTAAATTGATTCCTTCATAGTAATTAATTTTATCTTCTGAAATATCAAATCGAGTTCTTATGAAATTTTTCACTTTCTCAGAAGTAATGTCATTTACAAAATCGCCTGAAAAAAATAACGAATGCCATAATTCATCTACTAAATCATCAACATTTTTATTGTCTTGCTTTTTATATTTTGAAACAAGTTGTTTTTTACAATCTGTCCAATCTTCTGCATCAAAAACTTCAATTAATTTACTAATTGTTGGACTTCCTACAATAGGATATTTATCATTGTAATTAAATTCAAAAAACAAACTTTCTCTCTTAGCAACTGTATTGATACTTTTTGAAATATCAACAAACTTGAAATTTTTTGCACTAACTCTGTAAAATTTATCTTTCGCAATTTTGTAATACTCTGGATGTTCTGAAAGAAAAACAAACTTATCATTATTTTGTTCTTTTACTTTGATAGAATTCAAATATTGAAACATTCTAAATTCTTCAAACAAAGGATGACTTATAGGACAACGTGCTTTTGATTTTTCTAAAGTGCACTTTCCAACTGCTCCTTTTTGAGATTTTAAAGGTCTTTGAAAAAAAATAGCATCAAAAAAAGCATCTGATAATTCTTTCCTTACGTTTTGAGATTTCATTAGAATATTGTATTCCTCAACATAACTAATTCTAGAAGAATTTACTTCTTGATCATCAGCACTAAATTTTGTTTTCCTAACTTTTTTATCATTTTGTAACAAGTCAAAATAATATTCTCCTAAAGTTTTAAAACTATTTTGTTCTAAAATAGCTTGCTCTTTTCTGTATTGCTCTAAATCCTTACCTGCATCAGCATCTTTTCTACCACTTTTGAAACCTCTTCTTTGGCACATATGATACAAAGCTCTTCCTAAATCTTGTTTTGTAACAATTTGATTTATAGCTTTTGCTCTAACTTCATAAGGATTTATTTTCAACCATTCTGAAAATTCAAAATTGGTTGTTGGATATTTCATTTCTTGCCCTTTTTTATACACAGACCACATTAATAGCTCATCATTAGTCAAAGGACAAAAACCATTTTCTATCAACAGTTTTAATAAATCGGTTTTTCTTTTCTTTCTCCTTTTATATAATTTTCGTGAAGCTCTGTGTTTTGCTCTCTCTGAAGCTAAAGAAAATTCAACTCCTTTTTCTTCTCCAACACCTTGTGGAAATACAATTACATTTGAATCAACAATTTGATTACCTTCTTTATTTGTATCTCGAATCGCCCACCCAATAGAATTCGTCCCTAAATCTAAACCTAGTATTTTTGTCATAGCATTTTTTGTTTTTATTAAAGAGCAACAATTTACAAAAAAGAATCACATAAAAAAATCTGATAATTAAAAAAAGTTTTTTACATTTACGATGAGAAATTAAAATTCTAATCTTTAATCTTATCACAATAAGGCTATATGCCGTAGATGAAAATCTTTAGTCCTGCTTCGGTGGGACTTTTTTTTCTCTAGAATTGTGTTTAAAAAAAGTAGTTTTTTTATTCTTTTAGCATACCGAATTTATTTTTAAACGTCTATTTTTAAAAGCCACCTTTTATTTAACTATTTTAAACAACCTATTGTATTTTATTTACATACGTATGTAAAAAGAAACGCATACCTATGTATTTATCAACGCATACGTATGTATTTTTACATGCATACCATTGCAAGGAAGTGATTGTAGTATTATATGACAAAACAACATCAAGCTTTGAAAAATTGGGCGCTTTTTGTTGAAATTCGGAATAGTAAAAATATGTTTATTGTATTTGAAATTGTCAGTAGGTCATAAATGCGACACCAACTTGGATAATAAAACAACCAATTCATCAACTATCAATAGAAAAAAATTCAATTTTATAGCTTATTATTGCAACGGATTACCTTTGATTGTTTTTACAATAAATATCTTTTTCTATGAGAGTTTTTAGTATCCTTTTTTATAGTTTGTTGTTCATTTTTATTGGGTGCACATCAACCCAACTTGCGCCTATTGCTAACAAAAAAACGACTATTCAGCAAAAAACAGACAACTTGAAGGATTATAACAATCATATTGATATTATTCAAACAGACAGGCCTGAACTTCTTTTAAAATACTTACCAAGTAAAGGTTTGCATGATTGATTTTTAAGTACTATTTGTTTGGATTGTAAAAGAAAAGTATGGGTTAAATTATTCCATTTGAAATAAGTGTTCCTAAAACCAAAAAATCCCAACAAAGTTTGGGATTTTTAACGTATTTTTAAAAAGAAATAGACTTACACATTGAATCTAAAGTGCATGATATCACCATCTTTTACGATATATTCCTTGCCTTCCACTCTCATTTTTCCGGCTTCTTTTACTTTGGCTTCACTGCCAAATTTCACAAAATCTTCATAAGCAATCGTTTCTGCTCTGATGAATCCTTTTTCAAAATCAGAGTGAATCACACCTGCAGCTTGAGGTGCAGTCGCTCCAATTGGAATAGTCCAAGCACGCACTTCTTTAACGCCTGCTGTGAAATAGGTTTGTAAATTCAATAATTTGTAAGCTGCTCTTATCAATCTAGCAACGCCAGCTTCTTGCAAACCAATATCTTCCAAAAACAATTGACGCTCTGAATAATCTTCTAATTCAGTGATATCAGCCTCTGTTGCCACTGCCAAAACAATCACTTCTGCATTTTCTTGGGCTACATTTTCTTTGACCAAATCAACATATTTATTGCCAGAAACTGCCGAACTTTCATCAACATTGCACACATACAATACTGGTTTTGCAGTGATGAATTGCAAAGGAGTTACAAATTCAAGTTCAGCTTCTGTAAACTGAATTCCTCTGATAGATTTTCCTTGCAACAAAGTATTTTCTACAATCAATAAAATATCCAATTCTGATTGTGCTTCTTTATTCCCTGTTTTTGCAGTTCGTTTTACACGCTCTAAACGTTTTTGAACCGTTTCTAAATCTTTTAATTGCAACTCAATATCAATGGTTTCTTTGTCTCTGATTGGATTTACAGAACCATCAACATGGATAATATTGTCATTGTCAAAACAACGCAACACATGCAAAATAGCATCTGTTTCACGAATATTTGCCAAAAATTGATTTCCCAAACCTTCACCTTTGCTTGCGCCTTTAACCAAACCTGCAATGTCAACTATTTCAACAGATGCTGGCAAAACGCGTTCAGGGTTTACCAATTCTTCTAATTTTTCCAAACGAGTGTCTGGCACATTCACCACTCCAATATTAGGTTCAATCGTGCAAAAAGGAAAATTCGCACTTTGCGCTTTGGCATTTGACAAACAATTAAATAAAGTTGATTTTCCCACGTTTGGTAATCCTACAATTCCGGCTTTCATTTTTATTATTTTATAAGTTTAAGAATTTTAAGTACTTGGTTTTTCTTTCCTTAAAATTTTGAGAGTGCAAATATACTCTTTTGTCAAACTTAAACATGAAATCTTTGAGAATTGATTGGAATTAGAGTTGTTTTTGAAAATCTGAGCAAATGATTCCTGGTAAAATTATTAGATACGTTAAATAATTTGAAATTTGAAAACATAAACCGATGTTGTTAAATTAAAAATTTAACCAATTAAATCAAGACCTTTTGAAACTCTTTAGTTACATTTGCAAAAAAATTTTTAGAGCTAAAAAATGCTTAAAAAAATAAAAATATCGGTTTTAATGGCCGTTTACAACACCGATTTTCACCACATAAAAAGAGCTATTGACTCTGTTTTAAATCAAGATTTTAAGAATTTTGAATTGATCATTATTGATGATGGAAGTAAAAAAAACAATCGCAAATCTTTATTGAAATACGTTGAAAAACACGAAGAAAAAATAACGTATATTCGTCACAGCAATCGTGGACAATCTGCCTCTATCAATCGTGGCGTTTTGAATAGTATTGGCGATTTTATTACAATTCTTGATAGCGATGACGAATACAAACCCCATCATTTGAGTTCATGTCTTCACGAAATTGAAAATGTTGATTTGATATGTTCAACTACCGAAACTGTTGTTGATTCAATGGAAGATTATTATGTTCCTGATAAAAACGACCACACGAAATTAATTCATTTAGATGATGGCATCCTTTTTGGAACCTTGTTTGGTCGTCAAGAAGTTTTTAAAAGCATTTTATTCAAAAATGGTTTTGCTGCTGATGCAGACTTTTATGAAAAAGCGAGCGAACAATTTTTGGTAAAAAAAGTAGATTTAAGAACCTATATTTATTATAGAAATATGCCAAATAGCATTTGTTCAACGCTCAAAAAAGAACAATTATCGAGTTTGAATTGATGATTTTAGAAAAAAATAATTCTTTCAATTTAATCATGGCTTGCCACATTACTGGAGTTTATGATGTGAATAGAAGCACAACCCTAGAGCATGATAACTTTAAATTAGTGCAAGAATGGGCTGAATCTGTAGCAAATTTAAAAATCAATGGCATTATTTTTCATAATAATTTTAGCAACGAAACTTGCAAAAAGTATGAGAACGAATATATTAGTTTCATCAAAATTGATTATAACCCTGCATTTAATCCAAATGTGTATCGCTATTTTGTTTACAAAGAGTTTTTAGATGTCTATGCCAATCGCCTCAAAAATATTTTTGTAACAGACATTTCAGATGTAACACTTGTTAAAAATCCTTTTATAGACCCGTTATTTCTTGAAAATCCAACTGCTATTTTTTGTGGAGACGAACCTAAAATTCTTAATAATGATTGGATGAACGAGCATAATTCACACTTGAGAAAAAAAATTGAAGATTTTGCTGATTATGAAGAAAATTTCAAAGAGGCAACACTGCTAAACTGCGGAATTATAGGCGGTGAAATTGCTGTTTTTAATGATTTTATTCAAAAATTATATGCAATTCATAAAAACTTCAATATCGAAAACAAAACCGCTTTTACGGGAGATATGGGTGCTTTTAATTATTTGGCAAGAACCCAATTTAACAATCAATTAATTCATGGAAAACCTGTGAATACTGTTTTCAAAAAATACGAAAACGAACGTTTAGATTGCTGGTTCAAACACAAATAGGAAAGTGATTGTTTTTATGATTATATTTGATAATAATTTTTCTTAAATGGGATTTAATAAATATTCTGAATTTCTTTACAAAAAACTTTTATCGGATGAAACTCGAAAAAAACTCGAAAAAATCATCTTGATCATTTCAATCACAAGTTTTTTTGTTCATTTAATGATTATTTTTTTGGTCGATTTTGGATTTATCGCGCTTGATGAATATTCTGATTTATTGACAAATCCTATTGCGGCAATTTATACGCCTTTTTCATTTATCCTTATTTATGAAGTGTATTTGTTAATTTATTATCTACCAAAATCGTTCACGATTTACATTAGCAAACAATACGAAATCATTGCACTTATTGTTATCAGAAGGATTTTTAAAGACCTTTCTAGTTTGACTCTTTCTTCTGATTGGTTTACGATCAAGTACGATTTGCAGTTTACTTACGACATTGTTGCATCACTAATACTGTTTTTTCTGATTTATCAATTTTTTATTCAAAGTAAAAAAAGATACAATTTTGTGGATGATGAACCTAAAAATAATGGAATTGAAAGATTTATAAAATTCAAACAAATATTGGCAACATTATTAGTGCCTGTTATTGTTTGTGTTACAATTTACTCATTTGTCAATTGGTTTTCGTCTTCAATAAGTGAAAATCCTGAAACAACTATTTCATTTAAGAATATCAATAATGTCTTTTTTGAACAGTTTTTTACAATTTTGATCATTACGGATGTAATCCTACTTTTATTTTCTTTTTTTCATACTGATGAATTTCACAAAGTTTTTAGAAACTCTGGATTTATCATTTCAACAATTTTGTTGCGAATTTCGTTCTCAGTTTCGGGACTTTTAAACACCGTTTTGATTATTGCCGCCATAAGTTTTGGTCTTATCATACTTATCTTATACAATAAATTTGAACAAAATATTGCTTTAGAAAAATTAAAAAAAGTCAATTAAAGCAAATAAATCTAAGAAACCAAATTTCAGTAAAAACCAAAAATTTTATAAATTTGCACCGAATTTAAATTGAATCCAATAATTTTTAATTAGTTCATAAAAAATAAGATATGATTTTTACACCTTTATACATTATTTTCCTGATTTTAGTTTTTATATTGGTTTGGCTATTTATCAAGACTATTGATGAGCGCAAATGGCTAACACTTCTTGTAAGCGTTGTGCTGACGCCAGTGGTTTATTTTTATATTTTTTATCCGTTGTTGAATATTTTCAGTAGTTATCATCATGAAAAACATTTTGACAATGTTGCTTGGAAAAAAGCCCCAGCTTTACGCTATGAAATGAGCAATGAAATTATTGATAAACAGCTATTTAATGGAAAATCAAAAAAAGAAATTGAATCAATATTAGGAAAAAGTGAATGGTATGGTTGGGATGATAGCATCAAAGCGAACTCACCTGAAAAATGGAACTATAATATGGGTTTTAAACCAGGTGCTTTTAACAGCAACCAAGAATGTTTAGAGCTTGTTTTCAAAAACGATAGTGTAGTGAAAAGCAAACAATATCAACTTGAATACATTTATGAAAAGAAAATAGATTCTGTTGAGGTTGATAAAAAAATTTAAAATAAATTTAAATCCTACTTAAAAATCAGCTATTATTTATTAATTGATTGCATTATTTCGATAAGATCTTTGTTCAAATCTAACCAATATTGAAGTTTTTTGTCAATTAATTCTTGTGTTTCTAGGTGTTCACTATAAAATTCTTTTATCTGAATTTTAAATTTCTTATTTAAGATATTTCTCAAAAAAAGATACTCTTCATTTGGTTTTTCAAAAGTATAAAATACTTGTTGAGACGGAAGTGCATACCCATTACCAGCAATAAAATTTCCATATTGATAAAGACTTCCTTTATTCCCCAAATACATGGGAACTAAAAATTTGTTTTCACCTTTTTTTGTTGGTTTTGAAAAGAAAATATATTTTTTTCCTTCATATTCAAAACCATAAGATTTTATATCCGAAGGTGAAAATTTCTTAAAATTATTCAAGCTGTCTTTTATATAAACTTCGTCTGTAAAATTAGTACTCATTTGACCAAATACGCCCTTACCAATCTTGATTTCTGCAGCAATTGTATCATTAGATTGATTCATATAATAGCCTGATGCCGTTTTTTGTGAATTAATAGTTGTGAAAAGTAACAAGAAAAGAGAGGTTAAAAAAATGCGTTTCATTGATACTATTTTTAAAAAATTTGTTTGATGATATAATTTTATTTTGCAACTCATTTAATCACAAAATTCTGAATTATTTTTAGACAAATACTCATCAACTTCAAAATAATTTTTAGTCTTTAAATTAAAAAATATATACTTTTACAAAGAAATCATAAACATCAAAAAAATGCTAGTAGATATAAATCCTAAGTTGCCAATGAGAAATAAAGCAATCACAAAAGACTATTATTTGAATAAATTGGGTTTTCAACTTTATGGAAGTCAATATTTTGACGGATATTTAATGGTGAGTAAAGATGCTATTCAACTTCATTTTTTTGAGTTCAAAGAACTGAATCCAAATGAAAACTATGGTCAAGTTTACATCAGAACAAACAATATTGATGCTATTTACCAAACATTTTTAGACAACAAAGTTTCAATTCATCCAAATGGATTTTTGGAAACAAAACCGTGGGGACAAAAAGAATTTTCGCTGCTTGATCCCGATAAAAACCTATTGACTTTTGGAGAGTCTGTTTAAAAAATGTTTTTCATTCAAAAAATACAATGAATTGACACCAATTTTTCATTTTTCTACTCCCAATCAACGTCTTCTAACATAAAAATTTCGCTTACTTCAACTTCAAATATTTTTGCCAATCGCAAAGCCAATACAGTTGAAGGAACGTATTTTCCCAATTCCATTGCGTTGATGGTTTGTCTGCTCACTTTTGCTAAATCTGCCAAAGTTGCTTGCGTCATGTTTTTTTTTGCTCTTTCTACTTTGATGCTATTCTTCATTTTCTGACGCTTTTTTGAGTGAATAAATTTGCCAATGAAACCTGATGATAAAAAATAAAATAATGGTAAACATATTAAAAATCATCACCCAGAAAAAAGTCATATCAAACAGAAAAAGAAATGAAATAATCAAAATTGCATAATTCAAGTAAACAGCCCAAACCAACGATTCTAACCTAATTTTACTGATGTATTCGTCCTCTAATTTTTCTCTTGAAAATGCCACAATTAATGAACTAATGATGACAAAAACACCCAAAATTTCGTTGAAAATATTATTTTCTACTAGACCAAAAAAATGACCATTACCAAAAACTTTGTCCACAAAAATTGTTGGGACGTTAAAATCAAAAAAATCAGGTTCGTATTCTAAAAAAAGATTCATACAACCAAAAATCACTGACGGAATCAAAAGTATCCAACCAAATTTCTTGTATTTGTTTGGAAATAGGTACTGTAATTTCATAATGTTTTTTTTAAATTTTGTGACAAATGTAAAGTATTTATATTATAATGACAAATAAACTTTACATAAAGTAATATTTATTTGTATAAAAAAATAATAATTTAAAAAATAAATACTGATAGTTTTTAAACTTTCTTTGGTATAATTTTTTAATTTTGAAGAAAATACTATACATTCAAAATACAAAAACTCATCAACCAAAAATCATAATGAAACCTACCTACTCAAAAATATATCGAATACTTCATTGGTCAATTGCCATTTCATTTACACTCACACTTATTACTATTTTTCTGAGATTAACTTGGATGAACAAAAATAATATGGCAGAAATTATGGAGAATTATCTCAGTAAAAACGATGTTATTTTAACTCAAGATCAATTGATTGTCTTGGCAAAACAAATCAGACAACCTATGTGGGATTGGCATATTTATTTAGGATATGTATTAACAGGATTATTTGTGGTTCGATTTTCCTTGCCATTTTTTGGTGAGATGAAAATTCAAAATCCTTTGGATAAAAACATAACTTTCAAAGAAAAAATCCAAAAATGGATTTATATTGTTTTCTACGTTTGCGTGGTTATTTCATTGATTACAGGATTGATTATCAAATTTGGTCCAAAAGAATTTAAAAAATCAATGGAATCTATTCACGAACTTTCTATATACTATTTGGTAACATTTATTGTGCTTCATATTGGAGGTGTATTGTATGCTGAATTTACGAATGATAAAGGAATTATTTCAAGAATTGTGAGTGGTTACAAAAACAAAGTATAAAATTTTAAAGTAGATTCTTAAATGAAAAGTAAAATTTTTATCAATCAATGGCTATTATTGAAACCTTATAAAAAGCATATTATAACAGATAGCTACTACCTAAAACTATCAAATGATGTAAAAAAAACCTTTGAAAAAGGAACCGAATCATTTTTAATAAACCGTTTTTTAGACAAAAATGAAATAGAAATATTGTCAGTTTTCTTGGTTTCTTATTTGGAAGATTTGGTTTCCGACACTAATATTTGGAATACTTTTATAAAAAAACATAAAGAAATTTATAAAAAACCCCTGCCCTTTTATGAATTTGACGAATATTTTGAAAAAGAAATCAATTATCAAGATGTTTGTTTTTTAATTTGGTATTTTTTGAATTGTTATCAAAAAAATAATTTCATTTCCCCTTACAACGAATTTATATTCAAAAGCGCGGAAAAAGTGATGGAAATATTTGAAGCTAATTGGGAATTTGCTCCTGAAAATGAATTTTTAAAAACATTTTATGAGCTTGATGACAAAGAAAACGACTTTTATGTTAACCGAAAATTGATTGATACCATTCTTTTTGAAACTTATTTATTTTTTCCTGATACAGGTTTAAAGTTCAGAGAAGATGAATTAAAAATCATCAACAAAAACAAAAATGATAAAAATATCACAATGTATTTGAATGAAAATAGAGATCATACACTTCACAAAATTCACACATCTTTACTGAGCTTACGTGGAAAAGAATGGGCTTCTGAAATTATTGGAAGAAAACACGCCCTTTCAAATTCTTTTAAAAATATGTCCCAAAAAATCACTGGTTTTTTCTTTTATAAAGGGCAAGACCCTAAAAATGTTTTTATTGAACACATTGCTTCTGGAAAACAATTTAAAATGACTAAAAAATCTATTGACACAATTAGTACTTCCACAAAAATTGATTCAATTTTATATATTGGTATTGCACAATGGCAGGGAGAATGGTGGTTTTCGGGAATTTTTACGCAACAACAATTCAAAGCTGAATTGATTCTGGATGAAAAAAATTCTAATACAAGTAGAAATGCTGTCAATTTTTTAGCCGAAGAAAAAAAGAAAATCAAAGAAAATCTAGAATTACAATTCAAAGCATTTTTAAGCTTCAATGAGGGTAATGAAATCGCTTTTATGCCAACAAAAAAAATTGAATCTTTTATTGAATCTTTCTATGCGTTTTTCAACAATTCATTGCAACTCACAGAAAAAGAATTTGAAGAATCAAAACAAAGAATAAAAAATGACAGTTTTTTTGTTAAAGATGATAAAAATGAATTTTTCAAAGATTTTTCAGAAACAGGTTTGGTTTTCTTCAATCCAAAAAGTGGAATTGAAGTAGTTTTAAAAGCAAATAGTGCATTTCCATTGCCAAATAACCCATATTTTAAAAGTGATGAGAGCGAAGAAGCTATTTTTTTGTTGTTAGTTTCTGACAGTGTTTCCTTAGAACTGGCAAACTATTGTATCAAAAATTGCAGGAAAAATTTGCCGTTTTTTAAAAAAGGACTCGGAAAAGCCTATCTAAAAGATATTGATTTTTTAATGCGTTTCTGGAAAAGAGAATTTTATCATACAACATCTTCTATGACTATGATTGGAAAAGAATAAAAAATTAGATTGGTTTTAATTATGATTACTTTCAAAAAAAATATTCCTGATTTTTAAAATAAAACTACCATAAACTTAAAAACACAAAACTTTTATTTAAGATTATCAGAAATAGCTGTATTCGTTTTTTTTATAAATTTCTATCTCTAATAAATATTATATTTTGAATTAAATCGAACAAAAATATTAAAATACTGTTTTTATTGTATCAATTTTATCAAATCAATAATTAATTAATAATGAACTATTGTTTTTATTGAAAATACTATGATTTCCTTATATTTGAAAAAATTATGTTTCAATATGAGTCAAGATTTCCTTTTTTCGTCTTATGACGAACTTCCAAATACTTGGGATGAAATGATCAACAATCAAACTGAAATTAGACCTCAATACGAGGCTATTATTCATTGCTTAAAAAAGATTTCGAAAGAAGAGTTGAGTAAAAAAGAAGAGCTTTCTAAACAGCTTTTTATGAGTCAAGGTGTTACATTCACAGTTTATAATGATGATCAGGGCATTGAAAAAATATTTCCTTTTGATATTGTTCCTAGAATTATTACAGCGTCTGAATGGGATTTTATCGAAAAAGGCATCAAACAACGAATCAAAGTTTTAAACTTGTTCATCAAAGACATTTATAATGATCAATTTATTATTAAAGATGGCATTGTTCCCGCAGATTTGATTTACAATTGTCCCAATTATCTTCGTGAGATGAAAGGTGTGAAAGTGCCACATGATATTTATGTTCATATTGCAGGCGTTGATTTGATACGCAATAATGACGGAGAATTTTATGTATTAGAAGACAATTTAAGAACACCTTCAGGAGTGAGTTATATGCTCGAAAATAGAGAAATTTCAAAACGATTGTACCCTGGTATTTTACCTAAAAACAATGTTCGTTCAGTTTCAAATTATCCAAACATGCTTTACAAAAAACTTCAAGAATTGTCTTTCAAAAGTCAGCCAAATATTGTGTTGCTAACTCCTGGAATATACAATTCTGCCTATTATGAACACAGTACTTTAGCGCGGTTAATGGGTATTGAATTGGTTGAAGGAAGTGATTTGGTAGTAAAAAATCATTTTGTGTATATGAAAACAACCAATGGTTTGAAACAAGTTGACGTGATATATAGAAGAGTTGATGATGATTTTTTAGATCCGCTTGAATTTAATGCCACCAGTGTTTTGGGAGTTGCAGGCATCATGTCTGCTTATCGTAAAGGAAATGTAAATATCATAAATGCTCCAGGAACAGGGGTTGCAGACGACAAAGCAATTTATGTTTATGTGCCAAAAATGATCAAATATTATTTGAATGAAGAACCAATTCTCAAAAATATTGAAACCTATCAACTAGGAAATCCTGATGAATTGAAACATGTGGCTGAAAATATCAAAACTATGGTCATCAAAAAAACAGATGGAAGTGGTGGATATGGCATGTTAATGGGGCATGAAGCCTCTGAAGAAGAAATAAAAGACTACCTTGCTACCGTTTATAGAAATCCAAGCGCATTTATAGCACAACCTATTTTGAAATTATCAACAGCTCCTTGTTATATCAACGGAAAATTGTCACCACGTTGTATAGATTTGAGGCCTTTTGCACTTTCAGGAAAAGATGGCGTTGAAATTTGCCCTGGAGGATTAACACGAGTTGCCCTCAAAAAAGGCTCATTGGTCGTAAATAGTTCACAAGGTGGTGGAAGTAAAGATACTTGGGTAATTCAAGATTAAAAACAAATGTATGTTAAGTAGAGCAGCAAATAATTTGATTTGGATAGAACGTTATATGGAACGTGGCAATGGTATGCTAAGTTTGCTTAGGGTAAATTTTTCTGCCAATCAAGATTCTCCAGAATTGTTTTCATGGTCGCCAATCATCAAAAACTACAATGCGTCAGAAACCGAATTTTATACTGAAGATGCTATTGAATGTATAGAATATCTGATTTTTAGTACTGAAAACCCGAATTCAATTTTGAATTTGGTCACCAAAGCACGAGAAAATGCAAGAAGCGTACAAGAACATTTATCACGAGAAATTTGGTTGTGCATAAACAACTATTATTTGTATTTGATGCAAAAAGATTTGATAAAAAAACTTAAAACCGAAGATCCCATAGTTTTTTTAGACGATTTGAAAAAGTTTCATTTGATTTATATTGGTACTATGGACATCACTCAAGAAAGAGGTCCCTCCTATTATTTTATGAATGTTGGAAGATTTTTAGAACGTGTTATTCAAATTTCGGAATTTACTGCCATGAAATTAATCGAAGTGGCAAAAACTTCTGACAGTTTAGAGCAAAGTTTTTATTGGAAAAACCTCTTACTTTCTGTAGGTGGATATCAGTTTTATTTAAAAACTTACAAATCTTCGTTTCAAGAAAATCATGTGATCCAAATGCTTTTTCAAGACCAATTGTTTCCACGTTCAATGTATTATTGCGTCAATAAACTGAATCGCCATATAAAACAATTGATTGAAATTCAAGAACTTGAACGAAATAATACCGAATTTTTATTAGGAAAATTAGAAAGTACTATAAAATATACCACAATTGAAAGCATCAATCAACAAGGATTAAATCAGTTTATTCTTGGTATCAAAGAAGATATTAAAAATATTTCTTTTAGCATCAATACTGTGTATTTTTCACATTCAAATTAATTTCAAAAACATGCCCACATTTTATATCAATCACCTCACAAAATACACTTATAGCAACACTGTTATTGATGGTGCAAATAAGATTTTGTTGTATCCAATCAATGATGCATTTCAAAAGGTGACTGCTCAAAAAATTAATATCAATACCAATCCTTTTATTGAAACTCACCAAGACTATTTTAACAATAAAGTAGGTACTTTCATGATTGTTGAACCACATTCAATGCTTATAATTGAGTCGGAAATTGAAGTAGATGTGTATCCAAGAATGTTTCCCAAAGACAGCATACAAGCAAATTTGCAATGGGAAGAATTAAAAAAAATTTCAAAAGAAACCGCTTTTATTGACTTTTTAAAATTCAAGCCTTTTTCTGGAACCCAAGAAGTACAATTATTTTTAGATACTTTTGATAAAAATGTGACAACTCCTTATCAATTTTTACAACAATTGAGTAGCTTTATTTTTAATGAATTCAAATATATCAAAGGGATAACTACTGTAAATACCACTTTGGATGAAGTTTGGAAAATAAAATCAGGCGTTTGCCAGGATTTTACCAATTTTATGTTGCAAGCCACCAAAATGATGGGAATTCCTGTAAGATATGTCAGTGGCTATTTGTGTCCTTATGATGCTATTTCAAGAGGTGAAGGCGCAACTCATGCTTGGATTGAGGCTTATATTCCAAATTATGGCTGGTTAGGATTTGATCCTACCAATAATATTATTGCTACAGAACATCATGTTCGTTTGGCAATTGGAAGAGATTATAACGATTGTTCTCCTGTGAAAGGCGTTTTTAGAGGAAAAGTAAAAGATACTCTTGAAGTAATTGTTACTGTAGATACTATCAAAAAATTCAAAGAAAAGCAACCCATTTTTGAACTTACTGACAGTTTTAAAGATGCTAACAGATACCAAAAGAATTTAGAAATCTTGCAACAACATCAGCAACAACAATAAGAGTTCAAAGTTCAAGGTTTAAATTTTAAGGTTTTGAATTTTAAATTTAGAATTTTAAACCCAAATTTATTTCTTAAACATAAAATACACTGCTAAAATCAGAAATCCAAATGAAATCAAATGATTGATTTTAAAGGTTTCTGTTTTAAAAAATAGCATCGTAAAAATGGCAAATACGACCAAAGTAATTACCTCTTGTATCACTTTTAGTTGCAACAAACTAAAGAGTCCTCCGTTTTTAATATAACCAATTCTGTTTGCAGGTACTTGAAACATGTATTCAAACAAAGCTATTCCCCAACTGATCAACACAATAGTTACCAAACCCAATTTTTGAAACCATTTCCATTCTGCAAATTTCAAGTGTCCATACCAAGCAATTGTCATGAATGAGTTGCTCAAAATCAATAGTGCTATGGTCAAAAATCCTCTCATAAATTAAAGTATTTCTGGAAAACAATTATTTCACCAACTTATAAAACTGCTCAATATTCGATTGTTTTCCCTGGATATACACTTTATCTCCTTGCAACAAAACATCATCGGGTCTTATGGTTTGAAACAACTTTTCATTTCTTTTAATACCAATGATGTTGATGCCATAATTGGCTCTTAAGTTTAATTCTAATAAAGGTCTTCCTAAAAAATCATTACTATCAGTAGCAATATTTACACAAATAATATTAAAATCAGCCAACAAGTTATTAGGTTTAAACGATTTTGGTTCTTTCAATTCGCCTTTAAATAGTTGATAATTGTCTGCTCTTACCTTTTCTACAATTTGATCAATATCATCTTCTGGAACCAAAAAATTATGCAAAACATGAGTAAATATTTGAACAGAAGTTTCAAATTCTTCAGGAATTACCTCGTCTGCACCCAAGGCAAAAAGCTCTGATATTTCTTTGATAAAACGAGTTCTCACAACCAAAAACAACGAATCAGAATGTTTTCGAATATTCTTTACGATTGTTTTTGTAGCATCATTATCAGAAATTGCAATAACAGCTGCTCTTGCATTTTGAAGTTGTACCGTTTCCAAAATATGATCTTGAGTAGCATCTCCAAAAATAATTGGCAATCCCCTTTTTCTTTCCTGTTTCACAATTTCAGCGTCAAATTCAATAACAATAAAAGGAATATTGCTTGATGTTGCCGCTTTTGCCAAATTACTTCCATTTACGCCATAACCAATAATAACGAGATGATTTTCTAAATCTTCAGAAACGAATAATTCAGTGTCGTTCGTAGAAATCTTATTTTGCTCTATTCCTAGTTTTCTTGAAACTCCTATAATTTTATCTGTAATCTTGTCCGAAAAAATAATTACAAAAGGCGTTAATAACATCGAAACAATTGAAATCGATAAGAAATATTGATTTGTTTCAACATTCAATAATTGGTATTTAATACCAACTTTTGATAATATAAAAGCAAACTCCCCTACTTGAAATAATGACAAACCAGTGAGAATTACCGTTCTCGGTGGATATTTTAAAATCGCAACTGCCAAGGAAGCAATCAATGTTTTGACAATAAAAACTAACAAAACCATTACTAAAATGACAAGAATATGCTGTGAAAAAAAACTCAAATCAAGTAACATTCCAACAGAAACGAAGAAAAAACTCGTAAACAACTCTCTAAACGGCAAAATGATACTGGTTGCTTGATGACTATATTCAGATTCTGACACAATCAAACCTGCAATAAAAGCACCCAAAGCCAAAGACAACCCAGCTTCAGAAGTTAAAAAAGCAACCGCAAAACAAAGTGTAATCGTAACCAATAAAAACAATTCTTTGCTATTGGTCTTAGCAACTGCATACATCAATTTTGGCACAATATATCGTGCACTAACAAATGTTATTACCAAAACGACTAGGGTTTTTATCAATAATGAGAAAATACTCATCCAAATATTTTCAGATATTCCGGCCATTAAAGGTGTTACAAGCATCATTGGTACTACAATGATGTCTTGAAAAATAAGAATTGCCAACGCATTTCGTGCATGTGGAGTAGCAATTTCTTTCCGATCTTGTATGGTTTTTAAGACAATTGCAGTACTTGATAATGAAAATAAAAACCCAACAAAAACTGCTTCGTTCCATGAATTACCAAAAAAATAATACACGGATGCAGCCACCAAAACAGTGATGCCAACTTGAAAGAAACCACCTAGAAAAACGGTTCTTCTAATAGATATTAATTGATTGATAGACAACTCCATACCAATCACAAATAACAATAAAATAACTCCAACTTCCGATAAAATTTCAACTTGCTCAACAGCATTTACAAGGCTCAAACCATAAGGTCCAATAATGGTACCTGCCACTAAAAATCCAATGACTAATGGCAATTTTAAGCGTTGCAGTGCAAAAACAATCACCGCAGAAAAACCTAATAAAATAAGCATGTCTTGTAATAATGGTAAATGCATAATATGTTTTTAAGTTTTTAGATATTTTTTTAATTTTTATTCAACCAAAAAAAAGTGATTTTAATTCTTTTTAATGAATGCTAAAACTACATTTTTAATTGGAATTGCTCAAATTTAAATGCTAATTTCTGTGGCTTTTAATGTTGATGTTACAACGAAAAAGTACACCATTATTTTGATTAATGGTAAGAATCTTATCTAATCATAGATTTCTTTCATACAATAAACCTCTGAAAAGGATGCGTTTCAGCCATAAGCGAAACTGAACGAAAAATAGCTGTAATTACTTGAAACATCCCCGAAAAAGAATACCATATATAAACTCAAAAGAATACTTATTTTTCGAACAAAAAGTAAACTCGTTGTTCAGAAATGAATCCAATATAAAATCATCAAATTTACCCTAACATGTGATGATTTTATTTTTTTAATAACATGATTTACAATTATTTATTAAAAAATTAGTCATAATATAAAAGAATGTATTACCAGTCAAAAAAATAATTTTAATCACATCAACAACATCAATTCTTACAAACTCTTTAATGACAAAGACACCAAAAAAGTAGTGGTGAAGTTTAGATATAACATCATCTATTCAAAAAATATTTTAAAAGAAAATAATTTTACTAAAAACTTGCCAATAAATTCAATTAGTATTCAAGATATGAAACTTGTCTTCAAGTTTTATAATAGCGAAAGTCAGATGATTAAAAATGAATTTATCGACGTTTTTAGCTTCAAAAAATCCTTTTTATCAGCCAAAATTAACTGTTGAAGCAACTCCTAAAAATGATTAGAATCCTAGAAAAATAGAGAGCATTATAACCAAAATCGAAAACAATCTAAATTTCACCTTGGTTGGCGATTTAAAACTTATTTACGAAACGCATATTGATTGAAAAATTGATGAAGAAGCTTCAGTTTTCAATAAAAAATCAATTAGAAAATAAAACCCTTACTTCAGGGAATTTCTTTAAGATTACTGCCAATTGTCAAATTATCAATCCTTTTCGAGTAATTTTTATAAAAAATAGAAAGTTTGACTTTAAAATCCTAAAAAAAAATTATTTCTGGAGGTGATTGAGCCAAAAAGGTTAGACAGAAATAGGGTTTTGAGAATCTTTAGATTTTAAAAACTTTAAAAAAATGTGAATTATATAACATTTATCTGTAATTGTGTAATCAAAATGTTTGTTTTTAAATCCACCTTTGTAGAAATTATTGAAGATTCAATAGTTTTAATATTTGTAAAATAAAAATAAAAATCGCTTCATTACCCTAAATCTTTAGGTATTTGTAGCACTAAAAACAGTAATCATGAGTACAGGAAAAATAGTATTAGGAACGTTAGCAGGTCTTGCTATCGGTGCAATTGCAGGAATTTTATTTGCACCAGAAAAAGGGTCTAAAACCCGTAAACAAATTATGGACAAAGGAGATGGATATGTAGAAGATTTAAAATCAAAATTTGATGAAATGTTAGATACATTGACTGAAAAATTTGAACACTCAAAAAATGAAGCAAAATCTTTCGCTAACAAAAGCCAAGAAACTTATAATGAAGTAAAAAATGAGGTGAAAAATACTGCTGCTGATATCAAACATTCAGTTTCATAATTCATTATTTTTTTAAAAAAATCTAATAATCAATTTATTATGAACGACAATGCAACTCCTATTTCAACACTTTTTGAGCGTTTAGAAGAATTTAGCAAAACAAGCATCGAATTGTATAAACTAAAACTGATTGATAAGTCAGTAGATATCGTTTCATCCTTAGTTGGTAGTTTGGTTATTTTTTCAACAGTTGCTTTGTCGTTCTTAATAATCAATATTGGCTTTGCATTATGGATTGGAAAGCTTTTAAATGACCTGTTTTACGGCTTTTTTATAATTGGTGGATTTTATGCAATTTTAGCGATATTACTGGCCATTTTTTGCAATCAATGGATTAAAAATCCTGTTAGTAATTCACTAATTAGTGAGATTTTAAAAAGAAAGTAATATTTTTAATCAGTTTTATAAAACAGTAAATAAGTTACTTCAAACACGAAATGTTTGCACTAAATCAGCTAAAAAACAAAACGATGAAAAATGAAAATAAAGCGTTGTCACTGGCAATTGTTGCTTTGGAACAAAAACAAAATTTAGAGTTAGAGGCACTAAAAAATCAATTTTTTGAAGCATCTGAAAGTTTAAAACCAATAAACATCATCAAAAGTACTTTTAAAGAAATAACTTCTTCTTCTGAAATTAAAAATTCTATTTTAGAAAACGCGATTGGAATTGGAATGGGTCTTTTTGCAAAAAAAATATTATTGGCCAATTCAATGAGTGTTTCGAGAAATATTTTTGGATCAATTGTTCAATTTATAATTACAAATGTAGTTTCCAATGAAGCAGGTGGCGTTAAGAATAAAGTTGAAAATTGGATATATTCTTATCTAAGTCATAGAAAAGATTTGAAAAAATCAGAATAGATTACTTCAAAAAATTATTCATATTGCGCCATTTCTTTGTCATAAAAAAGTGATGCTTGTTCAATCAAAGTTGATAGTTCGTTGGCAATATCTTCTTCATTTTCTCCAGACAAATCTTCAAACCATTCTATTTCGTCATCTTTCAAATTGATTACAAAACGCGGAAACTCTGTGTGTAACACAAAAATATCTTCTGGAAAATTGCTGTTATCGGCTAATAAAAATTTAGGTAAGTTCATTTTTCTTCGTTATAAGTTTTAAAGTTAAGTAATTAAATCTGAAAAATAATAAAATTGAGGCAGTTGTTAATCCTGCTAATAATCCCATCCAAATACCAAAACTTCCCAAAACAGTCTCTTTTCCTAAGAAATAAGAAATAGGAAAACCCACAACCCAATAAGAAAAAAAGGTAATAATTGTGGGCATTTTCACGTCTTGTAATCCACGTAGAGCACCTAAAATCATCACTTGAGCGCTGTCTGAAAGCTGAAAAATAGCCGCTGCTAATAACAATTTTGAGGCAATTGCAACCACTTCTATGTTGTCTTTATAATTGACGCTGTCATTATAATCAACATAAATTGTTGGCAAACTTTGATGAAAAATAAAGAATAAAATAGCAAATATCGTTGCTAAAATGAGTCCAAGAAAAAAGATTGAAAAAGCAATTCTTCTCAGTTCTGTGAAATTTTGCAAGCCTTTTTGATTTCCAACTCTAATCATTGCAGCGACACTCAAACCCATTGCCACCATAAAAGTCATTGATGCCAAATTCAATGCAATTTGATTGGCAGCTTGAGGATTTTTTCCTAAAGTGCCACTTAGCCAAACTGCAGCAGTAAAAATGGCAACTTCAAAAAACATTTGCAAAGAAGTTAATGAACCCAAACTGATGATTTTTTTCATAATTTTGCTTTCTAACGTAAATATTTTTATATGCTTCAAATAAGGTCTTGAGTGCTTATTTTTTCGTAAAATCCACCATAGATAAATTACCATCACAATTCTTGAAGCCAGCGTTCCATAAGCTGCACCAACAATTCCCAATTCGGGAAAACCAAATTTTCCAAAAATCAATAAATAATTCAAAACTACATTCACAATATTGGCAATCAAAGTTGCATACATGGCATATTTTGTCAATGACAATCCATCACTAAATTGTTTAATTCCCTGAAAAATAATCAATGGAATCAATGAAAATGCCACCAATTCGTAGTAAGGAATTGCCAATGCAACTACTTCTTTAGACTGTTTCATGTGATGTAAAATGGGTGTTGAAAAAAACAATACCAAAAAAAGTGCAACTCCAAGAGATGTGCACAAAACCAAACCATGTTTATAAGTAGATTTTACGAGTTGGGTATTTTTTGACGCATCAGCCTCTGCTACGAGTGGCGTGATTGCTGTTGAAAAACCAATTCCCAGAGACATCGCTATAAACATAAAACTATTTCCCAGTGAAACTGCCGCTAATTCAGCCGTTCCGATTTGACCAACCATAATATTATCAATGAAATTCACAAAAGTGTGTCCCAACATTCCTAGCATTACAGGAGCTGCTAAATACCAGTTTTTTTTAAATTCAGAGGTATATTGTGTGATGTTCACTTTTAAAAATTTTAGAGCTTGCGAAGATACGCATTAAACCCAAAATAAAAGTCAAGTAACTTATGTTAGTTTTTGTAGTTATGTTCGTTAAAAATTATTTATTTTTGGATTTTTAAAAACCAAAAAATAATGGCAAAAATCACTTTAAAAGGAAACGAAATCAACACTATTGGAAATTTACCTACTATAGGCACAAAAGCACCTAATTTTAAACTAACTGCATTAGATTTATCGCACAAAAATTTAGCTGATTTTGCGGGAAAAAATATCATTCTGAATATCTTTCCAAGTATTGATACTGGCACTTGTGCAGCATCAGTAAGGGCTTTTAACAAAAAAGCTGCTGAATTAGAAAACTCAGTTGTTATTTGCATATCAAAAGATTTGCCTTTCGCACAAAGTCGTTTTTGTGGTGCAGAAGGAATTGAAAACGTTGTTTTGTTGTCTGATTTTGCAACAGGAGATTTTGGAAAAAATTATGGTTTAGAAATTGCTAACGGTCCATTGGCTCATTTGCATTCAAGAGCGATTGTAATCATTGACGAAAATGGGATTGTAACTTATACTGAACAAGTTTCAGAAATTGTAAACGAACCTAATTACGATGCAGCATTAAAATCAATTTAAGATAATGAAAGACCCAAATGACGGTTTTTTTTTTGGTAGAATAAAAAGTTTCAAATATGCTTTTAAAGGATTATGGATTTTACTTACTACCGAAGATAGCATTAAAGTTCAAGTAACTGTTGGCGTATTTGCAACAATAATGGGTTTTTATTTTAAAATTTCAACTATTGAATGGATGTTTCAGTTAATTGTTATTGGCCTCGTTTTAATGGCAGAAGCAGCAAACACAGCTATCGAAAAAATAGCAAACTTTGTGCATCCTGAATACCACAAAAAAATCGAAGTGATTAAAGATGTTGCTGCTGGAATTCCTGGTTTTGCCGCTTTAATTTCACTTGTAATAGCAGGAATTATATATATTCCTAAAATTATAGCATTATTTTAAGATGATTAAAACTTTACTTTTCTACAAATAATAAATGACAAAAGAAAAAATTAGCAAAAAAAAAACAAATTCAACCGTTGAAAAACGATCTTTTTTTGCATTTTTAAAAACAAGACAGGCTAAAACGCTGTTGGCAACTTTTTTAATGTTGTTTGCTATTTTTTTATTCTCTGCATTTATTTCCTTTTTCTTTAATTGGCAAGAAGATCAAAGCACTGTTAAAGAATTTTTTAATAGAAAAGTTGCTACAAACAATCTGTTAGGAAAAGTAGGTGCAAATTTGAGTCACTTTTTCATTTACCAAGGTTTTGGATTGGCTTCTTTTATCATTACCTATAAAATTTTTGCAACCGGTTATTTTATATTATTAAAACAAAAATTGTCAAGAATCATTCTTTCTTGGAATTGGGGAATTATTTCAATGATTTGGATTTCAGTAACGTTGGGTTTTTTACCAGATGATTTTGCAATTTTCTCGGGAATAGTTGGTGTAGAAGTAAATGAATTTTTACAAGCTTTTATTGGAAAAACCGGCTTAATTATTGGACTATTATTCATGTTTATAGGATATTTAGTGGTACGTTATAAGATTACTTTCGATGAATATATTGAAAATTTAAAGAGAAAACGTGAAGAACGAACATTGAAAAAAGAAGCTGTTCTCGCTGATAAAACCGAAGAAAAAGTTTTAGAAATTCCAATTCAAAAACCCACTGAAAACACAGGAAATACTTTCACACTAAACACCAACAAAAAATCAACTTTTGAGCGTCCTTTTGAAAATCTAAAACCAACAATTTCAAGTTTTTCTGATATTTCTAATAAAAAAGAACCAGAAATTTCTTTAAAAGTTGAAGAAGAAAATGTTCCGCCAATTCATCACGAGAATGTTGAAATTGACATCGAAAAAGTAGAAGTTGAAGAACAAGAAATTGAAAACTTATCTGACAAGCTTTTAAAGGATTTTGGAGAATTTGATCCAACCTTAGAATTGTCAAATTTTAGATTTCCCTCATTTAACTTGCTAAAACAATACAATGAAAGCATCTCAATAGATCCCAATGAGCTTGAGGCAAACAAGAACAATATTGTTGAAACTTTAAAAAATTACGGTATTGGAATTTCTGAGATTAAAGCCACTGTTGGCCCTACAATTACGCTCTATGAAATTGTACCTGATGCAGGCATAAGAATTTCGAAAATCAAGAATTTAGAGGATGATATTGCGCTTTCATTATCTGCATTAGGCATCAGAATTATTGCGCCAATGCCTGGAAAAGGGACTATCGGTATTGAAGTTCCAAATAAAAGGCCAACTATTGTATCCATGTATTCTGCAATCTCATCAAAAAGATTTCAAGAATCTCAAATGGAATTGCCAATCGCTCTTGGAAAAACAATCTCTAACGAAACATTTGTGGTTGACTTGGCAAAAATGCCACACTTATTGATGGCAGGTGCTACAGGTCAAGGAAAATCTGTCGGATTAAACGCAGTTTTAACCTCGTTGTTATACAAAAAACATCCCGCTGAAGTGAAATTTGTTTTAGTTGATCCAAAAAAAGTTGAACTTACCTTATTCAACAAAATTGAACGCCATTATTTGGCAAAATTACCAGACACAGAAGAAGCAATCATTACAGATACTCATAAGGTTATCAACACTTTAAACTCTTTGTGTATAGAAATGGACAATCGTTATGATTTGCTGAAGGCAGCCATGGTTCGCAACATCAAAGAGTATAATGAAAAGTTTAAAAAACGCAAGTTAAATCCGAATGAAGGTCATCAATTTTTACCTTACATTGTCCTGGTAATTGATGAATTTGCCGATTTGATTATGACTGCCGGAAAAGAAGTTGAAACTCCCATTGCACGTTTGGCGCAGTTGGCAAGAGCCATTGGAATTCACCTAATTGTGGCTACTCAAAGACCATCAGTAAACGTGATTACAGGAATTATCAAGGCAAACTTTCCCTCGAGAATTGCTTTTAGAGTGACCTCAAAAATAGATTCAAGAACCATTTTAGATGCACCAGGTGCAGATCAATTGGTTGGTCGAGGAGATATGCTCTATTCAGCTGGAAATGAATTGATAAGAATTCAATGTGCTTTTGTTGATACTCCTGAAATTGAAAAAATTACTGATTATATAGGTTCTCAAAAAGCATATCCAGATGCTTATCAATTACCAGAATTTGTTGGCGAAGAAGGTGGCACAAATCTTGATAACAATATTGAGGAAAGAGACAAATTATTTAGAGAAGCTGCCGAAATTATCATCACATCACAACAAGGATCAGCTTCTTTATTGCAAAGAAAATTAAAATTAGGCTACAATAGAGCGGGAAGATTGATAGACCAATTGGAGGCTGCAGGAATTGTAGGTCCATTTGAAGGAAGTAAAGCCAGACAGGTTTTGATTTCGGATTTTATGAGTTTAGAACAATTATTAGAAAATGAAAAGAATGGATAGTATTAGAAAAATATGGATAGTTTGCATGGGTTTATTTGTAACGAATTTTGCTTTTTCACAGAGCGCTAAAGAAGCAAAATTATTGTTAGACGAGGTATCAGTGAAAATGAGTGCGTATAAAAATTTATTTATTGGATTTAGTCAAACATTAGAAAACGAAGACGCTGGAATTAAAAAAGGTGATGAACCACCAATTAGAGGAGAAATCAATATCTCTGGCGAAAAATATCATTTAGAATACCTCGGAAATACTTTTTTATATGATGGTAAAAAATTATATGTCATTAATAATGATGAAAAAGAAATTTCGATTACAAATGGCGATTTAGATAGTGATGACGGATTTATTTATCCTTCAAAATTATTCACTTTCTATAAAGAAGGATATCAATTGGAAATGGGAAAATTACAAAATATTAGTGGTAGAAATATTCAATTTGTTAAATTACATCCTATGGATAGTTCGTCCGAAATTGAGAGAGTAGAACTTGGAATTGATGCGAAAACAAAACATATTTACAACTTGATTCAGACAGGCACAAACGGATCTAAAACAACTTTTACCATCACAAAATTCAACAGTAACGAACCATTATCAGAGGGATTCTTTACGTTTGATAAACAAAAATATTTAAGTAAAAATTATAAAATAGATTAGTTTGTTACATTAATAGAAAATTATTAGCATTCTATTCCTAAAGAAGCTACTTTTGTTTTCGATGAAAATTTTAGATAGATACATTCTCAAAAGCTTTTTGGGACCTTTCATAGCTACGTTTCTTATCGTACTTTTTGTTTTGGTCATGCAACTTTTATGGCAAGCATTTGAAAATATTGCTGGTAAAGGAGTGAGTATTGGATTTATTTTAAAGTTTTTATATTACACAACTTTAATGATTATTCCGCAAGCTTTGCCAATTGGAGTTCTCCTCTCCTCGATCATGGCTCTGGGAAGTTTGGGTGAAAATTATGAATTTGCCGCTGCAAAATCTGCAGGAATTTCTTTACAACGTTTGATAAGACCTGTGGCAATTTTGGCTATTTTATTAAGTCTTGCTAATTTCTTTTTTCTGAATAATGTATTTCCTTATGCTAACTTAAAACAACGTAATTTATATATCAACGTAAAAAAGAAAAAGCCATCCATGTCATTAATTGCAGGAAGTTTTAATGCAGATATTCCTGGATATCAAATAAAATTTGATGAAAAATATGGAGAAGAGGAAAATTTATTAAAAAATGTATTAATCTATGATTTAAGAGGAAATAGAGGAAACCAAAAAGTAATTACCGCTAAAAGAGGAAAAATTGTTACCGAAGATGGTAGTAGATACATTACACTGATTTTAAATGATGGAAATTTTTATGAAGAGTATGTAAAATCAGCAAAAACGCCTCAAAAAAGAAGTAAAATGGCTGCATCAAGCGCAAGTTTCAAAGAATACGAATTCAATATTGATGTAGGAGATCTTTTTGATAATGGTGCATTAGATTCCATAAACACTACTGGAAGTCCAATGATGTATCGTTTAAATGAATTGAAAGATACTGTCCCAAAATTAAAATACTCTTATGATGAGGACATGGAAATCAGGGCAAAAAATATTTTTGCCTCTGCACAAGCTAGTGAATTACACAAAATCCCGGATTCACTAAAAAATAAGGAATTAAATATCAACACGATAGAAAATTTTGAGCTTAACGAAAAAATCACGATTTTGAATGCTGCAGCATCAAAATCAAACAGATTGTTAAGTACCATAAATAATAGTGTTGAAAGTTTAAAATGGCGTAGAAAAGTATTAAACCTCTATGAGACAGAATATTACAATAGGGTTGCACTATCACTATCTTGTGTAATCTTGTTTTTTATTGGAGCTCCATTAGGTTCTATCGTTAGAAAAGGAGGTTTTGGGACACCAATGATATTAGCAATTTCAGTATATGTTACCTATCATTTTTCAAATACTTTTGGAAAAAACTTAGCCGAACAAAGCACTATTTCTGCCTTTGTGGGTTCGTGGGTTTCTGCTATGATTATGATTCCAATCGCAATTTTACTCACTAGAAGAGCTTCAAAAGACAAAGGTATTTTTAATATTGATGCTTTTTTGCGGCCAATTACTGGATTTTTTAAAAAATTAGTTTCAAAAAAAGTCAAAAATGACAACTAAAATAGAAAAAAAAAATAGCCAATTACACACCATTGAAGAAGCTATAAATGATATCAGAGATGGTAAAATCATCATAGTAGTTGATGACGAAAACCGCGAAAATGAAGGAGATTTCTTAGCTGCTGCTGAAAAAGTAACCCCAGAAATGATCAATTTCATGGCGAAAAATGGTCGTGGACTCATCTGCGCACCACTTACCGAAAATCGTTGTAAAGAACTAGAATTGGGAATGATGGTTAGCAATAATACTGACCCTATGGAAACCGCATTTACCATTTCAGTAGATTTACGAGGAAAAGGAGTCACAACTGGAATTTCTGCGGCTGACAGAGCTTTAACCATCAAAGCATTAATTGATAAAAAAACAAAACCTTTTGATTTAGGAAGACCTGGACACATTTTTCCTCTAAGAGCCAAACAAGGAGGCGTTTTGCGAAGAACAGGTCACACAGAGGCTGCAATAGATTTCGCACGTCTAGCGGGTTTGCAACCTGCAGGAGTCATTGTTGAAATTATGAATGAAGATGGCACTATGGCTCGCTTGCCTCAACTGCTTGAAGTTGCTAAAAAATTCGATATCAAAATTGTGTCGATTGAAGATTTGGTAGCTTACAGAATGGAGCACGACTCTTTGATTGAAAAGAAAGAAGATTTTGAGTTTGAAACCAGATTTGGAAAATTTAGATTGAGAGCTTATCAACAAACTACTAATCATCAAGTGCATTTGGCATTAACAAAAGGTTCTTGGAAAAATGATGAAGCAGTTCTTACACGAATCAACTCAACCTTGGTGAACAATGATATTTTAGGAACATTAACCAATAACGCTGATAAAAAATTGGATAAAATGTTTCAGGTGATTAATGATGCTCAAAAGGGTGCAATATTATTCATCAATCAACAAAATCAATCAACTAACTTATTGAGTAGGTTGACTATTTTGAAAGAAAACCAAGCGAAAGGAGAACTCAAGGCACCTACAATTGAAATGGATCATAGAGATTTTGGAATTGGAGCGCAAATACTTCACGACCTTAATATCAGTAAATTAAAACTTATTTCAAATTCATCTCCGCTAACCAAAAGAGTAGGAATGATTGGTTATGGATTGGAAATTGTTGATTATGTTGGGTATTAAATAAATCTTAAAACCATTTCTCCGTTTAATTTATCATTACATTTAATAAACTTAAATCTAAAACCTAACAAAAATTTATTATTTATACCTATTGTTGTATTTCATTAGTGAGTGCAAATTTTGAAAAAAGAGTTACGGATGGATTAAATATTTTTTCAAAAAGACAGCAATAAAATGAAAACTTTTAAAAAAAGATTACAAGATTCAAGTAAAGATAATTTTTAATTGTTATAATTTCATTAGTAAGTTTTAAAACTTATTACATTGGTAGTTTTAAAACGAACACTTTTAGAAAAAAAAGTTAGTTAATTAATAAAAAAAAGTTAGTTACCAAACTCACTTCCACTTTCTATTTCATGAGGAATTTGGTTGGGTTGAAACCATCTTGCTGATAAATTTCCTTCCAGTTTTATGGTGTTTCCAATAACTCTTAGCCAACTTCCTTCACGCAATCCCAATACAGGCGTTTCATTAAAAACATGAAATTCTTTGATACGGGTTTCTCTTGTTTCGCCCATATGGGTTGAGTTGGGTAACGGATCCATAAAATGCGCATTGATATTAAATGGCAAGCAACCAAGAGTAAAAAAACTTGGAGGATACACAATGGGCATGTCATTAGTCGTCATCATTGAAACACCACAAATATTGCCTCCTGCACTCGTACCTATATAGGATGTGCCATTGTCAATGACTTTTTTCATCACAGAAAGCACGTCATTTTTATACAATTGATTGACCAATTCGAAAGTATTGCCACCGCCAATAAAAATAGCTTGCGCTTGCTCAATAGCTTCTTTTGGATTCTCAAATTGATGAATACCCACTACCTCCTTTGAAATTTTAGCAAAAGCATTTTTAGTAATTCTTGTATATTCAGTATACGAAATTCCATTAGGTCGTGCATAAGGAATAAAGAGGACTGTTTTTACATCTCTCAAAAAAATACGTAACTCAGGAAATAAATAGGCCAAATAGTCACTTCCATAAATGGTAGAAGTACTTGCGATTATCATTTTTCTCATTACTCAAAAATAAAATAATTTTGCATTTATCATTCAAAAAAGATGAAAAACTAGCTTTAACAAAAATTTACAAAACTAACACCTCTATTTTTCTTAATAAAAGCATAGATTTAGATTTAAATTAAAACAGATGCTTAAAAAACTACTTTCATCAATTTTATTGTTTTTTGTTAGTTTTTCATTAACTGCACAACAAAAATACACGATTCTAAGCGGAAAAATTATTGATTCTTTAGGAATTGTAAAAAACGCAAACATCATCAATCTCAATAACAATCAAGGAACTTTTTCGAATGATGAAGGTTTGTTTCGAATTTTTGTGGCTGTTGGTGATAGCATTCAAATTTCATCTATTCAACATGTATCGAAAAAAATAAAAGTTGACAAACAAATTTTCGAAGAGAAAAACATCGAAATCAAACTAAAATTGAACACTTATATTCTCAATGAATTCGAGCTAAAAAAAAATAATTTATCTGGCAGACTTGGAATTGACCTGAAAGTTGTTCCTAAAAACAAGAAAGATTCGTTGCTAAGAGTTGTGATGGATTTCTCGAAAATAAAAATGAACACGCCTCAAGATGAAGATTATACTGACAAACGTGTGCGACCTCAAATTGTAACTACAGACCCAAATTCGAGATTTGTTGGAGCAGGTGTATCTGGAAGTATGCCTTTCAAATACTCAGAAAAACTGTGGGCTTTGCGCAAAGACTTGGCATTTAAAAAGGCATTTCCATATAAACTTTTATCAGAATTGGGAGATAAATTCTTTTTTGATGATTTGAAAATTCCGTTAGACAATTATTTTCATTTCTTAGAATATTGCAATGCTAAAGGTATTGAACAGCTTTATAAAAAAGGAAAACTGCTTGAAATGATAAAAATTTTAAAAGACGAAAGCGTCACATATCTTAAAATCATAAAAAAAGAGTAATTTGGCATTTTGATTGACGATTAACAACACATGAAAATATATAAAACACTTTTACTATTATTTATTATTCCGTTTTTTGCGTTTTCTGCGCACAAATATTACCTGAGTTTGACTCAAATTAAATTCAAAGAAGAATCAAAATCTGTTCAGATTATTATCAACGTTTTTATGGATGATATTGAATTGGCGTTGAACAAAGATTATAACATTGATTTACAATTGACAACCAAAAATGAATTGCCAAAAAACGATGTTTATTTTGAAAAATATCTAAAAGAAAAAATACAATTCAAATTGGATGAGGTTTCTAAAGAATTCAAATACATTGGAAAAGAATATGATGGAGAATTGGTCTATTTTTACTTAGAAATAGAAAATATTTCACAATTAAATAAAATTCAGGTGGTGAATAAAATATTAATCAAACATTTTCCGGAACAACAAAATTTGATAAAAACAAACGTCGGAAAAAAAAATAAAAGTATCTTGCTGAACAAAGAAAAAACCTCTGGAATTTTAGAACATTAATTAATTCAAACCTCAACACACATGAAAAAAATAGGATTTCTAGTACTCTCTTTTGTTTTTATGACGCAACTTTATGCGCAAACAAAACAAGGGCACACCAATGAAAATAAGTTCAAACAAATGAAAGATTTGTTGGCAACTCCCAATGAAAAACGAACTGCTTCTGGTGCTCCCGGAAAAAAATACACACAGCAAAAAGTTGATTATACTATTGATGTCACTTTAGATGATGAAAAACAAAAAATCACAGGTGCTGAAACCATTACTTATCACAATAATTCTGATGATAATTTAGAATTTTTATGGATGCAATTAGACCAAAATATGCGTGCGAAAAATTCAAAAACACCAGATATCAATCCTGACAAAGTTCCCCAAAAACTCAGTAAAGTACGGTACGAAAAATCACTACCTAAGAACAATTTTGACGGAGGTTTTAACATCATGAGTATTACAAATATTGATGGTTCTCCGCTTTCTTACACCATCAATCAAACTATGATGCGTATCAATTTAACAAAACCATTGGCCGCTGGGGAAACGTTCAAATTCAATGTAAAATGGTGGTATAACATCAATAATCACAGAGAAGATGGTGGAAGATCAGGCTATGAACATTTTCCCGTAGATGGAAATAACAATTACGTAATTGCACAATTTTATCCAAGAATGTGCGTGTATGATGATGTTGAAGGATGGCAAAATGATCAATTTTGGGGACGAAGTGAATTTGCCCTTGAATTTGGAGATTTTACAGTAAACATCACAGTTCCGGAAGACCACATGCTAGGTGCAACAGGAATTTTGCAAAACGAAAAAGAAGTTTTGTCAAAAACAGAATTAAAAAGATTGGCTGATGCTAAAAAAAGTTTTGACAATCCAGTAATTATTAGAACGCAAGAGGAAGCTACCAAAAACGAAAAAACACGCGCAACAAAAACAAAAACATGGAAATTTTTTGCTGAAAACGTCAGAGATTATGCTTTTGCAACCTCAAGAAAATTTATTTGGGATGGAATGGCAGTTGATATTAACGGAAAAACAGTGATGGCATATTCATTATATTCGAAAGAAGCAAATCCTTTGTATGGTGATCATTCTACGAGAGCAGTTGCTCAAACCTTAAAAACCTATTCTCAATACACTTTCGATTATCCTTATCACAAAGCAATTTCTGTTGATGGACAAATGGGCATGGAATATCCACAGATTTGTTTCAATCCAGGAAGACCAAATCCTGATGGAACCTATTCTGACAGGGTAAAATATACTATGATCAAAGTAGTTATTCACGAAGTTGGTCACAATTTCTTTCCAATGATTGTAAATTCGGATGAAAGACAATGGACTTGGATGGACGAAGGATTGAACTCTTATTTAGAAATGTTAGCAGAATTGGCTTACGACCCAAATTTCCCAATGTCAAGAGGACTGCCCAAAAATATAGTGAATTATATGAATGGAGATCAGTCAAGAATTGCTCCAATCATGTCAAAAGGTGACAATGTGTATAGTTTTGGAAACAATGCTTATGGCAAACCAGCAACAGCTCTTTGGATATTAAGAGAAACTGTGATGGGCAATGAATTGTTTGACCACGCATTCAAAACCTATTCACAAAGATGGATGTTTAAAAGACCATCCCCTGAAGATTTTTTTAGAACGATGGAAGACGCTTCGGGCGTAGATTTAGATTGGTTTTGGAGAGGTTGGTTTTTCACTACGGATGTTACTGATATTGGCATTAAAGGTGTTAAAAAATTCTATTCTAAAAAAGATTTAGATACTGTAAACTTTATTGAAGATACCTCCGAGGGATTGGGTTTTGTTGAAAAACAATCAAAATATCATTATGAAATTACTTACAATAAACCTGGAGGTTTGGTAATGCCAATTATTGCCGAGTTTACTTATAAAGACGGCAGTAAAGAACGCAAAATATATCCAGCACAAATCTGGAGATATAATGATAGTGAAGTTACCAAAGTATTTATTTCTGAAAAAGAATTAGAAAGTATTGTGATTGATCCTGATTTAGAAACTGCCGATGTTGATACAAGTAACAATAGTTTTCCTGCTCAAAAAACTGATAAATTCGATAAATTCAAAAAAGAAATTAAAGGATAAAATCAGTAAAACACCTAAAATAAAAGCACTATTTTCAAATAGTGTTTTTTTTTGATAAAGGTTTGTTAAATTTTTAACATATGTTCCTTGTATTTAAAGCGAATTGTTACTTTAGTTGACTAAATTTAAAAAAAATCAAATCAATACAAATGAAAAAAATTTCTTTATTACTTTTTTCTTTTTTCTTAATCTCAAATGCTTTTCTAGCACAAGAAACCAAGGAAAAAAAAGTAACTCAAAAAGGTCACACCGACGAAAATAAGTTTCGTCAAATGAAAGATTTGTTGGCAACACCCAATGACCAACACACTGCTTCAGGAGCTCCTGGACATCAATATTCTCAACAAAAAGTAGATTATGTGATGAACATTCGTTTAGAAGAAAGTACTAACAAAATTTATGGTGAAGAAAAAATCACGTATCACAACAACTCTAAAGACAATTTAGACTATTTATGGATTCAGCTTGATCAAAATATGAGAGCTGACGATTCTAAAACACCATTAGCGCAATCAAATGCTGCTGCTGCTTTTTTAACTCCAGAAGATTTCAAGAAAAACTTCATGAAAGAAGGCAAAAGTTTCGGATTTAACATTGAAAAAGTTTTAAATGCAGAAGGCAAACCTTTATCTTATTTAATCAACTGGACAATGATGCGAATCAACTTACCAAAACCATTGGCTCCAGGTGAAAAATTCAATTTCAGTATTCAATGGAACTATAAAATAAACAATTCTGTGAAAGATGGAGGACGTTCTGGTTTTGAGGATTTTCCTGATGGAAACAACAATTATACCATTGCCCAATTTTTTCCAAGATTGTGTGTCTATAACAATGTTGAAGGATGGCAAAATATGCAATTTTGGGGACGAAGTGAATTTGCCTTAGAATTTGGAGATTATGACGTTAAAATCACTGTTCCTTCAGATCATATCATGGAAGCAACTGGCGAATTGCAAAATGAAAAAGATGTTTTAACGAAAGAACAACGTAGTCGTTATGAACAAGCAAGAAAATCGTTCAATAATCCTGTAATCATTGTAACGCAAGCAGAAGCAGAAAAAAACGAAAAAGGTCGTGCAACAACCAACAAAACTTGGTATTACAAAGCAACAAACGTGCGTGATTTTGCTTTTGCAACCTCAAGAAAATACATTTGGGATGCAATGGCTGTAAGCATAAACGGAAAAACAGTAATGGCAACTTCTTTGTATCCAAAAGAAGGAAACCCTTTGTGGGAGCAACATTCAACGAGAGTTGTTGCAAACACATTACAAGAATATTCAAAATTAACGTTTGATTATCCTTATCCAAAAGCAGTTTCAGTTCATGCTGACAGACAGGGAATGGAATATCCAATGATTTGTTTCAATTATGGTCGTCCTGATCCAGACGGAACGTATTCTGAAAGAACTAAAAACGGTATGATTGGCGTAATTACGCACGAAGTTGGTCACAACTTTTTCCCAATGATCGTAAATTCGGATGAGAGACAATGGACTTGGATGGATGAAGGTTTGAATTCTTTTGTTGAAATTTTAGCAGAACTAAAATATGATCCAAATTTCAATACAGGAAATTTACCAAAAGATATTGTGGGTTATATGGGTGGTGATCAAAACAATATTTCACCAATCATGGCTCAAGGAGATTATGTAAAACAATTTGGGCCAAATGCTTACACAAAGCCAGCAGCAGGATTATACATGTTGCGTCAAACTATTATGGGTCCTGAATTATTTGACCATGCATTTAGAACCTATGCTCAAAGATGGATGTTTAAACACCCAACTCCAGAGGATTTCTTCAGATCAATGGAAGATGCTTCAGCAATGGATTTAGATTGGTTTTTTAGAGGTTGGTTTTATACAACAGAAGCATCTGATATTGGGATTAAAGAGGTAAAACCTTTATATTTAACAAACAAACCAAATGAAAGAGTTACCAAATTAAAATCGCAATACAAAGAGTACTTTGATAGTTTGGGTGAATTGGTTTATATCACAGATGTTAAAGAAGATGCGAATCCAAAAGTGATGGAAAATCATGCAGATGGAAAAGAAGTGCCTTCATTTATTTATTCAGTAGAATTTGAAAAACCAGGAGGATTGGTAATGCCAATCATTGTTGAATTAACGTATGCAGATGGCACAAAAGAAAAACAAACTTTTCCTGCTCAAATATGGATGAGAGATGACAATTCAGTGAAAAGAGTGTTTGCTTCAACACAAGAAATTGTTAGTATTGTTGTAGACCCTGATTTAGAAACTGCTGATGTTGATACTTCAAATAACAGCTGGCCTAAAAAAGAATCTGATAAGTTTGATCAGTTTAAAAACAAAGTACAAAATTAATTTTAAGTTGATTTTAAAACAATAAAAGCCCCAAATTTGGGGCTTTTATCATTTAAATAGAAATGATTGAAAAACAATATATTATTATACAACTTTATGGATTTCGTGTAATAGCTATGCCTCAAAGTTTCGCAAAGTCTTAGATTATAAAACCTTGTTTTTCGATGGTCTTCTGACCTCGCAAAGGATCAAGACATGCAAGACCAGAAACTACGATGATTTATAAACATGTAAAGCGAAAAGATTTAATGCAAATATCAAACCCATTGTATGTTGCATTGCAAAAAATACAAAATGCGGATAAAAACAAGACAAATGTTTTTTAAATTCCTCACCTTTTACTTCAAGATTGTTTAATTCAATGCAAACAATTTCTGAAAACAATTTTTATTATACTAAAACTAATATTTTTAATAGAGGTGTGTATAATTTTAATAGAGGAAATTGGCAAATTTCACCATCATATTCTATTCGTGTTTTAAGTCAAAAATTGAAACAAAATACAGAAAAATTGGAAGAAGCTACAAGCGATTTTATTTTTGAACCTACTTTAAACTTAAAGTATAAATTGAATTCAATTTCCTTTTTATCTTTTAATTTAGGCTATAATCAAAATACCAACTCAGAACAATATTTTTTCTCAAATAAAGTCTTAATCAATAACAGAACTACTATAAATAATTTACCAAGTTTAGAATTACAAAGCAGTCAAAGATATAGTTTGTTATATTTTAATAATGATTTATATAATCAGTTTCAATTTATTGCAAACATAAGTTACCTAAAGTTAACAGGAAACATATTCACCAATCAAAACATAACAGAAGACACCACGCAAATAGAATATTTTTTTCTACCACAAGACAATAGCAATTGGAATATGAATATACAAATATCAAAATATATTCCTTTTATTGAATCTACCTTAAAATTAACAAGCAATTATTCAATTTCAAACTTTAGAAATGTGGTAAATAATTCTGATTTAAGACAAAATCAAAATCAATTTTTAAGCAATTCATTTTTTTGGAAAACAGCGTTTGATATTTTTATCAATTTTGAAAATACATTTACTTATCAATATTCCAATTCAAAAAGTGAAAATCAAGCATCATTTACAAATAAATCTTGGCAATATACTTTTAAAGCTATTTTAAAAACTAATGAAAGATGGTCTTTTATAGTTTCATCTGACTACTACATTCCTAATACTAAACAATCTGAAGAACAGTTTTTCTTTTTGGATGCAACGTTAAGACATAAACCAAAAAGCAAAAAATGGGAAATAAGTTTTATTACTAGAAACCTAACTAATGAAAAGAACTTTGAGCAATTTCAAACTTCCGACATATCTACGACAATATTTAGAAGTAATCTATTGCCAATGTTTTTTTTAGTAAATTTAACTTGGAACTTTTAATAGAAATAATAAATCGATTGAATGAAAACGGCTACCAACAAAGAACTGAGTTAAAAAACAAAATTGCTACTAACAGCAAATTTGGAAACACCAAGCAGAATCAAAAGACAATAGATATTAATAAACAAATTTACTAACCACGCAACTTTATTTATACAAAAACGTTGTAATGCATTATGACCAGTCCTAAAAAAAGGCTACATAATTTTAAACATTATGTACAAAAACGACAGAGCAACCAAACGTTACAGTGAATCTTGCAGGAAAACATCACTACGAATTCCAGAAAGTTCGTTGTTTGTTTAATTCTTCCTCTTCTCTTAAAAATTCTTCAGCTTCTTTAGCCGACAAAACTTTTAAAAAGGAAGGATGTTGTTCAATAGCAAATTCTATTTTTTTGATAATGTCCGCAACATCTTCATTCTCATAATCAATTTCCAAAGGCGGTTTTATCACCATAGATTGCAATACGTTTCGTTTTTTGATATTTAGTCCTTTTTTGTCAAATGAACGTCTAAAACCATCAATAACAATAGGCACTACAACAGGTTTAAACGTTTTGATGATATGCGCTGTTCCTCTTCTAATAGGTTTAAAAGGCGTAGTTGTCCCTTGGGGAAATGTAATTACCCAACCATCTTTCAAGGCTTTTCCAATATTTGAAATATCAGAATTTTTTACTTGTCTGTTGACATCTTTTCCTTCACTTCTCCAAGTTCTATCAATAGAAACAGAGCCTGCATACGCAAATATTTTTGGTAAAAGTCCAGCACGCATAGTTTCTCCTGCAGCAACATAATAAATATTCAGCTTGGGATTCCAGATATAACCAATATTTTTGATGTTATCATCTCTTCCACTTAATGAAGCATTAAACACATGAAACATCGCTGCAACATCTGCAAAATACGTTTGATGATTGGAAATAAATAATACATTTTTATCAGGAAGACTTCTAATTATTTCAGAGCCATCAATCTGTAAATTATTAAATTTTCGATATCTACCGTGAGAAATTACCCCAAAAACTCTGATAAGCCATTTTTTTAGAAATAAATAATGTCCAAAAGGATTCCTTTTAAATAAAGGCATTAAAAAATGATTTTTAAAATTAGTAACTCACAAAAATACAAAACAATTTGAGAATTTACTCCCTAAAGAGTTCTTTAATTTCAGATAACATCATGGCTGTTGCTCCCCAAATAATACAGTCTTGAATTTTAAAACACGGAACCTCTACTTTTTTCATGTAAGAAGTATCTAAAATTGCAGAAGTGATGTTATTTTCATCCAACAAATCACTCAATAATAGTTCAATTGTTTTTGAAACTTCGTGATTTAAAATGAACTTTGGTTTTCGTTCCATAAACCCCAAAAATGGCGTTGCTAAAAAATTACTTGGAGGAATATATACATCTGTCAATTCTTTAAAAATTTTTATAGAATCAGGAAAAACACCTACTTCTTCAAAAGTTTCTCGCAAAGCAGTATTTGACAAATTCTTGTCTTGCTGTTCAAATTTACCTCCTGGAAAACTTATTTGTGATGAATGAATCCCCTTGTAAGCGGCTCTTTGAGTAAGTAAAAATGTGGTTTTTTGGAATTCATCAGGATAAAACAAGGCCATTACAGCTGCTTTGCGAGGATTATTTGCTGCAATTTTTTGGGCATCATATTGCAAACGAAGTCTTGGAGCTAATAAAAACTGTGCATCTAAACCGCCTAAAGTGGCTTTTTTTATAATATTAATTTTTGAGGTGAATTCTGTAAAATTCATACTGAATAGTTACTTTTAGCAAACATATTATTTCCTTTTTTAAGGTAAGCAAAGCTATGGATAAAAAATTTCAAAAATTATTGTTGAGTATTTTATTGGATTTGGTAGGATTGATTCCTTTTATTGATGTTTTTTGGGCACCACTTTCCGGTTTTATCATGACCAAAATGTATTCTGGAATGAAAGGTAAAATCGCAGGTATAATCAGTTTTATTGAGGAAATCATACCTTTTACTGATGTAGTGCCAACTTTTACCATTATGTGGATTTATACTTATTTGATTCATCACTCAAAACATCAAAGTTTGAAAGTTTAATAGCAATAATTTGTATTTCGTAATTCATAATTAATTATTTTTAAATAAAAAACCCAAACCCAATCTGCTTAAAAACTTTTTTTCAAAAGCCCAAAAGAATTGAAACTGTCCAAAAAACCAACCAACAATTGGCAACAATGATTGATAAATTGGAAAAATCAATGCAATTCTTAGCGGCCAGTAAATCCAAGGAGACATTGTTTCTAAGGAAATTCCAAAAAAAGAAGTTACTGGTTTTACGACCCAAGTTGCAAATGATCCATTGATTGCAAACACGAAAATAATTGCAATGATATCCCAATTACTTGATATTTTCCAACGTAATTTTAATTTTTCTAACAAAATTTAAACTGCTTTTTTAATTTTTCTAAACATCAACCAAAGTCCAACAAGAATTAGTGGAATGCTCAACACTTGTCCTGTATTAAAAAGATTAAAAAATCCTTCTTCTCTTCCAGTAGCTTGTTCTACTTTCAGGAATTCAATGACAAATCTTAAAGTCCATAAAACCAACATGAAAAGTCCAAATAAATAGCCTAGTTGTTGTTTTTTATCAGTCTTCCAATACAAATACCACATCACAAAAAACAATGCTAAATAACTAAATGCTTCATATAATTGGGTTGGATGCCTCGCAAAATCTTCACCATTGGCTTTGAAAATGACACCAAAATTTGAATTGGTCTCTTTTCCGTAAATTTCTGAGTTGAAAAAATTGCCAAAACGAATAAAAAAACCAGCCAAAGCAACCATAATAGCCAATCTATCTAAAATAAATAACCATGGTTTTTGCAGGTGTTTTTTTGCATATAAATACATAGCAAAAATAATGGTAATGGCCGCACCATGACTTGCAAATCCTGTGAATCCAGTAAATTCCCAACCTTTAATCAACCCAAATAACGCTGTTGCACCTTCGCGTTGTTTGAAAGGTAAAATAATTTCCAATAAATGATTTTGGTAATAATCCCAACTGTAAAAAAATACATCTCCCAAACGCATTCCAATCAACATAGAAATGAAAGTGTACATGAATAAAGTATCTAACTTTTCAACAGGAATTCCGTCTTTGATATAGATTTTTTTCATCAAATGTAAACCCAATAAAAAAGCAGTTACAAACATCAAACTGTACCAACGAATGGTGAAAAAACCAAGATTGATGCCTAAAGAAGGATCCCAAGTGATTGCTAAATAGTTCATTGTATTGTTATTTTTATGTATGCAAACTTAGTGAAGCTATTCGTATCTTCAAATAAGAAAGTGCGATAATTCAACGTTTATGTATTTTCTTTTCAGGAACTGGGTCATAACCACTGCCTCCCCAAGGATGGCAACTAAAAATTCGTTTGATTGCCAACCATACACCAAAAAAAAGTCCGTGTTTTTTCAGAGCTTCTAATGTATAATGTGAACAAGTTGGGCTGTATCTGCAAGTTGAAGGTGTTAAAGGCGAAATCGCTACTTGATAAAATCGAACTAAAAACACGAATGGAAAAATGAGAATCTGTTTAAAGTATTGAGTTTTTAGTGCTGAGTTTTTAGTTTTAGTATTTGAGTTCGTCATTTATTCATTATTACATTTTCTCATTAATTCACTGTAAAAGTAGTCCCTTCTCTCCCATCTTTTAACTGAATTCCCAAGGCTACTAATTCATCACGAATTTGATCTGACAAAGCCCAATCTTTGTTGTCTCTGGCTTCTTTTCTCAATTTGATAAGTAATTCTATAACACCATTTATTTTATTTGAATTTTCTTGAGAAGTTTCATTCAACAATCCTAAAACATCAAAAACAAAAGCATTCATAGTTTCTTTTAAAACTAACAAATCTTCTTTGGTAATGGTCGCTTTTTGTTCTTTTATTTGGTTGATGAATTTCACTGCTTCAAACAAATTAGCAATGAGAATTGGTGTATTGAAATCATCATTCATTGCTGCATAACAACTTGATTTCCATAATTGAACATCAAAAGTTGAGGAATTTCCAGCTTCTATTTTATCTAAAAACGAGACAGCTTCCATCAATTTTGCATGCCCTTTTTCAGCTGCTTCTAATGCTTCGCCAGAAAAATCTAAAATGCTTCTATAATTGGCTTGCATGTTAAAAAAACGCACCACACTTGCCGAAAATGGTTTTGGCAAAATGCTGTTTTCACCGGTCAAAATTTCGTTTGGTAAAATGAAATTCCCTGTAGATTTTGCCATTTTTTGACTGTTTAATAAAAGCATATTTGTATGCATCCAATAATTCACAGGTTTGATGCCACTGCACGTTTGCGATTGTGCAATTTCGCATTCGTGATGTGGGAATTTTAAATCCATTCCTCCACCATGAATGTCAAATTGTTCGCCTAAATATTTGGTACTCATCACTGAACATTCCAAATGCCAACCTGGAAAACCATCACTCCAAGGAGAAGGCCAACGCATAATGTGACGTTCTTCTGCTTTTTTCCAAAGAGCAAAATCTTGCGGATTTTTCTTATCAGATTGACCATCCAAAGCACGTGTATTGTGAATTAAATCTTCTATTTTTCGTCCAGATAAAATACCGTAATTTCCTTTTTTGTTGTATTCAAAAACATCAAAATATACTGAGCCATTTACTTCATACGCAAAACCTTTCGCCAAAATATCTTTGATCATTTCTATTTGTTCTACAATATGACCTGTGGCTGTTGGCTCAATACTTGGTGGTAAAAAGTTGTAATTTTTCAATACATTGTGAAAATCAACTGTGTACAATTGAACCACTTCCATAGGTTCAATTTGCTCTAAACGTGCTTTTTTTGCAATACGATCTTCGCCTTCATCAGCGTCATTTTCCAAATGTCCTGCATCTGTAATATTTCGAACATAACGCACTTTGTAACCCAAATGTAAAAGGTATCTGAACACTACATCAAAAAACATAAACGTTCTTACATTTCCCAAATGTGCGTTGCTGTAAACTGTTGGTCCACAAACGTACATGCCAACATAGCCTTCTGTGATGGGTTTGAAATTTTCTTTTTGTTTAGAAAGAGAATTGTATATTTTGAGTTGATTTTCTTTGTAACGTTCCATTTAAAAAATACCTGATTTCAGGGGCTAAAGATAGGCACTTTCAGAAGAATATAGAAATGGAAAACTATTAGAAGTTTGATAATTAAAAAAACACATTTTTTCTTCTGTTTCGAAATGAGTGAAATTTTATTTCTAAATTTACTCATATTTTATAAATATGGCTAAAAATCCATCTGCACTTCATGAAATACCGGGTGTTTCTCAACCAAAAACGATGAATTCTTTGAGTGCTGCAAAGATTAAACAATTCAGAGCCACTAAAAATTCTGTCGATGAATTTGTAGAAAATATCTTTAAAGGGAATATTCCTTTTTTAAGCAAAGCCATTACTTTGGTTGAAAGTACGCATCCAAAACATCAAGAAAAAGCAAACGAAATCATAGAACGCTGCTTGCCTTTAGCAAATAATTCTGTCAGAATTGGTATTACAGGTGTTCCAGGTGTAGGAAAAAGTACTTTCATAGAAGTATTTGGAAAACAACTTACTAGCCAAGGAAAAAAAGTCGCTGTGTTGGCAGTTGACCCAAGCAGTTCTGTGAATAAAGGCAGTATTTTGGGTGATAAAACACGAATGGAACAGTTAGTCACAGACAAAAATGCGTTTATAAGACCTTCACCTGCAGGAACTTCTTTGGGTGGTGTTGCACAAAAAACCCGTGAAAGTATCATTCTTTGCGAAGCTGCTGGATTTGATACCATTATAATTGAAACAGTTGGAGTTGGGCAGTCAGAAACTGTGGTACATTCTATGGTTGATTTCTTTTTGTTGTTGCAATTGGCTGGTGCTGGTGATGAATTGCAAGGCATCAAACGTGGAATAATTGAAATGGCTGATGCAATTGTCATCAACAAAGCTGATAAAGGCAATGAAAGAAATGCCAAAATTGCGCAAGCTGCTTTTGATAGAGCCTTGCATTTGTATCCATTAAAAGACAGCAAATGGCAACCTAAAGTACTCACAACTAGCGCCATAGAAAATAGTGGAATTACTCAAGTTGATGCTATGATTCAGGAATATATTTTGATGGTAAAATCATCAGGGTTTTTTCAACAAAAGCGAAATGAACAAAATAAATTTTGGTTACTATCCACCATTGAACAACAATTAAAGGATTCATTTTATCAAAATCCTAAAGTTCAAAAAGCCCTTTCTGAAGAAATTCACCAATTAGAAAATGGAAAAACTTCACCATTTTTGGCCGCAAAACGATTGTTGGGGAGAGAGTTGTAATTGTTGAGTTTTGAATTTTGAGATTTTTAGTGTTGAGTTTTTGGTTTTTGATTTTGGTTTTTGGTCGGTGATTTTAAGAGATTTGACTCCAAATTTTAGAAGTTTTTGTCATTTCGGTAAAAGCAATTTTGATGAGTGCATTTTCCTCCTTTGATAAATTTGGATCTTTACTCAACAACTCAATAGCTTTTTTTCTTGCCGCAATTAAAATTTTTGAGTCCTTCAAAATATTTGCAATTTTTAAGTTCAAAACGCCACTTTGCTGTGTTCCCATGAGATTCCCAGGACCTCTTAATTTCAAATCTACTTCTGCTATTTTAAATCCATCAGAGGTGCTTACCATTGTTTTGATACGAGTTTTTGCTTCATCAGACAGTTTGACTCCTGTCATTAAAATACAATAACTTTGATCTGCACCTCTTCCAACTCTTCCTCTTAATTGATGCAATTGACTAAGTCCAAAACGTTCTGCACTTTCAATAATCATAACACTTGCATTGGGCACATTTACACCTACTTCAATCACTGTGGTTGCTACCATAATTTGTGTTTCCCCTTTTACAAATCGTTGCATTTCAAAGTCTTTCTTTTCAGCTTTCATTTGTCCATGCACAATACTAATTTGATATTGTGGCATTGGAAATTCACGAGAAAGACCGTCAAAACCGTCCATTAAATCTTTATAATCCAATACTTTAGATTCTTCAATCAAAGGATACACTATATATACTTGTCTGCCTTTGGCAATTTCATCTTTCATAAATTTCAGTACTGACAACCGTTGACTATCAAAACGATGTACCGTTTTAGTTTCTTTTCTGCCAGGAGGTAATTCGTCAATCACAGAAATATCCAAATCACCATACACAGACATTGCCAAAGTTCTTGGAATTGGTGTTGCTGTCATGACGAGAATGTGTGGAGGAAGAGAAGCTCCTCCAACCTCCCCAAAAGGGAGGCTTTTTCTATTCTTCATCCACAATTTCGAACGTTGTGCAACTCCAAATCGATGTTGCTCATCAATTATGGCAATTCCTAGATTATCAAACATCACTTTTTCTTCGAGCAACGCATGTGTTCCTACTAAAATTTTTAAAGAACCATCTTCCAATGCTTCATGAATAACTTTCCTTTTTTTAGGTTTGGTTGAACCTGTTAACAATTCCACAGAAATGTTGACTCCTTTCAATAACTCAGAAATTGCGTTAAAATGTTGGTTTGCTAAAATCTCAGTTGGCGCCATTAATGTAGCCTGAAACCCGTTGTCAATTGCGAATAACATGGTTAATAAAGCCACAATTGTTTTCCCTGAACCCACATCACCTTGTAACAATCTGTTCATGTGAATTCCTGAGGCAACATCTTTTCTAATTTCTTTGATGACTCTTTTTTGCGCATTTGTCAATTGAAAAGGCAAATGATGTTCATAAAAATCATTGAAAGCTGCACCAACATTTTTGAAAACAATCCCTTTGATGTTGGTTTTATTGATGAGATTTTTTCTAACCAACTGCAATTGGATAAAAAACAATTCTTCAAATTTCAGTCGGAATTGCGCTTTGGCAAGTAATTCATGGCTTTTAGGAAAATGAACATTCAATAACGCCTCTTTTTTTGAAATCAATTGAAATTCGTTGATGATTTCTAAAGACAATGTTTCTTGAATGCCACCGTAAAATTGTTTGAATAAATTTTCGATATAAGTCCGAATTATTTTGTTGCTGATACCTGCATTTACCAACTTTTCGGTTGATGAATAGACAGGCTGCATCGTTGATTGCAGTGTTTTTTTGTATTCAGAAACTAATTGCATCTCTGGATGAGGCATGCTATACAATCCGTTGAAATGATTTAATTTTCCATAAATCACGTATGGTTCATTGATTTTCAAAACATCTTTAATCCATTTTTGTCCTTTGAACCAAACCAACTCCATTATGCCAGTTGCATCATGAAATGTAGCCACTAACCTACTTCCTTTGGTTTGCGCAACCGTTTTTAATTGGGTGATTTTTCCAACAATTTGCACCTCTGCACTGTTGGGTTGCAATTGATTGATTTGGTAAAATTGGGTTTTATCAATATATCGAAAAGGGAAAAAATGCAATAAATCATGACAGGTTTTGATTCCCAATTCCGTATATAACAACGTGGCTCTTTGAACGCTCATGCCGTTGATATAGGTGATGGGATTGTTGAGATTTCGCATGCTTTTTGTTCGAGATTCAATGTTTTGGGTTCAAAGTTTATAAATGAAATTTTACCTTTTGAAACCTATTTTATTTTTTAAAAGCAAATATCAAACATCTGAAGGAGCATTGCAAATTTAGTTGACTTGAAGATTTATGAGATTCCATGTTTTGGTGTTGAATTGCATTACTTATCATGATACAGTCATTACAATAATATCCTAATAGCATCATTGAAGATAATACGCTATAAGTACGCTATACCTAGGCTATAACCTGCTTGATGACCCGTCCTTGACCCGTCCTGAAATAACTATTCAGGTTATGAAATAAATCCTATTATGATTATACAACTATTTTAAAGAAACATTTGATTGTTTCAAAAATTTCCTTTAATGAAATATTAGAAACTATGAAGTAATTCCTTTTGAAGAAGATTGAGGTTTTAGCTCTGAAAAGAAATTAGTTGATTTTTTTATCACTGCTGCAAAGACGGGAGACTTTGCAGAGCGGGTTCTCGATACAATTCCACCGAAAAAGTTGGAATTACTCGAACTGACAGTATCTTTTTTTCTACAATTTATTTAGACACTAATACCACAAATTTTCACGAATTTGAGAATCTGGGAGTTTAAAAAAATATGTCTAGAATGAATTTACAACTCCTTTTTTGCCAAAAAGCAAAAACAACACACCATCAATTTTATTGCCAATTGCACTTCTTAAAATTGCAAATGCTTTCGTGATATGCGCCTCCACAGATTTGATGGAAACATTCAAATATTCAGCAATTTCTACGTTTGTCAATCCTTCTTCTTTGCTTAATAAAAATATTTGTTTGCATTTTGGGGGTAAATTTTCAATTTCTCTTTTTACAATAGTTACCAATTTATTCAATGAGATTTCATCTTCCTCTTCCACCACTTCCGCCAAGGCATCAATATATTTTTTATCGAGTTTTAATACTTCTTTATTTTTTCGATATTGATCAATAAATTCATTGTAAACAGATTTGTATAAATAACTTTTAACGACAAAATCTTCTTTCAATTTGAATCTATTATTCCAAATACTCATGAATACATTTTGCACAATATCTTCGGCTAAATCCCTGTCATTGGTTAAACTATAGGCATAAACACACAATTTTTTATGGTAAAAGTTTACTAAAAAAGAATAGCCATTTGTATTTCCTTTTTTAAGAGCTGCTATTAAATCAAAATCATTTGAAAAATATGTTTTCATTTTATAAGGTCAACAATATTAAAAAATTATTAGTGCGAAATTAGAAAATACTTAGAAAGAAAGTTAGGGTATGTCAAAATTATAACGTTATCATAATATATTAAACAATGCATGATTTCAAAAAAACATCAAAATATCATCATCAAATACCTGAATAAACAAGCTTCAATGAACGAATTGGAGGCCTTGGAAAATTGGTTGCACGAGGATGAAAAACATAAAAAACATTTTACCAATTTTGTAAAAGTTAACTTTTTAGTTGATTTAAACACCAAAAAATTTGATACCAAAGCATCAGAAAAAAAGCTTTTAGCATTTATATCAAAAGATAAAAAAGAGGTTCGTTTGCATACGATGAAAACGTTCATGAAATATGCAGCTGCAGTGATTGTCCTAATTTCTGTGAGTTATTTTTATTTTAACAATCCAACATCAACTATTGATAAAAAATTCAATCCATCTGAAAAAATAACGCTGATTTTGGATAATGGAAACGTGAAGGTAATTGATGAAAGTGGCATTTTTACCATTCAAGATAGCCAAGGAAATATAATTGGAAATCAAAAAGGAAATGAATTGGTATATGAAAATAAAAATCAAAACGAAAAATTATTATACAACAGACTAAAAGTTCCTTACGGAAAACGTTTTGCTGTTTTATTGTCTGATGGCACTAAAGTAACCTTAAATGCAGGAACTTCTTTAAAATATCCTGTGCGATTTATCAAAGGACAACATCGTCAAGTATTTATTGAAACTGGAGAAGCATATTTTGAAGTGGCAAAAGATGAAACTCATCCATTTATCGTGAATAGCAATCAATTAAATGTACGAGTTTTAGGAACTAAATTCAACGTCAGTGCGTATCCTGAAGACGCAACTATTTCAACTGTTTTGGTGGAAGGTTCCGTGAGTTTATATTCATCAGAACTAGCATACGATTCGAAAAAAGCGGTTTATTTAAATCCTGGCTTTAAAGCAGATTGGTGCAAAGATTTACAAACCACCAATATTGAAAAAGCTGATATTGAGATTCATACTGCTTGGATTGATGGAAAAATCATTATGAAACACATGAAATTTAATAGCATCATTAAAAAACTGGAAAGATATTATAATGTTGAAATTTTTAATAATGATACAGCATTAGGAGAAGAATTGATTACTGCAACTTTTGACACAGAAACCATTAAACAAGTTTTTGAAGTAATCAATGAAATTCATCCTATCAATTATAAAATCAATGGAAATAAAATATTCATCACCAAAGTAAAAAAATAAATCAGATGAACTAAAAAAACATTTTTAAAAAGTCACTTTGTTTTTAAAACAAAAAAATCGAAAGATGTTGCAGCACCTTTCGATATAAAATGGTGACAAAATGAATCAATCACCCAAAATTCAACACAAAAATATGAAAAAAGTAATAAAGAAAAGAACGCACCATTCTCTTCTATTTAATCTCAATATAAAAATGAGAATTACTACATTATTGTTAATGATTTCTCTATTTCAGCTTCAAGCTAACGGGACTTATGCACAAAAAACATTGGTCTCGTTAGATTATGAAAACGTAAGTCTTGAAACTGTTTTTAATAAAATTGAATCGATAACTGATTATAAATTTGTTTTTAAAGACAAGGATGTAGATTACAAAAAAAATGTATCTATCAAAGCAACTAAGGAAGAACTTTCGGATGTTTTAAAGAAATTATTTGCGAATACAAAAATTGGATTTTCATTAAATGGTAAACAAATTATCTTAATACCTAAAAATCAAGAAGTCTCTATTTCAACAAATTCGATTATAAATACACAACAAATAAAGATTTCAGGAATTATTATTGATGAAAATAAAAATCCTTTACCAGGTGCAAGCATTGTCATAAAAGGAACTTTGAAAGGCACAGAAACCGATTTTAATGGAAAATTTATTTTGGATGTAGAAAGTGAAACCTCCATTATCGTAGTTTCCTTTTTAGGGTATTCAAACAACGAAGTTGTTGTGGGAAAAGAAACTTTTTTTGAGATTGTATTAAAAGAAGACTCCAGTCAATTAGAGGAAATTGTTGTGGTTGGTTATGGCTCTCAAAACATTGAAAAAGTAGCAAATTCAGTTTCCACTATAAAATCTAAGGATCTATTAAGTTCTCCTATTGCCAGTTTTGAAGAAGGGTTAGCAGGGCAGTTGACCGGCGTTGATGTCGTTCAGACTTCTGGAAATCCAGGAAGTTATTGTTCTTCAAAATACGGGCGCTTCAGGTTGGCAAGAAACGCAGTTTTTCCCAACAGGTTATACTGTGAAAACTGGAGATAAATTTTTCATTTCATTTTACAATCCTAATGCTGCTGCAAATTGGCAGTTGAGAATGGATTTAAGTACTTCTGGAAGTTTTGTGCAAATTAGCGGTTCTGATCCTGCACATCATGTAAATGCTGCAACTGGTTGGAATGAAGTTAGCTTAGATTTATCAACCTATGCAGGTCAAAATATCACTAAAATTCAGTTGTATCCTGCAGCTGGCGAAGCAAAATCAATTTATTATGACAATGTTTATATTGCTTCATCCTCTGTTTTGAATACCAATACATTTGAAAAACTAACAAATCGTGCTTTTATCTCACAAGATGGTCGCATTCAATTTACTAACGAGTTGCAAAATGCCACGTTATATGTATTTGATTTGAAAGGAGCTCAAATTTTAAAAGAAACAATCAATGGGAAAATTTCTCAAAATAGCATTCCTAAAAAAGGCCTTTATTTTGTGAAAATCACTTCGAAAGAAGGTACTGGAAATTATAAAGTACTTTTTAATTAAAAATCCATTTTGATTCTATAAATATAAGTAAAGCTCATCATTCATTATGAGCTTTACTTTTTTCAAAAAAAATCAATATTCATACATTTCATTTAAAACTTATGAAAACATTAAATATTCTTGTTCTAGTTCTAATTTTCTCATTCAAATCGTATTCACAAAATAACATTCCACATTTAAAAAAGGTTGGAAAAGCGACACAATTAATGGTTCATAACAAACCATTTTTGATGATTGCTGGCGAAATTCATAATTCTTCTGCATCCACAGTTGAGTTTATGAAACCACTGTTTCCTAAGCTCAAAAAAATGAATTTGAATTCGGTTTTTGTCACTTTGGCTTGGGAACAATTTGAACCAGAAGAAGGTGTTTATGATTTTACATTGGTCAATGAAATCATGAAAAATGCCCAAGAAAACAATCTCAAAGTTTGTTTATTATGGTTTGCTAGTTGGAAAAATGGCGAATCAAGTTATGCACCAATGTGGGTAAAAAAAGATACCAAACGTTTTTTTAGAGTGAAAACGAAAGATGGATTGGAAATTGAAACCTTATCTCCTTTTTGTGAGGCAACTAAAATTGCAGATGCAAAAGCATTTGCAGTTTTAATGAAACATATCAAAGAAGTTGACACAAACCAAACAGTTATTTTAGTGCAGCCTCAAAATGAAGTTGGCATGTTTCAAGACATTGATTACAATGAAATATCACTGAATCTTTTTGAGCAAAAAGTTCCGAAAGAATTGCTTACGTACCTTCAAAAAAACAAAAACAGTTTAGATGCTTTTGTAAAAAATGCTTGGTCAAAAACAAATTTCAAAATTGCTGGCACTTGGAAAGAAGTTTTTGGAAATACCCCAGAATCTAAATCCATTTTTACCACTTGGCAATATGCAACTTACATTAATACTGTGGCAAAAGCTGGCAGAACAGCGTACAATCTTCCAATGATGGTAAATTCTTGGATTGTTCAAAAACCAGATGATTTGCCAGGAGTGTATCCAAATGGAGGGCCAGTTTCAAGAGTTATTGATATTTGGAAAGCTGCTGCTCCTGATATCGATATTCAATCTCCAGATATTTATTTGGATAATTTTAAAGAAATTGTTTCCATGTATCACAGAGATGATAATCCTCTTTTGATTCCTGAATCAAAGGCAGAAGTTGGAAGAGCTTTTTATGCTTTTGGACAACATGATGCCATTTGTTTTTCTCCATTCGGAATTGAAGATGCTGCAAATAATTTTGTATTTACAAAGTCGTATGAAGTGTTAAATGAAGTTCAACATTTGATTAAAAAATACCAAGGAACAGGAAAAATGGTTGCTGTTTTAAAAGAAGGAACTGAAAATTATAACGATTTTTATTTGGGTGATTACAAAGTAAAAGTAATGTATGAAAAGCCAAATGAACCCTCTTTCGGAATCATCATTCAAACAAATGAAAATGAATTTATTGTCATTGGAATGAATTTATCTGTGTATTTTACTTCTGAAATTAAAAATAAAATTGGGTATATAGGACAGGTTTTTGAAGGAACGTATGAAAATGAAAAATGGATTTCAACAAGAATGTTAAATGGCGATGAAACGTTTCATAACTCACGATTGAGGGTTTTTGGACGCGTTTTTGAAACCGAAAAAGAAATTGAAACAATCACCAAAAAAGAAGGTGAACCTGATGCGTATTCTCCTGCAACAAAACAAGTGGTAACAACTCCTGGAGTGTATAAAGTGGTTTTATATAAGAGATAATTTTAAGAACATGTAAAAAAAGTCCTGTAAATACAGGACTTTTTTTATAAATAAACCTCTAACAATTTAGATTTCTTTTCAGGCACTAACTCCAATTTTTTAATACTTGCAGGAATCAAAATGGTTTCGCCCATGGCAAGTTCATATTCTTTGTTTTCTAATAGAACTTTCACAAAAACTTCTGTACAAATGTAGATTACGAAAGTGTCAATTTGAGAATAATCTTTAGAAATAGCATCTGATACAATCAACACATTTGATTTGAAATAGGCTCTGTGAATCAACTTATTACTGTCATTTTCTTTGGTTTCGTAGTTTGTTTTATAGCTATTTGCTACTTTAAAAGTAATCACATCCAAAGCCAAATCATTGTGCAATTCACGTTCTTTTCCTGTTTTAGCATCTACACCTGCAAATTTAGTTTCAGAAACTATTTGAGTTTGGAACCAAGCAACCGAAAATTATGAAACGAAAGTTATTGTTGATGCATTTGTGTTAGCTCCAACTCAAGGATTTTTTGAAATATCTTCAAACGGAACAAACCTAAACATTGCAGAATCATACCAAGCTTCTAAAGGAGGTACATTCCAAAAAACCTCAAAAACTGAAATCATAGTAAACATGACAGATGGTTCAAATAATAGATTTGCGAAAATGTATTATTTAGATAATGTTACCAAAGGTTTTGACAATGGTTTTGATGGTGAAACTTTTGGAGGAATTGAAAATTCAGAAGATGTGTTTACCAATTTAGCAGAAAATAATGAAGCTAAAAAATTCCAAATACAATCATTGCCAATTTCAGAAATGGAAACGATGATTGTTCCTCTGGGAATCAAAGCTGCTGCTGGAAAAGAAATCACATTTACTGCTGAAGCATTAAACTTGCCAAATGATTTGAAAGTATTTTTAGAAGACAGATTGACAAACACCATAACTCGTTTAGACGAAGCAAACTCTTCATACAAAGTAACCTTGAATGATGCTTTAAACGGAACAGGAGTTTTCTTTTTACACACCAAAGCTTCAGGAGTATTGAATACTGATGATGTTTCTTTACAAACACCAATATCTATGCAATGAACCACAATACTCTAAGAGTAGTAGGATTGCCATCAGGAAATGCGAATGTAAAAATGTAAAGCATTTTAGGAAAACAAGTGATGCAAACTTCATTTAGTTCAAGTGGAGTGAAAGACATTTCATTGCCAAAATTAGCCACAGGAATGTACATCATTCAGCTAGAAACAGCTACTGGCAAATTGAACAAAAAAATAGTTTTAGAATAATTTGAATCACTTAAAAAATACAATACACATAAAAAATCAAGATAAAAACACAGAAGAAATCACACGTTAAGAAGCTTTCAAAAAGATAGGTACTTACGGAAAATATGCTGCTTTAACTGCATTAAAAACCTATTTAATTTTGATTCCTAAAAAGGCACAGGCACAGAGTCTTGCAGCGCTAGGAAGCGGATTTTAACAAAACTCATTAATTACATATAAAACTATAATCAATAAAAAAATCCGATTTTATAACTTTAGATAATCCGATTTTTTTATTGATAATATTCCTTACACACTTATCCTACATATTGTGCAAATTCTCTGCATTTTAATTATTCCATCAAGATTCTAAATTGTCCTAATGAATGTGTTTTGCCCTTTTCACAATTCCCTTCTTTTTTTACATTAACTTCAACTAGCTATTTTGTAACTTTGTTGCCGTTTAACTAAAACCATGAGATTACACAGAAACTTAACCTTTGCAGTTATAGACAGCATCAGAGATATTTTTAATGAAGGCGTTTATGCTGACAAAGCTGTTGAAAAAGCCTTGCAAAGAGACAAACGTTGGGGTGCAAGAGACCGCAAATTTGTGGCAGAAACCATTTATGACATCGTTCGTTGGAACCGTTTATACGCTGAAATTGCCGAAGTAAAAGTACCTTATGATCGTGATAATATTTGGCGATTATTTTCTGTGTGGTGTGTTTTGAGAGGAATTCCATTACCTGATTGGAATCAAATTGGGGACGTGCCTTTGAGAAGAATCAAAGGGAAATTTGACGAATTGTCAAAAATCCGAAAATATCGTGAATCCATTCCTGATTGGATGGATGAATTGGGTGTGCAAGAATTGGGCGAAGAAATTTGGACTAAAGAAATTGCTGCCCTCAACAAACAAGCAGATGTAGTTTTACGAACCAATACGTTGAACACTACCAAAGAAATGTTGCAGCGAAAATTGAAAGTTGAAAACATCGAAACAGAGCCTATTCCTAATTACCCAAATGCATTAAAATTGGAGGAAAGAGCCAATGTTTTTGTCACTGAATCTTTTCACGAAGGTTTGTTTGAAGTGCAAGATGCTTCTTCGCAATTGGTAGCTGCATATTTAGAGGTTGAACCAGGGATGAAAGTAGTAGATGCTTGTGCTGGTGCAGGAGGAAAAACCTTGCATTTGGCTGCTTTGATGCAAAACAAAGGGCAAATCATTGCAATGGATATTTATGAAAGTAAGCTCAAAAAATTAAAAATTAGAGCTCGCAGAAACAAAGCGCATAACATCGATTTGCGTGTGATTGACTCTACCAAAGTCATCAAAAAACTGCATGAAAAAGCAGATAGAGTCCTGATTGATGCACCTTGCTCTGGTTTGGGAGTTTTGCGCAGAAATCCAGATTCTAAGTGGAAATTGCAACCCGAATTTATTGATGAAATCAAAAAAACACAGCAAGAAATTCTACAAAATTACTCCAAAATGGTAAAACCCGGCGGCAAAATGGTGTATGCAACTTGCTCTATTTTACCTTCTGAAAATCGCCAACAAGTTGACCTTTTCTTAACATCCGAAGCTGGAAAAAGTTTTACTTTTGTAAAAGATAGCAATATTTACGCACATCTTTCAGGTTTTGACGGATTTTATATGGCGCTACTAGAAAAAAAATAAGGTTTTACACGATTTTCTTGTAAAACAATTGCTTAGAAAAAGGACACGATTTTTCGTTAACCCAAAATTCTTAAAATGAATATTCGTTTTGCTTTTTTATTATTTTTAGTATTTTCATTGCAACTATTTTCCCAACAAGCATATTATAACGACGTAAATTTGAATTTGACAGGGGTCACTTTGAAAGAGGAATTGGCAGTGAAAATTATCAATACGCATACAAGAACTTTATTTTATGACCAAATTTGGAATGCCAGTAAAGCTACAGATGTAAATCCAACAAATCCATCACAAGTTTTGTTGATGTATGGCTGGGAAAATGGGTTAGATGGCGATGTAACAAATGATAAATTTCGTGGAATCGATTTAAATGGAGGTTCCGTTGGCGATTGGAATCGCGAACATGTATATTCACGCTCATTAGGAACACCCAATTTGGGCGAAGCTGGTCCTGGAGCTGATGCTCATCATTTAAGACCTTCTGATTTTCAAAAAAATTCCTCAAGAGGAAATACCAAATTTGCCAATGGAATAGGCGTAGCTTCTGGAGTATCCAGTGGAGGTTGGTTTCCTGGAGACGAATGGAAAGGTGACATTGCACGAATGATGATGTATATGTATATGCGTTATGGAAATCGTTGTTTGCCTACCAATGTTGGTTTAGGAAGCAGTGCAAATACCCCTGATGATATGATTGATTTATTCTTAAAATGGAATGTTGAAGACCCTGTTTCTGATTTTGAAAAACAACGAAATACCTATCACGAAAATACCAACAATCCAGAAGCACAAGGAAATAGAAATCCTTTTATCGATAATCCACGTTTGGCAACCAGAATCTGGGGCGGGCCTGAAGCTGAGGATTTGTGGGGAATTTATACTAGTTCAGATGTTGAAGTTCCTTCAGTTCCAACAAATTTAGTTGCCAATAATATCACTACTTTTTCTTTGAATTTGTCTTGGTCAGCAGCTACTGATAATGTTGCTGTAACAAGTTATGATATTTTTGTCAATGGAAATTTATATACAAATACAGCTCAAACTTCAAAAACAATTACGGGTTTAAATTCTAACACAAATTACTCAATTTCTGTGTTGGCGAAAGATATTGCAAATAACAAATCAGGACAAAGTAATGTTGTTTTAATAAAAACTTTGGAAGATACTGAAGCACCAAGTATCCCAACAAACATAAGTTTCAGCAATCAAACAACAACCTCTTTTGTGGTTTCTTGGAATGCATCCACTGATAATACAGCTGTTACTTCTTATGACATTTTTGTAGATACTGTATTGATTGGCTCCACTTCTGAAACAAGTTTTACAGTGTCTAATTTAACTGCATCCACTTCCTATGATATTCAAATTCGTGCAAAAGACGCTAAAAATAATATTTCAGAACTTTCAATTGTAGCAATTGGAAGCACAACTGCTGAAAATGCAGTCTCAAGCGAATTGTTTTTCTCTGAATATGTAGAAGGCTCATCAAACAACAAAGCCTTAGAAATTGTTAATAATACTGAGGCTGATATTGATTTGAATGGATTTAGTATCAAGAGACAAACAAATGGGGGTATTGATGGAGATGATTGGTCGAATGAATTGCTATTATCAGGGACTATTTTGAAAAAAGATGTGTATGTCATTATCAATGGAAGTTCAAATATTCAAAAATTAATAGCTGAAGCTGATTTTTTACAAACCGTTTTAGAGGAAAATAACTATGGAGCACCTATCAATTTTAATGGAAATGATCCTGTTGGATTGTTCAAAGATGGTGTTTTAGTAGATGTTATTGGAACCTATAATGGAGGAAGTGCCAATTTCGCATTAAACAAAACATTGCGCAGAAAAACTGGAGTTTCAAAACCAAATAAAACTTTTGATCTCAATAATGAATGGGATACGTATCCTCAAGATAATGTGGATGATATTGGAACTCATAGTTCTGTTTTGAGTATCAATTCTTTTGAAAAATTCAAAATATATCTAACTCCTAATCCTGTAAAATCATACTTAAAAATTGAAAATTTTTCAACTGAAAATATTTTTTCAGGAGAAATTTTCAATACACTTGGCAAAAAAGTACTTTCTTTTAAAAATCTTTCAACGCAATTGGATGTTCAATTTTTATCAAAAGGAATTTATTTTATAAAAATATTTACTGAAAATGGTATCTTTGCCGCAAAATTCATAAAAGAATAATGAAAAAATTTCTAATACTTTTATTCACTGTTTTATCAGTTTCTATATTTTCACAACAAAACTACTATATCGGAATTGATTTTACTAAATATGGAATAGCCCTAAAAAACGATTTAGCAGCCAAAATAATTAGCACACACAAAAACTTTTTATCATATTCTGAAATTTGGGAAGTTTGTAAAATAACAGATGTAAACCCAAATAATTCATCTGAAGTAATTCTAATTTATGGTTATAGTTCATCAGGAACCACATCCAAAACAAGAGGAATTAATGATAATGGAGGAAATAATGGAGATTGGAATAGAGAACATACCTATCCAAAATCAATCGGAAATCCAAATTTAGGCACAACTGGTCCAGGATCAGATGCCCATCATTTAAGACCTTCTGACGTTCAGTACAATGGACAAAGAGGAAGTAAGAAATTTGCAAGTGGCATTGGAAATTCTGGTGATGTATCTGGAGGTTGGTATCCTGGAGACGAATGGAAAGGTGACATTGCACGAATGATGATGTATATGTATTTGAGATATGGAGATCGTTGTTTGCCATCTGCAGTTGGTGTTGGTAGTGATTCAAATACTCCTGACAATATGATTGATTTATTTCTTAAATGGAATGCAGAAGATCCTGTTTCTTCATTTGAAGATACAAGAAATAATTATCATGGAAATTTAAATAATACCTATGCTCAAGGAAATAGAAATCCGTTTATAGACAATCCTTTTTTGGCAACAAAAATTTGGGGAAATCCACCTTCTGGAACTCAACAACCACAGGATAGATGGGGAACACTTAATATCTCTCTAAATGAAATAAATAAGTTTACTTTTTATCCAAATCCCGCAGAAGGCGATACCCTTTATTTGAAAACTACTGAAACTGTAACTGTTCAAATTTCTTCAATTTTAGGAAAACAAATGCTGTCCGATAAAATTGATACAACAGATTCACAAATAGATATTTCATCATTGAAACCCGGAATTTATTTGGTGAAAATTTCTTCAAATCAATTTTCAATCACCAAAAAATTGATAAAAAAATAAGTTTTTTTATAGTTCAATAGTCATCCACGAACACGTGTTCGTAATTTTCATATCTTCTTATTGTATTGAATAATTGTTAATAGTACCTTTAGTGTGTTAAAAAAATACACTTTACAATGAAAAAGATAATTTTTTCTTTGCTTTTACTTTTGTCTGTAAAAATTATTTCACAGGTGCATACCTCCTATTTATGGCACCTACAGCAACCTATTTATTGGCCTGATAAAAGTCTAACTAATCCTTTTGAATATCAAAAAGTTTGGGAATCAAATTTTTTAAAAAATAATGGCGGAAATGTTTATGCTGACAGATTGGTTCATCCTTTAAATAATTTAGAAGAAATTTTTGGAAAAGCTGATAGAGTAAATGCTTACCAATGGGAAACCAAAAACGCTATTAATTCAATAAAACAGCATTCGAATGCAGGAGCACAAGTAAATTATGGTGCTTGTTTAATTGAAAATATGAATTCGTTGGCCGAAAAAAACGCTTTGGGATATGTCAACAATTGGCAAAATAATATTATTGAAGCGCAAAATTGGAAAACTTCAGGAGGTTTTCCAAGAATGGATATTACCGGTTTTTCATGGCACCACGTATTGAGTCCTTTAGTGAGTGATCGTGTGTTAAAAAAAGAAATTCAAGGACATAGATATATTGTTCAAAATAATTTTGCCAGTAATTATTCCAAAGGCTATTGGCCTGCTGAATGTTCATTTTCTGAACGAATTATTCAGGTTTTGGTTGAAGAAGGTTTTGAGTGGTCTATAGTTGCGAATAGTCATTTAGCAAGAACTTTAAACGATTATCCTAATTTGAATTTTGGAACTTCAGGCGTGAATTCGAACCCACCAAACAAAGCAGACAAGGTATCAACGAATGGTATCAATTGGTGGAGTGGTCAAATTGATGGAAGAGGAGGCGCTTTTGCAGCACCATATTCTTATCAAGCGCACAAAGCCAAGTATGTTAATCCTGAAACTGGCATTGAATATAAGATTACAGTAGTTCCAATGGCTGATTTATTGAGCTATAAAGATGGTTTTTCTGAACAAAGTACGGGAGATATTGATACACATATTGCCCCATTTTCTGAATCAAATCATCCTTCGATTGTTTTATTAGCGCATGATGGTGACAATGCTTGGGGTGGAGGAGCAAGTTATTATCAAGAAGCTGTGAGAAACTTCACAAATGCAGCCGCCAATAAAGGCTATACTCCAAATACGATTCAGCAATTTTTATTCGATAATCCAGCTCCTGAAAATTCACTAGTAAAAGTTGAAGATGGTTCTTGGATAAATGCCGAAAATGATTGGGGAAGTCCCCAATTTATCAATTGGTTGTGGCCTTTATTTACCTCAAATTTTGAGTTTGATCCTAATGGTTGGACAGAAGATGCCCGAAATTGGGCAGTTTTGACAGCCGCCGAAAATTATGTTATCATGTCTGAAGATTTAGAAGGCATTTCAACAATTGAAAATATTGTTCATCCTACTTCAAATTCTAAAAAATCAGCATTGGCTTGGAATGCCTTATTACCCGGTTTTACCAGTGGATATATGTATTATGGCAAATCAATTGACATGGAAGTTAAGCCAACAATTGCATCAAATAATGCCATTTCTTATGCCAAAGAAGTAATTGATGCAAATCAAAATATAGATAATACAAAGCCTTCCGTTTTTATTCCTCAAAGATACCCTTATAATCCCGGTGAAATCGGTTTTGGACCAACTTATGGCTACAAACAGCATTTAAATAGCGCAGATTTCACAGTTTGGACTTTCGCCTATGACGTAAGCGGAATTCAAACTGCTGAGTTAAAATTCAGAGTTGACAAAGACGGAAAAAATCCACTTGAAAATAATGATAATGATACTTATTTAGGGGGAGAAAGTGTCGAGAATTGGCAAAGTGTTTCAATGACAGAAAAAGTTTTTCCAATGGGAAATATTACAAATGACGCTGAAATAAATTTTTTTATTTTACCTACTTCCATTTCGAATTTGTATTATGCAAAAATTCAAGGTTTGTCAGAAGTTTTGGTGGATTATTATGTTGAAATCACAGATATACAAGGAAACATGACCAAATCAAAAATTCAACATGTCTGGGTTGGAAAAAATTTAGATGTTGCTCCAAAAGTTAGTTTTACACCCGAAAATTCCTATTCAAAAACTGCGATTGAAATAACCATTTCAGCAGAAGATTCAAAAGATCTTAATCCTATAATTTATTATACTTTGGATGGATCTACACCAACTATAAACTCAAATTCAGCTATTAAATCAGTCAATAAATCAATTTCAGAAACCACCACTTTCAAGGCTTTTGCAATTGATAATGATAGTAATAAATCAGAAATTATTACCAAAACTTATACAATTGGGGAAATTCCTAACATAACAGTTTATTTTAAGCCACCTTCAAATTGGCTAAATACACCCAAAATTTATTGGTGGAATGCTGCTCCAGATAGCAGTTTACCAAGTAACCCTTGGCCAGGGATTTCAATGCAAACACATGATAACGAATGGTATAAACATACTTTCACTGGAATTACTTCAATAAATATTATTTTTAATAATGGCAATGGTGGTCAAGAAAATCAGACAGAAGATATCACAAATGTCACCCATGATTTATGGTATCAATGGGGAACAGGTGTTTTATCACTAAATCAAAACAAGCTGATAACTGTAAAAGTATATCCAAATCCTGCAGTGAATTTTTTGAGAATTGATTCAGATTTTGAGGTTGATTCCTATCAAATTTACGATGCATTAGGAAAAATAATTCAACAAGGAATTATTGAAAATAAAATGATTGACATTTCAAATTTAATCAATGGATTGTACTTTTTAAAATTTAAAAAGAACACTAACGTCGTTAAAACATTTAAATTCATAAAATAAAATTTTGTTCAAAACATCGTGAATAACTCCTAAATTTCAGTGAATTTATGAGTAAATAATCATTTGAAAAAAAGTAAATTTGCGTTTTATTTTTAATTAAAACCAACCAATGATTCATTTCTTCGGCGATCAAAAAACAACCGTTTTTGCGGTTCAAACAACGCAAGAATTCTCAACTGAAACCATTTCAAAATTGACTTGGTTATTTGGAAATCAACCTAAAATAAATGCGGCGTCTATTGACGCCTTTTTTGTTGGCCCAAGAGCCGCAATGATTACGCCTTGGAGCACAAATGCTGTTGAAATCACTCAAAATATGGGTATTTTTGACATCATCAGAATTGAAGAATTTTCAGCATGTACTATTGATTTTTCTGACTTTGACCCAATGATTTCAGAAAAATTTAAATCATTGAATCAAACTATTTTTTCGATAAATATTCAACCTGAATCAATTTTAGAAATTGAAAATATAGCAACTTATAATAAGCAAGAAGGATTGTCATTAAGTGATGAAGAAGTTCAGTATTTAGAGAATGTTGCAAATAAAATTGGCAGAAAACTCACGGATTCTGAGGTTTTTGGATTTAGTCAAGTAAACTCAGAACATTGTCGTCACAAAATTTTTAATGGCACTTTTGTTATTGATGGAGAAGAAAAGTCGATATCATTATTTAAGATGATTAAAGAAACATCCAAACAACATCCAAATGAGATTGTTTCTGCCTACAAAGACAATGTTGCTTTCATCAAAGGTCCTGAAGTAACCCAATTTGCACCAAAATCAGCTGACAAGCCTGATTTTTATCAAACCTTAAATTTTGATTCTGTAATCTCTTTGAAAGCAGAAACGCATAATTTTCCGACAACGGTTGAGCCTTTTAACGGTGCAGCAACGGGTTCAGGAGGTGAAATCAGAGACAGATTGGCAGGCGGAAAAGGATCGATTCCTTTGGCTGGAACCGCTGTTTATATGACTTCGTATTCTCGTTTGGAAAAAGATAGACCCTGGGAACAACAATTTGAAGCTAGAAAATGGTTGTATCAAACTCCGATAAATATTTTAATCAAAGCTTCAAATGGTGCTTCTGATTTTGGGAATAAATTTGGTCAACCTCTGATTTGTGGTTCAGTTTTCACGTTTGAACACGATGAAAATTCAGAAAATTTTTCAGTAAAACCAAGAAAATTAGGTTACGACAAAGTCATTATGCAAGCTGGAGGAATTGGTTATGGAAAAGCAACTCAAGCCATCAAAGACAGTCCGAAAGAAGGAGATAAAATCGTTATTTTAGGTGGAGAAAATTATAGAATTGGAATGGGTGGTGCAGCAGTTTCATCTGCAGATACTGGAGCATTTGCCTCTGGAATTGAGTTAAATGCTGTGCAACGTTCCAATCCTGAAATGCAAAAACGTGCTGCAAATGCGATTCGTGGAATGGTGGAAAGTGAAGAGAATTTTATCGTTTCAATTCACGATCATGGCGCTGGAGGTCACCTAAATTGCTTATCAGAATTGGTAGAAGAAACTGGTGGAAATATTGATTTAGACACATTGCCAATTGGTGATCCAACATTATCAGCCAAAGAAATTATTGGCAACGAATCTCAAGAAAGAATGGGATTAGTGATTGCCGAAAAAAATATAGAAATCCTTCAAAAAATTGCAGCACGTGAACGCTCGCCAATGTATACTGTTGGAACTGTGACTGACAATCAAAGATTTACTTTCGAATCCAAAAGCAATCATCAAAAACCGATGGATTTGGCGCTTGAAGACATGTTTGGATCCTCTCCAAAAACGGTAATGACTGACAAAACCGTTTTCAGAAATTATAAAAATTCGAAGTATCAATCAGAAAAAATCTATGACTATTTAGCGCAAGTTTTACAGTTAGAAGCAGTTGCTTGCAAAGATTGGTTGACTAATAAAGTTGATAGATGTGTTGGCGGAAAAGTTGCCAAACAACAATGTGTGGGTGCTTTGCAATTGCCATTGAATAATGTGGGTGTGATGGCTTTGGATTATAACGGAAAAGAAGGAATTGCCACAAGTATTGGTCACGCTCCAATTTCAGGATTGATTGATGCTGAAGCTGGCAGTAGAAATGCCATTACTGAAGCTTTAACAAACATTGTTTGGGCACCATTAAAAGACGGATTGCATTCGGTTTCATTGTCAGCAAACTGGATGTGGCCTTGCAAAAATGAAGGTGAAGATGCAAGATTATACAAAGCAGTTAAAGCAGTTTCAGAATTTGCTATTGAATTGGGAATCAATGTTCCAACAGGGAAAGATTCACTTTCTATGAAGCAAAAATATCCAAATGAAGAAGTGATTTCTCCAGGTACAGTAATTATTTCTGCTGCTGCAAATTGTAATGAAATATCGAAAGTTGTAGAGCCTGTTTTACAAATTGATGGTGGAACTATTTACTATATCAACCTTTCTCAAGATGCTTATAAATTAGGAGGAAGTTCTTTCAACCAAATTTTAAACACGATTGGAAACGATACTCCTGATGTGAAAAATGCTGCTTTCGTTAAAAAAACATTCAATTTACTTCAAAAATTTGTCAAAAACGACCAAATCAAAAGTGGCCATGATGTTGCCTCTGGAGGATTGATTACCACGTTATTAGAAATGTGTTTTGCAGAAGTGAATTTAGGAGCCGCATTTGACCTTTCTAATTTGAATGAAAATGATGCTATAAAACTACTTTTTGCTGAAAATGCAGGATTGGTTTTTCAGGCAGACGCAACTGTTGAAAAGGAATTTAATGAAAATGGTATTGAGATTATCAATATTGGAAAAGCAACCAATTCAGGAAAAGTAATCATCAAAAACAATACTGATATTTTCACTTTTGATGTTGGGGAAACCAGAGATATTTGGTACAAAACTTCTTATTTATTAGACCAGAAACAAACCGCAAATAACCAAGCAACTGCCCGTTATCAAAATTTTAAAAACCAACCTTTACAATTTGCCTTTCCTGAAAATTTTACTGGAAAATTAGCAGATGTTGTTGGAAATATTTCTCCCAAAAATCAACGTCCAAAAGCAGCAATTATTCGTGAAAAAGGTTCAAATTCGGAACGTGAAATGGCAAATGCGATGTATTTAGCTGGTTTTGAGGTGAAAGATGTTCACATGACCGATTTAATTTCAGGTCGTGAAACTTTGGAAGATATTCAGTTTATTGGTGCTGTTGGCGGGTTTTCAAATTCGGATGTTTTAGGCTCTGCAAAAGGTTGGGCTGGCGCATTCAAATACAATGAAAAAGCGAACATCGCTTTGCAAAAATTCTTTCAAAGAGAAGATACCTTATCAGTCGGAATTTGCAACGGATGTCAGTTGTTTATGGAATTAGAGCTCATCAATCCTGAGCATGCTGTGCATGGAAAAATGATTCATAATGATTCTAAAAAACACGAAAGTTCTTTCACATCTGTCAAAATTCAAGAAAATAATTCAGTGATGTTATCCTCGTTAGCAGGATCAGAATTGGGTGTTTGGATTTCGCATGGAGAAGGAAAATTCCACTTACCAGAAACTGAGGAAAATTATCAAATTGTGGCAAAATATGGCTATGAAGGGTATCCAAATAATCCAAATGGTTCTGATTTTAACACAGCAATGTTGTGCGACAAAACAGGTCGTCATCTGGTAACCATGCCACATATTGAACGTTCTACTTTTCAGTGGAATTGGGCAAATTATCCTAAAGGCAGAAAAGATGAAGTTTCACCTTGGATCACTGCTTTTGTGAACGCACGAATTTGGGTAGAAAAACATTGTCAATAATGAAATTTTCAAAAGAAGAAAAAAAGTTTTGGCAAACGCATTATCATTTTGACAAGCCTTCTCAACTTCATGAAAACTGGCAACAAATTTGGTCTGTTGATGGCAATGAAGATGATGATTTTTTTTATTTTTTTACCAAAAGACTTATTACAATTCAAGATGTATATTTGAAAGATACTTTAATTACAGATAAAGCTGTAGCATATATGGTGCAATTTAAAGAGCTGAAAAGTCTTTTTTTAAGAAGGCATGATACTATTACGAAAGCATGCATTCCTTTTATCAACCAAATGCAGCAATTAGAGAGTTTAAATATTACCAAAACAAAAATTACACTAACTGATTTATGCGATTCATTAAATAATCAATCTCTCAAGGAAGTTTTTTTAGATGCAGAAGAGGATGAAAAAGGCATCCTTGAAAAAGCTTTTATGTTGAAAGAGCGAATGCCAAATTGTGATGTATTCCTGAATTGTTCATCTTCAATTGATGCTTTTGGAAATAAAGAAAAACCTATATTTAGCTGAAAATTATCAATAAAGATTCGGACTTTTTTATATTCTGATAAATTACTACATTGTTAATTTCAAACCTTGAAAATAATCCTCCCAATCAATCGATATCATTTTTTCCTAGAACTTTAGCGGGTGTTAACTGTTTGTGTGAACACTAAAAAAAAGTGGTTTTGAAATGGGTGATTTAGAAATGTGTGTGCATTACAGGTTGAATTATCTCGAATAAAAAAAGCGTCTCAAAAATGAGACACTTTTTTAAGTTTAAAGTCGTTTTTAGATTAAAATCTAAATCCTACAGTTGCTTGAAACAACATGTTTTTGTAACGAGGTGTAGAAGAATTTCCATCACCTTCATTGGTTTTAATATCCCAAGCAGCTCTAAAACCAAATACATAATTATTTACGTTGAAATCAACACCGCCAACTAAACCCATAATGTTTTTCGTAATATCATTATTATCAAACTCTTGTTGTTGAGTTACGTTTAGAGTACCTCCCGTAAATTCGTCCTTTTGTTTCATCAAAAAGGAAAATTGAGGACCAAATAATAATGTTAACTGGTCAATTGGTTTCACTGCCAATAACAACGGAACGTCAATAAATTCAGTAGTTCGTGTCATTTCATAAGTGCTTCCAAAATACGTTCCTGAGGATTTGAATCCTTTTTGAGAATATAAAATCTCTGGTTGAATTCCGATAATTTTCCCTAATGGAATCCCAACAAAAACACCACCAGCAAATCCAAATTTACCATCAGCTATAAAATCCTGAGTGCTTGAGTCGTACACATTTGAATAATTTGCCCCTGCTTTTATACCAAAGGTTACTGAATTTCTTTGAACAGCATCAGTTTGAGCATAAAAATTTGTTATTGAAACTGTAACAAATACAATTAGTAAAATTACTTTTTTCATTTTATTTAAATTTAAGTTATAAGCGCACTATTAACAATAATGCAAAGTTGATGTTGAAAACAAGAAACTAGCTTACACAATAATCAGTAAAAGTTGTATAATTACCACTGAAAATAAATCTCCATAAGTTTGGTAGACATCAATAAATATGAAAAAAAACACATTTAAAAATATAATATTCATAAAAAGCGAACTACTTTAATAACTATTTGTAAAATTGACAGTTTTTTATTACTTTGCATTACCAGAAAACACACAACATGCAAACAGAAATTAACAGATTATTTGATTTTCCTTATTTTCAATTAGAAACCTATAATCTTAAGAATGCATTTTCCACAAAATGCAATGGAAAATGGGAATCTATATCATCTAAAGAATATGTAAATTTATCCAATCAATTGAGCAGAGGTTTGCTGAGATTAGGTGTTAAACCAAATGATAAAATTGCCATAATTTCAACCACAAATAGAACAGAATGGAATATTTGTGACATTGGAGTATTACAATTGGGTGCTCAAACCGTACCTATTTATCCAACAATTTCCAAAGAAGATTATGAATATGTTTTGAATCATTCAGAATCTGTTTATTGTTTTGTTTCGGATACCAGTGTTTTAGAAAAATTAAATAAAATCAAGGGAAATACGCAGTTAAAAGGCATTTTTACTTATGATGACATTCAAGGAGAAAAAAGCTGGAAAGAGATTCTAGAATTGGGAAAAGATAATAGCAATCAAGCAGAAGTTGAAATTAGAAAAAATGCAGTAAAATCATCTGATTTAGCAACAATAATTTATACATCAGGTACCACTGGAAAACCAAAAGGAGTAATGTTAACGCATGATAATATTGTTCAAAATGTGATTTGCTCAAAAAAAAGAGTGCCACTTGAATATGGAAATTCAAAAGCGTTGAGTTTTTTACCCGTTTGTCATATTTTTGAACGCATGATATTATATTTGTATCAATATTGTGGGGTGGATATTTATTTTGCTGAATCCATTGAAAAATTGTCAGAAAATGCTCAAGAAGTAAAACCTGATGTGATGACTGCTGTACCAAGATTGTATGAAAAAATTTATGATAAGATTGTTTTAAAAGGTGAAGATTTAACAGGAATCAAAAAGAAACTGTTCTTTTGGGCTTTAAATTTGGGCTTGAAATATGAACCTTATGGAGCCAATGGCTGGTGGTATGAAATACAATTAGGGCTTGCCAGAAAACTTATTTTTTCAAAATGGCAGGCTGCTTTGGGTGGTAATTTAAAAATAATGGTTTCAGGAAGTGCAGCCTTACAACCAAGATTAACAAGGGTTTTTGCAGCAGCAGGAATGCCCATTATGGAGGGTTATGGATTGACTGAAACTTCACCCGTAATCTCTGTAAATGACTTAAATAATGGTGGTTTTAGAATAGGAACTGTTGGAAAAATCATTAACGGAATTGAAGTGAAAATAGCAGAAAGTGGTGAAATTTTAGTAAAAGGTCACAACGTGATGCAGGGTTACTATAAAGATAGTGAAAAAACTCAAGAAGCACTTCAAAATGGCTATTTTCATACGGGAGATAAAGGAGAATTTGACAAAGATGGATTTTTAAAAATCACGGGTAGAACCAAAGAAATGTTCAAAACTTCAGGCGGAAAATACATAGTTCCAAATTTATTAGAAGGCGAATTAAAACAGTCTTTGTTTATAGAACAAATTATGGTTGTTGGCGAAGGTGAAAAAATGCCAGGAGCAATTATTCAGCCAAATTTTGATTATTTAAAAGATTGGGCTAAAGAAAATGACATAAGCTTTTCATCAAACAAAGACTTGATTAAAAATCCAAAAGTGATTCAAGAAATTCAAAAAGTCATAAATATTTGTAATGAAAAATTTGGTCATTGGGAACAGATAAAACGTTTTGAATTAACTGAAGATGAATGGACCATTGATGCTGGTCACCTTACCCCTACAATGAAAATGAAAAGAGAAGTAATTAAAGAAATTTATAAAGATTTATATGATACGATTTATCAGTAAATAGTGTTAGAAATTGCTTTTAAAAATTGTGATTTTTTTAAGATTTTATTGAGTTTTAATTTTAAATTTACGGTGTGTTTGGAGATGATAAAATATCGGTAAACGCTCTGCACTACAATTTCAAAATTTTACAAATGAAAAAATCAAGTAGTTTAATCATATTAGTTTTTGCGTTATTTCAAATAGTTTTCATTGGTTGCCAGCAAAAAGAAATCTCAAATATTAACGATTTAGATCGATTGCTTCAAGGGAACAAACGATTTTTAGAAAACCACCCTATTCATCCTGACCAAACTTTAGAACGATTGCGCAATTTAAAAAAAGGACAACATCCTTTTGCGGTAATTGTAAGTTGTTCTGATTCACGATTGCCAACTGAATTGGTTTTCGACCAAGGTTTAGGAGATTTATTTGTAATCAGAAATGCGGGAAATATTATTTCAGATTATGAATTAGGTAGTATTGAATATGCAGTTGAACATCTTGACACTAAGCTAATTGTGGTTCTTGGTCATACAGAATGTGGTGCCATTGGCGCTTTTATTGAACATCAAAAAGATACCATTCCTAATCACATTCAAAAAATTATTGATTATCTAAAAGAAGAGCCAGAGGAAAAACTAATTAATGAAAAAACCAAGTCTTATTACGATAAAGCTGTTGACGCAAATATTATTCATGGTGTTGAAGTGATTAAAAAATCAGAGCCTATCCTAGCAGAATTCATTAAAAGTAAAAAAGTAAAAATAGTTGGAATGAAATATCATCTAAATGATGGTAGTGTAACAATTCTAGAAAATGAAAAATAAGGAATTTAAACCAAAATTCTTCACTTTATTAAAAGTTGGAATCAAAAAAGACCAATTAAAAAAAGATATTGTTGCTGGGATTATTGTAGGTATTGTAGCATTGCCACTTGCCATTGCTTTTGCAATTGCTTCTGGTGTTTCTCCCGAAAAAGGGTTGATTACAGCCATTATTGCAGGTTTAGTAATTTCTACTTTGAGCGGAAGTAGGGTGCAAATTGGAGGTCCAACTGGTGCTTTTATCATTATTATTTATGGAATTGTTCAAGATCATGGCGTTGGAGGGTTGACAATTGCAACTTTTATGGCTGGTTTTATCATTTTGGGAATGGGATTTGCGCGTCTTGGAAATTACCTGAAATTCATACCTTATCCTTTAATAGTCGGTTTTACAAGTGGGATTGCAGTCATTATTTTTACTACTCAAATCAAAGATTTTTTAGGATTATCTATTGAGGCACTTCCTTCAGAATTTATTCCAAAAATTGGAAGTATTTCTCAGAACTTAAGCACTATCAACTGGGCTTCATTTGCAATTGCCATGTTTACAACACTGATTACCTTAAATTTTTATAGAATTACTACTAAAGTTCCAGGTTCACTTGTTGCAATTATCTTATGTACTTTAGCCGTTTATCTTTTTGAAATTCCAGTTGAAACTATTGAGAGTAAATTTGGCGAAATTCCAAACAAACTTTCTCTTCCTCAAATTCCCAATATTAGCTTTGAGATTATTCAAGATTTAATGAAACCTGCCATTACGATTGCAATTTTAGGCTCTATAGAATCACTTTTATCTGCAGTGGTTGCAGACGGAATGATTGGTGGCAAACATCGATCAAATATGGAATTGGTTGCGCAAGGTGCTGGAAATATTTTTTCTGGACTTTTTGGCGGAATTCCAGCAACTGGAGCTATTGCAAGAACAGCTACAAATGTAAAAAATGGTGGTAGAACTCCAATTGCTGGAATTGTTCATTCAATCATACTTCTAATGATAATGTTACTTTTTTCTCCTGTTGCAAAACTAATTCCTTTATCTTGTTTGGCCGGAATATTAGTGGTTGTTGCTTGGCACATGAGTGAATGGAAACATTTTAAAGGTTTGTTCAAAAGTGATAAAATGGACATCATTATATTGTTAAGCACCTTCTTTTTAACCATATTTTTCGATTTGATTTTGGCAATTGAAGTAGGAATGATTTTGTCAAGTTTTATCTTTATGAATAGAATGAGTAAATCAACTACAATTTCTAACTTGAATAACTTATCAGGAAACAAAAACCCAAATGATAAAGAAATTCTCTTTGAAGAAGAACTTGCCTATATTCCAAAAAACACCATGCTTTATGAAATCAATGGTCCATTATTTTTTGGTGCCTCACAAAAATTTCAAGAGTTTTTATCGGATTTAAATCAAACTCCTAAGGTCCTCATTTTGAGAATGAGAAATGTTCCTTTTGTTGATGCAACAGGAATTAATAGATTGAAAGAATTTTTAAGTAATTTGCATAGTTGTGGAACAAAAGTGATTATTTCTGGCGCAAACCAACAAATTATAGACGACTTTACAAAAAATAATTTATTAGAAATATTGGGTGAAAACAATATTTTTAACAATATCAATGATGCTATCACCAGGGCTGAAGAAATTCTTAAATAATTAATTTAAAGGAATTTAATTTGAGTTTATTTTTAATGTAGTATTTTAAAAATTAATTCTTTCAGGATATCCCTCTGTGATTGGTTTGCTCCAACACCTTTGCTTTTCACATCTGCATCTCTTAAAAAAGAAATAATACTCGTAACTTTTTGAATAGGATAATTTTTTGCAGCAACTAAATATTCATCAACAAAATATGGTTTGATTCCTAGCGAAATTACCACAGATTTCTTTGATTTATCTTGTAAACCATAAAAAAAAAGCAACTGTGTAAAAAAAATATTTAATGAAGAAATCGTCACAACCAAAGGATTATTTTTTGAATTTTCAGAAAAATAATTGATAATTCTGTTGGCTTTTAAAATGTTCTTTTCTCCAATTGCTTTGCGAAGTTCAAAATTGTTAAATTCTTTTGAAATACCTATATTATCTTCAATATGGTGGTCTTTGATTATAGTTCCTTCAGGAAGAATTACCATCAATTTATTCATTTCATTGGAAATTTTACTCAAATCTGTCCCCAAAAATTCAACCAACATCGATGCTGCTTTTGGTTCAATTTGATATTTTTTTCCTCTTAAAAGTCTTATAATCCAATCAGAAACTTGGTTTTCATACAATTTTTTACTTTCAAAAATCAATCCTGATTTGGAAATTACTTTATATAATTTTTTTCGTTTGTCAAGAGTTTTATATTTGTAATTAAAAACCAAAACTGTTGACGGTTGCGGATTTTCGGCATAAGACAATAAATTTTCAATATTTTTGCTCAAATCTTGCGCTTCTTTAATGATAATCACTTGTCTTTCAGCCATCATTGGGTAACGTTTTGCGGCAGAAATAATATCCTCAATGGTAACATCTCTACCATACATCACTTGTTGATTAAACCCTTTTTCGGACTCATCAAGTACATTTTTTTCAATATAATCTGAAATTTGATCAATATAATATGCTTCTTCCCCCATCAAAAAATAAATAGGTTTGATGTTTTTTATTTTTATATTCGCTACAATATCTTTTATTTCGTTCATTTTAGTAATTTTGATTGATGATAAAACTCAATCTTCCAACCTATTCATTCAAATTCAAAAGTAAGGAAAATAAGACGCTTATTTTTGACAAATTCAGGAAAAAATATGTGGTTTTAACTCCTGAAGAATGGGTTCGTCAACATTTTGCTTATTTTTTATTGGAAGAGAAAAAATATCCTTTTTCATTGATTTCTGTTGAAAAGCAACTCATCATTAATAATTTAAAAAAACGAAGTGATATTTTGGTTTTTAATTCTTTTGGAACTCCAGAAATTATTGTGGAGTGCAAAGCGCCATCTGTAAAAATTTCGCAAGAAACTTTTGACCAAATTGCGCGTTATAATCTAAAATTGAATGCCAATTATTTAATTGTAACCAATGGTCTACAGCATTTTTATTGTCAAATGGATTTTGAAAATGAAACCTATATTTTCTTAAAAGAAATTCCTGATTTTATTAAGAAAACTTTGTAATGTAACTCAATTTTATAGTGTAAATTCGCACACTTGAAAACTGCCATTGTCATATTAAATTGGAACGGAATGAAATTATTGGAGACATTCTTGCCTTCGATAGTAAATTTTAGTTCAAAAAAAGCTACCATATATGTGGCTGATAATGCTTCTACTGATGATTCCGTAAAATTTATAAAAACCAATTATCCGTCTATAAAAATCATTGAAAACAGTTTTAATGGTGGTTATGCAAAAGGATATAATGATGCTTTGCAGCTTATAAATGCTGATATTTATTGTTTGATAAATTCAGATGTTGAAGTTACTCAAAATTGGTTGACGCCTATTTTAGAAGTTTTTAAAAAAGATAAAAATGTCGCAATTATTCAACCAAAAATTTTAGATTTTAAAGAAAAATCAACATTTGAATATGCAGGAGCTGCAGGTGGTTTCATCGATTTTTTTGGATATCCATATTGCAGAGGACGTGTTTTTAATTCTTTAGAAAAAGACCATCATCAATTTGATGATATTTCTGAAATCTTTTGGGCATCTGGTGCGTGTCTTTTTATTCGTTCTGATGTTTTTCATCAATTAAATGGTTTTGATGAAGATTATTTTGCACATCAAGAAGAAATTGATTTGTGTTGGAGAACGAATAATATTGGTTATAAAATAAATTATGTAGGAACTTCAACCGTTTTTCATGTTGGCGGTGCTACTTTACAGGAAACAAATCCACATAAAACATTTTTAAATTTTAGAAATAGTTTGCTAAATGTGGTAAAAAATGTTCCTAAAAAATGGTTTTTGATTGTTGTATTTTCAAGATTGATTTTAGACGGAATTGCGGGAGTTAAATTTTTAATTGAATTACGACCCATTCACACTTTCTCAATTTTTAGGGCACACCTTAGTTTTTATAAAAATTTGATTCCTTTTCTAAACAAAAGAAGAAGTGTTCAAAAAAAGCAATTTTATTTTTCACATATCAGTATTGTATGGCAATACTTTGCTTTAGGAAGAAAAAAATTTGAGGATTTAAAATAAGCTACAATATATCTAAACTTCCTTTTCCTTCCCTGATTACAGTAGGCTCTGGAGTTGTTAAATCAATAATTGTAGATGCGTAGTTGTCTCCAAAACCACCATCAATAACAATATCAACTAAATTTTGCCATTTTTCAAAAATCAATTCAGGATCAGTGGTATATTCAATAATATCATCTTCATCATAAATTGACGTAGAAACAATTGGATTTCCGAGAGTATCAACAATGGCTCTTGCAATATTATTATCTGGAATACGAATTCCTACAGTGTCTTTTTTCTTAAATGCTTTTGGCAAATTGTTGCTTCCTGGCAAAATGAATGTATAAGGACCTGGCAATGCACGTTTTAATATTTTAAAAGTTGGTGTATCAATTTGTTTTACATAATCCGACAAATGACTCAAATCATTACAAACAAATGAAAAATTGGCTTTTTCTAATTTCATACCTTTGATTTGAGCAATTTTTTCAAGTGCTTTCGTATTGGTAATGTCACATCCCAAACCATACACAGTGTCTGTAGGATAAATAATTAATCCGCCATTTTTTAATACTTTTACAACCTTATCAATGGTTTTTTGATTTGGATTTTCGTTGTATAATTTGATAAATTCTGCCATAAAATAAAAATACAAAAAACCCTAGTTGTTTTCACAATTAGAGCTTTCATTTGTTGGGAAGAAGCTAATTTTTATGATTTATCAATCAAACGAAATCCTTCTCCATGAATGTTTAAAATTTCTACATTTTCATCATCTTTCAAATATTTACGCAATTTCGCAATATAAACGTCCATACTTCTTGATGTGAAATAATTGTCATCTCTCCAAATTTTGGTCAATGCTAGTTCACGAGGCATTAAATCGTTTTTATGAATCGCTAACATTCTTAACAATTTACTTTCTTTTGGTGACAATTTAATGGGTTCTTTTGTGGCTGCTGATGACAAATAACGCAGTTTTGAGTTGAATGAAAAACCTCCAATTGTAAACTCAAAAATCTGATCTGATTCCGAGGTTTTGTCTGATTCTTTTCGCTGCAAAATTGCTTTAATTTTGTGCAATAATACTTCAGAATCAAATGGCTTATTCAAATAATCATCTGCGCCAACTGCATATCCTTTCAAAACATCTTCTTTCAAAGTCTTGGCTGTCAAGAAAATAATTGGAATTTCTTTGTTAGTAACTCTAATGTCTTGCGCTAATGAAAATCCATCTTTACGTGGCATCATTACATCTAAAATGCACATGTCATAATCGTTATTTTTGAACATTATTAAGCCTTCAATACCATCTTTTGCAAGTGTTACATTGTAATCATTTAATGCCAAATAGTCTTTTAAAACAGTTCCAAAGTTTGGATCGTCTTCTACTAATAAAATCTTTTTACTTCCCATTTTTTTGTCTAATTTAAAGGTAATTTAACTGTGAATATACTTCCTTTTCCTTTTTCACTTTCTACAAATACTGTTCCATGATGCTTTTCTACAATTTCTTTGACGTAAGCCAATCCCAAACCATGTCCTTTTACATCATGAATATTTCCTTTTTGTTCTCGATAAAATTTATCAAAAGCCATTTTTTGAGCTGCTTTTCCCATTCCAATGCCTTCATCTTTTATTTTTATGATAAAAAACTTGTTGGTACTTTCTGTGTAAACATCAATTTTAGGGGCTTCATTTGAATATTTAATCGCATTTTCTAACATATTTACAATCACATTTAATAAATGAAATTCATTACCAGAAATTTCAGAAGTAATTGCCTGAAAATGCTTTTCAATACTTCCCTCTCTATCATCTATCAATAAACCCACATGATTAATCGCGTCTTCAATTATGTCGTGAACATCAACAGTTTCCTTACTGATAGTCAACTGATTCTTTTCCAATCTTGAAATTCGCAATACATTTTCAACTTGCGTATGCATTCTTTTATTTTCGTCGCGAATCATTTTTACATATCGCAACACTTTATCAGAATCTCCAATAATTTTAGGGTTTTTTATAGAATCCAAAGCTAAATTGATGGTTGCAATTGGAGTTTTGAATTCGTGGGTCATGTTATTTATAAAATCTGTTTTAATTTCAGATATTTTTTTCTGTTTTATTAATTGGTATAATGAACTTGAAAAAGCTATTATTATTACAAAAATGAAAAATAACGATAGCAATAAAATGTTTGATATTCCAGATAAAATATGCTCATTTTTCGAAGGAAATGTAACATACAATATATGTTCAGGATTATTTTCTGAATCATACAACAATGGATATTCATAACTTTCATTGATATTGATGGTATAATACCCTGATTTTAATTCAGTTGCCAAACCCTCATTTGTGTAAACACCATATTTAAAATCTAAATCGATATTGCTTTTTGTGAGTTCTTCCTTAATTGTTGCATTTAGTTCTCTATTATTTACTCTTAAGTTTAAAGGATTTAAACGCTTATAATCTTTCATCACCTCAGAAATCTGACTTTTTTCCATACTTTTTAATCGACCTAAAAAAGTATATCGTTCATTTTCATTAGATTTAAAAAGATTGTCTGGACTTTTTATAAAAGTGCTTTTAAAAAAATCTTTTTTTCCGGTAACTCTGGTAAAAATTATTTTTTCATCATCCAAAAAATCCAAAGGAATTTCGAAATTTTCTTCTAAAATAGTTGTTCCAAAAGTAATTTTTCGATTGTTTGCAGTATCAATTTGCTGAAAAAGATAGTTTTTAATTTGGGCATTATCAGCTATTGCCTTGTGTTCAAGAATATCTTGAATTTGAATTTCAATAAGTCTTTCCTCCTTTTCGTTGATTCTTTCAGAAACTCTTCCTAATGATTTTTGAACATCATTTTTAAACTGTTCTTTTCTAGTTTCAACAGCATTGTTTATCCAATAAAGTTGCACTGCTATGATTCCTATCAAGGAAACACTCATCAAAACAACAATCAGAATAAACATTTTTTTTCCCACAATACAAAATTACGTCATAATAAAATTTCAAATGAATTTTATTTTAAATACTAACATAATTTCCTAAAATTTAAGAGTGTTTTAACAAATACTTTATAGATTCTTAAACAGAACCCTATTTTTTAGTTAAAATTTTGTAGATATTTTTTACTTGATTTTGAGTATTATCAAGATCTTCATTTAAAATTATGTAATGAGATTGTAATAATTTTGATTCTTCACTTAATTGATTTTTAATTCTGTCAAAAACATCTTGTTTTGTAACGTTATCTCGTTTCATAACTCGTTGAATTCTTGTCTCTAACCTAGAAAATACAGTAATAATCACATCACAAAACAGATTGCTTTTACTTTCGAACAAAATGGCATTTTCATAAATAATAAACAGCTTGTTTGTATTCTTTTTTACAAAATCTTGAAAGTGTTTTTTTACTTCTGGATGCACAATTAAATTTAATTTTGAGAGTTTTTCAGGATTGTTAAATACAATTTTCGCAAGATAATCGCGCTGCAAAACGTCATTTAAAAAAGAATCAATTCCAAATTCGTTGATTATTTTTTCTTGAATGATTTTCGAGGAATTCATCAATTTTTTAGCCTCAATATCAGCAGTATAAATAACAATATTGGGAAACTTTGCAAAAAAATTTGCAACTGTAGATTTCCCAGTTCCAATGCCACCTGTTAAACCAATTATCATTTGTTATTTTTGAATTAAAAAATCAATTTTATTTGGAATTATTTTTACACTTTTTACAAACTCTGGTTTGAAAACTACTTTGGGAATCAAATAACTCAAACCATTTTTATGTGTCACTTCAAAATCACATTCAACGATAAAAGATTCTTTAGAAACCCTTGAAAAATTGGATAATGCCACCACAAAAGTTACAGTAACTGTTTCTGAAAGTGTGGTAATTTTACTATTCGAAAGAAGTTTAACAACCCTAAAAGGAACTTGCAAACTACCTTCAGTAAATTTATCTACTTTGAAGTAAATCACTGCTTTTGAAGTACTTAATTTTAGATTATTATTTTTTAGAGTTCTAGAAATTGATACTTCTTTTGAAAAATCAGTTTTTTGATTTTCTAGATTTATACTCTCTAAATTCAAAAATTGAATGTCTTTAATCTCATTTTCATCACCAGAAATCACAATCGAATCTGGAACTACTTTTACAGCTCCCAAAAGATCATAACCAACATGATATTTGATATTTAAATTGGGTTTTAAAGCTATTTTTTTTGAAGCTAAGAAACCAACATTTACGAACATAGTATCTTTTAAAATAGTTTCAATATAAACTCCTGAAGTCAATTGATTTTGAATTTCAGACAATTGGTTTTTGGGAAAAAAATAAAATACTGTCGCTTTTTTTTGATTTAGTTTTGAAATATCTAATGTTATTTTATTATCAAAAATTTGGGTCCATAAAAGTTTAAAACCGGTAGCTTTAATGAAAATTTTAATTTGTTGAGTGGTTGCTTCAAGAAGAATGTTTTTTTGGGAAATATTTTTAAAATCAACATTATAAGAAATGACCGTTTTATATTCTTTTGAAAACGTGATTAACAACCAAATAAAAAATGAGGCGATTAAAAATACAATAAATGTTTTCGGAATTTTTTTTGCAGATTTCAATTGATAAATGTTGTTTTTAAATATTTAATTTTGATTTAAAACAAAAAAAGTGAACCTCATCAAAAAAGAAAAAGTTCACTTGAATATTTTAGTATTGCTTTTTTAACTTTTTTCTATAGAATTCACTTTTTTACTCAATTCCATTGAAATTGCTGAACGTTCGAATTTAATTTTTCCACCTGCAGTTTCGATAGTTACAGTATTGTCAGCTTCATGAATCTCAGCAATTCTTCCATGAATTCCACTAGAAGTCACTACTTTAGCCCCTTTTTTAATTTCCGCTTGAAAAGCTTTTTCTTTTTTCTGACGATTCATTTGTGGACGAATCATAAAAAAATACAATACTAAAATCATTGCTAGGAAAGGCAACATACTTGCAATACTTCCTGATAATTGTAAAAAAATAATTGAAAACATAAGATTAATTTGTTTTTGGTGTTACAGAACCTTTCAGTGTTAAAACTTCTCTTCCAGATTCAGTATTTGTAGTTAAGGTGATGGTTTTACTTTGTCTGTTTGGTTTTCCTGAAGTGTTAAAAACGACTTCAATATCTCCAGATTCTCCAGGTTTTATTGGAGTTTTTGGCCAAGTTGGCACTGTACAACCACATGAAGCTTGTGCATTTGTGATAATCAAATCTGTTTTTCCAGCATTGGTTACTTTGAATACAGTTTCTACAATGTCACCTTCATTGACTGTTCCAAAGTCAAATTCTACTTTATCAAAAGCAATAATTGCAGCGCCTTTTTTAATATTATTGTCTCTTGAAGTGGCGTTTTCTAAATTTTCTTTATTGATTTTATTTTTAACATCTCCGTTTGCACAAGAAAAAGTTACAAACATTGCAATCAAAAAAGTCAATAAAATGGATATTTTTTTCATGTTTTTAAAGTTTTTGTAAAAGTAATAAATATTTTTCAATAGCATAATTATAATAGACCTCTTCCAATTTTTACAATTCTTTTATCTCTTTCAAATTCTTTCGAAATTTTATCCAAAACCCCATTGATAAAATAGCTGCTTTTTTCAGTTGAATAATCTTTGGCTATTTCAATGTATTCATTGATGGTAACCTTTACAGGAATAGAAGGAAAATTTAGAAATTCGGAAATTGCCATTTTGATCAAAATCATGTCAACATCTGCAATTCTATCTGTTTCCCAATTTGGCGTTTTGGCAGCAATTTCTTTTTCATAAATATGCTGTTTTAAGACAGTTTTATTGAACAATTCTAACACAAAATCTTCATCATCTTTGTCTTTATATAAACTTCCCAACATAAATGTAGCGTTGTTTTTTGATTTACTCAAAGTTTTCAAAACCCAAGTATTTACGAAAGGAATATCATCAACCCAAGTAATCATTTTGTCTTCAAAATACTCAGCCAATTTTTCGTTTGGAGCAATGATTTCTCTGAAGAAATCGACTACAAAAGAACGATCTACGTTAAAAGAATCTTCAATAGTATCAAGATAATTTCTGTAAATTTCGCTTTTCATCAATTCATCATAAATTATTTTGACATATTCGTCATCAACTTCCCAATTATTTAATTTGTTGATTTCATAATAACTTTCTAAACCAACACTATTTTTGATAGCATCAATTAAACCGTTGTTTAAAAATTTGATATTGGGTTTTAAATCTTCTTTAGTGGCAAGCATTTTCTTTTTTGAAATTGCTATTTTTTTTTCGGCGAGTTTTTGAACTTCAACAATCATCAAAAGATTTAGCACATATAAATCGAACATTTTTAAAATACTATGCTTTAAAAATTTGCCCTCTTTTACAACATCATCATTTTGAGATTGTTGCATTGCATACATGGATTGCATTACTTTCACTCGAATATGTCTTCTATTTATCATCGAAAAGAACTTAAATAAAATTGCATTTTTAGCGTTGCAAAAGTAGTATTATTTTCGTTTTTCAGTCGATTCTTTTTAATTCTTTTTTAAGAAATGAATTCTCATTGAAATTGGTATCTTCGTGCTCAATTTTTATACAAAATTTCTTTTGAAAGCACTTAAGCATTTAAACAAATATATCGCAAAGTATAAATGGCGTATTTTAATTGGATTGTTAATCACAGTTCTTTCTAAAATTTTAGCTTTAAAAATTCCTCAAATCATTAGACAATCACTAAATATTGTGGAAGAATATCAAAAAGGAATTGTGAGTGATGTTGCTGAAGTTAAAAAAATATTACTTATCAATGTGCTGATTATCATTGGTGTAGCATTATTGAGTGGATTTTTTACGTATTTGATGCGTCAAACCATTATTGTGACTTCGAGATTGATAGAATTTGATTTGAAAAACGAAATTTATCAACAATATCAACGACTTTCATTGAATTTTTATAAAAAAAATAGAACTGGAGATTTGATGAATAGAATCAGTGAAGATGTTTCAAAAGTTCGAATGTATGTGGGTCCTGCAATCATGTATACCATGAATATGTTGGTGCTTTTTGTAGTTGGCTTTACACAAATGCTAAAAGTTGATGTAAAATTGACACTTTATACATTGATTCCTTTTCCACTTTTATCGATTTCTATTTTTGTATTGAGCAGAATTATCAATCAAAGAAGTACCATTGTGCAACAATATTTATCAAAACTAACAACCTTTAATCAAGAGTTTTTCTCAGGAATAAATGTGGTAAAATCTTATGGAATTGAACAATCCATCATAAAAGAATTTGATAGTATTGCCGATGAAAGCAAAGAAAAAAACATCCGTTTGCAACATGCAAATGCGCTTTTTTTTCCATTAATGTTGCTGTTAATTGGCATCAGTAATATCATTGTAATTTATGTTGGAGGAAATTTATACATTGATGATAAAATTCAAATTGGTGTTGTGGTAGAATTTTTATTATACGTGAATATTTTGACGTGGCCTGTGGCTGTTGTTGGTTGGGTAACATCCATGGTGCAAGAGGCGGAGGCATCACAAAAAAGAATCAATGAGTTTTTAAATGAAGCCCCTGAAATTAAAAATAGCAATGATGAACACATTGAAATTCATGGAAAAGTCACTTTTAAAAACGTTAATTTTACCTATGAAGACACCAATATTACAGCGCTAACAAATATCAATTTCACTTTAGAATCTGGAGAAACTTTGGCTATTTTAGGAAATACAGGTTCTGGAAAATCGACCATTATTGAGTTGATCTCTAGATTGTATGACGTTACTGAAGGAGATGTTTTACTGGACGATAAACCAATTAAAAACCTCAATTTGAATGAAGTAAGAAATCAAATTGGATTTGTGCCTCAAGACCCATTTTTATTTTCAGACACCATTGAAAATAATATCAAATTTGGTAAAAACAATGCTACGGAAGATGAAATTATTGAAGCTGCTAAAAATGCGGTTGTGCATGAAAATATTATCGAATTTGCACACGGTTATAAAACGATTTTAGGCGAACGTGGCGTTACATTATCTGGAGGACAAAAACAGCGAGTTTCGATTGCTAGAGCAATTATCAAAAACCCGAAAATTCTTATTTTTGATGACTGTTTATCAGCCGTTGACACAGAAACTGAAGAGAAAATCTTGGCAAATCTTGAAAGAGTATCAAAAAGTAAAACAACATTTATTATTAGTCATAGAGTGTCTTCAGCAAAAAATGCAGATAAAATTATCGTTTTAGAACATGGTAAAATTATTCAACAAGGAACTCACAATCAACTGATAACCGAAAATGGCTATTATAAAAACTTGTATGAACAGCAACTTTTAGAAAAAGAAATATAACTTTATGAGTATCAAGTAAAATATTTTATTAGATTTGTGGGTAACATAAACGAAATTTTAACAACAATTTTAAAAGAATTATGGCAGAGAGAGTTGAACAAGAAGAAATTTTTTCACAGGTTTTAAGAGCAGGAAGAAGAACGTATTTTTTTGATGTAAGATCAACAAAAGCTGATGATTATTACTTAACAATTACTGAAAGTAAAAAATTTACACACGATGATGGTTCTTTTCATTACCAAAAACACAAAATATATCTTTACAAAGAAGATTTTACCGATTTTCAAGAAATGCTAACCAAAGCAACGGATTATATTTTGAACGAAAAAGGTGATGAAGTGATTAGTGAACGTCACCAAAAAGATTTCAAAAAAGAAGAAGATGATGAAGATGAAGAAGTGAAAACTTCAAGCAGTTTCACTGATATTTCTTTTGACGATATTTAGCAATCAGACGTAAATTTGTTCTAAAAAATAAAATAATTTTTAATTCAAGTTTAATTACACTCAAAAACCGCAACTCTTTTATTTGCGGTTTTTTTTATAAAACCAGTTTCATAGTTTTACTTTTCGAAACTGTTTCTTGCCATTCTTTTTCTGGATTGCTGTCTTTTGTAATTCCACCACCAATAAACAAATTTGCAGTGGTTTCAATTATTTTCATACAACGCAAGTTCACGTAGAGCATTGATTTTTTTACATCAGAATCATAATTATTCAAATTTAATTCTCCTAAAAAACCAGTATAAAATTCCCTATCATAATTTTCGTTTTCAAGGATAAATTTTTTTGATTCATTTCTTGGCAATCCGCAAACTGCCGGAGTAGGATGCAAAGCTTCGATCAAATCTTTAAGAGCTGATTTTTCCAAATTTAATTTACCCGAAACTTTGGTTCGCAAATGAAATAAATTTCCTGCTTTTATGGTTTCAATTGGACTAGTCTCTAAATCTGATGAAAGGTTTTTTAATTGATTTTGAATAAAACTGGTTACTAAACCTTGTTCTATCAGCTCTTTTTGTTGCCAAACTGCATGTTGCAAATCGTTCGCAACTTGCGTTCCTGCCAAAGACATCGTTTCAAAATCTGAATTTTCAATCTTTAAAAGCGTTTCAGGAGTAGCTCCTAACCACAAACCAACTTTTGGGTGAAACCAAACATATACGAATGCAGTTGGATAATTTTGAAGTAATTTTTGAAACACTTCTACAAGATTAAAACCCTTGAGTTTTATGGCTTCTTTTCTTGAAATTACAACTTTTTTAAAAGTTCCTTTTGAAATTTCATCAATCGCATTTTGAACAATTTTTATATGATTTTCTTTTTGAATTGAGTTTTCAACAAAATTATAATCACTATTTTCTAAAGATGTAAAATGAAGTTTTTCTGAAATAAAATCAGTCTTTTCGCTTGAAAAAAAAATAGTTTTGTTTGATGCATTGAAAGGCGCAAAAATAAATCCGCTTTTGGATGTATCATCTAAAAAATATAAGGTATCATTTTTTTGAAAAAACCCAGCAAAATCAATTGATTCAGGTTTTCTATAAACAACAAATGGTTGCTTTTTTTGATAAGAATTTACTATTTTATCGAAAATATTCAATTCAAACTAAGTATCAATTGTTCTCTAATAAACTCATATTGGCTCCAAATTAGTCCATGACCCGCAGTGCGAACTTGTATCAAATCAAGCTTTTTTTTTGGAAATTTAGTAGCTAAAACTGTTGCATTTTCAAAAGGAACAATGTCATCTTTATCTCCATGAACAACCAAAATATCGTTTTTATTTTGGTTCCAATTATCCTCAAAAAACCTTAAATCTTTCCTATGAGATAATTTTTCTTTTGAAGCTTGCCTCCAAATTGGCGGAATCAACCAACGTGTTGCTTTCCATTCATAAAAGTTTAAAAGCCATGGCATTACTTCTTTACTACTAAAAACTGCTGGCGCTAATAAAACTTCTTTTTTATAACGAGTTGTATCCGCTAAAACAATGGAACCTCCGTAAGAATAACCAACGACAACAGTTTTATTTTTAGGCAAATTTTTGGTAATACTTTGCAACATGTCTCTTTCAAAAGCGATTGATTCTTGTACTTCATTTTGATCATCATAATTGTAACCAACTCTGTCATAACTCACAAAATTTGCTTTTGAATACATCATTGAATCTTTCATATATTCGATAAAATCAACACATGAACCAATTGTGCCGTGAACAAAAACAATGGTAGGCAATATTGTATCATTGATAATTGTTAACTTTCTATATTTTAAATTTTTAAAATTATGATGCGTAATTTTTGGATTTAAATACGTTTCATCAAATTCACTCAGTATATTTTCGTCAGATTTTGGAGAAGTAAAAAAATAAAATAATCCGTAAAACAACCCAAATAACACGAATAAAATTGTGACAAAAACTTTTAAAAATTTCCTAAAAAAAACACTTTCAAACATCTTTTACTTTTTATCCAACACAATATTTGTGAGTTTGCAAATTGAAATTAAATTTTTATCATCATCAAAAATCTTAATTTCCCATAAATGAATTGTTCTTCCTTTGTGAATAGACTTTGCAATTCCGTAAACAAAACCCTCTTTTACGCTTTTTAAATGGCAAATATTCAAATCAATTCCTTTTACTATACTGGTTTCAGTATCCACAAAAAGTGCTGATGCGCAACTTCCAACAGTTTCTGCTAAAGCCGCTGTTGCTCCTCCATGTAAAATTCCAAAAGGCTGATAAACAATGCTATTTACGGGCATTTTAGCAGTCAAAGAATCTTCAGTAACATCTATAAACTCAATATTCAACGTTTGCATCAAAGTGTTGTTTGAAAGACGATTTATAGAGTTTAATATTTTTTGCTTGTCCAAAGATTTTCAATTTTAGAGGCGTAAAATTACACATAATTTATCGTATTTTTGCTAAGATTTTTTTTAAAAGTTTATGTACAAAATTCGCGCAATCTTAGATACGGAGGAAGATGTTATCAGAACTATTTTAGTTGATAACACTATTAATCTTGAAAGTTTACACACAATTATTGCAAATTCGTTCGGATTTGAAGGTCATGAAATGGCGTCATTTTATAGAGCTGATGAAGATTGGAATCAAGGTGAAGAAATCCCGTTATTCAACATGGCTGAGGCTGGTGAGGATATTTCAATGGAAAATTGTATTTTAAATGAAACCTTGCCTAAAGTACATGACAAGCTGATTTATGTGTATGATTTTATAAACATGTGGACGTTTTATGTTGATGTTTTAGAAATTTCCTCAGAAAAGAGCAAACATTTACCAAAAACTATTTTAGCTGTTGGAGATGTTCCAAAAGAAGCTCCCGAAAAACAATTTGTGGCAGAAGATTTTGGGGGAGATTTTGAGGACGAATTTGGTGATGATGATTTTATTGACGAAGGTTTTGATCATTTTGATGACTCTGAATATCCTGAATATTAAATTTCAAAATCTTAATTAATTTCAAGTTTTTAGAAAGTTTTTATTTGTTATTTTGTAACATTAGGATTTTTTAATCGTCCTAAATAAATAACTAACTAAAACTACTTTTTTTGGAAACTATTCTTTCAATCAAAAATCTCGACAAAAAATACGGTGCCGTTCATGCAGTAAATAATCTTTCTTTTGATATCAAAAAAGGAACTGTTTACGGTATTTTAGGTCCAAATGGCAGTGGAAAATCAACCACTTTAGGTATTGTTTTGAATGTTGTTAATAAAACTTCTGGAGAATTTTCTTGGTTTGACGGGAAACTTTCAACGCATGAAGCACTGAAAAAAGTAGGCGCAATTATTGAACGCCCTAACTTTTATCCTTACATGACAGCAAGTCAAAATTTGTCATTAATCTGTAAAATAAAAGGAATTTCTACTGAAAAAATTGATGAAAAATTAACAGCTGTCAATCTTTTTGAAAGAAAAGATAGCAAGTTCAAAACTTTTTCTTTGGGTATGAAACAGCGTTTGGCAATTGCATCGGCGTTGTTAAATGATCCTGAAATTTTGATTTTAGACGAGCCAACAAATGGTTTAGATCCCCAAGGAATTCATGAAATTCGTCAAATAATAAAAACAATTGCTGCCAATGGAACAACTATTTTATTAGCCTCTCACCTTTTAGATGAAGTTGAAAAAGTGTGCTCGCACGTGGTTGTTATTAGAAAAGGTGTAAAATTATACAGTGGAAGGGTTGATGAAATGACTGCTTCAAACGGTTTATTGGAGTTGAAAATTGATGAGAACAAAGAAAAATTGATTCGTATTTTGAATAATCATGAGGCTATTGGCACAATTTCTCAAGAACATGACTTGTTGATTGCGAAGTTAAACAAACCAATTTCTGCAAAAGAAATCAATCAATATTTGTTTGAAAATGGACTGATTTTATCGCACTTAGTGAAAAGAAAACCTAGTTTAGAACAACAATTTTTAGATTTAACGAACAACTATTAACCTGCAAAACAAGCGTCATGTTTAGACTACTTTCCATAGAATTTCACAAATTAAAATACAACAGAGCAAGCAAAATATTGTCTATTATTTACTTTGGATTGCTCACCTCTATTGCATTAATCGCCGCTATTAAGTTCGAATTTGGTAGTTTCAAATTGCATTTGGCTGATGCAGGCATTTTTAATTTTCCATATATCTGGCATTTTAATACCTATATTGCCGCCATTTTAAAATTTTTTTTATTGTTGGTCATTGTTTCCATGATGTCTAATGAATATAGCTATAAAACATTGAAACAAAACCTGATAGATGGTTTGAGTAAAAAGGAATTTATCTTGTCAAAATTTTATATGGTTTTGGCTTTTGCATTGATTTCAACAATATTTGTTTTTGTAGTTTCATTAATTTTAGGATTGATGTATTCAGATTACAATGAACTCTCTATCATTTTTTCTGACATGGAATATTTATTGGCTTTTTTCATAAAACTTTTAGGATTTTTTTCTTTTGGATTATTTTTAGGTATCCTTATCAAACGTTCTGCCTTTGCAGTTGCAGGCATGCTTGTTTGGTTGATTGGTGAAGGAATTTGCAAAGGTTTTCTTTATTATAACTTCAGAGGTCAAGAGAATAGCAGTGAAAAAGTAGATTGGTTTATGCAATTTTTACCTTTAGAAGCGATGACCAATTTAATCAAAGAACCATTTTCGAGATTGGGAGCTGTTAGAACTGCGGCAAATACCATGGGTGAAGCATTTACCAAAAATTATGATGTGCAATTTTCAGCAATTTTGATGGTGCTTTTTTGGACTTTTATCTTTATATATTTTTCATACAAGTTATTGGAGAAAAGAGATTTGTAAATTTTATTCAAAACTAAAATTTATAATAATTTTAGTTTTATTAAAAATTAACAACGGTTTTCAATGCGTATTTTTGCAACATGAAATTTACGTTAGAATCCAACTTTTTACCAACTGGAGATCAGCCACAAGCAATTAAAGAATTGACTCATGGGGTTATTTCTGGAGAAAAATTTCAAACTTTATTGGGTGTAACTGGTTCTGGAAAAACATTTACCATTGCAAACGTTGTCAAAAATGTTGACAAACCAACCTTGGTTTTGGCACATAACAAAACGCTGGCTGCGCAATTATATTCAGAATTCAAGCAATTTTTTCCTAAAAATGCGGTTGAATATTTCGTTTCTTACTACGATTATTACCAACCTGAAGCCTATATTCCTGTCACAGGAACCTACATTGAAAAGGACTTGTCCATCAATGATGATATTGAACGATTGCGATTGAGCACCACTTCTTCCCTACTTTCTGGCAGACGAGATGTGTTGGTGGTTGCTTCAGTTTCGTGTTTATACGGAATTGGAAATCCTGTCGAATTCAAAAAAAATGTGATTCCTGTGGAAGTTGGACAGCAAATTGCACGAACCAAGTTTTTGCATCAACTCGTCACAAGTTTATATTCCAGAACTGAACACGACATCAAAAGTGGAACGTTTAAAGTGAAAGGAGATGTTGTGACGATTTATCCTTCTTACGGTGATAATGGTTTCAGAATTCATTTTTTTGGAGACGAAATCGAAGAAATTGAATCTTTTGATTTAGAAAGCAATGCCGTCATTGAAACTTTTCAAGAATTGACGATTTATCCAGCAAATCTCTTTGTTACTTCTCCTGATGTGTTGCAAAATGCCATTCATCAAATTCAAGAAGACATGGTAAAACAAGTGGATTATTTTACTGAAATTGGCAAACATTTAGAGGCAAAACGTTTGAAAGAACGCACAGAATTTGATTTAGAAATGATTCGTGAATTGGGTTATTGTTCAGGAATCGAAAATTATTCTCGCTATTTAGACGGACGTGAACCAGGCACAAGGCCTTTCTGTTTGTTGGATTATTTTCCTGAAGATTATCTAATGATTATCGATGAAAGTCATGTTACAGTTCCACAAACCCATGCTATGTATGGAGGTGATAGAAGCAGAAAAGAAAATTTAGTTGAATACGGTTTTCGTTTGCCTGCAGCTATGGACAATCGTCCTTTGAAATTTGAAGAATTTGAAGCCATTCAAAATCAAACCATTTTTGTGAGTGCCACTCCTGCAGATTATGAATTGCAAAAAACGGAAGGTGTTTTTGTAGAGCAAGTAATTCGTCCAACAGGTTTGCTAGATCCTGTAATTGAAATAAGACCAAGTCTGAATCAGATTGATGATTTGATTGAAGAAATTCAAATTCGTGTTGAAAAAAACGAACGAACATTAGTCACTACTTTAACCAAAAGAATGGCTGAAGAACTGACTAAATATTTAACAAGAATGGATATTCGTTGCAGATATATTCATTCTGATGTGGATACTTTAGAGCGTGTTGCCATCATGCAAGATTTGCGAAAAGGTTTGTTTGATGTGTTGATTGGAGTAAACCTTTTACGTGAAGGATTGGATTTGCCTGAAGTTTCGTTAGTTGCTATTTTAGATGCTGACAAAGAAGGTTTTCTGCGTTCACATCGTTCGTTGACGCAAACTATTGGTAGAGCTGCTAGAAATGTAAATGGTTTGGCGATTTTATATGCAGACAAAATCACCAATAGCATGCAAAAAACCATTGATGAAACTGATCGTAGAAGAGAAAAACAAGTACTTTACAACGAAAAAAACAACATTACTCCTACTCAAATCAACAAACGAATTGATGAATCTTTATCAAAAAGTGCCATTTCCAGTTTTCATTATGACAATGCCATTCAAAAAGTAGCCGAAAATTCGTTGGAATATCTGCCTAAAGAAGAAATTGAAAAACGCATCAGAGAAAAACGCAAACAGATGGAAGCTGCTGCAAAATCATTGGATTTTATTGTCGCTGCAAAATTGCGTGATGAAATTGCGGTTTTGAGGGAGAGTTTGTGAGTATTTGAATTTAAAAGCTTCTCTAGTTTAGGGATATATAAGAAAGAAACTTATAGTTTTACAAACAAGAAACTAAATATAATTTCTTACTTCGCACAATTACAAGACGAGATATTCAATAAAAAGAAACCTAAAAAGGGGGTTTTAAGGAGCAAATCCGCTATCTTGATGAAAGATTTTAAAAATAAAACCCATTTTTTTTGTTACTAGAAATGCTGAAAAAGATTACATAAAAATTAGTAAATTTGAAAATAAATAAGAAACCAAATGAAAACTGTAAATATTCTGATATCTGATTTTGAATTCAATCAATTAGGGCTGAACAAAAACACTTTATCTTTTTCAGAATTGATAGACATCATTGAAAAAAAATAACAAAAGAAACTCTCGAAAAAAGTATCAAACTTGCAAATAAATATGAGCTTTCTAATATGACAATGGAAGATATAGATGATGAAATAAAAGCTTACAGGAATGCAAAAAATAATTCTTGATACGAATGTAATTATTTCTTCTTCAACCATTTAAATTACACATCTCTCATTGTAGATCATTGTATTGATGGAAATGCTATTATTTGTATTTCAAATGCCATTATTCAAGAATATTTAGAAGTACTTGACCGACCAAAGTTTGCGAAATTCTTAGATTTTAAAACAAATGCTGATTTTTTAATTGCAAGAATCAGTGAAATTTCAGAAACTTACGAACCAAAAAAAAGATTAAAAATTATCAAAGATGAACCTGATAATAGACTTTTAGAGTTGGCAGAAGTATCAAAAGCAGATTTTATAATAGCTGGAAATACAACCGACTTTACAATGAATATTTATAAAAAAACAAGAATAGTAACTCCGAAAGAATACTGGGAACTATTCAAATAGCAATTAATTAAACCAAAAATATCCAATTATAGCAAAGCACTCGCAACAATAATTTGAATTGAAAGGTTTTCAATTTCTATTTAACTTAACTTATTGATTTTGTTACTTTATAAAAAATAGTTACTTTAGGCAAAGTTTTTGCGCAATGAAAAATAGAAAAAAGTTACATAAAGTTGCGCCTATTTACTAGTTATCGCTCAGTGTAAAAAGCCGACCCGCAAATGGCACATTTGGTTTTTTCCGACACTCAAGCCAACGCTCAAAAAACCAAAAGAGCCATTTTTTTGCCAACGCTCGACAGAAAATAAACAAAAATGAACAGAGATTCAAAATTTGTCCGTAATTTTGTCCGTGTACGTAAAACCGTCCGTAATTATGGCAACAATTAATTTTTATCTCGACAAACCAGACAAGAAAGGGCTTGCTCCTATTCATTTAAGGATTAACTGTTCTGGCACACAAATTAAGTTAGCGACAGGACAAAAAATTGACCCAGAGCTATTTGACAAAAAAAGACAACGAGTTAAGGGGTTAACTATTGAAGCAACAGAGACAAATCACTATTTGAATTTTCTCAATGAACGTGCAGATGAATTATTACATCATTCCAACAAAAAAACTTTTTCACAAGATGAAATCAAAGACATTCTCAATCAACATATTGACGGGTACAGAGTAAATCACACTGTTAATATTGTAAAGGAACAGATTTCACTATATGGCAAGCCTTTTACTTTCATTGACTTGTTTGCAGGTGCAGGTGGTTTTAGTGAAGGCTTTTTACAAGCAGAAGCTCATAATAAATTCTTTGACTTCATTGCGGCAAGCGACATAAATGAAAATTGCGAACTCACTCACATAGTAAGATACAACCATCAACTAGGATTGAATGCTGAATTTTTGAAACAAGACATCACAGAACCAGATTTTTTAGACAACCTTTTACAAAAGATAGGTAACAAAAAAATTGATGTGGTTTGCGGTGGACCGCCTTGTCAGAGTTTTAGTTTGGCAGGAAAGAGAAAGAAGTTTGATAAAAAAGATGATTTATTCTCTCACTACCTCGAAGTAATTAAAATTTTGCAACCGAAGTATTTTGTAATGGAGAACGTAAAAGGCATCCTTACAAAGGAAAATGGAAAAATCAAAGATTTAATTATTCAAGAAATCAATTCAATAGTTGATATAAAAGAAATTCCAGTTTTAGTTTCATTCATCAGAAAAATGAAATCAGACAAAAACAGTTTCTTACTTGAAAGTATTGTAAAACGAGTTGAAATTGAAAAATTAAGAGATGCTGAAATTGAAACAGGGAGAGAAGAATTTATTCGATTTGTAGATAATAGATTCAAACTACTTACTCCTAAAATTGCTGATTATAAAACTAGCAAAACAGATTCAAGAATTAATACCATTAGACACGGATTTAACATACTTGCCAGAACCAAAGAATGGGAAAAACTGAAACGTGACATCATTAAAGAAAAAGACTTTTGTAATATTGATAGTGATGCATTTGTAGAAACATTAACGACTTTTTTAACTCATATTGGGTCTGAAAGTGTAATAGAGCAAATTGAACTTGCATTTAAGGAACTTAAAGTTCCTTCAGAATTTAAAAAGGACTGTTCTGATATAATAACAGCACTTAAAATCTACACTAATTCATTTGATGAAACCGTAGATATACTATTGAACCTATGTTCTGAAAAGGAGAAATCTGAACTCAATAAAATTCTGGACAGCATTAGACTTTACAAAATTGAAAAACCATTTATAGCAAACGCTTCAAATTATGGTGTTCCGCAAAATCGTGAACGAGTACTTTTTATTGGTTGTAGAAAAGACCAGAAATTTATTTCTGAGATACCACCAACCGTAAAGGAAAATGAAAAAGTAACCATTTTTGAAGCTTTATACGACTTAGATTTTATCGGCAATAATCAGGAAGCACATCATTATGAATTGGTTGATATTTCAAAGCAATTCAATGGTACAGTCGAAAAAATGAAAAGCCTCTTAAAGAAAAGAACTGTTGACGGAAAGGAGAACCCAAAGACTGGAAAATCATTTGCAGAATGGTCAAGAGAAGGTCGATTGATTGAAAGGTATCAACCTAAAACAAAACCTTTTTACGTAAGAAATTTTGAAGGACTTCAAAAGGGAGAAAAATATTTTGACATTTTGAATAATCACAAAACAAGTAATCAAAATGATGATGTGATTAAACGTCTCGAAATTATCCTGAAAAATGGCGATTATAAAAAGGCTCAATGTGAAATAGATGATTGCGGATTAACCTCAAACAAAAGAAATTATAATGTACTGAAGCCTGATGAACAAAGTTCAACCATAATGACAATACCAGATGATTATGTTCATTACAATTCGCCTAGAGCATTGACAGTACGTGAAATGGCGAGACTTCAATCCTTTGATGATACATTTGTATTTCAAGGGAAACGTTCAACAGGTGGAAATAATAGAAAAACAGAAGTTCCTCAATACACTTTGGTCGGGAATGCTGTACCGCCATTATTAGCTAGAGCTGTGGCGACAGAAATTTTAAAAAATATTAAATGAGAGTACTAACAGACTTAGAACAGTCAAAAATTAAAATCCTGACCAAAAATCAAGTTTCTCTTTCTCTGATTGAGCCAACCGAAACTGGTTTAAAGAAATCAATAATGGATGCCACTGGCTCAGTTAGAAGTTTTCTAAAAGAAAACAACATTCACGACTATGATATCCAAGGACAAGGTCCTGAAAACAAAGTTCAAATTGATGCAATCATTTACCAAGACTTTCAAGTAATTCAATCAATTGCTTCATTGTACAGGCCTAAAACCAAAAAAGGAGATCCAAGAATATGGTTTTCAGGACTTACTAAAATTGCAAATCCAAACGATTTGATTGCAATGATTTTTTATTCTGGCTCTTTTCATATTTTCAATTTAACGCAATTGAATGTAGAAGCATTATTAAACTCGAACCTAATAAATCCGCTAAAAGAGTTGATTTCAGAAATCAGCGGAAAAGCTAATGAAGTTGCATTTGAATTATTGGCTATGTTAAGAAAAGTTGCCAGTTCGGGTCCTATTCCCTCAATGGTTGCAGCAGATACTTCTGTTGGAAGAACTCTAGAGACAGCCTTGGGAATTGACATCAATTCATCCAAACAGCCCGACTACAAAGGAATAGAACTAAAATCGTTTAGAAGTAGTCGAACGAACAGGAAAAACTTATTTGCACAAGTTCCAGAATGGTCATTAAGTAAGTTCAAAAGTTCGGCAGAAATTTTAGATGCTTTTGGTTACCATAGAGAAGAAGATTTTAAACTTTATTGTACAGTATCAGCAATCACAAGAAACTCACAAGGTTTAGCTTTGAGACTTGATTCAGACATAAAGCAACTAGTTGAAAATTCAGACAAACCTGAGATTGGGGATTTTGTTGTTTGGACTTTAAACACATTGCATAATAGACTTTTAGAAAAGCATAAAGAAACATTTTGGGTTGAAGCAACAAGCACATACATTGATGGACTTGAGCATTTTCAATATTCAATTGTAGAACACACTAAAAAACCTATCACATCACAATTTGACATTCTGGTAGACCAAGGAATAATTACACTTGACCACTTAATAAAGAGAAATTCAAACGGGAAAGTTGTTGAAAAAGGACCGATATTTAAAATCAAACCTAAGGGGCTAGATTTACTATTTCCACCAAGTGAAAAATATAATTTGATATAATATGCACACGCTAAACAGCCACACACATTGCCAAGTCGCACAAGCCAAAGCTCAAACCAAAACTTGGCAAAGAGTGTGTCTGTCCAACCGCACGACCAAAACGACAGACAAACTAACGGACGAAAAAGAACACCGAAGCGATAACATCACCTATACGCAAGCAGGGGTTTCGTGCTTCGTAGGACAGGAAAGTGGTAAATTTAAAGTTCAGTTCTTCGTAGGTAGTTCAGTGGTAAAAACCCCTGCCTGCGTATAGCTGAGAACCGTTATCTACATAAAGTACACGCACCGTAACTCAGAGTAAACGCACCGTAATTCAAAGTACACGCACCGTAACTCAAAGTAAACGCACCTTCATTCAAAGTACACGCACCTTCATTCAAAGTACACGCACCGTAACTCAAAGTAAATGCATCATAATTCAAAATAGCTGTATTTTAATGCTTCGTACAATTATTATTAAGTCTATCACACTAATTATCTTTCAAAACACAGGTATTTTTTAGTGAATTAAACGTATATTTACATCAAAAAACTAGAAAACAGATGATTATTTATAATTTTAAAAAGCTATTAAAAATTAAAGGCATCGAAAGACCTTATACTTATTTTGTAAAAGCTGGTTTTTCGGCAAGTTTTGCTACTAAAGTGAGCAATAACCGAGTAAGAAGATTAGAACTAAAAGAAATTGAACGTCTTTGTCTTCTTTTTAGATGCACTCCCAACGATTTTTACGAATGGATTCCTTCAAACGACGAAGCACTTGACACCACACATCCTCTGAACAAAATAAAAAAGAGCGAAAGAATTGTAAATATCACAAAATTAATAAACGACATTCCAATCAACAAACTAGAGGAAATTGAAAAGCTCATTGCGGAGAATCTGAAAGAGGATTTATAAATTTTAGACATAAAAAAACCTTGTTTTCACAAGGTTTTTTAAAATATATGAAAGCTTAAAAACTAAGGCAAAAATAGCGGTTTAAGCCGTGGCAGAATCTAAGTTTCGTTTTCTATCTTGTTGCTGTTTAGGAAGTTTTGGCGTTTCAAATCCGCTACTTCTTTTACACCAACCTTAGCAAGTTTATCTGAACAAAACTCAAAAGGATATATGACCAAGAATTCAAAAATTATAAAGAAGACTGAACCCGATTACCAGTTTTAAAATCAATGCCAAACCATAGACCCCCAATATCACCTCTTTAAATAAAATTCCCCAACCTCACCATTCGTCCCTAAAACTTTACAACATTCCGCTTGTTTTTTATAGCATTCCGCTTAATAGTTAAAGCATGTCACTTATACGCTACTCCATTCCGCTTTTCCTTTAACTCATTTTGCTTGTACGCTACTCCATTCCGCCAGCGGAACGCTTCAGCGAACTGACGGAACGTATCAGCGAACTGACGGAACGTATTAGGATATACAAATAAAAATGGGATATTAACTTAAGCGACATTTTTATAAATATTTATCTTGTTCTTAAACTTTGGATATGCAAAGCAAAGTAGAATTTAACTACACACTGACGAGTGGAATAAGAACATTACATGATAGGAGTTTGGCGAAAAAGCAGGTTCAGTATTGAGTTGAACATTTGTAGAAAAACAAACTTTTAAAAACCAATTTTTCTGCAAGGTTTCAAAACGATTAAGAATTCTAGGTGATACTACCTAATACTATTAATAAAAATTTCTAAATAAGCCCTTAATATTGGGAGTTTAGTAAATAAATCACTCGGATACCCGCGTCCAATAGGCAGTTTTTCCCAATAATGAGATGCCAATGTAGCCACGCAACTTCAATTTGTTGGGCGTTTCAAGTTTGATATAGCATTGGTATTCTTTGCCATTGCGTGGATCTAAGATTTTTCCTCCTGACCATTCGTCTCCGGTTTTTTTTAACCCTGTAAGGATGTTCAAACCTAAAATAGGAGTGTTTTTTTGTTTGCCTTTGCACAAATCACACAAAAAATCTTGTCTTTTTGAATCCATGATTTTCACCACTTTGGCGAAAGCTTTGTCATTTTTTTGATAAACTTCTACAACAGAGTCTATTTCTCCAGTTTCTTCGTTTGTAGAATGCCATTTGCCAAAAATAGTTTGTGATTGCAATGAAAATAAGCAAAATAAAAAGAGTAGGGTAATGGTATATTTTTTCATGGAGTGTTAGATGGCTCCGTCATAAAAATCATTCCACTTGTTTTGCACACGCAAGGTTTGTTCAATGACATCTCGCACACAACCTTCACCGCCTTTTTTATTAGAAATATAAAGGGCAATTTGCTGTATTTCTGGTGCTGCATCATTGGGAGCACAAGCCATTCCTACCACCTTCAACACGGGAATATCAGGAATATCATCACCCATATACAAGACGTTTTCAGGTTTTAAATCATATTTTGCAACCAATTCTTGGTATTGTTTTATTTTGTCATGAGCACCTAAATAAATATCTTCAATGCCAAGCAATTCTAGTCTTTTTCGAACACCCTCATTGGTGCCTCCAGAAATAATACAGATTCTGAAGCCGCTATTCAACGCTTTTTTCATAGCATATCCATCTTTGACATTCATGTGTCGCAACAATTCACCATCGGGCATAATTGTTAGCATTCCGTTGGTCAATACGCCATCGACGTCAAAAATAAAGGTGGTAATTTTAGGTAATAATTGTTTGTAACTAATAGCCATCTTGTATTGATTTTGTTAGGATTGTATAAATTTCTTGCTGATGTGAATCTAGCAAGTGTAAATGATTTTGAATGGTTTGTTGGTCATTGCGAATGCCAGGACCTGTTTGTGCTTCTTTTGGTGATAATACCTTTATTTTCAATGCAGTTTCTTGTATTAATGGATGTAATACTTCAAACGGTAATTGATGGGTTTTGCAGATTTTAGCAGCAATTTGATAACAATGATTTGTAAAATTATTTGCAAAAACAGCCGCTACATGCAATGCTTTTCGTTGTTCAGAATTGATAAAATATGTTTTTTCGGAAAGCAATTTGGCAAGTCTTTCAAGGGTGTTTAAATCATCGTTATTGGTTGCTTCAAGGCAAAAAGGGACTTCTTGGAAATTGACAGGTTTTTCTTTGCTAAAGGTTTGTAACATGTAAAAAACACCTTTTCTAGTTTTATTTTGCAATGCTTCCATAGAAACACTTCCAGAGGTATGCACCACAAATGGATTGGTTATATGTGATGAAACCTCTCCAATGGCATCATCAGAAACTGCAATAATTGTAATATCTGCAGATGGAATATTTATCAAGTTTCTAGAATGGATTTGCAAAACACTGATGTCTTTCAGCCACCGAAAAGCCTTCAATAAATGATTTGCCACATTTCCTTTACCAACAATTAACACTGAAATCATATAACGAAGGTAACTATTTTTTGATTTCAAAAAAAATTATGCAAAACGATTGTGTTCAACTTAAACAAAATTAATTTTAACCCACGAATTCATTTATGCAGAAATAGTATTTTTAAATAAAGATATTGTTAAAGTTAAAAATCTATTTTGTAAATTGAACTTTTAAATTCAAATCAATGAGCATCAATATTGAAACACTTCAATTTTTAAAAGATTTAGAACAAAACAACCAAAGAGAATGGTTTACTGAACAAAAAAATAGGTTTTTAAAAGCCCAACAAAACGCAAAATTGTTTTTTGCAGAAATTCATGCAACTTTGCAGAAACACGACGAAATTGAAGCTTCAAAAATGATGCGAATTTATAGAGATGTGCGTTTTTCGAATGATAAAACGCCTTACAAAGCGCAGTTTGCCAATTCATTCTCACGTTTAGGAAAAGAATTACGAGGAGGTTATTTTATTAGAATCAAATCAGGAGAATCTTTATTGGCCGGTGGTTTTTGGGAACCTAGCAAAGAAGATTTATTCAGAATAAGACAAGAAATTGCACAAGATGCTAGTGAAATCAAAGCCATCTTAGCGGAAGAAAAATACCAAAGATATTTTGGCGGAAAGTTTGAGAGTTTTGAAGAATTAAAAACGGCTCCGAGAGGTTTTGACAAAGACCATCCTGCATCAGATTTGTTGCGAAAAAAAGGGTTTATTGCGCAAAGAAATTTTACGGATGAAGAAGTAATTTCACCAAATTTTTTGCAAGAAATTGACCAAAGTTTTCAAACATTGCGCCCTTTTTTCAACTTGTTTAGTGATATTTTGACCACCAATTTGAATGGAGAGTCTATAGTGTAGATTTTAGGTTTTTAGTTACTTCGCGTTTCAAAATAATGATGGTAATGATGGTTGACAACACATCCGAAATAGGAAAAGACCACCAAACTCCTGAAACTCCCATGTATTTTGGTAGAAAATAAGCAAGGGGAATTAAAAAAATCCCTTGTTTTAACAAGGTCAATAACAATGCAGGAAATGCTTTTCCTGCTGCTTGGAAATAAGCAGAGCCGATCAATTGCATGGTAACAATTGGAGTTACTAAAAAAACAATCAACAACGCATTTGGTGTTTCTTGAATCAATGTTGCATCTATCGTAAAAATCCGAATGATTTCCTCTTTGAAAACTAAAATTCCAACAAAAATGATGGTTCCTAAAACCGTTCCAAAAGTAATGGCTGTTTTGATGGTTTCTTTGACTCTTTCATTTTTTTGTGCACCAATATTAAAACCTGCTACCGGCAAAAAACCTTGAGAAACACCCAAAACTGGCGATAACGCAAACATCATTACTCGATTGATAATGCCGTAAATTGAAATCGCAATTTCGCCTCCATAAACAAATAATGAGTAATTTAAAACAATCATCAACAAACTAATAGCTCCTTGCCTTACCACAGTAACACCACCCAAAGCAATGATTTCTTTGACAATTTTTATATCTAATAAAAAGTTTTTGGGAATGATTTTGAGTTCACTTTTTTTTGAGAAAAAGAAGTACAAAATAAACAATCCACAGCTAGCATAGGAGATAGAGGTTGCCAAACCTGCGCCCCACATTCCCCAATTGAAATATTTGATGAAAACAACATCTAATCCCACATTTACGATGGCAGGAATAATCATGGCGATCATGGCAAATTTTGGTTTTCCTTCAGCCCTAATCACAGGATTCCCCATCATGGCAAAAGCCAAAAATGGAACACCATAAATAATAACATTAAAATAGATAGCTGCAATTGGAAGAATATCACCTTTTGCTCCAAAAAGATTAAGGATGGGAACACTAAAAAATATTCCTACAATCACAAAAATGATAGATAACAATAAGGTCAAACTGATTTGATTGCCGAAAGTTAAAAAAGCTTTATCAGATCTTCCTGCACCTAAAGCCCTTGAAATAATAGAACTTCCTCCAATTCCAATACCCATTCCAATAGAGGAAATTAGGAACGCAATAGGCAACACCACTGTGATTGCCGCAATTGCCAGAACACCAATCCATTGTCCAACAAAAATAGTATCAACAATCATGTTGAGAGACATCACTAAGATACCAATTGTTGCGGGAACTGCTTGTTTAATAAGCAATTTACTGATTTTCTCTGAGCCTAAATTGTTTGCTAATTCTATCATAAAAGTTCTGCAAATATGAGGATAATTCAGTTGTTTTTTTGAAGTTTTGCATCGATAATTGTTATGAGAATATTAATTTTTCTAAGTTTGTAAAAATGGATAGGAATGAGTAAAGATTTTTCAATAAACATTACAGTAACTTTAAATGATTTAGACACTTTAAATCATGTAAACAATGCTGTTTATGTGCAATGGATGGAAGTTGTAGCAACGAAACATTGGGCATATTTAACCACTCAAAACCCTTTTCCAAACTATATTTGGGTGGTGATGAAACACGAAATTGATTATAAAAATCAGGCTTTTTTGGGCGATGAAATTACCGCAAAAACTTGGGTAGGAGAGACCAAAGGTTTTACGTCTGTTCGCCATATTGCATTTTATAAAGGCGATATTTTGTTGGTTGCTGCCAAAACTATTTGGGCAATGTTGGATGCTACTACTCAAAAACCAGTGAGAATTCGAGAGAATGTGTTGAAGGTTTTGCAAATTATTGACTGATAAGTTTTAATAAAAATCCAATCATACTTGACAGGTTTTTGAAACCTACAAAGTATTTTATTCTTTAAAATTGACACTCATCAACCATAATTTAAGACTTATAAAAGTATCTTTGCAAAAATTATAAAGACAATGACCACATTTTCAGCACTTGGAGTTCATAAAAAGTACATTCAAGCCTTAAAAGAACTCGGAATTTCGCAACCTACAGAAATTCAACAAAAAGCCTTACCTATTTTACTGAATTCAAAAACCGATTTTATTGGATTGGCACAAACAGGAACTGGAAAAACAGTGGCATTTGGAGTGCCTTTATTGCATCAAATTGATGCCAATCAACCACATATTCAAGCCTTGATTTTGTCACCCACAAGAGAATTGGTGCAACAAATCAAAAAACAATTGTTCAAATTCACGAAGTTTTCTGAAGAAAAAATCTTTTTGGAAGCTGTTTTTGGAGGTGAAAAAATCGACAAACAATTGTATAATTTGTCAAGAACTACGCACGTTGTGATCGCAACTCCAGGCCGTTTAATTGATTTGATTGAACGCGGAACTATGGACATCAGTCATGTAAAAACCATTGTGTTGGATGAAGCAGACGAAATGTTGAGTATGGGTTTTAAACAAGACTTGAATAGAATTTTAAAATTCACCACCAAAGTAGATAGAAAAACTTGGTTATTTTCAGCAACAATGCCCGAAGAAATCAAGAAAATCATCAAAACCTATATGGATGCCAATGCACCAAGAGTTGAAGTCAATAAAGATTCTTTGGTAAATGCGAATATTAGACATCAATTTGCGAAAACAACCATCAAAGACAAAACGGTTGATATCATTGCTTTTTTAGAAAAAAGAACATCTCAAAGGGGCATTATTTTTTGCAGAACTAAGGCTGGTGCTCAGAATTTGGCAACTCAATTAATTGAAAATGGTTTTTCGGCAGCAGCTTTAGAAGGCGATATGCAACAAAAAGAACGTGATAAAGTGATGCGTGCTTTCAAAAATGAAAGTTTGCAATATTTGATTTCAACTGATGTTTCAGCACGTGGAATTGACGTAAAAGGATTGGAATTTGTGATTCATCATCAATTGCCCGAAACCAACGATTACTATACACATAGAAGTGGACGAACAGCAAGAGCAGGAAAATCTGGCACTTCTATTGCCTTTATTTTGCCTTCTGAAATAGAACGAATTCATCAATTACAAAAAGAATTGTCAATCAAATTTACAGAAGTTACAGTGTAACATGGAATTGATTTATACGCTTGATATTTTAGGAACTTTTGCCTTTGCTATTAGTGGAGCTTTAGTAGCTTCTGACAAAAATTTCGATCTGTTTGGAGTGCTAATTATTGCTTTTGTAACAGCAGTTGGAGGAGGCATGTTGCGTGATGTTTTAATCAACGCACATCCAATAAATTGGATTGGCGATTTGAACTATTTATGGACAATTTTGGCGGCAGTCATCACTACTTTTTTATTCAAAAGTAAGATTTTACCACTTAGTAAAACCATGTTTTTGTTTGATACTATTGGCTTGGGGGTTTTTACTTTATTAGGCTTACAAAAAGGATTGACATACAATTTGCATCCAATTATTGCCTTGATAATGGGAATGATTTCAGCGGTTTTTGGAGGGGTTTTAAGAGATATTTTAACGAATAAAGTACCATTGATATTTGAAAAAGAAATTTATGCCTCAGCTTGTTTGGTTGGCGGAATTTTCTATTTGATGTTGGATTATTTTGGTGCGAATCAAAATGTTAATTTTGTACTTTCTGCTTCAATAATTTTTATTATTCGTTTGGTTGCCGTAAGATTTCATCTGCAATTACCCAAAATAAAAGACGATCTATTCGATAAATCATAAAAAAAGCGAAACTGTATAAGTTTCGCTTTTTAAAATTATATTTTAAAAGTTATTCTACATCTTTTAAGAGTTCTCTAATAGATCTTATTAATTGTTCATCAATACCGTTATCAATTTTACCCGGCATGTTTTTTACTTTTATAGTAGGTTCTGTTTGATTATTTTCCATCCATTCACCAGCTTTATTTTTAGCGCTAATAGGCACAACGCCCCAATAGCCTCCATTTTGTAACCCTTCCCAGCCTGCAAAACTACAGGTTCCAGGAACAGGCATGCCCACTGTTTTTCCAATTTTTAAATCGGTATAACCTTGTGCATAACAATGACCATCAGAATACATGTATTCATTAAAGATTGATAAAGTTGGTTTTGTCCAACGTGATGTAGGTTCACCACCCACAACTTTGGCTTCAGTGGCATAGGTTATAAAAGGAACTCCTGTAAAAAACATTGCCAAATCAGCTACTAAATCTCCACCACCATTAAAACGAGTATCTATAATAACACCTTTTTTATCAGCATATTTACCCATCATATCTTGATAAATACTTCTATATGGACCATCACCCATACTAGGAATATGCACATAACCCAATTGACCATTACTTTCTTTTTCTACCTCTCTTTCATTGATTTTAACCCATCTTTTGTACAATAATCTATTTTCTTCAACCAGTGAAATTGGTTTTACAGTAATGGTTTGTGTTTTTTTTGTGTTGGGATCTAAAATATCCAACAATAAAAATTTACCTACTTTTCTATTCAAATATTTGGCGATATCTTCATTTTTAAGAATAGAATCTCCATCAATTTTTGTGATGATAGCTCCTTTTTGGATTTTGAAATTCGTTTTATCTAGAGGACCATCAGAAATAATTTCATCAATTAAAATACCATTCTCTTTAAAATTATAATTCATAAAAATGCCTAAAGAGGCTGTTGCATCAGCAATATCAATTTCACTACCATTATAACCGGCTCCAGAGTGAGAGACATTTAATTCGCCTAACATTTCAGAGAGCATTTCAGAAAATTCGTAACCGTTTGCCATGTGTGGTAAATATTTTTGATATTCGTTTTTCATTTGTTCCCAATTTATTCCGTGAAAATCTGGATGGTAAAAAACGGCATTAGTTCGTATCCAAACATGATCGAACATGGCTTTTCTTTCAGCATATTCGTCAAGCAAAATTTCACCATTAATGGCAACAGCTTCGCTTTTTTTAGCTTCAGGATCTAGTTTTGTGATTTTACCACTACTTAAAAGATATAAGTTTTTCATTTCTTTATCCCATTGCAAACTCCCTGAACTGGTATTCAAAGGCATCAATAGTTTGGTTTCTTTAGTTCGTAAATTAGTGCTCCAAAGATTTTGTTTTTCTTCAAAACTCGCTAAATAATACAAATAATCACCTTTTTTAGACAAAACGGCATCTCCTAAGTTGGACGAATGAATGGTTAACCTTTTTGTTTGATCTTTCATGGTATCCCAATCGAATTTTAGCGGTTTTATGGTGTCTTTTTCTTCGATTTTCTTCTCTTTTGATTTGGTGCTTTTTTTAGATTTTTTTTGGTCTTTTTCTTCTTTTTTGTCTTTCTCTTGTTGCTTTTTTTCTTCTTCTTTGATTGCTTTTAGTAATTTGTAATCTTCGTCGCTTAAATTAAATTCGTCCCAAGCATCTTGGGTAAAAAACATGGCATATACATCCGATTGTGTATTTCCGCTAGTTGCGTATGATTTTAAACCATTTCTATTGCTAAACCAAATCATTTGTTTTCCATTATTTACCCATTTTGGGAAATAATCAGCATAGCCACTTTCATTTAAGTTAATTCTTTTTGAACTATCTGCTGCCATTAATAATACTTCGCTGTTGCTTAATGTTTTACCCCAATCAACCAATAACCATCTACTATCAGGACTCCAAGTAAAATATTTATCCCCATCACTCATATGGAATAAATCTTTTGGTGTTAATAAAGTTGTTTCTTTGTTTGCTGCAATATCCTTTATTTTTAGAGTTCGTCTGCCTTCAATGAACGCAATTTTTTTCCCATCAGGAGAATAGGCTGCTAAATAATTATCTAGTGTATTTTCAATTAAAGAAGTTTCTTTAAGTAAGGTAGCTGCATAGAAAAAAGGTTCTTCTTTTCTGACTTTTTCAGTTTTAAAAATGCTCCATTTTCCATTTCTTTCACTGCTGAATATTACAGCTTCGCCTTTGTTATCCCAAGAAACAAAACGCTCATTTTCGGGAGTATTGGTGAGTCTTTTTGTAAAAGATTTATCTATTGAGGTGACAAAAACTTCGCCTCTTGCGATAAAAGCAATTTCATTTCCATTGGGTGATACAGCCATTTCACTAATACCACCATTTACTGAAATAAATTTCTCAGAATTTTCTTTGTCTTGTGTGATGATTTTGATAGCTAGTTTTTTTGGCTTTTCTCCTTCGCTCATGGTATAAATTTCTCCATCATAGCCAAAGGAAATAATACTATTGGCAACACTTAAAAAACGAACTGGGTGTAAATTAAAATCGGTTAATTTTTCATCTGCATTATTTTCTAATGACATTTTGTGTACATTAAAAGTGCCACTTCGTTCACTTAAATAATACATGCTTTTTTCGTCAGCACTAAAATAGGGTTGCCTGTCTTCGGCACTATGATTGGTAATCATTTTATGTGTATTTGTTGCGGCATCATACAACCAAATATCTCTTGCTATTGAAGAAGTATGGTGTTTTCTCCATTCATTTTCACCACCTTTTTTATCATGATACAACATTTTTTTTCCATTTTTAGAATACTGTACATTTTCGGCTGGAAATGTAAATAGTTGAGCAACTCTGCCAACATTTACTGGAACACTGTACAATTCTGACTGCGATCCGTGTGGATATTGTCTGTGATTTGCATTATCTTGTCTTAAGGCGCCAAAAACAATATCTTGATTATCTTTCGTAAATGTGAACGGATACTCATCATTAGAATGAAAAGTAAGTCTTGTTGCAGCACCACCTTCTGAATTCATTACAAAAATGTCAAAATTTCCAAATCTGTTAGATGCGAAAGCAATTTTAGAACCATCATTACTCCAAACAGCTTTATAATCGTGCGCACTATGAAAAGTAAGTTGCGATGCAGTGCCACCTTTTGCACTTACTTTGTATAAATCACCTTTATATGTAAAAGCAATTTGAGTGCCATCAGGAGAAATGGCTGAATGCCTCATCCATTGTGGATTGGTTTGACTATGTGTTGAAAATGAAAAAAGTAAAATAAATATTAAAATTGGTTTCATAAGTTAAAAAATTTACTAATATAGTATATCAAAATAATATATAACGGTAAATTATCAAAAAATATACATGAATGGAATTATTATAATTTGAAAATTTATCAGCATTTAAAACTATGTTGGATAAAAAACTCCCAACAGGCAATTGGTAAATAATTACACAAGAAATGATCAATGATTTTGCGAATACCACGCTTGATAAGCAATGGATTCCTATAGATGAAAATAGAGCAAAAAGAGACAGTCCTTTCAAAAGTACTGTGGCTCAAGGATTTATGTTAGTGTCTATGATTTCTAAATTGTTAGAAGAAGTTTTTAGCATCAAAAAGTGTAAAAATGGGTTTGAATTATGGCTTGAACAAAGTTCGTTTATCAACCCCTGTTCCAGTATATAGTAAATTGAGATTGCACGCTACTATCAAAGAAATTGAAGATTTAAGTTTCGACGGTATCAAAGTAACTTTTTCATGCACCATTGAAATCAAAGGTCAAGAAAAACCAGCTTGTGTGGCTGAATTTATTGCGGCTTTGTTTGAATAATGCACTAATTACTTAAATTTAAAAAAAAAGAATACTATTATTAGAAACCGATAAATACAACGTTAATTCTTGGCAAAACTTTTTTAAAACAATTGAATTTTCAGTTTTTAGTTGATTTTAGGTTAGGTTACTATTCCGTTTTCGGTGTATTTTTTTGACTGCCAAATCAAGAAAATTCCAATACTTATTGTTAAAAACGGAATTATCAAACGACTACTTCCAGATATTTCTGTTGATTTTAGCAAAAAAATATTATAAATCATTTGTACAAAAATACCAGCTAATGAAATCATAAACAATCCTTTAGCGATTTTTTTACGCATCAATAATAAAATACTTCCAAAAAATCCGAACCAAACTGCAATTGCAAAAGCAGCTGTAGCCCAAGCAGGCGTGTTTTCAATGATTGACAATTGTTCAACAGGAATTTTTGATTTCATCTCATCAGTCATGAATTTTAATTCAAGATAAAAATAGACTCCAAAGGCATTCCAAATGAGTGCAAGAACACCAATTAACCAAAAAGAATTTGGTGTTTTTTTTGAATTTTGTGTCATTATAAATTGGTTTTAAGTGATTTCTAAATGTAACGAAAATTAAATTACGGATTACAACATTTTTTCAAAAAAAGTCAATGTATAATTTGGTAGCAATGCTGGGTGAGTGATTTTTATCAAATCTTTCAAGACCAAATCAGGTCTTATTGGCGCTAACTCATAATAAATAACGCCTCCTGTTTTTCCTTTTTTGGTGGTTGGTGTGTAAATTTGGTCGTTTTTAAACGCTGCAAATTCTGCATACAAAGCATTACTTTTTAATAGTTGTTCTTTTGACGAAAAATAACCTGGCGCAATCCAAAAATCAGCATTTTTTGCTTTTTCAAATACACTTTCAAAACTCAAAGACAAACTTCCTTTTCCTTCTGAGTTTTTCCACAAATAATCCACATTTGCATCCGTTAAAAACTGCGCAACAAAACTTTCGCCAGCAGGCAAATTCCAGATATCTTTACTCATCACAGCTCCAGAAAAAACAGTAGGTTTTTCGTGAGATTTTAAAGCGATTTGTTTGGTTTCCAAATACTCTTTTTCAATAGTTTTAAAAATACTATCAGCCATTTTTCGTTTGTTGTATAATACTCCAAAAAACTGAATCCATTCTGCTCTTCCAAGTGGCGTTTCCTCCAACCAATCACCATTATAAATTACTGGAATGCCAGCTTTTTTTATGATTTCTAAAGACTTATCAGCAGTTGAAACACTATAACCAACCACCAAGTCTGGTTCTAAATCCAACAAAGTTTCTGTATTTAAATGTCCTTCTTTTCCAATTTCTTTTATAAATCCTAAGGCAACTCTTTGTCTTGTTTTTTCTGAAGAAATATAATCTGAACTCGGAAAACCAACAATGCTATTTTCTTCTTGAAGCATTTCAATCATGGGAATATTCGTTGTTGAAGTCACTACAATTTTTGAAATTGGAATTTGAATTTCATTTTTTGAATTTTTTTTTGTTGAAAATAAATAGTCAAATATTTCCGATGAATTTTGATAAGGAGCTTTGATAGTAACTTTTTGAATTTCTCCAGCATTGCTTATTTGAAATCCTTTTGCATATCTTATGAAGGAAGTATTCTCATCGGAAATAACGGTACTTTTAGTTGTCTTTTTACATGAAATAAAAAAAAGACTAGTAAAAATCGTTAATAAAAATATTTTTTTCATCAGGTAAAAACTTTTTTCGAAGATATAAAAACTTCTTGAAAAAGAAAGTAATTGTCACAATAATACTCATATATTTGCACCGAATTTTGGTTTTGATGTAAAATTCATTTTGCATCAAATTAAAAGGGAATCTGGTTAAAATCCAGAACTGTTCCCGCAACTGTAAGTTTTTGCTGAATTTTTCAGCACCTTACTTTTTTAAGGATGTTATTAATTCTTAAACCACTGACAATCATTGTTGGGAAGGTCTAATAACATAAAACAAGTCAGGAGACCTGCCACTTTTCACGAGTTAAAAACTTTCGGGATAAAAGTTTATGTACTGTATTCGTAATTTATTGTACAAAATAGTTTCCTGATTTATTGTTTCAATTAAATCAAAAAAAATGAAAAAACAATTATTAATTGTTAGTGCACTCGCATGTTTATTTGTGGGTAAAAATTCGTTTTCACAAGAAAAAAACGAAAAAGTAGCTTCGCTGAATGAAATTATTATTACCGCAACAAAATTTGAAACCAATAAAAAAAATATTGGTAAAACTGTGTATAAAATTACACAAGAAACCATCCAAAATAGCTCAGGAAAAACTGTCTTGGATTTATTAAATGATGTTCCTGGTGTGGAAATTAATGGGAATTTTAGCACAAAAGGTCAAAACTTAGGTTATTATATTCGTGGTGGAAGAAATCGACAAGTTGCCATTTTGATTGATGGAGTGAGTGTAAACGACCCTTCATCTTTTGGTGGTGATTTTGATTTACGCCAAATTGACATTCAGCAAATTGAAAGTATTGAAGTTTTAAAAGGTGCCTCTTCAACGTTATATGGAACTGGAGCTGCCACTGGTGTCATCAACATTATCTTGAAAAAAGCTTCAAAAAAGCAGTTTAGTGGCACTTTTTCTTCTTCAATGGGAAGTAATTCTTCTAGTGAAAATAATAGTTTAGCAGCTGAAGAATTTACAACAAACTTTAATTTTAGTGGAACTTTAGGGCAAGTTGATTATTTATTGGCATTAAATGCTAATGGTTCAAGAGGCTTGTCAGCAGCAGAAAGTTTGGATAAAAATAATCCATTTGAAGAAGATATTTTTGCGAGACAAAACGTATTATTAAATCTGAATTATTCTATAAACGAAAAATTTAAATTCGGTTTTTTTGCAAGTATTGATGAGTTTTCAACAGATTTTGATGGTTTTGACTATGATCCTGTAACTTTTGCAAGCATTCCTGCTGACAAAAACAACAATTTGTCAAGTACACAAAAAAGAGGAGGTTTTAATGTGGATTACACTTATGAAAAAGGAGCGCTAAAAGTCAGAACTTTTGTTACTGATATCAATAGGAGAGAAGCACCTTCGAATGATTTTTTTAATGGTGAAGTGATGGGTTTTGATGTTTTTAACCACTATAAATTCAACAAAGAATTTTCAATTTTAGCCGGAGTTACCTCTCAATTTCAAGATATGAAACAAGAAACTTCTTATAATCCAATTGAAAAAGGAGCTGGAAAACAACATTTTTATGACCCCTATTTTTCTTTGAATTATTTTTCTAATTCAGGTTTTATTTTTAACGCTGGTACTCGTTTAAATGTGCACAGTGAATATGGAAATAATCTAGTTTTCAATATAAATCCTGCCTATAATTTTAAAATAAAAACTATGAATGCCAAAGTTTTTGCGTCATATAGTACTGCTTTTGTAACGCCAACTTTGTCTGAGATTTTTACGAAGTTACCATCAATCAAAGAATTATTGCCCGAAGAAGATTTGACAATCGAAACAGGATTTGAACTGAATTTTTCCCCAAAAATATTCTTGAATTCGACTTTTTTTTACAGAGAGGAAACCAATAAAATTGGCTATGATTCAATGACTTTTCAGACTATTAACAATCTCGGAACTTTTTTTGCAAGAGGTGTTGAAACCGAAATTTCTTTCAAACCAATGAAAAAATTGACTTTGTTGGCAAATCATACCTACATCCAAAGAACAGAAAGTTTGATGTTAAAAATTCCTAGAAATAAGTTTTTTATCAAGGCTGATTATCAATTATTTTCATCAACTTTCACTGCTATGAGTTATCGTTTTGTAGATGAAACCAAAGATTTTGGAAACGTTGCTTTACCTTCTTATAATTTGGTTGATTTTTTTATCAATCATCAAATCTTAGATAAAAAAATTACTTTATACGGAAGCTTAACCAATATTTTTGATGAAAATTTTCAAGAAGTTGTGGGTTTTACTACAAGAGGTAGAAACTATAATCTTGGAGTCAGAATTCAGTTATAAATTTTTTTAAAGAAAATATTTTAGATACATTTCATAAAAAAACCTTCTACTAAGAGGGTTTTTTTATGAAATAAAATTTCTTACCTCATTTTTCAAAATTTCAATAGCAATTTCTGTTGGTGATGAAATATTACTAAATTCTTTAAAAACACTTTCTTGAAATTCATGAACTGAATTTACTTGCATTGAAATCTGCTGAAATTTGTTGATTACCAAATTTTTAGCACTTGTTACCGCTTTCCAAGCATCAGAAGAAATATACAATTGTTGCACCAAATTGTATTCAAATTCTTGCTCAATCGTCATGATTAATAATGAAACATAATCTGTTGGTTTGTCGGAAATTGACTGAATTCGTATCACTATTTTTGCAGGATGAATTCGCTCACAAAACAACAACATGCGTTCATAAGCTTGTAATTTTATGGGCAAAGATTGAATTTTTTTATCACTTAAAAACTGTTTTTTTTTATCAGAATTTTGCTGAATCAGATAACTTTTAAAAAAATAATAAGCAATATATCCTGTCACAGTAGCAGGCAAAACGTAAGCAATACTCGCTAATAATTGGTATTCCAAAGTCAAGAAATTTAGTTTCACAAAGGTACTTTTTTTAGAGAAAAAAATGTGAATAAAAAATAAAGTATCCTTCATCTAAAATCTAAAGATTTCATAACTTGTAGCTTTTTAATTTCTCAAAAAACACATGTCAAATACCTATTTAGATTCTCTAAACGAAGCTCAACAAAGAGCTGTTATTCAGAAAGATGGTCCTATGATTATCATTGCAGGAGCAGGTTCAGGAAAAACAAGAGTGCTGACGTATAGAATTGCACATTTAATGCAACAAGGTGTTGATGCTTTTAATATACTTTCGTTGACTTTTACGAACAAAGCAGCCAAAGAAATGAAAGCAAGGATTGCAAAAGTAGTAGGGGCAAGTGAAGCAAAAAACCTTTGGATGGGTACTTTTCATGCTGTTTTTGCTCGAATTTTACGGTCGGAAGCTGATAAATTAGGTTTTCCAACAAATTTTACGATTTATGATACCCAAGATTCTGTTCGGTTAATTTCTGCAATTATCAAAGAAATGGATTTAGATAAAGAACAATACAAACCAAAACAAGTTTTTAGTCGTATTTCATCGTTTAAAAATAGTTTGATTACCGTAAGAGCTTATTTTAATGACCCTGAGTTGCAAGAAGCAGATTTGCTTGCAAATAGACCTGAAATTGGCCAAATTTATAGAGAATATGTCAATAGATGTTTTAAATCTGGAGCCATGGATTTTGATGATTTATTGCTTAGAACCAATGAATTATTGGCGCGTTTTCCTGATGTTTTAGCAAAATATCAAGATCGTTTTCGATACATTATGGTTGATGAGTATCAGGATACCAACCATTCTCAATACATTATTATCAGAGCTTTGGCTGATCGTTTTCAAAATATTTGTGTTGTTGGTGATGATTCTCAGAGTATTTATAGTTTTAGAGGTGCCAATATTCAAAATATTTTAAATTTTCAAAAAGATTATCCTGAAGTAAAAACTTTCAAATTAGAACAAAATTATCGTTCAACTAAAAATATTGTAAATGCAGCAAATTCGGTCATTGCTCGCAACAAAACCAAGTTAGATAAAGACGTTTGGACAAGCAATGATGTTGGAGATTCAATTTATGTGATGCGTTCAATTTCTGACGGAGAAGAAGGGCGTTTTGTAGCGCAATCTATTTGGGAAAACATGATGAATCATCAATTAACACCAGATAATTTTTGTGTTTTATACCGTACAAATTCACAATCAAGATCCATTGAAGATGCTTTAAGAAAGAAAAATATCGACTATAAAATTTATGGTGGTATTTCATTTTATCAGCGAAAAGAGATCAAAGATGTATTATCTTATTTACGATTATTGATCAATCCAAACGATGAAGAAGCGCTGATTCGGGTCATTAATTTCCCCACACGTGGCATTGGTGCAACAACGATTGACAAACTGACAATTGCTGCGAATCACTATAAAAAATCAATTTTTGAAATCATTCAAAATATTTATAGAATTGATGTTCAGCTAAATGCACCAACTAAAAGCAAACTGCAAGATTTTTCGAATATGATGCAACGTTTTCAAATAGAATCGCAAACAAAAAATGCTTTTGAAGTGGCTGAATTGGTGGTAAAACAAACCAGAATGATTCCTGAACTCGAAAAAGATGGCACACCTGAAGCAGTCAGTAGAGTAGAAAATATTCAAGAACTTTTAAATGGAATCAAAGATTTTATTACCGATAAAATTGAGCAAGGAGAAGATGCCTCTCTGACAACATTTTTGGAAGATGTAGCACTTGCCACGGATTTTGATTCAGAAAAAGAAAATGATGCGCCAAGAGTCGCACTGATGAGCATTCATCAATCAAAAGGATTGGAATTTCAATATGTTTATATTGTGGGTTTGGAAGAAAATTTATTTCCATCAGCAATGAGCATGACTACCAGAATTGAGCTTGAAGAAGAACGAAGATTGTTTTATGTAGCACTCACAAGAGCTGAAAAAGTGGCGTATTTGAGTTATGCGCAAACACGCTATAGATGGGGTAAACTCATTGATTCTGAACCAAGTAGATTTTTAGAAGAAATCGACGAACAATACCTTTACTACATGACAGCAAAAAAACCAGAACAATCAATCAATAAGTTTATTGATGCTAATCTGTTTGATGACGCTCCTAAAGGAATTCGTTTTCAAAAACCCATACAACGTAAAAAAATAGAACGAGATATTGTTGAAAATAAATCAATAAATGTTGTTAAAAACTTAAAAAAAGTTTCAGAAACCAGTCAAAATTCAAACCTTTTTGATAGCGACGTAATTGTTGGAAATATTGTCGAACATAATCGTTTTGGTAGGGGAGAAGTGCTTTCTTTAGAGGGAAATGGTGCCAATAAAAAAGCTGAAATTGAGTTTGGTACTGTTGGAAAAAAGAAATTATTATTGCAGTTTGCCAAGCTAAAAGTGATTGGTTAATCAGTAAAAATAATTTGCAAAACCTACAGATTATTTCGCTTTTTATACCTATTTTGCGACCTTAAAAAACTACAAATAAATTAGAAAATTTCTTGATCTTTATTCAAGAAAACTTCACTAAATATTGATAAATGACATTTGATTTAGAATACAATTCAGAGAGACCTATTATGATTATTCCAGAATATGGAAGACATGTTCAAAAATTAATTGACCATTGCATGACTCTTGAAACCAAAGAAGAACGCAATATCATGGCAAGAGCCATTGTTGATGTGATGGGAAATTTACAACCGCACTTGCGTGACGTTCCAGATTTTAAACACAAATTGTGGGACCAACTTTTTATCATGTCCGATTTTAAATTGGATGCAGATTCTCCCTATCCATCACCTTCCAAAGAGGAATTACTTGAAAAACCTGAACCTTTAGCATATCCAAAATCAGCTTCAAAATACCGTTATTATGGTACAAATATTCAAACAATGATTGATGTTGCTTTGAGTTGGGATGAAGGTGAATTGAAAGAAGCATTGATTTATACCATCGCAAATCACATGAAAAAATGTTACTTGAATTGGAATAAAGATACCGTTGATGATATAATTATTTTTAATCATTTGTATGATTTGTCAGATAAAAAAATTGATTTAAGAGAATCAAAAGAAGAGTTGTCAGAAACCAAAGAACTCATGAAAAAACGAAATACACAAGGACAAAATCCTGTGAAAAATGTAAAAAAACAACCATTTTCCAAAAACCGAAAAAGATAAATTCATGGCATCTTTTAAAATTGAAGGCGGACATAAATTAAACGGAACAATCACGCCACAAGGCGCAAAAAATGAAGTTTTACAGATAATCTGTGCGGTTTTATTAACACCTGAAAAAGTTTTAGTTCACAATGTTCCTGACATTATTGACGTAAATAAACTCATTTTTATTTTGGGTGAATTGGGTGTAAAAATCCAAAAACTAGAAAAAAATACTTACTCTTTTCAAGCAGATGCAATCAATTTAAATTATTTAGAGTCAGAAGATTTTAGAAGAGACGGAAGTTCTTTAAGAGGTTCAATTATGATTGTTGGCCCGTTATTAGCTCGATTTGGAAAAGGATATATTCCAAGACCTGGAGGTGATAAAATTGGACGCAGACGTTTAGATACTCATTTTGAGGGTTTTATAAAACTTGGAGCAAAATTTAGATTCAACACGGAAGATTATTTTTACGGAGTTGAAGCTGATGAATTAATAGGAACAGAAATGCTTTTAGATGAAGCCTCAGTCACTGGTACCGCAAATATTTTGATGGCAGCTGTTTTAGCAACAGGAACAACTACTATTTACAATGCTGCTTGCGAACCATATATTCAACAATTGTGTAAAATGTTGAATTGTATGGGCGCAAAAATTACAGGCGTTGGTTCTAATTTATTGATGATTGAAGGTGTTAAATATCTCTCAGGATGTGAGCACAAAGTGTTGCCAGATATGATTGAAATTGGCTCTTGGATTGGTGTTGCAGTGATGACACAATCTGAATTGACCATCAAAAATGTGAGTTGGGAAAACTTAGGACAAATTCCTAATGTATTCAGAAAATTAGGAATCCAATTTGAAAAAAGAGGAGATGATATTTACATTCCAGAACAAAAAAGTTATGAAATTCAAAACTATATTGACGGCTCTGTTTTGACAGTTGCTGATGCTCCTTGGCCTGGTTTCACGCCAGATTTATTGAGTATTATTCTGGTTTTAGCAACCCAAGCAAATGGCACAGTTTTGATTCATCAAAAAATGTTTGAAAGCCGATTGTTTTTTGTGGATAAATTAATTGATATGGGCGCAAAAATTATTTTATGCGATCCACACAGAGCAACTGTGATTGGTCTTAATCGCAAACATCAACTGAAAGCAACCAAAATGACGTCTCCTGATATTAGAGCCGGAATTTCATTGCTGATTGCAGCTCTTTCTGCAAAAGGAACAAGCATTATTAATAATATTGAACAGATTGATAGAGGCTATGAAAATATTGAAGAACGGTTGAAATCAATTGGCGCAAAAATTGAGCGGATTGAAGACTAATATTAAAACCTTTTACCACAAAAATAGTGTCATTTTGACACTATTTTTTTATTGGCAATATTTTTGAATAATTTTGAGAAGTTTAAAAGATTTTTTAAAAATGAGTAAAAAAGATAAAATTCAAGAGGAAGCACTTATTAGCGAACAAGAAAATATTAAAGATATTCAAAATCAAGAATTTAAAGAAGAGATCAAAATTGAAGAACCTTCTATTGAAGAACTTCTTCAAGCAGAAAAAGACAAGTTTTTACGACTTTTTGCTGAATTTGAAAACTATAAGAAAAGAACAACGAAAGAAAGGTTTGAATTGTATAAAACTGCTAGTCAGGAATTAATGACATCATTACTGCCAATCGTAGATGATTTTGAACGTGCTTTAAGTCATATTGTAGATTCTCCAGAAACTGAAGAATTACGAAAAGGTGTTTCATTAATTCATCAAAAATTTTACAACACACTTGAACAAAAAGGTTTGAATAAAATTGAGGTAAAATCAGGAGATAATTTTGATGCAGAGCTTCATGAGGCAATCACACAAATTCCTTCACCAACTCCAGATTTAAAAGGAAAAGTGATTGATTGTTTGGAAAACGGATACAAATTGGGTGATAAAATTATTCGTTATCCAAAAGTAGTTATAGGGCAATAATCAATTTAAATTGTAAGTAAATCAATTCAAAATTTAGATTTTTTTACTAATTAATGTAACAATAAAACATGGCAAAACAAGATTACTACGAAATATTAGGAATTTCAAAATCTGCAAATCAAGCCGAAATTAAAAAAGCTTACAGAAAAATGGCTATTAAATATCATCCTGATAAAAATCCGAATGATAAAAATGCCGAAGAAAATTTCAAAAAAGCTGCTGAAGCATACGAAGTTTTGAGTGATGATAATAAAAAAGCGCGATATGATCAATATGGACATGTTGCTTTTGAAGGCGCTCAAGGAGGAGGAGGTTTTGGAGGTATGAACATGGATGATATTTTCAGTCAGTTTGGCGATATTTTTGGTGGCGGTTTTGGCGGTTTTGGTGGAGGAGGTCAAAGACAAGCTCGCGTAAAAGGAAGTAATATGCGAATTCGTGTAAAACTTACTTTAGAAGAAATTGCAAAAGGCGTTGAAAAGAAAGTGAAAGTTCGCAGAAAAGTGCAAGCTGAAGGAGTTAGATATTCAACTTGTTCTATTTGTAACGGTTCTGGGCAACAAATGCGAGTTACCAATACCATTTTGGGAAGAATGCAAACGGCCACAACTTGTGCAACTTGTGGTGGAGCAGGAGAAATTTTAAGCAACAAACCTGAAGGCGCAGATGCACAAGGATTGGTTTTTAAAGAAGAAACTGTTTCTATTAATATTCCTGCGGGAGTTACTGAAGGTGTTCAATTAAAAGTGGGTGGAAAAGGTAACGAAGCTCCCGGAAAAAATTCAATTCCAGGAGATCTATTGGTAGTGATTGAAGAAGTTGAACACGAACAGTTAAAAAGAGAAGGTACTAATATTCATTATGATTTATATATTAGTTTTTCGGAAGCTGTTTTAGGAGCTAATAAAGAAGTAGAAACTGTTTCTGGTAAAGTAAAAATAAAGATTGATGCAGGAACACAATCTGGGAGAATTTTAAGACTTAAAGGCAAAGGATTACCAAGCATTGAACGTTATGATGTTGGCGATTTTCTGATTCACATCAATGTTTGGACGCCCCAAGAATTGAATAAAGATCAAAGAAAATTCTTTGAAACTATGGAAAATCACGAGAATTTTATTCCTCATCCGAATAAATCTGACAAATCATTTTTTGAGAAAGTAAAAGACATGTTTTCTTAAAAAGATGTTAAATTTACAATTTTGATAAAATTTAGTGTCAAAAATTTTCAATATAGAAAAATATACTTATATTTGTAATGTTATTGAGTAATTAATAACACTTTTTCTTTTTCATAGCAATTTTTCCCACTCAAGTTTTCAATTTGAGTGGGTTTTTTTATTGAATTAAATTGTACTTTTGACAACTGAAAGCAGACTTATCTTATCGCCGTGAATTAATTTCAAGGAGGAAAGTCCGGACACCAAAGAGTAATCATAGCGGATAACATCCGTCCAGTGTAAACTGAGGACAAGTGCAACAGAAAGCAAGTACAGTTCGGCTGTAGTGAAACCAGGTAAACTCTATGAGGTGCAATGCCATGTATATTAGAGCTTGAGAGCTACTCGCTCGATTCTAAAGGGTAGGCAGATAGATTTCGTTAGTAATTTCGAAACTAGATAAATGATAAGAATCCTAAACTTGTTTTAGGTTACAGAATTCGGCTTAAAAGTCTGCTTTTTTTATTTTAATCATTCTTCAATAAAACTATATTTTTAATTTAGAAAAATCAATAAAAAATTTATTTTAAAAAAAATAACATTTACTTATCTATAAATTCGAGCAATTTGTTATTTATCTTTTAAAATTGATTTTATTAATGTAAATTTGTTTGAATTAAAAAACCTTAAAACTTTTATATATGGCTTTTGATATTGAAATGATTAAGCAGGTCTATACTACTATGTCAGAACGCGTTGATGCGGCTCGAAAAATTACCGGAAAACATCTGACTTTAGCAGAAAAAATTTTATATGCACACCTTTGGGAAGATACACCTACCAAAGCTTTTACTAGAGGAAAAGATTATGTAGATTTTGCTCCAGATAGAATTGCTTGTCAAGATGCAACTGCTCAAATGGCATTATTGCAGTTCATGCAAGCAGGAAAAGCAAAAGTAGCAGTACCAACTACGGTTCATTGTGATCACTTAATTCAAGCCAAAAATGGTGCAGTTGCAGATTTAAAAGTAGCAAATAGCACAAGTAGTGAAGTTTTCGATTTCTTAGAGTCAGTCTCAAACAAATACGGAATTGGTTTTTGGAAACCAGGTGCAGGAATTATTCACCAAGTTGTGTTAGAAAATTATGCATTTCCTGGAGGAATGATGATTGGAACAGATTCTCATACTGTAAACGCAGGTGGTTTAGGAATGGTTGCAATTGGTGTTGGTGGTGCAGATGCCGTTGATGTGATGGCAGGAATGGCTTGGGAATTAAAATTTCCAAAATTAATTGGGGTGAAATTAACTGGAAAATTATCTGGTTGGACAGCACCAAAAGATGTGATTTTAAAAGTAGCTGAAGTGCTTACTGTAAAAGGTGGAACTGGCGCTATTGTTGAATATTTTGGGCCTGGTGCCATTTCAATGTCTTGTACTGGAAAAGGAACTATTTGTAATATGGGTGCTGAAATCGGTGCAACCACTTCAACTTTTGGGTATGATGAATCTATGGAACGTTATTTGCGTGCTACAGATAGAGAAGATGTTGCAGACGAAGCAAACAAAATCAAAGAATATTTAACAGCTGATGCTGAAGTTTATGCAAATCCTGAGTTGTATTTTGATCAAGTAATTGAAATCAATTTATCTGAATTAGGTCCCTTATTAAACGGTCCATTCACACCTGATTTATCAACAACTGTAGGAAAAGCAATGACCGAAAAAGCGCAAGCAAATGACTGGCCAATGCAAGTTGAATGGGGATTAATAGGCTCTTGTACCAATTCATCTTACGAAGATTTATCAAGAGCTTCTTCAATTGCACAACAAGCTTTGGATAAAGGTTTGAAAACAAAAGCAGAATTTGGTATAAATCCTGGTTCTGAACAAGTGAGATATACTGCGGAAAGAGATGGAATTTTATCAGTTTTTGAAAAATTAGGTGCTACAATTTTCACAAATGCTTGTGGGCCTTGTATTGGTCAATGGGCTCGATATTCTGACCCAAAAAATGCTCCGAAAAATAGTATTGTTCACTCTTTTAATAGAAACTTTGCGAAAAGAGCTGATGGAAATCCGAATACACACGCATTTGTAGCTTCTCCAGAAATCACAGCGGCTATTGCAATTGCTGGACGTTTGGATTTCAATCCAATGACAGATACTTTAATCAATGAAAATGGAGAAGAAGTAATGTTAGATGAACCAACAGGATGGGAATTGCCTCCAAAGGGTTTTGAAGTGAAAGATAATGGCTATTTAGCTCCTGAAGAGGATGGCACTCATGTTGTGGTTTCTGTAGAGGAAACCTCTGAAAGATTGCAGTTACTAGCGCCTTTTGAACCTACTGGAAATTCTATTAAAAATGCCAAATTACTTATAAAAGCTTTTGGTAAATGTACTACAGACCACATTTCTATGGCAGGTCCTTGGTTGCGTTTTAGAGGTCATTTGGATAATATTGCAAATAACACTTTAATTGGAGCTGTGAATGCTTTTAATGATAAAACAAATTTTGTAAAAAATCAGTTGACAGGCGAATATGATGCAGTTCCTGCAGTTCAAAGAGTTTATAAAGCAGCTGGAATCAAAACAATTGTTGTTGGTGATCACAATTATGGTGAAGGTTCTTCAAGAGAACATGCTGCTATGCAACCTCGTTTTTTAGGTGTCGCTGCTGTAATTGTAAAATCGTTTGCAAGAATTCACGAAACAAATTTGAAAAAACAAGGAATGTTAGGTTTAACGTTTGCAAATGAAGCAGATTATGATTTGATTCAAGAAGATGATACATTCAATTTCTTAGACTTGAACGAGTTTGCTCCAGAAAAACAATTGCATTTGGAATTGGTTCATGAAGATGGAAACAAAGATGTGATTGCATTGAATCACACGTATAATGATGCTCAAATTGAGTGGTTTACAGAAGGTTCTGCCTTAAATTTGATCAAAAAACAGAACGCTAAATAAATAGCAATTACTGAAATAAAAAAAGAGAAATCATTCATTTGATTTCTCTTTTTTAGTTTATAAAAATGCCCAAAAACAATTTTTTGAAAACTGAAGTATGGACACCAACTAACCAACTTGTTGTTTTTTAGACTTTATTTATTTTGATGGGCATTTTATAAATTTCTCCTTTTTGTATGCCTTTTGTTGTAATTATTTTATAATTCAATTTTTCTTTTACAAATACATTGAATGAATTCAAATTTGAATCTACAGAAATGACAACTAACTCGTTTTTATTGTTAATCATGAAAGAAACTTCTTCAGAAGAGGAAGATTCTACTTCTAAAGGAATTTTATTTCCTAAAATGTTCACTATTTCAGAACGCAATTCTGTAGTAACTTTTGAAGGATCTTTTTCACTTGCATTTGCTGAAAAAGTAATGGTAAAGCTAAAAAGTAAAATAGCAATAATTGATTTTAAATTTCTCATAATAAATGTGTTAAGTTTTATTTATTTTCTTAATAGACACTTATTTTTTAAAAACGTTTCAGTAAAAAAAAAGACTTTAATAGATTCTTAACAGACTTTAACGGATTTTAAGAAATTTGGCGAATCCGTTATGTTGCTTTTTCAACCAATTCTAATTTATCTAAACTCGTTTTTGTAGTAAAAATTCCATAATTAATGGTGACTGATTTTTTTTCAATTTTATCAATCGTTCCAACAGTATTAGAGTCAATAATTCGAACACGATCATTAATTTTGAAGTTATAATTTTCTTTTTCCTTTGCGATTTTATTGGCTTCAATATTTTTTTGTTCTCTTACTTTTTCAACCTTTTTCAAAACTTCATTTTCAACCAGTTGGATGATTTCTTCTTGTCTTTTTTTCTGATTGATGGCTTGTTGTTTTTGAGAAACTGTTTTTGGTTTTTCAGGAATTTTTTTCAAATGTTTTACGCGTTCGTCAGAAACCCATTTATTGAAACTCGCCAGCAGTTCTTTTTTATTATTTGTTTGAAAAAATTTGTTTAAAAACTCGTTCATCTTTCTACCAAATGTTAACATTTTTTGATTGTTATCATACAATTCTTGAAAACCTTCTAATTTTTCTTGAATTTTTTGCTCTTTTTGTTGAAGATTTTCTAAATATTCAACTTCTTTAGAGTGTTGTTTTTCAAGATTTTCAGAGTTTTTTTGCAAGCGATTTCGTTCTTGTTGTAGTTTAGAAATGGTTTTATCCAAACGAATTTTTTCTGATTCAACACGTTTTTTTGCTCTGTTAATCAAACTAAAAGGGATGCCGTTTTTCTGAGCTACTTCAAACGTAAATGAACTCCCTGCTTGGCCCACAAACAATTTATACAAAGGTTCTAGAGTACGTTCATCAAATTGCATATTGGCGTTTGTCACGTTTTCCAATTCGTTTGCCAATACTTTCAAATTTGAATAATGTGTGGTAATAATTCCAAAGGCTTTTTTATGGTAAAACTCTTCCAGAAAGATTTCAGCCAAAGCGCCACCCAATTCTGGGTCAGTTCCTGTGCCAAATTCATCAATCAAAAACAACGTATTTTCATCGCATTTTTTTAGAAAATGACGCATGTTTTTCAATCGATAACTATAAGTACTCAATTGATTTTCAATAGATTGATTGTCTCCAATATCTGTTAAAATCGTATCAAAAATATACGATTCACTGCGTTCATCAACAGGAATTAAAAGCCCACTTTGCAACATTACTTGTAGCAAACCTATGGTTTTTAAAGTGATACTTTTTCCACCTGCATTGGGTCCTGAAATCACAATAATTTGCTGTTGTTCATGTAAAGTGATGGTTTGAGAAACCGTTTCAATGGTATGTTCTTTATTTTTTTTCCATAAAATGGGATGATATGCATTTTTAAAAAAGATTTTTTTTGTGTCGGTAATTTTTGGCAAAACACCTTGGTGTTGATGCGCATATTTTGCTTTTGCACCAATCATATCCAAATGCGTTAAAAAATTCAAATAATCTTCTAAAAGTGGTACAAAAGGACGAATCGTTGTCGCTAAATCACGCAAAATTTTAATGACTTCTTGTTTCTCCTCATAAATCAAATTTTGATATTCACGAGAGTAAGCCAACGTTGCTTGAGGCGCAATATACACGATGTTTCCAGATTTTGAAGAACCCAACATGCTACCTTCAACTTTTCTTCTGTGCATTGCCATTACTGCCAAAACTCGCTGATTGTCAACCACAGTCTCTTTGATTTCATCCAAATATCCTGCTGTAATTGCTTTAGACAGGGCACTTGAAAAACTTGCGCCAATTTTACCACGAATTGAGTTGATATCTTTTCTGATTTGTTTCAATTCTGGGGAAGCATTGTTTTTTACTTCTCCTGAAATTTCAATAATTTGTTTGATTTCGTCATTGATATAAGTCGTAAATTCAATTTTTTGAGTAAGTTCAAAAAAATTGGGAAAAATAATTTGAAACTTTTTAAAAAATATAATTTGCTCATTTACAGTTAGTGAAGTTCTTGCAACTTTCAAAAAAGCATCCGTTTCAATGAAACTATTTTCAATGGCAATTCTTTTCACACTATCTGTAATATCATCAAATCCGTGATTTGGAACCCTGTTATCGTTTTGAAACGAAGACAAATATTCATTTACCAAATAAAGTTCTTTGAAAAGTGTTTTTCTATTTCTAATAGGTCTTATTTCGAGGACTTTTTCTTTTCCTAAACCAGAAATACAATGAATGGCAACGTGTTGTAAAACCGTTAAAAATTCTAAATCTTGTAGTGTTTTTTCTGATATGTTTTTACCCAAAATAGTATCTTTGAAATCGCTACAAAAATAAGAAACAATGCAAGTAAAAATAGAAGATAGTTGGAGAAATATTTTGCAATCTGAATTTGAAAAACCTTATTTCAAAACACTTGTTGATTTTGTAAAATCAGAATATAAACAACATATTTGTTATCCAAAAAGTGGACATATTTTTGCTGCTTTTGACAATTGTAATTTTCATGATTTACGAGTTGTTATTATTGGTCAAGATCCTTATCATGTTCAAAATCAAGCAAATGGTTTGTGTTTTTCAGTGAATGATGGTGTTGCTCATCCTCCTTCTTTAAAAAATATTTTTAAAGAGTTATCAACAGATTTACAAGTGACTTATCCACAAAGTGGCAATCTAGAAAAATGGGCAAAACAAGGCGTTTTATTGCTTAATGCCACATTAACAGTCAGAGAAAATGAAGCAGGAAGTCATCAAAAAAAAGGTTGGGAAACTTTTACTGATGCAGTAATTCAAAAAGTTTCTACCGAAAAAGAAGGTGTTGTTTTTTTACTTTGGGGTGGATTTGCCAAACAAAAAACAAAGATTATCGACGTAAAAAAACATTGTATTTTTACATCAGGTCATCCTTCTCCTTTAAGTGCCAATAGAGGCTTTTGGTTTGGAAACAAGCATTTTTCCAAAACAAATAAGGTTTTGGAAAATATGAAAAAACCAATTATTGAATGGTAGGCAACAATTTTTCATTGAAATAAGGTAACAAAATAGATTCTAATATATCTTCTGTAATATCTGGATAATTCACGTTGTATGAAGGGTCTGAATGAATCCATTTGGCGATTTTTTTTAACCTTTTTTTCTCTAAAGTTTTGATAACGGGAATTCCCATTTTCTCCAAAGCCGCTGCATTACATTGTTGTTCATACTGATTTTTCATAGGAATCACCATCAATTTTTTCTTAAGAAATAGTGCTTCTGATGGCGTTTCAAAACCGGCTCCACACAAAACGCCTTCGCAAGTGGTAATGCTTTTGATAAAATCAAATTCGTTGATTGGATAAATCACCACGTTCTTTTTAAAAATCAATTGTTTGGTTTGTTTAGAGAAAATATGCCACTTTACCAATGGCACTCCTGATAGGATTTCCAAAATTTTATCATGATCATAAGATGGTAAATACACAGTATAATGTCCTTTATTGGTGACATTGCTATGCCTAATTTTTTTACGAATTATTGGTGTAAAAATAGATGAGTTGTAAGAAACGAAATGAAAACCAAATTTTATTTTTGCAGGAGCATAGTATTTTAAAATTAGCTTTTCGAAATTATATTTTCCTTTTTTTGGGGAAGCACTATCTAAAACTGCATTTTGATGACTCAAAGAAATGCAATTTACGTTTTTTAATTTTGCAGCCCAAGCAGAAACTGGTTCAAAATCATTGATTACCAAATCATAATTTTTGATTGGAAGATTTTTAATTTCTCTGAAAAAACGCAACAATCTGAACTTTTTGAGAGTTTGCCAAAAATCAATACCTCCTTTTTTTCCAAAAGTATAATTTAATCCATATAATTTATACATGATCGGATATTCTATAGTGATGTCACACTCATTGCCACTAATCAAAATATCTACCTCTCCTTTTTCTTTCAAAATCGGAATTATTTCTTTTGCACGAGTTAAATGTCCATTTCCGGTACCTTGAATGGCATATAAAATTTTCATAATAAATTCTTATTGATTTTAATATCAAACTCTTTTAATAATTCCTCAAAAATGATGTTATTTTCCTCTTTTTTTAATTTGGAAGATTTTTCTTTTTTGACTTTTAGTCCAAAAATTTCTTTTACAAGTGGGTCATTTGAATATTCGTACAAAGACCATTGGTTTTTATGATATTCTAAGGCTGTCAAATTTTCGATCCAATCTCCTGAATTTAAATACATTGTTTTTCCTTTTGAATTGCTAATTTCTCTCATTTCAGGTTGATGAATGTGACCACAAACCACATAATCATATTCATTTTCTATGGCAATTGCAGACGCAGTATCTTCAAAGTTATTGATGAATTTCACGGCACTTTTCACACTATTCTTAATTTTTTTTGAAAGTGACAATTTTCCATAACCAAATAATTCGCTAATCTTATTGATGAAAGTGTTGATAATAATCAATGCATCATAACCAATACCACCTAATTTTGCCAACCATTTTGAACTTTTCATGGTAACATCAAATACGTCTCCGTGAAAAATCCAAGCTTTTTTATTGTCTAATTCCAAAATCAATTTATTTAGAATTGTAAATCCGCCAATTTGAAAACCTCTGAATTTTCTCAACATTTCATCATGATTTCCAGTAATGTAATACACTCTCGTCCTTTTTGAAAGCAATCCAGTGATGTGTTTGATAACATTCATGTGCGATTTCGGAAAATAATGTTTGTTAAACTGCCAAATGTCAATAATGTCACCATTTAAAATCAGTACTTTAGGTTGAATGGTTTTTAAATAGTTCAATAATTCTTTTGCTTTGCAACCATAAGTTCCCAAATGAACGTCAGAGATAACTACATAGTCTAATTGGCGTTTTTTTATTTTTGTCATCAGTATTTTTAAATTAAAAAGGTCTTTGAAAAGTGGCGAAAACAATACACTTGAATTCGTAGGAAACACAATAAGAATGAATTTTTGTCAAGAACAATACAATAGTTAATGAATATTTTCAAATGTATTGTTCAATTGTTTTAAAATTGTAAACTTTATATAAATAAATTAAGGCTTTAACTTTATAAAAATGTGTTTTTAATGTAAAGTTATTGTGAAAAAAATTCGCCAGGAAGCGGATTCATCTGATATTAAGTTATGATACAAGTGTGTTTAACTCAAGTTCACTTGTTCAATTGTAGTTTGCTTGGTTGTTGCATCCGCCAATCCACATGGAGAAGAGGTGCTTCTACAAGAGGACAAACAAAAGATTCCTAAGACACAAATTATAATAAATACGACTTTTTTCATGAGATTTTTTTTAACGATTTAAAGATATATATTTTTTATGAATCCGTTGGCGTTTTTCTTTTTTTCCAAAATGTTAAAAGTCAACATTTTATTTTGAATACGCAAAATTATATTTTTTGTAATGGGTTTTCCAGCATTCCATTCAGTGATTTTCAACCACTCCTTGATATCTTCAAGTCTTTGCTGATAACGTTTTGAGAGCGTTTCAGCAATTCCGGGAATATTTTTAAAATGTGCAGTTTCATTATTTATAACGTTCAAAACCTTTTTTACGGCATCTAAATCTTTTTCTAAAACTTCATTTCTAACTGCAATCACGAAACAAGGCCAGGGAGTTGGGCAGTCTTCAATTCTTCTAAAAATTCCTTCATCAACCAGAGGTTTTGTGGTGAAATGTTCCCACATAAAATAATCTGCATCACCAATATTCAAAGCATCAATACCACCTTGTAAATTACCAACTTCTAAAAATTTCAAGTTTGCAGCATCCCAACCTTGGTTATAAGCATTGACAATTGCCATTAAATGCGATCCAGAACCAAATCTGCTGATGGCAATTGTAGTGTTTTTCAAGTCTTCAATTTTTTGAAATTTAGAGGTAGCATTCACATGAATTCCCCATATCAATGAAGATTTTACATAGGTTTGAACAATTTTAGATGGGTTTCCTGCAGCAATGTCCTTGAGTATTCCTTCAGTCAAAACAATGGCAATGTCCAATGTTCCATTTCTCAAAGCCGCACACATATCACCAGTGCCACCTGGAAAATCTTTCCACCGAAGGTTAATATTTTGTTGGGTATAAGATTTATTTTTTAGAGTGATGTACCAAGGATAATTAAAATGTTCTGGAACGCCACCAACTTTTAAATCAATCATTTACGCAGTTAATTTTTCGAGGGTATATACAATTAAATCCGCCACAATTTTTGTAGGATTTTCACTAAAAGTGCCATTTGCCCTGTTGGCAATAATGGCATTCAAAGACACAGCTTGATGACCTAATAATTGTGACAAACCATAAATAGCAGCTGTTTCCATTTCAAGATTGGTAATTTTTTTTCCTTCAAAAGAAAAACTATCTATTTTATTATTGAGATTTGGGTCTTCTAAAGCCAATCGTAAAACACGTCCTTGAGGACCGTAAAAACCGCCTGCAGTTGCTGTAATTCCTTGAAAAACAATTGATGATGAAAGTCTTTTTGCCAATGAAATTGAATTTGAAACGAAAATTGGGTACGATTTTTTTGCACTCCAATTGGTGTGTTTTACAAAAGCGTTTTCAATTTCAGGATGTGCAATTGAATCTATTTGATAGGAGTGAAGCAAACCGTTTAAATCCAATCCATGAGTACTTAACACAAAGGAGTTTACAGGAATATTTGCTTGCAATGAACCTGAAGTTCCAATTCTGATAAACGAAAGTTGTGTGAATTTTTCTTTGATTTTTCTAGTTGATAAATCAATATTTGCCAATGCATCCAATTCGTTTAAAACAATATCTATATTATCGGGCCCAATTCCCGTTGAAATTACTGTAATTCTCTTGTTTTTAAAGGTTCCGGTTGTAGTTTTAAATTCACGTTTTTGGGTTGTAAACTCAATGCTGTCAAAGTGTTTTGTTACTTTGTCAACCCTATCTTGGTCTCCAACAAGTATGATAGTTGTGGCAATATTTTCGGGTCTTAAATTCAAATGATAAACACTTCCATCTTGATTTAAGATTAATTCTGAGGCTTCTAAACTCATTTAGGAAGTGATTTGTAATAGTTTTGAAGAGCCAGTTTGATATAAAAAGTTATATTTTTTTGAGCCTCCCAAATAAGTTTCTTCATTTCTAATTTGACCGTAAAAATTCAACTGTTTTTCCAAAACTTCTTTTCCTTTTTTAGACAATTTTACAGGGTTTAAAGACGAGAAAAGTTTTTGTAAATTTCTTACATGATTTTCATATTGCATATCCCCAAATCCATAAATATCATCTTCATTTAATAGACTGGTAATCAACTCATTTTTTGTTTCAAAGTGGTTTGAATTTGCAGTTTTTAGGATGTTATTTTCAACAAAATTTAATCCATTTTCTATGGATGGAAAACGTTTTAAATGCGCTTCAATTGCGGCAGTCAAATGCTGAAAAGGAGTCATTGGATTGAATTTATAAACCGTTTCTAAACGCAAAGGACTATCTGAGCAATACAATTGCCAAATATAATCAGCATATTCAATATCATCTTGCGAAAGCGTAATTCTGTTTTTAAAATAAGAATTGATTTGCTCTTGATTTAGCAATGAAAACGGTTGAATTTTTTGATTTTTAGTAGCATTTCCGGCACCAACCAAAGTAATTTGATAACCTTGTCTGAATCTTTTCAACCAACTTACAACAGCAATCACGTTAATTTGACAAAACAAATCGTGCCCAAACCATAAAACTATTTCATTTTGTTCTTTTTTTTTACACAGGTTACGATATTCTTTTAATGTGTATTCAATAAAAGTTTGCTTGTTAACTTTGTAGGCGGTTTTCAAAAAATCAAACCTATTTTTCCAGAAAGTTTCACTACCAACATCAGTAGTTGTTTTTCCTTCACAAAGCATTTCTCTCCAAGTAATAAAATCACCAGAAAACTGTAATTTTTTCAAATAGTTAGTAGTACTATCCCCATTTGTAATGTGTAAAATTGATGTCTTCATAATCTTTTAAAACGTTTTGTTAAATTCTATATTGCTGAAAGAGAATGTTAAATTATCCTCCTACGCGTTTTACTTTAAATCCTTTTTCTTGGAGTAATTTCATGATTTTGTCACGATAATCTCCTTGAATGATAATGGTATCATCTTTAAAACTTCCACCAACAGAAAACAAGGTTTTGATTTCTTTTGCAAGTAGTTTAAAATCGTTTGTTGTTCCATTAAAACCTTCAATAATGGTGATAGGTTTTCCTTTTCGTTTTTCATATTTACAAATTAGTGGTTCGTTTTGCCACCAAAAAGTATTTTTTTCTTTGTCAGGTTCGTTTTTGACAACGTGTTCTGGAAATAAATTTTTTAATTGGTCTCTTAAATCCATTATTTTTTCAGTCCTAATTCTCTTAAACGCTCTTCCAAAAACTCACCAGCAGTAATATCATCAAACTGTTTAGGATTGTTTTTATCAATACAATTTTCTAAGACATCCAATTTCATTTCAGAAATTGGGTGCATAAAAAACGGAATTGAATATCTTGAAGTTCCCCACAATTCTCTTGGTGGATTGATCACTCTGTGAATGGTAGATTTTAATTTGTTATTGCTGTGCCGTGATAACATATCTCCCACATTAATCATCAATTCATCAGGCTCTGCCATGGCATCAATCCATTTTCCATTATTGTCTTGTACTTGCAATCCTTTGCCTTGTGCGCCCATTAATAGTGTAATTAAATTAATATCTCCATGAGCAGCAGCTCTTTCAGCGCCTTTTGGTTCAGTTTCAATTGGTGGATAATGAATTGGACGCAAAATACTATTGCCATTTTTGATGTAATTATCAAAATACGTTTCTTCCAAATTCAAATGCGATGCTAGTGAACGCAACACATATTTGGCAGTTTTTTCGAGCATTCTATAAGTTTCTTTTCCAACTTCATTGAATTTTGGTAACTCTTCAACAATCACGTTAGCTGGATATTCCGCTTTCAAAGTAGGATTGTTTTCTACATATTGACCAAAATGCCAAAACTCTTTTAAATCCCCTTCTTTTTTTCCTTTGGCAGCTTCTTTTCCAAATGAAACATAACCTCTTTGCCCTCCAATACCCGGAATTTCATATTTTTTTTTAGTTTCTAAGGGCAAATCAAAAAAGTTTTTTATTTCTGCGTATAAATCAGTTACTAATTTATCGTCTAAAAAATGACCTTTCAAGGCAACAAAACCTATATTTTCATAAGCATTTCCAATTTCTTTAATGAATTTCTGTTTTTTAGACGGATCTTCTGATAAAAAATCAGCAAGATGTACGCTAGGTATGGTATTCATGTATTATTTTTTATTGGGCAATAAAATTAGTAAAAAAATTATTGCAGTTGATTATTTTTTTGAAAACGGTATCAAATAACTCAAAGTGTAGTTAAAACCAAAGCCTGTTCCACTTTCAAAAATTTGGTTAAAACCAGGAGAAAATAAAGTTTTGAAGTTGCTAGGTTCTTTCACAAACATCTTCACTTTATAAGAAACACTTGCACTTACAAAAAAATTTTTGAAAGTTTCAACTTTAATACCCACCATAAATTCGGACCAATGCGCATTTAAATTATCAGTTTGTCCACTAACAATAGGATTTGCAGGAAAATAATTATTATTCACATTTGGCGTAAAACTATTGATTGTTTGTTCAAAAAAACTTAAGCCATATCTGTATCCTACAAAAATTTCATTGTTCATATCCAACCAATTTTCATAAGCATTGTAGTTGAACCCCAATCTTATGTAAGTTCCTTTTGCAGTAGAATTGGTATAATCCTCTTGAGTAGTTTCTTCTTCGAAACCAATTTCGGTGGCAATAAACAGTTGTTTTTTGATGCGATAATCGCCCACTAATTCCAATCCATTATAATTTTCACCAATCAACCCTTTAATCGGTTTGCTGATGTCGATTCCAACACGAATTCCGAAAGGAGATTTATACACAATTGAGTCTTTGTTTGATGATAAAGTATCAATCTTTTGTTTTTGAGCTACTGTTTCAGCAACCACAAATAGCACAAAAAAGCTAATGAAATATTTGAACATGTGCTGCATTTTGATTGTTTATGATTGTAGTTGTTGCCTCAAAATCTGCAATCCAAGTGTTGTTGGAAATGTAGGAAACTTCGTCAAAATTTACTTTAAATCCGCAAGAACGAGAAACATAAATTTGCTGAGGCGTGTATCGAATTGTAAACTGATTCACAATATTTCCTCTCGAAAAATTGTACACAGTTTCATTGGCAATCGTATTTAATGGTATTGAAATAGAATCTGTAGATTGATTCACAAAGAGGCTATCTTTTCCTGAGGCCCAAACGTATAATTGGTCAACATTTTTTAGTTGAGTTCTGTTGAGATTGTCATAGAAACGCAAAATCAATTTTGGAGTCACAGGATTTTGGGTACAAAAATCATCTTTTTCACAAGATGATATAATACAAAAAAACACTAAAACAGTGAATATTTTCTTCATATCAATCCTCATATTCTTCGTCATCGTCAATCTCTTCTACTTCTACAATCTTATTAATTGCAGTTGCCAATTGAAAATCCAAATCTGTAACACCACATGCATCATGAGTTGTTAGTTTGATTTCGAGCATGTTATAAATATTTGTCCATTCAGGATGATGATGTAACGCTTCGCATTCGAAAGCAATTCTATTCATGGCAGACATGCAATCTTTGAAATTATCAAATTCAAAATCAGTAACAAGTGCATCATCTTCATATTCCCAATCAATTAAATTGGCAAGTCTTTCTTCGATTTCTTTTGTGGTAAGTTTTTTCATGAATCAAAAGTAATAAAATACTTATTGAAAAACGATTTTTGAGGATTGATTTTTGGTAAATGAACGAAGTCATATTTTTTATAGGAGCAGTGTTTTTTTGGCTAATTTTACCTAACTTGAATAAAAATAACCAATATTAAACCTTCAAAGCAATCAATATTTTTTGTCACAAGAAAACAGTTAATGAAGATTGTCAACCCAATTAAAACAAATTATTTTTGTTTTAATATTTAAATTAGTAATTCTTATAATAAATTGTTTTTCAATAAGATATGCTTATTTTTTAGACATTCCTCCATCAATCATTTGAGATATACATGTAATATGCTTGTTGTCATCTCTTTATATTATAAATCTAATTTCGTAATTTCTATAGGTTTTGACTAAATTTTAATAAATAATTATAATTTAACATGTTACAAAATTCTAATCGTTCCTTTTCAGTTCAAATTTACGGGTTTAATTTTGGATTCATTTCTGAAGTTTATACTATGAGAGAAATCTCTAATTGGAGAGGATTCTTTGAGGTCTCTGATCGCATTAGTGACATTTCTTTGGCTATTTTGAGCCAATTGCTTCCTGTAGAAATTTTATATGAAAGTGCTTTTCAACTGCTAATTTGTCTGTCTAAGCCATGAGCAAAAAATACTTAGCTGATGAAAATTTTTTAATAACGTCAATTCCAATCGTTGAAATTACCATAGATAAAAAGATTCAAAAAATAACAAGCCGCAATTCTTTTGGTTCTCTTTTAGCATCTTTTAGCACTTTGTGCAGCATCCACTCAATTTGTCCGTTTGTAGATCGAAAATCATCTGCCGCCCATTTTTCAATAGCGTGAAGTATGTTTTCATTGATACGTAGTGCAAATGACTTCTTTTTAGACATTTTAGCAGATTATTAGTTGCTATTTTTTGAATATAAAGTGAGAAATTTCTTTAATCAGTATTTCCGAAATAGGGAAACTATCTGTCATGTATGATTTTAAGTTGTCTTCTTCATTTTCAATGATTTTCAACACATGATTCATGTTTTTAATAATTACAAATTGTGCATCTGGCTTTGCTTTTGATAAGTTTTCAGCATCAGAAATCAATACTTGAATGTCTTTATCACCCTGAATAATCAATGTAGGAATGCTTACTTTTTTGATTTCATCAATCGGATTCAACGCAACCCACGAGCTAAAAAAAGGTTGGTTTTGTGGTGAAAAAAGCGATAATAAATTGGGATCAATTTCTTTGATTTCGCCAGTTTCTTTCAGTTCTTTAAAATAATTTTCGGTCAATATTCCCAATTCTTTACTTTGATTGGTAATCTGTCTGACAATTGTTTTATCAATTGTTTCTCCAGCACCTGCCAAAGAAATATATTTATCTGCATTTTTAGATGCTATCATTGCCAATAAAGATCCTTGACTATGACCTATTAAAATAATGCTGGTAAAACGTGCATCATTTTTAAAATGTGAAATTACCACTTTTATATCACTCACAAAATCCTCTATCAAAATATCATTCAAAAAAGCTGCATTTTTTGGATTTGTAGTTCTTTTATCATAGCTGAAAAATGCGATGTTTTCTTGATTCACAGCTTTTCGAAATTGCTGTATATAATTTGCAGGACTTCCATTTCTATCTACACCACCTGAACCATGAACCCAAATAATCAATGGACTTTTTTCGGAAGTATAACTTAGGGTTCCAGGCAATTGAATCACACCATTGTTGAGGTTGATTTCTTCGGATTTTAGCTGCGCAAAAGAAATAACAATACAACAAAAAGTCAACGCAATGCAGGATATTATTTTTTTTGCTTTCACAAGAAATAATTTGGTAATTAAAATTGATTTAATATTAAAATAACACCTCAAATGTAGCCGTTAATTTTTACAATTTAAAATATTTCATCAAATATTTCTGTAATTTAGCCGAATATTTATAAAATAAAAATCATGTATTTAAAACTTATTTTATTAATCCCTTTTTTCTTACTGACAAAATCAACGCATGAAGATGATTTTTTTTGGGGACAAAACGGACACAGAGCTACAGGAAAAATTGCTGAAAATTATCTTACAAAAAAAGCGAAAAGAAATATTGATAAACTTCTGAAAGGCAAAAGTTTGGCTTTAGTATCAACCTATGCAGATGAAATAAAATCTGACAGAAAATACAACAGTTATTCTGTGTGGCATTATGTAAACATGGGTTTGGAAGAATCTTATGAAGTATCAGAAAAAAATCCTGAAGGCGATTTGGTTGTTGGTATTGACACCTGTATTAAAGTGTTGAGAAACGACAAAAGTACTGAAGAAGACAAAGTTTTTCATTTGAAAATGTTGATTCATTTAATTGGTGATTTGCATCAACCAATGCATATTGGAAGAAAAGAAGACAAAGGAGGGAATGATATTCAAGTTCAATGGTTTGGACAAGGCACTAATTTACATTCAGTTTGGGACACCAAAATGATTGAAGACTATAACATGGGTTATTTAGAATTGGCTGCAAATGCCGATCATTTATCTAAAATACAAGTAACTTCTCTTCAAAAAGGAACTGTAATTGATTGGGTAAATGAAGTGCATGTGGCAACAAATGAAGTGTATAAATCAGTAAAAGTAGGCGAGAAGTTGAGCTACAGATATTCCTATTTATACCTAGAAACTGTTAGAACACAATTGCAAAAAGGTGGTATTCGCTTGGCAAAAGTATTGAACGAAATTTTTGGATAAAACACTTTTATTTATTTACAAACAAAGGAACTTTTTCAACCTCAAGCCAAGCTACAAAAATGATGTTTGAAATCAATTTTTATGATTGTTAGAAAATCGTGAATTTTGTATCTTGATTATTCAACATGAATAAAATCTATTGTCTTAGTGTATTTTACAGAAAATTTTTAAGGTTTTATTTTAATTGTAATAGTTTGAGTAAATTGAAGCCAAGGATGAATTTCTTTGGTTTTTCCTAGTCTGTATAACGTAGAACTTTTATTTTATAAAATTGAATATTAGACACTTGAGATTTCATTACTAGGCGGTTTTCCTGAAGAAATATAAAAAATACTATATTCTTTTTTGGAATACATTCTCAGACGAAAAAGAGGTGCATTTTTGTTCTATTTTTTAGAATAAACTACCCATAATTATTTTCTTTCCAAAAAATCTTGATACGAAATTTGAGTAATCGCTTTTCCGAGAGAGTCTAATTTTGAAAGATTTTCTCCTAATGAAAAAATTGGTTTTTTACTGACATAATCAAATATGAAAACGCCATTTTTTGTTAAAGTTCCAAAACCTTTGTTAAAGATATAATGAGCATATTGTGCATCAGATTTTAAAAACATGTTTTTACCAAACACAAAATCAGTAGTTTCTCCGTTCAACAATTGTAGTAAAGTGAAAGAAAAATCAACCTGACTTGATACAATATCAACATTTTTTATTGGACTTTTTAAAGCACCACCCAACCAAAGCATGGGAATTTGAAATTTTTTCGGAGAAAAATAAGAACCTTTGTGTTTTGGTAAACTATGCCCATGATCAGCCATAATAACGATTAATGTGTTTTCATACCAACATTGAGTTTTTGCAAAATCAATAAATCTTCCAATAATGCTATCTGTAAAATGGTGCGCACTTCTATATAAATCTTCCTCAGATTTTTTTCCAAATTTATAAGCTCCTTTAATTTCAAAAGGTTCGTGACTTGAAAGTGTAAGCGCAATATTAAAAAAAGGTTCTTTTTGAGGTTTTGCTAAATCATCAGCAAAACGTTGCATAAAAACATTATCATGAGCACCCCATTTCGAATTCCAATCGTCTTTGTCAAACACATTTCCGTCAATAATATGATTAATTCCAGCATTTCTGAGATAGGTGTTCATGTTACCAAAGTTCAAATCTCCGCCGTAGTAATAAGAAATTTCATAACCCAACGCTTTCATTTTTTTTGGCAACATTGGCAAACTTCTTGTTTTATTTGGCATTCTCATAATTCGTTCAAAAGGTTGTGGATAATAGCCACTCAAAATTGCAGGAATTCCTTTATCTGTTCTGTCTCCATTTGAATAAAAATTGGTAAACAAGATTCCTTCTTTCGAAAGCCGATTTAAATTTGGAGTAACTCCTGATTCTCCTCCCAATGAACCTACTATTTTTGCAGATAAACTCTCCCAAATAATCAAAATAACATTAGGATTTGAGGTTTTTAAAATGCTGTCTTTTGTGATGGTCTCTAATTTATTTTTAGAACGGAAAATGATTTTTTCTGCAACATCATTTTCAAAGTAAACGTAGGGATTTGTTCCGTCAGTTTTATTGGTCACTGAGTTGAAAAAATTCCATATAAAATTCACAGCAGCATGATTTGCAAACATGTATTCTGAAAAATAAACATTGCTTTGATTTACTGGAATCGTTTGAAATCCACCACGAACAGGAATAATTAATGAAGCTGTAATCAATAGAAAAATAGGAATTTCTTTCAAGCTTTGTGAGTTTGTAATGGCTATATTTTTATCAATTGCCATTTTATAAACTTTAAAAAAAAGGATTGAAAAAAATATCCAACCAAAAATTCCTACCAATAACTGCATTTTTGAAGCAGATGTAATCATCAAAGTGGGTGTGTTCAAATATGGCAAAATCGAAGTATCTAAACGAACTCCCCATGCTTGGTATAAACCTGCATCAATAAAAAGCAATAAATTGATAAAAATGAGAATGAAAAAAGTATAAAATCTAATGAATATTACATTGAATTTCATTGAAAAATAACTTATAATAGATATCAATAAAAAAGGAATGAAAGACAAATATCCAGCAAAAGAAATGTCTAAAGGCGACCCAAAATAAAATGTTTTAAGGGCATTTATGAAACCAATTTCTTGTGTTTTTTCGTAGTAATAAATTAGGAAAAATAAGCGGGCAAATGCAAAATAAACCACCCAAAAAAGATAATATAAGATGAAGAAAATAAACTTATTTTTAAAACTTTTCATGTTTTATTCGGTTACTTTTAATCGCGCTTTTACAGCAGTTGAAATTTCGGCGTAATCATTTTTTAAGTACTTTAAATATCCAGTGATGGCAATCATTGCGGCGTTGTCTGTGGTGTATTCAAATTTGGGAATATAGGTTGTCCATCCCAAATATTTTTCAGCATTTTGCAATCTTTTCCTGATTTCAGAATTTGCAGAAACACCACCTGCAATAGCAATGTGTTTGATGCCAGTTTGTTTTACTGCTTTTTTGAGTTTATCCATCAAAATTTCAATTATTGTAAATTGAATGGATGCGCAAATATCATTTAAATTTTCATCAATAAAATGAGGATTTTTCTGTTGTTCTTTTTGAAGAAAATACAAAATAGCCGTTTTTAATCCACTGAAACTAAAGTTCAAATCAGCCACTTGAGGTTTTGAAAATGCAAACGCTTTCGGATTTCCCAATTGCGCATATTTATCAATAAATGGACCACCAGGATAAGGCAAACCTAAAATTTTTGCTGATTTATCAAAAGCTTCACCAACTGCGTCATCAATAGTTTCGCCTAAAATTTCCATCGAAAATTCATCTGTAACTTTTACAATTTGTGTGTGTCCACCACTAATTGTTAAACAAATAAATGGAAAAGGAGGAATTTTTGCATCATCATTTTTAATGAAATGCGCCAAAATGTGCGCTTGCATGTGATTCACGTCAATCAAAGGAATATTTAATCCTAAAGCCAAAGATTTTGCAAACGAAGTGCCAACTAATAATGAACCCATCAATCCTGGACCATTTGTAAATGCAATTGCAGATAATTGATTCTTGGAGATATTCGCCTGAATCAAAGCTTGTTGCACAACAGGAACAATGTTTTGTTGGTGCGCTCTAGAAGCCAATTCTGGGACAACCCCACCATATTTTGCATGAACTTCTTGATTCGCTATGACATTACTCAGCACTTTTCCATCGCAAATTACTGATGCACTTGTGTCATCACAAGAAGATTCTATTCCCAGGATATAAGTGAATTGCTGCATTTAAAGTTATTTTTTTGTAAAATTAAGTATAATTTCATTGAAGGTTATAATTTTTAATTATAGAAATTTTATAGTTTGATACATTTGTACGAAATTTGTGACAATTGGCAATATTTTTGCTTTTATTATGTTTGTACTTTAATTTTTTAAACCATCTCATTATCAAAAAATTGTTCAAAAGAATAGGGAAAATTTTAGGGTATTTTTTACTCTTATTGGTATTTATTAGCATTGTTCTTTCTATTCCTTATGTTCAAACAAAAATTGGAGGTTATTTTACTGAAAAAATAAACAGCGATTTTGGAACAAACATAACGATTTACAAAGTTGATTTGTCATTTTTAGGAAACGTCAATTTAAAAGGTGTTAAAATCAGGGATCATCATCAAGATACACTTATTTTCGTAAAAAAACTTAACACCTCGTTACTTAATGTAAAACGAATTTTAGATAGTCAAGTAAATCTTAAAAATATTTCTTTGGATGGTGTTGATCTTCATTTAAAAACATATAAGGGAGAAACTAATGACAATTTAAGCATATTTATTGCACTTTTTGATGACGGAAAACCAAGAGATCCACTTACAAATCCCTTTATGTTAAAATCTTCAAATGTGTATATCAACGATTTGAATTTTAAGTTGATAGATGCAAATAATGAAAATCCTATAAAATATCAAATTTTCAATGCTGGTGGAAATTTGCAAGATTTTTCGATTGTAGGTCCTAAATTCAAATCAAATATTAGAGGATTGTATTTTAATGATACTTTTAATCTAGAAATTACCAATTTATCGACTGATTTTACCTATTCACTATCAGGAATGAATTTTCTCAATACCACTTTAAAAACTGAAAATTCAGTTATTTATGGTGATATCCAAATGATTTACAAAAGAGAGGATTTAGCCGACTTTAATCATAAAGTAAACATCAAAGCCAAATTTTTAGAAAGTAGTCTTGCTATTAAAGATTTGAATAAATTTTACAAAGAATTGGCAGGAAATAATGATTTAAATTTTAGTGGAAATCTAAAAGGAACACTTAATAATTTTGGTTTAGAAAATTTCAATCTCTCTACAATTGAGGGAATTAAAATTGAAGGCGATTTGAGTTTCGTAAATGCAATTAATAGCGAAAATGGGTTTGTTTTTGAAGGTGATTTTAAAAATTTAACTGCCACTCAAAAAGAATTAAAAAGCATTTTGCCCAATTTACTAGGAAAAACAATGCCTTCTACATTTGATAAATTAGGACAGTTTAATTTGAAAGGAACTATCAGAGCAACACCAAGTCAAATTGATGCGAATGTTGATTTAACCTCAAAAATCGGAGGAGCAAGTGCAGATTTGCAGATTGCCAACGTGGACAACATTGATTATGCGAAATATTTTGGAACCATTGCATTGAAAGAGTTCAATTTAGGTTCTTTAATTGGAGATGCAACTTTTGGAAAAATTTCGTTAAACGGCGATGTCAACGGAAGTGGATTTCGATTGGACAATATCAATACAAAATTTGTCGGAAAAGTTTCTCAAATGGTTTTTAAAGGATATAATTACAAAAACATCACCGCCAATGGTTTGTATCAAAACAATAATTTCGATGGTGTTTTGGCTATTGATGATCAGAACTTTAAAATGAAGTTTAAGGGTTTGGCAAATTTATCATCAAAAGTAAATAAATTCGATTTTAAAACTGAAATTTTTCACTTAGACCTGAAAAAAACTAATCTTTTTTCAAGAGACAGTATTGCCAAATTAAGAGGAATTATTGAAATTGACGTCGAAGGAAATAATTTTGATGACATTGTTGGGAAAGCTACTTTTAAAAATGTTTTTTATACCAATGAAAAGAAAGAATACAGTTTTAGAGAATTTACAGTTATTTCATCTGTCAAAGATTCTATCAAAAGGATTGAAGTAAATTCTGATGACATTGCAAATGGCTATTTGACCGGAAAATTCTCTTTTTCTGAAATTGTTCAAGTTTCTCAAAACGCACTTGGAAGTATTTATAATAATTACGAACCGTATAAAGTTGCTCCAAATCAATATCTTGACTTTAATTTTACTATTTACAACCAAATTGTAAGTGTTTTTTTTCCTGAAGTCACTATTGACAATAACACCAAAATCAGAGGCAAAATTCAATCAAATAAAAATCAGTTAAAACTCACGGCTTCATCGCCAAGAATTGATGCGTATGGCAATGAATTAAAAGATATTTTATTGCGAACAGACAACCAAAATCCGTTGTATAATTCGCATTTAACAGCCTCAGAAGTAAACACGAAATACTATAATATTTCAAAATTAAATCTATTAAACAGAACCGAAAATGACACCTTGTTTTTTAAATCTGAATTTAATGGTGGTGATAAAAATAAAGAAGATTTTAACTTAGATTTTTTCTATACAATCAACAAAGAAAAAAAGTCGGTTGTTGGATTTGAAAAATCAACATTTGTGTTTAAAAATACCTCATGGAACATCATTCCTGATGAGAAAAATGTCGATAAAATTACTTTTGATTTGAAAAATGATGTGTTTGATTTTAGCCAATTTAAAGTAATTTCTGGAGAACAAAAAATTGAGTTTACAGGAAGTTTAAAAGGTCAAGATGATATTTATTTATTGGCCGATTTCACGAAGGTAAATTTAGAGAGTTTTTTACCAAAAATAGATAGCTTATCGGTCAAAGGAAAGGTAACAGGTCATCTCGATTTCATTAAAAAAGACGAAGTTTACAATCCTGAGGCAATTTTATTGATTAAGGATTTTGAAGTTAATAAGTTCAAACAAGGTGAATTGGCAATCAATATCAAAGGAAATAATTCTTATCAAAAATATAGTGTTGATATGTCTATCAGCAATGAAAAAGTAAGAAGTATTGGCGCAATTGGTAGTATAGATTTTTCTGATAAAAAACCGCTGATTGATTTGGAGGTTTTCATGGAAGATTACACATTAGATGCATTTAGTCCTTTAGGTCAGGACGTAATTTCGTCTTTGCGAGGCAGTGTTTCAGGGAATTTTACGATGAGAGGATTTCTTGGAAACCCAGAGATGGAGGGTATTCTTCGACTAAAAAATGCAGGTTTAAAATTTCCTTATTTGAATGTTGACTATGATTTTGAGGGCGAATCAATAATCTCATTATTAGAGCAATCATTTATTTTGGAAGATTTGAAAATATTTGATACCAAATACAAAACTAGAGGAATTTTAAGTGGCAATATTTCTCATAGAAATTTTGAGCAATGGTTTTTAGATTTGGAAATTTCTACTAAAAATTTATTGGTTTTAGATAAAATAAATTCAGAAGAAGCTCTTTTTTATGGAACAGCTTTCATGGACGGAACCGCTTCAATCTCTGGTTTGACAGATCAACTAAGTATTGAAGTAAACGCAAAAACAAATCCAAAAACTACTTTTGTAGTTCCTTTAAAAGACATTGAAACGGTAGATAATTTTAAGCTAATCCATTTTAAATCAGATGCTTTAAAGATTGAAGAAAAGCAACGTGAACTTGCAGAAGATGCCATGAAAGGATTGTCTTTAGATATCAATTTAGAAGTTACAAAAGATGCAGAAGCTCAAATCGTGATTGATGAAGTTTATGGAAGTAAATTAACGGGAAGAGGTTCTGGAGATTTGCAAATTCGTATCAATACAAGAGGAATGTTCAATATGTTTGGAGATTTTACCATTGATAATGGAGTGTATGATTTTAAATATGGAGGCATCATCAACAAACCTTTTATTATCCAAAAAGGAGGGACCATCTCTTGGAATGGAAATCCTTATGAAGCCATTTTAGATGTAACAGCTATTTACAAAGCCAAAGCAAATCCAGGAGTGCTTTTAGAAAATTTCAACTCAACAAGAAAAGAAGATATTGATTTGGTTACGCGAATTTCTGGGGGATTGTTTAGTTCAAAACAAGAGTTAGACATTAAATTAACCAATGTTGATCCAACAATTGCCAACGAGTTAGAATTTATTTTGAATGATAATAACATCAATGAAAAAACGACACAGTTCATTTCACTGCTGGCATTTGGCACTTTTAGAAATCCTGACCGTGTTAGTTTTGATGTGAATAACACACTTTCAGGAACAGCTTCAAGTGCGATTGCAGCTGCATTTTCGAGTTTATTGAATAGTCCTGATAGTAAATTTCAATTTGGAGTTGATTATACACAAGGCGATAGAGGTAATAATTTGAATAGATTAATTATTGACAATCAAGTAGATGTGTCTTTTAGCACTCAACTTAATGACAGAATTATTATCAATGGAGAAATTGGGGTTCCAGTAGGCGCTCAAACCCAATCAGGAGTAATTGGCGAGGTAAAAGTTGAATTTTTATTAAACAAAGAAGGAAATTTAAGAGTGGTTATTTTTAACCGCCAAAATGAAATACAATATTCAACAGACGAAATAGGGTACACTCAAGGAGTTGCTTTGACTTATCAAGTGAATTTTAATAATTTAAATGATTTGATTACAAAATTGCGAAGAAGATTAAAATCTAATAACAAAGAAGCGGTTGAGGAAAAAAATAAAATCAACAAAAAAATAAAATCAGATTTAAAAAATCTAGACAATAATTCCGGAGATTAAAAAAATATTTCTTTAATATTTATGTTTTTTTAGTTTAAAAAAATACTTTTTTCTAATAAAACGAAGGATTCAAGTCTAAAACGATTTCGTATTTTTTTTAGTCAAAATCATTTAAAAACAGTAATTTTACGATATAAAATAATGATAAAAATGAAACGAATTGGTGTGATGACATCAGGTGGTGATTCTCCTGGAATGAACGCTGCAATCAGAGCTGTTGTAAGAACATGCGCTTATCACAAAATAGAATGTGTAGGAATTTACCACGGATATCAAGGAATGATTGCTGGAGATTTTATTGAGTTAAATGCAAGAAGTGTAAAGGGAATCATCAATAAAGGAGGAACCTTTTTGAAATCGGCAAGATCAAAAGAGTTTATGACCAAAGAAGGCAGACAAAAAGCTTTTAATAATTTAAAAGCTGCACATATTGATGGTTTGGTAGCCATTGGTGGTGATGGTACTTTCACAGGAGCAATTATTTTTAACAAAGAATTTAATTTTCCAACAATAGGGATTCCTGGTACAATTGACAATGACATTGCTGGAACTTCACACACTTTAGGTTATGATACTGCTTTAAATACAGTTGTTGATGCTATTGACAAAATTAGAGATACTGCAAGTTCTCATGACCGATTATTTTTTGTTGAAGTTATGGGAAGAGATGCAGGACACATCGCATTAAATGTTGGTATTGGAGCGGGTGCAGAAGAAATTTTGATACCTGAAGAAAATCTTGGTTTAGAGAGATTGTTAGAATCTTTAGAAAAAAGTAAACAATCAGGCAAAGCCTCAAGTATTGTGATTGTTGCTGAAGGTGACAAATCAGGTAAAAATGTTTTTGAGCTGAAAGATTATATCGATGAAAATCTTCCTGAATACGATGTGAGAGTTTCCGTTTTAGGACATTTACAAAGAGGTGGTAGTCCATCTTGTTTTGACAGAGTTTTGGCAAGTAGAATGGGAGTAAAAGCTGTTGAATCTTTGATGGAAGGAAAATCAAATTTAATGGTTGGATTATTGAATGATCAAATTGCATTAACACCTCTTGAACAAGCAATTAAGGGTCAATCAAAAATTGACAAAGAATTAATAAGAGTATCAGACATAATGTCTGTTTAAATTAAATATTTATAGATATGATTAAAATAGGAATTAACGGATTTGGAAGAATAGGAAGATTAGCTTTCAGATCTTCAGTATTAAGAGACAATGTTCAAGTAGTAGGAATTAATGATTTACTTGATGTAGATTATTTAGCTTATATGTTGAAATACGATTCAGTTCATGGAGAATTTAAAGGAGATGTTTCTGTAAAAGACGGTAAATTAGTAGTAAACGGAAATGAAATCAGAATTACTGCAGAAAGAGACCCTGCAAACTTGAAATGGGGAGAAATTGGAGCAGAATATGTCATCGAATCTACAGGATTTTTCTTAACAGAGGAAACTGCCTTAAAACACATTGAAGCTGGTGCAAAAAGAGTAGTATTGTCTGCACCTTCAAAAGACCATACACCAATGTTTGTGATGGGTGTAAATCATAAACAATTGACTTCTGACATCAAAATATTTTCAAATGCTTCTTGTACAACGAATTGTTTGGCACCAATTTCAAAAGTGTTGCATGACAATTTCGGAATTGTAGAAGGGTTAATGACTACTGTTCATTCAACAACAGCAACTCAAAAAACAGTTGATGGACCTTCAATGAAAGATTGGAGAGGTGGAAGAGCAGCTTTGCATAACATCATTCCTTCTTCAACAGGAGCTGCAAAAGCAGTAGGAAAAGTAATTCCTGCTTTGAACGGGAAACTAACAGGAATGTCTTTCAGAGTTCCAACAATGGATGTTTCTGTAGTTGATTTAACTGTGAAATTAGAAAAATCTGCTACTTATGCTGAAATTTGTGCAGCAATGAAACATGCTTCCGAAAACGAAATGAAGGGCATTTTAGGATACACTGAAGATTTGGTGGTATCTCAAGATTTCGTAGGTGATACAAGAACATCAATTTTTGATGCTGATGCTGGAATTGCTTTAAATGATAATTTTGTAAAAGTAGTTTCTTGGTATGATAACGAAATGGGTTATTCCACAAAAATTGTTGATCTTATTGAATATGCAGCTTCTGTTTAGTATTTAATTAATCTTACAAAAACAAAAAACCTGATAGAAATATCAGGTTTTTTTTATGCTTATTTGATAGCGATCATGCTAATTTCTACATTCACTGATTTTGGCAATTTGGCAACTTCTACAGTTTCTCTTGCGGGTGCAGTTTCTTCGTTAAAATATTTTGAATATACTGAGTTTATAGCACTAAAGTTATTCATGTCTGAAATAAAAATGGTTGTTTTTACAACGTTTTCAAAAGTCATTTCAGCAGCTTCCAAAACAGCTTTCATGTTTTCCATAACTTGTGTGGTTTCTGTAGTAATGTCTTCTAAAACCAATTCTCCATTTGTTGGATTAATGGCAATTTGACCTGAAGTATATAATGTATTTTCGCTTAAAATTGCTTGATTATAGGGGCCAATTGGTGCAGGTGCTTTGTCGGTTTTGATGATTTTTTTCATGGATTTGAGTTATAGTAGTTAAAAGTTTAAATGTTTCTAATTTTTAAGTTTGAAATTCAACTAAAAACTTCTAAAAAAGCCTCCTGTCTGGTGGTTTGTTTTTATCCCATTTCAAATCAGCTAACATAGAAGATTTTACACCAATAAAAAACGTATAGGATGAGTTTGCTCCAAAAGGAACCCAGTTAAAATTAAATTGCCAACTGTCTAAATCTCTAGAAAAATTAAATCTTGAAAATGAAAATGCGCCATTTTTAATGTCATATCCTGATGAATAGCCAATTTTCCATTTTGGTGTTAATTCAATATTTCCACTAAATCCAACTGTATGAACTCCGATTACACCTGGCTCAACGCCATTATTTGTATAATTGGCAGCATAAACCAAACTTAATGTCCATGGAATTTTAGCTTTGTAAAGTTCCGTTTCAACTGGTTCTTTTTTCTCATTGGTTTTATTTTGTCTTCCAAATCTATTGGTTGGATCGATATCTGCACCCATCGTATCAGTTGGATTATTGGCACCATTTCCACTTTTACTTTCAGTTTCACCTTTCTTTTTATTTTTTTCAAAATCAGTACTTGATATTGAATAATTCATAGTCATATTTGCATTAGTCAGCCTGAAAATACTTGGATTAAATTTATTAATCCTTTGACCAGTTTCATTCACTTGATAAGGGTCTAACGAACCACTTAAATTCAATGCTAATTTATCTTTAAACAAACGTGTTCCAGCACTAAAAGAAACATTTGACCATCGCAAGCTATCAGCAGCAATATTGTATGAACTACTAAAATTTAAGTTATTTAAAAGCATGATTTTTTCATCTTCTTTTTCACTGTCAGCATCTTTTGGGGCTAACTTTGCTTCTAAAACGTTGTTTAGAGAAATTCCTATTGAATTGCTCAATCCTGAAGATGGTGTACCATAAATTCCTTGGTCAAAAACGGTGTATTCTTGAAAATCTAAAGGATTTACACTTTGTTGCACTTTTTGAATATAATTATCTCTAAAATCTGGTCTGTAACTGTAGGAGATACTTGGTCTTAAAGTATGTCTTATTGCTTTTAAACGGCCTTTTTTAAAAGAGAAATTACCATAAATATTTGTTGCCAAACTCACACCAATATTATATTCTCTAAAACTTTTAAATCCTCGTAAAGTATCAGTCACTACCACATTTCTTGTGGCATCATAGTCTTTTTGGATATAGTCAAATTGCCAAACTTCTTCATAATTGGCACTTGGTGAAAGTGTAAAATATTTAAACGCTTTGATATTGGTGTTAGTTGATGTTTTATGCTGAATTCCTGCTCTCGCCGTTTCAAACATTTTGCTTGTAAAAAATTCAGCATCATTAGTATTAATCAAATACTGACCTTGCATATTGTAATTGAAACCCATTTTTTGAATCGGATTTTTCTGAACGCCATCTTTTCCAGCGAAAGGATAAATTCTATCCATATTCAGGGTCAAAGAAGGCAAAGTCATGGTAATACTTTGTGTGTTTGTGTTTTGTTGATGTGAAGCAGTCACAGCCATGTTAAATGGTGTTCCAACAAAAGTTTTGCTGTAGTTTATAGATGAATTAAAAGTGTTATTTTGAGTTAGAGCTACATTAAATTGATTCAAAGATTCTCTAAAAAAACGGCTACTTCCCAAGTTTACGGATGCTGAAAATCGTGAATTTGGACTGGCTTTCGAATCTTGATTATGATTCCATCTGATGTTAAAATTATTTGATTTTGAAAAATTATCAAATCCACGAATTCCATTGACGATATTTTCGAAATTGAGACTGAAAACTCCATTAAATTTATAACGTTTGTTATAATTTGACGAAATTCTTGCTCCCCAACTCCCGTTAGAATATGCATCACCCAAAACAGTCAAATCCATATAATCACTGATGGCAAAATAATATCCACCATTTTGAAAACCTATGCCTCTTGCACTGCTTCCTGTATCAAATGCAGGAATTAAAAAACCTGACATACTTGTTTCAGTCATTGGAAAATAAGCAAAAGGTAAAAATAGTGGTGTTGGAACATCAGCCAAAACCAAATTACTTGCGCCTACAATAATCTTTTTTCCAGGCACTAATTTTGCTTTGTTTGTGGCAATATAATAATCAGGAATCTCCTTATCTGAAGTTGTAAAACGTATTTTTCGGATATAAACGGTAGAATCATTTTCTCTTTTAGTTTTTTCACCATACGTGTACATTTCTCCTTGTTGGGTTTTTAAACCGTAAATAATGGCGCGTTTGCTTTTAAAGTTATAAATAATAGAATCTTGTTCAGATTCTTGATTTCCTTGTTTAAAAACAGGTCTTTGTTTGTATCCTGTACTGTCAATAATTCCTTTAGCGAAAAGCGAATTTTTTTTATAATCTATGACAATTATTCCTGATTTTAAGTCAATATCAGTATAAGTAATATTTGCTTCGTTGTATAAGATAACTGTTTTATTTTTAGCATTTTGAATCGTATAATCAGTGGCAATATGCGTAATAATATCTTCAATAACTTCTTTTTTCTTTAAAGAATCTTTTGATATCGAATCTTTTTTATTTACTAAAAGAGAATCTTTAAAAATAGTGTCTTTTTTATTTAATAACAAAGAATCTTTTTTTAATATATTTTTGGGAGAAATAGAGTCTATTTTCCCAATAGGAATTAGGGTTTTTTTAGAAGATTTTATATCTTGCGCAAAGCATAACTTTATGAAAAAGAAAGCAAGAAATAAAAGTGTGTAAGATAGGTTTGATTGCAAAGCTATAAATACTATTTTTGTATTAAATTAAAATTGGCTTCATATTTGGTCATTCAAATTACCGCCGTCAAAATTAGTTAAATTTTATTCATGAACTTTTTGCAAAATCATAAATTTATATTGAATTCAAAGAACTTGTTTTTTTTAACATTTTCAATGATTTTTTTTATATTTTTTTTGCCTTCTGTTTTTTCACAAAAAACATATACAATCGTCCTTGATGCGGGTCATGGTGGTAAAGATCCCGGAAATTCAAAATATGGATTTATTGAGAAAGATATCGCACTTAGTACTACTTTGGAGGTTGGCAAAGAACTCGAAAAACAAGACTATTTCAAAGTCATTTATACTAGAAATGAAGATGTTTTTATTGATTTATGGAAAAGAGGTGCTATTGCTAATGATGCAAAAGCAACACTTTTTGTCTCCATTCACTGTGATTCTCACACCAATGATGCTCATGGAGCTGGAACTTTCGTATTAGGTTTGAGAGGAAATAAGAAAAACTTTGAAATCGCAAAACGAGAGAATGCTGTAATTCTCATGGAAGACAATTATGAGAAAAGATATGAAGGTTTTGACTCAAATTCAGCTGAATCTGTCATTGGACTGTCTCTTTTACAAGAGGAAAATCTTGACAAAAGTCTAGAAATAGCCAATTTAATTCAACAAAATTTTACTGAAAAATTAAATCGGCTGAACAGAAAAGTAAAACAAGACAATTTTCAGGTTTTGAGAGAAACCATCATGCCAAGTGTTTTAGTTGAGTTGGGTTTCTTGACCTACAAACCTGAAGGAGCTTACTTGAACTCAAGAACAGGACAAATGCAAATGGGAAAAGCTATCGCAAATGCAATCAAAGACTATGTGAATCATCTAAGATTAAATACTGTTAAAGAAGAGAAATTCACTAAAGATAATATAATAAACGATAATAACATACCGACCAATATTAATGAAATTGAATTTAAAATTCAAATTGCCTCAGGCAAAAACAAAATTGAACCACAACCTTATAACTTTAAAGGGTTAAAAAACATTGAGATAAAGAAAGTTGGTAGTTTTTTTAAATACTATTATGGTGCTACAACGAGATATAGTGAAGCCTTAGAGCACCTAAAAGAAGTAAAAAATGTTGGGTTTGATACCGCTTTTATTGTGGCATTCAAAAACAACGAAAAAATTTCAATTACCGAATCAATGAAAATGCAATAAATAGGCATCGTTTCTACCAAAAATTATTAGTAATATTGTGATAAAATTTTAATATATGTCTAAAGAATTAAAAATAGGATTTGTTGTAATTTTAATTATCATTATTTTTATTTGGGGATTCAATTTCTTGAAAGGTCAAGATATTTTTCAACCAAGTAAACGTCAATTTTATGTTGAATATAATAATGTAGGTGGACTCACAGAAGCTAGTTCAGTATTCATCAATGGTTTGAAAGTTGGCGGTGTTGAAAATATTGACTTTAATACCAATCCTGATAAAAAAGGAGAAATTCTTGTGAAATTTTCAATGAACAATAATTTTCAGTTTTCCAAAAAAAGTATCGTTAAAATTTATTCTCCAAATCCTTTATCTGGTTCAAATTTAGTTCTCCTTCCAAGCAATGAAGGAGAAAAAGCTGAAAGTGGAGACTATTTAACTGGCGAAGTTGAAGAGGGTTTATTCTCATCTTTGGGTGCAAGATTAGATCCAATTCAAATAAAATTAGAACGTGTTTTGGTAACTGCAGATAATTTATTCAATAACATCAATAATGTCTTGGATAAAAAAACAGTGAACAGCGTAAAAAATTCGGTGTTAGAAATTGAACAAACTATTACTGATGTCCGAAAAACAATTGCTTCCCTAAACTCATTAGTAGATTCAAATGCCAAAGGTTTGAATGAAACTTTGAAAAATACAAACCAAATTACTCAAAATTTATCGAAAGTTACTGACACTTTAGCAAATGCTAATTTAGGCGAAATCATTAGAAAAACTCAATATTCGCTGACATCTGTGAACAAAATTTTAGACGGAATTAACAACGGAAATGGTACTGCTGGTAAATTATTAAATGATGATGAACTATATAAAAATTTAACAGCAATGTCTCAAGAAATGGAGGAATTATTGAGAGATTTGAAACTAAATCCAAAAAGATTTGTTCATTTTTCTCTATTCGGAAAAAAACCAGCTCCATACAAACCAGAAGTTGTAGAAGAAGAATTAAAAGATTAACATAAAACATTTTAAATGCACTATTTACCAAACATACTATTTGCGCTTGCTCTGGCAGTTGGATTAGGTTTTTTTGCGATGAATGTTCGCAAATTATTTAGAAATATCAAGTTAGGAAAAGAAGTTGACAGAACTGATAATAAATCAGAACGTTTAAAAAACATGATAAAAATTGCATTAGGGCAAACAAAAATGGTAAGAAGACCGCTTTCAGGTTTTTTACACGTTATTGTTTATGTGGGCTTTATTATTATAAACATTGAGGTTTTAGAGATTATGATTGATGGTTTATTTGGCACACATCGAATTTTTAAAGGTGTTGTTGGAACTCAACTCTACGGATTTCTAATTGGAACTTTTGAAGTTTTAGCTATTTTGGTTCTAATAGCAGTGATTATTTTTTGGACAAGAAGAAATATCGCAAACATAAAACGTTTTTTAAGCCCAGAATTAAAAGGTTGGCCTAAAAATGATGCAAACTTAATATTGTATTTTGAAGTTGTTTTAATGTCATTATTTCTGACGATGAACGCCACCGACATTCATTTTCAAGAGGCTGGAGTTGGTAATATAATCAGTCAATTTTTATCCCCAATTTTTGATGGTTTTACTACTGAAAATCTTCACATAATTGAAAGATCTGCGTGGTGGTTTCATATTTTAGGAATTTTAGTTTTCTTAAATTATTTATATTTCTCAAAACATTTGCACATTTTATTGGCTTTTCCAAACACTTATTTTGCAAACCTTAATCCAAAAGGACAATTTAACAATTTAGAATCAGTTACAAAAGAGGTAAAATTAATGATGGACCCTGCTGCAGATCCCTATGCAACTTCAACAGAAAGTACTGAAAATCAAGTGCCTGAAAAATTTGGTGCTTCAGATGTAACCGATTTATCTTGGGTGCAATTGCTCAATGCTTACACTTGTACAGAATGTGGAAGATGTACTTCTTCTTGTCCCGCAAATTTAACAGGTAAAAAATTATCTCCTAGAAAAATCATGATGGACACCAGAGATCGTTTGGAAGAAGTCGGCAAAAATATGGACGCAAATGGAGGCGTTTTTAAAGATGATGGCAAGCAATTATTAAACGATTACATCACTCCAGAAGAATTGTGGGCTTGCACAAGTTGCAACGCTTGCGTAGAAGAATGTCCTGTGAATATTGATCCTTTGTCGATTATTATTGATATGAGAAGATATTTGGTGATGGAAAAAAGTGCGGCTCCAAAAGAGTTGAATATGATGATGACTAATATCGAAAATAATGGGGCACCTTGGCAATACAGTCAACAAGATAGATTGAATTGGGTAAATGAAGATTAATGTATCAATGTAAAAATGTAACAATGAATCAATGTAAAAATGAGTTTATTTGTAGCATTACTATCCAAAGCTAAAAACTATAAATTAAAGATTAACAACTAAATATTATGATTGTTACAACAATGGCTGAAATGATGGCGCAAGGAAAGCAACCAGAAGTGTTGTTTTGGGTTGGCGCTGCTGGAAGTTATGATGATAAAGCTAAAAAGATTACAAGGGCTTTTGTCAAAATTTTACAACAAGCAAACGTTAATTTTGCAGTGTTAGGCACAGAAGAATCTTCAACTGGAGATGCTGCAAAAAGAGCAGGAAATGAATTTTTATTTCAAATGCAAGCCATGATGAATATCGAAATTTTGAACGCCTACGAAGTGAAAACAATAGTAACTTGTGATCCACATTCGTTTAATACCTTTAAAAATGAATATCCAAGTTTGGGCGGAAAATATCAGGTTTTTCATCACACACAATTCATTCAAAAATTGATTGCTGAAAATCGTTTAAAAATCGACGAAACTACTCTAAAAGGTAAAAGACTCACTTTTCACGATCCTTGTTATTTGGGAAGGGCAAATAATGAATATGAATCACCTCGTGATTTAATTCGAAGATTGGGCGTTAATTTGACCGAAATGAAACGTCATAAATCTACCGCTTTGTGCTGTGGAGCAGGAGGTGCTCAAATGTTTAAAGATGCTGAAAAAGGCGATAAAGAAGTAAACGTTTTACGAACAGAAGATGCTCTTGAGACTAATCCTCAAATCATTGCAACTGGCTGTCCTTATTGCAAAACCATGATGACTGATGGTGTGAAATTTAAAGTAAAAGAGTCAGAAATTGTCGTGAAAGACATTGCTGAATTAATCGCTGAAGCAAATCATTTATAACCTTATTCAAATAAAATTGATGACAAATTCTTTCGAAAATATTTCAGTAATTTCATTTCCTGATATTTCAGAAAATGAATTTAATCCTATCGAAAGAAAGTATTTGAACATCATTTATATCAATATTTTTAGCTTTTTTTTTATTTCAATTTTAGCTGTTTTTTTGATTGATGTCACTAAAATTATTGACATTCATTCTTTTTCAATTTGGTTATATATTGCTTTGATTGTTATTTTTTTTTTCATTTTTTTTATCAAGCAAATTGGTTTTAAAAGAAGAAAATATCTGGTAAGAAATAAAGATATTTCCTACAAAAACGGATTGTTTCTTATGAAGACAACAACGGTACCTTTTAACAGAATTCAACATATCGAAATCAATCAAGGACCATTTTCGAGATTTTTTGATTTGGCTACACTGAGCATTTTTACTGCTGGAAATAGCAGTCATGACCTTAAAATTCGCGGAATTAAAATTTCAGAAGCAGAAAAAATTAAAGAATTTATCAGCAGTAAAATTGATGGATAATGCAACCAATTTTTCAGATTTTAGAACGCAATCTAAAAAAGGAATTTTAGTAATTTATAGCAATCAGATTTATAGTTTTATCAGAGCTTTCTCGATTTTACTATTTGTTTTTATTCAAAAATTTTCAAAATTTTCATCTATTTCTTTAAGTTATATTTATTTCGGATTTGCTGCTGTTTTGTTGTTTTTCTTAGTCAGAGCTTTTCTGATTTTTAAAAATTTTCAATTCAAAGTTGAAAATAATCATTTTATTCTAAAAAAAGGAATTCTTAAAAAAACCAATGTAGAAATTTCTTTTGACAGAATTCAAAATATTAATTTTAAGCAAAATATTATTCAGCAAATCATCAATGTTTATGAAGTAAATATTGAAACAGCTGGCTCTTCTAAAGCCGAAATTTCAATCAAAGCAATGACTTTTGAGCAAGCAACTGCATTAAAAAATAGCATTACAATTTTTGACAAAAAAAATATTGAATCTGACTTTGAAATCAAGGAAAAACCACTTTTGAAAATAGGTTTTTTAGAATTATTAAAAGTTAGTTTAACAGAAAATCATTTGCAAAGTTTGTCGCTTCTTTTAGCAATTGGTATTGGATTTTATCAACAAGTCCAACAAATTTTTGAAAGTTTTGGTAATAATGAGCTGATGGAAAATTACATCGAAAAAAATTCAGTCGCTTTTCAAAACAGCGTTATAATTATTTTGATTTTTTCTTTTTTATTGATTTTTTTGGGTTTGATAAGTTCGTTTGTTCGAGTAATTTTAGTGCATTTTAATTTGATTGTTTTCATTAAAAACGACACTTTAGAAATCAATCAAGGTTTTACAACCAAAAAATCAGTCGTTCTGAAAAAAAATAAAGTGCAATATATTACCATTTCAACAAACCCATTAAAGAAAATTCTAGGCATTTCATTTATTACTTTTAACCAAGCTGAAAGCGGAATTTCAAAAGAAAATACTCAAAAAATTATTAAAATTGTTGGATGTAAAATCACACAAATATTAGCCATTAAAAACTTACTTTTCCCAAGGGAAAATTTAAGTGATTTTCAAAAAAATCAGGTAGATTCATATTTTAAAAAGCGTTTGTATATAAGAGGTTTTTTATTATTAATATTATTAAATGTAGGATTTTATTTAGTTTCAAAGAATCCTACTATTTTTTGGTTAAACACTATTTTAGTTCCCATTTTTGTGTTTTTAATCCACTTAAAATACCAAAAACGCACTTTTTTATTTTCTGATGAAATTTTTGAAGTTAATTTTGGTAGCATTGAAACCCATCAATCAATGATTCCTTTTTATAAAATTCAACATGTGAGTTTACATCAAACTATTTTTCAAGCAAGAAAAAACGTGGCAGATTTGGTTTTTCAAACTGCTTCAGGAAAAATCAAAATCCCGTGCATCAAAATAAATGAAGCCCTGAAAATGTATAATTTTGCGCTTTATAAAATTGAAACTAGTCAACAATCATGGATGTAAAAAGTATCATAAAGGCTGCACGTTTGAGAACACTTCCGTTATCGATCTCAGGGATTATTGTAGGTAGTTTTTTGGGAAATTATTTTGTGAATTCACAAGTTGATGCTGTTTCTCAATCGGTTATGGTATCTCCAATTTTTTGGTTGGCCATTATCACAACTATTGGTTTTCAAGTTTTGTCAAATTTTGCAAACGATTATGGAGATGGAATTAAAGGTTCGGATAAAAATAGAATTGGTGAGGCAAGAATGGTTTCCTCTGGAATAATTACCCCGAAACAAATGAAAAACGCAATGGTTTTTACTACAATTTTCACATTAATTGTTGCTTTATTGCTGATTTATGTTTCCTTTGGAAAAGATAATTTTGGCTATTCTATGTTGTTTTTTTTCTTAGGAATTGCTTCAATTGCTGCTGCCATAAAATATACCGTTGGGAATGGTGCTTATGGTTATAGTGGTTTTGGTGATGTTTTTGTGTTTTTGTTTTTTGGACTTTTAAGTGTTTTAGGAAGTTACTTTTTATTCACCAAACAACTTGATTTTCAGTTATTTTTACCTGCAATTGCAATTGGTTTTTTAAGTACAGCAGTCTTAAATCTAAATAATTTACGTGACGAAGCTCAGGATAAAATCAATCAAAAAAATACTTTGGTTGTTCAATTTGGAATTAAAAAAGCAAAAAATTATCATTTCTTTTTAATTTTTGGTGCGTTGTTTGTTAGCAATATTTTTGTAATTATCAATTATCAATCTGCAATTCAATTTTCATATTTAATTGCATTTATTCCATTGATAAAAAATGTAATTACAGTAGCCAAAAATAACAATCCATCTGCATTAGATGCTGAACTAAAAAAGGTAGCTTTAAGTACTTTTTTATTCGCAGTTATTTTTGGAATTGTGAACACTTTATAACTTTTTAGTATGAAAAAATTAGGAAAAATTTTAGTATTGGGAATCTTATTTATTGCTTGTAAAAATGAAAATCAAAACTCGATTGAAATGCCTTTGATGAGCGATGCAAGTGTAAAAACTTTTGCATCAGCCAACAGCAAAGTAGTATTTTCTGAATCTGAAAAAAATCAAAATATTAATGTAAATGAGACCGTTACAAGAAAATTAATCAAAAGCGGTAGTGTAGTTTTTGAAACGAAAAATTTAGAAAATACTAAAAACCAAGTCATTTTTTTAGTAAAAAAATACAACGGGTATATCTCTTCTGATTCAAAAAATGAGTTTGATGATAAAGAAAATTATTATTTAAATATTAGAATCCCAGCTCAATATTTTGATACTATTTTATCAGGAATTTCTAGTCAAGTTTCAAAATTTGACACTAAAGAAATCCGAATTTCTGATGTTACAGAAGAATATTTAGACATTGAATCGCGCTTAAAAAACAAAAAAGAACTTGAAAAAAGATATCTAGAAATTTTGCAACAAGCAAAATCTGTGGAGGATATTTTGAATGTTGAGAGAGAATTAGGTAAATTGCGAGAAGAAATTGAATCAACCGAAGGAAGATTACTTTATTTAAAAAATCAAGTTTCTTTTGCAACACTCTCTGTGTCATTTTACAAAAAAGTGAATTTTGAAACTGGTTTTTCTGAGAGAATTGGGGATAGTTTCAAACAAGGAATTAAAAATTTGCAATCATTTTTTATCGTAATTATTGCGCTTTGGCCATTTTTGGTATTGTTTATAATTGGGGGTTTTTTATTAAAAAAATGGCGTAACAAAAAAAAATAAATTAATGAAGTCAGTAAAGATTATTTTAGGAATTATTTCGGTGTTTATTGTAGTTTTTTTTTCAACTGGTTTGATTATCAAAGAAACAAATTATATTACTCAAGTTTCTGTGAACAAACCAATTATAGATGTTTTTGCAGCTTTTAATAATTTGGAAAATAAAATAAAATGGATTCCCGAAATACAATCTTATAAGGTTGTAAATGAAAACACTGGAATAACAGGTAGCGAATATCAAATGATAATCAAAAATAAAGACCACAATGTCACCATTTCAGAACGGATTATGGCTTTTGTCCCCAATGAAAAAGTGACTGTTTTTTATATTGCAGACAATATTTTGAAAACAAATGATTATCTTTTTACTGAAAAAAATGGTGTAACTAATATCATTTTAAACGCAACTTGCAGCAGTGATTCTTATATTTTAGCATGTATTTTTCCTTATTTTAAAAACACTTTTCAAGAACAAGACCTGTTGTATCTTACTAATTTTAAAGCTTTTATAGAGCAATAATTTCTCAAATTTTGATGACTGCACGTTACTTAAAATACATTCTCAATTTTAAAAATCCAAGTGGCACTTCTCGTGGAATTTTAAAAAACAAGGAAACTTGGTTTCTAATATTGCAACATAATGATAAAATTGGTATCGGCGAAACTGGACTTTTTCGGGGTTTGAGCATTGATGATGTTCCAAATTATGAAGAAAAAATTGCTTGGACTTGCAAAAATATCAATTTGGGATTACATGTTTTATTGGATGAATTAACTCTTTTCCCTTCAATTCAATTTGGGTTAGAACAGGCTTTTTTATCTTTGAAAAGTCAAAAGCATTTTGAATTATTTCCAACAAAATTCACGAATGGAAAAGAGGCCATTGATATCAATGGTTTGATTTGGATGGGAGATAAAGAGTTTATGAAATCGCAAATCAAAGAGAAATTAAATACTGGATTTTCATGCATCAAAATGAAAATTGGTGCTATTGATTTTGATACCGAATTGAATTTATTAGCATCCATCAGAAATGAGTTTTCTGCGAGTGAAATTACACTTAGGGTAGATGCAAATGGCGCTTTTAAGCCAAATGAAGCTCTTGAAAAACTTGAAAAATTAGCCAAATTAGACGTTCATTCTATTGAACAACCAATTAAAAATGGTCAAATTGATGAAATGGCTGATTTATGTGCAAAAACTCCTTTGCCAATTGCTTTGGATGAGGAATTGATTGGCGTTTTTACATCCGAAGAAAAACAGCAATTATTAATGACAATTCATCCACAATTTATCATTCTAAAACCAAGTTTGTTGGGAGGTTTTGCCAGTAGTTTGGAATGGATTACTTTAGCGGAACAAAATAATTGTGGTTGGTGGATAACCTCTGCTTTAGAGAGTAATGTTGGTTTGAATGCGATTGCGCAATTCACGTATCACTTGAAAAATCCTTTGCCACAGGGGTTAGGAACAGGAAGTTTATTTACCAATAATTTTGACAGTCCTTTAGAAATTAAAAATGGACAATTGCATTACAACAAATCACTAAACTGGGAATTTAATTTATAAAAATGAATTATATACAACAAGGGTATACTGGAAAATTAGGAATGTGGAAATATTTATTACTTTCTGTTTTTTTCTTCGGATTTATGGGATTGAATCTATTATTAACTTTTTTGGTTGATATTGATATAGAACAAATCATGAAAGATCAAATTGCTAAAAAAGGTAGCAATCGTTTTTTATTTGAAAACTTAATTCCTTTTGCAATTGGTTTAGGAGGTGTATTTTTTTGGGTAAAATATGTTCATAATCAACGAATTAGAACATTGACCACTTCACGAAAAAAAATAGATTGGAAACGTATTTTTTTTGCTTTTTCTTTGTGGGGATTTATCACCGCTTTGTTTATTTTTATTGATTATCAAGTGTCTCCTAAAGACTATATTATTGATTTTCAATTAGAACCCTTTTTATTTTTGGTATTGATTGCTGTTTTACTGATTCCTTTGCAAACCAGTTTTGAAGAATATCTTTTCAGAGGATATTTGATGCAAGGCATTGGAATTACTGTGAAAAACCGATGGATTCCTTTGATTTTTACTTCTGTAATTTTTGGATTGTTGCACATAGCAAATCCTGAAGTTGAAAAATTGGGCTATGAGATTTTAGTATATTATATAGGTACAGGATTTTTTCTTGGAATTCTCACGTTGATGGATGAAGGTTTGGAGTTGGCAATTGGTTTTCATGCGGCAAATAATTTGATTACGGCTTTATTGGTTACTTCAAGTTGGACCGCCTTTCAAACCAATTCGATATTGATTGATGTTTCAACGCCAACCATAGGTGCAGACGTTTATGTGCCGGTTTTTATTGTTTTTCCTATTTTGTTATTCATCTTTTCTAAGAAATATGGATGGACAAATTGGAAAGAAAAACTCACAGGAAAAATAGAAAAACCTAAAGATGCCAAAGAACCTGATTTTTTTTGAAATTAATCATTCATGAAAAATCCTTATCATAAAGAATTCAAACTAAATAATTTTCATTTTTCTTCGACTGAAGAGATTTTGATTTATGCCTCAGAAATTTCTGAAGAAATGCACTCTTTTTTGAAAAATTGGTTTTCTGATCAAGAAACTATTTCTCTACAAACTTCTGGTTCAACTGGCGTTCCAAAAACCATTGCATTGAGAAAAGAATTTATGGTAAATTCTGCTCTAGCAACTGCCAATTATTTTCATTTACCTCAAAAAACCAAGGCATTACTTTGTTTGCCAATCACTTATATTGCAGGAAAAATGATGTTGATTCGTGCGCTTACTTTAGGTTGGCATTTAGATGTTATTAAAACGACTTCAAAACCCTTGGTTGGGATTTCAAAAAAATATGATTTTTCGGCAATGGTTCCTTTGCAACTTGAAAATTCTTTGGAAAATTTACACTTTATAAAAAAACTAATTGTTGGTGGAGGAGTGATTTCAAATCAATTGCAAGAAAAACTACAAACTGCTGATTGTAAAGTTTTTGCAACATTTGGAATGACTGAAAGCATCACTCATATTGCAGTTAAAAAACTCAATCATTACAAAAAAATTCCAACTTTTTATGAAGTGTTACCAACTATAAATATTTACACAGACAACAGAAATTGTTTGGTAATTGAGGCTAAAAATATTTCAGAAAAAGTACTTTTCACGAATGATGTTGTGCAACTTACCTCAAAAAATAAATTTGATTGGTTAGGACGATTTGATAATGTGATTAATTCTGGTGGGATAAAATTACATCCCGAAAAAGTAGAAGAAAAGTTATCAAAAGTGATTGAAAATTGCTTTTTTGTGGCAGGAATTCCTGATGAAAAATTGGGTCAAAAATTAATTTTAGTTATTAAAAAAGAGGTAGATACTGATAATCAGCAATTTTTGAAAGAAATTTTTTCAAAAATCAGAGGTTTAAAATCGCTCTCAAGATTTGAAATTCCAAAAGAAATTTATTTTTTAGATAATTTTATTGAGACAAGTTCTGGAAAAATTCAACGAAAGGAAACAATTCATCTAATTAATTTCTGAGAAAATTATTACCTAAAAAGCAATTCTAAAGTTAAAGAATCTAAATATCCGTCAGCCATTAAGCCATTTTTTTCTTCAAATTTTTTAATTGCATTTAAAGTTTCAATTCTATAAACACCGTCAATTTTAATTTCATCACCCAATGCAACCAACCTTTTTTGAACTTCAAAAATAATAGTATTTTTTTCTCCATTATACAATTGAATGTTAGGAGTAAACAGTTTTTTGATACTTTCGAAAGTGTTTTTTTGAGTTAAATCTTCTACACTCATACCAGAATTTTCAAGAATTTCAATGTCTTGATTTGACATTCCTTGAGATTTTAATTTAAAAGAGTTTTCGAGAATAGCACCAAAATAATGCACGTTTGCCAGCTTTTTTGCATATTCTTTAACGGCAATTTGTGTTTCCAAATCGTCATTTTTAGGAGCTCTAACATCAATAGAATTTGCGGTCCACTGTAATTTTGTATAAGAATTCAAAGTTTCAATAGCTTCATAATAGCTCATTAACAAAGTTTGGTTGTGATATTGAAGGTCAATTTTTTTAGTTGTTTTGTAATCAATTTCAGGAGAATTAAATCTCTTATATTGACTATATTTCCCATAACCAATCAAAATAACAATGACAAGCAATAAAAAAATAATAATTTGTTTCATAATAAAGCTTTGGAATCAAGACAAATGTAATAAAGTTTGTAAATCAGTTCATATTTTAATATTAAATTTAAAAACCATTGGCAATTTTTTCAAGATCGTTTTTGTTAATGATTATAATGTTTTTGCCTTTAAAACCAATTGATTTATTTTTTTTAAATTCTGATAGTAATCGAATTGCAGATTCAGTAGCCGTTCCAATAATATTTGCGATATCTTCTCTAGAAAGCTGAATATCAATAGCCCCAATTTCATTTACACCAAATTTCGTTTGAAGTTTTAGAAGCGTTTCTGCCAAACGCTGTTTGACACTTTTTTGAGCCATATCAACAATTAAATTGTCGGAATTTTTCAAAGAAGATGCCATTGTTTTTAAAATATCCATTGTAAAAGCGGGATTTTTTTCTAAATCTCTCACAATTTCGTCTCTTGGTATAAAACACACTTCCATATCTTCTAAAGCAATTGCATTTAAATTAGAAACTTCTTCAGAAATTAAACTTCTTTCACCTATCAAATCACCCCGTTTTATGATGTTTATAATTTGATTTTTGCCATTTTCACTCATTTTAGAAATTTTACATACACCATCTTTGATGCAGTAAACTCCGTTTAAGTAGTCACCTTCTTCAAAAATAGGTTCTCCCTTTTTTATAATTTTTGAGGTTTTGCAGTTGCTCATTCTCATTAAATCCTCTTTAGAAAGGTGTTTTAAAGAATTAAACTGACGTACAATACACTGATCGCATTTGCTCATTAATCCATATTATTTTGTGCCTTTTCAAAGATATAGAAAATGTGACAAAAATCATATTTTATTTGCAACAGAATTTAGAAATTTGCGCCCGGCAAACGAGCAAAAATGAAAACTACACAATGTTACCACTGTGGAGATTCTTGTAATGATTCTTTAATTGAAAAAGATGGAAAAAATTTCTGTTGTAATGGTTGTAAAACTGTCTATGAAATTTTTTCCGAAAATGATTTAACCTGTTATTATGATTTTCAAGAAAACCCTGGTGCAATTCCTATTGAAATCATAGGGAAATATGATTTTTTAGACAATCCAAAAATCGCTGAAAAATTGTTGGAATTTGATGATGAAACAATTCAAATTATAACGCTTTTTATACCTCATATTCACTGTAGTTCGTGTATTTGGGTGTTAGAAAATCTGCATAAATTAAACTCAAGAATAGTTTCTTCACAAGTTGATTTTCCAAAGAAAACGGTTAGAATAACGTATCATGCTAAAGAAATATCGTTAAAAGAAATAGTATTACTTTCAAGTTCAATAGGTTATGAGCCATATATTAGTTTGGAAGATTACGAATCTGGAAAAAAAACTGTTGACCGAAGTTTGATTTATAAATTGGGAATTGCTGGTTTTGCATTTGGAAATGTGATGTTTTTATCATTTCCAGAATATTTTGAAGTATCAGAATTTTGGTTAGATCAGTATAAAAATATTTTTCGCTGGTTGATGTTTGTTTTTTCACTACCAGTAGTTTTTTATTCAGGAAGTGGTTATTTTATTGCTGCATATAAAGGTTTACGATCTAAAATTTTAAATATTGATGTGCCAATTGCACTTGGAATTTCAGTATTGTTCATCAGAAGTTTTATTGAAATTTTGTTTGATTTAGGAACAGGTTTTTTTGACAGTTTGACAGGTTTGGTATTTTTCTTGTTGGTAGGAAAGTTTTTTCAGCAAAAAACTTATAATTTTTTGTCTTTTGAACGTGATTTTAAATCCTATTTTCCAATTGCAGTGACTAAAATTTTATCAAACAGAAAAGAAGAAAATGTACAAATTTATGAGGTAAAAAAAGGTGATAGATTGCTCATTAGAAATCAAGAATTAATCCCTGTGGATGGTATTTTGATCAATGGAAATGCACAAATTGACTATAGTTTTGTGACGGGTGAAGCAGTTCCAATTTCAAAAAAATCTGGTGATAAATTATTTGCAGGAGGAAAACAGCTTTCTGGAATTTTAGAAATGGAGGTATTACATTCTGTTTCGCAAAGTTATTTGACGCAATTGTGGGGCAATGATGTTTTTAAAAAAGATAAAAATTCTCACTTCAAAACGATTACAGATACCATCAGTAAAAACTTCACCATTTTTGTGTTGAGTATTGCAATTCTATCAACTTCATATTGGTTGTTCTTTGACACTTCAAAAGCATTGAATGTCTTTACAGCCGTATTAATTATTGCCTGTCCTTGTGCAATTGCATTGGCAGCACCTTTTACTTTGGGAAATATGTTACGTATTTTTGGAAAAAAGAAATTTTATCTCAAAAACGCCACAGTAATTGAACAATTAGCAACCATCAATTTGATTGTTTTCGACAAAACTGGAACACTTACTACAAGCAAAGAAAATAGTATTTTATATAGTGGAAAAGATTTAAATAATCAAGAAAAACAACTTTTGAAAAGTACTTTACGAATCTCTAATCATCCTTTGAGTAGAGCTTTATATGATAGTATTTTAGATATTGATACTGTGAATATTATTTATTTTAAAGAAATAATTGGAAAAGGAATTGAAGTTCAATATAATGAATTTTTTTTGAAAGTAGGCTCAGCTTCATTTGTAAATTATATCGAAGATGATAAATTATTTGAAACAGCTGTTCATGTGAGTTTTAATAATGAATACAAAGGAAAATTTGTGATTAAAAATGCTTATAGAAAAGGATTAAAATCATTATTTAATTCTTTAAAAAACACTTTTGATCTGGCAATAGTTTCAGGAGATAATTCAGGAGAAAAAGAATATTTGTCAGAAATTCTACCAGAAAATACCACCTTACTTTTCAATAAAAAACCCGAAGATAAATTGAATATTGTAGCTGATTTTCAGTTAAAAGATAAAAAAGTAGCTATGATTGGAGATGGTTTAAATGATGCTGGTGCACTTGCGAAAAGCGAGGTTGGAATAGCACTTTCAGAAAATATCAACGTATTTTCACCAGCTTGCGATGCCATTTTGGATGCAAGTCAGTTTCAACAAATTGATCGTTTTTTATGGGCGTCAAAAAAAGCCATAAAAATTATAAAATATTGTTTCATACTTTCACTTTGTTATAATATTGTAGGACTGTATTTTGCGGTAACAGGACAATTAATCCCAGTAATTGCAGCAATTTTAATGCCATTAAGTTCCATAAGTATTGTTATCTTTACAAGTATTGCAACCAATTTGGTTGGAAAAAAATTATAAAATTATGAGTATTCACATTCAAGCCAAAAAAGGGCAAATAGCAGCAACAGTTTTGTTGCCTGGAGATCCAATGAGAGCAAAATGGATCGCAGATACATTTTTAGAAGACGCTTTTCAATACAATGATGTTCGTGGAATGTTGGGTTTTACAGGAGCGTATAAAGGGAAAAAAGTGTCAGTTCAAGGAACAGGAATGGGCATTCCATCAACGTTGATTTATTGTCACGAATTGATTACAGAGTATGATGTAAAAAATTTGATTAGAGTAGGTTCAGCAGGCTCTTATCAGAATGAAATTAATCTTAGAGATATTGTAATTGCGATGGCTGCTTCCACTAATTCTGGCTTGAATACCATTCGTTTTAATGGAGCTGATTTTGCACCAACTGCAAGTTTTATGTTGTTTCAAAAAGCCATTGAAATTGCAAAACAAAAAAATATTCCCGTAAAAGCAGGAGGCATTTTAAGTTCAGATGAATTTTATGCAGACGATTTTAATTCTTACAAAAAATGGGCAGATTATGGGGTTTTGTGCGTTGAAATGGAAACATCCGGATTATATACAATTGCGGCTAAGCACCAAGTAAATGCCCTTTCTATTCTAACTATTTCTGATAATTTGGTCACTAAAGAACGAACAACAGCTGAAGAAAGAGAGCAAACATTCAAAGAAATGATTGAAATTGCCTTAGAATTGGCCTTATAATTTTGAAAACTAAACCTAATAAAATGACATCACTTATTCAAAAATACAACGTTCCTGGCCCAAGATACACGAGTTATCCAACAGTGCCTTTTTGGGATTCGGCTAATTTTTCAAAAGAAAAATGGTTGGACACTTTTAAAAATTCATTCGTTGAAAGTAATCAATCAGAGGGGATAAGTGTGTATATTCATTTACCTTTTTGTGAGAGTTTGTGCACGTTTTGTGCCTGTCATAAACACATCACCAAACGTCATGAAGTAGAAGATGAATACCTAATGTCAGTGTTACAAGAATGGAATTTATACCTTGGTTTGATGGATGAAAAGCCCATAATCAAAGAATTGCATTTAGGAGGAGGAACACCTACTTTTTTTTCTGAAAAAAACTTAGCTTATCTATTAAACGGAATTTTTGAAAAATCATTGAAACATCAAAATTCCGAATTTAGTTTTGAAGGTCACCCAAATAATACCACTGAAGCTCATTTGCAAACATTATATGATTTAGGATTTAGAAGAGTGAGTTTTGGTGTACAAGATTATAACCAAAAAGTACAAGAAGCCATTCACAGAATTCAACCTTTCGAAAAGGTTAAAAAAGTTACAAATTTGGCAAGAAAAATAGGGTATACTTCCATTAGTCATGATTTGATTTTTGGATTGCCTTTTCAAACAAAAGAAAATATTGTTGATACAATTACGAAAACGAAAACCCTTCAACCCGATAGAATTTCATTTTACAGTTACGCTCATGTGCCCTGGGTAAAAGGAGTTGGACAACGTGGTTTTGATGAAAAAGATTTGCCGAAAGATGATCAAAAAAGGGATTTATATGAAATTGGAAAACAACTTTTTTCTGAGTTAGGATATGAAGAAATTGGGATGGATCATTTTGCTTTAAAATCTGACGGATTGTTTTTAGCAACAGAAAATCACACATTGCATAGAAATTTTATGGGTTATACTGCCAATAAAACACAATTGATGATTGGTTTGGGAATGTCTGCAATTTCTGACTCTTGGTATGGTTTTGCACAAAATGTAAAATCAGTAAAAGAATACCAACACATTGTTGCGAATGGCGAAATTCCCATATTCAGAGGTCACATTTTGACAAATGAAGATATTGTAGTGCGTAAACACATTTTGAATATGATGTGCAAATTCGAAACTTCTTGGGCAAAAAAGGAAACTCAAATTCAAAATATTGAAGTTCATTTGAGCCAATTAGATGAATTAATCAAAGACGGATTAGTTATCCTCAAAGAAAATTCATTGGAAATTCCTGAGCACGCAAGACCTTTTGTGCGAAATATTTGCATGGCTTTTGATAAAAAATTAGTCGAAGAAACAGGAAATAAAAGACTATTTTCACAAACCATTTAGTCGGAAATATTTCTTTTCGAATATGTTTAAAATTGTCTCTAAAAAATTTTGAGATTTAAAATTAATATTTAATTTTATGAAAATTTTAAGAAAATTTATTTTTTTAAAATTTTAATCGATGCAATCTAAGTGATTCAGTTTGTATTGAAATAGTTCAGTAAATATGTTAAAAGAGAATTACCTTCTTGATAGTAAATTGTAGTTTCAATCCATTTTCATCCAAAGTTTTTCTTTTTTAAACAAAAAAATATGAATATGACAAATGTCATGTTTTATAATACTCGTCAAAGGTATTTTTGACACATAAAATCTATCAGGCAAGATATGAGCGTAATTTATCTACTACTTTCAATTAGTATAATTGTTGCATTGGTTTTTTTAGCTGTATTTATTTATGCAGTAAAAAAAGGTCAATATGATGATACTTATACTCCTTCTGTCAGAATGTTGTTTGATGACGAACTAGTGAAAACCAAGAAAAAATAACTAAAAACTAATTATTAAATTTATGGAGATGCAACAATTTTATTATGACAATAAGATCGTTAAAAAGTTTATCTACGCAACTTTACTCTGGGGTATTGTGGGATTTACGGTTGGGTTAATGCTCGCTTTTATGTTTTTATTTCCTTATTATACTGAGGGAATTTCGTGGCTTAGTTTTGGTCGTTTAAGACCTTTGCACACCAATGCTGTAATTTTTGCATTTGTGGGAAATGCTATTTTTGCGGGTGTTTATTATTCTTTACAACGATTGTTGAAAGCAAGAATGGCAAGTAATTTTCTGAGTAATTTTAATTTCTGGGGATGGCAATTAATCATTGTTGCTGCAGCAATTACACTTCCACTAGGATATTCAACTTCAAAAGAATATGCCGAATTAGAATGGCCAATTGATATTGCAATTGCTTTAGTTTGGGTTGCTTTTGGCGCCAATATGATTTGGACAATTTTGCAAAGAAGACAGCGTCACTTATATGTAGCAATTTGGTTTTATTTAGCCACTTTTGTCACAGTTGCTGTACTTCATATTTTTAATAGTTTAGAACTTCCTGTAAGTTTTTTGAAATCCTATTCAGTATATGCAGGAGTTCAGGATGCACTTGTACAATGGTGGTATGGTCACAATGCTGTTGCATTTTTCTTAACTACTCCTTTTTTAGGATTGATGTATTATTTTGTACCTAAAGCAGCAAATAGACCCGTATATTCTTACAGACTCTCTATTGTGCATTTCTGGTCGTTAATCTTTATTTATATTTGGGCAGGACCTCATCATTTGTTGTATTCCGCCTTGCCAGATTGGGCTCAGAACTTAGGAGTTGCATTTTCTGTGATGTTGATTGCACCTTCTTGGGGAGGGATGATTAATGGATTATTAACTTTAAGAGGTGCTTGGGATAAAGTTAGAGTTGACCCTGTATTGAAATTTATGGTGGTTGCAATAACAGGGTATGGAATGGCGACTTTTGAAGGACCCATGTTGTCTTTAAAAAATGTAAATGCCATTGCTCACTTTTCAGATTGGATTATTGCCCACGTTCACGTTGGTGCATTGGCTTGGAATGGTTTTTTGACTTTTGGGATGTTATATTGGATGGTACCAAGATTATTCAAAACTAAATTATTTTCAATAGGATTGGCAAACGTCCATTTTTGGGTAGGAACTCTCGGAATTATTCTTTACACGTTACCTATGTATGTTGCAGGATTTGTGCAAGCCTCAATGTGGAAACAATTCGATCCTGATGGTTCATTGACGTATGGAAACTTTTTAGAAACAGTGAACGAAATTATTCCAATGTATTGGATGCGTGCCATTGGTGGAACATTATATATTACTGGTGCTATAATTATGCTCTATAATATCATAAAAACGGTGAGACAAGGAAGTGAAGTTACAGATGAATTGGCTGAAGCACCAGCTTTGACAAAAGTTCCATCTTACAGAACAAAAGGTGAAGGATGGCACACTTGGTTAGAGCGTAAACCTGTGAGATTGACGCTTTACGCAACTGTCGCAATTTTAATTGGTGGCATTGTACAAATCATTCCAACATTGTTAGTGAAATCAAATATTCCAACCATCAGCAGTGTAAAACCATATACGCCACTTGAATTAGAGGGAAGAGATTTATATATCAGAGAGGGTTGTGTGGGGTGTCATTCTCAAATGATTCGTCCGTTTAGAAGTGAAGTAGAACGTTATGGTGAATATTCTAAAGCTGGTGAATATGTATATGATCACCCATTTTTATGGGGAAGTAAACGTACTGGACCAGATTTACACAGAGTTGGAAAAAAATACAACGATAATTGGCATTTGAATCACATGTATGATCCTCAAAGCACTTCGCCAGGTTCAATTATGCCTTCTTATAAATGGTTGATAACTAATAAATTGGACAAATCAAATACGGAAGGTAAAATGAGAGCGATGGTTACTTTAGGTGTTCCTTATACAGACGAAGAAATTACCTATGCACAAGCAGCTATGACGCAACAAGGTAAAATTATAGAAGAAAATCTATATCAAGACCCTGATTTTGCAAAAAATTATGAAGCTGACAAAGCTTATTCAAAAGAAAATGGATTGGAATTTATAGAAATGAGAGACAGAGAGATCGTTGCTATTATTGCTTATATCCAACGTTTGGGAACAGATATCAAAGTAAAAGAAGAACAAATCTCTAAAAAATAAGTATTATGCTAAGTTTTGTAAAAAATTATATGGAAAGTATCACAGGAATTGAAATTTATCCAATAATTTCATTAACGATATTTTTTACCTTTTTTGTTGTTTTATTTTGGTGGGTATTTACCGCCAAAAAAGAACATATAAAAGAAGTGAGCAACTTACCATTAGAAAATTAAAAATTAAAAAAATGAAAAAATATTTCCAATCAACAGTATATGTAATTTTTGTGATTGTTACTTTTTTAGCACTTGCAAAATCATTTATGGTGTATAAAAATCCTTTTGATGTTTATGAAAATCCTTTAGTATGGTTAGCATTGATAGGATTTGTAATTGTCATCGTTTTAAAAGAAGTGGTCAATGTAATGGCTATCAACAGAGCCAAAACATTACAGAATGAAATAGAAGGCATTATCCCAGAAACGTCTGAAGCTTGGTTTGCAAATTTGATAAAATCTTGGACAAAAACGAAAGCTATTGAAGAAGAACATGAAATCGTATTAGACCACAATTATGACGGAATTAAAGAATTAGACAATACTTTACCTCCTTGGTGGGTATATATGTTTTATGCAACCATCATTTTTGCTGGGGTTTATTTGGTGAGATTTCACATTCTTGATGGTGATTCACAAGCCGTTGAATATGACAAAGCTGTAGCAGAAGCAAGATTAGAAGTGGATAAATTTCAATCAACATCAACAGATTTAATTACCGCTGAAAATGTAACATTATTAACATCAGATGCTGATTTAAAAAGAGGAAAAGCTGTTTTTGGTCTTAATTGTGCGTCTTGTCACGTTGCAGATGGTGGAGGAGCCATTGGACCAAATTTAACAGATGAATATTGGATTTTGGGTGGAGGAATTAAAAATGTTTATAATACCATTCATAACGGAGGTAGAGATGGAAAAGGAATGATTGCTTGGAATAAAACTTTAAAATCTGATGATATGGCAAAAGTAGCAAGTTATGTGATTTCACTTCAAGGAACAACGCCTGCAAACCCCAAAGCTCCACAAGGTGAAAAATGGGTTCAAGAATAATTAATAACATGATTGATTTATAAATAATATAATGGGAACTACTGATAAAGAACAGTTTAGAGATAGTATTGGTACTATAAACAGTGAAGGAAAGCGTTCTTGGGTGTATCCTAAAAAACCAAATGGTCGATTTTATAAATACAGATCCTATGTTAGTTATTTTTTATTGGTTTTTTTATTGTCTGCACCATTTATCAAAATCAATGGTAATCAGTTTTTACTTTTTAATGTTTTAGAAAGAAAATTCAATATTTTTGGATTTCCTTTTTGGCCTCAAGATTTTTATTTATTTGTCATCTCGATGATTACAGGAGTGGTTTTTATCATTCTTTTTACGGTCGTTTTCGGTCGAATTTTTTGTGGGTGGATTTGCCCACAAACCATTTTTCTTGAGATGGTTTTTAGAAAAATTGAATATTGGATTGATGGTGATCGTGGCAAACAAATGCGCTTAGATAAACAACCATGGAATGCAGAAAAAATAAAAAAACGTTTGTTGAAATGGTTTATTTTCTTTGTCATTTCATTCCTCATTGCCAATGTATTTTTGGCATATTTGATTGGTGGGGATACACTGATTAGTTACATTACTGGAAATCCGTCAGACAATATTCGAACACTGATTTCTTTACTGATTTTTACAGGTGTTTTTTATTTCATATTTGCTTGGTTTCGTGAACAAGTCTGCATTATTGCTTGTCCTTATGGACGATTGCAAGGTGTTTTATTAGACAATAAAACCATTAATGTTGCTTATGATTATAAACGAGGTGAAGGCATAAAAGGAAGATCTATTTTTAGAAAAGGAGAGGATAGAAATGAGGCTGGAAAAGGGGATTGTATTGATTGTAAACAGTGTGTCGTGGTTTGCCCCACAGGTATCGATATCAGAAATGGAACGCAATTAGAGTGTGTAAATTGCACTGCTTGTATTGACGAATGCGATCACATTATGGAAAGTATCAACCTTCCAAAAGGTTTGATTCGTTATGCAAGTGAAGACAATATTGCTAAGAAAGAGCCTTTCAAATTTACCATAAGAATGAAAGGATATACAGCTGTTTTAGTCATTTTAATAGGTGTTTTAATAGGAATGCTTTTTTTAAGAAATGATGTTGAAGCCACTATTTTAAGATTGCCAGGACAATTGTATGAACACAAAGAAAACAATGTAATTAGCAATGTGTACACCTACAAAATCATCAACAAAACTACTGAAAATATTGAAGATGTAAGCTATAAAATACTTTCCCATAAAGGAAAAATTAAATTGGTTTCTAATCAAAATTTCATGGTTCCAAAACAAGGAATGGCTCAAGGAACGCTTTTTATTGAGTTGCATTCCTCAGAATTATCAGATGACAAAACCGATTTAAAAATAGGCGTTTACAGTGGTGAACAATTAATTGAAACAACGAAAACTAATTTCTTAAGTCCAAGAAGTTATCGTTAAAACAAAAACAATGAAAAAATTTAATTGGGGAACAGGAATTGTATTAGCATTTATTTCTTTTATTGGTTTTATACTTTTTTTTATAATTTCAATGACTTCGAATAAAAAATTCACTCATGATTTGGTTACTGATGGCTATTATCAAAAAGAATTACAATATCAAGATCAAATTGAAGCTACCAAAAATTCCCAAAATTTAAAAAATAAGTTAGAAATTATTAAAACCAAAAAAGGTTTGATGATTTCATTTCCCAAAGATTTTGATACGGAAAAAATTACAGGAAAAGTGTCCCTTTACAGACCATCTAATAAACAATTAGATTTTGAAATGCCAATTTTAATTTCTGACAAAAGTTTGCTCGTGCCTGAGAATCGTTTAGTGGATGGTCGTTGGGACATTACTATTGAGTGGAAATACGAAGATATAAAATATTTTCACAAAGAAGATTTGATATATTAATGTTTTTATCAGCACTTATTTTTGGACTTGTAGGAAGTTTTCATTGTATAGGAATGTGCGGTCCAATTGCATTTATGTTGCCTGTTGACAGAGAAAAACCTGTTAAAAAGTTTTTACAAATTTTTAGTTATCATTTTGGTAGATTATTCACTTACAGTTTGATGGGGTTGCTTTTTGGATACTTAGGAAAAGGATTTTATTTCTTCGGATTTCAACAACAAATCTCAATTATAACAGGGGTTACAATGATTTTAATAATTCTATTCCCAAAAATAGTTACCAAAATTCCATTGTCAAAAATGGCAAATTCATTTATTTTTAAAGTAAAAAATGCTTTGGGAAGTGAGTTAAAAAAGAAAAATAACGACACTTTTTTTATCCTTGGATTTCTAAACGGATTGTTGCCTTGTGGACTGGTTTACATGGCAATTTTAGGCGCTCTCACCACGTCAACACCTTTTTATGGAGCGTTTTACATGTTTCTTTTTGGATTAGGAACTATTCCTTTAATGACTGTTGTTGTATATTTTGGAAGTTTTGCCAAAGGAAATTTTAAAACAATTATCCAAAAAGCGATTCCAATTGTGGTGGTTTTTATTGGTGCTTTATTTATTTTAAGAGGCTTAGGATTGGGAATTCCTTTTATTTCTCCTTTAGAACCTGTTTTGAATACAGCCTCAGAAACCATAAATAGTTGTCATTAAAATTGCAATCTATTTATTTTGAACCACCCTTTAAAACAAAAATAATTTCATTTGTAAGTTTAGACGATTTTTATTTTGAAAAAGTAGAACTTACTGATAAAGCCATTATTGAATTTATAGAAGCAAGTGGAAAGATGAAGATTTTTATTGATGGGATGGAATAGATCGTAATCGCAATTTATCAAGTTACGGATTCAAGAATTTAAAACGGACTTGCAATAATTTAAACTACGGAAGCAAGAACTTAAAACGGACTTGCAAGAAACTAAACTGCGGAAGCAAGAACTTAAAACGGACTTGTAATAATTTAAACTGCGTAGGCAAGAACTTAAAATGGACTTGCAAGAAACTATACTGCGGATGCAAGAACTTAAAACGGACTTGCAATAATTTAAACTGTGGACGCAAGAATTTAAAACGGACTTGTAATAATTTAAACTGCATACGCAAGAACTTAAAATGGACTTGCAAGAAACTAAACTGCGGATGCAAGAACTTAAAACGGACTTGCAAGAAACTAAACTTTGGATGTAAGAAATAAAAAAAGATTGATGCTCTGCGAGGTCTCCTGACCTCGCAAAAACAAACAAACTTCAATGCAATAAAACTATTCTATTTTATATTATATTTGAAAAAAGTTAAAAATGATTGAAGGATTTGTAATTAGAGATCAAAGTTTACCACATTTTATAACTGCGACAGTTGTTGATTGGATTGACGTTTTTTCTAGAAAAATATTTCGTGATGAAGTTATTAAATGCTTTGATTATTGTATCAAAAACAAAGGAATGATACTATATGGTTATGTGATTATGAGTAATCATATTCATATTATTGTTCAGTCAAAAGATGAAAAATTATCAGATTTAATTAGGGATTTCAAGAAATATACAGCCAAAACAATTTTAGATAAGATTCAATCAGAACCTGAAAGTAGAAGAGAATGGATGTTGGAACGATTTAAACTCGCAACCCAAACACATTCAAGAAATAAAAATTATCAATTTTGGAAGTATGGTAATCACCCTGAAGAAATTTATTCCAATAAGTTCATGTGGTCAAAATTAGATTATATCCATTTAAACCCTGTTCGTGCTGGTTTGGTTGAAAAAGCTTCTCATTATTTGTATTCAAGTGCATCCAATTATGTAAATGATGTTGGCTTGGTTTTTATTGAAAAAGCAGATAATCCAATTGTTGATGTAATGAATTTGAGTAATATACAAAGATATAATTCGTATTAGTTTTTATAGAAAATTATCTGTTGCGAGGTCAGGAGACCATCGCAAAGCACAATGATATAAAATTCGAAACTTTGCGGAGCTGGATTTTTAATTATTTTTCTATTTATCAATCGAAACTAAAACCTTTTCAATTCCGAGTTTTTGCCACTCTCCGTTTCTAAATTCAGGTCTTGACCTTAAGTTTCCTTTAACACCAGAACTTTCTCTAAATCTTTGAGCATTCCAGACTTTTTGTTGAGAAGTTCCATTTTTATAAAAAGTCGTTATGTAAGCTGTTTTTGTCAATAAAAGTCTGCGTTTAAAATCAGATTCAGATGATGGGTTTATTTCGATTGGTAAAATGCCATTCGAGTAATCAATAATTCTTTGTTCTTTGAATTGACTTTTTGGAAATTCTGTTTGAGATATTTCTGTGTTTTTCTTTTTTATCTCAATTTTTAATTCTTTAAGGACAGATTCTATTAATTCTCCGTCATATTCGTTTAAGAAATCTTGTTTTATTAATTCTGAAATATTTTCTTGATAACTTTCAGAAAGTATTTTTTCAATCAAATTTTCATGTTCTTCTTTACGGTTTATTTTTTTAAGTCCATCAAGCGTAAACGCTCTCAAAGATTCTTGGTTGAAACTTTCTTTGGCAAATAGTTCGACAAATTTTAATCCTTTTTCATCGTCTTTTGTGAACTTAATTGTCTCCAATAAAATTGGTTCATCTTGGTTTGCTAAATTTCCATCATAAAAAATTTGGATTCCTTGTCCAATTAAGATTCCGTATTCGAGTCTTAATTGACGCATATATGAAAATAGTTGTTGCTGAAATTTTGAATTTAGAGGAATATTTGGTTGCTTAATTTCAACTACGAAAAGTTTTTTATTTTCGGAAGATTTTATCACAAAATCAGGAGTAATTCTATTTGAAGCGCCAATTTGAAAAGAAGGTCTAATTTCAATATCTCCAGAATATTCTTTCCAGTCCAAAACTCTTAAAGCTTGGACAACGTTTTGTTCAAAATCATTTTCACTAATAACAGTCCGAATATTGTCGGATAATATAAAGCAGATTTCATTCCATTTTTCGTTGTTCATTTTCTTTTTTATCGGTTTTTCAGCTTGTTACTAACTCCTAAATATACCCAACCGTATAAAACATTTTTATTTTTTAAAAACCACTTACTTCGCAGGCAACACCTTCCCAACACATTCTCCAAAACCAATACGAACTTTGCTGTTTTTGCAATGCGCACGCATGATTACAGTATCATTATCGTTGATAAATTTTCGGGTTGTTCCGTCTTTTAGAGTGATGGGGTTTTGACCTTTCCAAGTCAATTCGAGCATCGAACCAAAACTGTCTTTGGTTGGTCCTGAAATCGTTCCTGAACCCATCATATCACCAGATTCTACTGGGCAACCATTCACAGTGTGATGTGCTAATTGTTGCGCCATTGTCCAATACATATATTTAAAATTCGAATTTGAAACCACAGTTTCTTGTCCGTTTTCAGGTTTGATTGCCGCTTGTAAATGAATATCAAAACTGCCTTTTCCTTTTTGTTTTAAATAGGGTAGCGGCTCAATTTCTTGTTTTGGGTTGTCCACTCTAAAAGGCTCTAAAGCATCCAACGTTACAATCCAAGGTGAAATGGTGGACGCAAAATTCTTTCCTAAAAACGGCCCTAAAGGCACATATTCCCAAGCTTGAATATCTCTGGCAGACCAATCATTAAATTGCACTAATCCAAAAATATATTCTTCAGCTTCATCAATCGCAATTCGTTCTCCTAACACATTGGCATCTGTAGTAATAAACGCCATTTCCAATTCAAAATCTAATAATTTTGTAGGACCAAATTCAGGAATATTCCTTCCTTCAGCAGGTTTTGTTTGACCATGAGGTCTTCTGATAGGCGTTCCTGAAGGCACAATGGACGAGCTTCTTCCATGATAGCCAATAGGAATGTGCAACCAATTGGGTAGCAACGCATTTTCAGGGTCTCTAAAAAGGGAACCAACATTGGTGGCGTGTTCTTTGCTGGCATAAAAATCGGTATAATCGCCAATGGCCACTGGCAACAACATTTCGATTTCGTCCATTCTAAAGATAATTTTGTCTTTGTGTGCTGCATTGTCTCTTAAAATTCCGTTTTTCACATCAAAAACTTCGGCAATACGATTTCTTACCAAACGCCACGTTTTGCGACCATCAGCAATAAAATCATTCAAATTGTCTTGCAAAAACATGTCATCAGTTAATGGAATTCCGTTAAAATATCCCAATTGATGAAATGCCCCTAAATCAATAGCATAATCGCCAATTCTACTTCCAATGGTGATGATATCGTCTCTAGTAATAAAGACTCCAAAAGGGATATTTTGAATAGGAAAATCAGAATTTTCTTCAACTTTCAACCAAGATTTTCTGTTAGGGTTATTTGCGGTAATGATCATTGTATCGATTTATATTTTTTTCAAACCTACATAATTTTTTGACATTTCAAAACAAAAAAATCATGAAAAGTTTAATTTTAACAACACTTTACTTTCATGTTCATAATTAATAAAAAAAAACAAAACATCCTGAAAAACATATTTCTTAAAGGAATCCTTTTTCTTATTTTTGTAGCCTATTTTAAATAAATAAAAATGCAACTAGATAATCAGATTTTCGACCTTATTAATCAAGAAAACGAAAGACAATTAAATGGATTGGAGTTAATAGCCTCTGAAAACTTTGTGAGCGATCAAGTAATGAGAGCACAAGGGTCAGTGTTGACCAATAAATATGCAGAAGGATATCCTGAAAAAAGATATTATGGAGGTTGTGAAATCGTGGATATTGTAGAGCAAATTGCCATTGACAGGGCCAAAGTATTGTTTGGAGCTTCGTATGTAAATGTGCAACCACACTCTGGTTCGCAAGCAAATACGGCTGTTTTTGCAGCGTGTTTGAATCCGGGTGATAAAATTTTAGGGTTTGATTTGTCTCATGGTGGGCATTTGACACATGGCTCGCCTGTGAATTTCTCAGGAAAATTATACAAACCTTCTTTTTATGGTGTTGAAAGAGAAACTGGTGTTTTGAATTATGACAAAATTCAAGAAATTGCTGAAATAGAAAAACCAAAATTGTTGATTGCAGGTGCTTCTGCCTATTCAAGAGATATGGATTTTAAACGTTTCAGAGAAATTGCGGATAGTGTAGGTGCCATTTTATTGGCTGATATTTCACATCCATCAGGATTGATTGCCAAAGGAATTTTGAACGATCCAATTCCATATTGTCATATTGTAACCACAACAACCCACAAAACGTTGCGTGGTCCAAGAGGAGGAATGATTATGGTGGGTGATGATTTTGAAAACACATTTGGAGATTTGTTGAAAAACGGAACACCGAAAAGAATATCAGCTTTATTGAATTCAGCTGTTTTTCCTGGAAATCAAGGCGGACCTTTAGAGCATGTCATTGCTGCAAAAGCAGTGGCTTTTGGAGAAGCATTGACAGATGAATTTTTAGAATATCAAATTCAAGTGAAGAAAAATGCGGCAAGAATGGCAGCTGAATTTGTGTCAAGAGGCTATCATTTAATTTCTGGAGGCACAGACAATCACTGTATGTTGATTGATTTGCACAACAAAAATATTTCTGGAAAAGATGCTGAAATCGCACTTGGAAAAGCAGACATCACTGTGAATAAAAACATGGTTCCTTTTGATGATAAAAGTCCTTTTATTACCTCAGGAATTCGTGTGGGAACACCAGCTATAACCACTCGTGGTTTGAAAGAAGAAGATATGGTAAAAGTGGTTGAATTTATTGATGAAGCTATTCAAAATGCTGATAATGAAGCCGCTTTGCATGATATTGGAGATAGAGTTTCAGACATGATGAGTGCAAGAAGATTGTTTGTGATGTAAGTGTTTTACAAGATTATATAAAAAAAGGCATCAATATTTGATGCCTTTTTTTAATTTAAAAAGATACCTACAAGGTTGTTAAAACCTTGCAGGAGTTTCAATATCTGAAATAATTTAAAAGTTTTCTTGTGCTCTATCTAACAAATTTTGAGGTAAAATTTTGGAAGTAGTAGCTCCTAATTTTCGAATACTTTCTACTTTGCTGACCAAATTTCCTCTTCCTGTTAGCTTTTTCATAGAAACATCATACGTTCCTTGCACGGTTTTCAACTGATTGCCCACTTTGATTAAATCTTCGGTTAAATTGACAAATTGGTCGTACAAAGCTCCTGCTTGTTTGGCAATTTCTATCACATTTCGCTTCTGATTTTCTTGCCTCCACATAGAAGAAATTGTACTTAATGTTGCTAAAAGCGTAGAAGTAGAAACCAATACAATATTCTTATCCAACGCTTCTAAATACAAGCCATCATTGTTACTCAAAGCCAATAAATACGCAGGTTCAATAGGCACAAACATCAATACATAATCAGGAGAATTGATGTCATAGAGTTTTTCGTATCTTTTTTCGCTCAAATCTCTAAAATGCTTCCGCATACTTTCTACATGATTTTTTAAATACACAGCTTTTTCTTCTTCATTTTCAGCACTAAAATAACGTTCGTATGCTGTCAATGACACTTTTGAATCAACAATTAAATGCCTGTTATTGGGTAGATTGATGATAAAATCGGGCTTTTTTAGTTTGCCTTCTTCATCTCTATAGCCACCTTGAGTGGTAAAATGAATGTCTTTTACCAAATTGGCTTTTTCTAATAAAATTTCTAATTGTGTTTCACCCCAATCACCTTGCACTTTGCTATCTCCTTTCAATGCTTTTGTCAAATTCAATGTTTCTTTGCTCATTTGCTGATTCAACTCTTTCAAACCCACAATTTGTTGACGCAAAGCTGCATGATAATCAATACTTTCTTTGTGTGTTTTTTCTACTTTATCTTCAAAACCTTTAATTTTTTCTTGCAAAGGATTCAAAATGGTTTCCATATTTTCTTTATTCTGAAGTGTAAATTTGGTCGATTTTTCATCTAAAATTTTGTTGGCTAAGTTTTCAAATTCTTTGGTGAATTTCTCTTGTAGTTTTTCAACTTCATTTTTTTGCTCTAAAAGTTTGGTTTGTAAATTTTCTAAATTTGTTTTTTGTTGAGAATTTTCAGACAAAAGTGTTTCTTTTTCTTGTTGAATCTCTTTTTTTTCATTTTCTAAAAACAATTTCTCATTTTCTTTGTTTTGCAAAGCTTTTTCTAAAGAGAAAACTTGCGTTTCTAGTGAAGATTTCTCTTTCTCGAGTGTTGTTTTTGAAGTTTCAAAGTTCAATTTTCCTAGTATTTTCCCTATAAAAAATCCAATGACACCAAAAATAAGTGCCAAAAAAAAGTAAATAATTATTGCGTTCATCATGTCAATTTAAGTCCTTAAATTTATGACTTTTTTAAAACATCATGAAAAGATTCGCAGGTTTTATCTTGTTTACTATTTTAGGTTGGAAAATGGATACCAATTTTCCAACAAACATCCAAAAATATGTGGTAATTGCGGCACCTCACACAAGTTGGGTTGATTTTCCTATTGCCATTTTATCGAGAATGAGTTCAGGAATTATGATTCATTTTATAGGTAAAGAGTCACTTTTTAGAGCACCTTTTGGATTTTTTTTCAGAGCTTTGGGTGGTACTCCTGTAGATCGCTCTAAAAATAATAAATTGGTTGATGTCATTATTGATATTTTTAATTCGAAAGAAGAATTCAGATTGGCATTGTCTCCTGAGGGAACTCGAAAGAAAGTTGAACGCTGGAAAACTGGTTTTTACTTCATCGCAAAAGGTGCAAATGTGCCTATTGTAATGGTAACTTTAGATTTTGGAAATAAACAAATTAAAATATCAGAACCTTATTACACAACTGATGATTTGGATAAAGATTTTCAAGTTTTTTACTCTTTTTTTAAAAATATTAAGGGGAAAAACCCTGAACTTTCATAAGGTATTTTTTTATGTGATAAATTATCACTAAACTTGCACTGTTTTACTTTTTAAAATAGAAATTAGGGGGTCTATTTTAGATATTAATGTAAAATTTAAGTAGTTAGCTTCTACTTTTCTATCTCCAGAAGTCCTTTCTGGAGATTTTTTTATGCATATTTTTCAGCTACTTTTTTCGCAATTCCAATAATTACTTCTGTAGCTTTCATCATCGATTCAACAGGAATGTATTCAAATCTTCCATGAAAATTGTGACCTCCAGCAAAAATATTGGGGCAAGGCAACCCTTTAAATGACAGTTGTGAACCATCTGTACCACCTCTTATGGGTTTGATTAATGGTTCAATTCCCAAATCTTTCATCACTTCTTCAGCGATATCAACAATATGCATTACTGGAGAAATCATTTTTTTCATATTGAAATACTGATTTTTGAGAGTTACAAAAACACAGTCATTTTCATATTTTTGATTGATATCAAAAGCAATTTTTTGTAATAAGTATTTACGCTCTTCAAACTTATCAAAATCATGGTCTCTAATAATGTATTCTAAAACAGTTTCTTCTATATCACCTTTAATGTCATGTAAATGAAAAAAACCTTCATATCCAGTTGTTTTTTCTGGAACTTCATTCGTTGGAAGTGATGAAATGAAATCGTTTGCAATCAAAATTGAATTGATCATCTTTCCTTTCGCATAACCTGGATGCACACTTTTTCCTTTAATGATTATTTTGGCACTTGCTGCATTAAAATTTTCGTATTCCAACTCTCCAATTTGACTGCCATCCATGGTGTAAGCCCATTCTGCGTCAAACTTTTCAACGTTAAATAAATGAGCACCTTTGCCAACTTCTTCGTCAGGTGTAAAGCAAATTCTGATTTTTCCATGTTTGATTTCTGGATGATTTACCAAATATTCAATAGCAGTTACAATTTCTGTTACGCCAGCTTTGTCGTCAGCACCCAACAATGTTGTACCATCAGTTGTGATGATGGTTTTTCCTATATATTGTTTTATTTCCTCAAAATAATCTGATGATAATTTGATTTTTTCAGTCTCATTTAAAATGATATCATTTCCTTGATAATTTTCAATAATTTTTGGATGTACGTTTGTACCAGAGAAATCTGGACTCGTATCGATATGAGAAATAAAACCAATTGTTGGCACTTGAAATGAAAGATTACTTGGCAAAGTTGCCATGAGATAACAGTTTTCATCCAAATAAACGTCTTCTAAACCTATTTCTAGAAGTTCATTTTTAAGCAGTTTTGCTAAATTCCATTGTTTTTCAGTACTTGGAAATGCTGGGTTTTCAGGATCTGAAGTAGTATCTATCACTACATATTTTAAAAATCGATTGGTAATCAATTGTTTATTTATCATAAGACGAAAATTCGAACTGTTTTTAAGGCAAGACCAATTTACAAATTTTTTTATCACCAGAGAGCCAAGCAGTATTTTTATCTATAAAACGAATGGCATGATAACTGTGATTCGAAATTTCTTTCCATGAAAATCCGCCATCATTTGAATAAGAAACACCTTTATTTCCAACCGCAAAAACTTCTTTACCCTGGGTATTTGGCACATATTGTACACAACTTTTGTAACCTGAATTTTTTCCATTTGCTACAATTTTCCAAGTTTTTCCTCCATTTGAAGTTATGGCAATATTGTCAATGTTTTTTGAAGGTTTTAAATAATCTCCACCAATGGCAATGCCTTTTTTTTCATCAGCAAAATCAATAGAGTAGATTCCTTGCGAAACATTTCCTTGAATAATAGGTGTTTCGAAAATTTGCCAAGTTTCGCCAAAATCAGCAGAAAAAAGAACGCGTGATTTTTTTCCTCCAGAAGCAATCCAAACCTTGTTTCCAATTGTTTTTATATTGGTATTGCTAGCAGCAAAAAAAGCTTCACCGTCTTCAAATTTTGGCAATCTTTCACACGAAATTTTTTTCCAAGTATTTCCAGCATCTTTGGTAATGATTATAGAAGCACAATTTTCTGTAGGATCGCCTACCGCAATTCCGTGCATTTTGTCATCAAAAAATTGCATGGCATCATAAAAAACTTTTTCGTGATTTTCAACATACACCAAACTTGTGGCAGATTTTGAAATTTTATATAACAACGCAGGATTTTCAATTGACATTACAAAAAAGTCACTTCCATTGGTTGCCAAACTTCTAAAATGTGGTTTTATCGAATCTTGAAAATTAAAAAATTGTTTTGTCCATGTTTTTCCGGTATTATTTGTAAATCCAAAATCGGCATTTGAACCTGCATAATACACTGTATTTGAATCAATTGCTATGATTGCTCTGATGCTTGTGCTATCTATTTTAAATTCTTGAATGTTTATATAAGTAAGATTTCTAGGAATGAATTTTTGTTGACAAGCAATCATCAGAAGGAATGTGAAAAATAGGACGGATATTGATTTCATTTTTGATATTTTTATACAACTAAAATACTCAAATCATTTTTAGCAGATGAAAAAAGCATTGGTAATTTCAGGTGGTGGAAGTAAAGGTGCCTTTGCAGGCGGTGTTGCGCAATATTTGATAACAAAAGAGTTTCGTGAATATGACTTATTTTTAGGGACATCAACAGGAAGTTTGATGGTCTCGCATTTGGCGTTGGGAATGTTAGACGAGTTGAAAACCATTTATACAAATGTCAATCAAGAGTCAATTTTTAGCAACAATCCTTTTATCATCAGAAGAGTTTCAGGTGAAAATGTGGTTACTATCAATCACTTAAATACTTTATGGAATTTTTTTAACGGACGAAAAACTTTCGGAGAAAGTAAAAATTTACGAAAATTAATTTTTGATTCTGTTACTATTGAAATGTTTGAAAGTATTCGAAAAAACAACAAAGAAGTGATGGTCACGGTTTCTAATTTAACCGCCAATCAGATTGAATACAAGTCAAGTAACGATTGTACTTACAAAGATTTTTGCGATTGGATTTGGGGATCGTGTAATTTTGTGCCTTTTATGAGCTTGTTAGAAAAAAACAAACAACAATATGCTGATGGTGGTTTTGGAGCCTTAGTTCCCATCAGACAAGCAATTTTATGTGGAGCTACTGAAATTGATGCGATTATTTTGGAAACAGAGGTGAGTCAAATAAATAGAATTCCGTCAAAAAATCCTTTTTCATTGTTGTTTGATGTATTTGATTTTATGCTTGAACACGTTGAAAAACACAATATTACCATTGGGAAATTAGCTGCAAATGGTAAAAATGTAAAACTAAATTTATATTATACGCCCACAGTTTTAACAACTAACTCATTGGTTTTTGATCAAAAACTGATGACAAAATGGTGGGAATCTGGTTATGAATATGCCAAATCAAGACGCGAAGAATTGATGAGTGAGTTTAGACCAGATGTTTTGCCCAATGATGAGATGCAAGAGTTTAGAATTAAAAACCAACGATTATAAACCAACTAAAAATCAACATACATATTATTCCTTGTAGGGGTAGCTAATTTCGAGTTAAAAATTTCTTCATAAACAATTTGATTTTTTGTGTGTAATATTCCTTTTGCTCCAGTAGTAATCAAGGTAAGAGTTCTATCTAATAGAGGATCGGAACGTTCCCCTAAAACACCTAAATTTCCAAAGTTTTCTTGTATAAAAATACCTGGCAAACTTATTTCAGGTGTAAAACCTTCAGGATGATTTTCGTTGTTTTTATTGCTGATTTCTAATACGATAGGTTGCATAGCATAGGTGTGATTTGTGTTTAAGTTTGGACCATTTCTTTGCAAATTATCAGAATCATACAACGTAATTGAACCTACTTGTTTACCAACAGTTTTTACGCCAACCAATTGAACATCAATATAAGCACTTAATGAATTGATAACCAATTCTGAGGCTGAAGCTGTGCTACTTGACACAATAAAATAAACCTTTGTTAACCCCAAACTATTGATGTTTTGATTTAGAATAACGTTTCCATTTCTGTCTAAATTTCGAATTTGACTGGTGAAATTATTTATAAAACGATCTGCAGGGATTGCGTCCAAAACTTTCTGATTCCATACTTCCTTTGAATACAATTGCCCATTGAATTGCCCTGTAATCATACTTCCTAAATAGGTGGCTGTTTGCACGGAACCACCTCCATTATAGCGCAAATCAACAATTAATTCGTTGATATTTTTAGCTTTAAAATCAGCAAATGCCGTGTTTAATTCTCCATCAAATGAACTTGAAAATTGATTGTATAACAGGTATCCAATTTTTTTAGTTCCTTCATCAAAAACTTTTGAAATTGGAATAGGATTTTCTTGCAATTCTGTTTTTGTCAACGAAATTGAAGTGCTATTTGAAGTGGGATTTCCGCTGTTATAATTCGCAAAACCAATGGTATAAACGGAATTGTTTCCAAATAATAAATTCCCAAAATTTGTATCAGTAAGTTGCGTTCCGTTCACAGTATTGAAAATCATTCCTCTTGAAATTCCTTTGATTTCAGCGTCAGAATTTGGAATTATATAACGCACATAACCAAAAATCTGAGTAGTTGAATTTGCATATCTCACCAAACCAAATTCCATTCCGTTGTTTAGAGAAATTCCCTGAAATGAGTTTTCTAAAGCTACATAATCATCTACAATAATTGAAAAACGATCTACCAAACCAGGCTTAAAACGCAAACTTTCAAAAACGGTTTCAGGAGAAGAAAATCCTCTGAAAAACGAAAATAACTCCTCAAAATTTCGAAACCGATTGTCAGCCAAATTAGGCACGTCTTTTTGCCACAAATAATAGGTATTCAATCCACTCCAAATAAATAAATTGATTTTATCAGTTGTTGGTGCATCAATAGAATCAACATTTTTTTTATTGCATGAAACTAATAAAAAAGTAATGAGTAGTAGGGTAGTAGTGAGCGTTTTTTTCATTTATGAAAATTTGTTGTTGTGATAAAACTAAGTCGAAATAAGCAAACATTTTTAATACTTTCAAATGTAATGAAAAATCTCATTAAATTTTACATTAGAAAAAATGAGAAATAAATTTTTCTTTTCATTTTTTTTAAACACATTTAAAACTGCCCTTTGTTTTTAATCTGTTGATTTTTTAAAAAAAAATTCAATTTTTTTGCGTTTTTTTTTAAAATAAATATCTTTGAACCCTAAAAAAAACTTTTAAAATGCGAACTAAAATGAAAAAGATTATTTATTTTTTACTCTTTTATTCCTCTATTTTAACTGCTCAAATGAATGAAAGTGATACGCTAAATATCAAAGCGAAATTGTCACTAACAGGTTTTTGGCAAGGAGGAAATGTAGAAACTGTTATTTTTAGAGCCAAAGCAGAAGTGAGTTTTAAACCTTTTAAAAATGGAGTTTTTAAAACGTCTAATTCTTATGTTTATCAGGAATTTGGGAAAGTAAAAGCAGATGAAGATATTCTGAGTTTGAATTTTTTATATTTCAATACTGAAAGAAAAATATATCCTTTAATTTTGGGTTTTGTGAGTACCAATTTTAGAAGAGAAATCGAGTTGCGAACTCTTTTTGGAGGTGGATTTACTTATCAAATATTAAATAACAAAAATAATTACATCAAATTGGCCATTACAAGTGAATACGAACGTACCAATTTCAATAAAACAAACTTTAATCGTCCAATTTATAATGGGGATGAAATTATAAATACGTTTAGAGGCACCATTTGGTTGAATGGAAAATATCAATTTTTTAAAAATAAAATGATACTAACGCACGAAAGCTATTTTCAGCCTTCGTTGGAAGAAAGTAACAATTTTCGTTGGCAAGCTGATGTTGGTTTGGAATTGCCAATTGTAAAGCATCTGAATTTCAAAATCAATTATCTTCGCACTTTTGAAAGTTTGGTCATTGAAAATCAAAAACAAGAAGACCAATTTTTATCTTTTGGATTTACGTTGTCGAGTTTTTAATTTTTTTTATTTTGCATAATATCGCATTTATTTAAGTAGCTACACCTTCCCCAAATTGATTATATTTTTTTCGCCACCGGTAAAGCAAGTCAACTGGGATTCCAAGTTCTTTTGATAACTTTGTGATGTTTGTTCGTTCGTTAATAAAAGTATCAAAAGTTAAATTTTCTGATTTTAAATTTATTTTTATCTATAGAAATAAGTTTAATAATGATGTGTTTAATTTACTAAATAATGTTACTGCAACTAAATCTGAATATAAATCACCAAAGTAACTATTTTCAAAATTATTACTCCTTTCAAGAATAATTTTTTCAGCATACAAGTCATATCTCTTAAATGCGCCTAAATCACAACACCAATTTTTGTCCTATATTTTGGCATTTTTTTCATCTGAAATGTTATCATAAGCATGAATTACTTGGTTTCTTAGTCCGATAATTGCTTTTGCATTGGTGATTTTTTTAAGAAGGATTGATCGCGATTGATGATTCTATTCACTGCTTCACCAATAATCTCAAGGTTTCTTTCAGTAGCTCTTTTGAGTAGTATATTTTGTTTGTATTTGAAAAAATCCCTTTTTTCTTCCATAAAAAAACTTTCGATTTCATCAATACTTAACTTAATATCATAAAGCCATTTTAATATCCTTTCATCCATAAATTAATTCTTTTGATGAGTCTATAGCATTGATTAATATAGGATTTCTTAGGGTTTGCGCTTCAACTAAATCAAACTTTCTGTTGTATAATTTTTATAAACTCTCTTTAAGATTCAAATAGTTATCAAAATACAAAGACTAATCGAATGATTTGAATGAAACAAGAAAATCTATATCGCTTTTGTCTGAGAAATTTGAATTCAAAGCAGAACCAAATAGATACAATTTTTTTACTTTGTGTCTAGTACATAATTTTTTTAAATCTGTTATTTTTTTATATTCTAGCTTCATAACACAAATTTACAGAAAATTATGTTATCAATTATTTTTTAAAACTTCTTTGAATTAGCTTTGCTTGGTATAAAATAGATTTACGCTTACTAAAACAATTATATCGTTAATGACTTATTGGCTTTGGGAGTATTTCTAATCATAGGTTTTTACTGTATTTATTTTTGTTTTGGGCTCAACGAAACGCTTGGGTTATTAGAATGAAATTAATTATTGATTTTTAAATCATCTTTCATTTGGTTTAACCTAGCCACACCACTTCTAGATAAGTTTAAATTTTTATCTACAACACGTAACAATACTTTTTCTTTATGATAATTTCGAAATTTTAAACTAAACTTTTCGTCTTTGAATTCTGTAAGTTTATTCGATTCTGTCTTGTATTCAACTTTTTCAAAATCAACTTTGTTTAGTTCTAAAAAATGATCTATTATTACTGATAGTGTATTAGGTTGCTTAAAATACACATTTTCCCTAATCCAAATAAATAAAATAACTTTTTCCAATTTTCATTTGGTATTTTAAAAATAAAATTTCGATATTTGCAGCTCAATAAAAAGACATGACATTTATTCAAGCGCATCACCATCATTTTTACAATTGCTCTCAAGCGATTTAAAAATGTATTGAATAAATTCAAGATATTTATAAACCCGTTTGAGCAAATCAAACGGGTTTTTAGTTGAATCCATTTTGCTCAAACACAACACACAAAAAAAATGAGTAACTTACGTATAGCCATTCAAAAAGCAGGAAGATTACATGACGAATCCATGGAAATCTTAAAAGACATTGGGATTTCTATTGACAACGGAAAAGACCAACTCAAAGCCTCAGCCAGAGATTTTCCAGTAGAAGTTTTTTATTTACGCAATGGAGACATTCCTCAATATTTGCGTGATGGAGTAGTAGATGCAGCCATTATTGGCGAAAATATTCTCATCGAAAAAGGGAATGATTTGCCATTTGTAGAGCGTCTAGGTTTTTCGAAATGCAAAGTTTCAATTGCCGTTCCAAAAGAGACTGATGCCACGTCTTTAAAGGATTTGGCTGGCAAAGAAATTGCAACTTCTTATCCTGAAACTGTACAACGTTTTTTGGATGCACAAGGCATTTCAGCCAAATTACACATCATCAATGGCTCAGTAGAAATTGCGCCAAATATTGGCTTGGCAGATGGTATTTGCGACATCGTTTCTAGTGGAAGCACGCTTTTTAAAAACGGATTGAAAGAAATTGAAGTGTTATTACAATCGGAAGCTGTCTTGGCAATTTCACCAAAAATGGATGCTGAACGCAAAGCAATTTTAGAAAAAATTCAATTCAGAATTCAGGCAGTTTTAAAAGGCAGACAGTCCAAATATATTTTGCTAAATGCGCCAAATGACAAATTGGATGCTATCATTCAGATTTTACCAGGAATGAGAAGTCCAACAGTGTTGCCTTTGGCAGAAAAAGGATGGAGTTCTGTGCACACAGTAATTAGCAAAAATCAGTTTTGGGAAATCATTGATGCGCTAAAAAGCAAAGGTGCAGAAGGAATTTTAGTTTGTCCAATCGAAAAAATGGTATTGTAATGAAAACGATTCTAAATCCAGCAAAAACAGCTTGGAAAACCATCTTAGAAAGACCCACAAAAACAGTGGATGATATTGAAAAAACAGTGTTGCAAATCTTTGACGATGTTCAAAAAAACGGTGATGCAGCTGTGGATAAATACACTTCATTGTTTGATGGAGTTCAATTGAATCAAAAATTGGTGACAACAGCTGAAATTGAGAAAGCCATTCAGACTGTTTCATCTGATTTAAAAGAAGCCATCAGAGTTGCGCATCAAAATATCTCGCTATTTCACAAAGTACAAAAAACTGAAAAAGTTGCTGTAGAAACTTACAGAGGTGTGTTTTGTTGGCAAGAAAAAAGACCAATTCAAAAAGTAGGTTTGTACATTCCTGGAGGAACAGCACCTTTATTTTCAACAGTATTGATGTTGGCAATTCCTGCGCAAATAGCAGGTTGTAAAGAAATTGTTTTGTGCTCACCACCCAACAAAGAAGGGAACATTCATCCAGCCATTTTATATGCTGCTAATTTGTGTGGCGTTACCAAAATTATAAAAGTAGGAGGCATTCAAGCCATTGCAGGATTGACTTTTGGCACTGCTGATATTCCGCAAGTGTATAAAATATTTGGTCCAGGAAATCAGTTTGTAACGGTTGCCAAACAATTAGCTACCAAATACGGAGTTGCTATTGATATGCCTGCAGGACCTAGCGAATTATTAGTAGTTGCTGATGAGTCTGCAAAGGCAAGTTATGTAGCCTCAGATTTATTAAGTCAGGCAGAGCATGGCATTGATAGTCAGGTTATTTTGGTCTCTACATCTAAAGTATTGATTCAAGAAGTTGCTGATGAAATTTCGAAGCAAATAGTGCAATTGCCAAGAAAAGAAATTGCAGTAAAAGCGATTGAAAACTCCAAATCTATCTTTGTTGAAACGGATGCAATTGCTTTGGATTTGATAAACGAATATGGTCCTGAACATTTTATTGTAGCCACCAAAAACAATGCTTTTTATGTGGAAAATATTACGAATGCAGGGTCTGTTTTTATTGGAAATTACACGCCAGAGAGTGCAGGCGATTATGCTTCAGGAACCAATCATACATTGCCCACAAACGGATTTAGCAAAGCGTATTCAGGCGTGAATTTGGATAGTTTTTTAAAGAGCATTACATTTCAAGAAATCTCTAAAGATGGTATTCAAAGATTGGGAAAATTTATTGAGATTATGGCTGAAGCAGAAGGATTGCAAGCACACAAAAACGCAGTTACACTCAGATTAAACGATTTGAAATGAAATCAATTTTAGAGTTGGTTAGAGAAAATATAAGGTCTTTAAAACCCTATTCATCAGCTAGAGATGAATACAAAGATTTGGCTATCAATGACATGATTTTTTTGGATGCCAATGAAAATCCGTTCGAAAATGGTGTAAATAGATATCCTGATCCTCAGCAAATTAGTGTGAAAAAAGCCTTGGCAAATATTAAAAATGTCAATGAAAAAAACATGTTACTTGGCAATGGAAGTGATGAAGTATTGGATTTGTTGTTTAGAGCGTTTTGCGAACCCAACAAAGACAATATTATTACGTTGCCACCAACATATGGCATGTATTCGGTTTTGGCTTCACTCAATGCTATTGAAGATCGAAAAGTACTGTTATCCGCTGATTTTCAGCCTCAAATTTCACAGATTTTAGCTGCTGTTAATGTAAATTCTAAAATATTATTTTTATGTTCGCCAAACAATCCCTCAGGAAATAGTTTTTCTGAGGAGGCTATTGAAACCTTATTGAAAAATTTTCAAGGGTTGGTTGTTATTGACGAAGCCTATATCGATTTTTCAACACAAGAAAGTTGGTTGAAAAAACTGAATGAATATTCGAATTTGGTCATCACGCAAACCCTTTCGAAAGCTTATGGAATGGCAGGAGTTCGTCTGGGAATTTGTTATGCTTCCGAAGAAATTATTCGAATTTTAAACAACATCAAGCCTCCCTATAATATCAACGAATTGACACAGCAAAAAGCGTTGGAACGATTGCAAGATAGCAAAGGAGTAGCTCAAGAAATTGAGGCAATTTTAGCAGAAAGAGAACAATTGGCAAATGCCTTGAAAAGCATTTCATTTATTGAAAAAATCTACGAATCAGATGCGAATTTCATTCTGATAAAAGTAGATGATGCCACTAAAAGATACAGCGAATTGATTGTCAAAGGCATTGTGATTCGAAATAGAACAACACAACCTTTGTGCGAAAATACGCTGCGTTTGACAGTTGGAACTAAGGAAGAAAATGAGAAATTAATGAACGCTTTGCAGCAGTTAGCAAATAGCTAATAGCCAAAAGCCAAAAGCTAAAAAATGAAGAAAGTATTATTTATAGACAGAGATGGCACATTAGTAATTGAGCCACCTATTGATTATCAATTAGATAGTTTAGAAAAACTGGAATTTTATCCAGGTGTTTTTCGTTCGTTGGGCAAAATTGCTGAGGAATTAGATTTTGAATTGGTGATGGTTACCAATCAAGATGGTTTGGGAACGAATTCTTTTCCTGAAGATATTTTTTGGCCTGCACATAACAAAATGATGAAAGCCTTTGAAAATGAAGGAATTATTTTTAAAGAAGTGTTGATTGACAAATCATTTCCTCATGAAAATGCACCTACCAGAAAACCAAGAACGGCAATGTTAACCAAGTATTTTTCGGAGGATTATGATTTGCAAAATTCTTATGTAATTGGTGATCGTTTGACGGATATTGAATTGGCTGAAAACCTGAATGCAAAAGGAATTTTAATCAGTAATGATGAAGATTTGAGCTATAAAAATGATACACAAATTCTGAAAACGAACAATTGGAAACGCATTTACGAGTTTTTGAAAGCCAAACAACGCACAGGAAGCATTATTAGAAACACGAATGAAACAAAAATTGCAATTGACATCAATTTAGATGGCACAGGAAAAAGCAACATCCATACAGGAATTGCTTTTTTTGACCACATGTTAGACCAAATTGCACGTCATGGGCAATTGGATTTGAACATCAACGTTGAGGGCGATTTGGAAGTGGACGAACATCACACCATTGAAGACACTGCGATTGCTTTGGGCGAACTATTTGCAGTGACTTTGGGAAACAAATTAGGCATTGAACGTTATGGATTTTCATTGCCCATGGACGATTGTTTTGCACAAGCAGCTATTGATTTTGGCGGACGAAATTGGTTGGTTTGGGAAGCTGATTTTAAACGAGAAATGATTGGACAAGTGCCCACAGAAATGTTTTTTCATTTCTTTAAATCCTTTACTGATGGTGCAAAATGCAACTTAAATATCAAAGCAGAAGGTACAAACGAACACCATAAAATTGAAGCTATTTTCAAAGCCTTCGCCAAAGCTATTAAAATGGCAGTGAAAAGAGATGTGGAGAAAATGATTTTGCCGAGCACGAAAGGGGTTTTATAATTAGTTGATAGTTTCTGGTTTTTGGTTTATAGTAAAAACCATCAACCAACAACCAACAACCAACAACATTAAAATGAATTTAATTATCATTGATTACGGAGCAGGAAATATCAAGAGCATTCAATTTGCTTTTAAAAGATTGGGAATTGAAGCTATTTTGTCAAGCAATATCGAAGAAATAAAAGCAGCAGACAAAGTCATTTTTCCTGGAGTTGGAGAAGCTAGTTCTGCCATGAAAATGCTGATTGAAAGCGGATTGCATACTGTAATTCCGAGGTTGAAACAACCAGTTTTGGGCATTTGTTTGGGAATGCAATTGATGTGTAATTCTTCAGAAGAAGGAAACACACAAGGATTAGGAATTTTTGATGTGACCGTAAAACGATTTTCAAATGCAGTGAAAGTGCCACAAATGGGTTGGAATGTGATTAAAGAATTGAAATCACCCTTATTTTCTGGAATTAAAGAAAATGAATTTATGTATTTGGTGCACAGTTATTACGCAGCATTGTGTGAAGAAACCATTGCAAAAACCGATTACGAATTCGAATATTCATCAGCATTACAGAAAGATAATTTTTATGGAGTACAATTTCATCCAGAAAAAAGTGGCTTAGAAGGAGAGCGAATTTTGAAGAATTTTTTGGAACTTAAAACTAACAACTAAAGACTAGCAACTATTTTGAGAATCATCCCAGCCATAGACATTATTGACGGAAAATGTGTTCGTTTAACAAAAGGCGATTACAATACAAAGAAGATTTACAACGAAAATCCATTGGAAATTGCTAAAGGATTTGAAGCTGCAGGCATTCAATATTTGCATGTGGTAGATTTAGATGGCGCAAAAGCAAGTCAGATTGTGAATCATAAAGTGTTATCAGAAATTGCCACAAAAACCAATTTAAAAATTGACTTTGGAGGTGGATTAAAGTCTGATAAAGATTTGGAAATTGCGTTTAATTCTGGCGCAAATCAAATTACTGGAGGCAGTATTGCAGTTAAAAATAAGGAAGTTTTTGAACGCTGGATTGCCAAATTTGGCGCTGAGAAAATCATTTTAGGAGCAGATTTTTATCCTGATTCAACAGGAGGTAAAATTGCGACCAATGGTTGGCAAGAAGAGAGTGAATTGGCATTGATTCCTTTTATACAATCGTATCAAACCAAAGGAATTCACTATGTAATTTGCACAGATATTTCAAAAGACGGCATGTTGCAAGGACCAAGTTTTGAGATGTATAGTGAAGTTTTATCCGAAGCAAAAAATCTAAAACTCATTGCTTCAGGAGGAATTTCAACTTTTGATGAGTTGCCAAAACTAGCTGCAATTGGTTGTGAAGGAGTCATTATCGGAAAAGCGATTTATGAACATAAAATCAGTTTGAAACAATTAGAACAATTTATTAGCACCTACAAGGTTTCAAAAACCTTGTAGGTGTAACAAAAACAATATTATAAATAGATACCTACAAGGTTTTTGAAACCTTATAGGAAAAGAAAAACAATATGCTTACAAAAAGAATCATTCCATGTTTGGATATTAAAAACGGACGAACCGTAAAAGGAATCAATTTCGTCAATTTGATTGATGCAGGAGATCCTGTAGTTTTGGCGAAACAATATGCCAATTTAGGTGCTGACGAACTCGTTTTTTTAGATATCTCTGCTACGTTAGAAGGCAGAAAAACCATGATTGAAATGGTGCATCAAGTAGCAGAACAAGTAAATATTCCGTTTACTGTGGGAGGTGGAATTTCTTCCGTTGAAAACGTCAATGAATTGTTGAAATGGGGCGCAGACAAGGTTTCTATCAATTCTTCTGCTGTTAAAAGATCTGATTTAATTAGTGAATTAGCAGATAAATTTGGGAGTCAATGTGTGGTTGTTGCTATTGATGCCAAGCAAATTGAAGGAGAATGGTTTGTGCATTTGGCAGGAGGCACCATCCCAACAGAAATCAAACTTTTTGATTGGGCCCAAGAAGTTGAAAAACGTGGTGCAGGCGAAATTTTATTTACATCCATGAATCATGATGGCACTAAAAACGGATTTGCCAATGAAGCATTAGCAGCTTTGTCCAGTTTGGTAAATATCCCTATTATTGCTTCTGGTGGCGCAGGAACAATGCAACATTTTGTAGATACTTTCAAAGAGGGAAAAGCAGATGCAGCTTTGGCAGCAAGCGTTTTTCACTTTGGAGAAATTCCGATTATGGATTTAAAACAAGAATTAAAAAGGAATAATATTTCAGTAAGACTTTAATATGAAAATAGATTTTAACAAAAATAACGATGGCTTAGTCCCTGCAATTATTCAAGACGTTACTACAAAAAACGTTTTGATGCTGGGTTATATGAATGAAGAAGCCTATCAAAAAACCATTGACACAAAGTTGGTTACGTTTTTTTCACGAACAAAAAATCGTTTGTGGACAAAAGGCGAAGAAAGTGGCAATGTGCTCAATTTAGTAGCTATCAAACTGGATTGTGATCATGATACTTTATTGATTTCTGTCAATCCAACAGGACCTACTTGTCATAAAGGGACTGATACTTGTTGGGCTGAAAATAACGAACAAAACTTCGGATTTTTAACGCATTTAGAAAATACAATTACAGACAGAATTCAAAATTCAGATGCCAAAAAAAGTTATGTAGCCTCTTTGTTTGCCAAAGGAATCAATAAAATTGCGCAGAAAGTAGGAGAGGAGGCAATTGAAGTGGTGATTGAGGCAAAAGACAGTAATGACGACCTTTTTTTGAATGAAAGTGCTGATTTACTATTTCATTTTTTGATGTTATTGCAAGCAAAAGGTTTTAAATTGAATGATGTTGTGGAAGTTTTAAAGGGGAGAGAAAAGTAGATTTAAATGAAAAGTATTTTTTAAAAGCCATCAATCAGAAACCAATTAAAAAGTTATTTTTACACCTTTAAATCTACCTTTGAAAAACTTAAAATTACCCATCATTCTTGCATTTATTGCGATTTACGTTATTTGGGGTTCTACGTATTTGTTCAATAAAATCGCAGTAACAGAGCTGCCTCCATTTTTTTTAGCATCTATTCGATTTTTTGTTGCGGGAGCTTTAATGATAACTCTTGCAAAAATTTTTAAACAAGATCTGCGCATTTCTAAAAAGCAATTAATCAATGCAATGATTGCGTCGTTTTTCTTTTTGATTTACGGAAATGGCGTTTTTGTATGGGCTTTAAAATATATTGACAGTGGTTTTGGAGCGTTAATTTCTGCCTCACAACCTATATTTGTATTGCTTTTACTAAGATTGATAGATAGAAAACCAATGAAAAGAAAATCAATAATTGGTATAACTTTAGGAATGTTTGGGATGTATTTATTGGTAAGTCAGCAAGAATTAACCACTTCAGAAAACAGTTTGCTCGGAATTTTCATGATGTTAACCTGCGTTTTAAGTTGGAGTTATGGAAGTGTTTTTGTTTCAAAAGCGCAATTACCAAAAAGTTTTATGGTAAGCACAGGGTATCAAATGTTATTTGCAGGCGCAGTTTTGTGTTTTGGAAGTCTTGGTTTTCAAGAAGAATGGATTTCGCCTTTTAATTGGAGTCAAAAAGTGATAGGATCTTTAGGGTTTTTAATCATTTTTGGTGGAATTTTTGCATTTACATCATTCAATTTTCTATTAAAAAACGTTGATACAGAGAAAGTTTCTACTTCAGCATATGTAAATCCTGTAATTGCATTATTATTAGGTTGGTTTTTTCTGGATGAAAGTCTTACTAAACAATCAATTATTGCTTCAATAATTTTATTGACAGGTGTGTACTTTATCACTACTGTAAAGAAAATTTAATCACTAATTCCCAATAAGTTAAAAAATATTTTAACATATTTTTGGTTAATCAAATAAATTCGTATATTTGTTTAACCAAATTTTATCCCTATGAAACATTTGAATTTAACAGCTGCTGAACAGTCTGTATTAAACGCCGTTAGTAAAGAACCACTAACAAGCTCCGAAATCTTAAAAAAAGTTGATAATGTTCCAATGATTTTGTCATTGTATAACATTTTAGACGAATTGAAAAGTAAAGGAGTCTTAAAGAGTTTCGTAAAGCAAGATAAAAAATATCATTGCGTAATTTAAAAAATATTTAAACTTTTAAATCAACAAAAAGCATTGTTTTTATTGCAAACAATGCTTTTCTTTTTTTTGTTAAACTACATTTTTTTACCATTCACAGTTGCAATAGTGGGTTTTAACTAATTATTTAAATTACAAGAAGATTTCAATTTACTTTTACATCATAAAATATGAAATCCCATGACAACGAATAATTTTACACCAACAGAATTAGCAGTTTTAAATCTTATCAAAGAACAACCTTTAACAAGTTTTCAAATTTTAAAAAAGGTAGAATCAATTCCGATGATTCTTGTTTTATATACAATTATCGATGATTTGAAAAGTAAAGGAATCGTAAAGAGTTTTGTAGAACAAAATGTGAAATATCATTACGTAGCCTAATTTTTCTGATATCATAACATATCATCAAAATTCCCCAAATTTAGATGATATTTCTATTTATAAATGTGTTTTTAATAAAAACATAATTTATATTATGTTAAATAGAAAATGATAAGAAACTTACCTATTTCATGATTTCCTTCCAAGTGCCATTATAAGTAATGCTTGTTCTGTTACTACTATTGATAACAAAACAACACCTATTATTTGCAAATAATGTAATGAATATGTTGATGATTTTATTTTTTAATTGCACAACATAATTTATTTGATATGTAGATTTTTGTTCTTTGAACTCAAATTTTGCTGTTTTTGAAACTCCTTCAAAATTGATTCCTGCATCAGCATTATAAGCAGTTGCAATTTGCAATTCTCCATAATATGGTAATGCAATTTGCAAACTATCATTTTGTACTTTGATATAATTTTGAATATTGATCAAATTGATATTCGCCAAATTACTACCTGGTGGTAATAAATTTTCTAGTCCTTTTGTGTTTGCAAAAGCAACTGGTGTTGCTGAAGTTGCAGTAATTTCGAAGTTCTTCTCATTCACCACTCTTTTAAAATTTTCAATTTCAGAAAGGGTTCCTGTGCTTTTACAATTATAAAAAAGCATTGCAATTGCTAAAATGAAAAATAATCTGAAATTTAAAAACATATAAGATTGATTTATATAAATTTAAAATTACAAAATCTCACCAAGCTTTTTGATAAAAAAATTCTAATTTTTATAGTTTTCATAGTATTTTGAAAATGGAATTAGATAACCTCTATGAAGATGAATTTTGTATTTGTGTCAACAAACTCAATGATATGTTGGTGCTTAATACAAAAATTTCACGAAGCGTCAAACAAGAACTCTCCTTATTACAGTTTATTTTTGAGAAAACATTAGCCATCCTTTAATTGGTGACGGAAAATATGGTGATAAAAATAACGATGACATTTTTATTGAAAACTATGGTTGGTATTTCTTGTTTTTACACGCTGGAAAGTTGTCTTTTATTCATCCTTTTTAATGAAAATAAAATTTAATTAAAAGCTTTATTTACTGATGATTGGAATTCTTTATTTAAACAATTTTCTTGGAAAAATACCTTGCAATAATTTTGATTATTGCTCTATAGATTCCGCTTCAAAACCACTTAATTCTCCCTCCTCAAAATACACAGAAACCTCAATCGGATTGCAACAAACTTCACAATCTTCAATATAAGTTTGACTTGGTACGCTTTCATCTAAAATCATTGAAATTTCTTCCCAACAATATGGGCATTGAAAAAAATGTTCCATTTTTTTATTTTTTTTTGTAAAATTAATAAAAATTCAATTCTTTAATTGCTTTTTCTACTTTCGATTTGCCTAAGTATTGTTGTTCTAAATCCGATTGAAAAGGAATGGGAGTTTCCATACTACCCACTCGTTTTATAGGTGCATCCAAAAATTCAAAACAATTTTCGGTAATCAATGCTGAAATATCACTCGCAATTCCACCAAACAATGAATCTTCATGGACAATCAAAACTTTTCCTGTTTTCATGACGGATTTAAAAATCATTGCTGTATCCAAAGGTTGCAAAGTTCGTAAATCAATCACATCAGCTTCAATCTCTGGTAGATTTCTTAAGGCTTCTAAAACCCAATGCACTGCCGCTCCATAACTGATAACACTCAAATTTTTTCCTTCTTTCAACAAATTGCCTTTTCCAATTTCTACATTAAAATATCCTTCTGAAACTTCTTGATAGACAGCTCTATACAATGCTTTGTGTTCAAAAAACAACACCGGATTTGGGTCATTAATTGCACTAATTAACAATCCTTTTGCGTCTTGTGGAAAAGCTGGATACACCACTTTTAAACCAGGTGTTTTGGTAAACCAAGCTTCATTTGTTTGACTGTGAAATGGCCCTGCACTTACGCCTGCGCCACAAGGCATTCTCACAACAACATCTGCAATTTGTTGCCATCTGTAATGCGATTTTGCCAATAAATTTACAATCGGATTGAATCCAGAGCTCACAAAATCAGCAAATTGCATTTCAACAACAGCTTTCATGCCATTTACAGCCAATCCATAAGCCGCTGAAATTATGGCAGATTCACAAATTGGGGTATTTTTTACGCGTTCATTTCCAAATTCGTTGACAAATCCTTCCGTGATTTTAAATGCACCACCATACTCAGCAATATCTTGTCCCATTAATATTAATTTTTCATACTGTTGCATGGACAAACGCAGTCCATCAGAAATGGCATCAATAAAGCGAATATTCTTCTTGATTTCAGAAGGTACAATTGCATGAAATTCCTTTGATTTATAAACATCATTCAATTCATTTTCTGCATTTGGAATGATTTTTTCTTCTTCAAAAGCGATGTGTAAGTGTTCATTGATTTCTCTGGAAATAGCTTCTTTAAGTTCGATTTCCATTGCATCAGTCAAAATTTGCTCACTTTTTAAAAAAGCTTCAAAATTTGAAGCAGGGTCTTTTGCCGCCCAAAAATCCATCAACTCTTGTGGTACATATTTAGTGCCACTTGCTTCCTCATGACCACGCATTCTGAACGTTTTGAATTCCAACAAAACAGGTCTTGGATTTGTTCGCAAGCTATTGGCCAATTCTTTCACTTTTGTGAAAACATCAATAATATTATTGCCGTCAATAATATGACTCTCCATGCCATACCCAATGCCTTTGTCGGCAATATGTTCACAACTAAATTGCTCAGAAATGGGCGTTGATAAGCCATAACCATTGTTTTCAACACAAAATAATACAGGCAATTTCCAAACTGCAGCCAAGTTTAATGCTTCATGAAAATCACCTTCACTTGTGCCTCCTTCACCCGAAAAAACAGCGCAAACCTTATTATTTTTTTTCAATTTATCAGCAAGTGCAATTCCGTCAGCAATCCCCATTTGCGGGCCTAAATGAGAAATCATTCCAATAATATTGAATTCTTGAGTTCCAAAATGAAAACTTCTATCACGTCCTTTTGTGAATCCGTTCATTTTTCCTTGCCATTGAGAAAACAACCTAAAAAGTGGAATTTCTCTTGTTGTAAAAACACCTAAATTGCGATGCATTGGTAAAATATATTCATCTTTTTCAAGTGATGCAGTTACACCTACAGCAATTGCCTCTTGTCCAATTCCTGAAAACCATTTTGAAATTTTGCCTTGTCTTAGCAAAATCAGCATCTTTTCTTCGATCAAACGAGGTTTTAAAAGTAATTTATATAAATGCAATAAGGTTTCATTGTTTAGGGAAGAATTTACAGCATATTCAATTTTTGGATTCATAAAGTAACGATTCAATAGAAAACAAAACTACTCATAAAGACTATTATTGCATAAAAAAACCTTATCAATTTTAATGATAAGGTTGTTTATTATTTCAATTAAGAAATATTACATTTCTTTAAAAATTGCATGCATCATACGTTTTTTGTCATTCAAACTTTCTTCCAAAGCAATCATAGTTTCGGTTCTGTTTACACCAGGAATATCATCAATTCTATAAATTACATCTTTGGCATCATTGGTACCTTTTGCTCTCACTTTACAAAAAATATTATATTTCCCAGCGGTTACATAAGCTACTGTTACATTTGGGATTTTCTTTAAATTTTCTATTACAGCCTGTGTCATCGAAGTTTTTTCTAAAAAAACGCCAACATGAGCAATAAACGAATACCCCATTTTCTCATAATTCAACGTGAGTGTTGAACCTTGAATAATCCCTTCATCTTCCATTTTTTTAACTCGAACATGAATTGTTCCCGCAGATACCAAAAGTTGTTTTGCTATATCAGTAAAAGGTGTTCTAGCATTTTCAATTAAGATATCTAGAATTTGATGATCTATTTCATCTAAAACAAATTTTTTCATTTTTAGGTATTATTCAATTTATATCGCAAATTTATAAATTAAATTTAATATAAAACAATGAAATATGAGAAAAGTTTAATTTATTTTGATTTCGAAAACGATTTCGTTAAGTCCAAACTTGGTTTTTAGGTATTCTCCTTTCACTTTTTCTAATTGAGAAACCAATTGATTGTCAATAATTTTATCAATATATTGGTATGCAACATCTTTTTTATTCTTTTCCCTGTGAATTACGTCAAAGAATATTTTTTCATTATTTGGAATGCCAAAATATGATTCGTAAGTATCAAATTTGTCATTTTTTGCAATATGAAATAGTCCCTGTAAAAGGGCGTAAAACGTAAATTCTCTTGAAAATTCCCGGTTATAATCATTTGGAAAATGACCAGATTCAATCAAAATGGTATTGTAACCCAATTTTTGAAAATTATCTCCTGTTGCTGTAGGATAAAATTCATCAGTGTATCTTCCCACGAAATTTGGAATGATTTGTTGCAACAAATCATTCATTGCGACAATCACATTCATAGTTTGAATTCTTCCTTTTGTAATCGCTCTCGTAATTTCTTCAGATGGTGCTAAAAAAGAGATTGTTGCAGGATTTTTTGTACCCTCAACCCCAAAAATAGTTCGTTGATCATGAAGATTAAAGCAAAATTGCGGTTTGAAATCCTCTAAAATTGCTCGTAATAAATTGCTTTCAACGGCAACTCTATCAACCGCATCTCTATTCAAATCAATGTTGTTTGCGTTTACTCTTGTATAAACTTCAGCTCCATCAGGATTCAGCATTGGGATGAATAATAATGTGCAATTAACTAGGATATCTTTCAAAATTGGCTCGTTGTTATTTGAAAAAAAATTGAACAAATCGAAAAGTGCCTTAGTGCCTGTACTTTCATTTCCATGCATTTGTGACCACAACAAAATTTTTTTTACCCCAGTTCCAATTTTCAATTGCATGATTGGCTTTTGCAATTCAGAAAAACCCATCTGACGAATTTCAAAACTGTTTTTGTGCTTTTCAAAAAGCGGTTGAATATCTTTAAATGCAATCCACTTTCCAAAAAGAGTTGGTTCTTTATGTTGTTCGAAAATTGTTTTTATTGAAGTTGGTGATAAAATGCTCATTGTTGAAATTATTAGTTTCAGCAAAAATAATTGAATTTACATCAGTAAACAATTAAAATTTTACAATTGTAAATTAATAAAATGTTACAATTGTAAACGTCATTTCAGATTACAGTTGTAACTTTTGTAAACAACAAAAATTTAGAATTGTAAATTTTAAAAATAGCATATAAGATTATATTATGAAATAATTTTATTTTAAATAAATAACAGTATATCAGTATTTTGTATAATTTATATAAAGTTATTATTGATATTAAATACCTAGCAAAAAACTTTCTTTAAGTTACTATTTTGTGGTTTGATTTATTTGATTTACATTTGTAATAGATAACCTATTTACAATGCTAAACACTGACGAGTTTACAAATCGACTCAAAAAAATAATGGATTATTATGATTTATCTGCGGCTGTTTTTGCCGATAAAATAGGTGTTCAGCGTTCTAGCATCTCCCATTTATTATCTGGAAGAAACAAACCTAGTTTGGATTTTATTTTAAAAATAACTTCTATTTTTAAGGAAGTTGATTTGTATTGGTTGATCAATGGAAAAGGTTCATTTCCTCAAAAAGTAGAGAGCTCCTCCTCTACTTCTACGCCAACTTTATTTCCAAGTAATGAAGTTTTAGGAAAAAAAATTCAACGAATTGTCGTTTTTTATTCTGACGGAACATTTGATGAATATTTAAAATGATTTTATTTTACTTTTTTTTTTCAAATCACAGTAAACATACAGCCAATTTTAGTTCAACTAAGGTATTTTTTTTGTAAGTTAATTTCCTTTTTAAATTTACTAACAAATATTAAAATTGAAAACCTAGAATTTTAATTTTTTAATCTAAAAATATCGCTCTTTCAAAATATTTAAATGATGTATTTGATGTCCTGAACACAAAAATCCAATTGCTCTTACTGACATGTTTTTTTCTGAGCCTACCCCTATTCTTTTTAATGATTCTTCTGAAAAACTTTTGAAAAGCAAAATAGTTCCTTGTCTTACAATCGCCATTTCTGTTAATAAATCCGCCCAGTTTATTGTATTTGCATTCACATTTGCTACAAATAAATCTTGGTCAAAACCAGGTAAAGAAGTCTTATCATTTCTTGCAAAACACAATGCTCTATAACAAAAAACTCGCTCAGTATCAATGATGTGTTGCACCACTTCTTTCATGTTCCATTTTTCAGAAGCATACGCAAAATGTTGTTTTTCTTCTGAAATATTTTGCAAGGATTGCTGAAAATTTTCTTGGGCAATCATTAGATTTTCTACAATCGATTTTCCGTTTTTTTCAATTTGTTGAATGTAGTTTTTATAGTAAGGTGCATATTCGTTTTCTGGAATCATGATTAGAAATGTTTATGTTATAATAACGAAAATACTAATTTTTTTTTTAATAAAATAGACACTATTTTTGTAATTAAAATCTTGTAAGGTTTAAAAAACCTTATGGTTTTTATTCAAAAAAAAAAATATAAGATTGATTTTCAAACTCGCTTCACGAATCCAATTTTTAGTAACTTCCACCAACCAACATGGGGTACATTCGCCATTTGTATTTGATTTTGTTACCAAAGGATTGTATCAAAAATCAAAAAAAATAGCAATCAAAAATGATTTTTTATCAACACAAAATCTATCTAAAAAAGAAGAAAAAATCCTTTCAAAAATCTGTTATTATTTCAAAGTTGAACAAATTTTTACAAATTACACAGAGTTAGAAAATGGTTTAGATAACAATTATAAATTATTATTTATCAATATTATAGAAAATTTTATCTTTGATAAAATAATGCTAAATTCTTCAAAATCATTTTTGGTTTTTCATGGCATTTATAAACATCCGAAAGCATATCAAAAATGGAAATTAATTTGTAAAAACAAGCAAGCCACCGTAACGATTGATTTGTATTATTTCGGATTGATTTTCTTCAGAAAAGAGCAAGTTAAAGAACATTTTAAAATTCGAGTTTAACAGTTTTTTAGTATTCAATCTTTGTAACTTTACCGCTTTTAATTTTCAATAAAATCAAATGAAAATATACACGAAAACTGGTGATGAAGGGACAACAGCACTTTTTGGAGGCACAAGAGTTCAGAAAAACAATTTACGTATTGAAAGTTATGGCACTGTTGATGAACTCAATTCCTATATTGGTTTGATCAAAGACCAAGAAATCAGTGAAGAAATCAAACAATCTTTATTGAAAATTCAGCATGATTTGTTCACTTTGGGTGCTATGTTAGCTACACCTCCCGAAAAAGAAACGCTAGCAAATGGCAATGATCGACTGAATATCCCAAAAATCGATGAAGAATCCATTCTTTTTTTGGAAAATGAAATTGATAAAATGGATGCTGAATTGTCTCAAATGACACATTTTATTTTGCCTGGTGGTCACGTTGCTGTGTCATTCTGTCACGTTGCAAGATGCGTTTGCAGACGTGCAGAACGCTTATCTGTGGCTCTGAACGAAGAAGAACAGCTAAATGGCGTTATTTTAAAATATTTAAATAGACTGTCTGACTACCTTTTTGTATTGGCACGAAAGTTGTCAAAAGACTTTTTAGTGCCGGAAATCAAATGGATTCCAAAGAAAATTTAGCAAGGTTTTTTTTAATAATTATATTTCTTAAAAAGACTTGCCTAATTGAGTAAAAAAATTATTTTTGTAAAAAATTAAACAATAAGAAATGTATTGGACATTAGAATTAGCATCGTATTTAGCAGATGCCCCTTGGCCAGCAACCAAAGATGAATTGATTGACTATGCAATTAGAACTGGTGCGCCTCTTGAGGTTGTAGAAAACTTACAGGATATTGAAGATGAAGAAGAACCTTACGATTCTATCATTGAGATTTGGCCTGATTATCCTTCTGAAGAGGACTATCTTTGGAACGAGGATGAATATTAAAATATAAAACAAAGTCTCTCAAGAGGCTTTTTTTTTGTTTCATGACACACTAGAAAAACTTTTTTTTCAAGATATTTTTATCTTGATATATAACTATAAAATTTCAATTCTTTTTAATTGAACTAAAACACACACAATGAATATTCTAAACTCAGTAATAAAACTTTTTGTCGGTGACAAACAACAAAAAGATTTAAAAAGTTTACAACCCATCATAAACGCCGTTAAAAAATTTGAATCCGAAATATCCAATCTTTCAAACGATGCATTAAGAGCAAAAACTCAAGAATTTAAGGAGAAATTAAACACAGCAAACAAAGAATTCGAAGATAAAATTATTGCTTTAGAAGAAGAAGCCAAAAGCGCATCTATTGATCGACAAGAAGAAATTTATATTGAAATCGATGCTTTAAAAGACACTTCTTACAAAATTTCTGAAGAGGTTTTATTGGAAATCATGCCTGAAGCGTTTGCAGTAATTAAAGAAACTGCGATTCGTTTTGTAAATAACGAAGAAATTGAAGTAACTGCGACACCTTTTGATAGAGAATTGTCTGCCATTAGAAAACACATCACCCTTGAAAATGACAAAGCATATTGGGCTAATTCTTGGGATGCTGCTGGGAAACCAGTAACTTGGGACATGGTGCATTATGATGTGCAATTGATTGGTGGGTCTGTGTTGCATCAAGGAAAAATTGCCGAAATGATGACAGGTGAAGGAAAAACCTTGGTTTCTACCTTGCCTGTCTATCTCAATGCGCTTTCTGGAAAAGGCGTTCACGTGGTGACTGTAAACGATTATTTGGCAAAACGTGATAGCGCTTGGATGGGACCTATTTTTGAGTTTCACGGACTTTCTACTGATTGTATTGATTATCATCAACCAAATTCAGATGCACGAAGAAAAGCGTATCATGCTGATATTACTTACGGAACCAACAACGAGTTTGGTTTTGATTATTTGCGTGATAACATGGCTAGCTCTAAAGATGATTTGGTGCAAAGAGCGCCCAATTATGCCATTATTGATGAGGTAGATTCTGTGTTGATTGATGATGCAAGAACGCCATTAATCATTTCTGGTCCTGTGCCTCAAGGTGATAGACATGAGTTTAACGAATTAAAACCTTTAGTGGCTGATTTGGTGGAATTGCAACGCAAACATTTAGTAGGTGTTTTGGCAGAATCTAAAAAATTAATTTCGGAAGGAAAAGACAAAGAAGGCGGATTTTTATTATTGAGAGTTTATAGAGGTTTGCCCAAAAACAAAGCCTTGATTAAGTTTTTATCGCAAGAAGGTGTGAAACAATTGTTGCAAAAAACCGAAAATCATTACATGCAAGACAACAACAAATTGATGCCAGAAGTGGACGAAGATTTGTGGTTTGTGGTGGAAGAAAAGAACAATCAAATTGATTTGACCGATAAAGGAATTGCGCATTTATCCGAAATTACGAAAAATGACAACTTCTTTGTGTTGCCAGATATTGGTGTAAAAGTGGGCGAAATTGACCAATCAAAAGGAACTCCTGAAGAAAAAGCGTCTCAAAAAGAGGAATTATACCGCGATTTTAGCATCAAAAGCGAGCGTATTCACACCATGAATCAATTGTTAAAAGCCTACACCGTGTTTGAAAAAGACGTGGAATATGTAGTGATGGATAACAAAGTGATGATTGTTGATGAGCAAACAGGTCGTATCATGGATGGTCGTCGTTATTCAGACGGTTTGCATCAAGCGATTGAAGCCAAAGAAAATGTAAAAATCGAAGATGCTACTCAAACTTTTGCTACTGTTACGTTACAAAATTACTTTAGAATGTATCGAAAATTGGCTGGTATGACAGGAACTGCAGTGACTGAAGCTGGCGAATTTTGGGAAATTTATAAGTTGGATGTTGTTGAAATTCCGACAAACAAACCTGTAACTAGAGAAGATAAAGAAGATTTGGTTTACAAAACGTCTCGTGAAAAATACAATGCGGTTATTGATGATATCGTGAAACTGGTATCTGAAAAAAGACCGGTTTTGGTGGGAACTACTTCTGTTGAAATCTCAGAATTGTTAGGAAGAATGTTGCAAATGCGCAAAATTCCGCACAATATTTTGAATGCCAAATTGCACAAACGTGAAGCAGATATTGTTGCTGAAGCAGGAAAACCAGGCGTGGTAACCATTGCAACCAACATGGCAGGACGTGGAACAGATATCAAACTGACAGTAGACGTGAAAAAAGCGGGTGGTTTGGCTATTATTGGTACAGAACGTCATGACTCAAGACGTGTTGATAGACAGCTCAGAGGTCGTGCTGGACGTCAAGGAGATGTGGGTTCATCACAATTTTATGTGGCTTTGGACGACAACTTGATGCGTTTGTTTGGGTCTGACAGAATTGCCAAAATGATGGACAGAATGGGCTTGAAAGAAGGCGAAGTAATTCAACATTCTATGATTACCAAATCTATAGAACGTGCTCAGAAAAAAGTAGAAGAAAACAACTTTGGCATTCGTAAGCGTTTGTTAGAGTATGATGATATCATGAATGCACAACGTGAATTTGTGTACAAAAGAAGACGCAATGCTTTAGACGGAAAACGTTTGCAAGTTGACATCGCCAATATGATTTATGATACTTGTGAATCGATTGTTGCAAAAAACAAAGCGGTTAAAGACTTTCAGAATTTTGAGTTTGAATTGATTCGTTTTTCATCCATGACCTCTCCTATTTCGCAAGCTGATTTTGAAAAACTATCAGAAAAAGAAATTACTGACACGCTGTATGACATTGTAACAGCACATTACAAATCAAAAATTGAAAAAAATGCGGTGTTGGCATATCCTGTCATCAAAGGGGTGTATGAAAACGAAGGCGATCGTTATGAACGCATTGTGGTGCCTTTTACAGATGGTATCAAAGCATTGCAAGTAGTCACCAACTTAAAAGAAGCTTATGAAACGCAAGGAAAAAGCTTGATTACCGATTTTGAAAAAAACATCACGTTAGCCATTATTGATGAAAACTGGAAAGAGCATTTGCGCAAAATGGACGATTTGAAACAGTCCGTTCAAAATGCGTCGTATGAGCAAAAAGACCCGTTGTTAATCTATAAATTCGAAGCTTTTGAATTGTTTAAATTGACGGTTGATGAAATCAATAAAGAAGTATTGTCGTTCTTATTTAAAGGCGAATTGCCCAATCAAAGTGTCAACCAAATTTCGGAAGCTCGCCAAACAAAAAGAGAGCGTTTGAGCACCAGCAAAGCCGATGTTCAAAACAGTACCGAACAAGCCATTGCCAACTCAAGAAAACAACAACAAGCACCTGTTGAAACGATTGTGAGAGAGCAACCAAAAATCGGTAGAAACGAAAAAGTAACGATCAAAAATGTGATGACTGGCGAAGAAAAAGAAGTGAAATTCAAACAAGCCATTCCTTTGATAGAAAATGGTAGTTGGGTAGTGAAATAAACCTTATTTACTAAAATAAATATCCAATCCGTAAAGCAGGTAACTGTTTTGCGGATTTCTTTTTTTATAAAAAATTCATTCTTAAATCTTCACAAGCAAGACAAAGGTTTTTCGGATGATGAAGTGTTGAGTATTGGTTTTTAAAGGCTTTTTACAGGGCGTCAGTTCATGACCTTGATCAATACTCACTTTTATCAACGTGGGCGCTTTTTTTTGGGATAATGGAAATCCTGTTCGACTAAATTTTACGGATACTGAATAAGCAGCTTTGGTGGCATTTTTAAAAACATTGACAGATACTAGTGTGGGTACCAACGTGAAATGGAGCAATCCTTTTAAGTAAATATTTTTTTGATACAAGTTGTTCATTTATAAACCTTCAAATGGTTATAAAACCTTTGTAGATAGACATTGAATTATACAGTATTTACTAGTATCCTACTTATTTAAAAAATCAATAAAGCACATCGTAATTTTACGAATTCTTTTCCGTTAAGAGATTGATTTCATCATCTTACCATTTCAATTTATATAAAATTTCATCCTACTTTAACTCCATTTACAGTAAATGTTTCTAATGGATTTATAGTTAATAAGAATTCGTGGTAAATTAATTTTAACATCAATTGCACTCAATTGATTGTATCATATAAAAGTCTTTTAAAAACATAAAGCAAATATAATCAGTATGTTAATTTTGGAAAGTTATTTCCATAGCAGGCAGTTGCTAGCGCCTCAGTGCACAGTGGCAGTTGGGCACGTGGGCAACTACCTATTAATTGTATAATTAGTTTAGATAAATTGTACAACTATTGGGTACTTGACACGGTACTCGCTAGCAGTTGCCTCGGTGCGTGATGGCAGTTGCCTTGGGAAGGAGTAGCAAGTATGCAATAGCAATGCTTTTAATCTCTGATTTTTTTTGATTTATTTATTGAAAACAGTATATTTGGTTTAAAATTGAAAAAGAAAAAGATTGTTTATTTTGGAAAGTGGTATTACATTACAAAAAATAGTTCATCGAAATGAGTTTAGAATTGCAGTTTATTATTCATTTAATGATAAGATAACTGCAATTTTAAAAACTATTGATGCAAAATACAGTAAAACACATCGTTGCTGGTATGTGGATTATTCTAAATCGAATTATGATTTTATAAAAAGTCATTTTGATACTATTACTTTTATAGATAAAGACGGATTAAAAAAAACGGTATCCTCAACAAAACAACACGTTCAAACGGTGACCGATGCAAATCGTGACCTATCACCCATAGCGAAAAGCGAATTTCAGTTAGGCACACCACAAGTGGGCAACCCTGAACATAAAAAGGAAATTCCTTTTGACGAAAAAGTGAAGTTGCAATTGATGGATAATATTGGCAAATACTGGGTTTTTAAGATGCATTATCATCAAGAAATCAGTAAAAAACTATTGACAGTTAAAGGTGTTTTTTGGAATAAAAACTACCGTTGTTTTATGGTGTACAGGCATCCTTCCACCAAAAAAACGGTGGAAGCATTGTTGCAGAAATCTCCCTTTTTTGGAACGGATTATGTTACAAAAGATGCTTCTTTTAAAGGTAAAAAGGTTTTGATTAAACCTCATTTTGAAGATACAACTTGGATGGAAGTTTACGTGCCGAGCATACATGCCTTGCACGAAGTTGTTAAAAGAATGCAGTTTTCTAGATATAGTAAAACGAAAAACTGTTATTTAGTACCTGCTGCACCTATTGTTTATGAGAGTATTCAATTGCAATTTGAAGCTTTAAAAGTATTGATTGTATCTGATTTGCCACTGCCCTATCTCAACAAAAAAAACTTACCGAATCAAAAACAACAACAATTAACCAAGGCAAAAGACACGCTTTTTTCGAAATTGCAACTTCATGAAAAACCATTTATGGAACGCATGTTAAATACATTGTTGGCTATGAATTATAGTGCCTCTACTCTTGATAATTATGGCAGCTGTTTTTTAGAATATTTGCGCTATTTTGATAAAAAAAGACCAGAAGAAATTTCGAATTCAGAAATCATTCGATTTTTAGGTAGCTTAATGCAGCAAGGATTATCAGCTTCTAAAGGACATACAATGGTGAATGCTATTCAGTTTTATTATCATCAAGTTTTGGGTTTGAAAACGTACGATTTTAAATTGCCAAGACCTAAAAAAGAGAAAAAATTGCCTGCCGTTTTAACGATGGATGAATGTTTGACCATTTTTCAAGTGGTGGATAACCCAAAACATAAATTATTGTTATTGATTGGTTATGGTGCTGGATTGCGTGTAAGTGAAATTGTAACATTGCAATGGAGAGATATTTTGTTTGAAGAGTTTAAGATTCACCTGAAAAACGCAAAAGGGAAAAAGGACAGAATGGTGATGTTGCCTTTATCAATTATTGAAACCTTAAAAATGTATCGGAAAATGACTAATGGAAAGCATTATGTGTTTGAAGGTCAGTTTGCTGGTGAGCCTTACAGTGCACGAAGTGCCCAAGAAGTTTTGCGAATGGCATTGAAAAAAACAGGTTTGGAAAAAAAAGCTACCATACATACTTTGCGCCATAGTTTTGCTACGCATTTGTTAGAAAATGGCACAGATATTCGTTATATACAATCGTTTTTAGGGCATGCAAGCATTAAAACAACGATGATTTATACTCATTTAGGAAAAAGTGCTGTGAACAAAATACAGAGTCCTTTGGACAGAATGGTTGCCAACGAACGACAAAAAAAGCTAGAATAAATGGATTTTTTTAAAATAAATTGTTATTTTAGCAAAAGCAAATGGGTCTTTAAAAACATCAAAAAAGTTACATAAACCTGCGCCTATAAACTAGTTGGCAATAATGTAGGAAATGAGAAATACAATCATAATTTTAGCTTTTTTAATTACTTTACAAATGTTTGGGCAGAATATGAATTTACCAAAAGACTTAACTGAATTTCTAAAATCAA
>Ga0210020_1000022_pt1 | contig 230496 bp, 163 predicted proteins | sample CryGeymeta201514_FD_183980 | JGI IMG/M metagenome (GOLD analysis project Ga0210020, IMG submission 183980) | Groundwater microbial communities from Crystal Geyser aquifers in Utah, USA - Crystal Geyser metaG 2015-14 (SPAdes) (version 2) | ecosystem: Environmental > Aquatic > Deep subsurface >... | reverse complement strand
AAAACGATGCCCTTTGGGAGCTTGGGATAATGACATGGGAAACCTCTACATAAATTCTAGGAATTTTTACCATAACCTAGGAGGTTTCCACAATGTCACTTCAGACCTAAATTAACTTGACGGTGCCAATTTGCTCGGCAAAAATTACCCGGCATTTTCTTGTCTCAAAATATTTTCTGTAAACTTTATAAGGATAAAAAATATAAAACCGCTTTTTATCAAAGCCTTAGTATTTTTAATTAAAGTTGGCACGCAAGCTGCATATAAGTTAACGAAGATAATAATGTCTTCAAAAAAGGAGCCAGGTAGGCTCTTTCAATAACGCAGGAAGCGAAAGGAATAATACAATGGCTACAACAGGTCTATTTAACAGCGGTGCCATGCAGGCCATGAACCAGCAAAAACTTCACCAAGAGAAAGGAGCTACGGCAACAGCTCAATTATCTTCCGGAAGAGCAGCAACAACAGCGTCGGTTAAACCGTCCGACCAAGCTCTGGCCTCTCAAATGGAATCTCTTAATAAAGTGATCGCCCAAGCCGGTGTCAACGCAAAGAACATGTCTGCGGTGATTCAGGTGGCAACAGGTGCTCTTGCAAACATTCGTGATACATTATCAACGATGGATGCCTTGGCTGCTCAAGCAAACTCTGAAGACATCGGCCCAAAAGAGCGTCTTCAAATTCATAACGTTATGAGCAATTTAAGAGCGGGTGCCGAAACGATTGCAACAACAACAAACTGGAACGGTGTGAAGCTTTTAACAGGTGGTGCCGGTACAGCTACAGTTGCAGCTGCCGTCGTTATGTCCGGAACAAACGGTGTTTCTGCAACTCATGCTAACTCTTTTGCAGCCGGTGCGAACGCCGCGTCTCAAGGGTTCATCAGCGGTGTTGCCAGTGCTGCCAGCGTTAGCAACAACGGAACAAACGCTTTTGATTTTAGTGTTACTGTTGGCGATCAAACATTTAAAGCAATCTCTGTGACGCCAACGGCAGACGGCGTGTTAAAACTTGTCAGCACAACAAACTCTGACAATATTTTGGCAATGACCTTTGCAGCAGACGTTACCGATATCGATACAACTGCTGAATTAGCTCAACTTCAAACAGCCTTCACAGAAGCCTTGAAGCTACAAGGCGGTGTTCAACCTGCTCAGTTCACGTCCCTTGCAACAGCTGCTAACGGCGGCTTTACCTCTGCAAGCGTCTCAACAACAACAGAAGCCGGAACTTATGCGATTACTTATGCGGCAAACTCGAATACTCTTGAAATTCAAGATTCCGCCGGACGTGTATTCTCGGAAACGGTAACAGCACCCGGTGTGGCGCAAACTGTTAACTTTGATAACGGTTTCTCTGTTGTTCTTGGTGCCGGTTTTGCTCTTGCAACACCTATCACACAGATCATTGTTGATGTTGCACAAGGTTCTGCGGTTACGTTGACCTCTCAAACAGGGTCTTTATCCTCGGACACAACAACAGCGACCTTCTCAGGGGCAACAATGGCTTTGCTTGGATCTGCCGGTTTGAAGCTTGATGCTATTAGCTTGGCCACAAAAGCTGATGCGGCTCTTGCGTCAACAGCGATTAAAGATGCTATGTCTTCAATTAATACCTTGTACGCTCAGTTAGGTGCGCAACAAGCTAACCTTGAAGCGATTCAAGGCAACTTGTCAACAACAACTGAAAACTTGAACGCTGCGGCCTCTAACTACCGTGATGCTGATATTGCAAAAGCGATTACCGACCAAAAGCTTGCTGAGGTTATGTCTGAAATTGCAAATATTGCTCAAGGTAAGGCTTTACAACAAAGCGCCCAACTTTTGAAATTGGCTCAACAAGCTTAAGGTTTGTAGGTCCCAATTTCCATAACGGTAAAAAGCGGCGCTGACTCTAAAAGGGGTTGGCGCCCTTACCGGATAAAAGAAGAAAGTTTCCAAAGCCCCTTTTTAGGGATGTAAGAAAAAACAAGAATAGAAAAAAGATATATACCCCATAAAGGCATATCAAAGTAAAAGCTTAGGGAGTTTAAAAATGACACATATTATAACTGCATCTCCTAGTATTATACAGGGACCGGAACATCCGAGTTCTAGGAAAATGCCGGCTAAAGCGGATCCTACGTTGAACCTGATAAAGACGTCGGTAGATAAAACAATTTTCACTGCAGAATCTCAAGGGAGCCCCATGCGACACCCCGAACTTCCCGGTTCTCATGTACACAGAGCTCCGGACGGTCGCACTGTTTTGGTAAGCCTTAATGAAACAGGTGTTGAAACACGGAATAAATTACCCCTTGATCAATCCGAAAGGATGCAAGAAAGTGTAGAAAACTTAACACGGCAGAACGTAAAAAACCCTTATATTAAAACACTTTAAAGACTTTTAAAGACTTTTGAACGTTTGGAAAAATACGGCAAAAAGCCCCTTTAAAAAAGAGGACTATCCTTATGGTACACACGGCTGAAGCAACTGTTAGTAACATCATGCGAGATGAGAAAACCGGCGCCGTAAAAGCGGGTCTATCTGTCGCGGGTTTTGATACGGGAAAAATTATTGAAGCCGTGCAAAAAGGCGTTGAAGCGAGTCTTGTTAAGCCCCAAGATCATTTAGAAGTGATGAACAAACGACACGAAGCCGTCTCTGAAATAGAGCTCACTTTAAATAAATATCTTGAGACCCTAAAAGATTTACGGGGTAGTTCTACTATTGCAGGAGAAAGCGGTGTTTTTGGTTTTACCACCCCCGGCTATAGTTTTATTAACGGAAGCGCAGGATCCGAGTATTTCACGGTTATGCTCAATTCCGGCGTTGACCCGACGCAAGTCGGTATTAGTATTACAAAAGCAGCTGAAAGAGATGCCGTCAAAGCAGCAACCCTTGCCCCTGATAAAAGCACAACGGCTCTCGGTATTGACGCAACCTTAACTTTTCCCCATATCGACGGAGTTAGCCCCGACATTGTCTTTACCGTTGACAATACGATGACGGCTCAAGATATAGAAAACCTTGTGGATGCTCAAAGCAATGCCACAGGTGTTAAGGCAGCTTTAATTCCCAGCGGAGCCGGGTATAAACTCTCTTTTGATGCCAAAGCCTTTTCAACACCCGTTACCTTTGTCAAAAACGTTACCGGAGGGGATGCAACCCTTCTCCCCGACACCTCAACAGCCCTTGTAACCGACCTGCAAGCGGATATTATTTTTCGCGGAGAACCCAGCAAACATGATACAAACACAATTATTTTGCCGGATATGACCTTAACGGTTCTTCAACAAACCCAGCCCACAGGGGATCCGACCCAAACCGTTAATGTTAGTATTGCTCACTCCCCCCTTGATATTACGGAAAAAATGAGTGCTTGGGTTGACAGTCATAACGAGGTTTTGAATACCATTGAAAAATACACCTCCCTTGATCTTGATTCTTATGATATCTCGGAAAAGGATAAAGAAAAAATTCAGGTTGCCCTCCTTGCTTCTAACTCGGCTGTGCAAGATATCGAACGTTTTCTAAATAATTCGGTGGCAAAAACCGTTGCCGGGACAAAAGCTTCTGACTTTGGACTAAACGTTGAAAAAAATCGCCTGTCCTTAGACGTGAAAAAATTGAGCGAAGCTCTATCTGCCGACTTTAGCTCCGTTAATAATTTCTTCGCATATAACGAGACCTCAACCAACCCTAAGATTTCAACCACGGCTCATCCCGCAACCCTTCCGAGCGAACTTACAAGTAATGCCGTGACAATCACCATTTCCAAAGACGGTGGCGGTGTTTTAAGCGCAACTTTTGATTATGCAGGAAGCACAGGCGCTATTGCTGCCTTAAATATCGTTGAAGAAAACGGGTATATCACCCTGGAAGGAGATCCCGACTCTCTCTATGCAGACTTCAAAATTTTCTACGATACTACCCTTGCCAACGGTGAAAGCGTGAACACCACCATGACCTTAAGCCAAGGCATTGCCGATGAAGGCGTGGGTTTTGTTAAACGCACGACAGGTACGGGAGGCATCCTTGAAAAAGAGCACGAGAGCTTTACAAAGAAAATTCAAGATCAAGAAGCAAGGATTGAACGCCTTAAGGAAGCCGGTGCCAAAAAACTAGCCGCCCTCGAACGCAGGTTAACGGCAGCCCTGCAGATGATTCAAGCTATTCTGGCCGTTGGAAATCAAGTCAAAGCCTTTGAACAACAACAATATGCCGCCGCTGCATAAACACAAGGTTAAAAGGATCCGTGACATGAGTATAAATCTTTATAACAAAGCCTATTCTTCCATGAAAGAGTCCCTTCCCCAATTCAAAAACCCGGAGGAAGCTCTCTCTTTTTATCTTGAAGGCGCCGCCAAATATCTTGCAAAGGCGGAAAAGGCAGCCCAAGAGAATCGCATTGAAGATCGCTCCAATCTAAGCGATAAAGCCCTGCTCATTTTTAGCGGTATCCTCAGTCATCTTGAGCAATCCTCTCCTCAAGAAAAGAAAGATCTAAAACCCCTCATCGAGTATTGTTACGCCATGAACGAGCTTATTCTACGTATGAACATAAAAAACAGCGTTGAAATGGCCGCTTCGCTTGCGAGCGAAGTCAAGCGCATGTCGGAGCATTGGAAAGTAAGGTCTGAAGAGCTTTTTGCAGAAATGCAACGTAAAAAAGCATCGGAACGCCCTCAAAAAAAAACAATAAGTAACGCTCATTCCGTTGGGGCTTCCCCTATGACGCCTGTTAACGAGATAGCGCCCCCCCTTTCTTATCCCAAGGCCTCTCATTTTTCCACAGCTGATTTCTCTGCCTAGGGACGGCGGCTTAGTAAAAAAGAAGAGGGCTTTTTAGAGGATTCTTCTTTAGCTTTCTCTTAGAAAAATCATATCTAAAACTTTTATCAACAAAGACCTCTTAGAATCTTTAAATATGCTAATACAATATAAATTTGACAAACAGCTATTTATTGTTATATAAGAACTAGAGATTTTTTGATATATAGGTTTATGAAATTGCGTTTTTTATTCCTTTTTTTAGTTATTATTAACTCACCTCTTTCTGCTTCACTTTATGAATCCTGTGACTTCTCCGAGCTCTCTTCGCGAAGTACAAGGCCTCTGAATCCTAAAACGCTAGAGGCAGCTCTTAGGGATTTTCAAGAAATATGCTTGAATAAATCCTATATCCTTCCTGAAAGTTATACCCTTAAAAATCCGGACATGTTTTTAAAACTTGAAAGTTGTACGCCCTCTTATGACGGAAAACATATACTTTCTAATATGGTGCGACGAGATACCTACTTGTCTGTCATAATGCCCGTCATGCAAGAAAAATTATGCATTCGCCAAAAAGTTGGCGAAATTCTTCTTATGGAATTTCCTCAGCAAGAATCCAAAAAATTCTCCCTCCACTTTATTACCGTTTTCGACGACTATCAAAGCAAAGGCCTAGGCGGAACCGCTCTTGATCTTACAATTCTGCTCACCCAATTCCTTTCACAGCAGAGCTCTTTTTACGATCGTCTTAGCCTCCAATGCGCCGATTATGACGGAGATACATACCTTGGAAATGTGCCCTATCGCCTTTCCTATTATTTGAATCACGGTTTTCTCATTGATCCTGAAACCGTCTTTTATATGCGCCACCTTGACCCCTCTTATTTCATCAGAAGCATCGATGCCGATAATTTTGATTCCTTTCTCAGCAGCTATTCGGACGGTAGCTATGAAACCGTAAGCTTTCCTTTAAATAGCTTTAGGAGCACGGGGCCCGCAATCTTATCTATCCTAAAACTAAGATACCCTCTTCAAACGAACGGTTTAGATGAACGTTGCTTACAAATGGCCGAGGACAGTAGCTCGGATGCCGCTAAACGTATTTTGGATCGACTTTTTTATGACCCCGGCTTAAGCGATGAGTTTTACGAAGGGCAAATTGAGGGAAAAATTTACATGATGGATCTCGAAGTTAAAAACTGGGAATATAATTTATTCGCCAGGCAAAATTATAAAGCAAAGCGAGAGAGCTCTTTTAAAGTTTACTCTTATGACCATGACGAACTTAATTTTCTTTTAAGAGAAATCGCAGAAATTCATGAAGTTATATCCCAAACCATAGAGCAGACAAGAGAAAAAGTAAGGAGCAAGACCCGGACTTTAAGCCTTTCCATGAAATCGAGCAAGAAACATAAAACTAAAAGAGCCCCAATACTTCCTGTATCGGCACGACACGATTTTCCATCAGATAGACAAACTCAGCAGGATTTTTAACATTCCTGACTCTCTTAGTAAATTATAAACCCATCCTTATTTACGGATATAAACCTTAACAAATGAAACAAAACCATAGGACACCCTCCCCATGAAAAAGACCTTTATAAAATCCCTAGCTACTTCCTTATTCCTTTTAACGCCTGTGCTTGCCTCCGATACTGAAGCTGAACAACCGGTTCCTAAACGCGTTACCTTTGATACCCCAACGGACAGCACAACAAAGCTAACAACAGAGCAAATAGCCCTTTATGAAAAAGTAGTGAAAGGGACACACACACTTGAAGAAGGGGAACGTTTTCTTAAACTGACAAAAAAATTGCAAGCTCGGGGTGAAGATACCCTTTTTCCCAAGGCCCAAACAGGGACTCAAAAAAACAAATTTTGGCGGTAAAAAAAGAGGATTATTACCCTTTGTTAAAAAGCTATAAAAATACCCCGCATACAATACACTTTAATTAAAGGCTTAAATCCCATAAAGGTAGGTATCTACCGATAGGAATTTAGGGAAACCCCTCAAAGTCTTTTTGGGCTGCCTTTTTTCGGATGTTCCGGGTCTTGAGGTGAATACCACGATTCCCGGCTACATATTTGTACAGTGTTGGCTGAGAAATACCGAGCATGTCACATATTTGCTTGATAGACTGTTTTTACCCCTGATACAAATCCACAGCAAGCTGTTGCGTTTCAGGCTTAAGCTTTAGAGACCTCCCGCCTTGACGCCCCCCCTTGGGCCGGTAGCCTCTACACCGTCGCAACTTCTTGCGCTTATTAACTTTCTTTCAAACTCTGACAATGCGCCAAAAATATGAAAGACTAATTTTCCTTAATTCTATCCCTATTAACAAGGGATTTTTTTTGTTGAAAGACTATATAACATTGACAGTGCAGTGATTTAATTTAACAAAAATTATTAGCGCGTGTTGCATAAAAAATAAAAATTAAAAGGTTCAAATGTCACAAAAAATATTAGTTAGCGTATTGACGTTATCCACGGTAATGGTCGTAAATGCTTGGGGTTCCTTAAACGACGATGCATCTGCCGCAGATGAAAAAGAAAACCTCAAAAGGAAAATTGACCCCCTTTTGCCCGATCCTTTAATGCCGAAGAAAAAAAAGAGTCGGAACTTAGAAACACAGATAAACCCATCGGATGTTCTTTTGGAGAAAGAGGAAGAGTGTAACGAGGCAAATAAAGCATACGACCTTGCGATTAAGCACACTAAGAGCATGGAAGTGGATGGAAATCCGGAAGAAGCTCTTATTTGCTTCAAAACGGCTGCTGAGAAAGGTCACCCAAAGGCACAGTATAACCTTGGATATGCTTACGTTAAGGGTATAGGTGTGGAGAAAAATCTAAAGGAAGCTTTTAGTTGGTTTACAAAAGCTGCTCTGCAAGATGATCCGAAAGCGCAGTATTACCTTGGTTTTTTGCACGAAAATGGCATGGGCATAGCTAAGGATCTAAAATTAGCTCTTGCTTGGTATGAAAAGGCTGCTGAGCAGAACTTAAAAGAGGCACAGTACAAGCTTGGGCTTTTATACGGAGAGGGTTTGGGTGTGGATAAGAATCCGGAGGAATCCGCGACTTGGTTTACAAAAGCTGCTCTGCAAGGTCTGAAGGAGGCGCAGTTTAAACTTGCTCTTTTATACGGATATGGCACGGGCGTAGATAAAAATCCACAGGAAGCTTTTGCTTGGTTCAAAAAAGCTGCTGAGCAAGGCCTAAAGGGAGCACAGTATAACCTTGGAATTTTGTACAAAAATGGCTTAGGTGTGGATAAAAATCCACAGGAAGCTATGAATTGGCTTAGAAAGGCGGCCGAGCAAGGTCATATAATGGCACAGTTTAATCTTGGAAGTGCGTACGCTACGGGTATGGGGGGTGATAAAAATCCACAGGAGGCTGCCGTTTGGTATAAAAAAGCCGCTGAGCAAGGTCTAAAGGAGGCGCAGTATAATCTCGGACTTTTGTACAGAGAGGGCTTAGGCGTAGATAAAAATCCGGAGGAAGAGCTAACTTGGTTTACAAAAGCCGCTGAGCAAGGTTCCGAAAAAGCGCAATATTACCTTGGGCTTTTGCACAGGGGAGCCGTATAGATAAAGGATCCGTGTGTCTGTACGTAGACCCTATTTTGAGAATGTTTATAAACTGTGTCAGTTGAATTTATTTGGGGTCTAGACCCCGATTTATTATTTCTTATCGGAAAAAAGAAGCCCGGAGAGGTAGGGTCCGATACGGATTTTCCGTCATCCGGGCAAGTTGGGTAAAACACAGTAACGAGGTTACAAGTCGACTGTGTTTTGTTTTTGCATCCCGGAAAACAGGAATAAACCGAGATGCAAAACTTTGAGCGAACTTTTCCTTCAAATCTCTATCTATAGGTAGCACATGAATTTTCATATTGCAATATTTTATTTAAAAAAAGACATATTTCTTTAGAATGAAAAAAAAATACCAATGTGGTATACCTAAGAATAGATAATCGTGATCCGAAGGTATGGTGTGTCTGATAAGTTAGGCGAACGTCTGAAAAGTTTAATTCAAAAAACGGGTTTGAGCCAAATTCAATTTGCTCAAAAGCATGGTATTGCCCAAAGCTCCTTGAGCCTTTGGATTACAGGTAAGCGCATTCCCTCTTATACAAAAGTAATGGAAGTCTCTCATGCTCTAAAGCATGAAGGTATTCCCTTTTCAACCGATTGGGCATTCAAAAGTACATCTTTTAATTTGTCGGAAAATAATTCTTTAGACGTTATAAATGAAATTTCACTCCTAAAGCATTTATACGAGACTTTCTCAGTTCTTTTAATTAGTGACACCTCTATGGAGCCTAGATTTTTTATAGGAGAATACGTAGGAGGAGTGCTGAATCAAGAGCCTGAAATGTCTGAAAATCTTGTCTGTCTTGTGGAAACAATAGATGGTTTTAGGGGGATTAGATCACTATCCTATGACAATATTAATAAAACCTACAATGCCCGCCCCTTAAATAATACCTTTAACGAAATAAACTTTCCGAAAGAACATTTACAAGGATGCTATAAGGTTTTCTGGCATCGGATTATTTGAAAGCAGAATAGAATATTTACCTAAGACTTCCAATAACGCCGAAATCATATCATTAATCTCTTTTTTAGTGTGTTTTGCCGTCACCATCAAACGAAACCTTTCAGTCCCTTTAGGGACAGAGGGGTAATTAACAGCCTGCAAATACAATCCCTTGCTTTTAAGAAGTTCTCGGCTTATCTTTTTAGCTAAGTTCCCGTCTCCTATAATTATGGGGATAATGTGGGTTTCATTTTTAAGAAAAGGTATCCCCCTTTTCTCAAATTCCTCCTTAATATATAGAACATTACTTTTAAGTTTTTTTCTTTCAACATCCGAATATCTAAGATGCTTTACACTAGATAAGAGTCCTCCCACAAGCATAGAAGGAAGGGAGGTTGTAAAAATAAAGGCCGGTGCCGAACTCCTGATACAATCGACAAGATATTTCTCACCTGCAATATATCCTCCGATTAGCCCGTAGCCTTTCGAAAATCCTCCTTGAATTATATCGATTCTTTCACTTTGTTTTAACAAAGAAGACATTCCCGATCCTTGCTCCCCATACATACCCACCGCATGAATTTCATCTACATAAGTCATGGCATTATACTTTTCAGCCAAATTGCATATTTCTTTAATTGGGGAAATATCACCATCCATTGAATAGATAGATTCAAAAACAATTAGCTTTGGTTGTGATACAGGTAGTTTCTTGAGGTGAAATTCTAAATCAGCCGGATCATTATGCTTAAAAATAACCTTATTTGATTTAGAAGAGACTATACCGTCAATAATGGATGCATGATTGTTTTCATCAGAAAAAAATATTATTTCCGGAATTATTTTAGATATTGTCGACAGCGTCGCAACGTTAGCAACATAAGCTGAAGTAAAAAGTAAGCCTGACTGCTTTGAATGCAAGTCCGCCATTTGTTGCTCAAGTGCAAAATGGTGAGGAGTCGTTCCGGATAAATTTCTTGAACCGCTAGAACCGCCGCCTTCTTGGATTAAGATATTTTGCATTGAAGAAACCACATCCTTATTTTCTCCCATACATAAGCTGTCGTTAGAACTCCAAATAACGATATCCTTTAGTTTCCCGTCCACGGTAACCGTAGCATTGGGGAACTGCCTACATTCTCTATGAATTTGAGTAAAATCACGGTATCTATTTTCACTTTTAATTGAATTAATATGTTCTTGAAATATTTTTCCATAATTCATTGGGGTCACTCTTCACATAAAAGTATTTTATATTATTTATTAATTCCTTAAAAAAATCACGGTTCTGGCAAATATATTCTTCTAAGTCATCATCTAATAGATGAATAGAAAACATACAAATAATTTTATAACCGTTAGTTTCATATATAGTAGTGAATCCCCTATTCACCCTATTATGATGACATCTTGCCTCATATACAATTTTCTCCGTCCGAGTACACGATAAATGATCCCATAAAAAAAATTCAGTTTTTGCTTTTAGAGCGAAATTTAAAATATGATCCGATTGGCTGAATGAATTCTTTTTATATATTGTTTCCCATTTTTTAGACGAGAATTTGGCGCTTATCGGAATCTCTTTTTTAAAGACGAATAACTCTAATAATTTAACAACATCCTTACGCATATTAACAACAACCTGTTTTATTTTCCTGATCACAAGTAACTATTTAAAGTACGTTATCTTATAGAAAACAATCAATATTCTTTTTTTGCACATCATTCATGCGCTACGCTCACACCGCTTGCACACGCACTTTTCTTGGCGGTATAGATTGCAATAGCGACCCCGGATAAGGCGACGGCAAAAAAAGAACATAAAAGATATATGTCGGAAAATGAATTAAGGTACTCTATATCGCTACTATTTTTTTTATAAGGAATGCTCCTTGAGATATATGTAGCAACCCATTGTCCTATACCTACGGACAAACACCAAACTCCCATCAAACGCCCTTTTTCTCTTTCAATATCAATTGTAGATATGCTCGAGAGACCTATGGGAACAATCAATAATTCGCCTATAACAATTAATGAAAAAATTAAGGCCATAAAAAGAGAAGGTATCTCCTTAAGGGGGAAAAATGCCGGAGAATATGAAATTGTAAAGAAAGCTAAGCCTATTAATAAAAAGCCCAAACTGAATTTTATATATTCTGAATCGCTCTTTAATAAAAAATGATACCACAAATAAGTGAAAACACTTCCTACTGCCAAATTAACCGCGGGATCAATTGCTTGAAAAAAAGTAAGAGGAATTTCGAAGGGCGGTATTGTTAATCCTAAACGGATTGTTTTATTAACAAAACTATTGATAAATATCACAAAGGAGCTTGGCCCTTGTTCATATAAGGCAAAAAAACCAATTTGCAAAAGCATTAAATAAATTACTTTTCTAATTCCGTCTCTTTGGGTTTTATTATTTAAATAAAGACGGAACAACCAATAAGAAACAAAAATTGCTATTGCTAATATAATGTAATCTATGAAAAAATTAAATTTCACAAGAAAACTAAGAAAAATAGAAATAAATAAAAACAATAATATTGCAGTGGTTTTTTTATTTGTTTTTTGCAGATTATTTCTTTCTTCTGATATGGAAGGACTAAACATATAAAGAAAAATATATGATAAAAGAGCTGCTATTGCTGTCATCAAAAAGCTATAATGCCACCCAATCTTTTCACCCAGATAGCCGCATATAAGTGCTGACAAGAGAGCACCAACATTAATAGAGACGTATAAAAAGGTGAATCCTGAAGATTTTCCTGTAGAGTTGTTAACATATAAATTTCCCAGCATAATAGGAATGGTTGTTCTCAAAGTTCCTCCCCCTAGAATGATAGCCCCCACACCTAGATATAAAGAGAAATCAAAAGGTAAACAAATAATCATAGAGCCGAAAAATAGAAATAAACTGCCCAGTATAGATAAAAAAATTAAGCTACAGAGCTTATCATATATCCAACCGATAAAAATTGGGGCGCAATTCGTTAACGCCATTAATGCCCCATAAGCGACATATGATTCTGACTCCGGAAAATTAAGATGCTGAATCAAGTAAAGAACAAGAGTAAATCTCACGCCATGGAACGCAAATTTTTCACAGGCCGTTATGAGACATAAAATTTTTAAATTTTTATTTAGAATATTTTCCATTACTAGTTCCTGCTTCTTCTAAAATAAAATCTATAAAAACTTTTACCATGGGCAATTCATAAATTTCCTTCATGTATACTATATATAAATTGATTGTCGGCCCATATATATCAGGTAAAACATTTACTAAATCACAATCGCTAAGTAAGGGTGATTCTTCAGAAAAACTTATTATTCCGATATCGCTTTTGGCAGCATCAACTAAAGACCTCATTGTATTGATAGTTAGATAAGGTTTCCTCATTTCCCCTTTTCTCCCTATTTTTAGGTGCCAATCCATGTTTTCCTCAGGAAAAGTACTGTCTTCTCCGAATGATATAAGGTTATGGTTATCTAAATCATTTACAGTCCGAGGAAAGCCGTTCTTTTCGATATAGCGAGGGCTGGCATAGAGCTTTCTTTGAAAACTCATCAATTTTTGCTTCTTTACAAACGAAGAGTCCACAACATGTGTGGTAATACCGATATCACAACCGTCTCTAACTAAATCCAAAGGCGTATTCTGAGCTTTTATGTTTAATGAGATCAAAGGATATTGTTTGATAAATTTAGGGATTCTTGTCCCGAGCCACGTATCAATAAATCCAAAATCAGATGAGATCCTTAGGACTCCCTTATAAATTTCTTCATTTGATTGTAGATTCGTACAGATATAGGAAAGTTTCGTATTAACCTTCTCTAAATCCGGAAAAAGCTTTTGTCCTTGATATGTAAGCTCTACACCTCTTTGATGCCTAACAAAGAGTTTTACTCCAAGCTCATTTTCTAAGCTGCTAATCTGTTTGCTTAAAGCAGACGGGGTAATATTTAATAGTCCGGCAGCTTGCGTTATATTCCTTTCTCTCGCGACTAAATAAAATAACTTTAATTTTTCCCAATTCATTGATGAATCCTGTTTTCCACATATATTTCATACTCTTATCACAAAGTCTGTCTAACTTCACCGTTTAAGAAAAAAAATCAGCATATCCTGTATAAATTTCTCAATCAAGCGGCGTGTACAGGGAAAATTCCGGAGATTTGCCAAGATACTTTATTAAAGACCTTGTCTAAGTTGGCCTTCAATGTTGAACGCACCAAGGTCTAAAAATAAATAAAAAAATGCATAAATTAATCAATATTTAACGACTATAAAATAAAATTAAAAATAAAGTATTTAAAAATCAGGTGTTTAAAATGTATTTATTATTAATATTTCTCCTTATTTACGCTTTCCCGTCACAAGCAAAAATAACAGAAGAAACGCCGAGTCTTGCTAAATCTTGTCCATTTGGTGATTCTGTCCGCGAGATAAGCAGCCTCGTTACGGCGACGGCCGCCCGCACCCCCCATAGAAATCGCTCTTCATTGGACGATACATATATTTATGATCCGAGTTTTAAAAAGAAAAATAGAGACTGGTTTGTCGGCACAGGAAGCATAGAAAGAGCTAAAGCGTTAAAGGGATTAGAAAGTAAACAAGTAGGGCTCGGAAAGGGAAAAGCGTCCTTAAAAGAATTCTACTCAAGTTCATTTGGTGACATTGAACTAACGGCCAAAACAGGAGATACATTCAATAACGGCAAGCGGTATACTCGAATATATTGTGAATATAATATTCCCCTAAGCGGAAAGTTCTATGGAGGCTTTGAGCACGACACTAAGAACTATGTCATTCAAGTATCGGCTCTTTTTGACTAGGGTAATTGAAAAAAACTTGTTTTTTCAACGAGCTCACCTTCCTTTAAAGGGCCGTTTTCTCTTGAATCTTTGACTTCTCTTTTTAACACAAGGTTTTCTTGCTGTTTCTTCATCTGCAAGTTTCTCTAAATGCCTCACAAGGGGGGATGAAGAGCTTGTTTGAAAAAAAGGAACATTTCCCCTATAAAAAACAGCTAAACTCTCCTCCAAGTCCTTTTCCTCCAACTCCTCTTGTGTCGTTTGTTCAAAGGAAGGGGAACTAAGTTCAGGAGAGGCTCCAATAGCCGGAAAAGATGCAATAGGTTGTGCACGCAACGCGTTCGCTCTCTGAAAATCCTCTTGAGTATATACCCAGACCGATGAGGAATATAAGGGACAATAAGAAACAGGCGAAATTTGAGGAGGCGATTGAGCAAAGAAACGAGCGACCTCATCAGGATCATTAAAATCATAAAAACCGGTGTGTGATCCATAGACTTCATTAGCGACACCTAATGCGGTATAAAGGCTTAAAATTCTTACTAAATTGGATACGCTCATTTTTTACTCATACGCTTGTTTTTAAGATTATCCCTTGGCCTCGGATCCTGCCGGATCTTTAAATGCCGAAGCGATCTTTTCCAAGCCTGTTCCGGCAAGGGCTGTTTGAGCCTCTTTCTCTAAGGCTGAGTCATATGCAACGGTGTCCCGAATTGCAAGTAACTGCTCTACCGTATATTGTCTTATTTTCCTCTTAGAATTACTACCGGAGGGCAAATTAAATTTACGATCTTCAAAACCTTCCCGAGCCCGACGGGCATACCCCTCAGGATCGCTCTTATACTCATCATGAGTATAACTGGCCACAGAGACTGTGGAAGAAGCCGTCATCATCATCCCCAAAAACCCTAAAACTTTTATAGTTGTCGTCATCTGTTTTTACTCCTTTATGTTACTTTTTTGAGGTTAAATAATCTTTTAAATAATGTCCCGTATAACTTTTCTTAACGGTTACAATTTTCTCGGGAGGACCTTCGGCGATAACTTGACCACCGCCTGTTCCCCCTTCAGGGCCGATGTCAATGATCCAATCCGCTGTTTTAATCACTTCAAGGTTGTGTTCAATAACAATAATAGTATTGCCTTGATCAACTAAAGTATGCAAGACCTCAAGGAGCTTTTTTACATCCTCAAAATGAAGGCCGGTTGTCGGTTCGTCAAGAATATAAAGGGTTTTCCCTGTGGCACGCTTTGCCAGTTCTTTGGAAAGTTTAACCCGTTGGGCTTCGCCTCCGGAGAGGGTTGTTGCTTGTTGCCCGATGTGGATATAACCGAGACCCACACGTCCGAGGGTAACGAGCTTATCTCTTACGCTAGGAATAGCATGGAAAAAATCAATCCCCTCCTCCACGGTCATGTCTAAAATATCTGCAATAGATTTTTCCTTAAACGTCACTTCCAAGGTTTCGCGATTATAGCGCTTGCCGTGACATTGGTCACATTGAACATAAACATCGGGTAAAAAGTGCATTTCAATTTTAAGGACACCGTCCCCCTTACACGCTTCACAGCGTCCGCCTTTCACGTTAAAGGAAAACCGTCCCGCAGTATATCCTCGTGCCTTGGATTCCGGCAGAGCTGCAAACCATTCTCGAACGGGAGTAAAAGCCCCCGTATAGGTTGCAGGATTAGAGCGTGGTGTGCGGCCGATGGGGGATTGGTCAATATCGATGATCTTGTCAATATGTTCGAGACCTTCGACAGCATCATGCTCTCCGGCTTGCTCCCGCCCCCCGTGCAATTGACGATTAAGTTCTTTGTATAGGGTTTCAATAACAAGAGAGGATTTTCCACCGCCTGAAACCCCCGTTACCGCAATGAATTTTCCTAGGGGAAATTCAACGGACACGTTACGCAAATTGTTAGCCCGAGCGCCCTTGACCTTGATAAATTTTCCTTTATGGCCTTCTCGTCTTGTTGCGGGAAGCTCTATAAAGGCCTCCCCTCGCAAATACTTTCCCGTCAGACTTTTGGGGTGATTTTGTACCTCATGAGGCAGGCCTTGTGCCACAATTTCACCCCCGTGAATACCCGCAAGAGGCCCCATATCAATCAGGTAGTCGGCTGCTCGAATGGTGTCTTCGTCATGTTCTACGACAATGACCGTGTTATCTAAATCTCGCAACCGGCGCAACGTCTCTAAAAGTCGATCATTATCTCTCTGGTGAAGGCCGATGGAAGGCTCATCCAACACATATAATACACCTGTCAAACCCGAACCGATCTGAGAGGCCAAGCGAATGCGCTGACTCTCTCCGCCGCTTAAGGTTCCCGACGAGCGAGAAAGGGTCAAATAGCCCAACCCAACGCTTAACAAAAAACCGAGACGCTCTTTGATTTCCTTTAAAATTCTATAGGAAATTTCTTGATGTTGTCGGGAAATATGCCGATCTAAGGTATCAAACCAAGCAACAGAATCCTCTACAGAGAACTGAGTGACCTGAGAGATCGTATGCTCGTGGATTTTCACACAGAGGGCTTCAGGCTTTAAGCGATTTCCTTTACAGGCTTCACATACATGCTCGCGCTGATATTTCGACATATCGTCACGGCGTTTTGAGCTGTCTGTTTCCCGCCAACGGCGCTCAAGACTCGGCAGAATCCCTTCAAAGACCTTTTCACTTTTATAAGTATGAGCCTTGTCCTTAACAGTCGTGGGAATTTTTTCTTTCCCCGATCCCGTTAAAAGCATCTGTTGCGTTCGAGGAGCCAACTGTGCAAAAGGAAGGGCTGCATCATCTTTACAAAAATCGATGACAGCCTTCATGATTTGTTGATAATAAAACGTAAAAGAACTGTCCCACGGCGCAACCGCTCCCTCGAAAATAGATTTACTTTTATCGGGAATAACCAAATCTTCATCAAAGGTAATACGGACGCCCAAACCGTCACAGGAAGGACAGGCTCCAAAGGGACTATTAAAAGAAAAGAGCCTCGGTTCAATTTCATCCAAGGTAAAATCAGACACCGGACACGAAAATTTTTCCGAGAACGTCAAGCGCTCCCCCGATGCCGTATCTTCAGCATAGAGTAATCCGTTGGACAATTTCAACGCAGTTTCAACGCTGTCGGCCAACCTTGTTTCTAAACCTTTCTTAATGATAACGCGGTCTACAACAACTTCCAGGGTGTGTTTAAGCTGCTTATCAAGGGCGGGGGCTTCATCGATATCATAAAGTTCTCCGTCAATTTTCAGTCTCTGAAACCCCCTCTTTTTCATTTCGGAAATTTCTTTTCTATATTCGCCTTTGCGTCCCCGAACCAGCGGTGCCAATAAAAGCAAACGTGTGCCGTCACTCAAACTCATCAAACGATCCACCATTTGAGAGACTGTTTGGCTTTCAATGGGTAAGCCCGTCGCCGGCGAATGGGGCACACCGATGCGCGCAAAAAGCAAACGCATATAATCATAGATTTCCGTCACAGTTCCCACAATGGAGCGAGGGTTTTTCGACGTCGTTTTTTGTTCGATAGAAATAGCAGGAGACAATCCTTCAATAGACTCAACATCCGGTTTTTGCATCATCTCAAGGAATTGCCGTGCATAGGCCGAAAGACTCTCAACATAACGTCGTTGCCCTTCTGCATAAATCGTATCAAAGGCAAGGGAAGATTTCCCCGATCCGCTGAGACCGGTAATCACAACAAGTTTATTTTTGGGGATGTCGACACTTACATTCTTAAGATTGTGCTCTTTCGCGCCTTTAACAGAAATAATAGTGGTATCCATAGAATAAGCTTCTTACCTCATTGAATTTTATTTATAAAACACGTTTTTAGAAAAAAAAGAAAGGTTTTTCTTTTTGGTTTTCTGTCTATAAACCCCACTCCGGAGACTGTATAAATATCTCACCTTCTCTAAATAATATCCTTTCGGCTTTATGGGATGGCCTTATTCAAAGGAAGTCCTTTTGATTTTTTTGTTAATATATCGTTAATAAAATTTTATTATCATATTAGTATATAATGAATTGAGGTCTGTATTATGTATAAAATATTTTCAATTATGTTTTTTTTAACCTTTTTGAACCCGCTGCATGCTAAAGCATTTAAAGAGATTGTTCATATTGATAAGACAACTAAAATTATGACGCAGAGCACGACTTGCGCAAAAAGTAAATGGGAGAATAAAACAATTAATGCCTGTCAGTGCTGCTTAACAAAACATAATTTACAAGGAGGAGAAGCTTCGAAATCCATTGCACATTGTAAAAAGAAAAAACACTGCACAGAAGAGGTTTTAAAGCAAATATCCGATACATTAGGGGTAAGTTACGGGAGCGATATTCAGAAATTCACCGACGCCATTCAAAAAGCAAGTCTTGTTGCAACACGTATTCAGCCTCCTGCAACCCTTAAAGGACTTGTAGATGAAAAGACATTTATGGATCTTTTAAAAACCCTCAAGGTAAACGGGTTGTACGAGGGGAAAACAGAATTAGACCAATGTACCAAAGTGATTCAGGCAAAAGGCGGATTTTTCTCAACGGTTATTTTAATCCTCTTAGAAGATCAAGCGTGTATGCGAGCCCCCAACGGTAACGCGGAGGAAACGGAGTGGGAAGCAAAAATTGTTCTTAAAGGGTTAACTTCACCTGATACCGAACTTAAGAATTTAAAAGTTTTAAAAGGGACAGATCTTGCACAGAAATCCGGCGCAGGGATTCCTAAAATATCTTTGTATGAATCTGTTTTTTCTTATAAAGTCGACGGGAAACGCCAATACTATATACTTTTAGAGGCTGCTTCAGGAAAGGCATTTATGGATATTGTTCAGAAAAGTGCGGCAGCCTTAGAAAAATTTGATAAAGAAAATTACAAAAATATGGAGGAAACTCAAATGAGTGCAGCTTATCGCTCATTGGGAACTCAGCTTGCTAATTTTCACTTGGAAAATATGGAAAAACTAACACCGAATGATAAAGGAAAGGTTCTGCGAAAGACAGTAATTCATGGAGATCTTCACTATGAAAATGTCTTTATTAAAGGAGAGGTTGTCTCTTTGATCGACCCCGAATCCATGAGTAAAAGTGCCACAGGTAAGAAAGCTGATCCCGGGCATGATATTGCAAAAATGATTCTTTTCCCCGTCGCAATTCCCAAAAAAAGCCTGAACATTAAAGGTATGGGGGAAAAAGGAATTTCAAAAAGGATATTCCTTTACGCAACAGCCAAACCGTTCTTAGAGGCCTATGTAGCTGCTTTTGTGAAGTCCGGGGCAAGCAAAGAAAAAATAAAGGATGAGCTGATGTCTATTCTCGTCAAGCAAAATGCTGTGCAGATGCTCATTAATTATCGCAAGGGAAAGCCTCATCTTTACAATCCCTTCGTTTTACCGGCAGCACAAAAATATCTTAAGGACATTATTACGGCCTTATGAGTCGGATAAGAGCAATATCGAGCTTTTTTGAACAAACGTAATGCTCCACAGTATTTTTTTCAATGTCCTTCAGGGACTTTGATTTACCGTTTTTGGTGATTCATGGAATTAATGAGCCGTCATGCGCCTGATTTCAGGGGAAAAATTCAGAGAGAATCATTCCGTTTTTTATCTGAGGAATCGTATTCGTCAAGCATGTTTCTACAAGCGACAAAGCCAAACTGATTGGCTCCGTCGGAAAGCTATTCCACCACATTCATATGTATATCCTTCACATTCTGTTTTTCCGTATAGTGTGAGGAAGACCAAAGCGTTATATAGAAAGGCCCTGAATGATCTCTATTTTTTTCAGCCTATTCACACACATAGCGCATCCATATGTTTAGCTTTGTGTTCGCCAAAATTATTAAAAACACTTAATCCTTGATAAGAACTCGGAAAAATCCTTAAACGCCACCGGAAAATTAATTGTTTGTTTAGTTAATTCGTGTCATATAAACTTACATATGATTTTTAATTTTTAAAAAAGAGCAATCTACCGGAGATCATCTGTGAGCGTAGCAAAAAAACTATCACTGGAATTGAAGAACGATATGACACACCAAAAAGCCACAAAAAAAGAATTGATGCAGTATTACCGAGATATGTTGCTCATTCGTCGTTTTGAAGAGCGTGCGGGGCAACTCTACGGAACGGGGGAAATTGCCGGTTTTTGCCACCTTTATATCGGCCAAGAAGCCGTTGTGGTCGGTATGCAATCCGTCTTATCCGATAAAGATAGCGTCATTACAGCTTACCGCGATCACGGTCATATGTTGGCTTGCGGTATGGATCCAAACGGTGTTATGGCAGAATTAACAGGCCGCAGCGGCGGTTATTCCAAAGGCAAGGGCGGCTCTATGCATATGTTCTCTGCCGAAAAGAATTTCTACGGCGGCCACGGTATTGTCGGGGCTCAAATCCCTCTGGGAGCCGGTCTGGCCTTTGCACACCGCTATCGTGAAGACGGCGGCCTGTGCGCCACCTATTTCGGAGACGGTTCCGCAAACCAAGGGCAGGTCTATGAAGCCTTTAACATGGCCTCCCTTTGGAAATTACCCGTTATCTTTATCCTTGAAAACAACGGCTATGCTATGGGAACTTCCGTGAATCGTCATGCGGCGGGCGGTGATCTCTCAAAACGCGGTGAAGCCTTTGGCATTCGGGGGTATAAAGTTGACGGCATGGATATTCTTGCCGTGAAAGCAGCAGGGCAAACGGCCGTTGACCATGTACGTTCCGGCAAAGGGCCTATTTTACTTGAAATGAACACCTATCGTTATCGCGGTCACTCTATGTCTGATCCTGCAACCTACCGTACCAAAGACGAGGTTGACGGCATGAAAAATCAACGAGATCCCATTGAGGCTGTTAAAACGCTTCTTGAATCGGATCACGGCATTAAGGCTGAAGACTTAAAAACGATCGATAAAGAAACACGCGAAATTTGTAAAGAAGCTGCAGAATTCGCCCTCAAGAGCCCCCTTCCGGATCCGGCAGAACTTTATACGGATATCCTTCTTGAAACAGAAGCCGAAACCCAAAGCAGAAAGGCCGATCCGTCAGCCTCTGCTTCTGCGGAAGCTTCGCCTTCTCCCGTCCCTGCATCTAAAGACAGCAACGATATTAATTGGTAAGAAAAGAATAGAGAGTTAACATGGCTATAACAACCGTACGTGAAGCACTTCGTGATGCAATGGCAGAAGAAATGCGCGCCGATAAAGACGTTTTTCTCATGGGAGAAGAAGTTGCCGAATACAACGGCGCTTATAAGGTAAGCCAAGGCTTATTAGATGAATTTGGCAGCAAACGTGTCATTGATACCCCTATTACCGAATATGGTTTTGCAGGTATTGGCGTTGGCGCAGCTTATGCAGGTTTGAAACCCATTGTGGAATTTATGACCTTTAACTTTGCCATGCAGGCCATTGACCATATTATTAACAGTGCTGCCAAGACCCTTTACATGTCCGGCGGACAAATGGGATGTCCCATTGTGTTTCGCGGCCCCAATGGAGCCGCTGCCCGTGTTGGTGCTCAACATTCTCAATGCTTTGCAAGCTGGTATGCCCATTGCCCGGGTCTAAAAGTGATTGCTCCTTATAGTGCTGCCGATGCTAAGGGTCTTTTGAAAGCAGCTATTCGCGATCCTAACCCCGTTATTTTTCTCGAAAATGAGCTTCTTTATGGCGAATCCTTTGATATTCCTGAAGGCGATGATCACATCGTTCCCATCGGTAAAGCCGCCGTTATTCGCGAAGGAACAGACGTAACGGTTACAGCTTTTTCTTTGATGGTCGGAAAAGCCCTTAAAGCCGCCGATGAGCTTGAAAAGCAAGGAATTAGCGCTGAAATTATTGACCTTCGCACGATTCGCCCCCTTGATCGCGCCACCATTATTACGTCTTTAAAAAAGACCAATCGCTTAGTAAGTGTTGAAGAAGGTTGGCCTTTTGCGGGCATTGGTTCCGAACTTGCGGCTTTGGCTATGGAAGAAGCCTTTGATTATTTGGATGCCCCCATCACCCGCGTGACCGGTGAAGATGTTCCTATGCCTTATGCAAAGAATTTAGAAGATCTTGCCGTCCCTCAAATTGACCGAATTATTAAGGCCGCAAAAGAAGTTTGCTATAAAAAGTAATTCACTTATACTGGCCTATATATTAATTGCGCCCCCAAAAACAGCGACTCCCCATTCTTTTTGGATATAGTCTTAAGGCAAAAAATTTAAAGAAGCATTAAGCAGGGGCTATAAAAGTAAGGATAAAACTAAAAATGCCAATACAGATACTCATGCCCGCCCTTTCTCCCACAATGACGGAAGGAAACCTTGTTAAATGGCATAAAAAAGAAGGCGATAGCGTCGAAATCGGCGATATTCTTGCGGAAATTGAAACCGATAAAGCCACCATGGAAGTTGAATCCGTGGAAGAAGGTATTATCGGAAAAATTTTTGTTCCTGAAGGAACTGACGATGTCGCCGTAAACACCTTGATCGCAGCCCTTCTTGAAGAAGGTGAAGATGTCTCGGCTCTTGAAGGTATGGGAACTAAAAGCGTTGAAAGCTCTGTTGCAACACCAAAAGCTGCAAGCGACCCTGCGCCTCAAAAAACAGACCCTCAACCTGAAATAAGCGCTTCTCCTGCACCAAAATTAGAAATTGTTGCTCCAATACCTCAATCCTCTTCGGGAAAAGTTTTTGCCAGCCCTCTGGCTAAACGTCTTGCCGCTCAACATAACCTTGATGTCAGCACTCTTTCCGGATCAGGCCCACGGGGTCGTGTTGTGAAGGTCGACGTCGAGGCAGCTCTTTCCTCCGGTGCTCCTTTCGCCTCTAAAACACGGACGCAAAACGCCCCCCAACGTGTTCCGCAAGGCGAGATTATTGCTGCCGATGATCTTTTTCCGGCTTATGAAAAAGTTAAAGTCAATAACATGCGTAAAGTCATTGCCAAACGCTTGAGCCAATCCAAACAAACCGTTCCCCATTTTTACCTCACCGTTGACTGTCAAATCGATGCCTTGCTTACGGCACGCCAAGACCTCAATGAAAATCTCGAAAAAGCAGAGCGTATCTCTGTGAATGACTTTGTGATCAAGGCCATTGCTTGTGCCATGCGGGACGTTCCGGAAGCCAATGCCTCTTGGGCCGATGATCATGTCAAAATCTATCAAAGCGTGGATGTTTCCGTTGCCGTTGCAATCGAGGGGGGGCTTGTTACACCGATCATTAAACAAGCTGACCAAAAACCCCTCAGCCTTATTTCTGCCGAAATGAAAGACCTTGCAAAACGGGCTCGTGACGGCAAATTACGCCCCGAAGAATTCCAAGGAGGAACAGTATCCCTTTCCAATTTAGGGATGTTTGGCATCAAAGAATTTTCAGCCGTAATCAATCCCCCCCAAGGGTGTATCCTTGCCGTTGGTGCCGGTGAGAAGCGTCCTATTGTTAACGATTCGGGTGCCCTCGAAGCGGCAACGGTGATGTCTTGCACCCTGTCCGTTGACCACCGCGTTGTTGACGGCGCTGTTGGAGCAAGTTTTTTGAAAGCCTTTAAAAGCTATATTCAAAAGCCCGTTAAAATGCTGGTGTAATTTATGAGAAAATCCTTCCTTTTTTTATGCCTTGGCTGCTTTCTTGGAACACTACCGCCTTTAAAGGCCGAGTATGTTTCCATGGAAGCAGCGCTTGCCCTTGCAAAAAAAGATAAGTTGGAACTCCCGCAACCTCAAAAAGACGGTTCTTACCAGAGCTTTAATAAAAGAGGTTCCGCCATTGCAAAACTCAATATCATCACAAAAGAATTTATAGAATACGCCTCCGCAGGAGAAAAAAGAGTCCTACAGCTTGATGCAACCTTTGGCCATATTACGCTCAAGGCTCTCAAAAAAGGTATACGAGACTTTGTGGCAACGGATACGGACATGCGTCATTTGGCCATCATCGCAAAACGTTTCAATGAAAACCCCTGCTTTAAAGGCAATGAATCCTTAAAACTCTTTCACGGCGCTTTCCCCGAATCCTTTAAGGACTTTGAAGATAATAGTTTCGATGCTGTCCTCCTCAATCGCGTAATCCACTTTTTTACGCCGACGGAAACCACACACACCCTTAAGGAAGTCTTTCGCATCCTAAAACCGGGCGGTCGTGTTTTTATTATAGCCGTTACCCCTTATGTAAAGCGCTTTGAAAGCTTTATTCCTCTTTATAAACAGAGGCTTATATTAAATCGACGTTATCCGGGTTATGTTAAAAATTTGAAATACTTTGCCAATCCTGAAGTCACAACCCCCAAGCAAATGGCACAAATGCATGACAAGCCCTTTATGTTTTTTGATGCCCAGCTTATGCACCGCGTTCTTTCCGAATCCGGCCTTATTGTCGAAAAATCCGTTGAATTTCCTTTAACTTTTAAATCATCCACATGGAGTTTGGACGGCCGAGAGCTGGTTGGGGCGACGGCAAAAAAACCTCTTCAACGGATGTCTTTTTCCCCTTATCCGGGGTAAATCTTTCTTCCCGCCTCCTTAAGACTTTTATTAAAGAAGCCCCCTAGAAATCCATAGGGGTATTAACTTTTTATTAACTATTAACTCATTATGATCTTTATTATATGCAATTTAGAAGAGACATAAAATGGCAAATGACCTTGATCAAAGACTAGAGTTTTTAAAAATTGATTCGGAAACAAAAGATATCTTGCGTCAGAACGCGCCGGTTCTTGAAAAGAATTTCGATGCAATTTTAGCGGAGTTTTACGATCATGTCACAAGATATCCTCAACTTGCTGAAAAGTTTGCAGGAGACCTTCATACGGTTAGAAATAAACAAAAAAATCACTGGCGCACTCTTTTTTCAGGAGAATTTTCCGAGCAATATTATAACACCGTAAGGCATATTGGCGGCGTGCACTATAAAGTACAACTAAAACCTCAATGGTATATCGGCGGGTATGCCTTTGCGATGTGTGCTATTGTGGATGCTTTTGTAGACGAGTATCGCAAAAAACCGGAACTTCTCAGAAATGCCATTAAATCCATGATTAAAAGCTCTTTATTGGATATGGATTTATCCCTATCAACTTATATTGAAGCAGAAATAGATGCGACGGGTGAAATGCGCGAGCAAATTTCTTCCATGACAAGCGGTATTGAAAATGCTTTTGAGTATGCAACCTCTCAAATTTCAGGAAGCACCGAGCAGTTGAGCTCTGCTGCAAGTAAAGTTTCGGCGACCATCAATAATGTTGAATTGCAATCGCAACAAAATGTTGAATCTGCAGAAAAAAATGCGGAAAAAATTTCTTCCGTTGTGAACACATCACAAGAACTAAGTGCTGCCATTAAAGAAATCAGTGATCAAGTTGCACGTTCTTCAACCATCACAGCTGAAGCCGTTGATAAAACACAAATGGCTCAGCAAAAAATTGACGAGCTTGTCACCTGTGCAACAACGATTGGTGATGTTATTGAAATGATTAATAAAATCGCCTCCCAGACCAATCTTTTGGCTCTTAATGCCACAATTGAAGCTGCTAGAGCCGGTGATGCGGGTAAAGGATTTGCCGTTGTGGCTGCCGAGGTAAAAAACTTAGCGAATCAAACAGAAAAGGCAACGGAAGAAATTACAAATCAAGTAACGGTCATTCAAGGAACCATCAATGAAACCGTTGAGCTCTTTAATTCCGTTGGCGGAACCGTAAATGAAATGAATGAAATCTCAACCATTATTTCGGGAGCAGTTGAAGAACAAAATGCGGCAACGGCCGATATTGCCTCTAATATTGGAATTCTTGCAACAGAATCCGATGTGGCCAAAACGCGTGCTGCCGATATGAATAATGAAGCTGAATCCAGTAAAATTTCTGCTTCTGAAATTGAAAAAGCGACTTCTAATGTAGTAGAACAATTCTCAGTTTTACAAAAAACCTTACAGGGAATTGTAGAAAAAGCCAGCCAAATTGAGCAACGTAAAAACAGAAGAGAACCTATAAACTTACCTTGTTCTGCAAGTTGTGCAGGTAATTCTATCAATACGACTCTCTTGGATATCAGCGCGGACGGCTTTAAACTTGGCGCTCCTATTAAAGTAAATATTCCGGGGATAGGTAGCGTTGACGGTACGGTTGCTCATATACAAAACGGTCAGTTTGTCGGTTTAAGCTTGCTCTTCTCGGCAGCACAACAGCAAGACGTAGCCAATTTAACAAGCGAGCTTAACTCCGGAAACGCCGCAGCCTAAGAGGGTTTCTTTGTTAAAAATGGTGAGGTTGAAGCTCTGAAAGTCTTATATAAAGAGGCATAGCACCTTAAGGTTACATTTTTATAATCAAACTTAGAAATCAATCCCTTTGGGCTTTTGGGGGTGTAACCCTATTGCTTTATACCGAGATTTGAATAACAAGAACATCTAAATCTGATTCTGACTCATTTTGAAGACCATGAGAGTCATGGGGTGAATTAAGAATCATATCCCCTTTTTTGACGACCACAGTTTCATTATTAACAGTCATTACTCCCTGACCGGAAAGAATAATATACATCTCCTCATTGCTGCCGTGTTTATGAAAGCCAACGGTTGATTGAGGGGGGATTACCATTCGATCAATAAAATCAACGTTACTTTTAAAATCGGATTTTTCCCAAATTTCGTAAAGCATCACTGGGCCTTTACCGCCATGTGAGCCGTTTTGAATTTCTTTTTTTCCGGTCAAGTAGTTTTTAATATGAGGCATATTCCCTATCTCCTAATCCACATGTTAAGTGCATCACTAAAGCGAATCACCTGTCAAGAAACTTATACCTCTGTTTGCCTGTCAAAAAGGGTCTATGCTCTAAACGGTATCGAAAAAAGCCGCGTAGAAATGCAATTTAGAGGTCTTAGCTTCCGGAGAAGTTTAATTGGGACAGATTGTCCTTTTGATATTTATAGCCTCATATAATCATCGGTTGCAATTTTTCTAAAAATACTTTAATTAAAGATTAATTGTAACTTCTAAAAATGGAATAAAAATGCCAAATACAAATAAATTCACTAAGTTAGCGCTTATTCTTTCTATTCTTTCCTTAGCAAACCATTCTCTTGCTTCCGACAATCTTACTATAGATGTTCATCATGGTATTTTCGAAGAAGATACGACATTAAGGATAAAATTAGTATATCGGGGAGATTCCACGCCTGATGAGTTCGATACAGAGATAAGAAAAAATTCTTCGGGGACTAATTCCGTAGCCTTTAAAAAAAGTCAAGATATCGATTATGTTTCAGCAACTTTATATTTTAATGAGTCAAAACATAGAACAGCTTTATATCGTGAATACGAGATACAGGATAATCTTATTATGACATCTCTAGAAATCATACCAACCGCTCAAGATATCATTTTTAACGGCTCCTGAAATAGGCCCGGATTTAATAGACTCTGACACAAAAGAAGAACTCGGGATAAGCAAGGCTTCCGAGTTCCCTTTAGGGTGGCAAAAAGGCGTTGGTAAAAGCAATTAAAAAGGGTTTCGTATTTAGATCACGATTCTTTGAATGATATGGGGAAAGGGATTATCGATGAATAAGTTTATCTTGAGCTACCTTAGTTTTACAATTATCTTTTCTTTATTTTCTGTGAATGCTTCGGATATCATCCAAAATGAAAGTGAGGGGAAACAAGAACACCGAATTTATTTTTCCTTTCCCAAACATGTGAAGGTTCTTTTTGATTTTGAACCCTCAAATGATTTTGAGTCAGCCTCCGCCTCAATCATAAAGAATGTCTATACAAAGCACATCAGGGGGCATCCTGTAGACTATGAGAACACGATTTTTTCAGAAGATCAGCCCCTCTTTGAACGTGAAAGGTATTTTATTTTTAATTTAAGCAGGCGCGACCTCATTGAAACGATGGGATCATTTCCAAGGTTACTTTCTAATTTTGAGGGGAGTGTTAACATCCTAGCTCTCTTAACTGATTTATATTTTAAAAATAATTTAGCTCTCCTTATCAAGCTTACAAATTTATTCTTAGATGAAAACAATCTGAATCATGGACAAGTAGAATGCATTGAGACTCTTTTACTCTTTCCTTTGACATATATGAGAAATATAGCGGACGACAATTGGAGAAGGTATGAAAATCGCAACTTCGTCCTTAAAATAAGAAAAATTCATGAACGTTATAAAAACGCCGCTCAAGCTGTTTTTTATCGGCTTCTTTTTTATAAGAACAAATTTTATTTTAGGGAACTCAATACATATTCTTCTTTTTACCAATATTTGGAGTCGTTTCCCGAAACCCACAAATTTTCACAGTCTGAGCTTGAGCGCTTGCTCTGCCTTAGTAGCAAGCCGATAAAATGCCTCATAAAGAAACGGTAAATACCTTTGTTTTATGAGGCTATTAAAGAAGTTTAAGTGACCAAGTGTTTAATTATATCTCATGTCAAAAAAGATAGATGAGTTTCCGAAGGCTTCTTTAAGCTTGATCAGGTCGATAATATCATCAAAGAAATATGTTTCTCCCACTCTATTTTCCTTATCACCTCGGTATTGGAAATATTGAGGGCTTTCCTTAGAACCTCTTGTTTCCTAAGGAGTTGTTTTGACGCCAAGTGCAGAAACCACTTGAAAGACAAGGGCAATTATCGTGGCTCCCTTTCTATATTCACAATAAGAGCTAAAACCGATTTCCCTTGTAAATAAAGAAGAACCTTTTAAATCTTGTACGCTTTTTCCGGTTGGAAAATGAAAAGCGGCTTTTCCAATGACTGTCACTTCTTTATCTAAAATCTCTCCCCCTTGTAAGCTCACAGGGTTCTTATTCCTATCTTGTAAAATAACTTTTTCTATTTTTTCACCGGTTGAATTTCGTAAAGCTTTACATATTTTGCCGTTTAAGGGAACTTGCTCAACGTACATTGTAGAAGGCTGCTGAGTAATCATAACGGCAGGAAGCATAGCCCTATCAACGTCCTCGTGAACACTTCCGTCTTCCTTTTTTATAAACGTATCTTTAAAACTATCACCGGCATGGAAGAAAGAAAGAGAAGCGAGCACAGGGATGAATACCAATTTTTTTATCATTTTTCCCTCCTGCAAACTAATTCGTTAACACATATATATAATATAAATATGATGCAAATTATTTAATATAGTATTAAAAAATATTTGACTATTACTTAAATGTAAGCGGATATTTTATAGGACTTTTAAAAGATTACGGTCTAATAATCAAGGCAGATCCCTATATTTATAGGTAATTTTTACAGAAACAATGTCATAAATTCTTTCGGAATAAATATTGTATTATTTAAATAAAAATAAAATTATAAATCTATTCCAAGGACAGAGGATAAGGTTTTTCAAGTAATTTCTCCTGTCGACATATTTTCTTATGGAACGGTGATTATTTACCGAATTTATAGTGTATACCAAATAAAATACGATTATCTCGAGAGTCAAATTTACTCTTTTTTGAAGAAGCAGCTTCCGTATTGGGCGTACTTAAGGCATTCTCAAAGGGGACGTTCAAAGCCATAGTGCTGGCCTCTCCGGAAATAGACCATTTTCCCGAAACATCATATTGAAACCCGACACCGGAAGCCATAGCGGTTCGCCAATATCCTTGGTTTGAATCTGTAACCGTTCTAGTTTTAAGGGTATTGGCTCCCCCAAAATTCTCACTTTCAAAACCAACTTTTAAGTAAAGTTTTGAATTTTCAGTAACATGTCCGCCAACACGCATGGCTCCTGCGCGACTGGATTCGCGCAACTTATGATGTAAAAGGGTTTTTGCAGGCGTTGTTTTAAATTTCTCGTCCAAGCGGTTACTTGATTCAAGGGTGGCAAAGTATTGACCATACCCCCGTGTTTCAACCTGCAAACCCTTTTCAAAAAGGTCACGGTTTAACTTAAGGGTAATCTTGTCCGTAATTTTTTTAGAGGCTTCTTCCTTTTGTGCGCCTTCGTTTGAAGAAAGAGTAGAAAAAGGAAGGTTAAGATTCAAAGAAGGTGTTGCGTCTTTTGGCGCTTCCCCTAGCATCACAGCAGCAAAGGCACTCTCACACACAGAGGTGAGCAGTATAATACTCAGAAAAATCCTGTAAATGCCTGTATTCATGGCGTTATTGACCTCTTCCTGTTTGCTTCTTTGTAACCTTAAGAAGTTCATGACGGTGCAAATATTCCGTCACTTTCTATTATAGTAACCCTTTCTAAGCTGTCGGAAAACAGCTAAAGTTTTAAAGAGATGCTTTCCCTATAGAAGTGTGTTGAAAAAAACACACTTGCCCTATAATATATTGAAACAAATGGAAAAATAAAAATGTCGTTTTTGAGAGTTCTATGACCCCCCTTATTTTAATACCGGCTCGTCTGGCGTCTACCCGACTTCCCAATAAAATGTTAAAAGAAATTAACGGGTTACCCCTAATTTCTCACGTTGTTAAACGCGCCCTTGAAGCTGATATTGCCCCTGTTTATGTGGCTTGTGATTCCCTCGAAATCCAGAAAGCTGTTGCAAAAGCAGGCGCAACGGGAATTTTAACGGATCCAAGTCTTCCTTCAGGATCCGACCGAATTTTTAAAGCCCTTCAAGAAGTGGATCCTCAAAAGAAATTTGATACGGTTATAAATCTGCAAGGGGATTTACCCAATATTTCTCCAAAACTTATTAAGGCTTCCCTCGATCCTTTGAAAGAGAAATATTTTGATGTAGCAACCCTTGGTGTTGAAATCCGCTCTCAAGAAGAGTTGACGAATCCTAATATTGTAAAAATTGCCCTATCACACCGTGAGAGCGGTCGCCATGAAGCCCTTTACTTTTCCAGAGCGCCTATCCCGACAGGACCCGGCCCCCATTATCATCATATCGGTTTGTACGTGTATCGCCGACCTGCCCTCGAGCGCTTCGTCACATTGCCGCCTTCTCCCCTTGAGGTGCAAGAAAAACTCGAACAGTTGCGCCTCCTTGAAAACGGCATGCGCATCGGTGTGGCGCTGGCGGATGAAGTTCCTTTAAGCATCGATACCGCGGATGATTTGGACAAAGCGCGCAAAATTATGGCATAAAAAAGGGAGCCTCCGCCCCCTTTTTTCCTTAATCTTTTTCTTTACTCTTTTCCCACCTCCCGTACAAACTTTTTATGCAGGGTGTCCTTGGCGACGCACGCACGCAAAGAGTCTTTCAACAACGTTATGGCGAAACCATATACCGGCACGTGTTATACGCTTGAGCTGATAAGCTTTAACAACTTCTTCATCTCCCAAATAATAGCCGCTAAGAAAAGGTAGATTCTCTTTCTCTACGGAAAATTCACTGGGAAGGTAATTATTCGAAGAGATTCTCGAATCAATGATTCCCAATTGTTGCATGAGTTCAGCCGTTAACTCACTACAAAAAACAGTTTCCGTATTAGGTTTTTCGTTACCGTCAGTCAGAGCATTCAAGAGTTCTCCTATATTATTTTCATAGGCTTTTCCGTTATTTTCTCGAATGAATTGTGTAACAGTTGTTACATCCGGTTCTTCTTTACTCCTCAAAAGACGGCTTGTGACCCCTCCCGGATACTGTGTTGATACATGCGCCCAAGGTGTAACGCGTGTATGGGGTAACGTACCGCTTAAAACTTCTCCGGCACTTCCCGTAGATTCAAAACAATACCATGATGTTAGATCCGAAACATCTGCCGAAGCCTCATGGAGAAGAATACCCACATGGGAATACGGGCTTTCCGTTGCAATTTTAATACCCACACTAAAGGGGTCGGTTCCGCTAAAGAGCGCGACGCCATGCATTTGAAAGTCCATTTCTTCAATTTGACCTTGAGTGAGCTCTGCCGAGGCAAAAAGAGAAAGTGTTGAGGACAAGGTGAAGCCGACAACCAATAATCCGTAACGAATTTTTTTCATAAAACGGTGCATAAAGAGATCTCCTAAAGTTGAAAGATGCCAAATAAAACAACATCTAAGGCTATTGTTATTCCAATATTATTAACGAATAATATTAATTATCATTTTATTTTTATTAACAGGATGTTAATTTTTTATTAATCATTTTTAAAACTAAAAGAATCCGATCCATTTTTCTTGAATTGTTAGAAATAAGTCTTTATATTCCGCATATGAATAAATATTACAAAAACATTACCATTGGGCCTTATGAACTGGACGGGAACGTTTTCCTAGCACCTTGTTCCGGCGTGACCGACCTTCCCTTTCGTAAAATTGTGAAGAAAATGGGGGCTTCTTTGGTGGTTTCTGAAATGATCGCCTCACAGGCTATGATCCGAGACAGCAAACGCACCATGAAAATGGTTGAAAAATGTCCTGAAGAGCGTCCTGCAACGGTTCAGCTGGCAGGTTGCGAACCCGCCGTGATGGCAGAGGCCGCCAAACTTAATGAAGATATGGGCGCCGATATCATTGATATCAACATGGGCTGCCCTGCTAAAAAAGTCGTTAACGGGTATGCAGGGTCGGCTCTTATGAAAGACCTTGATCTTGCTCGAAAGATTATTGAAGCTACTGTTAGGGCTGTAAAACTACCCGTAACCCTTAAAATGAGAACAGGTTGGGATGACAATACACGCAACGCACCAGAACTTGCTAAAATTGCACAAGATTGCGGTATCCGACTCATTGCAGTGCACGGGCGTACACGTTGTCAACTTTATAACGGACGCTCGGACTGGTCTTTCATCAAAAGCGTTAAAGAGGCTGTAAGCATCCCTGTTATTGCCAACGGTGATATCGTTTGCGAAGATACGGCGCTTGCGGCCTTAAAAGCATCAGGCGCCGACGGTGTCATGGTGGGTCGGGGGTGTTACGGTCGTCCGTGGTTTTTAAAAAACTTGCAGGATTTTCTGAAAACGGGTGAAAAAAGGGAAGCTCCGGCACTTTCTTTGCAAAAAGAACTTCTCTTAGAGCATTTTGCCGATATAATAGAGCATCATGGCGAAGTTGTTGGAATAAAAATGGCTCGCAAACATGTAAGTTGGTACAGTAAGGGTCTAAAAGGCTCTAATGATTTTCGGGTGAAGGTAAATCAATCCAAATCCTCCGCGGAAGTCTATGGCTTGATTAGTAATTTTTATGATGAAGTAATGGAATTTGAAACAAATGAGTAGTCAACCTGCAACAAAGCAAAAAATTCCCTGCCTTAAAACAGTTGCCTTATCCGATCTGATCGAAGAAAAGCTTCAAGAATATTTTAGGAACCTTGACGGAGAACTGCCGGCTTGTTCTTTTTATGCTGAAATAATGGCTCAAGTTGAAAGGCCGCTTTTGAAAGTTGTTTTACAAAAAATGAATGACAACAAAGTTCAGGCGTCCGACGTCCTGGGAATCAGCCGCAATACACTGAGCAAAAAAATAAAATCTTATAAGCTTTAGTTTTTGCTTCTAAAAATGTTCGAGGCAAAAAAAACGCACCATACTGTTACCGTACATGCTTTGACGAAACGCGGAGAAGGCATCGCCAGCCTTGACGGATCCGATCTCATTGTTCCTTTTACATTACCCCAAGAAGTTGTTGAAATCGAAGAACGCTTTAAGACACGTACAAATAAATGGGGCAAACTCCTTGATATTAAGGAAACATCCCCCGAGCGGGTTCAAGCACCCTGCCCTCATTTTGGAACATGCGGCGGTTGTTTATTACAACATTTTTCTCCAAACGCCTATGAAGCTTATAAAAAATCCCTTGTCACCAATTCGCTGGAAGCTCATGGACTTGACACATCTTCGGTATCTGCCCCCCTTATTGTGGGGTCGGCGCAACGTCGTCGCATTGATTTTATGGCTCGCAAATGGGATGGTGAGGTTAAAATGGGGTTTCATGAAGCTGAGAGCAAAAAACCTTTTAATATCCGAACGTGTTCTTTGATTCATCCCGATATTCTGCCCCTGTTTGAGCCCCTTCGCAATGTTATAGCTCCCTTCTTAGAACGTGAAAAATTGATTCATTTTTTTATAACACGCGCTCAAAACGGCTTAGATGTCCTTCTTGCAGGGTTCAAAGAGCCTTTAGGGACGGAGCATGAAGAAGCTTTGATTGTTCTTGCAAAAAATACGGGCATTATTCGCCTTGCCTATAAAGTAAAAAAACGTGAGAAAATTCTCTATTTTACAAAAACGCCAACAGTGCGATTCGGAAGACATGATGTCGAGGTAACGGCCTTCGGCTTTCTACAAGCAACGGAGGCTTCCGATAAAATTTTTGCACGCTTTCTTGAAAAACACCTTCCTTTTAAAGGTAAATCACCGACGTCTCTTGTTGATCTGTTTTGTGGACGGGGGACTCTTTCGTTGGCTCTTACCGATCTCGGCCATACCGTAACAGGTGTTGAGTGTGACGGCCAAGCCCTGCGTGCCCTTCAAAAGGTCGAAGAACCGCTTTTAACAATTCAAGAGCGCAATCTTTTTGAAGCACCCCTGACGAGCACCGAACTTAACAAGGTTGAAGCTGTTGTCATGAATCCCCCCAGAGCTGGTGCAGAGAAGCAAACCCGTGAAATCGCTCACTCTTGCGTAAAAAAGCTGGTTTATATCTCTTGTAATGCCGAGAGCTTCGCGCGAGATTGTGCCTTCCTTACGGAGCACGGCTTTAAACTCCGAGAGATTGTTCCCGTTGATCAGTTTATGTGGACGCCTCATATTGAAATCATGGCCTATTTAGAAAGATAATTTTCTTTAAAAAAAGAAAATTGGGGTTATACTACTTTGATGAATATTACAAATCCCCCCCTTGATCCTCACCCGAGATATGCCGACAGCCTTGTGGGTCATGCCCCCGTAGTTGAGCACTTAAAAGCCGCTCATAAGGCGGGACGCCTCCCCCACGGTCTTCTTTTTACAGGAGAAAAAGGGCTTGGCAAGGCAACGCTTGCCCATCAACTGGCACGAGCTCTTTTGACTGATTCTATGGAATACTTAGGCGAAAAACGCCCGGTTCCTTTAACCTCAACGGATCATTTGCTAAGGGCGGGTAACCATCCCGACTTTATCGTCCTTGAAAAGGCAGCCGATGAAAAAGGCAAAATGCCAAAAGATATTTCAGTCGAAAAAGCGCGCTCTGTTGTTCACTTTTTCTCTCAAACATCTCTTGAAGATAATTGGCGCATTGCCGTAATCGATAGCGTTGACGACCTCCCCTCAAAGGGAGCCAATACGTTATTGAAGGTACTTGAAGAACCGCCCCATAAATGTCTGTTGATCTTAATTTCCCAAAACTTGGAGAGCGTTTTACCGACGCTACGCTCACGCACTCAAATTATCCAATTTTCTGCGCTCTCGGAAAAAGAAACGGAAAGCCTATTTGAAGAAAAACAAATGAAAGATGCGCCTTTTCTTGCTTCTGTTTCTGCAGGACGCCCCGGGTTAGGTTTGATGATTAATGATCTTGGCGGGCGCTCTTTTTATGAAGCTTTTTTAAACGTTATGAAAGACATTTCCGTCCAAGACTTACGCTCAACTCATGCTTTTATTGAAACTTTTGTTTTAAAAAACACGGAACTTGATCCTGAGATTGCTTGGTTTTCTTTTGCAGATTTCCTCAATCATTGGGTCGCCCATAGGGTGATCCTTGAACAAAAAAACAAAGGGCAAAGTCTCTTAAGCAAACGAAGCCCCGATCAATGGGTTGAGTCTTGGTTTTCGATCCAAGAAACCTTGAAAACAACCCATGTATTTTCTTTGGATAAGAAGCAAACTTTACTTTGCATTTTTCATGAATTAGCAGGTTTGCACCAAAGATAACTTTTTTATCAATCAATAATGAGTAAAAGACACATAATGACAAAAACAAAAGACCCGTACTACATTACAACGCCCATTTATTACGTTAATGCCAAACCTCATATCGGCACGGCCTATACAACCGTTGCAGCAGATACTCTGGCACGTTTCATGCGTCTTGACGGAAAAGACGTGAAATTCCTAACAGGAACCGACGAACATGGTCAAAAAGTTGAACAATCAGCTTTAGCAAAAGGCGTCACCCCCCAAGCGTACGTTGATGAGATTTCACAAGAGTTTCATAAATTAAGCGATATTTTCGGCTTTACTAACGATGCGTTTATTAGAACAACGCAAGAGCATCACAAGAAATCAGCCCAAGCTTTGTGGATGAAGTTAGTCGAGAAAGGACAGATTTATAAGTCTGCCTATAAGGGGTGGTATTCCGTAAGGGACGAAGCCTTTTATAATGAAGACGAAATCGTTGACGGTAAAGCCCCCACAGGAACTGAAGTAACGTGGGTTGAAGAACCCGGTTATTTCTTTCGTCTTTCAGAGTGGCAGGATAAACTTCTTGAACTTTACAAAAATAACCCTGACTTCATTGCCCCAAAATCACGCCTAAACGAAGTTAAAAGCTTTGTTCAAGGGGGCTTAAAAGATCTTTGCGTTTCCCGTTCAAGCTTCAAATGGGGCGTTCCCGTGCCCAATGATCCCGATCATGTCATGTATGTATGGGTTGATGCTTTACCCAATTATATCAGCAATCTTGGCTTCCCCGATGAGACCGCGCCCGACTTTAAACGTTTCTGGCCCGAGGCGATTCACATCTTAGGTAAGGATATTATTCGCTTTCACGGGGTATATTGGCCGGCGCTTTTGATGGCTGCAGACCTCCCCTTGCCTAAACGCCTTTTTGCCCACGGGTGGTGGACTCTCGAGGGAGAGAAAATCTCGAAATCAACGGGTAATACCGTTGATCCTTTTGAAGTTGTTGAAAAGTACGGTTCTGACCAAATTCGTTATTTTCTTTTGAAGGAAGCCACTTTCGGGCGGGATGCCGATTTTTCAATAAGCGCCTTAGTTTCCCGTATTAACTCGGATCTTGCAAACGATATAGGCAACCTCGTACAACGTGTTTTATCCTTTGCCTTTAAGCATGCTCACGGCCAAATTCCTCTCCCCGATGCCTTTACGGAAAATGACAAAGCCCTTTTGCAATTAGCAGCAGATATGCCTAAAAAAGTAAGAGAGCATGCCCGAGAACAAGCGTTGCATAAAATGTGTGAGGAAATCTGGGCCGTTGTCGGCCAAGCTAATCGCTATGTGGATAAAGAAGAGCCGTGGGCGTTGCGTAAGACAGATGTTGAGCGCATGAATACGGTTTTATATGTGTTGGCTGAAACCATTCGCCATGTGGCAATTGTAGCCCAAGCAATTATACCGAAAGCTGCAGAAAAGATTTTGGATCAATTGGCTGTGCCTGCAGATCAAAGAGATATTCAAGCCCTTGAAATACCCTTGAGCGGCGGCGTTGATATCCCCAAGCCCGAGGGCGTTTTTCCCAGAATTATTACGGAATAACAATTCTATTTAGAAAACGTAAGGTGCTTATCCCTAAAAGCGCCTTACTTTTCCGTCATGACCGCAACACCTTGCCATGAATCGTCCGGCGGCGAAGCTTTAAACGCTTTACAACGGTCAATAAATAAATCAGGCATGTAGTCCTTGGGATATTTTTTCTTAAGTTCCGTATATTTTTTGATGGCTCCGTCCCAGTCTTTCTCTAAATAAAGCGCAAAGGCCTCTTTTGTCATCCTTGCAAATTCTTGAGCGACTTCCATATCAAGCTTTTTGTTTTGATCTTCCGAGACTTCATAGAGAAGTTCATAGATCGCAACAGCGATATTCTTACCTTTAACCGCAACCATATCCAAAGGACGACAAATAAATTTATGCCGTACATTCTTATAAGTTTCATGACTTATAATAATTTCCGTATGATAATATTTATTAATACCTTCAAGTCGAGCCCCCAAATTCACACTATCTCCGAAAGCAGAATAGTTTAGACGATCTTCAGAACCGACATTACCGACAATGGCATCTCCCGTATGAATTCCAAAACGTGTGTAAAGCGGGGGTTTCCCGTCCAGTTCCCATGTTTTATTAAGTTCTTCCAAACGCTTTTTACAGGCCAACGCCGCTTTACAGGCGAGAAGCGGATGTTTCGGATCATCCACAGGAGCCCCCCAAAACGTCATAATAGCATCTCCAATATACTTATCGATCGTTCCGTTGTTCTCTTGGATAATATGCGTTAGTTGGTTGAGGTAATCGGACAAATGCACAATGAGTTTTTCAGAAGACATTTTTTCGGAAATTGTTGTAAAGTTTTCGATATCGGTGAACATTAAGGTAATATTTCGTTTGCGCCCGCCAATCTTGGCACCGGAGCCTGATTCTATCAATTTTGTAACAACGGCTTTGGGAACAAATCGGGAAAAATCCCTAAGGCTTTGCTTCATATGCATCAAAGCTCTGTTCATTTTTTGAATTTCTGAAAAATAAGAGGATTGTATATCGCTTTCATCAATTTCAAAGCGCGCGATAGCGCTCATGGCATCAGCTGCCCGCGTAATGGGCCTGGCAATATTTTTTGAAATAATATAAATCAAAAGTCCCGATAAGAGAAAAACAATAAGAGAAAAGATCATCATCAATTTTGTGATGTCATCGATTGGCCCTGTGAGTTCCTTTTTGGGGACAATAAAGCCGATAAGCCAAGTCTTTTCAAACTTTTCACCAAATTCTTTAAAACGAATTAAATAATCCATTCCTTCATTGGAAATTAGAAAACGCATTTTCTTTGTTTTTTGATAATATTTAAAGGCATCGATTAATATGGGATTCTTTGTATCTTTAAATGTGGGCAAACTTGTTTTAATACTGTTACCCAATTTATGAATATTAGGGTATCCGACAATTTCACCTTGAGGATTAAAAATGAAAGCAAACCCTGTTTTCCCAATTTTATGTTGCGTCAATAAATCTGAAATAGCATCCATTGTAATATCCGCAGAGATAACTATCTTTACTTTTCCTTCTTCATTAACAACAGGGGTAGCCGCCGTTACACCGACTTTCTGAGATAAAAGGAAAATATAGGGGTCAGACCAATAAGGCTTCTTTGTATCCTCTGCACCTCGATACCACGGGCGATGGCGCGGATCAAAATACTCCGTTGCTCTCGGTCTCTCTTGCAGAGCAACAACACGTCCGTTTTTATCCAGATATTTATGAAATTCTGTGACGAGTCCGGAATGTCGATTAATAATACGAACTTCATAGCGCGCATTTTTAGGAAGAGGAAGCTTTTCTCCATAAGGATAGGTTGCATCTTCGCCAACAAAGCGCACCGCAACAAAATCCCCTGCAGAATCCCCACTGAAAAAACCTGCAATTTGCGGGTACAATTCTAACATTTTCATGGCCTGCATAGTAATATCGTCAATGGCATCCAATACATTGGTTTCCGACTGGGAAAACCATGCCATAAATTGTGTTGTAATTTTTGCAGGCAGTAAATAATTTTGAGTATCGTTCAAAATCATGTTGGTTTTAATTTGAATATCCGATTCCACATCTTCCATAAAAGATTCCGTGGTCTTTATATAATTGTAATAAATGATCGAACCACAAGAAAGCATAAGCACCATCAGGAAGCTTACAAGAATTGTGATCTGAATACTAAACTTTCGTTTCATTAAAAAAAACTCATGCCTTATCTAAGGATAGTGTGAGCTCAAAAGGTTTAAATTTAATTAAAATTTCTCTTTTTTTGCAAAAAAAATATCCCCGAAAACTTTTAAACTGCCGTCGCTATCTCCCAAAATTCACTTGCTTGCAAACTCGCTCCGCCAACTAAAACGCCATCCGCTGCCGGGAGCGACAAAATAGAAGAAGCATTTTTTCCCTTAACGGATCCCCCGTAAAGAATAGGAGAAACCACAGCATATTCGTTAAAAAGTATTTCCTTAATAAAAGCACATGCATTTTGGATATCTTCCAAGGTGGCAACTTTGCCTGTTCCGATTGCCCAAACAGGCTCATAAGCAAGAACAATGCTTTTATTACCCTTAAAGGCTCCAAGTACTTTTAGTTGTTCTCTTAAAACGTCTTGCGTACGACCGGCTTCATGATCCCCCTCACTTTCCCCAATACAAAAAATGGGGCACAAACCGGCCTCAAGGGCTCGTTGTATTTTTTGGGAAAGGAGATCATTAGATTCTTGATGATATTGACGACGTTCCGAATGCCCGATAAGAACGTACTCACATCCTATGTCATCTAGCATTCGAGCGCTAATTTCGCCCGTATAAGCGCCTTCCGAAAAGGCTGAACAATCCTGCGCTCCGGTTTTAATGTCACCCTCTTTCAGATCATTTTTAAGAGACTTTAAATAAAGAGCCGGAGGGCAAATAACAAGGGTATTTCGCGTTTTGCTTTCTTGAGTAAAAGAAGTAATCTGCTGACAAAACTTACGGGTACTTTCTAAGGTACCGTTCATTTTCCAATTCGCTACAATAAGCTTTGTCATGCTGATCTCTCCTGTTTGTTTTGTCTGTTTATTTTTTAAGGGCTGAGACCTAAAATCTAAACGTAAGGTGTCTCGCCGAGCCCCTTATTTAAATTTCATGGCCGGAAAAGCAATGACATCCCTAATACTTGGCGAGGCTGTTAAAAGCATTGTCAGGCGATCGATTCCCACACCGAGACCCCCGGTTGGCGGTAAACCGTATTCAAGAGCCGTGATAAAATCTTCATCCATATCATGAGCTTCATCATCGCCGCTTTCTTTATCGGAGACTTGGGCTTCAAAACGTTTGCGTTGATCAATAGGGTCATTAAGCTCGGAAAAGCCGTTGGCAATTTCCCAGCCGTTCACATAGGTTTCAAAGCGTTCTGTTAAACGAGGATCCGTCGGGTGCTTTTTAGCAAGTGGTGAGATATCGAGCGGGAGTTCCGTTACATGGGTCGGTTGAATGAGAAGCGCTTCGACCTTTTCTTCAAAAACAGCTTCAACAACCTTACCCCAAGGCGTTCCTGCTTTCACGTAAACACCAAGAGCCTTAGCGGCTGCGATAGCTTCATCGGCCGTCGGGATGCTGTTAAAATCAACATGGGTTTCTTCTTCGATAAGCCCGCACATAGAGGCTCTGCGCCAAGGCGCTTTAAACTCTAAAGTGACGCCTTCGCTAAATTCTATGCTTGTTTTGCCCAATACTTTTTCAGCCACCTGTGAGATCATGGATTCGGTAAGGTTCATCACATCGTTATAGTCTGCATAAGCCTGATAGAGTTCAACCTGTGTGAATTCGGGATTATGACGTGTTGAGACTCCCTCGTTTCTAAAACAACGATTCAACTCAAAAATCTTATCGCTTAAGCCGCCTACAATAAGCTTCTTCAAATAAAGTTCGGGAGCAATACGTAAAAAAAGATCCATTTCCAAAGCGTTATGATGGGTTGTGAACGGTTTAGCCAAGGCCCCTCCCGCAATGGGGTGGAGCATGGGAGTTTCGACTTCCAAAAAACCGTCTTCGATCAGATACCGGCGGATAGCAGAGGTAATGGCCGAGCGCTTGCGTAAGGTATCCCGTGACTCTTCACTCATAATGAGATCCAAATAACGTTGGCGATAACGTGTCTCAATATCGCTGAGGCCATGATATTTTTCAGGCAAGGGCAGCAAAGCTTTTCCAAGAAAGGTGACTTTTTGTGCATTGATCGTGAGCTCGCCCCGAGGGGTACGTCGCACATAACCCGTCACACCTATGTGATCTCCGATGTCGAGAGGCTTTACCAATTGCATGACCTCTTCCGGAGAGTAATTTTTATGGGAAAAGATTTGAATTTTGCCCCGGGTATCGTGCAGATCAATAAACATGCCGTTATTACGGGAAGAACGAATACGTCCTGCGACGGTTACGGAATCTTTGGTTTCTTCATCATTTTCAAGGTGACCGTAGGATTCGATAACATCCTGAATTGCATGTGTTTTTTTGAAAACCGAGGGAAAAGGCTTAATCCCTGATTCTAAAAGATTCTTCAGTTTTTGCAGGCGTGCAGCTCTGAATTGATTCTTTTCGTTAGCGAGCTCTTGGGTAACGAGCTCCAGCTCTTGTGAGTCAACGGACGATAATTCGGAAATTCGGGCATTAGACATAATCAGTTTCATTCTTTAAAATTATAACAACGGTAAACTACACTATGGTAAAAAAATGCACAAAAATCAAGCGTTCCTTTAAGGCGCTATGCATCCGGACAAATAGGTTCGTGGTGTTGCCAAGCTCTTTACATTTTTCTTGATAAAATGCACTATATAGAAAGAAAAATAAGAAAAAAAATAGCCCCCGAAGGAAACAGCGTGTTCAAATCAAATCATAACTTTCAAAAATCAAAAAAAATGGCCGACGCCATTAGGGTTTTAGCCATGGATGCCGTTGAGCGTGCTCAATCCGGGCACCCGGGGATGCCTATGGGGATGGCAGATGTGGCAACTGTTCTTTTTTCTGTTTTCTTAAAATTTAACCCTCAAGACCCCACATGGTTTGATCGAGATCGCTTTATTCTCTCTGCAGGCCACGGTTCTATGCTGCTTTATGCCCTTAATTACCTAACGGGTTATGAGAAAATGACCCTTGAACAGTTAAAAAACTTTCGCCAACTCGGTAGCTTTACCGCAGGACATCCCGAATATCATCCGGAACTCGGCATTGAAACAACAACAGGGCCTTTAGGGCAAGGTCTGGCAACTGCCGTCGGAATGGCGTTAGGAGAAGCTATCTTAAGGGCGCGTTCCGGAGATGAGCTGGTTGACCATCACACCTATGTTGTTGCCGGAGACGGCTGTTTAATGGAGGGTCTTTCCCACGAAGCTATTTCCCTTGCGGGGCACTTGCAGTTGGGTAAATTAATTGTCTTGTTTGACGATAATCATATTACCATCGACGGATCGACAGAGCTTTCTTCCAACGAAGATACTTTAAAACGTTTTGAAGCTGCCGGATGGCATGTTCAACAAATTGACGGCCACGATCATCAGGCTATTTTTGACGCCCTGACCGACGCTAAAAAAGAAGAAACACAACCTTCTCTCATTGCCTGCCGCACGACTATTGCCTACGGAGCGCCTACTAAAGGAGGGACGAGCCAAGCCCACGGAGCGCCGTTGGGAGCAGAGGAAATTCAAGCTGTTCGGGCAGCCCTGAGTTGGGATGCCCCTGCTTTTAAAATCCCTGAGGACATTCTTAGCAATTGGCGATCAATAGCGGATCGTAATCAGGAAGCGTATAAAAAATGGCAAGAAAATTATATTGCCGGCGACTTTGATTTTAAAGCCATGGTCTGCGGTGAAATACCGGCCAATTGGAAAACAGATGTTTTTAACCTCATCGAAGAGTTCACAAAATCAGCGCCCCAAAAGGCAACGCGACAATCTTCCGGTCTTGTTTTAGAGGTGTTAAATGATGTTCTTGACGAACTCATTGGCGGCTCCGCAGATTTGTCAGGCTCCAACAACACGAAAACTCACCATTCCTTCGATATTACTCCGGAGGATTATAGCGGGAACTATATCAATTACGGGGTGCGAGAGCATGCCATGGCTGCAGCCATGAACGGTCTTGCCCTTCACGGCGGCTTTATTCCCTATGGCGGGACTTTCCTCGTATTTTCCGACTATGCCCGACCGGCCATACGTTTATCGGCCTTGATGAAGCAACGTGTTATTTATGTCATGACCCATGATTCCATAGGGCTTGGAGAAGACGGACCGACCCACCAACCCGTCGAGCACCTTGCCTCTTTAAGGGCAATGCCCAACCTAAACGTTTTCCGCCCTGCGGATGCCGTTGAAGTCGCCGAATGTTGGATGGCGGCCTTAGAATCCAAAGAAACCCCTTCTATCCTGGCACTTTCCCGTCAAAGCGTCCCTGCCCTTCGTCATACTTATTGCTTTGGCGAAAATATGTCAGCTCATGGTGCTTATGTTATTAAGGCAGAAAAAGATTCTCTGACGTGTGATAGCTGCATCATTGCAACAGGAACAGAGGTTTCCCTCGCCCTTGAGACGCAAAAAGCCTTGGAAGCCGCCGATATTAACGCTCGTGTGGTTTCTATGCCGTGCCGAGAATTATTTGAGCAACAAAGCGAAGAGTATATTTCAAAGACCTTAGGTTGCTGCCGTCATACCTTTGTGATTGAAGCGGCTTCATCCTTTGGGTGGCATAAATACGCAACCTCTTCACAGCATATTTTTGCCATTGATACCTTTGGTGCGTCGGCGCCCTCCGGTGATCTTTATGCACATTTTGGGCTTACTCCCCATGCCGTTGCAGAAAAAATTCAACTTATTCTTAAAGGAAAATAATATGACTCAACCTCTAAAAATAGCCATTAACGGATTTGGTCGCATCGGCCGCCTTGTTCTGCGCGCCATTGTTGAACGCGAAGCAACGGATTGTCGGGTCGTTGCTATTAATGACCTCTCGCCTCCGGAAACCAATGCACACCTGTTTAAGTATGACTCCGTCCACGGACAATATCCGGGGCCTGTTGTGTTATGTGCTCAAACCGGTAAAAGTTTAGATATCGGCCTTGGGGAGATCAAACTTTTCCAAGAACGTGATCCGGCTCAATTACCTTGGGGTGACCTTGGTGTAGACATTGTTTTTGAATGCTCCGGGGCTTTTACCTCTAAGGAATCGGCACACGCCCATATCAAAGCCGGTTCTAAAAAAGTCATTATTTCCGCCCCTGCTTCAGGTGTTGATATGACCGTTGTTTACGGCGTAAACCATGAGAACCTTGAGGCAAACCATGACATTATTTCCAACGCGTCTTGCACAACCAATTGTTTAGCCCCCTTAGCTCAAGTCCTTGAAAAGCTCTGCGGCATTGAAAAAGGGTTCATGACGACCATTCATGCCTATACGGGGGATCAACGTCTGGTTGATACACACCATAGTGATTTACACAGGGCAAGGGCAGCGGCGACCTCGATGATTCCGACGTCAACGGGTGCTGCACGAGCCGTCGGTTTGGTCTTACCGGAACTCAAAGGGAAAATTGACGGGACGGCTATTCGCGTACCGACGGCTAACGTCTCTGTTGTGGATTTTAAATTTATCTCCAAAAAGAAAACAACGGCCGAAGAAATTAATAAAGCGCTTAAAGCTGCGGCCTCAACCTACCTGTTAGGGGTTCTTGAAACAAATGAGCTTCCCCTTGTCTCCGTTGATTTCAACCATAACCCCCACAGTAGTATTGCCGATCTCACGCAAACACAAGTGGTTGAGGGTGATTTTTGTCGTGTTTTATCTTGGTATGATAATGAGTGGGGCTTTTCAAATCGAATGATTGATACGGCTCGCGTCCTTGGAAAGTACTTATAAGGGGCTTCCTATGGATATTATGTCCGGGATTGTTGTTTATAGCACCGTGTGGTGGATTATCCTTTTTATGATCTTACCTTTCGGGGCACATCGTGCTCCCTCTCCCGAACAAGGGCACGATCACGGAGCCCCTAAACAGTCTTACCTTAAAATCAAAATCGTTGTGACAACTCTTATCACAACGATTCTGTGGTTTGTAATAGACTTCTTAATCAGTATTAATTTTATTGATTTTAGAGCAATGGCCGGTTAAAAGGCTATGACAAATCTTAAGCTTATTGAGAATAGAATTTTGGTTAAAGTCTCCCGGCAGAAGGAACATAAAAAATGTTAGAGTCTCTTTCCATTATAAATTTCCCACCCCTCTATTTAATTGCCTTCGGTTTTTTGTTTGTTATATCCAATTTGCTCATGCGATTCGGACACCGTTTAGGGCTGCCTCTCCTTAGCATTCTTTTATTGCTCGGTTACCTTCTGGGGCCGTCCTTTCTGGGAATTATTGAGTCTCCAAGTCCCCTTTGGCAGTCCCTTATTAGCAATACGGTTTTATCACTGGTGGGACTCTTAATCGGTTCAAAGCTCTATAGCATCAAGTTCGATCAAAGAGCTTTAAAAATCTCGATGATCGTTATTATAGGCAGCGTTGTTTTAATTACCCTTCCCCTTTATTTCTTAACTCACAACCTCTTTTTAGCTCTGTTAATTGCAGTCCTCGGCACGTTTACAGCGCCAACTCATACCATCACTATTATCGAAGAGACGACGCCTGTTCACGGTAAAGCCTCCTTTTTTAGCGACCTTGTCCTTAAAGTTGTGATGTATGGAGAAATCTTAATTATCAGCCTTTTCTCTATTTTGGTTTTTTATACGGACAGCGGCCCTTTAACGGAGACCCCCGCTGAGAAAACAGCTTTCTTGAGTCCTCTGAAAGCGCTTTTTTCTTCTTTGGCCCTCACCGGACTTGTGGTTTCTCTTATCAGTGTGCCAACCATTTATATGTGTCGTTTAATGGGGCATGATCGTTTTAAAGTTCCGGAAGCTCTCGGTATTGTCTTGTTGCTGGCGGGTCTGTCTCTGATGTTAGATCTCTCCCCTCTTCTTACGGCCATTGTTATGGGATATTTGATCACTCGGTTTACCCAAGCACGAACAGGAACCCTTGGAGATATTGAAAATATTGAGTGGCTCATTTTTATCCCTTTCTTTATTTTAGCGGGAACAACACTTCATATTCAAAGCCTTCTAACAGCCGGCCTATTTGGACTGACTTTTATCTTTGCACGTATTTTTGCACGCTATGCCAGCGGATGGATTGCCGTTAAGGCGATTTTGCCCTCAAAAAAAGGCTTAACGGGACAATGGCTCGGTCTGACTCTCCTTCCTCAAGGGGGTGTTGTTATCGGAGCAGCTTGGGTTGCAGCCGGTATTTTTCCAAATGAGAAAGAAATTATTATGCTTAGCATTATCGGCTCAACGGTCTTTTTTGAAATAATCGGCCCTATTTTACTAAGATCGGGTCTCTTAAAGTCCAATACCCTTTAGTCAAAAAAAATATAAGAAACTAGAAAAACGAAACTTTCCTTTTCTTAATATTTTCTTAAGGATCTTGAAGCACCATGGGAAAATACAGGGTTTTTAAAAACTATCAATAAGGTGTTCCATTGAAGATTTTTCAAAATATATACCAAAATTCTCAATGGAAAGAAGAGCTCGATCCGGAGGCAGCTCAGGCAAATTTATTAATTTATTTCGGCTCCAAGGAGCTTATGAGTGACCCGCGCCACTATGAAATATTACGTCAACATTATCCGAAAGCTGATATTGTCGGGTGTAGTACCGGGGGAGAAATAATAGGGGAAGATGTGAATGATAACACCATCGTTACAACCTCTATTCAATTTGATCATACCCAAACCAAAGTTTTCAAAGTTTTAATTAAAGATGTCAACGGTTCCCATGGTGCCGGATCTAAGCTTGGCAGTCTGTTACAGGGGGATTCTCTTGCAGGTGTTATGATCCTTTCAGACGGCACGCAGGTTAACGGAACCGATCTCATAAACGGCCTCAAGGAAACAATAAGCGAATCGATTCCGATAACCGGCGGCCTTGCCGGAGACGGAGATCAATTCCAAAGCACACTTGTTGCCGGAAACAACCTTCCGGAAGCGGGAGCCGTCGTTGCCGTAGGCTTTTACGGAGACCGCCTCCAAATAAAATACGGTAGTTGTGGCGGGTGGGATACATTTGGGCCGCAACGTCTCATTACGCGTTCTGAAGGTAATATCCTTTATGAACTTGACGGGAAACCGGCTCTTCTCCTTTATAAAAAGTACCTTGGCGCAGAGGCCGAAAATTTACCCGGCAGCGGGTTGTTGTTTCCCTTAACAATTTATCCGGAGGGAAGCCGTGACAAAGCCCTTGTTCGAACCATTCTAGCGGTTGATGAAGAAAATCAAAGTATGACCTTTGCAGGGGATATCCCCCAAGGGCACATTGCTCAGTTGATGCGCGGTGATATTGATAATCTGATTGAAGGCGCTTCTTTGGCGGCAACGGCAGCCCGTTTCGAGGGGAAGAACACTGCCAAGCTAGCCGTTTTGGTGAGTTGTATCGGACGAAAACTTTTGATGGGACAGCGTATTGCTGATGAAATCGAGGCGGTTAAAGAAACTTTAGGGGATCAAACAAAAACCATTGGCTTTTACTCTTACGGGGAACTTTGCCCTAAACTTTCCGACGGTTTCTGTGAACTGCACAACCAAACAATGACGATTACCACCCTTTCAGAATCAGAACAATAAAAGATGCCCGGTATCCACAAAATGCTATTAAGGCAGATTAAAAAGTCGACAGATCTTAAAAAGAAACTCGATAAGAAAAAGCTATATCAACTCATTAGTCAAGCCTACGAAGAGGCTGATAAACGTTATAGTCTGTTGCATCAAGCCATGGATCTTATGTCCGATGAAATGTTAGAACTTAATAGCTCTTTGCGTGAAGAAGCGCTGAAAACGAAGGCCATTTTCCAATCGACCAAAGACGGTATTCTTTCCGTAGATTCTCATGGGAGAATACATTCTAATAATAAAGCCGCCCGAAATATTTTTGAGTACCAAGATTCAGAATTATGCACAATGTCTTTAGAAGATCTTTTGCCTGATTTTAATTTTTCCCTGATAAAATCCAGGAAGAAAACTTGTCTTGAAGTCTCCGAATTTATTACGGAAACTAAGGGCCGGAGGAAAGGCGGAGAGGTTTTTTACGCAGAAGTACATATTGCACCCATTAGTCTGGCAGAGGAAGAATTATATGTTTGCAATATACGTGATATCACAGCGCAAAAAGAATATGAGAAAAATCTTTATAATGCAGCATACTACGACAAATTAACGAAACTTCCCAATAGAGCCCTTTTTTTAGATAAAATTAAAGAAATAATTGAGCAAAAAAAAAGAAACTCAACTGCCAAATACGCCCTTTTATTTATAGACTTAGATAAATTTAAAATGATTAATGATAGCTTGGGTCATGACGCCGGGGATGAGTTGTTACGCCAAGTTGCCTGTCGGCTAGAAAAAGCTGCGCGCAAATATGATATCGTTTCTCGTTTGGGCGGCGATGAATTCACTGTTTTGATCAGTAATATTTTAGATGAAAAAACCGCCAAAGCTGCCGCTCAGCGTTTTATCAATGCTTTTGACGAGCCTTTCACAATCCTTAATAGAGAGCTTTTTATAACAGCCAGCATCGGTGCACATATTATCTCGAAAGACTATAAATTAGCAGAAGAAATTTTGCGCAACTCTGACCTTGCAATGTATAAAGCTAAAAATAGCGGCCGAGGCCGATTTGAAATGTTTCATGAAGATCAATTGACAGAAGTTTCTGCTCTATTACATATGGAAAACGATTTACGAAAAGCGATTTCAAAAGGCGAATTAGTCGTTTTCTTCCAACCTATCGTTGAAACCCAACACGCTACTATTGTCGGCTTTGAAAGCTTGGTGCGTTGGGAGCACCCGAAGCATGGACTTATTTTACCCGATACGTTTATCCACATTGCCGAGGAAACCGGTCTTATCAAAGAGCTCGGATATTATGTATTGGAAGAATCCTGCCGAAAAATAAAGGCATTTCAAAAATTAGACAGAATGGGCAAAGAAATATCCCTTGCCGTTAATATTTCCCCAAGGCAGCTCACCACGCAAGAAGAAGTAGATAAAATTATCAATATCATAAAGGAAGCAAACCTACCGCCAAGGGCTCTAAAGCTAGAATGCACCGAGACTGCTTTTATGAAAGACAGTAAATTCATTAAAAAATTTTTCATGCAGGTGAAAAGTCTTGGTGTCGATTTATGCATAGATGATTTTGGCACGGGCTATTCGGCACTTGAATATATACATCGTTTTCCTTTTGATATTTTAAAAATTGATCGTACTTTTATTAATTCCATGAGAGAAAATAAAAAAGATTTGAATCTTGTCACAGGAATTGTTGCCTTAGCACATAATCTTGGTCTTAAAGTCGTTGCAGAGGGTGTGGAACACATAGAAGAATTAAAATTACTCAGAATTATGAGTGTTGAATACATTCAAGGATATTATTTTTCCAGACCCCTTTCTTTCGAAGCGGCGTGCTCTTTTCTTATAGAAAATCAAATTTCCGTCTTTAATGAGAATCAAATTTCCGTAACTAAAGCCATATGCTAGACGAATATGATTGAAGGGGTATAACCCGGTAACGCCCCCTTAGAAAGGGGAGTTCTGTACTCGACATAAATAAAAACGTCTTTATTGCGTTGTTGATTTTAAGATATCTCGGATTTCTGTGAGTAACTTTTCTTCAGGTGTCGCTTTTTTCTTTTTTTCATCTTCTTTATGCAACCTAATAACATAATTAATCACAAAATAGATAACCGTTGCGACAATAACAAAAGAGAGAACACTATTCAAAAAAAGACCATAATTTACGGTAACGGCTCCACATTCCGTTGCAGCTTCAAGGCTGTCATAAGGCGGCGGTACGTGCCCTCTTTTTAACACCAAGAACCAATCTTTAAAATCAATACCGCTCACAAGAAGTCCAAGGGGCGGTGTAAAGACATCCTCGACAAGGGATTTCACAATGGCCGTAAAAGCGGAACCAATGATGATACCCGTCGACATATCAATGATATTGCCTCGTAATAGAAATTTTTTAAAGCCGCTTAACATGAGATAATTTCCTTTCTTAAGACGACTATATATCAAACTCCCGTTTGAAGAAAAGGAGGAATATAATCATTACATATTGGGATAATTCGGCCCCCCGCCCCCTTGGGGCGTTACCCAATTAATATTTTGTGTGGGATCTTTAATATCGCACGTTTTGCAATGAACGCAGTTTTGTGAATTTATCTTGAGCGACGGAGTCCCCTTATTTCCGTCAGTGACAATTTCATAAACACCCGCAGGGCAATAACGCGTTTCCGGCGCATCATATCTTGCAAGGTTAATATTAATGGCTGCGTCAGGATCTTTTAAAAGCAAATGACAGGGCTGATTTTCCGCGTGATTTGTCGAAGAGTAAAAGACATTTGAGAGACGATCAAATGAAATTTTTCCATCGGGTTTAGGATACTCAATTTTTGGAGAATCTTTTGCCTCTTTTAGACTTTCATGGTCTTTATGATGACCTAAAGTCCACGGTGATAAACCTCGAGTGATATAAGTTTCAAAGGCTGCATTAAGAAGACCGATCCCAATCCCCCATTTAAACCCGGGGCGAATGTTCCTTACTTTATAGAGTTCTTTACCGACCCAACTTTCCTTCAATTTTTGATCATAAACACCAATTTTGGCGGCACTTTTATCTCTCAAAGCCTCAAAGGCGACTTCTGCAGCGATCATCCCCGATTTCATCGCGGTGTGTGACCCTTTTATTTTAGGGACGTTCAGAAAACCGGCGGCACATCCTATGAGGGAACCTCCGGGGAAAGTAAGTTTGGGGACGGATTGCCAGCCCCCTTCATTCAAAGCGCGTGCTCCATAGGCAACACGACGCCCGCCCTCAAAGAGGGGTTGAATTTTGGGGTGATGTTTAAAGCGTTGAAACTCTTGATAGGGGTTCAAATAAGGATTTTCATAATCAAGGCCGACAACAAACCCGTAAGCCACTTGGTTATTTTCCATATGATAAAGGAAAGAACCTCCGTAGGTTTTGGCATCCATCGGCCAACCAATGGTATGAGTAACTTCTCCTTCATGATGTTTTTCGGGATTAATTTCCCAAATTTCTTTTAAGCCGATGCCGTAAGTCTGAGGTTGATCGGCTTTAAGATCAAAGCGTTCAAAAAGGTCTTTCGTAAGAGAGCCCCGGCACCCTTCGCCCAGCATCACATGCTTTGCCGTTAAACGGACACCTTCTTCGTATTGGTCGGTTTTATGACCGTCATGATCTAAGCCCATGGGAACGGTCTCAACGCCGCAGACCTCTCCTTTTTCATTGAATAAGCAAGACGCAACGGCAAAACCGGGATAAATTTCAACCCCCATTGCTTCAGCTTGCCGAGCCAACCAGCGGCATAAATTGGCAAGGCTAATAATATAATTATCGCTGTTATGCATTTGAGGCGGTGTCGGTAAGTTGAACGCATTTTTTTGTGTCAGAAAAAGAAAACGATCTTTTTTGACTTTAACCGTTAAAGGGGCTCCGAGTTCTTGCCAATTAGGAATAAGTTCATCTAAGGCACGTGTTTCAAATACATTACCCGACAGGATATGAGCACCGACCTCAGAGCCTTTTTCAAGAACGCAGACGCTCATTTCTTTTTCATGCTCTTGCGCAAGTTGTTTCAAACGAATAGCGGCTGACAAACCCGCCGGGCCTGCTCCCACAATCACAACATCAAACTCTAACTCATCGCTCATTTTAATACCCCTGTTTTTAGTATTCTTTTCATCCTATCATATAGAAAGGCTTTTCAAAATGTCCTCTTTAAGCTTTAATAAGGAAGATAAAATAGGAAATCTTTTTATGCTCTCACTTGTTATTGTTACCCATGGAAATCTTGCAACAGAATTTGTGAATGCCCTCGAGCATGTTATGGGGCCTCAGGAAAAAACCTTCGCCTTTTGCATTCATCCCCATGATGATATGGAAAAGAAACGCGACGAGCTCCTCGGGCTTTTTAAAGATGAAGAGGGAGATGACGGCATCGTTGTTTTGACGGATATGTTTGGAGGAACACCTTCCAATCTCTCTCTTTCCCTCTTGGATCGGGCAAATGTCGAGGTTATTGCAGGGGTAAACCTTCCCATGCTTATAAAACTGGCCAGCATCCGTAATAAAACAAGCCTTAGTGAGGCCGTTGCACAAGCCCAAGAGGCCGCGCGAAAGTATATTAATGTGGCCGGAAAACTCCTTGAGGAGTCTGCATAACGATCAATGACAAATAAAAATACGCGTTTATTTGAAGTAAAAAACCTCAAGGGAATTCATGCACGAGTTGCCGCGAAAATCGTTAAAACAGCCGAACCTTTTGACGCGGAAGCAACTCTTTCTTATCGGAATACAACGGTTCCCTTGCTCTCTATTATGGGGTTAATGATGCTCTCTGCCAGAAAAGGCGCGCGGGTGAAAGTTTATGCTCAAGGCCCTCAATCCCAAGAGCTTTTTCACGCCCTCTACGATCTTTTCGAAAGAAAATTTGATGAGGATTGAATGAGCGGCCTTATAAGAAACGTCAAGTTAATACTTTTCCTGCCAGTTAATCAAATAAAAATTGTTGCTATCAAAGAGGTTGAGAGACCTACTTTTTCAATTTTCAATTAACTTGGCGGTGGCGCCCATTCCTCCCGTGAACGGCAGTGCCTAATTTGACGGTGATGGTTCAAAGATATATCCTTCTGATTCGAGGATCCTCTTCATAGAACCTTCTTGATTGAGAAGATGAAACATACCAACAACTACAACAAAAGATTTATTTGTATTCTGATTTAAATAATCCATTAATTTTTTAGACCAAAGTATATTATTTTCACGGCCTATCCTTGTCATCTCCCTCTCTACAGAGCTTATACCTGTTATATCTCTTTCCTGTACGTTTATTCCTTTTTTTATATAGTTCGATATATGACTCTTTAATTTAAGGCTCTTATTTGTTAAGTAGTTCAGAAGCTGTTGAGCTGAAATATTCTCCATAATGTGAAATTCTCTAATATATCCTAGAATAGACGTTGTAAGCAAATTAAGGAACTCCTTATGGTCCGGTGCCCAAGGAATAAGACTTTCCGGAATTTCATACAGAACATCGCTCTGCTTATTTTCACTCAGTGTAAAATTAGGCTTGTTAGAGTTTTGGAAGTGACGTGCTATCATCATATCCATTCCAAGGGAAAAGCCTTTTTTCCTCGCCATATTTTCGATCAAAGGAGGAATAATCATAGGATTAATATGTGATATAGTTTTTCCGCCCAATTTAGAATTCAGATTATTTTTAAGGTACTTAAAGAATGTGTTTAAAATTTGCAATTCTGAAGATTTTAGAGGCATGCCTGTCATTGACATATATCGAGGTAGAAATGGAACCCAGTAATCATCTACGATTTTTACGGGAAATTCGCTAATGATATTCTCATTATAATGCTCCATCTTATCAGAAAGATAATCCAACACTGATTTCATTAATGTCTCCTCAGACCAGGTTGGCGACATTACAGTTTCAGTAATAAGTATATCTTTTGATTTCATTTCTCTCACCAAGGCACTTGGCAAAGATGAAAGAGGAATCATATGAAGACTTCCAACGATTAAAATATCCTGATTAGGCCTTTCAGGGTGGGTGACCTTATATCCGTAATGAGTAGAAAATACATTTGAATTTATCACCATAAAGCAAAAAATAATAAACATACGGAAGAGTGATTTCATTTTAATTTTCCTCATTTAATAACAGTTTTTTTAACCTATACGAATGATATCTTTACATAGTTAATTTTTCCTTAACGCCCTAGGCTGTGTTGAGATTTCACTTTAACCACCGGAGTGAGGCAACAAAATGCAAGAACCCTTTAAATTTAACAACGCTCTTGTCAAATCCGGCGAAAAGCCTACGGTAATGCTTTAAAAACCCAAACAAACACTCAATTTTATGCCGCTCTTTGTAAAGATGCCGGTCATGCTGCACGGGCTCGATGCGATTTTTGCGTGTAGGGATAACAGGGATAGAGCCCTTCCCCTCAATATGTTGGCGAAAAGAGTTGGAATCATATCCCTTGCCAGCTAAGAGCGATTTGAATGTAAAACCGCTTATACAATGAATAGCTTGGGTATAATCTGAAGTCTGCCCGGGCGTTATAGTAAAAAGAATCGGCATACCAAGCGCATCGCATACACCGTGAATTTTAGTAGAAAATCCCCCGCAAGAACGCCCTAACCCATGGTGCTCTTGTTTGTTTTTTTTACAGTTGCACAAGCATGCGCACGTAAAATTGTAGAATCAATCATGATATATTCCATGTCGGCATCGTTGGCAAAATAATAGAGCATTTTATACCAAACACCTTTCTCTGCCCAATCTGCAAACCGCCTATAAACAGCATTCCAATCGCCATATTCTCTTGGTAGGAGGCGCCACTGTGCCCCACTTCTAGCCATCCGCAAAACACCCTCAACAAAACGGCGAGATGAGGGCTCATTTCTGACATAAATATTTGAAAACTCACAGAGGTATTTGTAAATGCTTTCCCACTGATATGTGCTGAGGCGCTGAGTGTATGTCATTGTTTCTTCCTGTTTTTTGGGAATTATAACATAGTTTTATGAAATCTCAACATAAACTAGTACGCCTCATTAAAAACAGTGTTGAGAAAAAAGTGCTTTAAAAAATTTTTACACAATATATAAATCAAATAATAACTTCATAATGCCTTTTTGTCAATATTTTTATTTAAGAAGTGTTCGTTTTCCTGTTTTAAAGTGCTTAAAGGATACTCTTTTTATATTCTATAAATAAATATCATCTTATTTTCTTTCGTTTTTTTTGTTTTTTCTTGTGAAAAAGTCGTGTGAATAACCGTCGCAAAAAATTCTTTCTAAACTGTTGATAATCTTATAAAACCCGCTAAATCATTAGCTTCCTCAAGGGTAAGGTATCCATTTTCCCTGTGGATAACTCTGTTGAAAACTATAATTTCCCAAAGAATCCCACTTGATCTCCATAATATCCCATGCTATACCTTAATTAACCATAGGAAAGCTTTGACCGTTTTTCTTTGTTTAATTATTTAAGTTTTAGTGTCGAAATTCCGGACATATAGGTGGCGGCTTTAATGGCTTTGTTTTTATCAACGTTTGTGAATAAGGTGGACAAGAAGGGGCGGGTTTCCGTGCCGGCACCTTTTCGTGCGGCGTTGTCTGCAGAGCCTTATCAGGGTTTCGTTGCCTTTCGTTCTCACAAGCATGATGCCATCGAGTGCTGTAGCTACACGCGTATGGAGCAATTGAGCCAAAGTGTTGACAGCCTCGATCTCTTTTCCCAAGAACAAGATGACTTTACCGCGACGATTTTTGCAGATTCCCTTCAAGTGCCTTTTGACGGCGACGGTCGCATTGTTCTGCCGAAGAAGTTGCTGGATTATCTTGAGATGACTGAGGGGAGTGAAAGCCGTGAAATCGCGTTTGTCGGGCGAGGAGCTACTTTTCAGATGTGGTTACCGCAGAACTTTGAGGCCGCTCAAACAGAGTCCCGAACACGTATTAAAGAGGCACAATCAACTTTAAAACTCTCTCCGCAGTCTCCTTCGGGTAAGGGGGACTTGTCATGACGGAGAGTCCTTTAGGGGGAAATAACCCTCTCCATTATTCCGTGATGTCGGATGAGGTTCTTGAGGCGCTCAATTTGCAGGAAGAGGGCACTTATTTGGATTGTACTTTCGGGAGAGGCGGTTATAGCAAAGGGGTTCTTGACGCTTTGGGAACAACGAAAATTATTGCCCTTGATCGTGATGCCACGGCTCAAGAGGCAGCGTCCGAGTTTAAGGCGCACTATGCCGATCGTTTTTCTTTCCTGCCTGTGTGCTTTGATCAGATGGCCGAGGTTATAGCAGAAGGAGAAAAGCTTGACGGTATCATGTTTGATCTTGGGGTCTCTTCCCCTCAATTAGACCGTCCGGAACGAGGTTTTTCCTTTCGTTTTGAAGGCCCCCTTGATATGCGCATGGGAATTGACGGAATCACGGCTGCAGACGTTGTGAATACCTACGATGAAAAAGAATTGGCCGATCTTATTTATCTCTATGGAGAAGAAAAGAAGTCCAGAATTGTGGCCAAGGCCATTGTTATGGATCGTCAGGAAAAACCCTTCGAGACAACAACGGAGCTGGCAGGATTATTACGGCGGATTATTCCAAAATCTAAGGACGGAATTGATCCTGCAACCCGTACTTTTCAGGCCTTGCGTATCCATGTGAACGATGAGTTGGGACAGCTTGAGCGCGCCCTTGAAGCCTCATTGACTCTGTTAAAGCCCGGCGGTCGTTTGGTTGTTGTAAGTTTTCACAGTCTTGAAGATCGCATTGTTAAAAAATTTATGGTCAAACACAGCAAAAAAGAAGCTGTGAATCGTTACGTGCCGGAGGTTCGTGGAACCTCAAGTGAGCAACCTGTGTTGAAGCTTGTAAGTCGTCGGGCCGTATTACCGAAAGCGGAAGAGGTTAAAGAAAATCCCAGATCACGCAGTGCCAAGCTCCGCGTGGCCGAATATTTAGGTTAAGGCAATGTTTAATAAATCAACTTTCGTGACCTTATTTGCTCTCTTTCTTTTGGGGAGCTTAACCTATACCATTAAGCAAAAAGTGATCGAACTTGATAACGATTTGGCACAAGTTCATCGTAATATTGCCCATTATCAAGAATCTATGCATATTTTGAATGCGGAGTGGGCTTATTTGACGCGACCATCTCGTTTGCAAGCCCTTGTTGAAGAGCATACCGGTTTGCAGCATTGCCCCGGTGTTTCTCTTGTAAGTTATGAAGAAGTCTTTCAACAGGACGATGAGCTCTATCAAGCCCAAGAATCCCTTGAATCTTCTGTGCGTCTTGCTAGTATGAGACGTTAGTAGAAAGCCCCCCTAAATGAGTCGTTATACGCCGCATGATAACGCGGGACACCGTCCCCAAGGTCGTAAATATAGACTGGCCCTTGAAATGGCTCGCAATCGTTTGGTGATTGCAGGTATTTTGTTTGTTTTTATGTTATTTGGTGTTGGCGGACGCCTTATTTTCATGGGTCTTAACAATGAAGGGGGAGAACCTCTTTTTGTTCACGATGCCGTACGCTCTCAATTTCATCAAGGCCGCTCGGATATTGTGGATCGTAACGGTATTGTATTGGCAACAACGGTAACGACCTCTTCCTTATTTGCGAATGCGAAAAAAGTGTTGGATGCGGAAATTGCCGCTAAAATGCTGGCACAAGCATTACCCGGATATTCACAGGTGAAGCTTCTTAAAAAACTTAAATCAAATCGCCCTTTTATTTGGCTGGCGCGTCATCTTACGCCAAAGCAGCGGGATCGCATTATGCACCTTGGGATTCCGGGGATCGGATTTCGAAAAGATTTCAAGCGTTTATATCCTCACGGTCCTTTGGTTTCCCATGTGGTCGGTTTAACAAATGTCGATAATATCGGTATTGCCGGCCTTGAGAAAAGTAGTGAACAATTTTTGTTAACCGAGGGAAAACCGTTGCATTTGAGCCTTGATGTTAGGGTGCAACATGCTATTGTCGACGAACTCAAAAAAGGGATGACTGAATTTAGCGCAACAGGGGCAGCTGCCATCGTTATGGATTTGCAGACTTCGGAGGTATTGGGGATGGTGTCGCTGCCGGATTATAATCCCAATAAAAATGTTAACTTGGAGTCGGACGGTTATTTTAACAGAGCAACGGTCGGTATGTATGAAATGGGCTCAACCTTTAAAATCTTAAATACGGCTATGGCTTTGGATTTAGGTGTCGTAACATTGGCAACAAAGTATGATACGTCGGAAGACATTAAAATCGGTCGTTTTTCTATTTCTGATTATCGAGCCAATCACGGCGTTATTAATGTCGCTCAGATTTTTGTGCATTCCTCTAATAAAGGATCTGTCAAGATGGCTCTTGACGTTGGCACGGAAGGTCAACAAGAATTTATGCGAAAGGTTGGTTGTTTAACCCGTTGTAATATTGAGATTCCGGAAAAAGGTCAACCTATTATCCCGCGGCATTGGCGTCAAGCAAATACCATGACCATTTCCTATGGTTACGGCTTGGCCGTGAGCCCTTTGCATCTTCTAAATAGCGTGGCCGGCGTTGTGGGGGACGGTTGTCGAAAAGAAGCAACGTTGATCAAGCTGAAAGACGGAGAGCAAAAGCGTCCTTGCGATCGTATCGTGCAATCCTCCGTTGCTCATAAAATGCGCCAACTTTTGCGTTTGGTCGTCGTCCAAGGAACAAGTAAAAAAGCGAACGTACCGGGGTACTTTGTGGCGGCTAAAACCGGAACCCGTAATATGCTCGAGTCCGGCGGGGCTTATAATAAGAATCGTGTTTCTACAACTTTTGTGGGCATTATCGGAGAATCCGTTGAAAAACCACGATATATTGTTGTAGCGTTGTTGGAAGATCCGAAGGGATTGAAAAAAACTTTTGGATTTACGGCTGCGGGCTGGAATGTGGCTCCGATTGGCGGTAGGATATTAGGGAGAGTTGCTCCTATTTTGGGGCTCCGTCCAAATTTGAAGATATTAAACGAAGGGTTTGATCCCTTTTTACAAAGTGTTGATTTCTCTAAAACGAAAAAGTGAAAAAGCTCTTTAAAATAGGTATAGGAAAATATGACAGTGATTGACTTAAAAGGAAAAGGCTTAAAGTTTCGCGACTTAGTGAAGCAGGACGAAGTCTTGATGCCGGCTAATTGGCCGGGGGATGAGGAAATTGACCGCTTTACTTTTAACTCTAAGGATGTTGCCGAAGGCGATATTTTTTTAGCCGTCCCGCCTTTGGATAAATCTTTAACGGGTATTGATTACATTACTCAGGCTGTTAATCAGAATGCAAAAATTGTCATTAAAGAAAGTCAAGCGCCCACACCGACAAATTTAGGGGGGACTCTGTTTATCGATATTGCTAATGCACGTCATTTAAAGGCTTTGATTGCGAAGCGTATTTATAAAGGGCAACCTAAAGTCATTGTCGGTGTGACGGGAACAAACGGAAAAACATCCGTTGCGGAGTTCATGCGTCAATTGTGGGATCAAATGGGGTATAAAGCTGCCACCCTTGGGACTCTCGGTATCAAAAGTTCTGTTGACTTAAAGGGTTTGCCCGATGTAACTCAGACCTCCCCCGATCCTTTTGTCTTGCACCAAGCGCTTTCCATGATGAAGGAACAAGGCATTACCCATTTGGCCATAGAAGCCTCTTCCCACGGTATTGACCAAAATCGGTTGGACGGTGTGAATTTCACAAGTTGTGCTTTTACAAATCTAAGTCACGATCACTTAGATTACCACGGCAACATGGATCTTTATTTTGAAGCAAAGCGCCGACTTTTTGCCTCTTTGATGGAAGAAGGGGACACGGCTGTTTTAAATGCGGATACCAATTATTTTGATATCTTAAGCCAAGTCTGCCGAGCCCGAGGCATTCATGTACTCCCTTACGGGAAGCGCACGGAAGAGGGAATTCAACTTAATGATCTCGTTATTGAAGGCCCCTGCCAAAAAGCGATTTTATCTATTAATCATGAAAAACACGTTGCAGAATTTAGCTTTATCGGAAAATTTCAGGTCTTGAATGCTCTTTGCGCTATGGGGTTAATGATGGGAACCGGTGTTTCGCATTTAAAAATATTACCGCTTTTAAAAAATCTAAAGCCTGTTTCAGGACGTCTTGAGCTTATGGGGATTACAAAAGCAGGTGGTGCTGTTTATGTGGATTATGCTCATACCCCTGAAGCTTTGTCCGAAGTGTTATTGTCTGTGCGCCCTTATGTCTCCGGTATGCTGACGCTTGTTTTCGGTTGCGGCGGAGACCGAGACGTGCAAAAACGCCCTCTCATGGGAAAAATTGCAGCGGAATATAGTGATGCACAAATTATAACGGATGATAATCCGCGCTCCGAAGAACCGGCTAAAATTCGCTCGGAGATCATGGCAACTTGTAGCAATCCCGTTGAAATCGGGGATCGTGCCAAAGCCATTAGCAAAGCCATCAAACGTTTGACAAAAAATGACGCTTGTGTGATTGCAGGCAAGGGGCACGAGACAACACAGACCGTTGGGGATAGGGTTAATCATTTGGATGATCGAGAGCTTGCTCGTCAAGTTATTGAGGCAACAGGCGGGACTGTTTTTTAATGTCTCATTCGGTTTGCACGACCCCTCTTTGGAGCTGCGATGATATTCAAAAAGCGACCAAGGGGACGGTTATATCCCCTTTTTCTGTAAATAATGTTCTGATTGATTCTCGAGAAATTAGGGGCGGTGAGCTTTTTGTGGCTCTTAAGGGGCCAAAATTTGACGGCCACGATTATGTGGCCGATGCTCTTGATAAGGGCGCTTCCGGTGCCCTTGTGGATCATGTGCCCGATAATTTAAAAGGAAGTCCGGAGACTTTTCCCCTCATTGTGGTTGAGGATGTTTTGCAAGCCCTTAATGACTTGGCTAAAGCATCAAGAGCACGCTCTACGGCTAAAATTATCGGGGTGACAGGCAGTTTTGGGAAAACAAGTCTTAAAGAGGCTTTGCGTCATGTTTTGGAAAAACAAGGAGCAACCCTTGCAACAGAACGGAGTTTCAATAATCATTGGGGACTTCCGTTGACTTTGGCACGTCTTCATCCGGAACATACCTATGCCGTCATTGAAATGGGAATGAATAATCCCGGTGAAATTTCAAGTCATTCAAAGCTGGTTCAACCCCATATTGCGGTCATTACAAATACCGGTGATGCTCATATTGGGAAAATGGGGAGTGTTGAAGAAATTGCAAGGGCTAAGGGTGAGATTTTTGACGGCCTTGTGGCGGGCGGAACGGCAGTTTTATGGGCGCAAGATAAGGCTTTTGAAGATCATAAGAGAAAAGCTCTTTCAAAAAAAGCAACGGTTCTTTCATTTGGCGATGCACAACAAGCAAATGGTGCCGACTTTCAAGCAACATATGAACTTAAAGCGGCAGGGCTCGACGTTTCTGTTTCCCATGCCGGAGAAAAAAAATATGCGACTTTGCCGACTTTTTCAGCCCATTGGTCACGAAATTGTGCAGCAGTTGCTGCTTGTTTAAAGGCTCTGGGATTACCGTGGGCATCACCTTTAAGTGCTCTAAAGTTTTTATCTTTTCCTAAGGGTCGAGGTAACATTTTAAGACCTTATAATACTCTAACAATTTTAGATGAAAGTTATAATGCAGCGCCAACAACCATGGAATATGCTTTGAAAAGCCTTATTAATATGGGGGCTATGACGGAACGGCGCATTATTGCAATTTTGGGCGACATGCTGGAGCTTGGAAAAGAAAGTCCTGCTTATCATCGAAACCTTGCAAAAACATCCGGCTTTTTTCATATAGCGAAGGTTTATTGTTGCGGTTTTGAAATGGAAAATTTGTATTCTGTTTTGCCTGAAATGCAAAAAGGCGGTTTTGCAAAAGAGCCTCGTGAGTTAATAAACGAAATATTAGCCAAGGCAATGCCCGGGGATATTTATCTTGTAAAGGGTTCCAGGGGACAATGGGCAGAACGAGGTCGTATGTCTGTTTTTGTGGATGCTTTGTTTGCCCACCGTTTTTGATCGTTAGAAATTGTAAAAAGAGTAAATGAAAAGGATTTTAAGTTAAGAAATGTTTTATTGGTTTTTATATCCCTTGGCTTCCGAGTTTCCTGTGTTAAACGTTTTGCGTTATATCACTTTCCGAACAGCAGGTGCGATGTTAACGGCGCTTTTGATTTGTTTTCTGACGGGACCCTGTGTGATTCGTTGGCTTAAGAAAAAGCAAAAAGAAGGGCAGCCTATTCGAAAAGACGGACCGGAAAGTCATCTGCTTACCAAACAAGGCACGCCGACCATGGGGGGGAGTTTGATTTTGGGATCGATGATTATTACCACCCTTTTGTGGGGAAATTTGTTTGATCCTTATATTTGGATTCTTTTATTTGTTACAACGGGTTTTGGCCTTGTCGGCGGATATGATGACTACATGAAGCTTAAAAGCCGGAGCTCTAAAGGCGTCTCTGCTAAACTGCGCCTCTTTCTTCAGCTACTTATCAGCGCCATTGCCACCTATTTTATTATGAAACTTTCTCCTATAGGCCACGAAACGACTTTATCTATTCCTTTTTTTAAAGAATTATTTTTAAATTTGGGGTGGTTTTTTATCCCTTTTTCCATTGTTGTTATGGTGGGGAGCGCCAATGCGGTTAACTTAACCGACGGGTTAGACGGTTTGGCTATTGTTCCTGTGATGATTACAGCGGGTTGTTTTAGTATTATTTCCTACGTTGTGGGGCATAGCCTTTTTGCCGATTACCTTCAATTACAACATGTGGCTGGCGCCGGTGAAATTTCTGTGTTTTGCGGTGTAATCATTGGGGCCGGTCTTGGATTTTTATGGTTTAATGCGCCGCCTGCTATGGTGTTTATGGGGGATACGGGATCGCTTGCTTTAGGGGGCGCTTTCGGTACTATTGCGGTGATTACAAAACATGAATTGGTCTTGTTTATCATCGGAGGGCTTTTTGTTCTTGAAACATTGTCCGTTATCATTCAAGTGGCTTATTTTAAGATGACGGGCCGACGTATCTTTTTAATGGCACCTATGCATCATCACTTTGAGAAAAAAGGTTGGGCCGAACCAACCATTGTTATTCGCTTTTGGATCATTTCCATTGTGTTGGCTCTCATCGGTATGACAACCCTAAAATTAAGATAGATTATGATTTCTTTAAAAGCTCTTAGTTCTAAAGCTTACTACGTTGTCGGCCTTGCGCGGTCAGGACAAGCAACGGTTAGGGCTTTGAAAAAATCCGGGGCAAAAGTCTTTGTTTTTGATGATTCCGTTGAATCATCAGTGCCTGATTATATTAGGCCGGAAGATGTTGATTGGTCTGCTTTGGACGGTCTTATTTTAAGCCCGGGTATTCCCCATACGTTTCCAAGTCCCCATAAAACGGCTGAGAGGGCGAAAGCCCATAATGTACCTATTTTATGTGATATAGATTTATTAGCTCAGGCCTGTCCGAAAGCTTTTTTTGTCGGCATTACGGGGACAAACGGCAAATCAACGACCACGGCCTTATTGCATCATCTTTTGCCCGAATCCCATATGGGGGGAAATATAGGTCTCCCTGTTTTGGATATTGAGGCCGACTCTGAAAAGCAAGATGACCTTTTTCTTCTTGAGCTTTCATCCTATCAGCTGGAACGGGTTCCTCATCTTAAATGTAGCGTTGCGGTTTGTTTGAATGTCACGCCGGATCATCTTGATCGACACGGAGATTTTCAAGGGTATGTTGAGGCAAAAAAGAAACTGTTTTTGCCTTTTGGTGATCCTCAAACTGTTATTATCGGTATTGATGAGGAGGCCTCCTTTGAAATTTATACCTCTTTAAAAAAAGATGACGCTAAAAAAGTCATTCCCTTGTCCGGTTGCAAAATTTTGCAGGAGGGTATTTCTGTTCTTGACGGTATTTTATACGATCGGGGTCGGGAAGTTGCTTCTTTATTAGAAGTAAAAAGGTTGCTTGGAGCCCATAACCGTCAGAATATTTCGGCTGCCTATGCCGTGATGAAAGCCCTTGGAAAATCCTTTGCCTTAGAAGAGGTGATCCTTTTTAAAGGCCTGCCTCATCGCCAAGAATATGTAGAACATAAGAGTAATGTGACCTTTATTAATGATAGTAAAGCTACCAATATTACGTCAACTTTGAAGGCGTTAAGTTGTTATAGCAGCGTACACTTACTGCTAGGCGGTATCTCAAAAGAATCAGGTTTATCTGATCTTGAGCAGGAGAAAAAATCTATTGCCCATGCTTATGTTTTTGGGGATGCTGCTAAGCAATTTTCACAAGAACTTACAGAAAAAGGGATTCCCCATTCCTGTTTTAAAACTTTGGAAGAGGCAACAAAAAAAGCGGCTCAAGCAGCTTTTCAAGAGGCAGACCGTGGTGCTAAAGAAATCACGGTTCTTCTGTCTCCGGCCTGTTCCAGTTTTGATCAGTTTAAGGATTTCGAGGAACGGGGAGAGGCTTTTAAGCTAATTGTTCACGTCATAGTTAATCAACAAGAGGGAGCCGTTTCCCATGGCTAGAGTTGCCTTTGCTCGAACGGATAATAGCGTACTTACCCAATGGTGGTGGAGTGTAGACCGTTGGCTATTTCTTGGCATTTCTATTTTGGTTGCCGTGGGCATTATGTTGGTTATGGCCGCAAGTCCCCCCGTTGCAGAGCGCATTGGTCTGGACTCTTTTTATTTTGTAAAACGCCACTTGGTTTATGTGGCCGGTTTTTTTGTGGTGACGGTCGGTGTGTCTCAATTGTCTCAACAGTCCCTAAGGCGCGCCGCCCTTTTGCTTTATTTGGGGGCACTTGTTCTCTTAATTCTGACGCCTTTTATCGGGAATGAAATTAAAGGGGCAAGGCGTTGGGTGAGTCTTGGAGGTTTCTCGATTCAGCCTTCCGAATTTATGAAGCCGGCTCTTGTGGTGATGACCGCATGGATGCTTTCGGAAAAGAAAAAAAATGTGGATGTACCGGGAAATATTTTTGCTATTATTTTCTATAGCCTTGCTATCGGGTTATTGTTATTGCAGCCGGATATGGGGATGGTTTTTTTGATGACGGCCATTTTTTTTGCTCAGTTTTTCTTGGCCGGATTGCCCTTATTTTTGATCGTTATTGCCTCGGCCACGGGCATCGTCGGTATGGTATCCGCTTACTTTTTATTCCCCCATGTTCAATCCCGTGTGGATCGTTTTTTAACCCCCGGTACAGAAGATCGTTTTTCAGAGCGTTACCAAATTACCCAATCCCTTGAAGCCTTTTCGAGCGGTGGTTTTTGGGGATTGGGCCCCGGTGAAGGAATCGTCAAAAAGCACTTGCCCGATGCCCATGCAGATTTTATTTTTTCGGTGGCGGCTGAAGAATATGGCGTTTTTTTATGTTTGATCATTGCCCTCCTTTTTGGTTTTTTTGTGATCCGCAGCATTTTAAAAGTGATGCAGGAACAGAACCTTTTTATTCTTCTTGCCGTTTCGGGACTGGCTCTTGAAATCGGTGTGCAAGCCACCATCAATATGGCTTCAACTTTAGATTTAATTCCAACAAAGGGAATGACCTTACCGTTTATGAGTTTTGGGGGGTCTTCTATTTTATCTATTGCTATTTCCTGCGGCTTTATTTTGGCTTTAACCCGTCGCCAAGTTCAGGGGAGGATTTAGAAATGACAACTGATGTTGTGATCGTTGCAGGCGGAACGGGCGGCCATGTCTATCCCGCAATAGCCCTTGCTCTTCATTTGTTAAAAGACGGAAAAAAAATTGTTTTTTTAACGGATCGTCGGGGACTTTTTTACTTAAAACCTCACCTTGATGTTTTGCATCCTGTCGTTTTGCCTTTGGGTCGAAAGGGGGTAGGCTTATCGGGTCTTATAAAATTAGCAATTCAAGTTTTCAGAAGCTTTTTTATCTCCTTAAAATATGTAAAAAAGACTAAGGCTGTTATCGGTTTTAGCGGTTTTCCAACCCTCGCGACTCTTTTGGCGGGTCTTGTGATGTGCCGCACACTTTATGTGCACGAGCAAAATGCGGTGCTTGGAAAAGTAAACAGGCTTCTTTCTCCCTTTCTTAAAAAGATCTTTACCTCGACGAAAAAAATAGCACGAGTGCCTAAGGCGGCGGTGGATAAAATTGAATTTGTGGGCATGCCGGTTCGGGATGATATTGCGGCTCTGGCACAAGGTTCTTATCAAACACCGACTACATGCATTACCCTTCTTATTGTGGGGGGGAGTCAAGGGTCTCAGTCTTTTTCCGACGTCATTCCCAAAGCCGTGGGGATGCTTCCGGCGGCTTTGCAAAAGCGATTGCATATTATCCATCAAGTTCGTTCCGATGATCATACCCATGCAGCCGAACTCTATAAACAACAAGCAAGGGATCTTCCTCATTTAACCTTAGTTCCTTTTATAGAAGATATGGCAGGGGCTTTAGAATCTGCTCACTTGGTTATTTCACGTTCCGGTGCCTCATCGATAGCTGAAATTGCAGCAGCGGGGCGACCGGTTATTTTAATTCCTTATCCCTTTGCAACCGATGATCACCAGCGTGCCAACGCCCTTGAGGTAACGGCTCGAGGCGGGGGCTGGTTGATATCTCAGACGGACTTTACACCCCTTAACTTAACGGCTCTTTTAGGTGATCTTTTGGCCGAAAAAGACGGGGGAAAAAAACTTTTAGTTGCGGCTCAAGGCGTTAAAGGCGGGTATGAAAAAGAGGCCATAAAAAGGCTGGCGCAGAAGGTTATACTTGTGTAATTTAAAGACAGTTAGTGAGTAATATAAATGAGAATCTCAAACCAATCCCTAGGTCTTGTTCATTTTGTCGGTATCGGCGGTATCGGCATGAGCGGTATCGCTGAAATTTTACATTCTCTTGGCTACGGGATTAGAGGAAGCGACCTTTCCGATAATGCCAATGTAAAGCGTTTAAGGGGGCTGGGCATTCCCGTTGTTATCGGACAGAAAGCTGAAAATATTGACGGGGCTTCCGTTGTGGTTGTATCCTCTGCCATTCGCCCTGATAATGAAGAATTAAAGAGGGCTCGCTCGTTAAAAATTCCCGTGGTTAAGCGTGCCGAGATGTTGGCTGAAATCATGCACTTGCGCCCTTGTATTGCCGTTGCGGGAACCCATGGGAAAACCACGACAACTTCCGTTGGTGCTTGCGTCTTAGATGCGGGCGGTTTGCATCCGACGGTTGTGAGCGGAGGCATTATCAATGCTTACGGAACAAATGCGCGTTTGGGTACGGGAGTATGGACTATTGTTGAGGCTGACGAGTCTGATGGGACGTTCTCAAAACTGCCTGCTACTATTGCTATTGTGACCAATATTGATCCTGAGCATATGGAGCATTACGGTTCTTATGATGTGTTGAAGACTGCCTTTCGAACTTATCTTGAAAATATCCCTTTTTACGGTCTTGGTATTTTATGTGCAGATCACAAAGCAACTTTTGATATTGCACAAGGTATTACGGATCGTCGTGTGTTGACTTATGGCATTTCAAATGAGGCTTCCGATATTCGGGCTATTAATCTCAAAAGTACGCCCGAAGGGACAACCTTTGATATTGAAGTAAGTGATCATGCACATAAAACCCTTAAGCAAAAAGTAGATCTTTTAAAAACGACGGATCTATTTCTGCCTATGGTGGGAGAGCACAATGTTTCCAACGCCCTTTCCATTGTCGTCTGCGCCCTTGAACTGGGTCTTGATTTGAGTCTCATTAAAGAGGGACTTTCCCAATTTTCCGGTGTGAAGCGTCGTTTTACCGACGTTGGTGAGGCCAAAGGTATGGCTTTTATTGATGATTATGCTCATCACCCGACGGAAATTAAAGCAACCCTTGCGTCGGCAAAACAAGTTTGTTCTCAAAAAATTATTGCTATTGTACAGCCCCATCGTTATTCAAGGCTTGCCGATTTATTCGAAGAATTTACACAATGTTTTGATCAGGCGGATCATATTATTTTAACGCCGGTTTATGCTGCGGGAGAACAGCCTGATATTTTAGCAACCCATCATAGTCTTGCTAAGGCTCTTAAAGAAAAGGGAAAAAGTGTTTACACTGTAAATGCCCAAGCTGAATTGCCTGCCCTCCTAACGGAGATTGGGTCTCCTCATGATATGTGTATTTTTATGGGAGCCGGAGATATTACGGCGTGGTGTTCCGACGTTGTAATTGAAATGAAAGGAACATTAACCGAACAGAATTTGTGTCTAAAAAAGAAGAACAAAAAAGAGTGCACAATCTCAAATCCAAAACAAAACAGGAAAGTTGAGAGATGAGTAAGCGTGAAAAAGAGTTAACAAAGTCTACCGGAAAAAAATCTAATAAAGCTTTGCCCGAAGTTCGAGGAAAATACCGTGAGAACGTTCCCTTAGCACCGACAACGTGGTTTCATGTGGGGGGAGCGGCGGAAACGCTTTTTCGTCCGGCCGATTACGAGGATTTAGGCGATTTTCTAAAGGGAAAATCCAATGAAGTGCCTGTGGTGCCCATTGGTGTCGGTTCTAACTTATTAGTGCGAGACGGCGGCGTTCCGGGAGTTGTTGTTCGCCTTGGTCGCGGCTTTACAAATATAGCCTTGCATGCCGGGTTTTTGGACGTAGGTGCCGGCGTTCTAGATAGCACCGTTGCCCGACTTGCCGCTGAAGAAGGAATCAAAGGACTAGATTTCTTTTGCGGTATTCCGGGGACTATCGGCGGCGCTCTTCGCATGAATGCCGGGTGTTACGGTACGGAAGTTAAAGATGTTTTAGAGGCAGCTTTTGCCCTTGACCCGAAGGGAAAGCTTCATAAATTAACCCTTGAGGATTTAGGCTATACCTATCGCCACTGCGCACTGCCTAAGGACTGGATTTTTATCGGTGCTCGTTTTAAAGCACCTACGGGGAATCAAAAAACCATTCAAAAGTCTATTAATACCTTGTTAGCTCAGAGGGAAGCGACACAGCCTATTCGTTCAAAAACAGGAGGGAGTACTTTTGCAAACCCTTTGGGACATAACGCTTGGAAGCTTATTGATGACGCAGGATGTCGCGGTTTAAAAGTAGGGGGCGCGCAAGTTTCTGAAAAACATTGTAACTTTTTGATTAATTTTGACAGTGCGACAGCTTTTGATCTTGAAGAATTGGGAGAAACCGTTAAAAAGAGAGTAAAGGATAAGAGCGGTATCGAACTTCGTTGGGAAATTCAGAGGATCGGTGCTTTTTTAGACCAAGCGCTTAAAATAGCTGCTTAGTTTTCTAAGCAGTTTCTATCCCGACTTAAAAGAAAAAAGGCTAAAAGACAAAGAATATGATGATGAATCCTAAAAAAGTAGCCCTTCTAAAAGGCGGTTGGAATTCTGAACGAGAGGTTTCCCTAAGCAGTGCTCAGAGTGTTTTGCCGGCCTTAAAAGAGTCCGGTTTTACGGTTTTGGAAATCGATGTTACCCGTGACATTCAGGCTTTTATTCGACAACTTTTTGATTTTTCGCCTGATGTTGTCTTTTTGAATGCACTCCACGGACAATATGTCGAAGACGGAATGATGCAGGGTTTGATGGAAATGTTGGGATACCCTTATACGGGCTCCGATGTTGTTTCCTCGGCCGTTGCTTTTGATAAAGGGCGTTCACGCGCTCTTTTTGAGGCGAACAATATATCTATTCCAAAGGGGCAAGTGTTTAAGGCCGCCGATTTTTTTGCACAAGATCATCCGATATTTCCTTATCCCTTCGTGGCTAAACCTTTAAACGAGGGGTCGAGTGTCGGTGTGTTTATTATAAAGACGCTTTCGGATTTTAAAGAAGCCGCCCAAAAATGGCACTATGGAGAGACTGTTTTAGCGGAGGACTATATTCCGGGGAGAGAGCTTTCCGTTGCCTTTAAAGGTCACCAAGCTTTGGGTGTGCTCGAACTTCGCCCCAAAGAAGGCTTTTATGATTACAAAGCCAAATATACCGCCGGTTTGGCGGATCATGTCATGCCGGCAGATTTATCAAAGAGTGATTATGAAGCCGTGATGTCTATGGCGACACGGGCCGTCAAAGCCCTGGGTGTTGCGGGTGTATCACGGGTTGATGTGCGCTTTGATGACAGTCGCTGTGACGGTGATCGTGCTTTTGTTCTGGAAGTCAATACGTTGCCCGGTATGACGTCTCTTTCCATTGTGCCGGAAATTGCTAATTATGCGGGTTATGATTATAAAACTTTATGTAAATGGATGGTAGAAAACTCAATATGCTCCCAAGAAAAAAATCTCTCTCAAAATCTCCAAGACGCCGAAAAACTTCCGGTGGAAAAAAAACGGGCTCATTCTTTAGCCTGAGACGCCTTTTTTTAATGTCTGTTCTTGCCGTTGTCTTGGGTGCAATGACGGCTGTTTATTGGTTTTTTTCCAGCGGAAAAGCCGCGCGTTTCGTGACTAAAACGAGTTATATCGTTGAAAAACAGATTGCCAATGTGGGATTTACCTTACAACATATCGTGGTGGACGGGCGTATTCGTACAAAAAGTGATGTGATTTTTAAAACACTTGATCTTAAAAAAGGGCAGTATATTTATGACGTAAATCTTCAAGATATACTGGGTCGCCTTGAACGGCTTCCTTGGATCCATAGTGTACGCTTAGAACGCCGTTTGCCCGATACTTTATTTGTAAAACTTATCGAAAAACACCCGGTTGCTTTTTGGCAGGATAATAAAAAACACTATTTGGTTGATACTTATGGCACACTCATAGGAGAGTTTCCTCTAAAGGATTACCCGGGATATGTTGTGGCAACGGGGCAAGGTGCGGCCGAAAAACTCCCGTGGCTTGTGCAGACGGTGGGTCGTTATGAAAATATCTATGCTAAAACAACAGGTGCCGTTTTTGTGAGCCGGCGTCGTTGGGATTTGATTTTGAAGAATACGCTGACGGTGAAATTACCTGAAGACAATATTGATGAAGCTCTGGGACGTTTGGTAGAATTAGATAAAGAAAATCGATTGTCATCGCCCAATATAGATACTGTTGATTTAAGGTCACCCGGCCGTGTTTACTTTTACCTCTCTAAAGAGGGATTGCAGCGTCAAAAACAAGGACAGCGCGGTAAAGCGACTTAGGACGTAGGAATGAGACTCTTCCAAAGGTCTCAAAAGCCGTTCCTGTGATCCTTGCCTCTACGCAATAGGCTTTGTCGCTTTGTATAGACCCTAAATACTTTTGAAAAGATTATAGAAAGATATGAATATAAATGGCCTTTAAATTAATTAAGCATCGCTTTTCAAAATCCAATGAGACCATTGTAACAGGTCTTGATATCGGCAGCAGTAAAGTCTGTTGTGCCATTGCCCGCATTGAATCTTCGGGTGATTTAACGGTTTTGGGCTATGGGTATCAGGGGTCTAAGGGGCTTCGAGGCGGCATGATTATCGATATGGAAGCTCTGCAAGATGCCGTTGCTCATGCCGTTCACGGTGCTGAAGAAATGGCCGGCGAAACCATCGAAGAGGTTTATGTTTCGATCTCTCCGGCTTTGTGTCAATCAAAGTCCGTGCGCGTTGATTTGTCTATTTCTGCTCATCCTGTGGATGATGACGATATTAAAAAAATTATTCAACAAGCCGTTGCCTCCGTCCAAAAAACTCAGGCTGTTGTGATTCACAATATCCCGTTGAATTATGACATTGACGGGGTTGGCGGTATTCGTGACCCTCGGGGGATGTTTGGTGAACTTTTAAAAGCAAAACTACATTTAATGCTGTGTCCTCGGACGCCTCTACGTAATTTATCTGCTTGTGTAGAACGGTCCCATTTGGATGTGTCGGGGTTTGTTTCCTCTGTTTATGCCTCCGGTATGGCAACTCTTGTAGATGACGAGCTTGATCTTGGTGTGACCCTTATTGATATGGGAGCAGGCTCTTCCTCTATCGGTCTTTTCTTTAACGGTAAGCTTGCCCATGTTGACTATGTCCCCCTTGGCGGATCCCATGTAACCTCAGATATCGCGCGTTGTTTTTCAACGCCGTTAATTCAAGCAGAGCGTTTGAAGACCTTGCACGGGTCGGCCTTGCTCTCTCCCTTAGACGGTCGAGAAAGTGTTGTTGTGCCACAAATCGGAGATGAGGCTTCTGCAAAAGGCTTGCAAGTGACTAAAGCTGAATTAACGGAGGTCATTCGCCCTCGCGTTGAGGAAATATTAGATCAACTTAAAGCTAAAATCGAGCAAAATCCCGCTCATAAATATGTTGGAAAGCGCCTTGTTCTTACGGGAGGCGCCAGTCTTTTAAGTGGTGTTCCCGAGATTGCCGGTCTTATTTTGGATAAGCAAACACGTCTTGCAAGACCTTTACATATTTCAGGACTTGGGGAGAATGCACGGCGTTCTGATTTTGTGACTTGCGCCGGCTTGCTGACCTATGGCCAACGTCAAAGGGGGCCCTATGCAATGCGAGCTGCAAGGCGGGAAGCTTCGGCTTCCGGGACATCTCGTTTTGGCAAAGTGGGCGGCTGGTTTAAAGAAAATTTCTAATTTCTGCTTAACTCTTTATAAAAGAGAGAAAGTTTAAAAAAAGAGACTTAAAATAAAGTGAAATAAAGCGTAGAATAACGCATAACCGTGCAAATTCTGGAGAGAAAAATGACATCATCATCCCTAAAAAAAACTGAAAACAAAAGCTTAGGACCGAAAATCACCGTTATTGGTGTGGGTGGTGCCGGTAATAATGCTGTAAATAATATGATTCGTTATGAACTTCAGGGGGTTGAGTATTTAGCTTGCAACACGGATGCTCAGCATTTAAGCAGCTCCTTGGTTGAAGAAGAACGCCGTATTCAGTTGGGACTTGATGTGACTCAAGGATTGGGCGCGGGATCTCATCCCGAGGTCGGGCGTGCTGCAGCAGAAGAAAGTTTAGATGAAGTTGTTCGCTTTTTAAAAGGGAGCAACATGGTTTTTATCACAGCCGGCATGGGCGGCGGTACAGGGACGGGGGCTGCTCCCGTGATTGCTCAAGCTGCCCGTGAAATGGGTATTTTGACCATTGGTGTTGTGACACGCCCTTTTAATTTCGAAGGCCCGCACCGGACACGCATGGCCGAGAGCGGCATCAGCGAAATGGAACAATATGTTGATACCCTTATTGTTATTCCAAACCAAAACCTTTTCCGCATTGCAACGGATAAAACAACGTTTGCAGATGCTTTTAAACTGGCTGATGATGTGCTTTATTCCGGTGTGCGCGGTGTTACGGATCTGATGATCATGCCCGGTCTTGTGAATCTTGACTTTGCCGATGTCAGGGCTGTGATGACTGAAATGGGCAAAGCCATGATGGGGACGGGTGAAGCTAAGGGCGAAAATCGTGCTATTGTTGCTGCCGAAGCTGCTATTTCCAACCCGTTGTTGGATGATATCTCCATGAGAGGAGCCAAGGGTGTTCTTATTAATATTACCGGCGGTATGGATATGACTTTGTTTGAAGTTGATGCCGCCGCAAATCGTATTCGTGAAGAAATTGATGCAGATGTAACGATCGAGACCAACATTATTTTCGGATCAACATTTGATGAGACCTTGGACGGCCAAATGCGTGTATCCGTTGTGGCGACCGGTATTGATTCCGAGGCAATCAAACGTCGTCTGGCCGAATTGGCTGTTGAAAAACAAAAACAAGAGTCAGCCCAAGAACGTGTTGAAACCCAATTGAGTATGGATGAGGATTTGGCCATGGCAGGACAAGGTATTCCCGACTCCTACACGGATGCCGATGATTTTGCCGAGACGCAACCTCATTCCGGGTCGTCCTATGAATTTAATGCGGTTAAAGTAGGTGTAAACGAAAGACAAACAGAACTTGATCCTGCAAATGATGATGCACGTTATGGGTCAATTCCCCTTGAAAGTTCCCATACCTATGATCCTCACGGCTCTCAAAAAGCTCCGAAAAAGAAAGGCTTCTTGGGACGTTTTATGTCAACGCTTACGGGAAATTCCGAGGAACCTCAAGAAACTTTCCGTCAAGGATATGCCTCTGCTAAAAGCGATGATGTTTCTACCCAAGAGGATTGTTTGACCTTGGATGAATTTGATAATACGGATGTGCAAGATATCCCGGCGTATTTGCGTCGAAAATCAAAATAATAAATTTATAAAAACAAATATAAAAAAGCACTTCTTTATTGAAGTGCTTTTTTGTTGCGTTTTTTGCCTTAAAATAATATATTAAATTTTCTTTGTTGTTTAATTGTTGTTATTAAGGAGTTTTTATGAAAAAGTTTACTGTTATTGCGAGTTTATTGTCTCTATCTCTGCCTGTTCTTGGATCCTCCCTTTCTGATTCTGAAACCGTAGAAGAATATCAGATTCCTGTTACCATCGGCGTCAGCGGCCCAATGGCGGCCGTTGAGTGTAAAACCTCTGAAGTCATACTTTGCTATCCGAACGGAGAAGAGGTCACTGTCTTTTCAGGACGTAACAAGGGGACCTATGAAAGCGTCCGTTTTCGACTTTCTTCTTTATCTTCAGAGGACTTAGGTAAGCCTTTTTATGTTTATTATCCGTCTTCTTATATTAATGATGACTTGGAAAATAGCACACGTTTTCGGACGGAAATTATCATCCCTTCCCCTAAAGACGGTGAAAGAATTGAAAAAATTCGCCTTTTTACCTCCACTTTTTACAGTAATCGGTTAATGAAGTGGACAGGGAGAGGGTACGCGGAAATTGTTTCTAACAGTCGGTAAATGTTAGTCGCGATGATAGGGGTGTCCGTCTAGGATGGACTCTCCGCGATAGAGTTGCTCTGCTAAAAGGCCGCGTACTAACATATGGGGCCACGTTAAGCGTCCGAGGCATAGAAAAAAATCGGCACGTTCCTTAATAAGCGGGTGCAACCCGTCGGCGCCTCCAATAATAAATCCTATAGCCTTATAACCTTGATTTTTGATGTCTTGAATCTTATGGGCCAAGCTCCGGCTGGTAAATTCTCTTCCTGTTTCATCCAGGGCAATAATAAAAGTATGCTCTTGAAAAGGGCTTAGTAATAACTCCGCTTCTGCTTCTTGACGTTTGAGGGTCGGAAGGGAGGCTTTTGCCTCAAATTCATGGATCAGTAAAGGTGTTTTAAGGCGCGCTTTGTAAAGGGTGAATAAGTCTTCTTGCGGCCCTTGTTTCATCTTGCCGATGCAGCTGAGAATAAACTTCATGAGATTTTCCGAAGGGGTTGTTTGGGAATACGGCGCCTTGAAAGCTGATTAATGCCCAGACCGATAAGCACGAAGCCCGCATAGCCAAGAGTCATGTAGCTATAGGATTCTTGTAAGAATAAAGCGGCTCCTCCCATACCGAAAATAGGAATAAGTAAGGTAAAGGGAACCACTTGTGAGGGGTTATGACGGCTTAATAAAAAAGCCCAAAGGCTTGTGGCAACGAGTGTTGAAAAATAGATTGTATAAGCAAGAGAGGAGGCCGTTATAAGGGTTAAACTCTCCCAAGCCGTCGCTAGGGCCCCCGGCCCTTCAAAGATATACGAAGCGATGAACATGGGAATAGGGGGGATAAGGCTCGTCCATACAACCATGGCAAGGGGGTGGTCGGGCTTTTCAGGCTTATATTTTGCAAAGAGGATGTTTGATAAGCTTACGCAGACGGCAGCCGGACACACAACAGCCATGCCGATCCATGTGCCCCCTGTAAAACGTTCGATGGCGATGCCTATAAGGGCAAGTCCGGCAAGGGTGAGGCCGATAAGTTCACCTTTGTGAGGACGATATTGCAACCACATGACGGAAAAGGCCAATGTAAAAATAGTTTGGGATTGAAGAATCAAAGAAGTTAAGCCTGCAGGTGCCCCCATGTACATACCGACGAAGATAAAACTAAATTGCCCAATCCATAAAAGGAGCGCAATCATAAAAATAAGTTTCCACGAGGCGTTCGGTTTTGGCACAAAGAAAATTAAGGGAAAAATCGTGAAAGTAAAGCGTAAAGCAAGCAATAAAAAGGGGGGGAAAGACGCATAGGCTAATTTAATAGCCACAAAATTAGTTCCCCAAATGAAAGCGATGATTAAGGCGAAAAGGCTATGTATTAATCCCATTGAGGTATCCTAAAATATAAATAAAGACGCCTATACGGCCGTTTCAAAAAATCTCTCATGTCATGCTTGCGGTCTTTACCTATAGCATAGGCCTCGCCGCCGGCGCATAGACGGAAAGCTTTTTAAAAAGATTCTTTTGGCGATAAATAAAGTAAAAACTCGGGTTAGCAAAGAAGATATACATTAAGATAGGTTTGATCTTATCTGTTGTTTTCTTATTTTGGTCTTTTTTTTGGATATACTATCGCTTTTTTAGTCTTTTTTACAGGCTTATACAGGTCTTGGAGTGGTAATAACGTGAATGCAGAAAATAATCAAGGAAAAAGATTTTTTGTCCCGGAAAACTTTTTTAGAAACGACTGTGAAATCTTTTTTCTTCTTTTCTGAGGTGTTACCTATCTCTGTATGGGGCGATTATTATTAGGATGTATCGTTGATAAACTATCAATTTGCTCTTTTGATAATGTCACGGGTGTTTCGAGGACAAACCATTTTACCCCTTCTGTGCAAGGAAGGGTGGTAAATGAGCCGGCGTATTGATACGCTTTTTCTGAGAGGGGAATGAACTTATTGAGGTCAATGAGAACATTCTCCGGGGTAAAGGTCTCATTTGCTTTTATCGGGGCATTAGAAATAATCTTAGTATACTCTGAATTTTCTGCCCCCTCTGTTGCGAGGACTCCGACCACAAGGTAATTGCCTTTGTCGTTTTTGTGTACAAAATGAATTCCCACAGGGAAACTTTTTCGGTCTATCGTATGTTCGCTTGGGGTGTGGTAGTGAAATTGTAAAAGCTTATACTTTTCACCGTCAAAAATAACGAAATTCTCGCCTTCGGCAATGACTTTGATCGTATGTTTATTATCCGTCAACTTTAGAGGAATACTGCCGTAAGAAAAAGAAAGATCATTTTTTATTAAATGCTTATCTTGTTTCAGGTTGATAGGAGATTGCTCTTTTCCTATGGTGCAGGTTTCATCAGAAGGGGAAAGATCTGTGCCCTTTTCAGGTTCGATATCATCCGAATATCTCAAAACGGGGGTTACATCGGCTTTTCTCTCGCTATAGGCGGGCAGGGCAAAGGTGATTATGAGGGCAAGTGCCGAAGTTTGTTTTAAAATCATCTTTTTTCTTTCCGGAGGCTTTCTACATTTTGGGGCTTTTGCTTTTTATATGCATTTTCTTTATGCCACTTGTCTTGTACCGCCTTTATGAGCAATATAATCTGCCACGGCTTGGTTATAAGGAAATGTTGCACGACAGAAATCATCTGCAACTTGGATAATCTTTCCTGTTATAGCTTCATTGACCCCCGGAATATTGAGGGTGACTTGCTCCCCTTTTAAGAGGGTTAATTTTTTATCATATCTAAAGGCAAGGCCGGCTACAGAAAGGTCTTTCATTGTAACGGTCTCTGTTCCTGAGTTTCCTTTTATCGTAATGTTTATCGGGCTGTCCGGTGTATAGCGATAGTTCTCTCGACGGTTGCCTGCAGACGATCCGCGTACGATTTTGCTAAGACGCCTTTGCAGGTTTTGAATGTCCTCCCCAATATCGTTAACAGCTTGGCTTACTTGATCGGCCATTGCTCCTGTTTTCTTTGATTCTTCACCGACCCTGGTTACTTTTTCAGTAGCACTCCTTGTGCCGGCGGCAACGTTTTGTGTATTAAAGGTAATGTCTTGTGTCGCAACACTTTGCTCTTCCACAGCACCGGCAATGGCTACAGAAATTTGATCCATTTCGCTAATTGTTTTCGTAATTTCAGCAATGGCCGCCACAGTTCCTGTGGTAGATTTTTGAATTTCATGGATTTGAGAGGTGATTTCATCTGTTGCTTTTGTCGTTTGGGTTGAGAGGTTTTTAACCTCTGCCGCCACAACAGCAAATCCTTTACCTGCTTCTCCGGCACGGGCAGCCTCAATTGTTGCGTTTAAGGCCAATAAGTTGGTTTGCTCGGCAACATCCGAGATTAGAGCAATAATATCGTTAATTTTATTAGCTGATTGGGAAAGCTTTTTAACAACATCCGTTGTGTGATCTGTGGTCAGAACGGCTTCTTTTGAAATACGCGTTGCTTGGGAAACTTGGATGTTAATTTCATTAACAGAGGCGGATAGCTCTTCCGTTGATTTTGCCACATTATCCACATTAGCGGTTGATTCCTTAGATCCTTGAACGACATCGTCCACATTGTCATTTACAATTTTAATTGAATTGACCATTTGAGAGACGATTTTAATCATGTGGCTTGTTCGTTCTTGAAGAGCCCTAACGCTTTCTTGGACTTCTTCATCAAGGCGATCTGCTATGAGAAGCATTTCTGCTTTGATTTTTCTTTCATTTTCTTCCGCATTTTTCAGTTCCTGTTTATTTAATTCTTTTACCTTATTGATGTTATCTTTAAAGATATCAAGAGTGCCTGCAATTTGACCGATTTCATCTTGACGTCCTTTAAGAGGGGTCGGGAAGTTGGTGTCTTGCTTTGCAAGTTTCATGAGACATGCCGTTAAAATAGAAAGAGGATTCGTGATGCTCCGTGCTAAAAAGTAGCTATTGAGAAGTGTTATTGTTAGAAGTGATATGAGTAATATAGATAGAATAATTAGGTTTTTAAATGCATTGTCTTCTAAAGAGTCTCCGTGTTTCATTATATTTTCTATAAATTTTTCTTCTATGGCAAGGTAGGCATTGATGCTTGCCGTTTTAGTTTGAAACCATCTTTCGGCGGTTAAGCCTTGGAAATTACCCTCTAGGCCGTTGTTTATTAGAGTATTTATGTAGGCTTGAGTTTGTTTAAACACCTCTGTTTTTTCTATAGCCTTAAGGTCTTTTTGAATAAAGGCAGGGGAATAATTATAAACATGCTCTAAGAAGATCTTTTGTTCGGCTTCCAAGGCGCCTAAATATGCTAAATCCTGTTTTGTAAATTGTCCGCTCAATAGCTTTCCGGCGACAAAAGCACGTTCTTTCCCGGCTGCTTCTATTGCTTTAAGGAAGACATAGACTTCTGATAATTCCAGAGCAATATCTTTGTTTTTTGTAAAAGAATGTGTTGTTGACGAAATCTTAAGAAAATTCTCAATGACTCTTGTGTAAAAGAAGGCGGATTCTTCGGGCGTAATATCAAGGCTTATAATTTTTTGGCGTACACCGTTAATTTTCCCTAAATAATCCAGAGATAATAGCGTTAATTCTTCAAAAAGGCCGCCATGATCTTTGATACGGAAAGTTTCCAGCTCTTTTTTTAGCGCATTTACGGTAATATCTGTTTGTTTAATTTGTTTTTGTAATTCTTGCGAAAATTTTCCCCCCTTGCTTCCAATGTAAACGGCAGATTTTCCACGTTCTTTTTGTAATTCGCCTACAATCGAGCTAACCTTAGCTTGCAGATGTGTCAAGCTGACAAGGTTTTTATTTTCTTTATATGTATCCCATTCACCGTACGCCATATAACCGTTAAAACCAATTAAGCTAATGAAAGGAACTAAGAGAAGGGCAAGAATTCTGTGACCTACTTTTTTAAAATCCGGCTTAAAATGCATGACTGGAAAGATCCTCAATTTTATTTTATATAATATCTGTTCTCCAGTATCTTCGGGAAAAGGTTAAATTTTGGTTTACAAAAAGAGAACCGTGACTTTTTAATATTCTTTTTTAAAAAAAAGAGGGGGCTCCAAAAGGAGTCCCCTGTAAAAACTAAATTTTAGTTAAGTGGGAGGAAGTTTTAGTCAAAAATACGATCTTCCAATTGCTCAATATTCAGGTGGGTCGCTTCAAGACAAAGGGATCGATCTACCGTAATGTGGGAGTTCAGTTGTTTGCGTAGCATACCGAGCATTTGGGGGGAAGCTACAAGGATAATGGAATCAAAGGCTTCCCTGATCATACGCATTTTTATCTCTTGGCTTAGGTCTTTTGCAAAACATTCTTTTTCAAGACATTTTATTGAGGAGTGGGGGTCGTAAAAGTGCCCTCCTTCCGTTCTGCCTTCTTTACGGAGTCTGGTATCATGGGTACCAAGGTCTTTGTTTTTCATTTCGTGAACAATACTATGGAGTTTGCGACCCTTTGCAGAGAGAAATTGAGCTCTGGAGCCATCGGCAACGATAACGAGTTTTTTATGCATTTTAATTCTCCTGTAACTCTTTAATATTACAGGAAAAACTTATAAATTTCGTTAATTATAGAAAGATTTTTAGAGAAAATTATAAAATGGCAGAGGGTTTGAAATAGGAAAGCCTTTTTCCGGGATAGGGCACAAACGGTAGGCAGAAAGTGCTTGAACGTTTGTGCGGTTGAGGGTTCCGGGTTTTACTTTTTCTCAGATTTACGGGCAACTCGCCCAAAGTTACTAAAGACTTGCTGGAGGATTGTACGGTCGGCACCAACGGTGGGTGTGGTGTGGGTGAGTGGATCGATCTCTTGCATGTCGGGATCCATATCTTCAATTTTTTCGATCACGTCTTTCTCATTAAAAAGAATCACGATGGTATTTTTTTCCGTGATGTTCGGTTTGAAAAAAGAAGTTGTTTCTGTTTTTTTGTGAATATAGAACCATGTTTTGGGGCCGTAAGTGGATTCAAAAGTAGGACTGCCCACAGCAGCCAAAACATCATGACTTGTATGAACACCGGCTTGAAGTTGAGTTAGGTCTTTGACTTCAGGTGATTTTCCTCGGTAATCAACGCGAGGGCTACAGGCTGCCAGCAAGAGAAGGGTTGCAACGGAGAAAAGGAAGTGACCTGATTGTTTCATGGTTTTAGCTCTTTAAAAATAATCTTTAGGTTAATAAATCGCATGTGAAAGGCTTTCTGTCAATCTCAACTTAAATCTATCCGGAGAAGCTTGAAAAAAATAAAAAAAGGCTTGCAAAAATAATTTCTAATACCTGGTAAGGGGTTGACCTTCTTGACAGGTTTTTGACAAAAAAGAGCCTTGCTGAAGAGAAGATATTTTTCTATGCTGACGCTAGTGAGTTGGTTCTTATGAGGTGTTGAAAAACGCCTGTTAACGTAAGGTGAAAATCGGGAATTCGGTGCGCTTTCTTTAAAAAATAAGGCTAGACCGAAACTGCCCTCGCAACTGTAAGTGAAGAGCTTTTTTTACGAGCCACTGAGTGAGAACTTGGGAAGGGGAAAAAAGCAGTGACGCACGAGTCAGGAGACCGGTCAAGTCACGGAATATACCGTAGAAGCCTTTTGCAGCGGTTTCTATAACTCTCGGGCGAGGTGTACCGACGAGCTTTAAATTATTGACGTTCTCTTTTTTCTTAAGAGCCCTAACCGTCTTTTTTTAATGCTTCTTTTGGCACCAAGCCTTTATTTTTAGAAAAAGGTTTATCACATGTCACGTGCTTTCGATTTTGATCGTTTTGGAAATTTTGTCCCCATGGGAGGGGAAGAGGGTGCCGACCATTTACGTCTTGCAACTCTACACGGTATTCCCATTGAAGAATTGCCGGCTCAAAACGAAATTGAAACGGAAGTGACGCGCCGTGAAACCGTTGATCAGGCACAAATTATCATCGAACGTTCTCGGGATAGTTTGTTAACGGATTTCGGTAAGGCTACTTTGGATAATCGTTATCTTTTGCCGGGAGAAAGTTACCAAGATTTATTTGCGCGTGTTGCCGCTGCCTATGCTGATGATCTTGACCATGCCCAACGTCTCTATGATTATATTTCAAAGCTTTGGTTTATGCCTGCAACCCCTGTTTTAACCAATGGCGGAGCTGATCGCGGTTTGCCTATTTCCTGTTTTTTGAATCAAGTTGAGGATTCTTTAGCAGGCATTATGGAAAACTATGAAGAAAATATGTGGCTTGCGGCTAATGGCGGCGGCATAGGAAGTTACTGGGGCGGTGTGCGCTCTATGGGAGAGAAAATTAGTCGTTCCGGAGAAACCTCGGGTATCATTCCCTTTATTCGGGTGTCGGATTCCTTTACGTTGGCCATTTCTCAAGGGTCCCTTCGTCGTGGTTCTGCGGCGATGTATTTGGATATTCATCATCCGGAGATTGAAGAGTTTCTTGAAATTCGTAAACCCTCGGGAGATTTCAACAGGAAGGCTTTGAATCTTCATCACGGTGTTGTCGTGACGGATGCTTTTATGGAGGCCGTTGAGAATGATGAACCCTTTGACTTGATCAGCCCGCGGGATCAAAAGGTAATGCGTACGGTTTCTGCGAGATCATTGTGGCAAAAAATCCTTGAAATCCGCCTGCAAACCGGTGAACCCTATATTATTTTTAAGGATGCCGTAAACCGCGCCTTACCAAAGCACCATAAGGAGCTTGGGTTTGAAGTGAAAATGTCTAATTTATGTACGGAAATTTTCCTTCCCAATGGAGAAGATCACTTAGGAAACACAAGAACAGCCGTGTGTTGTTTGTCTTCTGTGAACCTTGAAAAATGGGACGAATGGGCAACGGAACCTCAGTTTATCGAGGATGTTATGCGTTTTCTGGATAATGTGTTGCAGGATTTTATTGATCGTGCACCGGCCTCTATGAAAAATGCAAAATACTCTGCCATGCGGGAACGCTCTGTCGGTTTGGGTGTGATGGGTTTTCATAGTTTTCTTATGAAGAAAGATATTCCCTTTGAAAGCGCCATGGCAAAGTCGTGGAATATGAAAATGTTTAAACATATTCGACAAGCCGCAGATCAAGCGTCTTATTTGTTAGCCCTTGAAAAAGGAGCCTGTCCCGATGCTGCCGAGCGTAATGTGCAAGCTCGCTTTAGTCATAAAATGGCTGTTGCTCCTACCGCTTCTATTAGTATTATTTGCGGGGGAACCAGCGCAGGCATTGAACCCGTTCCGGCCACTATTTATACCCATAAAACATTATCCGGGTCTTATACGGTCAAAAATCCTTACCTTGTAGCTCTCTTTGAAGAGATGGGGAAGAATACGACGGAGACATGGCAGTCGATTTTAGAGCATCAGGGCTCTATTCAACATTTGACCTTTTTAACTGAACATCAAAGGGCTGTTTTTAAGACCGCCTTTGAGTTGGATCAAAGATGGGTTATCGAAATGTCTGCAGATCGCACCCCTTTTATTTGTCAAGGACAGTCGGTCAATCTCTTTTTGCCGCCTGATATTAATAAATGGGATTTGATGATGCTCCATCGCCAAGCGTGGAAATTGGGCTTGAAGAGTTTATATTATGCGCGTTCTCAATCAATTCAACGGGCTCAGTTTGCCGGTTCTAAGGAAAAAGGAGAGGCTGAGCAAAAGTTACAAGTCGAACAAACAAACTATGAAGAATGCCTCGCCTGCCAATAAAAAGTAAGAATGGAAAATAGAATTATGTCATTAATCACAAAGAATCCTTTAGAATTGATCGGAACAGGTAAGGTCGGGCTCTTGACCCCTTCAGAGTGTTATACGGTTGACCGTTATCCTTGGGCCTATGATTGCTGGAAACGTCAACAACAGCTTCATTGGCTTGGCGAAGAAGTACCTTTGGGGGATGATGTAAAAAATTGGCATTCCGATAAAGTAACGGATACGGAGCGCAATCTTTTAACGCAAATTTTTCGATTTTTTACCCAATCTGACATTGAAGTGGGCGAAAACTATTTAAAGCGTTATGTCCCTATTTTTCAGCCTCTTGAAATTCGGATGATGTTGAGCGCTTTTACCAATGTAGAGACGATCCATATTGATGCTTATGCTTTGTTGCTTAAAACCCTCGGGATGCCTAATACTGAATTCGAAGCTTTTAAAGACTATGAAACGATGACGGCAAAAGCCGACTATATGCATTCTTTCGGTATGAACACTTGCGGGGACGTTGCACGTACCTTGGCTATGTTTGGAGCCTTTACGGAGGGAATGGCCTTGTTTGCAAGTTTTGCCATGTTGCTCAATTTTCCCCGTCATAATAAAATGAAAGGGATGGGTCAGGTTGTGTCTTGGTCCGTGCGGGACGAAAGTTTGCATTGTGAAGGCATTGTGAATTTGTATCATGCGTGGGCTAAGGAAACAGGTGCCGTAACGCAATCTGTTAAAGACGATATTATTGATGTTGCCACAACCATGGTTGACCTTGAAGATAAGTTCATTGAACTCGCCTTTGAGCTGGGAGACGTTGACGGTATGACGGCTCAAGATATTAAAAGCTATATTCGCTACATTGCAGATTGGCGTTTGACCCAGTTGCGTTTGCCGACAAAGTTTGGTTATTTTAGCTATGACGGCCACGGGTATGAACAAGTACAACCCCATCCGCTTCCTTGGTTAACGGAAATTCTCAATGGCGTTGAGCACGCAAACTTTTTTGAACAACGGGCAACAGAATACTCAAAAGCTTCGACACAAGGGACTTGGGAAGGCTCAGCCGGGGTTTGGGGGCAATTTGATAAGATTTACAAAAAAGACGCCGCCTAACTTACGGTACTGATTAAATTTGGTCTTGTGCCTCGGGTTTGAATCCGTCTCGTACTTTTGAGACTTAATATAGTTTAATGCTATATTAATCCTTTAGTGTTAGAATGAACCTAAAACGGGCAGGAAAAGAGCATTAAAATAAATGGAAGCAGAAAAAGATTTGATCTCACAGGATTTATCAAATCTTTACACATACCCCTTTTGGCCGGATTTTTCACAGGGAGCGGACGCACTCTTTAGTCAGGTGACTTTTTTTGACTTAGATAGTGATCGTATTAATTTCAACCTTCCCTTGGAAACAAAACAAGACAACACAATTTTTCTTCAAGAAGAGGTGCTGAAACCTTTTTCTCGTGATGAATTGCAAGGGGCTTTTGCCCTGAGCCCGGGGTTTTCCAACCTTGCAGATGTTCAAGTCTCTCTATCTGATTTATCACAACATACTTTTTCTTTTACGCAGCCCCGTTTTGATATTAATAATTTATTTTTAGGTGAAGAAGGCTTGCCGGTATCCGCGGATCCGGCGGCTGATGATCCTCCGGCTGACGACCCTCCGGCCGATGATCCTCCGGCTGATGATCCTCCGGTAGATGACCCTCCGGCCGATGACCCTCCGGCCGATGATCCTCCGGCTGATGATCCTCCGGCTGACGATCCCCCGGCTGACGATCTTCCTGCTGATGCCCCTCCTGCTGATAATCCTCCTGCTGATGATCCTCCGGCTGATAATCCGGGGCAGACTATTTATGGTACAAGTAATGATGATTTCTTAGTTGGTGGAGACGGAGATGACTTTATTTACGGGTTGAATAGCCAAGATCAACTCTATGGAGGCGCGGGGAATGATTTGTTGGATGGCGGAGACGGGGACGATACGCTTTATGGAGGGGTCGGAAATGATGCCCTTTATGGCGGTTCCGCTCAAGATCGACTTTATGGTGAAGAAGGCGATGATTCCCTCTACGGGGGTGACGGTGATGATACCCTTTATGGCGGAGACGGAAATGATTTTCTTGACGGCGGTGAAAACAATGACACCCTCTATGGTGGCGCGGGGAATGACTCCCTTTACGGTTCTGCGGGTGATGATGCCCTTTATGGGGGAGAGGGAAGCGATTTCCTTGACGGCGGATCGGGTCATGATAGGCTTTTCGGTGAGGCCGGAGACGATACTTTCGTATTCGATATTGATGATATGATCGTAGACGGTGGAAGCGGGTGGGACACAGTGACGTTCACGAATCAGAACTTTGATTTTTCAACTCTAAACAACATTATAACAGATATTGAAGTTTTAGATCTTACAAACAGTACGTTAACTGTTGATAGTAACTTTGTGAATAATGTGGCAGGACAAGGGTATTCAATGCAGGTAGACGGAGATATTACGTCTCAGTTAACTTTTCAAAATACCTTTTCTAATTCGGGAACAACCACCATTGAGGGGCAAACCTATACCATTTATACCAATAACGATATCACCCTCCATGTTGACGCGGATGTTTCAGTTGTCATGCCGTAGAATTTTATGGAAGATTCTTCCATAGAGAACACGACGGTAACCGGATGAAAATCAGCCTTGACGTCATGAATAGGCGGACTGCCCCGTAGTTTTTTATTGGACTCTGACGGAAACTGTCCTAAAATAACCTCAACAGTGAGGTTTGATAAGCCAATGACGGCGTTACTTAAGAAAATAACGGTTATTAGGACTCTAGTCCTTTTGGGGAGTCTCTTTTATGCACCTGTTTATGCTGTTATTATACCGCCGGATCTCCCTTCCTTTAAAATCCAAAGAAATGAGTCGATATCTTCTCAAAAGGTAGAACCGGCTTCAGCAAAGAAGCCCCCGATAGGACAGTCAAAGGCCGTTACGGTTCTAACAAAAAGAGAGGAGACGAGTAAATTCTACCGGATTACACTCGAGTGGAAAGAAGCAACAAAAGCTTCCTTATTTTTTTATCGAGATGTAGGTTATTTGGTTTTCAACGCCCTTGGAAATTTTTTACCCGGTACTTTCCCACAAACTCATTTCAAAAGCATTTCGGTTATCCCTCACCCTACCGCAACTATTCTTAGATTTAAGCTGAAAGAACCACAGGACTTGATCATTAATCGGTTGGGAGACGAATGGTTTTTGGTTGCAGGTGAGATGGATAGTGAAAAAACGCCCGCGCTTTATCCTTTAGTTATAACACCAAAAAAGGAGCAAAAAAGTCTTCACATCCTTAATGATGAAAATGAACCCCTGATTACCTTTCAAGATCCTAAAACAGGGGATACATTTGCGATCCAACCGGATGCTAATCGAGGAATTGATCAGTCTTACAAAACACCCTTTTTTGATATTCCGGAGAGCTACCAAGGCCTTGTTTATCTTTTAAAGAATCCTGAAAATCTAGTCGTTCAACTTGATAAAGAAGATCATGCAACAGTTATTTCTTTGAAATCGGGAGGTGTCATTTCGTCCGTGGATGACTTGGCTCAAAACCGTGACCCCGCTTCTTTGCAACCGCTGGTGGATTTAGCGAAGTATGATATCCCCAAGGATAATGTCTTTCATGTAGGTCGTGTTATGCGAAACGCCGTAGCCATTGAAACAAAAGAAGATCGGCGTATGCAGCAAGAAATAGAGCTTGCTAAATTTTATATGGCAACGGGTCAATACTATGAGGCAATTGGTGTTTTGGGGTTGGTTAAAGAGAGGCATGAATCTTTGTTTTTTAGCCAAGACGAGCTTATTTTAATGTTAGATTTAGCGCAGGCTCTTGCACATAATGCGGATGATGATTCCTTTTTAAGTAATGACGGAGATTTTGACGGAGAAGCCGAGCGTGATGTTTTACTGGCTTTTCAAGAGCAGCGTTTCGGGCGCTATGATACGGCACTGACCAAATATGTGCGTGCTTATAAGTTTATACAAGGATTACCGCCTATTATTCGAAATGATATTGCGCTTAAGGCTTATGAAGCTAGAGTTGAAAGCAACTTTAAGAATCCTCTTTTTGCAGGTCTCATTAATACAAATTTATTAAGTAAAAGAGAGCTTGATAGCCTTCGGTATTATGAGGCCCAAGCAAAGCGGATTGTCAATCCTCTTATGCCGCTTCGAAAAACTTATACAAAATTGACCTTTAGCCCTAATAAAAAGATTGCTCTGTTAGCGCGATTGGCTTTAGTTGATAAAGAGAACATGGCCCTGCAATCTATCATAAAAGACTTAGAGTCCATGCTCTTTACGTGGCGAGGAGATGTTGTCGAACAACGCTTTTTAGCAACCTTAGCAGAGTTTTATAGAAAATCAGGGGAAACGGATAAGGCTTTGCGAGCTTTGCGCGCTATCAGTTATTATTTGTGGAAACTTGAACAAAGCCATTTTTATATGAAATTGGCGGGAGATTTATTTTACGACTCCTTTATGAAGATGCAAGATGAGCCTTTTTTAAAACAAATTGCCTATTATTATGAATTCGAAGACTTAATACCAAAAGGTAAGCGTTACGGGGAAATTATTGATCGTATAACGGGATTGTATACTAAGGTCGGTTTAATAGAGCAGGCTATTTTAACCTTAATGCAGAGAGCCAAGTATTTACGGTTTGAAAAAAAACGAAAGACATTGTCAGAACCGGAATTCCTCTACCTTATGAACCTTACCTTAAAGCGTTTGGCCGAATTGTATCTTGCTGTTAATCAAGCACCCGATGCCCTTAAAATGCTCAATCGCATAAAGCCGTTTGAGGCAAAAGGGGGATCTCAAAGCCCTGATTATGTTGCCTTTGAACAGGAGGTAAAGTTTATAAAAGCAGTCACTTACTTGGCATTATCTGAAAAAGAGAAAGCTTTGAAATCTCTTGAAGGGTTAGAGTCGAAAAGAGATAATCGTTTGCGAGCCGATATTTATATGGCACAAGGCCGCTGGAAGGATGCTTTTCCTTTATTAGAAGAAATGTTGCAAGATTCTAAAGGAAAAAAAATTGAAAACGCCTTTGATGTTGATGCTGTTTTGGATATAGCCGTTGCTGCGGCGCATCTTAAAGATAAAGAACGCCTCAGAACCTTGAAAGCCGATTATGGAGAAGGGATTACGGATCCTGAAAAACGCCAAGCCTTTGAGATAATTCTATCTACGCCTGCATCTATTGAGATATCTAAGGGGAAAATAGAAGGTCAATTAACGATCGCGGATAAGTATACAAAGCTTTTGGACGGCATCAAAAAAAATATTCTTGAAACCACTTGGCCTCGAGTTCTATCGCGGAAAATTCAAAAGGAAGCTCCTTCTTTACCGGAAGTAGCTTCGGAGGCTTTAACCGATACATCCGAATCCCTTGCAGGGCTTCCTAAAACCACTGCGTCTAATGAAAAAGAACCGGAAGTTCCTAAGAAGGGATAAGCCTTTCTATAACCGCCTATCTGTGCGATTACAAGCACTTCGTTAATACTTCGTATACGCAAAAGTCCGCTCTGTTCAGGGTTTTCGGGCATAAAAAAACCCCTGAAAATTACAGGGGTTTTAGAGGATTATTTTGTTTAAGGTAAAAAATTCTTATAAAAAACTAGATTTCTGTCGACGTATCCGTCATGACATCGGAGGCATCTTCTATTTGCATGTTGCTTTCGATTTCAGAGAACTCTGCTTCAAGAGCTGCTTCCATTTCATCTACTTCACCCGTTAGGCTAAGGTCAAAACGACTGCTGCTCGGTCTTGAGCTTGCATCTGCCTCTTCGGTTTCGGAAAGTTCATGGGCAATTTGACGACGGAAAGCCATCAAGGTTGCATGGTTTAGTTTTTCAATATCCACAGTGCTACCTGCTATTTCACGAAGAGAAACGACAGCATTCTTGTCATTATTACGCTCAACGGTAAGCGGGGCGCCGGCAGCAAGTTGTCGAGCACGTTGCGCCGCCGTAACAACCAGTTCAAAGCGATTTGGAATTTTTTCTACACAATCTTCAACGGTAACGCGAGCCATCTTAAAACCTTAGTGAGTTAAAGGGTTGAAATCAAAATTAACCTTGACGAGCTTTGAAACGAGGGTTTCTTTTGTTAATAACAAAAAGGCGACCGCGGCGGCGAACTAAACGACAGTTTTTATCGCGGTTTTTAAGGGTTTTTAGGGAACTAACAACTTTCATTTTTCTCTCCAAAAATAGAATCTTATTTTCTTTTATAGCCTCTTGCCGTTAATGTCAAGCTGAAACACGCTCTTATACAAGGGGTAATCAAGTGATTTTGTAAGGAGGGATGATTTTATTCTTGGTTTGCTTGTAGGGCCTTTTTCAAAAGATTCCGGTCATGCACCAACGGCGAAGATTAGCATTATAGAGGAGGCGTGTAGACATAATGTCTCGGTTTTTTTTAAAATTATCTATCGTCCTTTAGCCGTCGGAAGATCGTTGCTTATTAAGAGCGTAACGTAGTTTTGTAAGGGCGATGCGTTCAAGATAGGCTTGGGAAGCTGTTTTGGGACCCATGATCGTGACCTCTAAGCCTGTGATTGTATCAACGGCCACAACTTTGATGCAATTCCCCCATTGGGTGAATTCGAAAATGACGCCTTGCTTTTTCTGTTCGTTAAGGGGCATGTGAGATAGCCTTTATGACTTTTTTTAATAATAAGGGGATTAAAAGAGTTTTGTAAGAAGAAAAATAATACCTATGGTTGGCAGGGCGCGTTAAGCCTGATAGACTACAAATGTCCTCCTTTTGAGAATAACTTTGGGAGGGTATAAACACAAAATAACAATAAGAATAATAAACATAATGACGGAAATTATTTTTTATATTTTTTCAACGTTTTTGGTAGGGGCGTCCCTTGCCGTTATTTTTTCTCGAAACCCTGTGCATTCCGTCCTGTTTTTGATCTTCGCATTTTTCAATGCCGCAGGACTTTTTATCCTCATGGGAGCCGAATTTTTAGCGATGCTCTTAGTTATTGTCTATGTTGGTGCCGTTGCCGTTTTGTTTCTATTTGTTGTGATGATGATGAACGTTACCCCCGAAGAACAACGCTCCGTCTTTTCAAAAACGCGGTTTGTTGCGGCTCTTAAAACATTGTCAGCCTTTGTAATTTATGGCGTTATCTTCTTAACGGTAGCCCTTGTTATGTTGGCAATTGCGCCGATTGTTGATGTGATACAAGAGGGGATTAAATTTAAGCCGGATGCTTTATTGTCCGTGCTCAAAACCTCAAAATGGTCTCTTTTTTCTCCAAACGCTCTTATTGCCCCTGTTTTTCTTAGTGTGATCGTAACGGGTTTCGTTGCACGTTATGCGGCACAGACGGTAACAAATAAAGCTTTTCTTACGATTGTGTCCGGCTTTGTTGATTCCTTAGCGTTTATGTTGTTGTTAGGAGCGGCTTTTATGACCGTTTTTGTTACGACGGCTCTTGGTTGGATACCTTCGCCTTTACGAGAAGACCTTATTGCCTCGCCAAAGCCGCCAACGGATCTTGTCAGTAATACCCACGCCCTCGGACAGATCATTTACGGGGATTATATTTTTGCTTTTCAATCTTGCGGCATTATCTTACTTGTTGCAATGATCGGCGCTATTGTTTTGACTCATCGAAGGCGCGAAGGTGCTAAAAAGCAGGACATTATCGATCAGGTGAGCCGATGTCCCAAGGAGACGTTAATTGTGCAAAATATGCCTTTGGGCAAAGGTATAGAGTAGGGAGAAAATTTCGAAATGTCTTTAAATCATTATCTCGTTTTGTCCGGCATTTTATTTTCCTTAGGACTTTTTGGGGTTTTTTGGGGGCGCAAAACGATCATTAACGTTTTGATGGCCATTGAGTTAATGCTTTTGGCCGTGAACCTCAACTTTGTTGCTTTTTCCGTGCATTTAACAGACCTCGTGGGGCAAGTATTTACGATGTTTGTCCTGACTGTAGCGGCTGCAGAAGCAGCCATTGGCCTTGCTATTCTTGTTGTGTATAACCGAAATCGGAACTCCATTGCCGTTGAAGATATCAGCGTGATGAGGGGATAGGATTATTAAATGACATATAACACTTATATTGTTGCCGTTTTTGCTCCTCTCTTAGGATTTCTAATTGTAGGCAGTGTCGGCAATTTAGCGGGAAAGCGTATCAGCGGTATTGTGAGCGTTGTCCTCATGGCTTTTTCGACCCTAAGCGCATGGCATATTTTTTTAGATGTGATTCGAGGGGAGCTTGTTTCTCATCTTGTGACACTTTGTCCTTGGATCCATGTGGGTAATTTTAAAGTTGATTGGCAACTCTATTTTGATCCTTTAACCGCCACCATGGTGACGGTTGTGACAACTGTTTCTTTCCTCGTACATTTGTATTCCCTCGGTTATATGAATCATGACAAGGCCGTGCCTCGTTTCATGGCTTATTTAAGTTTATTTACCTTTACTATGCTGATGTTAGTGACTTCCGGTAACCTTATTCAGTTATTCTTTGGTTGGGAAGGGGTGGGGCTTGCGTCTTATTTGTTGATCGGGTTCTGGCATCATAAAGAGAGTGCCAATGCTGCTGCTATGAAGGCTTTCATTGTGAACCGTGTAGGAGACGTCGGTTTGGCACTGGGTATTGCGGCGCTCTATTTGACTTTTAAAACCGTGGATATCGGGACAATCCTATCTCAACTTGATACGTCGGTTTCCCTAACTTTTATGGTCTTTGGACATGAGTTTAATCGCCTTGAAGTTATCGGAATTTTGCTTTTTATCGGCGCTATGGGCAAATCAGCACAGCTGGGATTGCACACGTGGCTGCCCGATGCTATGGAAGGCCCTACACCTGTTTCTGCCTTGATCCATGCGGCAACCATGGTCACAGCCGGCGTATTTTTAGTAGCCAGGTTGTCCCCTTTGTACGAGTTAGCACCCTATGCAAGGTCTGTTATCATTGTGATTGGCGCGTCGACGGCGCTCTTTGCCGGTACCATTGCTTTGATGCAAAATGATATTAAAAGAGTTATTGCTTATTCTACTTGCAGTCAGTTGGGGTATATGTTCTTTGCAGCGGGGCTTTCAGCCTATAATATTGCGATTTTTCACCTTGTTACCCATGCTTTTTTCAAAGCGCTATTGTTCCTTGGATCCGGTGCGGTAATTCATGCTTTATCGGACGAGCAGGATATGCGTTGCATGGGCGGGATTTGGCGTGCCATTCCGGCGACCTATGCCATGATGTGGATTGGCAGTTTGGCTCTTGCCGGCATTCCTTTCTTCGCCGGTTTTTACTCTAAGGATGCTATTTTGACGGCTGCGTGGTTTGGGGAAGGTTTGCCGGCAAAATATGCTTATTTGCTTGGAATCGGGGCAGCATTCTTGACCGCTCTTTATTCTTGGAGACTGCTTATTATGACTTTTAACGGAAAAACCAGAGCCGATGAGAAAGTCCTCGGACATCTCCACGAGCCGGGGGCGACCATGTTGATTCCTTTGCTTGTTTTATCCGTCGGTGCTGTTTTCGCAGGCTTTTTAGGCGAAGGGTTTTTCACCCAAGAGGCTTTCTGGAAAAGCGCGATCGCTTTTAGAGAATCCTCGACGGAACACGTTCCTTTGTTGATCCATTACCTTCCTTTAATTGCGGCTGTTATCGGTATTTGTCTCGCTTATTTCTTCTATTTTTATCGAACAAATTTACCGGCGCTGGCGGCTGAGAAATTTAAAGCCATTTACCGATTTTTACTTAATAAGTGGTATGTTGACGAACTCTATCAATTTTGTTTTGTGGGACCGTCTCAAAAAATGGGCGCTTTTTTCTGGCAAAAGGGAGACGGCGACATCATTGACGGTTATGGCCCGAACGGCATTGCTGATAAAGTGATGAAAGCCTCGAATCGAGTGAGTCGAGCGCAAAGCGGCTATGTCTACCATTATGCTTTGTGTTTTCTGGTGGGCTTTGCCTTATTAGTTGCTTGGGTATTTTTCCGCTAGGATTTTGTAGAAGCTTATAAGAATAAAAAGAGATACTAAATTATGACAATTGTTCCGCTTCTTTCGATTATTATATTCCTTCCCCTTTTTGGGGTTGTATTTCTCTTGTTTATGCAGGGAAATGAAGAAACTCTTGCGCGCAATGCCCGTTCTGTCGGATTACTTACCTCTTTGGTTACTTTTTTTCTATCCCTTCTGCTGATTGCAAGTTTTGATACAAAAACCTCAGATTATCAATTTGTTGAAAAAGTGCGTTGGATTAGCGGTCTTAATTCTTACTATCATGTCGGTATTGACGGTATTTCCTTATTGTTTGTAATCCTTTCAACCTTTTTGACACCCTTGGCGATCTTGGCGAGTCGAAAGTCTATTACGCGGCGTGTGCGGGATTATATGATTGCTTTTTTGGTTCTTGAAACCATGATGATCGGTATGTTTTGTGCCCTTGATTTCATTCTTTTCTACCTTTTTTTCGAGGGGGTTTTAATCCCTATGTACCTCATCATTGGTATTTGGGGCGGTCAGCGCCGTATTTATGCCTCCTTAAAATTCTTTTTATATACCTTTTTAGGGTCTGTTCTTATGTTGGTTGCCGTTGTGGCAATCTTTTTTCAAACGGGAGGAACAGGCATTGAAGAGGCAACGGCGTATCATTTTAGTCGTGATATGCAGATGTGGCTTTGGGTTGCGTTTTTTGTCTCCTTTGCCGTCAAAGTACCGATGTGGCCTGTTCATACTTGGTTGCCCGATGCCCACGTCGAAGCACCGACAGCGGGATCAGTTTTATTGGCCGGAGTGTTGCTTAAAATGGGAGGATACGGCTTTTTACGTTTCTCCCTGCCTATTTTTCCGGAGGCCTCCCATTACTTTGCACCTTTGATATTCGGTTTGAGCATCATCGCTGTAATCTATACCTCTCTTGTGGCTCTTGTCCAAAAAGATATGAAAAAGTTGATCGCCTATTCGTCTATCGCGCACATGGGAATTGTGACCTTCGGCACTTTTACTTTCTTGCAAGAGGGGGTTCAAGGAGCTGTCTTTCAAATGATTAGTCACGGCCTTGTTTCTGCGGCTCTCTTTTTGTGCGTCGGGGTTGTTTATGATCGCTTACATACCAGAGAGATTGATCGTTATGGGGGTCTTGTGGAACGCATGCCTTATTATGCTTTTGGCTTTATGGTTTTTACTTTTGCTTCCGTTGGGTTGCCGGGAACAACGGGGTTTGTCGGTGAGATTTTGATTCTTATGGCGGCCTTTAAAATTAACGGTTTTTTGGCCTTGGGTCTTGCGACGGGGATGGTGTTGGGAGCCGCCTATGCGTTGTGGCTGTATCGCCGAGTGATTTTCGGTGCTTTGAGCAAGGACGAGCTTAAAAAGATGACCGATTTAACGAAAATTGAGAAGGGTGTTTTGATTCCTCTTGTTTCAGCTATAGTTATTTTTGGCGTTTACCCTCAACCCTTATTGGATATTACCGATAAAAGTGTGGTTCGGTTGCTGTCTTCTTATCAGCGAGGATTAACTTATGTTAAGGCTAAAGAAACGTCTGAAGCAAAGGAGCTTTTAAAGGTTTCTCTCTTCGAACAAAGCCTTAAAAAGCACAAAGAGCCTATTGGAGCGGCTCCTAAAAAGGATACGATTTAATGACGCCTAATTTACTTCCCGAATTTATCCATGGCATGCCCGAGGTTTTCTTGATTATGTGGGCTCTTGTGGTTTTAATGGTCGGCGTTTTTCAAAAACGAAGCGAACGAGAAGGGGTCTATTATATCACTTTTGTGGGCATCGGTTTGGCGCTCTTTATGCTTTATTCGTCCTTTGGAAATTATGCCTATTCTTTCAATGAGATGTTTAAAGTAACGCCGTTTACACAGCTCATGAAGGGTGTCGTTCTACTCGCTGTCGGTGCCGTTTTTTATATGACGTTCAAACATTTTCCACGGGAGCAAATGAACCGTTTTGAATATCCTGTTTTAGTTTTGATTTCTACTGTTGGAATGATGATTATGATTTCGGCCAATGATTTGATTTCGGCCTTTTTGGGCATTGAAATGCAGAGCCTGTGCCTTTACATCATGGTTTCTATTGCAAGGGATCGCCCTGCATCCGGCGAAGCCGGTATAAAGTATTTTGTATTGGGAGCCTTGGCAACGGCTTTTTTCCTCTTTGGATCCGGGTATCTTTACGGCTTTACAGGCACAACGGAATTTAACGGTATGGCGGCGGTTTTGGCGAATACATCCGAACTACCCGTACCTGTCGGGATTGCCTTTATGATGATTTTGGTTGCCGTTGGATTTAAAGTATCTTTAGCACCCTTTCATATGTGGACGCCTGATGTTTACGAAGGCGCACCGACCCCTGTTACGGCTTTTCTAGCCGCAGCACCTAAGATTGCCGGCTTTGTTTTGTTGCTAAATTTTGTTGCAACTGTTTTTGCTTCACAGGCTTCTTTATGGACGCCGGTTCTCTCGGCACTTGCTATTCTTAGTATTCTTGTAGGGGCTTTTGCCGCTCTGTTTCAGCGGAAACTTAAGCGCATATTGGCGTATAGTTCTATTTCTCATATGGGTTTTGCTTTATTAGGCTTTTTAAGCCTAAATGCTCAAGGGTTTGAGAATATTTTTAATTACCTTATTATTTACGTCATCATGACTATTGGCGCTTTTGCAGCGCTCTTGACTTTGCGAAAACGCGGTCAGTTACTTGAAAACATTGAGGACTTAACAGGGCTTTCAAAGGATGCCCCTTTGATTGCTCTTTGCATGACCGTCCTTTTGTTTTCTTTGGCAGGTGTTCCCCCGTTTGCCGGTTTTTTTGCAAAACTTTTTGTGATTCAAAACGCTGTTAGCGGCAATCATTACCTTGCTGTGATATTAGCCGTATTAGGGAGTGTTGTTTCTGCCGGTTATTATTTAAGGGTTATTAAAGCTATGTATTTTGATGAGCCTGTTGGGGGTGAGCATACGATGGCCGTTGATAAAACCGTACCGATACAAACAAAGTTAGTCCTTGTGCTCTCAACCTTCTTGGTCACTTTTTATGTGATAATGCCACATTTGTTTACCCTTGAAATTGGAGTTTATCTACGTTAAATGATTTGGAAAATTCGCCGCTTTGATTCTGTTTCTTCAACTATGGACGTGGCAAAGGAGCTCTTGGGTCGGGAGTCTTCGGAAAGATATGTTGTGTTTGCAAAGCAACAAGAGAAGGGCCGGGGACGTCAGCAACGGTTTTGGTCTTCACCTCTCGGGAATTTTTATGCCACGTTTGTTATTTCTGTGGATGATCTTTCAAATGCGCCCCTTTTTTCTTATGTAACGGCTCTTGCCCTTTATGGTGCCGTTGAACAGTTAACAAAATCCTATCCTTCTTTAACGTTAAAGTGGCCCAATGACCTTTTGTTAGATTCAAAAAAAATAGGCGGAATTCTTCTTGAAGTTGAGGCAACGTCAAAGGGCTTAAAGCTCCTGATCGGTGTGGGCGTCAATTTAAAAAGCCATCCCGTTGACACACCCTATGGAGCAACCGACTTATCCGTTTATGATTTTGATATCAAACCCGAAGATCTCCTTAAAAAACTTTGCGTATCTTTTGATCATTGGCGCAGAACACTTGAAGACGAGGGTTTTTCTCCCTTACGAAAAGAGTGGTTAAGGCGTCGAGATCCGGCTCATGATCGTCTTACGTTGAAAGGGTATGAGCATGGGGCGGAAAATTCTATTAAAGGGTGTTTTTACGACCTTGATGAAAAGGGTTATCTTGTCTTGACTTGCAAAGAGGAAGGGCAAGAGGTTCTTAGAAAATTTAGCGCCGGAGATGTTTTCTTTTCCTGATTTTTAAAGCCTGTTGTAGACTGTAGCCAAATAATAAAAACACCTAAGGGAGAGATCATAAAATGTCCACAGAAGTTACACTGATTTATGGTGACGGTATCGGCAGAGAAGTTGTCGGTGCAACGAAAAAAATCATTGATGCTACGGGTGTGAAAATCGATTGGGACGTGTGTGAAGCCGGAGCTGAAGTCTTTAAACGCGGTATTGCCTCCGGTGTGCCTGAAGAAACCCTTGAATCCATTAAACGAACGCGCCTCCTTCTTAAGGGGCCTCTGGAAACACCTGTCGGGTACGGTGAGAAAAGTGCCAATGTGACATTGCGTAAACTCTTTGAAACTTATGCTAACGTGCGCCCTGTTCGAGAATTCCCGGGCATTGATACGCCTTACAGGGGGCGTCATATCGATATTATGATTGTGCGAGAAAATGTTGAGGATCTTTACGCGGGGATCGAGCATATGCAAACGCCCGGTGTGGCACAAACCCTCAAGCTGATTACTCGAAAAGGGTGTGAAAAAATCTGTACTTTTGCCTTTGAACTGGCTCTGGCTGAAGGGCGTAAAACCGTTCATTGTGCGACAAAAGCGAACATTATGAAATTCTCTGAAGGAATGATGAAACGCGCCTTTGAAGATATTGCAAAAAAATACCCGGCCATTGAAGCAAAGCATATTATCGTGGATAATTGCGCCCATCAGTTGGTTAGAACACCGGAAGAATTTGATGTCATCGTCACGACCAATATGAACGGCGACATTTTAAGTGATCTTGGCTCCGGTCTTGTGGGCGGCCTTGGTTTCGCCCCCGGAGCTAACCTTGGAACCGGCATTGCTATGTTTGAAGCTGTGCATGGGTCGGCACCTCTTTTTGCGGGCAAAAATGTGATCAATCCCATTGCCGTATTGCTTTCCGGGGTGATGATGTTGCGCCATATCGGAGAGTTTGATGCGGCCTATACCATTGAACAAGCTGTATTAGCAACCCTTGAAGACGGTATTTATACCCAAGATGTGCGCAAAGACGAGGGGGCAGTGTCGACGACTGATTTCACCGATGCCATTATTGAGCGCTTTGGCCGCACGTCCTCTGCTTGGCCCAAGCGCGATTACAAGCCCATTAACATGCCCAACCTTTCCGATGAACGGGTTTATGTAAAAACAAAAACGCGCAAAACCGTCGGTCTGGATATATTTCTTGATACGACTCAAGAGGTTAATGCCTTGGGAGAGGCTCTTGAAGGACTTATTGCGGGCATGCCTTTGAGTCTTAAAATGATTGATTCACGGGGCGTGAAAATTTTCCCGAGTGTCGGCGGGCTTTTACCGGATATGGTTGATCATTGCCGAGCGCGTTTTCTTATGAAGGGGGACGGCGAAATGGATCTTGAGCTTACCCTTAAACTCCTTAAGATCATTGGGGAAAACTATAGCTGGATGCATACGGAACGCTTGAACGTCTTTGACGGAGAAGACGGATTCACAAAAGCGCAGGGTGAGGATTAGCCCGAGACGCCCCTCGGTAGATTTTATATAAAACATATGATATGTATTTTATATAAAATAAATTGAACGGGTGTTTTGATGACAATTAAGCCGAGCGTAGAAAAGCTATCTGAAATGAATCGTTTTGGCCTTGACTGGGATCATTGTGAAAGACCCTTTGCTAAGGTTTCCGAAGAGCTTCAAGAGGTTAAAGAAGCTGTTTTAGAAAATGATCCCAACCACCTTAAGGAAGAATTAGGAGATCTTATTCTTGCTTCTATTGATCTGACTCGTTATTTGGGTTTTGACCCGGAGGAAGCTTTGGCGATTTCTCTCAAGAAATTGGGAGAACGATTTGAGCATTACAAAAAGTTTGTGGGAGATCGGAACCTAAACCCTCAAGAAATGAGTTTTGAAGAACGTATAGGAATTTGGAAAGAATCTAAAAAAATGCATCTTGATAAGATTACGTCGGCGTAAAATTCGGAATGCATTCCTTGTGTTGATGAGCCTTTTCTAGGAATGTTCTAACGGATAGGGACATAAGTGTCGTACGGGGCATTGGTTGCACAAGGGCTTTTTGGCCTTACACACGTAACGTCCGTGAAGGATAAGTAAGTGGTGGGCATCGTGAATATGTTCTTTTGGAATAATTTTCTCATAGGCTTTCTCAACCTCTAGGGGGGTTTTTCCGGGGGCAATGCCAATACGATTGCCGAGGCGAAAAAGGTGGGTGTCCACAGCGATAGTCGGATGCCCGAAGGCAACGTTTAAAATAACGTTGGCGGTTTTTCGACCGACTCCGGGTAGCGCCTCAAGAGCCTCTCTGTCATCGGGCACTTCCCCCCCGTGAAAATCCAGCAAAAGGCGGGCAGCCTTAAGAATGTTCTTGGCTTTTGTATTATAAAGGCCGATGGTTTTAATGTGCTGTTTAAGGCCGTCTTCCCCAAGGTCGAGCATTTGAGCCGGCGTCGTTACAATTTTAAAAAGCTCTTTGGTGGCTTTGTTAACCCCGATATCCGTTGATTGAGCAGACAAGGCAACGGCCACTAAAAGGGTATAGTGATTCACGGAGTTTAGCTCTGTTTGAGGATCGGGGTTAGCCTTTGCAAGGAGGTCAAAAAATTCTTTTACTTTTACCGGGTCTTCTTTGAAAGTTTTCATGGTGTTTATATTGTCGATTTACGTTTACTTATTTGTTAAATCTTACATTTTGACCTGCTAACATTAAGTCCAATAGCCCTTTTTGTTCCAGCATATTAAGTTCGGCCCAACCGCCAATATGTTTGTGATTAATAAAAATTTGAGGAATGGAGCGTGAGCCGTTTGTGCGCTCGCTCATTTCTCGGGCATTCTTACCGATATTAACGTCTCTAACCTCAAATTGTATGCCCTTTTTTTCCATAAAGTCTTTAGCCATGAGGCAATAACGACAGCTATTGCTTGAATAAATCACCACACTTACTTTTTGTTTTACCCGCTGAACAAGCGCCGGAGATCCGTCTTGTGGGGGAGTTTGTGTTTTAAACAGGTAGTAACCGAAAAAGCCGATAAGCCCCAATAGGATGATAATCGTGATATTTTTGCCCATGATATTTTAGTCCTCTCTTAAATAAATTTGGCGTCCTTTTTCATCGCCTGCGGGATAGGCTTCTTTTTCAAGGAGCCATGTAAAATGTCCTGCCGGTTCTTCGACTTCAATGTGTAAATTCACGGCAACACTTTTTGAATCGGTACAAGTTTCCCGGCCACGGGTGTCAAAAGCTATCCCGGTCGTTCGTGAAGATGCTACTTTATAAGGCCGTTTTTTCTTATTCTAGGAGAGGTCTTTTTTTAAAGCAAGAGTGTTTCCAATCCATGGACAGCTTTCAAACTAAAGGTTATACTTCAGGAATTATGATAAACAATAAAAAGGCTTTCTGAATGTCGACCCAAGGTTATTACCGCTATCCGACTGTGTTTAACGAGACTGTAATTTTTGTAAGCGAGGGGGATTTGTGGTATTTGCCTTTAGTTGAAAAAGGGGCAGCTGCAGCACGGAGATTGACCTATAATAAGGGCGCAATTAAAACGCCTGTCTTTTCACCGGATGGTAAAACTCTTGCCTTTTCTTCAACGGACGAGGGGCATAGTGAGCTCTATATCATGCCTGCCGCAGGTGGAGAAATCAGTCGACTGACCTATATGGGGGATGATCTGACGGTGCTGGCGTGGACTAAGGACGGTATTTATTTTTCGTCTTCCTACGGACAGCCCTTTTTAAAATGGAATGTGGTTTGGAAAATTTCACCAAAAGGCGGCGTGCCTGAAAAGCTCAATATAGGGCCGGCGAATTTCATTAGTTTTAAGGGTGACACTCTTGCAAGCGGTGCTGTGATCCAACGTCACGGTTATCGGGAATACGGTTATTGGAAACGTTATCGCGGCGGAACGGCAGGCGATCTTTGGGTGGATCAAAAAGGGAACGGGGTTTTTGAAAAACTCGTAGATTTAAAGGGGGATCTGGCACGACCTATTTGGGTGCAATCGACGGGAAATAAGGACGGGAAAATTGTCTTTAGCTCCGACCATGAAGGGATCGGTAATCTGTATGCTTGCGCACCCGACGGTAAAGATATCGAACGCCTCACAAATCATGCCGATTATTATGTGCGGAATCAAGCAAGTGACGGTAAAACCGTTGTATATCATGCGGGGGCTGATTTGTGGGTCCTTGATCTTGCAACGGGAAAAAACCGTAAGTTAGATATTGCTTATTATAGCGACCGCCCCGAAAGAGCGCGTAAATTTTTTGCGCCAACCCGTTATTTTCAAGGTTGTGACTTGCATCCCAAAGGCGGCCACTTAAGTGTGGTAACCCGAGGAAAAGCCTGTATTTTTGGCAATTGGGACGGACCTGTTTTACAATTTGGTGCGAAGGACGGGATTCGTTATCGTCTTCCAAAATGGCTCCACGACGGTAAGCGCGTCCTTGTTGTGAATGATAATGCCGGGGATGAAAGTCTTGAAATTTATGATGCGGAAACGTCAAAACTTTTCTCTAAACCAAAGCAAAAAATGGATATCGGCCGTGTCCTTGAGCTATGGACGAATCCTAAAAACGATAGCGTTGTGCTCTTTAACCATCGAAGTGACGTTCTCTTTATCGACCTTAAAAAATGGACGATGACCAAGATTGATAATAGTAAATTTTCACGTCCGGCCGGAGGAGATTGGTCTCCTGACGGTAAGTGGTTTACCTATTCCGTTTCCATCGACCGCCCGAAAATGGCTGTGAAATTATTTGAGGTAAAAACAAAAAAAGTGACCCAAATTTCAACGCCTATTCTTGTTGATGAGTCCCCTGTGTTTGATCCCGACGGTAAATATATTTATTTCTTATCCCATCGCTATTTTGATCCTGTCCATGATGCATTGCATTTTGAGCTTTCCTTTATGTATGCAACAAAGTTGTATGCAATTCCGCTGTCGTCAGAAACGACATCGCCGTTTTTGAAACTGGCAGATCCTTTATTTGAAGACGAAGAGAAAAAAGAAGACGAGGTAAAGGGCAAGAAAAAAGGCAAAAAAGATGCTGAGAAAGACAACGAAGCCGAAAAGGAGATTGAAGTTAAAATTGACCTTAAAGGCATTGAAAAACGTCTTTTTGAATTCCCGATTGAGGCCGGAATTTATGGCGGATTATGCGCGACTAAGGGTAAAGTTTATTATGTTTCTTGTCCTGTCGAAGGTGCTTTTGAAGCAGAAGAACGCGGCGCTGAGAGCCTTAATAATCTTGAGTGTTTTGACTTTGAAACCTTAAAAACCGATGATGTTGCCGGTGGTGTTGACCATATCCAAACTAATGTGACAAAAACCCATCTTTTGACACTCCACGGTAAGCGCTTGCGTGTTTTTAAGGGCGGAAGCAAACCGGAAGAAGATCCGACGCCTGCGGAAAAATCGGGTTGGATCAACTTAGAGCGTATTAAGTTAATGGTGACCCCATGTGCAGAATGGGGGCAAATGTATAAAGAAGCTTGGCGCTTGCAAAGGGATCAATATTGGGTTGAGGATATGGCCGATATTGACTGGAAAAGGGTCTTTGATCGCTATGAACCTTTGGTTGAGCGCGTTTCAACACGTGACGAGTTCACTGATATCGTTTGGGAAATGCAAGGAGAACTGGGAACGTCCCATGCCTATTCCTTTGGAGGAGACGTCAAGCCTTCACCGCGCTGGAGTGTCGGCGTTCTTGGGGCTGACTTTTCATGGGATAAAAAACATAAAGCTTACGTGATTTCCAATATTTCGGCGGGAGATTCTTGGGATCCTGATTGTTCGTCTCCTTTAACGCATCCGGGAGTTAACCTTGTTGAAGGCGATCTTCTTTTTGCCGTTAACAAAGAACCTTTAAATGAGAACGTAACACCCTATGAAGTCTTGTTGCATAAAGCGGCAGAAGTGGTTGAGCTTGAGGTTGCGGCACAAAAAACACCAAAAAAGACACGCACTGTATTTGTGAAAACCCTGCGTAATCAATATCCGACACGCTATCGAGATTGGGTTGAAAATAACCGTGCTTACGTGACTAAAAAGACCAAGGGCAAGGTCGGTTATATTCATATTCCAGATATGAGTTCATGGGGCTATGCAGAATTTCATCGCTCATTTTTGCAAGAAGTCGATAAAGAGGGGCTCATTGTTGATGTGCGTTTTAACGGTGGAGGCAATGTATCACAGCTTCTCCTTGAAAAGCTGGCACGACGTCGCTTGGGATATGATGTGACAAGATGGAACGGCATGGCGCCTTATCCCGATCAAGCTCCCATGGGGCCGATGGTTGCTTTGACCAACGAGTATGCCGGGTCCGACGGAGATATGTTCTCCCATAACTTTAAATTGATGAACTTGGGACCTCTTATTGGAAAACGTACGTGGGGCGGTGTTATTGGTATTTGGCCTCGCCATGGATTGGTCGACGGCGGTATGACAACGCAACCTGAATTTTCTTTTTGGTTTAAAGATATCGGTTGGAATATTGAAAATTACGGCGTTGATCCCGATATCGAAGTTGAGTTTAAACCTCAGGATTATGCCAAGGGTCTTGACCCTCAATTAGACAGGGGATTAAAGGAATTAGATAAACTCATTAAGAAACATGATGAGAAAACCCCGGATCTTGCTACAAAGCCGAGTTTGAGGCTGCCTTAAAAACAGGCTTAATTTTTTAAAAGAAACATAGAAAAACAGAAGAGATAAAAATGACTAAAATTCAATCTATCGGCGTCTATTGTGGCGCCTCAAATGACTGCCCTGAAGTTTTTAATGAGGCTGCTCGTGATTTGGGGACGTTGATGGCTAAAAATAGTGTTGAAATTGTCTATGGTGGCGGCCGCGTCGGCCTTATGGGTCTTATGGCTAAAGCTTGTATGGAGAACGGCGGTAAAGTTTGCGGCGTCATTCCGCGTTTTTTAGACAGTCATGAGGGCGGCTTTTCCGAAATTACGGAACTCCATTATGTGGACAGTATGCATGAGCGTAAACAGATGATGTTCGAACGCTCCGATGCCTTTGCCATTTTACCGGGAGGTTTCGGCACATTGGATGAGCTTTGCGAAATTTTAACGTGGAAGCAAGTCGGTCTCCATAAAAAATATATTTTTATTCTCGATATTAATCGTTATTGGTCGCCGATTTTTTGTGATGCTATGGAAGTTCTTGTTAATAATAAATTTGTTCGAAAGGAAGATAAAAATCTTTTCACCCTTGTCGAGCGTGTTGAGGATATGATACCGTTTCTTTCAGCAGAACGTCCTGAAAACCAAGAAACTTATGTTAATAAGTGGGGCTAAATTACAAAATAAGGAGCCGTGTAAAATGATTAATGTTAGAAAAATTCTAAGGCTAAGTGCCGTGACTTTGGGTATGATCGCAGGGGCGACCTCAGGCGCACTACATGCCGACGCAGAAAGAGTCCAAGAGCGTATTGTTGTGTTTGAACAGGAAAAAGTAACCCTTGTGAACCCTTTTGCACGGAAAGCTAAAAAAGGTCAGAATTCAGCTGCTTTTGTGCTGATTCAAAATAATTGTGAAGTAGGCTGCCGCATTGTAAAAGCAAGAAGCCCCGTTGCAAATACCGTTGAGCTTCACACCTCCTTCGAGGACAATGGCGTTCATAAGATGCGCCCTGTAAAATTTATCGCTCTCCCCGGTTCAACAGAAGACACTGTCGGTGAAGTTGAATTGAAGTCAGGGGGATATCACGTCATGCTTATCGATCTTAAACAAGACTTAGAAGTAGGGACGGAAATTCCCGTAACCCTTGAAATGAATAACGGAAAGACTTTAACGGCTGCCTATAAAGTTAAAGGTTGCTGCGGTCATTGTCACGGCCCCTCTCAATAAAAATCTTTCTATTGAGAATTATAAAAGAGGCCTTTTTGAGCCTCTTTTTTTTAAGTTTCTCAAATAGTTATGATTTCACTTGCTTCGAGAGCTTTTATATCTTTTCAAAATAATTTTCAAGAAATGTACAATGTGGGCAACAAGAATTAGGGCATAAAGACAGCTTAATATTTTTTTGAAGCAGACACTCAAATTTTATGCGATACGGGGTGAGGGGAGAGGCGTTTCGGACATAGTAATTGAAAGAAAAAGGGGGGATAATCATGGTCGGGGCGAGAGGATTCGAACCTCCGACCCCCACACCCCCAGCGTGGTGCGCTACCAGGCTGCGCTACGCCCCGATCCATGATCGTCTGTAATATAGCATGTTACACTCGGTATTCAAGGAGAAAGTGACGCCTTGCTTGATAATAGAGGTATAGTCTTTTTAAAAAGATTTCGCCTACGCGACGGCAAGGAAGCCTATGTTTATAGGTGCGGAGCACAAGGATGACGTCCGGGATTATTTTGGGATGATTACGTTAGGAGGAGACTATTTAGGTAAAAGCTACAGCGCTGCGACGGATTGCGGCTTTAAAAAAGATTTTGGAGAAGAGGCAAAGGTAACAAAGGTTTTATCGGTTTTTGAAGGGGCTTCTTTTTGGTCGGCGGAAAGTTCAGCAAGCTCGATGAGTTCATAGGTTGTTTTATCGTCTAAAAGCTTCCGCATAAGACGGTTATTAAATTCATGGCCAATATTAAAACCGACGCAGCGCCCTTGAATTAAAGAACCTGTAAGGTAAAAATCCCCCATGGCATCAAGAATTTTGTGCCGTACCATCTCATTTTTGTATCGGAGGCCGTCTTTATTCATGACCTCTCCCTTTTTAATAACCACGGCATTATCAAGGGAGGAACCTTTTGCAAGTCCTGCTGCATAAAGCTTTTGGGCATCTTCGTAAAAACCAAAGCTACGAGCTTGTGAAATATCTGTGGCAAAGGATTCCGTTGAAAAGTCATAAACATGATCTTCCGGCTGCAAACCTTCTCGTCCGCCAAAATCAACGCTCAATTGAAAGCTGAAAGTTTCCGCCGGCTCTAAACGAACCCAACGCCGTTCTTCTTTGATTTCAAGGGGTTTAATAATACGAATGATTTTACGAGGCGCGTCTTGTTCGACGATACCCACGGTATTGATCAAGTTTACAAAAGCTGCGGAACTACCGTCCATGATGGGCATTTCAGGTCCCGAAACTTTGACTAAAACATTACTGATTTGGCAGGCTGAAAGAGCTGCCATAAGGTGCTCAACCGTGCTTAAGGTTACGCCATGGGCATTACCAAGAGTTGTTGAAAAACTTGTATCCGCAACATTTGTAATTCTGGCAACAATTTGGTTGTTAGTCTTGAGGTCTGTTCTTTCGAAAATGATCCCCATATTGGCTGCGAGGGGAACAAGTTCTAACCTTGCCGGCAGAGCACTGTGAACACCAATCCCTTCAATGGAAACGGGGGCTTTGAGAGTCGTTTGTTTCGGGCAAACAGAGTGCATAAATGAGCTTATTTCTTTTATTGGAGTCTCTTTGATTATAAGAGAGGGACGACATGGGGGGCAAATATACTTTTATTACAAAATATTACCCGTAGATTCCTCCCAAAACAGCTCGAAATGTTTTATTTGTATGCACACTACACTTATGCACTAGCAATATTTTCTAAGCGTCGGTTTTTTTAGGGTCTTTAGCTTTTTGACGTTCAGCATCTTGGAGTTCAAACCACATAGCATTTAATATGCCGAAAGCACAGGCTAAGCTGAGTCCTAAAATCCATGTAAAATACCACATTTAACTGTCCTTTTAATACGAGTTTGTTTCTTGTCCGATGGTTTTTTCCGTTACTTTGCCCCTTAAAACACGATAAACCCAAGCCGTATAAACAAGGACAACGGGGAGGAAAATGAGGGTTGCAATCAGCATCACAAATAGCGTCATCTGAGAGCTACTGGCATCCCACACTGTCAAGCTATGGCTAGGATGCGTGTTTGAGGGCAAAAGGAAGGGAAAAAGAGAGAGACCCGCTGTTGCAATGATGGAAAAAGTACTTAGAGAGCTGCTGATAAAAGCGCAGGCGTAGCACTTTGTCCTTAATAAAAGAGCGGTTATAAGAGCCGTGAAAATACCAAAAGCCGGTATGGCATAGGTCAACGGGTAAGATTGATGCCATGCCATCCAAGCGCCCGTTTGACGAATAACTTCTTTAATCACAGGATTGGAAGGGCCGGCGGGATTAATCTTGGATATAATGGCGTATCCTTCAATGCTTGACCAGAGCCACACCCCGCAAAGCGCAAATAAGATAGCTGTTAGTAGGGCAATAACTTGCCCGTAGGCGATAGAACGCTTTTGTATTTTTTCTTCAGTTTTAAGGGCAAGGAAGGTGGAGCCTTGTAAGAGCATCATTAAAACGGCAAGCACGCCGCATAAAAGAGGAAAAGGGGTCAAGAGCTCAAAAAAACCGCCTGTATAAAAGGAGCGGAGCTCTTCATTGAAATAAAAGGGAACGCCAAGGAAGAGGTTACCAAAGGCAACGCCAAAAATGAGAGCAGGGACAATACCGCCTACAAAAAGAGCCCTATCCCAGAAATTTCTCCATTGTGGACTTGGCATTTTGCTGCGAAATTTAAAGCCCACAGGGCGAATGATAATGGCAAAGAGGGCGAGGAAAATCGCCAGATAAAATCCAGAAAAGGAAACAGCGTAAAGGGCAGGCCATGCGGCAAAAATAGCACCGCCGCCAAGGATCAGCCATACTTGGTTTCCCTCCCAAATGGGGCCAACCGTATTCAGAACAACACGCCGTTCGACATCTGTTTTACCGACAAAGGGAAGCAATCCTGCAACGCCTAAATCAAAGCCGTCAAGGATAGCAAAGCCGATGAGAAGAATTCCCAGAAGCGCCCACCATATCAGTCTTAACAGTTCATAATCTAGCATTGAGCTACCCTCTTTCAAATTTCGAATGTAAACCTAATTAAATGTAGGGTCTTAGAAGGCCGTTCTAATTTTATACCCACACTTAACTCTATAACAGGCCTTATTTTTCTTAATTTAAGGCCTTTTCAGGACCCATTTTTATGTATTTTCTCATTAATATAATATCTACAATTAAAAGGATTGTATAAAAGCTGACAAAGGCAATAAGTGTTGTCCATACTTGGCCTGATGTAATGCTCGAGCCGCTTAAAAAAGTCGGTAAGATCTGATCAATAGTCCAAGGTTGTCGCCCGTGTTCGGCTAAGAGCCAGCCGCACTCAACGGCGATCCAAGGAAGGGGAAGGCTGATGATGGCACAGCGCAAAAACATCTTATTTTTATGAGCCATATGGCGAGAACAGAGGTAAAAAGCAACGGCAAAAAGGCCGATCATGAAAAGACCCACGGCCACCATTAAACGGAATGACCAAAAGAGGATGCTCACATTAGGAACCGTTGAAAGGGCTGCTTTTTCAATGAGGTCCTCACCGGCATTTTCCACATCGTTCGTATAACGCTTAAGGAGTAAAGCATAGCCGAGATCCTTTGAATTTTCATCAAGGATTGCCCGAGCTCCGGTATTCGTTGAATCTGCCCGAACCTGTTGAAGAGCAGCATAGGCTTGAATGCCTGTCCTTATTTTTTGTCGTGTTTCGACCAGTAAGTCTTTAATGCCGGGAACTTTTTGGTCAAAGGTACGTGTTGCAATAATACCGAGAACCCATGGAATCGTAATTTCATAATCTGTTTTCATGTTCTTTTGATCGGGAATGCCAAGGATTGTGAGGCCGGCAGGGGCTTCGTGGGTCTCCCACATGGCTTCCATAGCGGCCAGCTTCATACGTTGACCTTGGCTAACGGTGTAACCGCTTTCATCGCCTAAAACCACAACGGATAAGGCCGCTGCAAGTCCAAAGCTCGCCGCAACGGTCATAGAGCGTTTGGCAAATTCTACATGTTTCTTGCGTAGCAAATAATAAGCGCTGATAGAGAGGACAAACATAGCGCCCGTGACATAGCCGGCGCTTACCGTATGCACGAATTTTGCTTGGGCGACGGGGTTAAAAAGGACATCGTAAAAGGATGTGAGTTCCATGCGCATGGTATCGGGATTAAATTTCGATCCTACGGGATTTTGCATCCAGCCGTTGGCAACGAGGATCCAAAGGGCGGAAAAATTAGAGCCGAAGGCGACAAGCCACGTCACAATTAAATGTGCAACTTTAGAGAGTTTATTCCAGCCGAAAAAGAAGAGGCCGATAAACGTTGCTTCAAGGAAAAAGGCCATGAGACCCTCAATGGCAAGAAGAGAGCCGAAAATATCACCGACATATTGGGAATAGTAGGCCCAGTTTGTGCCAAATTGAAATTCCAAAGGAACGCCGGTACAAACCCCCATGGCAAAGTTAATGCCGAATAAAATACCCCAAAATTTCGTCATATCTCGCCAGATGGTTTTCCCCGTCATAACGTAGACGCTTTCCATAATGGCAAGAATGAAAGAAAGACCTAAGGTTAGGGGGACAAATAAAAAGTGATACATGGCCGTCATGCCAAATTGAAGTCGAGAGAGATCGAGAGAACTTACATCCATTGTTTGGCATCCATTTTTTTAGTCATTTTTAATAACGACGTCTTCCGGTACTTTTTTGGAGTGACTATAAAGGTTTTCCCTTTTTATTTCCGCCTTAGGGTACAGGTCTTTATAATAAGAAAAGAAAATACCTAAGAGCACCAAAGCGATCACTTTGATAAAAAAGGCAACGCCAAGATCTTTCATATATCTCTTCATAATTTATATTTTACGCGTCTTACAGAAGGAGTAAAGGATTTTTCATAGTTTTTTTGTGATAAAGGGTTCTTTGAAATAGGAAGGGGGTATAGTACGATGATTAATAAATAAAATTTTTTCAGGGTTGCTGTGGCAGAAGATCAACACCGTTTAGGGCACCGAGCCCGCCTTCGAGAGCGCTTTCTTGTGGGAAATGTGGAAGCCGTAGCAGATTATGAGCTATTGGAGCTCGTTCTTTTTGCAGCCTTTCCGCGGGGAGATATTAAGCCTCTTGCAAAGACTTTACTCAAAGCTTTTAAAACTTTTTCCGGTGTGATTACGGCGTCAGAAATTGAGCTTCTTCGTTATAAAGGTATGGGAAAAGCAGGGGTTGCAGCCTTGAAAGTCGTCGAAGCGTCCGCTCAAAAACTTCTTCGAGAGAAAGCGCAAATAGGCCCGCTGCAATCGACTTTTCCCCAAGTCATTGACTATTGCAAGGTCGCTATGGGATCTTTAAAGAACGAGCAATTACGCCTGTTATTCTTGGACAAGCGCCATCAAATTATTACCGATGAAGTGCAGCAAACCGGTACCGTTGATCATACCCCTGTTTATACACGAGAGGTTATTAAAAGAGCCTTAGAGCTGGGGGCATCGGGTTTGATCATCGTTCATAACCATCCCAGCGGTGATCCGACGCCCTCACAAGCAGACATTAAAGCCACTCGAGACATTCAAAGCGCTGCCGAGAAATTAAATATTCAGGTTCACGACCATATTATTATTGCAAAGGACACACATGTTTCTTTCAGAGCCAAAGGATTAATGTAAAATTTCCATGAAAGACCTTTGAAATAGCCGTTCACACTTCCGAAACATTGTCTTTTTTACCCTAAAAAAGGGCAGTCTTTCCGAGGGTGCGGGTATGGACTTTCCGGCTTAACAGGAAAAAGCGAATTCCATAAAGGGTTAAAGCTTTAAGTGTTTTTTCCAAGATTCCCCCTAGGGCTTTTTGGATTTTTCTTGTAATGTTGTGAGTATGACAATGCTCGATAATGTTAAAAATTTCTTTTCCGCACCTGCCTTGCCTCGTCTCCTTGTTGTCGACGACGACGAGCGATTACGGGCGTTACTAAAAAAATTTTTAACGGAAAACGGTTTTCAAGTCGATGACGCCTCTGATGCAGCATGTGCCAGAGAAAAATTAGCGCAAGAAACTTATGACCTTATGGTTTTGGATGTAATGATGCCCGGTGAATCCGGCATTGAATTTACAGAGTCCTTAAGGGAATCCGGAGATGACGGTCACAATAAAGCCCTTCCGATTTTAATGCTGACGGCTCTTGGTGAGGGAGAAGAACGCGTTGAAGGCCTTGAATGCGGCGCCGACGATTATCTTTCGAAACCCTTCGAGCCGAGGGAACTCGTTTTACGCATTGAAAAGTTGATTGCAAGGGCACAGCCGCGTTTTATCGATACAACAAAAGATCTGCATTTTGGCAGCTTATCTTATTGCATAAAAACGCAAACGTTAAAGAACGCTCAAAATGAAATTATTTATTTAACTTCTGCAGAGTCCGATCTTCTTTCTCTGTTTGCAAAAAGCCCCAGAAAATCCCTTTCACGGGATGAGCTGGCCGATAATTCAGGTGTTAGTTTAAGTCCTCGCACCATTGATGTTCAAATTACGCGATTGCGTAAAAAGATTGAAAGCGACCCCCGACAACCAAAATATTTGCGCACCGTGCGCCACAAAGGATATGCCCTATGGCCCGACTGAGCGCCTTTTCTTTCCGCCCCTTCAAACGTTTAAAAACAATCCTTCCCGAAACATTACTGGCGCGCTCTTTAACAATTCTGATTGCGCCCGTCTTATTAGTTCAGTTGGTAACGGGTATCGTTTTTTGGGATCGTCATTGGTCAAAAACTACAGAAACCCTTGCAGAGGGAATTGCCGGAAATATTTCTTCGTTAGTTGAAATAGCCGACCTTGAAGAAGACCGCCCTAACTTTTTCAAAGAACTTCAACACTTTGCTCAGACCAATCACTCTATTTCCGTTAAACGTTCTCCTCTGCAAAACGGATTTTCAAAAAATATCTTAGGCAAAAGTGAATGGATTGATGAACTAACCGATTCTTTCTTAGAAAAAGCTTTGTCTCAAAAAATGAAACACCCCTACCGATTTCGTGCTTTTGAAAGAGATATTATCGTCCAAGTTGCAGGAGAACAGCACCTTTACACATTTAATGTGAACAAGAAATACCTGATTCCAAAAACAACGTCCCTCTTAATTTGGTGGGAGGTCGGTGCGCCGTTGGTCTTTATTCTTATTGCCGTTCTCTTCATGCGCAATCAAGTGCGTCCTCTACAATCCCTTGCCAACGCGGTAGAGGAATTTGGAAAAGGCCGAGACGTTAGCCATTACAAACCCGTTGGCGCGCTTGAAGTTCGACGGGTCGGCCGGGCGTTCAACCAAATGCGGGAGCGTATTCAAAAGCAAATTACGCAGCGAACAGAAATGCTTGCCGGGATCTCCCATGATCTTAAAACGCCTTTGACACGCATGCAACTTGAACTGGCGCTTTTAAAAGACTGTGAAGAAAAAAAGGCGCTTTTAGAAGACGTTCAAGAAATGAAAAAAATGGTGGAGGAATACCTTAATTTTGCAAAAGGAGAGGGGGCCGAAAGGGAAAAACAAGTCCAAATAGACGACTTTTTGAGAGAGCTTTTTACAAAATTTCCCCAAGACAAACTTTCCTTACCTTCCTTTGAAAGTCTTGAAAATACAAGTGTAACTTGGCGGCCCTATGCCATGAAACGAGCCCTTACCAATATCATTTCTAATGCGTTGCGTTATGGCGGGCACGTTTGGTTTCAAGGTAGCGTAACACCAAAAACCATTACTTTGGTTTTTGAAGATAATGGTCCGGGAATCCCCGAAGATCGCCGTGGGGATGTTTTTCGCCCCTTTGTCCGCCTCGACGAATCACGAAACATCGAAACGGGGGGGTATGGGCTTGGGCTTTCAATTTGCCAAGATATTATCACAGCCCACGGAGGCTCTATTTTCTTAGACGATTCTCACAGCCATGGCGGGCTTAAGGTGACGGTTCACCTCCCTATTTAACTTTTATGTCTAAGATTATGTTGGATAATTCTTTCAAGAGTTTGCAGAAAAGCAGAGCGATCCTTTTTATCAAAGGGTTTATTGTGTCCGGAAATTTCTCCTGTTTCTCTTAAGTGGGTGCTTAAGTTTCGCATAGCAACCGTTGAACCGATGTTTTCAGAGGTAAATTCTTTTCCTGTGGGTTTTAAGCCTGAGGCTTTCTTTTTAATGCATCGTTCTGCCAACAGGATATCGGCCGTCACAAAAATATCCCTTTCTTCGATTTGCTCTACAATCCAATCATCGGCTTCATCGGCACCCTCAGCGACCACAATACAGTGTACACGGGAGCCTGAAATATTACGTAAAAAAGCATTGCTCACCATATAAACAGATAGGGTATGGCGTGCGGCTACTTTTATAACTTCATCTTTAACAGGACATGCATCGGCATCAACATAAATAATCATAGTGTAATATTTAACCTAAATCCTTAAGTAAAAAAATAATTAAACCAAATATTAACCTGTCTTGTGTACAATTAATACTTATTGGTAGGTGAAAGAGGTAGAAAATGGTCGATATTACACAGCATAACCCGGCTGCTCTTCAAGGTGAATTAAAAAATAAAATTTGTACGCTGCATCGTTCTTTTTTTGACTTGGAAATAGGAGAAGCGGCTCGATATTTAGAAGCCCGAGATCTTATTTACGTCTTTTCAGAGAAAAAAAGCGGTGAAGTTGTAGGAACAGTTGCTGTTAAATGGATTGAGTATGAAAAGTCTATTATCATTTATCTTGGTAATGTTGTTTTTTGTGAAAGATATCAACGTCAGAATTTTACGTCTCATGCTATTTTTCAATCTTATCTAAAAACCTTGTTCAAATTCCCCGGTAAGAAAATATATTTCTCTGTCTTCATGACGACGCCCAAAGCATACAATATGGGTAAGCGTTTTCCACATCACTTTCCTTGCCCCCAAAAAAAGACACCCGACGAAGTCTTATCCATAATGAAGATTGTTGCAAATAAAATTGCAGGCGCTGAGAACTACAGTTTATGTAATGATATTATAGTTGTGAATAATTTTAAGAAGAAGAAATTTATGCGTAATCCTTCAAAGGAAACGATAAAATCATACGACGGTTTTTTTGAGGAAATCAATCCGGATTTTATTAAAGGAAATCAGCTTCTATCAGTTTTTCCGGTGACCTATAAAGAAGTTTTTCTTATGGCGTGGAATAGCTTTTATTATGTCGTAAAAAAGATGCAAAAAAATTTAAACAAAGCTTAATCAAGAGAGCGCCTTAGGTATCAATCGCGTCATTTTGAATCAGACCTTGTTGATCTGGAGTAGACTCGTCGATCTTTAGGAACTCCTAAACGCGCTGCAAAAACAGCTCTTTCAGGTTGTAAATTATTTGTTTTAATAAATAGATTTCTAATAGAATTAAGAACATTTTTAAATTTAGACGTGTTGCCGATGTAACTCTCGCCATTAGGTTCACGGCTAAAGACAAGCTGAATAAAGGTCGGTTGTAAGGCCAGCCCTAAAGAGGCGGACGTAAGCCAAAATCGTTGAATCATTCGACCGTCTTGTAAGGCCTGTACCTTGAATTCGCTGGCGCTTACGTCTTTGATATCTTCTTCCTTGCGCGTCAAAAGAATATGAACGCCGGAGCACATATCGGGAATTATACTTGTTTCTGCGATAGATATAACAGAAGCACCAAATTTAGTCATGCGGGTATAAAGGACTTTATTCGGTAAAATTTTTCCTAGAATATAACGCGTTAGAAAGCTGAAATTAAAAGATTTATCAGGAATACCTTGTGAACTAAATCGGCTATTAAGCTTTATGGCAGATTTCAATTCTTCATAATATTGAGGATGCTGTATCTCTAATTTCATAGATTTTGCATTAAGACGGGCAGTTTGAGCTTTTTCAATAAATGTTTCCCTCCAAAACACTTTGTAATTTCCTTCAAGGCAAGCCTCTAAGGATTTTTTTTGTTCCGTCGTTAATTTTATTAGTTTAAAAGGACGTCTGTCGGTAAAACGCGCTTTTATAAAATCTCCTAAATTATCAACAGGCTTGCTTAGCTTTTGTAATGTCACGTTTAAGATATAAGAGTTTTTTTCTTTTTTAGGTTCTCCCTCAGTTAACACTTTATATCCGAAAAAGTGAGCGCTTTGCTCTAAAGTTTCCAAAAAGATACCCAGCATATTAAGAGTAACCCTTTGTTTTTCATGTTTATTGGCAGGCGAAGAAGTTTCAGACGTGATTATTTTTATAGAGTTTTCCTTAAGACGCTCCCATGAGCAATTTTGTTCATTATGACCGCTCGGTGCCCATTTTGCATAATGAAGAATACGGTCAACGGGATCTGTGTAATCATCTTTATAAGGATAAGGTTCCCGAGAAAGGTCTGCGATAAATTGTTTAGCTAATTTAAGCTTTGCTTTTCGAAGAATGTTTCGATTGCCAAAAGGGCAATAGCTACGTTTATATTTATTTCGGTAAGCATCAAATTGATGAGAATAAGGTGCAGCATACACTTTACCCCGTTTTAAAAGAATCTTAAGGGCCTCGCTTACAGCAACACCGGAACAAAGTTGACATCCCATGATCGTAGAAGGGCCTTTTCCTTGCGTAAAATTCACACGAGATTCATCCATGAGGTAACTTCTGTGTAAGCCTGCAGGACTCAAGCCAAAGGCAAAATGGATGACAATGTCATTTTCCGATAGACAGGATTTAAAATCAAAATAGTCCTCAAATGCCATTGAATCAGGAGTAAAAATCATATAAGCGGCGCTCATACCTAAAGGTCCGGCAGATATCGCCGGAATTTCTTGCTTGTGGCATTGGCCAAAAATGAGCCGACGCGCCTTCATGGCAAATAGGTCAATGCCGTCAATATAGAGGTCAACATCTTTGAGGAAATCAACGATATTATCCTCATTAACGCCCTTAGGGAAAACTTTAAGGGAGCAATTGGGATTGATATCCAAAGCCATTTTTTTTAAGGATTCGACTTTTTCTTTATTGAGAGTGCTAAGAGTTGCCCCGGCCTGACGATTAAAATTTCCCGTCTCAAAAATATCAAAATCGGCTATGCGAAATTTTTCAATACCAAGACGTACGCAGGTTAAAAGATGTACGCCGCCAACGCCACCCATACCTGCAATAGCGACAGTTTTTTGACGCAATACCTGTTGCTCGTACTCTGAGACCCAGCCGATGTTTCTGCTAAACGCTTCATGATGAAAAAATGTCATATATCGCCTTAAAAAAATAGGGGGCTATCGGCCCCCTTTATTCTTTGGGAGTTTAGCTAGCTTTGATGCTATAAATTGTTTTTACAATATCGGCACGTTTTGCAAAATACACATATAAAGCATTTTCTTTGTAGGCGGCCTTCATTTTGCTGTAATCAATATCTTCGGGAAGGTAGTAAGACCAATAGCGTTCAGGGTGATTTTTAGCCTCTTCTCTGCAACGAAGGCGCAGCTCATGACCCACAACCGAGATATCGTATTTAGCTTTCTCGGCATTGTAATATTCAAGAACATATTCCGCATCGTTATCATAAAATTTGTAATCTCTATTATCGGCAGCATAATAGGGATACTGGTTCGGTGCGTAGTTTTGTTGCGCACCATAGGGTTGGTTATAGCCGTAATAACCTTGATTAGCATAATAGGGATACTGGTTCGGTGCGTAGTTTTGTTGCGCGCCATAGGGTTGGTTATAGCCGTAATAACCTTGATTAGCATAATAGGGATATTGATTCGGTGCGTAGTTTTGTTGCGCACCATAAGGTTGATTATAACCGTAATAAGCTTGATTAGCATAATAGGGATACTGGTTCGGTGCATAGTTTTGTTGCGCACCATAAGGTTGATTATAACCGTAATAGGCTTGATTAGCATAATAGGGATACTGGTTCGGTGCATAGTTTTGTTGCGCACCATAGGGTTGGTTATAAGCATAATAAGCTTGTTTAGCACAATACGGATAATCTGCTTGATATGCATTTTCAAAATTCGGGTAATATGTTCTATTGTTCATTTTTTTCTCCTGTGTGAACACTACAACAGTGAAATAAAATCATTAAGAGAGAGTTAATAATCCGGTTTTTTGAGAACATAACTCGTAAATAAAAAGGGTGCTCAGAAAAACTTAATCTTTTTTGTTTTGATCACGCTGTTTTTTCTGGCTTTTGCGTTTTTTTAGATTTTCCCGCAGAGCTTGAGCCAGCTTAGCTTCTTTTTCCTTTTTGCGTTCTGCCTCACGTTTTTTCTGTGCCTCTAGGGCTTCCTCGCGATTAGATTCTTTTTTTTCGTTCTTTAGCATGAATTCACCTTGAAAGATCATTAATCATCCTATAGAACAAGAAGTATCTTATTTCAAGATTTTTTATTAGCCGCAGTAGCTCAGTGGTAGAGCGCACCCTTGGTAAGGGTGAGGTCGGAAGTTCAATCCTTCTCTGCGGCACCACTTCTTTTTCTATTTAATTTTAAAACAAATCCGTGTAGCATTAACCTAACAATAATAAAAAAAAGGGAGTGACCATGGAAAAGCTCGGTGCGTTTATAACAGGAAAATTTATGCACTCTGTTTTGCTGCTTTTAGTTGTAATAAACGCTGTTATCTTAGGTTTGGAAGCTGAATCTGCTTTGGTCAGGGGATATGAGCCTCTTATTCAACAAATCGATTTTATCGTCCTAACCGTTCTAACGATTAGCATAAGCTTGCGTGTTATCGTATTTCGAACACATTTCTTTGAGTATGGCTGGAATACCTTTGACCTTGTTGTCGTAACGGCTGCCGTTATCGGTCACAATACCGATATTGCCCTTTTAAAAACATTGCGCGTTTTAATGGTTTTTAGAATCATTGTCTTTTTCCCAACCATGAGAATGCTTGTTGAGGCCTTAATTTATGCTTTTAAAGGAATTGTCAGTAGTATAGTGATTTTATCCATTGTTTTTTATGCTTTTTCAGTTGCAGGGTACTATCTGTTCCAAAATGCGCCGGGAGACAGCTTTACAACCCTTGGCATTTCCTTTGCGAGCTTATTCCAACTAATGCTTTTTGACGATTTCGGAAATATTACGAAGCCTATCATTGCTGTTATGCCGGAATCTTGGATCTTCTTTATTTCTTTCTTATTTGCCACGGCTTTTTCGTTTATTAATCTTTTAATCGGTATCTTTGTCGAAGCAATTGACGAGGTTCATAAAGCAAACAAAGATAATAAAGGTTTAAAAGCTAAAAAAGTCGGTGCCTTAGGAAGTAGCTAGAAAACAGTGTTAAAAGGTCAATTAGATAAACTGATCATAGAAAGTACTCTCTTGAAGAGGAATCCTTTGGGAGATCCTTTTATTCGGGAGTGCCCTGTTTATTTACCCCCAGGTTATTCTTCCGAAAGACATTATCCGTTACTTGTCGATCTCGCACCCTATACGAGTTCCGGGCTTGCGAGAGTAGCTTGGAAAAATTTTTCAAAATCCATTCCTGAACGAATAGAAACGTTAATTCTACAAGATAAAATACCTCCCGTCATTGTTGCCTTTCCCGACTGTTTTACGCGTCTTGGCGGCAATCAATATATTAATAGTACCGCCCTTGGCCCTTATGAAGATCACATTATGCAAGAAATTGTCCCCCAACTAGAACGCTCTTACCCTTGCGGTGGCGCCGGTAAGAGGGTGGTCTATGGAAAATCTTCAGGGGGGTATGCAGCGCTTGTTTACGGCATGCGACACCCTGATTTTTGGAGTGGGGTTGCTTGTCAATCCGGTGACATGGGGTTTGAACTCGGATATCTGTATGATATGCCTCGGGTTTTAACCACCTTTGCTTCATATGATTATTCCATTCAAAAATTTTTTGAATCTTTTGAACAAAATGATCAACCGAGGGGAGAAGACATTCATTTACTTATGATGTTTGCCATGGCTGCAACCTATGACCCAAGCCCTGACCCTAGGGATTATTTGGGTATTCGCTTGCCGGTTAATCTTAAAACTATGGATATTATCAAGGAACGTTGGGAAAACTGGATTAAAAACGATCCTCTTGAAATGCTTGATTCCCACGGGGAAAATTTAAAAAAGCTTAAATCTCTTTTCATTGATTGCGGGGCACAAGACCAATACCGCTTACAATTTGGCGCTCGTAAGTTCTCTAAGGCTCTCTTAGAGAAAAACATTCCTCATTGCTATGAAGAGTTTCAAGGGACACATTCCGGGATTGATTACCGCCTCGAGTTCAGTTTACCCTTTCTTCTAAGGGCGCTCTAAAAACCTTGCCTTGCTGAACGAAAACCCTAAATATATTGGATTTCCTAGGAAAATTGCATTCTTCTTTATTTCTTCATTGTTTCTTAACTCTTTTTTATCTAAAATTTTAAGTGATAATTTAGTAAAGGATAAATACGTGAGGAAAGCCTCTCCATTAAGTTTTATATCGTCTTTTTTGGTTGTGTTATTTGCAGCTTTTAACGCGCTTTCTAGTGAACAAGAACAGAAAATAAAAGCAGAAACGCTTCTTGCCCATAGTTCTTTTGACGACATAAGGAAAAGGGGCGTTTTGCGAGTTGCTATGCATAAAAAGGATCACCCTCCCTTTTTTATGGTTGATGAAAAAGGGGAGCTCATCGGCGTTGATGTTGAAATTGCAAAGGAAATTGCCAAACAACTCGATTTATCACTTGAAATCAACCGTGACGCCGAGACATTTGATGAGGTTGTTAATCGTGTTTCCAAAGGCTTATCGGATATTGCCGTTTCTAAGTTAAGTATGACCCTAACGCGTGCACAAAATGTTCGTTACACGAAACCTTACAGTTCTTTAAGTAAATCTGTTTTGCTCAATCGTGTTCGACTTTTGAAATTTGGAGAAGGAACCTCTATTGAACAGATCTTTAATAATAAAGAGGCTATTATCGGCGTCCTTTCCGGTAGCTCTTATGAGGATTTTGCAAAACGCCTTTTTTCCGATGCTAAACTCTACGGCCGTTCCGATTGGACGGAGGATATCGTCCCTAAAGTTGTTACCGGTGAGGTCTGGGGGGCATTTCGGGATGAGCTTGAAGTAAGGCGTACAATGTTTCTTTACAAAGATGCTTCTTATCATCTTTTGGCGATTAATTTAAAAGATGAGCAGGATCCTATTATGATGGTTGTTCACAAAGACGCGGCGATGTTCCAAAATTGGCTTGATTTATATCTTTCGTATGTCCATAGACGAGAAGACATAAAAGACTCTATAAAGCGCTTTGAAAAATATGTTTATAAAAAATAGGCGAATAATAATGAAAAGCACTTATCAATCAATTGTAAGCTTTCTACAAAACCCTTTTGTGATTATCTCTTCCGTTGTTTTAGGGCTTTTTATCGGATTTTACAGCCCTTTTATGGGGGGGGCATTAGAGCCCTACGGTAATGCCTTTATGGCTCTTTTGGAAATGTCGTTACTTCCCATTATTATTTCTGCAGTTGCCCTGTCTGTTTCCAACCTTTTATGCATCAAAAATGATGATGTCCATAGCAGCAAAATGGTGCTTATTATTTTATCTATTACAGTATTGGTCAGTGCGGTCTCTTGTTTTTTGGCTTATATTTTTGATCCGGCCGCGGGTTTTTTGGGAAGCGGAAATCTAAAAATTAAAGAGATCACAACTTCCGCCGCCTTTTTAGATCGCGAACTTAATGTTTCTATCGTTGAATCCGTTGACGGCGGACTTTCCCATTTTCTTGTGAGTTCCGTACCAAAGAATATCTTTCACGCCTTGGCACAAGGCAATATGCTTCAGATTATTATTTTCTCCATTATCTTTGGTGTGGCTATTTCATATCTGATTAAATCCGAACGTTTAAAGGTTCAGGCTTTTTGCAATACGACTTTAACAATTTTCCAAAAGATTATTATGAGTATCACCGTCTGGCTGCCCCTTGCAATTGTTTGTTTAATGGCGGGAGGGGCGAGTGCAATCGGTATCGATATTATGTTACAGATGGGCGGTTTTATTTTAAAAATTTATGCTGTTTTTTCCGTTATCTTTATTGCAAGCACATGGGTTATCAAAAAGAGAGTAAACTGTAGTTTTATGGAAGTCCTTCGGGCGTTAAAAGACCCTATTATCATTGCTTTTGGGACTCGCAGTGCTATTTTACCCATACCCTCTATTCTTGATGCCTTTGAGAATAAAATCCCCATTAACCAAAGTATAGCAAAGTTATTGGTGCCCTTGGGGGCCGTACTGGGGCGGTTCGGTAATATCTCGTATTTTGCTTTTCTTTCTATTTTCATCGCCGGGGTTTATCAAACGGAAATCACCTTAAGTTATTTTGCCGTCATCATTCTTCTCTCAACCTTAGCAGGCCTCAGCACGGCCGGTGCAACGGGAATTTTGACATTATCAGCCTTAACTATTGTGTTAAATCCTCTTCAACTCCCCCTAGGGGCAATCCTTCCCATCCTTATTGCCGTTGATGCTATTGTTGACCCTATGAGAACCCTTATAAGCGTTTATACAAATTGTGCAGCCGTTGCTTTCATTTCTCCTAAACAAAATCCTAAAGTAAAAGAGCAATTAAAGACGGCACCGGTGACATGAGCCGTTAAAAAGAATCTGCAAGGCGGAAATGACAAATCAAAGCTATTTTATAAAATAGAAGCCTTGGGAATGAGGGGTTCTCCATAGGAAATTCTTTTAGAGTTTGTTATGATGATATACCAAAATTTATATTTTTCTTTACCGGTTTTTTAACCTTTCTTCTGTAAAATTAAGGATATGGATAGATATTTGGAGGATTAATATGGAGATTCAATTAGGATTAGACAAAACAAAAATAAGAAATACGGCAGATCATTTAGAAGTGGTTTTAGCAGACACCTTTATTTTATATACAAAGACTTTAAATTTTCATTGGAATATTGTGGGGCCGGATTTTGCAGGGCTCCATGCGTTTTTTGAGGAGCAATATAAAACCCTTGCCCTTTCCGTTGATAAAATTGCAGAACGTATTAGGACGCTGGGTTTTAAAGCTCCGGGAACCCTTGTTGAATTTCTGCATCTAACAACTTTGCGTGAAGTGAAAGAGGATATGAATGACGCAGAGATGATCCAAAATCTTTTGGATGATCACGAAAGACTAGCCTCTCATATCCGCAAAGGTCTACATGAGCTGGATGATCTGGATGTAGGAAGTCGGGGACTGCTTGAAGGGCTCATCGCAAGCCATGAAAAGACAGCTTGGATGCTTCGCTCTCACCTATTATAGAAAACCCGGGTCTCTCAGTTGTGCCGTTAGGCGCTTTACAGGCCGATTTTGCCCATTGCAAGGAATTTCTCGCGGCGCTCATTTTGCAGTTCGTCACCGGATTTGTTGTTCATTTTCTGCAACGCTTCTTTAACGGCCATTTTGACAGAGGCGAACACTTGGCTATGATTGCGATGCGCGCCGCCAAGAGGTTCAACGATAATGCTGTCAATGACTTTGAGAGCGCTTAGATCTTGAGCCGTAAACTTTTGAGCAGCCGCAGCTTCTTGTTTTTTATCGGAGGTGCGCCATAAAATGGAAGCACACCCTTCGGGAGAAACAACAGAGTAAATGGCATGTTCCAGCATCAAAATTTGGTTGCCGACGGCAACCGCTATAGCGCCGCCGGAACCGCCTTCTCCTGTGACCACAACAATAACAGGGACTTTCAGATTCATCATTGTCTCAATGGATCCGGCAATGGCTTCTGCCTGACCGCGTTCCTCGGCCTCAAGACCCGGGTGGGCTCCGGAAGTATCTACAAAGGTAATAAGAGGGAGATTGAAGTGATTCGCCATATTCATAAGGCGACGTGCTTTCCGGTATCCTTCGGGTTTTGGCATACCGAAATTATGTTTAAGGCGAGATTCCGTGTCATGTCCTTTTTCAAGCCCAAGAACCATAACAGGTCGGCCGTCAAAGCGAGCAAGACCTCCGACAAGTGCTTTGTCTTCTGCAAAAGAACGATCGCCTGATAATTCCTCAAAATCATCGAAGAGAGCTTTTAAAAAATTAAGGTAATGGGGGCGTTCGGGATGGCGTGCAACGAGTACTTTTTCCCAAGGCGATAAGTTTTCATATTTATGATGCATAAGGCGATCAAGTTTTTTTTCAAGACGCCCGACTTCTTTCGCAATGTCAACGCCGTCTCCACCGGAAAAATTTCTTAAACCGTCAAGTTTAGACTCAAGTTCAGCAATATTTTTTTCGAAATCTAAGGGAGCTACCATGGGGAAAATCCATCCTAACGGGCGTAAAGTTTTCCCTCATTATTAATCTGTTTTCAATTAAATGACAAGTTATAAATCGGATAAGGGGTGGTGGTTAGTCAGTGTTTTCTCAAGGCGCTCTCCCATAACATGGGTATAAATTTCCGTTGTGGCGATATCACTATGACCGAGAAGCTTTTGCAAAGAGAGAAGATCGGCCCCATTATTTAACATATGGCCGGCAAAGGCGTGGCGAATAATATGGGGCGAAACTTTATCTAAGGGAATGCCGGCTTCAAAAGCCAGCTCTTTTAACAGCTGCCCAAAACGCTGACGTGTCAAATAGCCTTGCTTGCCCGTAGAGGGAAAAAGCCATTTCCCGAGGCCTTTTTTTTCGGTATCAAAAAGGTGCCTGACCTCAAGATAAGCCTTTAAAGCTCTAACGGCGGGGGCAGATAAAAGCACAAGGCGTTCCTTATTGCCCTTCCCTCGAACCACAAGGGGCATTGGGATCTGATCCCGTCGAAGGGCAGATATAATGTCAGAACAAGGGAGGGAAACAAGCTCTGAAACGCGCAATCCGGTTGCATATAAAAATTCCAGCAAGCAGAGGAGGCGTAGGCCTTCAGGCCCTTCTGTATTATAAGCAGCTTCTACAAGGGCAATAATTTCTTTTTCGCTTAGAATTTTAGGAAGGCTTTTGCCAACCTTAGGCATCTCGATATCACAAGTAGGATTTTCTGTGATTGCTTTTTGCTCGTATAAGAATCGGTAGAAATGGCGCAAAGCCGACAAGCGTCGAGCGATGGTTCCGGCCTCGAGAGCACGGCCATGGAGATGTTCAAGGTAGGAGCGGATATGGGAAGGCGTTACGGAGCGGAAAGTATCTTGCTTTAGAAAGGTTAAAAAATCTAAGAGGTCTCGTTGATAAGCTTGCAATGTATTTTGTGAAAGCCCTCGTTCGGCAGAAAGGACTTCGAGGAAGATATTGAGCTCGTTCTTCATTTTAGACCTTTAGTCCCATAATAAGCTTTAAAAATTAGGTTAATGAAGAAGTTTTTCAATCTCTATTTTTTTACGGATTTCAACCGCAGGGGAGGGGATACCGGCAACGGCAAGATAAATAGCGCCGATAATCAAAGCAAAAGCTATGGCTCCCCAAAAAAGTTTCAATCCCAACCCCATAATGCGTGTCCTTATTTTTTTAACAGAATCTTATTTTTATATACCATAAGCATGGCCAAAATGAAAATATTCTGTTAGAAATAAACTCATCCTCCTTTTTCTGTGACGAAGTATCCCTTTAAGGAGGTTATCTAATTGTTGAAAAGGAACCTAGGGTGTCTTACGGAAAAAAGTCCATTGAAATTCCAAAAACCATTGTTCTTGTCGGTATGATGGGCGTTGGAAAAACCAGCATTGGGCGTTACCTTGCAAAATCCTTAGGCGTTCCTTTTAAAGATTCCGACCATGAGGTTGAACAAGCTTCCGGGTGTTCGGTATCCGATATTTACGAAATGTACGGCGAAGATGCCTTTGTAGATGTTGAAAAGCGTGTCATTAAACGTCTGTTAGATGAGCCCCCCCATGTTCTTTCAACCGGTGTCGGTTCGTTTATTCCTCAAGAAAGTCGTGATTTAATTGCGGCAAAGGGTATTTCCGTTTGGTTGGATGCAGCCTACGAAACCTTATTGCCGCGGGTAAAACGTCGCGACCACCGCCCCCAACTGGAACAAGGGGAAAAAGAAGAGATTCTTAAAAAATATATTGAAGATTATTACCCCATTTATGCAGAAGCCGATTATCGTATTAATTGTGATAACCAGCTCCCCGATAAGACGGTTCTTAAAATCTTAGAGCAACTTCGATAGAGCCCGATAAAAAGAATTTTGAAAACAAAAAGCATCTTAAAACAAGGCAAAAAGGATTGGCATGAAATCTATAAAAGATGTTTCTTCCTTGTTATCTACCCTTGAATTTTTAGAGCATGTCGGTGCAGGAGACCCTATAGCCGATCTCCCGTCTTTGAAATCTAACCTCGAGCTTTATTCGGCAAAAAAACTCCTTCCTAAAGCGCAAGCGCCTGAAAAATTACAAGATTCTGTTTATGTTCCGGTTAATAAAAACGTTCAGGATAGGGAGCGGAGTTCGGCGTATAATAGCCCGATTCAAACGCCGCCATCTCTTCCGCCGCGTTTTATTGCCCCTCAGCTTAAGGAAATACAGTCGCATCTTGATGATGCAAAAAGGTTGGCGCAAGGGGCAAAAACATTACCGGAACTTAAAGCAGCTCTTGAATCTTTCCAAGGATGCGGTTTAAAACATACGGCCATGAACACGGTTTTTGCCGACGGTAACGTTAATGCCGATATTATGCTTATCGGAGAAGCTCCCGGAGCCGATGAAGATCGTCAAGGGCTCCCTTTTGTCGGCACCAGCGGGCAACTTCTTGATAATATGCTGTATTCTATCGGTAAAAATCGTAAAAATGATTTCTACATTTCCAATGTGATCCCGTGGCGCCCGCCGGGAAATCGCCCGCCGACTACCGAAGAAACAAGGATTTGCCTCCCCTTTATCCAACGCCACATTGAGCTTAAAAAGCCAAAAGTGCTTATTTTTGTCGGTGCAACGGCTGCAAAAACTCTCCTTGGAACCAAAGAGGGTATGAGTAAACTACGGGGCAAATGGTTTGATTATATTGTAAATGAAGAAGACAGGAACGCAGAAGCTCTTTTGGATACAAAGGAAAAGCCGACTGCTATTCCTTCAACCGTTCTCTTCCACCCTTCTTATCTTTTGCGCTCTCCCGGGCAAAAAAAGCACGCTTGGGCAGACCTCTTAAAAATCAAAAAGGCGCTATAGTCCATTTATCAAACCGTTGGTATGGAGCATGATAGGTTTTAAATTCCCTTAAGGAATGCATCACAGATGCGACAGAATCCTCTTCTATAAGGTTTGGCAGAATAGGGGGACTCCATCGTAAAACAGTCGAAAGCGTGAAACATACTTTTAAAATAATGTGTTAGTCTCTTAAGTCCGTCTGTATCGGCCCTAAATATTGTTGAATCCAATTAATGTGTTTACGTAAATCCGTCCATAAAGGAAATATCCTTTGTGTCAGGTCGTTTTGTGTCAATTCATTCACCTTACTACGTAATTCTTGATCCGTTATATGATGTGTATTTCCTGCACGTGTTGTTGAAAAAATCCCGGCTAAGTAATAGTTGCCCGAGTCTTCAATAAAGAAAGGTGAACCGCTATCCCCTCCAACAGGCAGGCCTTCGGTCTTTCTCATTTCGGAGGAAGGGATAAAAGATTCGTTTCCGTTCATAAGAAGTGATTCATAGGAACCGTATATGTAACCGGAATATGAATTAACCTTACAGCTAATGACGTGCCTTGGAAAATAGCCGTTTGTATTCAGAGGAATTAGTGTGGGACCGGTCTCTTGAATATTATATTTCATCGGTCCGAATCCAATGGACAAACCGTATGAGGCATTCATGTCGAAGTCTTCCGGAATAAGATTTGGGTAAGTTAAATCTGTGGGGAGGGGGTTGCTTAATTTAAATATTGCAATATCAGGGCCGGAAATAGGATGCGGTACAGACAGTATTTCTTCAAATGAAATGCTCGATAAATCTGTTAAAGGTATATCATTAATGCAATAATCGTTATTATGATTAATTGTTATGTAGTCTTTTTCGGGAATAGTGAACAAAAAGTTATCAGGGATAAAGGGGGGCGTTTTTAACAATTGTTTTTCAAGTCGAAATGTTTTTTCATTTGTGTGCTCAAGATTAAAATACATAGGGGATCCGTCTTGAAGGGATTTTATGTGTGCGCAGGTTAGGAGGGTATACGGATCCAGTGCAACGGCGCTGAAAAGTTCGCCGATTTCAGATATGATCACACCGGTTGTTTGTGCTGTCGGTAAAGCCTTTGCTAAGCGAACGGATTTTTTTAGAACTGTTTCTTTATCCCTGTCCTCAACATCTACTCGTATCGAAGCAGTAGAGATGTTTGTAAAGCAGAAAAATGATAAAAGAAGAGAGGTTTTTAGAGTTTTTTTCATAGTAAATCCTATGTGTTTTATCGTTAGCTTTTTAGATGAGTCTTCAATAGTGTGCTGTTATTAGTTTTCCTGCAGAATACAAAAAAATGACTAAATGTCAATAAATATCCGAGATGGTGGGTAAAAATAAGGAGTGGGGGACATCAAAGGGAATTCTACGGAACCGTGCCCTTATAATAAAGCAGAAGTTACTTTACGTGCATTCTAAAATTCTAATCACCTAAATTTAGGTTTCAACTCCGTATATAGAAGGCTTCTTCATAAAAAAAAGCACCTCCTTTCTATACCCCTCCTAAAGGCTAGGGCAAAGAAAATTCCTTGACTTTTACCGATAAAGGCCTTATCAATATATTGTTTTATAAAGATGCGCCTGTCACGGCACGTGGTCATTGACCGTTTGTTCGTTGATTAAGAGGGCATTAGAAAAACGTCAGTTGGCGAGTGTTCGCTCACTGACGTATTTTTTGTGGAATGCACTTTTTTGCGCCGTCGTTAAAAATAGGTAGATATTAAAGACTTATGTTTAAGAATCTCAGTGATCGTCTCAACGGTATCTTTGCCAAGCTCACAAAACGCGGAGCCTTGAGCGAAGAGGATGTCAATGCGGCAATGCGTGAAGTGCGCATCGCCCTCCTTGAGGCTGATGTTGCGCTTCCCGTTGTAAAAGATTTTATTACTCAGGTTAAAGAAAAAGCTATCGGCCAAGATGTCATTCAAAGTGTGACACCGGGGCAAATGGTTATCAAGATCGTTCACGAACACTTGATTACGGTTTTGGGCGGTGATCGGGAGGGCGGTAATGAGCTTAATTTAGCCGCTGTGCCGCCTGTGGTCATCATGATGACGGGTCTTCAGGGGTCGGGTAAGACAACGACGACGGCAAAGATTGCAAAGTACCTTAAGGATAAAAAGAAGAAAAAATCCTTGATGGTTTCAACGGATATTTATCGTCCTGCTGCTCGAGAGCAACTGGAAACCTTAGGTAAACAAGCGGGTGTTGAAACCCTTGAGATTATTCAAGATGAAAAACCTTTGGAGATTGTCAAGCGTGCCCAAGAACGTGCACGCCTTGAGGGGTTTGATGTTCTTTTCATTGATACGGCCGGACGTTTGCACATCGATGATGAGCTTATGGATGAGCTGGTTCAAATTCGCGACCTTACAAGGCCGACGGAGATTTTACTTGCTGCCGATGCCATGACCGGTCAAGATGCTGTTTCTGTCGCTAAGACTTTCCAAGAGAAAATCGGTGTGACGGGTATTATTTTGTCCCGTGTGGATGGTGATGCGCGGGGAGGTGCTGCTCTTTCCATGCGCCAAATCACCGGGTGTCCTATTAAGTTTGTGGGTGTGGGAGAGCGCATTGACGCCTTAGAAGCCTTTCACCCCGATCGTATTGCCGGACGTATTTTGGATATGGGAGATATTGTTTCTCTTGTTGAAAAAGCAGCAGAAGCCATTGATCAAGACGAAGCCGAGGCTCTTGCACAGAAGATGCAAAAGGGAGTCTTTACCTTAGATGATATGGCCGCTCAATTGGGCCAAATTTCAAAGATGGGCGGGATGAGCGGCTTGATGGGAATGATGCCCGGTATGGGCAAGATTAAAGATAAGATTGGTAAAGCGGGTATAGACGACAGCATGGTTACGCGTCAGGTTGCAATTATCCGTTCAATGACAAAGAAAGAACGCCGATTTTATAAACTGTTAAACGGCTCGCGCAAGCGACGTGTGGCCGAGGGATCGGGGACAAGTGTCCCTGAAGTTAATCGCTTGCTTAAGCAATATCAAGATATGATGCTGGCAATGAAGCGTTTTAACAAAATGGGTAAAAAAGGCTTAATGCGTCAAGGTATTGCCGGCCTTTTTGGACCTAAAAGATAAACTAATTAACCAACCGACTCATTAAATGGAGAAAATATTATGGCAGTAAAAATGCGTCTTGCCCGTCATGGAGCAAAAAAACGTCCTTTCTATCACATCGTCGTGGCTGATGCCCGCATGCCTCGTGACGGCCGTTACATCGAGCGCATCGGTTCTTATAACCCGATGGTGCCAAAAGACCATGCAGAGCGTCTTGTTGTAAAAGAAGACCGCGTTAAACATTGGCTTTCAACAGGCGCACAGCCAACGGATCGTGTTGCTCGTTTTCTGGCTAATCTTGGCTTGGCTCCAAAAATTGAATACAGAGAAAGCCCAAAACGCTCTCTTCCTAAGGCAAAGGCACAAGAACGCCTTAAGGAAAAAGAAGATGCCAAGTTGAAGGCTATTGAAGAAGCTAAAGCTGCTAAAGAAGCTGAAATAGCCGCTGCACAAGCCGCCAAGGAAGCTGCAAAAGCTGCTGCCGAAGCACCTGCTCCCGCTGCAGAAGAAGCTGCTGCCGAATAAGCAAAAAGCGAATAATGTTAGGGGAAGGGCTTTTATAGAAAATTCCATAAAAGCCTTTTCTTATTACCTTTTAAAGCCTCTGTTCTCATAAAGTATATGTTCTTGCTATGGTCGACTCTAAGCCGCATTTGAAAATCGTTAGTAATCCTGCCTCTCAAGGAGCAGAACAACGGGTGTGTCTTGGTGTTATTATGGCGCCCCACGGTATTCAAGGAGAGGTGAAGCTTAAATCCTTCACGCAAGATCCAAAGAATGTCGGAGCTTACGGCCCCTTATTTTTGGATAACGGGGAAGATAAGCTTACTCTGTTAAAATTGCGTTCTCCTAAGGTTGTGTCAAGGGAAACCGTTTTTGTGGCGCGTTTTAAAGAAGTAGAAGATCGGGAAACCGCTCAACGCTTAACGGGGCAAAAACTTTATGTTTTAAAGGATAAGTTGCCCAAACTTGCCGAACCGAATGATTTTTATTTTGAGGATCTTATCGGGCTTAAGATTTTATCGACAGATAAAAGAAAAGAGATTGGCCGTGTTTTGGCCGTCTTTGACTTTGGTGCCGGAGAAATTCTTGAGCTGGAGCTTAAGGGCTATAAAGAAAGCGTTATGCTTCCTTTTCTTAAAGAATGGGTGGTCGAGATCAACGTTGAGGCCGGTTTTTTGATATTGGACGCGACTTATTTGGCCGAATACTTGAAACCCTTTAAGCCTTCCGACGAAAAGTGGGACGACAAAGCGGAGAGAAAAAGCAAGAATCCGGATGAGACGGAGGATCACAATAAATGACTTCTTCAAACTCGGCCTTTTCTGTTAAAGTTTTCACGCTTTTTCCCGAACTTTTTCCCGGTGTTTTAGGAGTATCCGTTATAGGACGCGCCCTTGAACAGGGACTTTGGAATCTTGAGGTTATTAATCTTCGGGATTTTGCCCATGGTAAACATAGGCAGGTAGACGATACGCCTTGTGGGGGCGGAGCCGGTATGGTCATGCGTCCTGACGTCGTTCATGATGCTTTGGCGTCCTGTTATAAGGATCAAAAGCCTAAACGTTTGATTTACTTATCGCCCCGCGGTATTCCTTTGTCTCAAAAACTTGCTCGGGAATTGGCGCAAGAAGGCGAAATCGGCTTGCTTTGCGGGCGCTTTGAAGGTGTTGATCAGCGGGTTTTGGACGCTTGGGATATTCAAGAAGTCAGCTTGGGAGATTTTGTCCTCTCAGGAGGAGAAATTGCCGCTCAGGCCTTGATTGATGCCGGCGTTCGACTTGTACCGGGTGTTTTAGGGGCGGCTGAATCCTTAGAAGAGGAAAGTTTTACCTCCGGTTTGCTGGAATATCCACATTATACGCGTCCTCGTGAATGGAATGATTGCAATGTGCCTCAAGTTCTGCTATCAGGTAATCATAGAGAAATTTATGCTTGGCGAAAAGAACAAGCTGAATCCTTGACCAAGGAACGTCGTCCCGATTTATGGGCGTCTTATTTGGAAAAGGACCCTAACAACGTTAAGTTAAAGAATAAAAGTGAATAAAGGACGGATTGTCATGAATCTTGTACAGAAATTTGAAAATAAACAACTCGAGGCTTTGGCCGAAAAGAAAACAGTTCCTGCTTTTGGTGCCGGTGATACGATACGTGTAAACGTTAAGGTTATTGAAGGTACAACAGAGCGTATGCAAGCTTATGAAGGTATTTGTATTGCCAGGCGTAACGCCGGTTTAAACTCTTCTTTTACCGTGCGTAAAATTTCCTTTGGAGAAGGTGTGGAACGTGTATTCCCTCTTTATTCCCCAAAGATTGATATCGAAGTCAAACGTCGCGGTGTTGTTCGCCGTGCGAAATTGTATTACTTGCGTGATCGTCGCGGTAAAAGTGCCCGCATTGCCGAAAAGCGTGATTATTCTTTATCAAAGAAAAAAGCGCCTAAGGCTGATGTAAAAGCATCACCGGCAGCGCCTGCCAAAGAAGCAGCTGCAGCACCCGCAGACGCATAACTTTTTAACTCTCTTGCTTTATGAGAAAGATTCTGCAGAAATGCAGGGTCTTTTTTTATTTAATATTAATAAGTTTTAAGGTCGAGAAACTCTAATTTTATATTTCTTTTTAAACCCACAAAGTCTCTTTTGATAAAGAGACGCTTTTTGTTAGGTGCTACTACTATTAGGAGAGGGCATGAGCGGATTTTATATTCGAGTCATTGAAAAAAAATCCTTAGATACCCTTTTTATATTTCTCACCTATAAGCATACGCTTCATTTTTGGTGACCGGACTGAAGTATCTCCTTTTAAGTATAATAGAATAAGCAAAACCCGCGTGCGTAAACAGGCGGGTTTATGAAGGGGGTAATTTATTATCCGTTATCCTTGAAAAGGAACAATGCGGGAACGCCCTTTGTAGCTAACGTGTAAAATGACACGTTGACCGGGTTGTAAATTGACATCAAGGCCTTGAACAACGGTTTTTAGCTGTCCGTTATCCAATTGAACCGTATATTCAAAAGCTTCTTGTTTTGAAAGCTCTTTTTGAGCATAAGCGCCGGCCAACGCACCGGCAGCCGCACCCCCTACGGTTGCAAGGGTATTACCTCTGCCTTTTCCGGCCATATTCCCCAGAACACCGCCGGCAACACCACCGGCAAGACCGCCAATGACGTTCTCTTGAAGTTTTTCACCTTCCTCAACAAGGACTTGGCGTTTGGAAGCAATAACACCGGCATATGATGTCATGGCTTCGCCAACACCTGCGGAGGCATAATTGCTAGCGCCAATGTTGCGCGCGCAACCTGTCATCATGAGAAGAGAGGGCACAACGAGGGACACGGCTATAATAGTTTTGAAAGTTTGTTTCATTTTAAAATCCTTGTTTGTTAAATATCCTTCTTATTATCTCAGAAAAAGTCTTTTTTACAAAGGGAGAAGTACGCATACTTAGGCATTGGCGATTATTTGTTGAATAAAAAGGACTTGATACGGTTTTGCCAAGAGATCTTCTAGTTTTTATCCAAGGTCTTTTATGTAAGGCTTATTGAACCGGGCTTGGTGTTCTTCTTTGCCGACCCAATTTTCATAGAGGACAAACTGAGCAGGATTATCTATAGTTTTATGCAGGCGATATTCCAAACAGGCAATTTCAGAAGAACTTGGCTCGACGACGGCTTTTAGGGCTGATTCTAGCGCTTGTTCTTTGCCTTTCTTTGCTTCTAAAACGGCAACAACAGTGTATGGTGCGGACATATTTTATTTCCCGGCTTTATATCGCCTTAGTCTACCTTTTAGAACCTAAAAGGAAAAGTTTTTTTCGGCATAAAAAGAGAAAAAGTGAGGAGAGACGTAGTATCATGGCGACTACTATATTGCGAAATGAGTGAGGGGCTTCTGTTGCCCGGTGCCCCTCGAACCGCAAGGATGTTCTAACCTTAGGCAGCTGCTGCAGTAGCGGCTACGATACGGTTGTCGTTAACGAAATTATCGTTAGCGGCAATAAGAACACCATTAAATGCGTTTTTACGTTTTGCATTTATATTTATACTGTCCGATAACGGTGGTACAATGCCGAGCAAAAACCATATCTTTCAACGCATGTCGATCCTATTTCACCCCCAAAAGTAAAAAACATTCGGGTCAGACATTAATTTCAGGGCTATAACCCCAAATCGCCGTCTTCTTAAGTGGTGGAGGTGCCGGGTACCGCCCCCGGGTCCATAACATCTATTACATATAGCGTTTATCACCATAGTTACACGAGGTAACATCTATATTATAACAGTTTTAGGAACATTATTGCAAGCGAGATAAATCCAAAAAAAACTCTCAACGCTTTCTGTATCTTAAAATGTCATTAACACTTTCTTCAGCTTTTATTTACCTTTCATTAAAATCTTCGCCCGTAAGGTCAACTACTGAACTCTTATCAGTAGCTAATCCATCATGAATCTTAACGGAGGTCTTTATGTCAAAACAAACCGTCTTTAAAACAACTTTATGGGCATCGGCAACAGCCGCTTTTATGCTCACGTCAGGCACGTCCTGTTTTGCAAGTTCAAGCAATACTGAAGAGTTGCTGTCGAATTTAAATCCTGTAAATTCAGCGACATTTGGAAAAAGAAAAGGGGTGAAAATTAAAATGAGGGTGCAGGGATCTTCCGTCGACCTTCCCTATGAAGAAGAATTTTTTCCGCGCGGAGATGTAAGCGAGGGGCCAAGTGATTCTCAACTTATTTATGCCGATAGCAAACGTGCTGCTTCTTCGGTTAACGGTGATTTTTCTTTTTATTCTTTTCAACAGGGTAGCATGCGTGCAGCTGATAGCGTGAGCGTTTATGGAAATTTACGGGCGACCTCGGATTTGTTTCAAAATGATTTACGTGATGTTATCCGTTTATATCCAAGTAATTCAAAGGTACGTGACGCAGCTAGAAATTATTTGGTAAGTACATCAAGCATGCCTCTTTTCTATTTTACTAAGGGCAATGAAATGGAAAATGCCTATTATACGCGTTTTGAAGCAGAGGATGGGACGCCTTATCGTTTAATGAATCTGGGTTGGTATCGCCCGACTTCGAGAACAAAAGAATATACGGCTCAACAACCGGATATTGTTTGGCACGAAGCAGGCCATTCTTTGGTTGATGCGGCGCGCCCCGATTTATTTAGTGATGACTCCAAGGCCGGCGCTTACCATGAAGCATGGGGGGATACCAATGCAATGTTTACCCTTTTAACCTATGAAAGTGCCAGAAAAAAATTGATTTTCGATGTGAGAGGCGATCTTCATCAACGTAATTTTTTGCGCAGTATGGCAGAAGAATTCGGTCAATCTGTTTTGGGAAGCAATACGGGATTGCGTGATCTTGATGATGATGTGAAGGATGACGGTTTTGAAGGAGAGGTTCATGATAAATCACGTGTTCTTGCCGGTGCTGTTTATGATATCGTTGTCAAAGCATATGAGGATCAAACACGGGTTAATGGTGTTTTACCCGCCAAAGCCCTTGGAGAAGTTGCCGATTATTTGCGAACTCGGTGGGTTTATACCTTAACCCAAGTGGATTCAACGCCTTCTTTTACAGAAATCGGTACCCTTCTTAAAGGGGCTCTTCCGGAGCATGAAGTTGGGGAAGGTTATGGTTTACCTTGGATGTCTTATGTTGAAGAAGAATTCACAAAGCGTAACATTAGCCTTGACGGCACACCGGATCCTTGGGATTGGTCTGTTTTTAAAGGTAGAAATTGGTTTGCTCATACAGAGAGCGCCAAAAAGAAAATACTTCTTTTCAAAACCTCTTAATTTTTTATGATTTCTTTCTAAAAGATAAAAGGCAGCTAATATTTTGGATAAAACCGGAAAATAAGCTGCCTTTTATTTAAAAGATTTTTTAACGATTTTTTCTACATCTCTAAGAGCCGTTGAATTCGGATGACGAATGCTTAACGCGACTTGATGGCGAATGGCATCTTTGATATGGGCATCCCGATGAATGACGCCGGCAAGCTCCGGTTTATAGTTCAAGAATTTTTCGCAAACATAGGCGAAACCTTCATAGGTTCTATGGCCTTGGGGGTCGTTTTCTGCTTGATTTATTAAAATCTCGACGGGTAAATGGGGATGACTACGGCGGGTAAGTTTCAAGAAGGCATAAGCATCGGTGATAGATGTGGGTTCGTCATTAACAATAAGTAAGCATTTCCCGGAAGCAGGCGTTAGGCTTTTTACAATGCCGCCGATACCGGCACCCAAATCAATGAGAACCCAATCATAATCTTTAGCGACCGATTTTAATTCTTCCCGCACAAGGGCAAGGCGAGTCGGAGAAAGATCAGATAACCGAGCACTTCCCGAACGCCCCGGAAGAATATCAAATCGCCCTTCTTTATAATGGGAGATGGCGCCTTTAAAATCAATTTCCCCTTCTATAACATCTCCCAGGTCATAGTCGGGACTAAGACCCAGTTGAATGTCAATATTGGCAAGGCCAAGATCGCCGTCAAAAATAAGAACCTTTTTTTTGAGGGCGGCTAAAGCGTGGGCGAGGGTAATGGAAAACCATGTTTTACCGACACCGCCTTTCCCGGAAGCGATCAGGATAATATTTTTTACCGATTGGTTTTTAAACGTGTCAATGCGGGTGACTGTTGCGGTTGTCGTTGTTTGAGTATTCATGCTTTTTTCGCCTCCATAAACCCTTTAACCCATCCCGGAATTTCTATTTTCGGTGCTTTTTGAGAGCCTGTGGCGGGTTGTTGTGTCTGTATTTCTATTTGCTCGTCATAGTGTTGTGAATAATTCATATCCGGTAGGTAAGCTTTTAACATTGCTACAAGATTATCGCTTTGGGCTTCTTTAAGACGGCTGCCGATTTCAGGCCCACAGCTCATGGCACTTAGTTCCAAGCGTTCTTTAAAAAGAACAGACAAAAGACCGCCGAAACGCTTGGCCGCATCAAAGCGTGTCATAAAAAAACGTGTGCTCCCGAGATCTTTAAAAGCATTGGCGGTTTCTTGCATTTCATAGGGGTCGGTGCCGGCCGAGAGCACAAGATAGGGGGCTTGCTTTGCGGCGAGCACAAAATCTGTTAAATGGGCAACTTCATTGGGGTTTAAGGAATTGGTTCCGGGAGTATCGATAAGATAAGTTGTGCCGTTATTCCCTTGGGCAAGAAATTTTTCAAGCTGTGTCGGAGTCTGTACAAGATGCACCGGAATGCCTAAAGCTGTCGTGTAGGCCTGAATTTGTTCTATGGCGCCGGCTTTTAAATAATCGGCGGAAATGACTTCGACCTTTTGATTCAGTAAACGATACTCCGTAGCAATTTTTGCAAGGGTAACGGTTTTTCCAACGCCAACAGGCCCCGCCAACATAAGTTGGTTGGGTTGGTTGGGATTCGAAGAGAACTTAAGGGGAGCAAAGCTATAGAGTTCTTTAAAAACGGAAGATATACCGCTTTCCAGAATACTTTGAGGCAGTTTACAGGTTTCAGTTATTAAATCTTCTGCGATTGCGTTCGGAATACCGTGATAAGAAAGTATATGGCACAAAGTATTTTTTGTTTCAAGGGCTGTATAGGCCGGTTTTTGAGAGGGTGAGGTCGCCTCGAGATGTTGAGGAAGATGCTCACAAGCTGCTGTTACTCTAATAGCGTCCCCTTCGTTGAGAGAAGAGATAATAATAGCATCATCTCCCAGTTCGCTTCGGATTTTCCGAAGGGCCTCTTCCATGGATTGGCAAATATAGGTCTTTAGTTTCATCTCTCTATCCTGTCCTATACCGTTGCAACGGTTTGTATGCGTGCTTTTGGATGAATTTCATTATGAGACATCACCACCAAAGCGGATCTAAAGCGTTCGACAATGCTGCGGATATGGGGGCGCACGATAGAGCTGGTAAGCAATACGGGTGCTACGCCAAGGGCAGCTTGTTGATCGTAAATACTTTGAATGCGTTGTGTTAGCTCTTGGAGTTTAGAGGGTTGTAGAGAGAGGTATTGGTGTTCTCCTTCTCCGACAATGGCGCCTTGCAGTTGATTCTCCCACTCCGGAGACAAGGTAATGATAGGAACCACACCGTCATCATTGGATTGGGCGGCACACATTTGACGGGCTAAACGACTTCGCACATGCTCTGTAATCATCGACACATTCTTCATGCCTGCACTTACCTCTGAAATGCTTTCAAGAATTGTCCCCAAATCTCGAATAGAAACCCGTTCTGAAAGGAGGTTTTGCAAAACGCGTTGAACATTACCCATAGTAATTTGACTCGGAACCATATCTTTAAAGAGTTTTTGGTGACTTTTATCAAGGTCGTCAATTAAGGCTTGCGTTTCCGTAAAACCAAGGAGCTCATCGGTATTATCCTTGATCGTTTCGCTAATATGGGTTGTGATCACGGTCAAAGGTTCAACAATTGTATATTCCTTTTCCTCGGCATCACGTTTTTGACCATGGGAAATCCACATGGCTTGAAGACCAAAAGTCGGCTCGACGGTCGGCTCGCCCGGAAGTTCAATTGCCCCGCCGGAGGGATTCATACACAAGAGCATATGGGGGCGCAAATCACCTTGTGCGACTTCAACATCTTTAATGCGGATGAGATATTTATTTTGGGGCAATTGAAGGTTATCTTGCATTCGAACTGTCGGGAGTACGAAACCGATTTCACGGGCTAATTGGGCGCGCAATGATTTAATTTGATCGGTAAGTTTTTGCCCTTGGCTACCGTTAATAAGAGGCAGTATGCCGTATCCCACCTCAAGTTTTATGGGGTCAATATGGAGGGCTTCCTTTACAGGATCTATATTTTGAACATGGGCATCATCATCTGCTGCGTCTGATGCAATTAAGGCCTCTTTTCTTTCTTCTTCTTTTTTCTCCGTTAGCTTCCATGCTGCAGCCCCTGTTGCAAAAGAAAGAGCCATAAAAGGAATTAAGGGGATTCCGGGTAAAAGGCCAAGGACTGCCATAAGAAAGGAACTGATACCAAGGGCTGAGGGATAAGCGCTAAGTTGGGAAAAAAGAGCTTTTTCAGCAGATCCTTCAACGCCTGCTTTTGATACCAAAATACCGGCTGCCGTTGAAACAATAAGGGCAGGAATCTGAGAAACAAGACCGTCACCAACGGTTAGAATCGTGTAAGTTTGAACAGCGTCGCTAAGGGATACGTTCATTTGAGCGACACCGATGATGATGCCGCCGATGATATTAATAAAGGTGATGCAAAGGCCGGCAATTGCATCTCCTCGAACGAACTTTGCCGCACCGTCCATGGAGCCAAAGAAATTTGATTCATCTTCAAGGGTTTTGCGACGAGCCTTTGCCTCGGCTTCTGTAATCAATCCGGCAGATAAATCTGCATCCACGGCCATTTGTTTTCCCGGCATAGCATCTAAAGAAAAACGAGCCGAGACCTCGGCAATGCGCCCGGAACCTTTTGTAATCACAACGAAATTCACAAGCACCAGAATGGAAAAAACAATCAAACCAATCACAAAGTTGCCCTGCATGATAAAGGCTCCAAAGGCTCGAATGACTTCACCGGCCGCACTTAATCCTTCGTGTCCGTGACCGAGAATAAGGCGTGTTGAGGCGACGTTCAACGAGAGGCGCAACATGGTTGAAACCAACAAAAGTGTTGGAAAAGAGCTAAATTCTAAAGGTTTTTCAATGAAAAGGGCTGTTGTAAGAACCAACATTGATACCATCAAAGAAAGTGCTAAACACACATCAAGCAGGCCTTTAGGTAAGGGCAAAATAAGTACCGTTAAAATGGCCATGATGCCAAGGGCAAAAACCACATCACTCCGTTTTGCAGCTTCGGAAAATTTTGTTAAACCAAAACGAGAAGAGGCCGCAGCCTTACTTTCTGCCATTAGCTTGCTTCTTTGTTAAGTGGGGTATTGTCTGCGTGGTTTTGATTAGGGCTCGGAACAGTCGCGCCAATTTCCGTATAGAGGCGCAATTTATTACGAAGGGTCCTAATGGAAATCCCTAAAATATGAGCGGCTTGAGTTCGATTTCCAAGGCAATGGGAAACGGTTCCGATAATGAGATCTTGCTCAACGTCCGACAGACTGCGCCCCACTAAAATGTTGGGATTGAAATTACCTTCTCTATCACTCTTTTCTTCTTTAATAGACTCCCGAGAAACTGCCTCTGTTTTAGAGGGGAGGGTATCATTTTTCAGCCCGGAAATATGCAGAACTTCCGGTTCAATAGAATCACCTGAGGCTAACAAAACGGCTCGATGCATGGTGTTTTCAAGCTCTCTGATGTTGCCGCGCCACTCGTATTGACGTAAGGCTTTTTTTGCGGTATCGGAAAGAGTTCGTAAGGGCAAAGCATTGGATTGAGTGTATTTTTTAATAAAGTGTTCTGCTAATTTTTCAATGTCCATCGGGCGCTCTCGAAGGGGCGGGAGGTGCAAGGGAACAACGTTTAGGCGGAAAAAGAGATCCTCTCGGAATTCTTTATTTTTTACAGCTTCTTCAAGGTCGCGGTTGCTGGTTGCTATAATACGAATATTAATAGGAACGGGTTTTGTTCCGCCGACGCGATCGATCTCTCTTTCTTGGATCGCTCTTAAAAGTTTTGCTTGAAGAAGAGGGTGCATTTCAGTTACTTCATCTAATAAGAGAGTCCCTCCGTTAGCTTCCTCAAATTTACCGATACGTCGTGCAATGGCACCGGTGAAAGCGCCCTTTTCATGGCCGAACAGTTCGGATTCCAATAAATTTTCAGGAATAGCGGCACAATTTATAGAAATAAATTGCTTTTCTTTACGTTTGCTATTGTTATGAATAAAGCGCGCCATTACCTCTTTCCCCGTTCCCGATTCTCCTGTGATCAGGACACTGGCATCGCTTGGTGCAATTTGCTCGGCTAATTTGGTGGTTTTTAGCATCGAGGGGTCAGAATAAATAAAATTTGTTTCCTCATGGGTAACCGTTTCAAGAACAGCCGCAATAAGCTCTGCATCCGGTGGAAGCGGTAGATACTCTCTTGCACCGGATTTAATAGCTTTAACAGCAGGCTCAGCGTCTGTTTCAAGACCGCACGCAACGACAGGGATGCAGAAATGTTCATTTTCAAGGCTGCTGACAAGGCCTTTAATATCAAGGTTGATATCAGCCATAATAAGGTCGGCTCCTTTACCGGAGCGCAAAGAATCGAGGGCTAAATCAATTTCATCAACCTGTTGAACTTTCGCACCTCGTGCTAAAGCGATGCGACTTGCAGCGCCGATATGGCCCTTGAGCTTTCCAATAATGAGTAATCTCATATCATTCTCTCTTAGTTTTTATATAAGCTATAATCTAGGCAACATGCTCTGATTTGATAATTTCAGTCATTGTAATACCAAGGTGATCATCCACAACAACAACCTCACCCCGAGCAACTAAGCGGTTGTTTACAAAAATATCAATGGCTTCACCCACTTTGCGATCCAGTTCAATAACCGCGCCACGGCTCAATTTAAGCAATTGGCTCACTTGCATGCTGGAACTGCCGAGCACGGCAGATACATGGACGGGAACATCATGAATTGCCGTAATTTCTGTTTCCAGCTGCTCGGGACTCGGGGGGATATCGTCATCCATGGAGCCGGTACCTTCTTCGAACTCCTCAAAAGCAACTTTTTCAAAGGCAGCGGCTTGTTCTTCTTCTGTTAGTTCTGCCGGTTCTTTGTTTTCTTCGTCTGACATACTATGCGTTTCCTTCTTCTATAGCTTGGTCTTCATTTTCTTGCAGCATCCCCGAGGAGTCTTTTACGGCCTCGCCGGAAAGACGTGAAAGGGTTGCGGTTATCTCTTGGATAATCGATTGTGAATAATGCTCAATTCCGGCACCGTCCCAAGAAACAGTGCAATCGCTTTTTTCAAAATTCTCTCCGGGTTTCACATCAATTCGAATAGCGGAGTCATTACTTTCTTGAAAGGTTTTGATATGCTGCGCCACAAGCTCTACAAGGCTTTGATGGACGTTGACGGTTATTTTCTTATCTTGCGGTAAAGCGGCATAGGCCTTATCAATCATGCCTTTAACTTCTGCAAATGCCCCTTGATTTAATAAGGTCGGCATTACTTTTGAGGTAATTAACTCACAAACCCGAGCCACTTGTACATGAAAGGTTTCAAGAAGCATTTTCTGCGTTTCTATCAGGTCTTCGATTTTAGCCGTAATCACAAACATCTGATCACCTGCTACTCTTACAATACCGTCATTTGTATCTTCGACACCTTTCTCATAGCCTTCTTTATAAGCTTTTTTGCTAACTTCCGTATTTGCTGCAGCTAATTGTTTTGGCGTAATGGATTGGATATCATCACTTGTTTCCGAATAACTGAATTCCGTATCAAAAAGGTATTTTCGAATTTTTGTTTCTTTTTCAAGGGAAGGGCTATTATCCGATAAGTTGGTCATTATCGTCTCCTCCTTGATTAACAACTATATTTCCTTTATCTATTTCATCCTTCGTAGCCGTGACAATTGCCATTTGAGCTTCGTCAACGTCACGTAGGCGAACCATACCGAGGGCTTCCATATCTTCCTTTAGAAGTTTAGCCGCACGTTCGGACATGTTATTGAAAAAGAGCGTTTTAATTTCTTCATTAGCTCCTTTAAGAGCCAAGGCAAGTTTGCTTTTATCAACGATACGAAGAATCGTTTGAATACCGGTAGCGTCAATTTTAACAATGTCATTGAAAGTAAACATTAAGGCACGGATACGTTCGGCAGCTTCTTTATTCTTTTTCTCAAGACGTTCCATAAAGCGACTTTCTGTCGGACGATCAAAAAAGTTAAAGACTTCAGCCAAGCGTTCATGGGGATCTTTTTTATCGCCTCTCGAGAAGTTTGCAATGAATTCCGATTTTAAAGTTTCTTCAATATTGCCCAAAATATCACGACCGACCGTCTCCATGTGAATGGTGCGATTCATAATTTCAAGGGACAAATCATCGGAAAAAAGAGCAAAAATCTTAGCGGCATGGTCGGGTTTAACCTTGGACAGCACCACGGCAATAGTTTGGGGGTGTTCATTTTTAAGGTAGTTGGCGAGAGATTTTTCATCAACATTATTAAGTTTATCCCACATGGTGCGTCCGGCGGGGCCGCTGATTTCTTCCATAATAGAAGCAACTTTACTTTGGCTAAAGACTTTCCCAAGGAGAACTTCTGTTGAATAAAGGGTTCCTACAAGACTGGCGCTGGACCCGGATTTTTCAACAAACTCAATAAAAATATCTTCAACATCTTCTGCTCTGACCTTTCCAAGAGTTGCCATAGCTTGAGAAAGATCAACGACCTCCATTTCGTCCAATTCCGTAAATACCTTTTGGACATGTGCTTCGGGAAGGGCCAGCATAAAAGCAGCGGCCTTTTGGATGCCCTTGAGGGATTTTACAACCCTTTCTTCTTTCTCTTCCGAAGAGCCTCGAGTAGCCGTCATTTGATCTGCACCCATCTTTTTACCTTATTCATTTTTATTTTAACCGACATCGTCACGCATCCATTCACGCACGACACTCACGGCATCACTAGGTTTGTTTTCAATTAAACTGCTAATTTGTTTCACAGAAGATTCCCGCACTTGTCCTTCAACTTGTTGCATAGAGATCATCTTTTCTATACCTTTTGGCGGAGGCGGTGCCGGAAGAGATTGAGATTGTTTTATAGGCGTCACATTAGACTCTTCAGGCGTTGATGTTTGGTCGGATATCGGTGTAGGTTCAGCCCGAGGCGTTCCTTCAAGCAAGCGAATAATAACCGGTTTTACAACCATTAAAAGCATTAGCAGGCCGATAAGCCCAATGATAAAAGCTTCGATTAAACGCACCACATCAGGGTGTGTTAAAGAGAAAGCCGAAGGGCTGTCACTTAACGTACCGATAGGGTCTGTTTGAGCAAATTGCATGTTAATAACCTCAACTTTATCCCCTCGCTCTTCATTAAACCCAATGGCATTTTTAACAAGTGTTTTAATCTTATCCATTTCTTCTTGCGGGCGAGGTTGATAAAGAGGTTCTCCGCCTTCTTCGGCAGCTTTTGTATAAGAACCGTCAATCATAACGGCGACGGATAATTTTTGGACGGCACCAATCTCTCTGGTATGGCTTTTAATTTTTTTAGTGATTTCGTAGTTAATTGTTTCTTCCGTTCTCTTTGTGGCAGCTTTGGCACCGGCGCCACTTCCTTGATCCCCTTTTGGCAGTTCGCCCTCCGTGCCGACATTACTGTTTGACGAATCTGAGGAAGTTTCATCCTCTGAAACGTTTTGTGTGGAGCGCACAACTTGCCCTTCCGGATCGTATTCTTCTGAATTTTCTATAATGCGATCAAAGTTCATGGCCGCTGATATCTCGGCTCTGACTTTTCCAACCCCGACATGCTTTTCAACGAGGCCTTCAACAATTTGAGATAGGCGATTCTCATATCCGATGCGCATTTCTTCAAGGTTACCGGCTGACAAAATATCCGTATTGTTATCCCCTCGTGCCAATAAATTACCGCGATCATCTACAATGGAAACTTTTTCAGGAATCAACCCGGGTACGGCAGCAGCTACCATATGTTGAATGGCTTGTACTCGGTTTTTATTAAGACGGCTTGGCCCGTTAAGACTTAAAATAATCGAGGCACTGGGGTCTTGACGATCACGGCTAAAGAGTTCTCGTCGGGGGAGAACCAGATGGACTCTGGCCGTTGAAACTTGGGCAATAGAACTAATACTACGGGAAATCTCTCCCTCCAGAGCTCTTAGGCGATTAATATCTTGTACAAAGCTAGAGGTTCCAAGAGCTTCATCCCGATCAAAAATCTCATAGCCTAAGGATCCGCCACGGGGCAAACCGATTTCAGCCATTTCCATACGAAGACGAGCAACTTTTCCCGTCGGTACATAAACCTCGGTGCCTCCCCCTCGAATCTCAGCATCAATGCCCATACCTTCAATTTTGCTAACGATTTTCCCCGCATCGGAAAGGTCAAGGTTAGAATAAAGAAGAGCCATTTCCGGATTACCTGCACGACCCGTTAAATAATGTAAACCGCTTCCGATACCTAAAATAACAGAGGCAAAAATAGCTAAGCGAACAACGCCAAAATTACGCAATATTTGAATAAGTTGTTCCACTCTATGCTCTCCTGTATAAAGGAATTAGTTTCTCTTAAAATTAAGTGCCCTCTTTCAAAACAGTCTTGGAAATTGTTCAGGCTTCCTTATCTGTTAATATAGGTTCGCCGGCAGTATCTCGACCCGTTGTTTTTGAAAGAGCTATAAATAGAATTTAAATCTATTTTTAAACATATTTTAGAATAAGATTTGAAAGGTTAAGAAAGGGTAAAAATTCGAGGGTAAGGGGCAATTTTTTCCTCCTATGGGGAAGAAAATGCCTGATGAGAAAAAAGAGAAAATTTTTTTATTTTTAAACAAGGAGTTAGGTGAAATAGAGGTGTTGCTTTTTTATCACAGAGGAAACCGGGATAAGAAAGAATGAAAGAGTTAATCCCTCTGTGCAGCCTGATCTTTTTTAATTTTCTCTCGTAAATAATCTAAAAATCCGTCAATGCCGCCTCGATTTTGGATGGCGCCTGCATATTCGTTACGCAGAGTAATGCTCATACTAACATTATTAACAACCACGTCTAAAACTTTCGGCCCACGCTTTGTATTAAAGACTTTCCAGTCAATGTGAAGGGGTTCTCCTTTGCCGGGACGTCTAATATCACTCTTGACAATAATGCCCCCGTCGCTTGTTTCACGGGATGATTTAATAATCAATTTTTCATTATCATAATTATCAAACTGGGCGGCATAATTTTCGATAACGGCATCTTCGAAAAGTTGTAGGTATTCTTGTTGTTGAGTTTCATTCATACGACGCCAATAACGCGCGAGGATAAATCGCCCGATGGATTTTAAGGCAAAGTGTCCTTGAATTTCCGAGCGGAATTGTTCTTTTCGCTTGGCTATTTTCTCATTTTTATTAATAAGAATTTGAATCACATTATTACCAAGATCTGCAATAAACGCTTCATATGTTTCATTTTTTTGATCTATAGCAAAAGTATTTTGCGGTACGGCAAGGGGAAGTAGACATAAAAAGAAGAAAAAAAAGTGTTTAGTGCTCATTGCCGTCCTATTAAGTTTATTTATGATTAGCGCCGGAAACCGTTTTCTCCGACACCTCTATAATATCATCCGGTACCGCCGAACTTTCTATGGCATCTATAATTTTGCGGTTTTGCATGTATAATATTCTATACTGAGCATAAGGATCAGCTGTCTTATCCATCTCATCCGTTATATCCAAAAGCTTGTGGCGGGTTGTAAGTCCCTTTGCCCCCAAACGCGAATAAGTTAAAAATCGTTTTTTATGAATGCGGGCATGCACATAATAGGGATCCGTAAAATAAAAGGCAACATCCCCTGCAACATCGCGAAAACTCGAAGGGCCGAATAAAGGAAGAATGACATAGGGACCGGCACCAATTCCCCAGCGCCGCATGGTTGTTCCGAAATCATTTTCTTTCAAATCTAGGCCGATTTCGGAAGCGGGGTCGAAAAACCCTAATAAGCCGAAAGTAGAATTAATGACAAATCTCATAAAGGTATTCATAGCCTGAGTACCCTCACCTTGGAGAAGATCGTTTACGAAGGTTATGGGGGCTTCTAAATTGCTCAAAACATTTGAAATACGATCTTTAATTACGTCGGCGACAAGATCCTCATAAGCATAGGCCATGGGGCGAATAAGCAAACCGTCCAGAAAAGTGTTTACGGCAAAAATGCCCCTGTTTAAAGGTTCCAGAGGGTCAAGAGCAAGCATTTGATCTTCATAGAGAGCAGGATCTTCGATCACAACTTCTTCCTTTTTTGTATCTTTGGCATAGGTCGTTGTTATGACTCCGAAAAATAACGTTAACAAAAGAGCTGTTTTTTTTAATTGCATCATTTTTTTTAGTCTCTTTTTCTTATTAGTATTTTTATAATTTCAGATAATGATAACCAAAAGGTTAAGATCTGAAAAGAGATTTAAAAAAATAGGAAAAGTTTATTTCATAGAGCTGTTGGATGTTTTGAAATTGTCTGAAATATTCCGTGGGCGTGAATTCCATGTTAAAGAAAAGAAGAAAGCGCCGATTAAAGAACAAGCGACAAAAAGAATAAAGACGGCATTCCAACCCCAAATATCCACCAATTGCCCTACACCGATACCGGAAATCAGAGCGCCGACAACATAAGCCATAAATCCGGCGAAACCATTGGCAGAGCCGACGACACTTTTGCAGGTAAAATCGGCCATGGCAATACCCACAAGAACTTGAGGGCCGGCTAAAAGGAAGCCGGCAAACATCAGAGCCAAGGTGTCAAAGTAGGGGTGATTTGCCGGAATTTTCCAAAGGGCGATAAAGGCAATGGCTAACAGAAGAAGATATAGCGTACCGACGGGGCCACGGCGACTTTGAAAATATTTATCGGACATCCAACCGGCTGCAATCCCTCCGATTGCAGCTGCAACATCAAAAATAGCAACCTGTCCGCCTGCCAGAAAGAGGTCTGCCCCTTTAAATTCTTTTAAGAAGGCAGGTGCCCAAGTCGCAACACCGATACGAGGGATATAAAGAAAAAGGTTTGCAATACTCACATACCAAACAAGTTTGTTTTTAAGAATAATTTCTACAAAATCTTTTACGGTGAGCTTTTGACCTTCTGTTTTCTTTGCAAGCTTTATATCTTCTTTATAGTCTTCAACAGGGGGAAGTCCGACTTCCTTGGGTGTATCTCTTACGCGATTAAAGATAAAAAGGGTGACGACAACGGCAACAAGTGCAGGAATAAAAAAAGCGGATCGCCAGCCGTAATGCATCGCAAGGTAGCCTGCAAAGAGAGCTGCTGCCGCACCGCCGATTTGGTGGGAACAAGACCAGATAGACCATTTGGTTCCAATTTCTCTAGGGCTAAACCAATGGGTTAAAAGTCTTGCAATGGGAGGAAATCCCATGGATTGAAACCATGAGTTTGCCGCCCAAAAAAGGACTAAAAATCCCAGACTTGCACCGGTACCCATGAAAAAATTCATGACGGCACTCCCCAGAAGCCCTGCGGTCAGAAAGTACCGTGCATTAGATTTATCGCTTAAATAGCCGTTAAGAAGTTTTCCAACGCCATAAACAACGGAAGCCGCACTAATAATGTAGCCGATTTCCGTATTTGAGAAACCGTATTCTGCACGAATGCCGGGTAAGGCCATGGAAAAATTCAGGCGAATAAGATAAAAGGCCGCATAACCCAGCATCGTTGTATAGAGAATGCGCAAGCGCCAATAGCTATAACTCTTTCCGGCTGTTGTCGTAAATTTGCAGGGTGCTGTCGTCTCGGGGGAAAGAGTGGAGGAAATCGTCTCAGTCATGGCTTTTAGAGCATTCATGTTGCAAAATCCCTTGTTTGATTCTTCGATGCTATCGGAAAAAAGAGTTTGGTTAAAGCTTCTTTTACACAATTCTAAAGCTCTTTGCAAGAACCTCTTGATTTTAGGGGGGATTCTTTGATAAAAAAGGGCGCTTATCTTGACATTCTGTTGCTTGATAGGTTTGCCGGCGTTTATACTAAAGTTTGAAGAATCTTGTGAAAAAGTTAGTATTGACCTTTCCCCTAGAAAACTCTTTTACAATGACGTGGGGCGCTGCAAACGAACCTTCCGAGAAGAGTTTGATATAGAGTGGACTTGTCGAAAGCACTAGCTAAGCTATATTTCATATAAATTTTCACAAAAAAATCACCGCGTTGTTGACAATATAAGAAAAAACATTAATGTTTCATACGTGAGAAAATATTACGAAATTCTATCATTAATTCATATATTTTCCATAAATTAAATTTTTACAATAAGGGACTTAAAATGAAAAAACTATTTCTTTCAAGTATGGTGTTAATAAATGTGTGCCAAACGCATGCAAGTTATCAAGAAGATCACGATTTAAGCACATTTGGCGGGCCGAGCTCAGCCTATCAGACGTATGCTTTTAACGAACATCGCGTTGACGAATCTATAACACAAACATTATTGATTAAAACACTTATAGGACGCACCATCACAGTTCGCATTAATAGTGAAAGTACTGTATTGAATTTAAAATATGATTTATTAAATGAAGACTCTTTTTTTGAATCCATTGACAACATAAATCTAATTTTTGCCGGAAAAAATTTAGAGGACGACAAAAAAATAAGTGATTACAATTTTACAAAAGAAAGTACTGTACATTTGGTACGGCGTTTAAACCAATCGCGACATCACCATCAAGAACTAGGCCCCCAATATACTGGCGACTACAAAGAATATGTGCTTGGAAGACAAGCAGAGGCACTAACGCAAATTCAAGAAGGGGATATATTTAATCAAATGTCTGCCATTGATAAAGCAATTGCAAATTATAAACTCCTTCCTGAACATCGTGTAACTGCCTTAGAAGCCCTTCAAGAATGGGCCGAAATAGATGCTGACATTTTGTCGGATGATCTTTCTATTGCTCATTTGATGCGTTCCCATATTGAAAAACATAAACCTGTACTGGAAAGTTTAATGTACGGTGAAGGTGTAGACCTTGAGGCATGTAAGGCAGCCGTTGTATCATCTGTTCTAACAAACTTTTTCCAAATGCGTTTCATCGAAACTAGTGGTGATAACGATTCTCCGTTTTCGTGGGACACACAAGTTGCCATTCAAAATACATTTTATGACGGGGAAGAGGCCAATTTATTAAGCCGTTATAAAAACTGGCATGAGAACAATCCGTCAATTATTGAAGAGTAAAAAGTCTTTATTCGGTAGCCTTCTAAACAATAATGGGTAATCCCCCCGGCTATGCCGGGGGGCTCCTAAATTTTGATGTATTCTTGATTTTAGGGGGGATTCTTTGATAAAAAAGGGCGCTTATCTTGACATTTTTTTGCTTGATAGGCTCGACGGAGGCTTTCATAGAAAAGTTTACTTTTGCTTTTGCGGTGATTTTATTTATCAAAATTCCCCGGTCTTGGGAGAACGGGGAATTGAAAAAAAGTCAAAAGGGAAGGGGAAGAGTTAAATTTGCCCCAATTTTTTGAGCATTTCATCTTCCGCTTGAATGGATCTGGTGTTACCGGCAAACAAGTGTTGAAGCTCAATCATACCGGTAAGCTCTTGGGCAAGGTTAACGGGGTTTCCTTCAAGCTTACCGGCGATAATTCGTGCAAAGCCGGCGTCGTTTGCCTTACCGAGCACGTAGTTACCGGAAGCGCCTGTTTCCGTAAAGGTGTTTCCGCTTTGAGGTTCAAGCGCGTTTGGGGCGTTAAAGTTTACAACGCCGACTTTGTAGGTTTTTTGCTTATCACTGTTTCTAAAAACCGAGAAAACATCTCCTTCAGGGCTAATGAATGTGCCGTCCACTGTGGAAAATCCGCGGCCGTTGTCATCATTCTTGACCGTTAAGGCTTGGTTACCCATAATGCGGATAGCATCACTGGCTCCCGCAGCCCCAAAGTTTAAGGTTAGGGCGCTGTTCGCCGCTGCGGTTGTTGCCCAGTTAATGCTGGCCGTCGGGGGGGTAACTTCGGCGGGGACACCGTTATAGCTTACCAATTTACCGGCCGTATCAAATTGGATGGTCATGTTGGTATAAGCCGCCCCTGCGTTTGCTCCGCTGGTTTGTAGAAGTCCGCCGACCGCCGCATCCGTGCTGGTCAGGCTAAGATCCCATTCCAAGGCAGTGGCTGTTTTTGTATAGGTTAACAGAACGTTATGCCCTATTCCAAGAGAGTCAATGACCCGCGTGTTAACGGTATGTGTTGCACCGGTCACAGCGTCGGCCGGTAAGTTCACTTGTACGTTAAGTTGTGTTGTCGGTGTAAAAGTTCCGCTAACGGACGTTACGTTAACAATTTCAAGGGACTCAATAACACTCGTGTTAACATTTACCGGGATGCTCTCATTATCATCTAACCTCCAGCCCATAAGAAAATAACCGGCAGAGTTTTTGAGGTTACCTTCCGAATCCGGGGAAAAATCACCGTCACGAGTATAACGAATATTGTTGAAAGGATTTGTTTTATCGCTTGTCACCACGAAATAACCTTTCGGAGAGTCAAAAGCCAAGTGAGTATCCGCGCTTCCTTCTTTCAAAGGGCCTAGAATGTTATTGTTTTGTGTTACAACCGCAGAAACCGTGTTCGGGGTATAGGAACCCGCATTTAAACTTCCGGAAACGGTATTGAGAAAGGCAACGTTTTTTGGTTTAACACCGTTGTTTTTTGATGTAGCAATATTTTCCGATACAACATCGAAGGCTTTTTTAATGGCTGTTAAAGCTGATGAAGCTGTTTGAAAGGGCATGGTTTATCTCCTTAATTTATAGTCTTTTTTTCGTTTGATTCGGTTTTCTCTAATAGGGTGATTCGTTAAATCCGTTTAAGCTTGTATTGGTTGCAGCTCTAATTATCCGAGTATCCAAGAGGTCTTCTTGCGGGCGTCGCGGCAAATCCAAGTTAAAACGTCTCATCGTATCTACAATATCTTCTTGCATAAGCTCGGGTGTGGCATTTTCAGTCTGATAGCGCTCCAAAAGAGGGGCTCGTGCTCGATCCCAAAGCTCTTGTTGTTGTTGAAGGGCTGTCGGCAGAGGATGTTCTGTTTCAGGTGTTGATTTACTTGCAACAGGTGAACGACCCGATAATTTTTTGACGGCATCAAAAGGCATTTCTATGCCGTCTACTTGCACCATCGGATGGTTGCCGGAGCCAATAAAACTCGCTTCTAAGGTTCCTGTGACGTACTGGCGCAGTTGGTAGGGTTTATTGGTTGCAGGATCCTTAATAAGACTTTCGTCGGTATCATAAGCGCGTACCTTAAAGGTGTACTTTCCGACATCTGCCGGAGTCCCGTTGCTTTTTAAGCCGTTCCAATAGACATCATTACGCCCGAGATTAAGGGCAACAATTTGATCTTTCCCGTCAACCCGAATTGTTTCGCCGTCCTTTAATATCATTTTATGAACATATTGTGCGTTTTCATCAAGAATGGTTACCTCTACTTTTGCGGCGCTTACGGGAAGGTCAAAACCAAGTTTTACGTCATCTGTGCCTTTATACTTAAAGGTGTCAAACTGTGCTTCAACCTGTTGACCGATTTTTCCGCCGGTACTAAGCGACATTCCTTTATTCATGACGCCCAGCATTTTATCGACATCTTCGCGTACCTTAGAAAAGCCCATGGTCATGCCGATGGTGGCGAATTCCGTTGCCACAGCACCGGGGTCTTTCGGATTCATAGGGTCTTGGTTTTGAAAACTGGCAACAGTAAGTTTTAGCCAGTCTTCGAATTGCATTTCGGTGATGTCTTGATTTCGATCGGCATATTGTTTTGCGTTGGCGGCTACAGCGTCTTTATCAAAAGTAACGGGGAGTTCTCCGTTAGCGCGTTGTTTTTGTTCCACAAGGAATTGATTGCGTTTTAAAGCATTCATATCTCCCGTATAGTCGCGCATTAGGTCGGCAGTTGCCGTTGCTGCAGTTGATCCGGCCATAGTTTTTATCCTTTTAAAACGCTTTTCTTTCTAGTGTTAACGATGCAAAATGTGTGCCAAGTTACCCCAAAACCCCTTTAAGCAATGGCTTGCCAAGTTCCGCCGTGTCGAGGGATTTGTATTTCGCTCATACCGAGGGAAATTAAAGGCTCCGCTGTGTTTTTAAGCACGGCATTTCCTTTTCCTTGATCCGCCGTTATGTCAGAAGAATTTTCTTGTTTTTCTTCAAATTCCTTTTGCTCTTGATCTTTAAAAAGCGAGTAAGACATATTTTCATCATTAATTTCTAAGTCGGATTGTTCAAGAAGTTCCATGAGTTGTTGAGAGTCTCTTTGTAAAAGGTCTCTCGTTTCCGTGCGTTCGGCTGTAACAACAACAAAGGTTTGTCCTTCTTTATTAATATCGATTTTAATATTTAAGCGTCCCAAACTATCAGGGCGCAATTGGAGGCTGATTTCTGATTTTCCTTTGGGGGCATTATTTTTAATGGAAAAAGCAACCTGTTCTTGGAGGCTTGCCGTGTAGGATAGAGCCGCTTGAGAAGAAGGAGCCTGTGTAGAACGCGTAGGCATTATCCTTGCATCAATACTTGCGCTTCCACGATGAAAGGCCTCTTCAGCCTCTTTCCCCTCAATGCTTTCTAGGGAGCCGCTTTGTAAAGACGTTAATCCTGCTTGAGCGCTTGAAGATCCGGCAGAAGAAGCGGGGGCTTTTGAGGAAGGCGCTGATAAAAAATGACTGTTGAGAGGTGAGGTTGATTTTTTTCCTTCTTTTGAAACAAGAGAATTAGGGGCATCTTCCGAGGCAAACTCTCCTTCTTCTTCTTGAGTGGAGTCAGGGCGATCCTCTCTTAAATTGCCGTCAACGTGGGCTTGGGATTGAACGAGAGGCTTATGCGCTTCTTTTTCTACAGCCGTCGGGCTGCCGTTTGTCAAACTCTCTTGCTTTGCATGAGAGGGGGTTGTTTTTGCCGTGGGGGGTAAAATAGTTTCTTTGATATCTGTGAGAGAGGCAGTTATTTCCGCATTTTTTTGTGAGATTGCTTCTTGAGGAGGGGTAATAAGTTCTTGGGCAGATTGATTTAAGGAGTCCGCATTGGCCTCTATGGTTGGGATAGAATCGAGGGATGCCCCTGAAGGAAGCGTCAAAGCCAACCTAAGGGCAGGAAATTCCCCCTCATCTTTTTGTTCTTGCGATACCTTGCTTTGTTTTAGGGGGCGGTTTTCTTTTTCTTGAAGAGCCATGGCATAGGATAAGGCTGTCATAGAAACTTCTTCTTCAAGAACGGCCTCGGCATTTTCAAGAGATGTTAAGGCAATGTTTTCCTTAAGAGCAAGAGCGTCCTTTTGAAGGGGCGGTGTTATTAACGTGTTAAGGATTTGAGAACTTGAGAGCCGGTTGCTCTCTGCTTCAGGAAGAGCTGTTTCTTTTGTTGTTTCAAGGGTAGTTTTTTCTTTTGAGAATGGGGGAGGGGCTTTAGGCACTGAAGCAAGTTGAAGGGGAAAATCTGAAATTTTTGCACCTTCCGCCGTCGCGTCCTCAAAAGCCAAAAGAGAATCTTGGAAACCTTTTCCGCTTTCTTGATTGATCTCGGGGTCACCCTCAACTTTCACAACAAGAAGGGGGGATTGATTTGTTAATGAGGTCATATCTATAGGGAAATCGAAGGGTAAAATCGATGCGGCCATGATTTGTTTCTTTCCGTTAGTTAGAAGAGTCTCTTTTGTTATGCAGGTGTCATGCCAAGTCGATTAAGAGTCTGATTTTTATTAGTAATAAAATAATTTTATTAATGTCTATTGACCTTGTTGAATATGTTTGTCACCATTTACTTAGCACTTATTAAAAACAAAAAAGGGAGAATATAATGACACGATCAGAGCTTATTCAAAAACTTGCGGCTATGAATTTAGGATTAACCTCACATCAGGCTGAAAAGAGTGTGAGCACGATTTTGCAAGAAATTTCAAAAGCTCTTTCCTCCGGAAATCGTGTTGAACTTAGGGGGTTCGGTGTTTTTACAACGAGAGAGCGTCAGAGTCGTGTCGGACGTAATCCGCGTACGGGCGAGTCCGTTAAAGTTGCGGCGAAAGCGGTTCCTTTCTTTAAAGCCGGCAAGCAACTTCGGCAGCGTTTGAACCAAGCTTCTTAATAATTTTTTAAGATTTTATTTATTTTTAAAAACCGGTTTTTTTTCCGGTTTTTTGCTGGCCAATTCTTTCTATATCTTCTAGGATAAAAAAGTTGTTTTTTTAATTTTAATATTAATGTGTGAAAGGGACAAAGTCCTGTGTCCTTTAGAAAATTTTTTTATCTTAAGTGTTTTCAGATAGGGGGTCTTACAGCACTTTTGATTCTTGGCGGCTGTAGCACGACGGGTTATGGCCCGGGGACGCCGACTGTTCAAAAACATGCTAAGCGTGCGTACAATAAGCCTTATAAAATCAAAGGAGAGAGCTATCGTCCTCTCCCTCAATACGAATACTCTCAGGTGGGAAAAGCCTCTTATTATGGAGGAAGGGATGTTTTTCACGGTCGCAAAACGTCCACAGGGGAACGTTTTGATAAAAACGGTATGACGGCTGCGCATAAGACACTCCCTTTGCCTTCTATTGTGCGTGTGACCAATTTGAAAAACGGGCGCAGTGTAAAATTGCGTATTAATGATCGAGGCCCTTTTGTAAAGGGGCGCATTATTGATGTTTCTGAAAAAGCTTCAAAGCTCCTCGGGTTCCACCATGACGGTGTTGTGAACGTTCGGGTTGAGTGTCTGGTTGGCGAAAGCATGATGTTAGCGCAAAATTATAACCCGAATAACTGTAATCCCTATACGGCACACGGACATCACGGCCACGGGCACACTTTACGTGAAACCTTAGGAAATACCTTGAAACGTGTGGCACGTAACCCACCCTCAGCAAATTTATCTAATGAATCTTCTAATAATTCTACCCTAAAAATTGCAAGGCCGCCTGAAAAGCCAAGGCGCTTTCAAACCTATTCAACGACTAATACCAATGCAATTCCGGGGGTTCTACCAAAGGGAACTTACCTTCAGGTAGGCACTTATAGCTCGCAGCTTAATGCACAGAATTTTGCCAAAAAAGTTGCGACACGTATGAGAGTTCCTTGTAAAGCCGTCCCTGTTAAAGAGGGGGAAAAGAGCTATCATCGGGTTTTGATGGGGCCTATGAAAAGCAAGCAAGCCACAGAAAAAATGCTGCATGAGCTTTATATACGCAATGTAAAGGATGCATTTGTTGTTGTGCAAAACTAATGTATAATCGTAGAAAATTCTCCGAACCGAATAGGATGCAAAAAACACATGTTTAAAAAAAATACCCCCTCTTTTTTCGCAGCGCTTTTTGCTTTTGTTGTTTCCTTTTCAGCACAAACCGGCCCTTTTACTTCCGAAGCGCAGCAAGCGCTTTTGATCGATCTGACCACCGGAACGATTTTATATGAAAAAGAGGCGGATAAACTTGTTGCCCCGTCATCCATGAGTAAAATTATGACGGTTTATATGGTTCTCAATGAAATCAAACAAGGTCGTCTCAGTTTACAAGATACTTTTACAGTGAGTAAAAAAGCTTGGAAAATGCGTGGGTCCCGTATGTTTATTCGAGTTAAAAGCGATGTGACTGTGTCCGACCTTTTGCGTGGCGTCATTGTCCAATCCGGAAACGATGCGGCTATTGCACTGGCAGAAGGCGTGGCAGGCTCCGAGGAAGCTTTTGTTGAAATGATGAATAAGAAAGCTCGTGAAATTGGCGCCCGTGATGCACGCTTTACCAATGCCACGGGTTGGCCTGACCCGGAGCATCAAATGACCCTAAGGGATTTGGCCGTGATTGCAACGCGAACGATGATGGATTTCCCCGAATATTACGGTATGTATAAAGAACCTGACTTCACGCATAATAATATCAAACAGCCGAATCGCAATCCTCTTTTATTTGAAAAAGTCGGTTGTGACGGCTTGAAAACAGGTCATACGGAACTCGGCGGTTACGGTTTGGTTGCTTCCACTCTTCAAAAAGGCCGGCGCTTGCTGATGATTGTTAACGGATGTAAGACTAAAAAGCAAAGAGCTCAGGCTTCTAAACGTTTGATTACCTACGGTTATCGTGCATTTGCCGGTACGGTTCTTTATTCAGCAGGGCAAACTGTTGAAACGGCAGATGTTTGGATGGGGGTAAAAAATAAGATTCCCTTGCTAAGTGAAACGGACGTGGCTATTACCGTTCCCCGAGCCTTAATCAAAGATGTTAGCATAGAGGTCGTTTATAAAACACCTTTACAAGCTCCCGTTTCTGTTGGTGATCCTGTTGCCAAGATTATTGTAAAAATCCCCGGAAAGCCTGAAAAGGAATACCCTTTGATTGCCGGAGAATCCTCTAAGAAAATCGGTTTCTTTTCTCGCATAGGCTCTGCTTTTAATTACCTGGTTTTTGGGGGCTCTTAAGGGATGCTTCCTAAAGAAACACCTCGTTTTATAACTTTTGAAGGAGGGGAAGGCGCCGGAAAGTCTACTCAAATCAAACGTCTTTCGACCTATTTGAATGAGTTGTCCGTTCCTCATTTGCTGACACGGGAACCGGGGGGGACAGCTTTGGCTGAGAAAATTCGTACCCTTCTTGTGACGGGAAAAGCCGATGCTATGGATCCTTTGACGGAATACCTGCTTTTTAGCGCAGCGCGACGGGATCATCTTGAAAAGATTATTAAGCCGGCGCTCACTCAAGGAAGTTGGGTTTTGTGCGATCGTTTTTATGATTCCTCTTATGTCTATCAAGGCTTATCTCCTCAAAAGGATAAAGCTTTGGATTTATCCTTTATGGATTCTGTGTATAAAGAAATAGCAGGGTCTGACTTTGAGCCCTCTCTGACTTTTGTTTTTGATATTGACCCTAAAATCGGTTTGACAAGGGTGCAAAAGCGCTGCACAGCCTCAACCGATAAAAAAAAAGAACAAGAAAATCGTTTTGAGTCTAAGGGACTCGACTTTCATAACCGTATTCGTCAAGGGTTTTTAAAGCTTCAGTCCGGAAATCCTCATCGCTGTCGCCTTATAGACGGCTCGCAACCGATTGATCAAACCTTTCAGCATATCCGCTCTATTCTTGAAGATCTGTAACAAGTAATATTTAAAAAGACCGATTGACTGTTTTGGTGCGCCCGAAGGGATTCGAACCCCTGACCTTTGCCTCCGGAGGGCAACGCTCTATCCGGCTGAGCTACGGGCGCACATGATTTGTATCATACTGAAATACCCTTGTTTTACAAGGTATCATTTCAAAAAGAATTGTGAAAAAATTATAGAAATTGTTGAGAAAATTGAGAGAATTCCCGATGTCCCAGCTTTACGGTAACGGATAAGAGAGCTTTATTTTCCTCAACGGATTGGACAGTTCCATGGGCATGGAGCCAAGCCAAAGCCTTGCCGTCACTTGCAGAAAGATTGAACGTGCGTGTTGTGGCGAAATGGTCGAAATAGTTATCAATTTCAGCATTTAGGGTCTCTAGCCCCTCTTTTTCAAGGGCGGAAATAAACAGAGGGCTTGCTTTTTTATTTAAGCGTGTTTCTGTTAACATCTCACGATCTTCGGCCGTCAGTAAATCTGCTTTATTAAAAACCTCCAAGATATGATCGGCTGTCGGATCAAGGCCAAGATCTTGCAAAACATCACAAACATCATAGGCTTGTGCATTGGTGTTTTTGCTATGGCTATCTCGGATATGAAGAATTAAATCAGCCTCGAGAACTTCTTCTAAGGTTGCTCGAAAGGCTGCAACCAATTGAGTCGGAAGATCCGAAATAAATCCAACGGTATCGGAAAGAATAATTTCCCGTCCTGAGGGGAGTTTGTAAAGGCGCATGGTGGGGTCAAGGGTTGCAAAAAGCATATCCTCTGCCATAACATTTGCTTTGGTTAGGCTGTTGAATAGAGTTGATTTCCCGGCATTGGTATATCCCACAAGGGCTACAATGGGGTAGGGGACTTTTTGGCGGCTTTTTCGATGCAGAGCACGCCGTTGTTTCACTTTCTCCAGATCTTTTTCAATGCGCGTAATACGTTCGCTAATAAGGCGTTTATCGATTTCAAGTTGGCTTTCTCCGGGCCCGCCTGTTGCAGAGGTTCCGCCCCGTTGACGTTCAAGGTGCGTCCATGAGCGCACTAAGCGGCTCTTTTGGTATTGGAGGGCTGCCAATTCAACTTGCAAGCGGCCTTCGGCCGTTGAGGCTCTTTCTCCAAAGATTTCAAGGATTAATCCTGTTCGATCAATGACTTTAATCTGCCATTTTTCTTCAAGATTGCGTTGCTGAATCGGGCTTAGGTTTGCATCTATAATCACAAGCTCAATACCTTTTTCCGCAAAAACGGGCTCAAGCTCTTCAATCAGGCCGCCCCCGATAAAAGTCGCAGGGCGAATTTCGCGGAGTTTAACCCATTTAGAATCCACAAGATTAATATGAACGGCAAGAGCCAAACCACAGGCCTCTTCGAGTCGCGCCCGGGGATCAACGCCTTTGTTAATATGTTCTCGAATTTGGGGGTATAAAACGTAAGTTTTAGTGGGTTCAGGGCGTTGATTATAGATTTTTTCACGCATATTTTTAAAGGTACCTCAATGTTGAGGCGCCTTATAAATGAGCCTCAATTTTTAATCTTCATCATCGCCCTCTTCATTATCGGGCGTCTTTTCTTGTTCGTAAAGCTGAACAGGGTTTATAGGCATGATAGTCGAAATTGCGTGTTTGTAAACCAGTTGTGCATGGGTGTCTCGTCTTAAAAGGAGGGAAAAGTTGTCAAACCAAGTGATGACGCCTTGGAGTTTAACTCCGTTTACAAGAAAAAGCGTAACGGCAGCTTTGTCTTTCCTCACCATGTTTAGGAAGGCGTCTTGTAAATTTATTTTCTTTTTTGAGGACATTTTGTACCCCTCCTTTATTCTTATTATATGTCACATATTTTATTATGCTATTAGATAATTATGCTGAGGAAATATGGATTTTTCGTTAAAAATATCTCGCATTTTAAACAATTTCCGGCAAGGTACTGCTATTACGTGAAACTTTAAAATATAGTTAAGAACCTATAAAAAGAAAAAGGATTCCTTATGATAAATTTTGCCAAAGGCTTCTATCACCGGAAACCGCAAAAAATATAATTAAATGAGGAAAGAATTGAGCGTTAAATTGTTCAAAAGAAATTATTTTTCAATGTCTTGAGAGGCCTCAACAAGTTTATTGATAATGTCTTGTCGCGGGTCACCTTGCACGTTTTCTCCGGAGACATCTTGAAGTTGCAATTTCTTTTTATTTTCAGCTTGCAGCTTTTTTTTAAGGGCATCGGCTGCTTTTGCACGATTTAAGGCAGACGTAGAAATAGGCCTTGCGCCGGTTAGAGAAGCTGAAGTCGAATAAGTTGATTGACCGGTCATTTTATCCGTTTCATTAGAGGCTCCGTCCTCACCAACCATGAAAGAATTGTCAGTCATACCTTCGTCTTGATCGCCCATATCAGTATCTACTGAAATGGCAAACTCAGCTTTATCGTATGCCGTGCTGACAGCTTGCCCCTGATTTTGCCCTTGACGACCGTTAGATCTCACCTGTCCTTGCTGAACAGTGCCTCGCGCAGCGTGAGATTGATCTTTTTCTGAGGAAACTTTTGTCATATTGGGAGACGTAGTTGTGCGATTTCTAAGTTTCAAAGAAGGAGCATCCTCATTGCCTCGGTTTACTAAACCGGCCAAGGCATTGTTTTCCGAAAGGAAAAAAAATGTAAAAAAAACGACAAGAAATTTCATGTTACTAAATCCTTTAACAATTATTGTACATGATTTAACAGTAGTTTTCTACTTAAGTTTTTAGGGAGCGGATCTTTTTGTTTCAGATTTGTCATCTATAGAGCTTTCTTTAATATTGTAGACGCTTTTGGATTCGGATTCTTGGACATTAGAAGTGTTAAGATTTGAGTCATCATACCTATATTTTACAAGATCAACAGTGTTATCCTCTTCAGGAGAAGAGGGATCGATAGGTTTTTCAAGGGGAGATTCTAAGGTTTCTTTAACTCTTGCCGCAAGGACTTTAAGACTAAAAGGCTTAGCGAGAAAACGAATTTTTTCCTCAAGGCGTACCATGTCTCTAAAGGCATCTTCCGCATAGCCGGAAATATACATAACCTTCATTTCCGGATAGAACTTTTGAGCTTCTTTAACAAGTGTGGGGCCGTCGGCTTTTGGCATAACAACGTCGGTAATAAGAAGATCAGGGGCTTTTTCTCCGGCTTTATGCATTGCTTTTAATATCTTTAAAGCTTCAACACCATTTTGGGCTTGGTCAACTTTATAGCCTTTATCAGAAAGAGCCCGCGCAGCAAATAAACGAACGGCGTCTTCGTCTTCTGCAATAAGAATATGACCTTGCCCTGTAAGGTCTTTGAAAGGAGAGGGGAGGTGGTCGATATTCTGTTGGCTTTCTTTCTCCCCACTGTTCTTTTGCTTTATGCCCCTGTATTGGGGTAATAGGATTGTGAATTTCGTTCCGACACCAACGGTAGAGTCGACGGAAATATGACCGCCCGTTTGTTTAACCGTTCCGTAAACCGTTGAAAGACCTAGACCCGTTCCTTCCCCGACATCTTTTGTAGAAAAGAAGGGATCAAAAACGCGTTCAAGATTTTTGCGGCTGATGCCTTGGCCGTCATCGATCACTTCGATTTGAATATAGTTTCCTGCGGGAAGCGTTTCATGATCAACGGTTGTCGGTGTGTCAAATTTTTGTAACTTGGTAATAATACGTACGGTTCCTTCACCAATAATGGCATCTTTTGCATTTACCACAAGATTAACAATGACTTGCTCAAACTGGGAGCAATCCACTTTGATAAAATCAACAGCTCTGTCATGGATAATTTTAAGCTCAATACGAGAGCCGATGAGGCGTTGCAACAAAATGGAAAGATCGGATAAGACTTCTGAAACATCTAAAACAGTCGGTTGAAGGGTTTGTTGACGAGAAAAGGCCAGTAATTGTCGCACAAGATTTGTTGCACGGTTGGCGTTCTGTTTGATTTGCATGATATCCGTAAAAGATTGATCCCCCGGCGATAAACGCATAAGAAGGAGATCGCAAAAGCCGATCATGGCTGTTAAAAGGTTATTAAAGTCATGGGCGATTCCCCCTGCAAGTTGGCCGAGGGCTTGGAGTTTTTGAGAGTGAGTGAGTCGCAATTGAATATTGCGTTGTTCGCTGTTGTCGAAAATTTGCAGGTAATATCCTTCATATTCCTTTGTCATATCTTTAAAATTCAGCGGTGTTACGTAGGCAATGACATTATCTCCCCACGAAAATTCCAGTTCAAGAGCCCCGCCGCTTTTCTTTGTTTTCAGGACGGAAATAATATCATTCGAGAGATCTTTTACACAAGAGGGGGTTAAAAGAGTCAAGAAAGACGAACCGACAGTTGCTTTATGATCCTTTAGAAAATTCTTTTTAAAGGTTTCATTAATACCTTGAATTTTTCCTTCATGATCTAGGACGACATTTCCGGAAGGGGTGCTGTTAAAAAGATAGGTTGCATTAAGAGCGCGTTGAAAGGGAGTTTCTTGGAAAAAAGAAGTTCGGTTGTTTTTATCTTCGTTTATTAAAGTCCAAAAAAGGTTTTTTTTATAAGGAGCGCAAGAAAAACGATAGCATTGCGGTTCACCGGACTCTAACGAGAATGTAAAAGAAGATTTTTCAGTATCAAATTCTTGTTGAAAATTGCTTTGGATGTCTTTTAAAAAAGTTTGAAAAGGCTCTCTGATGTCCGAGGTATATAAATAAGGAATAAGGTCTTCAATATGGGCTCTTGCATCGGGAAAAAGTTTTTGGAATTCGGGATTTGCAAATAAAATAGCCCCTTTTTTATCCGTAACAAGCGCTGGAATCGTTCCGGATTGTAAGTGACGATAACTTAAAAGCCCCTCACGGTAAGTTCGTAAGATTCTAAAAATCGGTATGAAGGAAACAAGACTGATGACAAAAAGCACCGGAGCTATCAAAGGAGCCGGTAGGGTTTGATAAAGAAGCGTTAGGTCTTTTGGGAAAAAAAGGTAAAGCGTACTTAGCGCACCAAGAGCCAGAGGAGGGATTAAAATTAAAAAAGTCATAAAAATTGTTTTAGACTTCAATCCCGGTGCGTAATTTTGTAGACTTCCCATTGTCACCACACTGTAAGTTGATAAATAACTAGCTCTTAGTCTAGTACACAAAAGAGGTCTTCTCAAATGGGAAAATTCACAAATAAAATTGTTTTAATCACAGGCGCAACCCGAGGGCTGGGCGCAGCACTTTCCCATCGCTTTGCCGCCGAGGGCGCAACGCTTATTCTCATGGCAAAACGAGTGGACGGATTAGAGCGCCTTGATACGGAGTTAGAGCAATATGGCGTTGAAACTACTTTAGTCCCTTTGGATTTAAACAAGGTAGATCGTCTTGAAAACCTGCCCCAAGCCCTCGGAGATAAATACGGGCGCGTCGATGTGTTGATTGGAAATGCGGCCATTCTTGGAAACCTTTCTCCCGTGACGCATTTTTCACCAAAAACTTTCCAACAAATTATGGATGTTAATGTAACGGCTAACTGGCATTTAATGGCCGGTCTTGAATGTTTATTGCGAAATTCAAGAACGCCCCGTTCTATTTTTGTTACATCGGGTGTTTCGCAAATGGTGAATCCTTTCTGGGGGCCTTATGCCGCTTCAAAGGCGGCGCTTGAAGTCCTTGTTAAAACCTATGCGGCAGAAATGGAAAAAACACCCCTTAGGGTCAATCTTGTAGACCCCGGGGTAATGGCAACGGATATGTTTAAAAAGGCAATGCCCGGGGTTGATTTAACTCAAATCTCATCCCCTAAAGAAATGACTGATGTCTTCCTTTACCTTGCCGGTGAAGAGTGTCGGGAAACAGGGCAAGTCTTTAAGGCACGAGATTTTAAGGCCGATCCGGAAAAAACTAAGGCTGCTTCTTCCAAACCTCAAAAAACGTCTAAGGCAAAAGCAAAACCGAGGCCTAAAAAAGACCTATAAGTTTTTTAGCAAGAAATTTAAACGCTTTTATACAGGTTTGCCGATCCGTTTGAGGCCATTGTTTAAAGGATTCAAGGTTATCCTTAGTATGTTCAAAAAGAGCCTCGATAAAAAGTAGTGTAGGCTGATATTGCATCAAAAGTTGCCTGCGCATTTGCCGAAATTTCTGTAATCCTTCGGCTTCTTTTTGATTCATGTCTTCCGATATAAAAGGAGATAGGGGATGTCGAGACCTTTTAAAACCTTGTGTAAACCATGCCTGTTGACTTCCGATTTGACGAGGGCCGCCCATATCGCGTTTCGACTTAAAATGAAACCGACGGTACTTTTTTAAAGTCCTAACCTCTTGTTCTGTGAGTTCTTTCTCTTCCATCAGGTAGGATAAAAGTGTTTTGTTTTCTTTTAAAGAAAGAAAAGGACGTCTATCCTTGTGTTCTTTTGCCTTAATCGATTCAATATTTTGAACAAGAAAAACACCTTGTTCTTTCTGCTTATTTTCCTGTTTCATGGTTCTTTTTCCTATTTTATTCTTCCGTTGTCTCTTCTAAATAGAAAAGAGGTTCGCCGAGTTTGTGCTGAATTTTATTGGCCTCTATTAAAAGGTGTGTCGGGGTAACTTTTTTATCTTTTAAAATATGGGTGTAACCGGATAAGCACTCAGGAGAGTCCTTTAGGGAGACAACGGAATAGTTATGGTGTCGCAAAAATGCAATAACCTCTTTAAGAGAGCGCCATTGTCCTTTCTCTTCCGAATCTTTTTTTTCCTCTTTTTCTATTTGATCCGCTTGAACTTTACGAATTTTCTTTAAGGGGTATTTGTGCAATAGGTCCTGATCGGAGTCTTCGGAATTAACATTTTGAAAAATTTTTTGCATGGATTTTAAAAGGTCATGCCGCGTTGCAAAAGCAGGTATATAACGCCCCGGCTTTATAATATGGGTTGACGTGTTTTTGGGCCTTATGTTTAAACGGGTAATTTTTTTGTTAATAGATTGAGATGTTCTTGTAAGAACCGTTGATATATCGTCATCGGAGGCTCCCATAAAATAAAGAGTTTTAAGAATCTTTACTTCATTAGAACGCCAACTGTTTTTACGCGTACTCATTTTTACCTTCCTGTTTTGTTAAGCTCCGCCTACCTGAGGTAGAATGTCCGGAGCTATTGTAACCTAATTTAATGTTCTCTTTATTTTTAGTCAATTTTTGCCTTGATATTTCTGTATTTCCCTGTATTATCAAGATCAAGAATTTAATTATTTATGACAAATCCTAAGTTACATTGTCAAGCTTTTTATAATAAAAAGACAGTAAAATAAATAAAAAGAAATTAAATTCGTTGGTTACATTTAAAAAAAGACAGGAGAATACTAATGTCAAATATGGCATCAAAAGTATATGCAGAAAAAACAACTGCACAAACACCGCTATCCGTAGCAACAGGAACAAATATAAGCAACTTAAGTCTCGTTAAGGAAACACCTTCCTCGACTCAACCTCTTATTCGTAATAAAGTTTTAATCAGGAAACGCAAGCGTTCAAAACACCCTTTACGCGAACTTCGCATTCGTAAGGGATGCACCTTGGAAGAATTAGCAGAAATTACAAAACTATCCCCTTCTTATTTGTCGCGCTTGGAAAGCGGATCTCGTCGTTTGAATGCCGATATTATCCAACGCCTTTCCTTAGCTCTTTCTTGTGGTCCGGCCGAGTTATTACCCCACAGTAATTTTACGGGTACTTCTTATGCCGCCCCTGCTGCTCCGGCAGCGGCTCTTGGAACGGATTCCCCTACCGTTGACTTGCCGGTTTATAAACTGACAGGGACAAAAGGGGCAGAAGGTGTTATTGAAAAAGTTCAGGCTGAACAATGGATTACGCGCCCTTCTGATTTTATCGGTGTCCAAGATGCTTTTGCTTGTGCGGTGAACGATAGTCAGTGGATGCCGCGCTATATGAACGGAGATCGTTTACTTATTCATCCGACGGCTCCTTTAAAGGCAGGGTGTGCTGTTCTTGTGACAACTAAAGAAGGAAAAGCCTATATCGGCACTTTCAAGGAAGCTAAAGGCACAGGTGCCGAGCAAGATTTTGTTATTGAAACAACTTTTTCAACGCCTTCTGAAGAAATGATCTTTAAGCAAAAAGATATGAGGGCGGCTTATCGGATTACAGGAACTATTGATGTTGCTTAAAAGCTCTTTCACCCTCAAAAAGCTTTAAGTCAAAATAATTGTATAAATAAAAAAGGAGTTCTTTTAGGGCTCCTTTTTTTATGCGACAATAAAGCTTCAGGGTTTAAAAAACGATTACAAACAAAAACAGGAGATTTCAATGGCTCAAACTATTTATGAAAAACTCGGCGGAGCTCCGGCAATGGATGCAGCCGTTGATATTTTCTACCGTAAAGTTCTATCAGATGATCGGATTGCACATTTTTTTGACGGTGTTGATATGGACAAACAACGGGCAAAACAAAAAGCTTTTCTAACGATGGCTTTCGGGGGTCCTCATAATTATACGGGGGAAGATATGAGAACGGCTCATAAACCCCTTGTGGATAAGGGGCTTAACGGTTCGCATTTCGATGCCGTCGTTGAAAATTTAGGAACTACGTTATCAGAGTTAGGCATTTCAAACGAGCTGATCGGAGAGGTTGCAGCCGTTGCGGAGACGACACGCAAGGATGTATTAAACCTTTGAAGAATTTTTCTATTATGGTTACCCTAACTTACAAGAATCGAACCACTCTGCTTCAAGACGGGCAGAGTGTTTTAGATACTCTCCTTGAAAGAGGGGAGCCTATTCCCCATGCTTGCAAGCAAGGGATTTGTCAGTCCTGCGTTTTAAAGGCGACTGAAGGAGAGGTACCGACCGCTGCACAGGTCGGTTTAAAAACAACACAGAAAGCGCAGAATTATTTTTTAAGTTGCTTATGTAAGCCGACTCAAGATCTTACCTTGCTTGATTGCGATGATTTGGGGATGAAGGCAACGGCTTATGTTGTTGCTACCAAGCAATTAACCCCTTCTATTTATGCCGTATGGTTAGAGATTGAAGGGGATTTTACCTATAAGGCCGGTCAATATATCAATTTGACTCGCCCTTGCGATCAATTGACCCGTAGCTATTCCATCGCCGGTGTTCAGACAAGTTCTCCTGCTAAAATTGAGCTTCACATTAAAGTCTTTGAAGGGGGAGAGATGTCTAATTGGCTTTCTTCGGGTCTTGTTGGCATCTCTCGCCAAATTTCTGTAAGAGGCCCTATGGGAAACTGTTTTTATCTCCCTGAGTTCAAAGAAAAAAATATGCTCTTGCTGGGATATGGCACGGGCTTAGCCCCGCTTTACGGGATATTGCAAGATGCCTTAAATCAAGGACATAAAGGCACTATTCATCTCTACCATTGGGGGGCTTCTTCCGATGATTTGTATTACCGAAATGAAATTTCAGCTTTAATAAAAGAACATCCTAATGTCGTCTATAAAACAGGTCTTGAAGTTATGGAAGAAAGGGGGGAGAAAAGGTCAAGTATGTCAAAAGAACTTGAACAGTCTCTTTCAGGAGATGCGTGCGCTTTAATAAAAGAAGACCTTTCCGGCTTAAAAGATTGGAAGATCTTTCTTTGCGGGAGTGAAGCAAAAGTCAATAAAGCGCGTCGTGTTTTTTACCTTGCCGGAGCCGATCTCTCGGATATCTACGCCGATGCCTTTTTTACATGGCAAACGGCCGAAGCCATAGAAAAGGTTTCTTAAATCGGAGCCTTTTTTCACCGTCAAAAGGCATGTTTTAGCAATGCTCTATATTCGTAGCCTTAAAAGGCGAAGACACCTTTTATAAAACTTACCTTGCCGTGACCATTGAACATGGGTTGCTTGTTTTTTCTTGTTTAATTTAAAGCACTTTCTTTCAGTAAAAAGCCCTGTGCCGAGACTATTTGATGTGCGTTGCCCTGTTGTGTGGAAGAGAGTCATCGCCAGTATGTCATTTTTTTGCGGAAGAACGCTTTCAACCATCATAATGTGTTGCCCGCGATCAGGTTTATTGAGGGATTTATAGGGTTTTGAATAGCAAATGATATCTCCCGGACGCGCGTCCTCAAAAGAATCAACGGCAGACCAGTAATCGCTTTGAATTCTGTTATTTGATAAAGCTTCTTGAAACGCTACGTAATGCAAAGGGCAGGGACGGTCGCTTCCGTCTCTGTTCACCCCTATGGGATTTTCCTCGGTTTTCATAAAACGCATGATTTCCTCTAAGGGGTTGGGGTTTAGGTTATAAAGAAGGAAGTTGATCAAACCGTAACAATTAAATAAATAAACGTTTTTTATAATTATATTTTTATGGCTGTAGGCAAATAAAATTTCTTTTTTCTCGATCTGATTTAAGAGATCACGTGTACTTAAAAGCAACGTTGAAGGGCAAGAAGAAGGGACGGACACATTATCCTCTTCATAAAGAAGCTTACTCGCCGCGGAGGGCGTTAAGATGTCGAGAAAGAGGATAAAAAGAATGTAAAAAGAGGCAGGCGTTTTGTTTGAAATAAATTTGAAAGTGAAGTTGTAAGCTACCTTATTGAGTTGAGGTTAATGTGTTCAATATACTTAAAAGCAAGGGGAAGGGGGAAGATAGCAAATATCCTCCGCCCAATTCTTTAAACGTGCATGATATCGGCTTCTTTTTTAGCCAGCATCTCGTCTGTTTTTTTAATGAAGTCATCGGTAAGGTCTTGAACTTCTTTATTATGACGATGATGCTCATCTTCGGAAATTTCTTTTTCTTTCTCAAGGGTCTTTAGGTCATCCATAGCATCCCGGCGCACGTTTCGAATAGCAATACGTGTATTTTCAGCGAATTTTGCAGCTACTTTTGTCAGTTCTTTACGACGTTCTTCCGTCAGATCGGGAATGGGAATCCGTACCAGCTGCCCGTCCGTTGTCGGATTGAGGCCGAGCCCGGCTTCACGAATAGATTTTTCAACGGCTTTCACCATTGCTTTGTCCCAAACTTGGACGGTGAGCAAACGCGCATCAGGGGCATTCACGGTGCCGACTTGTGACATGGGCATTCTTGAGCCGTAAGCCTCTACCGTAATAGGATCGATAAGGTTTGTTGAAGCGCGTCCTGTTCGAAGTCCCACAAACTCCTTATGAAGAGCGTCAATGGAGTTCTGCATATTTGTCTTATAAACGGATAGGTTAAAACTCATCGGAATTCCCTTTGGTTAAAAAGCTTATTATATATTTATTATAGGGCGTCGCAGGTGTCAACCAGGGTGCACTCATTTTCCCCTTTAATACAACGATAAAAATTACCCGGTTCACGGATAGAAAAAACCATTAAGGGCAAATTGTTATCCCTTGCCAAGGCAATGGCCGCCATATCCATAACATTCAGTTTATCGCGTATCACATGTTCATAGGTTAAATGCTCGTAACGGGTTGCGTCAGGATTCTTAAAAGGGTCTGCGGTGTAAATCCCGTCAACTTTTGTTCCTTTAAGAAGAATATCACAATTCATTTCAGAGGCGCGCAAAACGGCGGTCGTGTCCGTTGTAAAGTAGGGGTTTCCCGTACCGGCTGCAAAAATTACCACGCGACCTTTTTTAAGGTGACGCAAGGCGCGCCGTCGAATGTAAGACTCACAAACCGTTTCCATAGGAATGGCAGATTGAACCCGCGCCGCAACATCAATACGTTCGAGAGCATTTTGAAGGGCAAGGGCGTTAATAACCGTTGCCAACATGCCCATATAATCCGAACTGGTTCGATCCATTCCTTGGCCTGCTCCCATCACGCCGCGAAAAATATTGCCGCCTCCGATAACAATGCACATCTCAACACCTCTGTCGTGCACTTGCTTAATTTCATCAGCGACCCGTGAAACGATCGTCGGATCCAAACCAAAACTTTTATCCCCCATAAGAGCCTCGCCGGATAGCTTGAGGCAAATACGTTTAAAAGGATAAGTCAGTTTGTCGTTATTTTCAAAGTGGGTTTTAAGGGACATATGGAAAAAGACCTATCTCTGTTGTGTTTATTTTATAACGTATTTTAGACAATTTTGATAGGGAAGAAGATAGAAAAGAAAAAAAATATTAAGAAATAATACCAGGTATAGCTTTACCTCTAAAAATCATATTAATAAGAGGAAGGTAAAAAACAATCAGTTGTAACAATACGCCGAAAAGTTTTAAAATTTTCTTTTCAAGTTTTTCGTCCGTCTTAGAGGTAAGCGGAGAAGGATTTTCAATTCCACAGTCATATGTCATAAGAGTATCTTTAAAGACAGTTCGATGTTTAAGATATTTTCTTTGTAATTTTTTTAGCATTTTTCTTTCTTTGTAATCCTGTTTTCTAGCTTGGCATTTCTTTTAAGAATATAAACTTCTTAAGTGCCTTTTTGCCTAATTTTCTTATTTTAAATTACTATTTAATGATTTCAAAATACCTAATATAAAGTTAATAAAAGGTAAAAATCACTATTTATTTTTGAGATACTGTTTAGTGGGGTTTTTATATAAAATTTTAGAAATTTATTAAGGTAATTTTTTAAAAAACTCGACTTAACAAAAGATTCTTTCTGAAAAAAAGCTATATAAAACAGGGAGTTGTGTTTTTGTTGACTAACTGTCTTATTTCAAAGGCGCGGGGCATTCGGGAGGTAAATGAAAAAGTGAAAAATTATTAAAGTATGAAAAAATCCTTTACAAAGTATTAACGCGGATTCTATGATCAAGGGTAAGCCTATGTTTTTAGCGATTGCCTTTTTTAAACGAAAAGGTTAACAGCTGGAAAGTGTAACCATAAGAGGTACTTGTATGATGAATGCCAAAAAGAGTCTGTCAAAAATGGAAGGGATCCTCCAAATGGATGCAACCGAGAAATTCAAAAAAGGTTTCCTAATTTGGTCCAGCGTCGCCCTCTTTTATTTCTTTCAGTTCATTCTTCGTGTTTCCCCAAATGCTTGCACCGATTCTTTGATGACCGCTTATAATTTTGATGCGGCCACTTTGGGCAGCATTATGTCATTTTATTACATCGGTTATGTGATTATGCAGGTTCCGGCCGGTGTGATTCTTGATCGTGTGGGGGTGCGTTTACCTGTCATCGTCAGTATTTTAATGTGTTCTGTCGGTGTCCTTTTATTTGCCGTTGCCTCGAATGCCTTTATTTTGAGCCTTGCGCGTCTTTTAATGGGGGTGGGATCGGCCTTTGCTTTTTTAAGTAACGTCAAAGTTGCTTCTTTGTGGTTTGATCCCAAGAAAATGCCGTTGTTTGTAGGGCTGACTCTGGCTGCCGGGACTTTGGGTGCAAAAGTTGCAGGCTCTCCGTTGGTTTACCTTTTGGATGTCCTCGGTTGGCAATCGGCCCTTGAGCTTCTGGCAGCTTCCGGGGGGCTCCTTGCCTTTTTATCTTGGTTCATTGTAAAGGATGTACGTGTTTCCGATTTACAAAAACCTAAAGAATCCTTTAAGGAGGAATTTGAGCATATTATTGCGTCTATTAAGGCAATTGTGAAAGAGCCTCTTTCTTGGGTTATAGGTATTTACGGCCTTGCAATGTATTTACCGTTGAGCGGTTTTTCCGACCTTTGGGGAGCCTCATACATTGAGGATATGTACGGTGTAAACCGCGCTGTTGCGGCGGACATGTCTTGGTTGATTTATCTGGGGATCGGTATTAGTGCGCCTTTATGGTCTTTTATCCATGCTTATTTCAAAAGCTACCGAAAATCCTTGTTTCTTGCCGCTTCTATAGCTGCTACCAATTTTGCCGTCATGCTTTATTTTCCTCTCCCTGATTTGTGGACACTTGGGGGGCTATTATTTTTTTGCGGCCTTGGTCTTGGCGGACAGTTTTTGGCCTATTCGGCCGTTTCTGAATTGAACTGTAATTCGCGTACGGCCATGTCATCCGGTATTCATAATATGATGTGTATGTTAAGCGGCGTTATTTCCCAACCCCTTATCGGTTATTTTATGGATAAAGGAGCTCGTGCCACTATGGAAGAGGATGTGATTTATTCTCCCAAGTCCTATACCTATGGCCTTTCCGTCATTGTCGTCGGCCTAGTTATTGCTTTGTTGGCTTGTTATTTAATGAAGCCTTTAGAAAAAAAGCTAGAACAACTTCGGTAATAATCTTCTTGTTTTATTGTCTCGATTGAGTATAATGAAATCTTGTTTGTGAAGTCTTTCCAGAGCATTGAAAGTATGAAAAAAATTGAGGCGTTTACGCTTCCTAAGAGTATCTGGGCTATCGGCTTGATGACACTTTTAATGAATGTGTCGACAGTGATTATTTTTAGCCTTTCTCCCTTGTATCTGACAAAAGTCCTTGGCGTATCGGCTTTAGGCATTGGTGTTTTAGAAGGTATTGTTGAATTTATTTCTTGGACAACACGCATCTTTTCGGGCGTTATCAGCGACGCGATGCGTAAAAGAAAACCCCTTCTTGTTCTTGCCGTTACCTTAACGTGTATAGCGCGTCCTATTTTTGCCGTCTCTTCAACCATTACGGGTATTTTTATCTCTCGAGGGATTGATCGTATTGCCAACGGTCTTCAAGCCCCGCCAAGGGATGCCTTGATCGGTGACTCTGCACCCCGAGGAAAGTTGGGGGCTGCTTACGGGTTGCGGCAAAGTCTGGGGATGATCGGATCAACTGTCGGAGCCATTGCAACCTTACTTTGGCTTCAAAGCACGGGAAGTGATTTTAAACAGCTTTTTTGGTTCGCCGCTATTTCTCCTTTTGTTGCCCTTATCTTTATTCTTTTCATGGTTAAAGATAATACGAAGGTTGCTCAAAAAGAAAAAGCAAACCCCTTAAAAGCGAAACATCATTTAACCCTTTATCACATTAAAACATTACCCATGGATTATTGGCGTTTTCTATTTGTTGCCTTTATTTTTTGTATGGCGACCTATAGCGGTGCTTTTATGATTTTACGCGGGGAAGAAATTGCAAAGGTTGCGACTGTGGGGCCTGCAATCATGATTGCCCAAAATACTCTCGCAATGTTGGTAGCCTACCCCTTGGGGCGTTTATTTGACCGTTTTGATCACCGTTACCTCTTAGCAATTGGTTTTTCCATTGTGCTTTTTGCAAACACAATTTTTGCTTTTGCAACTTCCTTTACATTTATCCTCGTAGGAGCTGCTTTCTGGGGAATGCAAATGGGAATTAACCAAAGTCTCTTAACAGCCACCATTTCCTCAACTTCCAGTGAGGCCAATCGCGGGACGGCTTTTGGTATTTATTACATTACAGCCGGTTCTGCGATCTTTCTAGCCAATGCCATTGTCGGTAATCTTGCTAAGTTATACGGTCTGCAGAATGCCTTTTTCTATAGTAGTGCTATGGCAATCCTTGCAATTTTATGTCTACCTATGTTAAAGAAGAGGTAACTTAAAAAGCATTTTTAGAATCTTTTCAAGTAAAAATAAATTTAGATTAAAATAAAACAACTCATTTAAGGAAGAATAATATGACAAAAACTGATGTTGTCATTATAGGCGCAGGACCCGTCGGGCTTTTTACGATTTTTGAATGTGGGATGATGAAAATGAAATGCCATGTGATTGATGCCCTCGAAGAAGTCGGCGGTCAGTGCACGGCTCTTTATCCTGAAAAACCTATTTATGACATTCCCGGTTTTCCAAGCATTAATGCCGGCGATCTTATTAAAAACCTTAAAGAGCAAGCAAGTCCCTTTAATCCCGTTTATCATCTTGGTGATCAAGTCAAAACAGTTCAAAAGATCGAGGTTCCCCAAGACGGCTATCGCTGGATGGTGGTCACGGAAAAAGGGGTAGAGCTTCAAGCTAAGATTATTATTATTGCGGCAGGTGTCGGCGCATTTGGTCCAAATAAACCGCCTTTAGAGAGCCTTGAAACTTTTGAAGAGAAATCAGTTCATTATTTTGTACGCAGGCGTGATATGTACCAAGATAAAAGCATTGTCATTGCCGGAGGAGGAGACTCTGCCGTTGATTGGGCTATTTCTTTAGCAACCGTTGCAAAGAAGATTTATGTGGTTCATCGTCGGTCGAAATTTCGAGCGGCTCCCGATAGCATTGATAAGCTTCATGCGCTGCATAATGCAGGGAGCATCGAACTGGTAACGCCGTATCAGTTGTCAGCCATCGAAGGGGTTGGCGGTCAGTTAGAAGCTATTAAAGTTGTCGATATGGACGGCCAAGAACGGTCCCTTGAAGCAGACTACCTTCTGCCTTTCTTTGGCTTGTCCATGAATCTTGGCCCTATTGCCGGTTGGGGGCTTAATTTGGATAAAAGCCACATTTCCGTTGATCCGACAACGGCACAAACCAATGAGGAAGGTATTTTCGCGGTAGGAGATGTTGCGACTTACGATAACAAGTTAAAGTTGATCCTATGCGGTTTTTCAGAAGCTGCTCAAGCAGCGCATAAAGCTCGTGAACTTGTTTACCCTGACGAGGTCTTTCATTTCGAGTACTCTACAACTTCCGGAATTACCGGCGATTCTAAAAAAAGCGCCTAAGGCTTTGATTTGTCGTCTGCCTTGTGAAGTGAAATATTGCAAGAGAATAGAGAGAGTCAAAAAAAACTCTTGCAACTTCAAAGGGAGTAGGGTAGTTATAACTCATGTCTGGGTCCCCATCGTCTAGAGGCCTAGGACACCGCCCTCTCACGGCGGCAACAGGGGTTCGAATCCCCTTGGGGATGCCATTTTTCGGCATTTCTCCGGACATAAAATATTCTTAACCATACCGCCCCTATATCGGTTCTGAAGCTCCGTTTTATTCTTCTTCATCTGCTTGCAAAAGAAGAACGGCGCGTTCTATTTGAGCATTTCCAAAATCGCTGCTAATATAATCATAGGCAACTTTTTGCATAGCCTCAAAGTCTTTGGGCTCTGTTCCGTCAAGGAGAATAGGAGCGTTGAGGACGGGGTCAAGTCGTACAAAATTTTGTCGATGAAGTTTTTGTAAATTTTGCACTTGGAGCTTTGTACTATCTTGGATCATTGTGGTTGTAATGCGTGGAGCCCAATCTAAAAAGCCCATATGGCCGGATTCTTGGCGGCTTAAAGTTGTATTATAGATTCCTGTTCCAATGGAGATAATCTTAAGGTTATCTCGGACGGCTCCGTACTTATCATCTCCGTAAAGAGATATAATTTCTGAAATTGCTGTTTGAGCGGGCATATTAGCAATGACACCGCCGTCAATGAGAGAATACCCTTCAAAACCGAAAAAGGGTTTAAAATAAGTCGGTGCGCTAGAGCTTGCCCGTGGAACGCTCCAAAGGGGAATCCCTTGGTGTTCAAGACGTGCCGAATTAAACACAACGGGGCCGGGGGCTCTATTTTCACTTCCTTCAATATCATTAGATAAGACAACAAGATCCCTTTTCAAATCCCCGAGGGTTTTATCTGTAAAATGTTCCTTTAGAGCACTCACAAACGCGCCGTCATCGTAGAGCTCCTGCCCAAAAGAACAAAAACGCCGCCACCAACTTTTTTTAAAAATCTTAGGCCCGTGTTCCACATAGATATCTTTAAGGTGTGCTGAAGAAACGCTATTGGCGTAACCTGTTGCAAGAATAGAGCCAGTAGAAGACCCTGCAAACCATTCCACACCGTCGGATAGGGTTTCCCAACCAAGACGATGTTCAATTTCTTTTGCTATTTCAAGGGAAATAATACCTCGCATACCGCCGCCGTCAAAGGTGACAAGTCGTAGCTTCGGTTGTACTTCCTCTGTAAGACGTAAGAGATGTCGTGACGCACTGCTTTCTTGAAAGAAAAATAAAGTAACAATAAAAAGGAAAAAAAGAATATGAGTTTTTTTATAAGCGGTCAGCATGGTACATGTCCCCCTGTTACCCAATTGCTCAGATCTATACCTATTTAGTAAAGACCTGCTCTTAAAGATGAACCGGTAATTATTAAATTTTTGTCTATATTTTACTAATAAAACATTAATTTATTGACATTTAGATTTCTAGATGATATGCGTTTTAAACTATGAGTTTTGAATTTAAAGGAAAAATAATGAAAAAAACTATTTCTCTAATAGCGTTAAGTCTTTTTGCAGCTCACCCTGCTTTCTCAAGTTGCGGTGATAACGGTTTACCCTCGAAAGAAAATGCGCAACCCAACCTAAGAGTAGAACTTATGAAACGCCCTGTTTCCGACCCCCAATTAGAGCGTCCCTATGTTAAGAGAGCCTCTTCCTTATGGATGCCTTCTCTATCTTCCGTTCCTGAAGATTCCTCCTCGAATACTTCCGGTGAAAGAACTCCTTCAAAAATTGAGCTTGATTTAGAAACTTTTAGGAGTAAGCGGAAATCAAAAGGCGGACGCTTGCCTATTATTATAGAAGGTAACGATGAAGACTCCTAAAATTTTCGAAGTGGCAAAAAGCCTCACATATAAAAATCCCATGAATAGAGGGGAAAATATACCTAAGACTTAGGTTATGTTGAGATTTCATAAAACTATCTTATAATTCCTAAAAAACAGGAAGAAACAATGACATACACTCAGCGTCTCAGCACATATCAGTGGGAAAGCATTTACAAATACCTCTGTGAGTTTTCAAATATTTATGTCAGAAATGAGCCCTCATCTCGCCGTTTTGTTGAGGGTGTTTTGCGGATGGCTAGAAGTGGGGCACAGTGGCGCCTCCTACCAAGAGAATATGGCGATTGGAATGCTGTTTATAGGCGCTTTGCAGATTGGGCAGAGAAAGGTGTTTGGTATAAAATGCTCTATTATTTTGCCAACGATGCCGACATGGAATATATCATGATTGATTCTACAATTTTACGTGCGCATGCTTGTGCAACTGTAAAAAAAACAAACAAGAGCACCATGGGTTAGGGCGTTCTTGCGGGGGATTTTCTACTAAAATTCACGGTGTATGCGATGCGCTTGGTATGCCGATTCTTTTTACTATAACGCCCGGGCAGACTTCAGATTATACCCAAGCTATTCATTGTATAAGCGGTTTTACATTCAAATCGCTCTTAGCTGGCAAGGGATATGATTCCAACTCTTTTCGCCAACATATTGAGGGGAAGGGCTCTATCCCTGTTATCCCTACACGCAAAAATCGCATCGAGCCCGTGCAGCATGACCGGCATCTTTACAAAGAGCGGCATAAAATTGAGTGTTTGTTTGGGTTTTTAAAGCATTACCGTAGGCTTTTCGCCGGATTTGACAAGAGCGTTGTTAAATTTAAAGGGTTCTTGCATTTTGTTGCCTCACTCCGGTGGTTAAAGTGAAATCTCAACACAGCCTAGGGCGTTAAGGAAAAATTAACTATGTAAAGATATCATTCGTATAGGTTAAAAAAACTGTTATTAAATGAGGAAAATTAAAATGAAATCACTCTTCCGTATGTTTATTATTTTTTGCTTTATGGTGATAAATTCAAATGTATTTTCTACTCATTACGGATATAAGGTCACCCACCCTGAAAGGCCTAATCAGGATATTTTAATCGTTGGAAGTCTTCATATGATTCCTCTTTCATCTTTGCCAAGTGCCTTGGTGAGAGAAATGAAATCAAAAGATATACTTATTACTGAAACTGTAATGTCGCCAACCTGGTCTGAGGAGACATTAATGAAATCAGTGTTGGATTATCTTTCTGATAAGATGGAGCATTATAATGAGAATATCATTAGCGAATTTCCCGTAAAAATCGTAGATGATTACTGGGTTCCATTTCTACCTCGATATATGTCAATGACAGGCATGCCTCTAAAATCTTCAGAATTGCAAATTTTAAACACATTCTTTAAGTACCTTAAAAATAATCTGAATTCTAAATTGGGCGGAAAAACTATATCACATATTAATCCTATGATTATTCCTCCTTTGATCGAAAATATGGCGAGGAAAAAAGGCTTTTCCCTTGGAATGGATATGATGATAGCACGTCACTTCCAAAACTCTAACAAGCCTAATTTTACACTGAGTGAAAATAAGCAGAGCGATGTTCTGTATGAAATTCCGGAAAGTCTTATTCCTTGGGCACCGGACCATAAGGAGTTCCTTAATTTGCTTACAACGTCTATTCTAGGATATATTAGAGAATTTCACATTATGGAGAATATTTCAGCTCAACAGCTTCTGAACTACTTAACAAATAAGAGCCTTAAATTAAAGAGTCATATATCGAACTATATAAAAAAAGGAATAAACGTACAGGAAAGAGATATAACAGGTATAAGCTCTGTAGAGAGGGAGATGACAAGGATAGGCCGTGAAAATAATATACTTTGGTCTAAAAAATTAATGGATTATTTAAATCAGAATACAAATAAATCTTTTGTTGTAGTTGTTGGTATGTTTCATCTTCTCAATCAAGAAGGTTCTATGAAGAGGATCCTCGAATCAGAAGGATATATCTTTGAACCATCACCGTCAAATTAGGCACTGCCGTTCACGGGAGGAATGGGCGCCACCGCCAAGTTAATTGAAAATTGAAAAAGTAGGTCTCTCAACCTCTTTGATAGCAACAATTTTTATTTGATTAACTGGCAGGAAAAGTATTAACTTGACGTTTCTTATAAGGCCGCTCATTCAATCCTCATCAAATTTTCTTTCGAAAAGATCGTAGAGGGCGTGAAAAAGCTCTTGGGATTGAGGGCCTTGAGCATAAACTTTCACCCGCGCGCCTTTTCTGGCAGAGAGCATCATTAACCCCATAATAGAGAGCAAGGGAACCGTTGTATTCCGATAAGAAAGAGTTGCTTCCGCGTCAAAAGGTTCGGCTGTTTTAACGATTTTCGCGGCAACTCGTGCATGAATTCCCTTGAGGTTTTTTACTTCAAATAAACGCGTATTTTTATTTGTCATTGATCGTTATGCAGACTCCTCAAGGAGTTTTCCGGCCACATTAATATACTTTCGCGCGGCCTCTTGGGCTTGTGCAACGGCCTCACTAAGGCTTGTTTTATTACGGATGCTGGCCAGTTTTATAAGCATGGGAAGGTTTACCCCTGCAATAACCTCGACATTTGCCCGATCCAAGAGGGAAAGAGAGAGATTGGAAGGTGTTCCTCCAAACATATCCGTCAAAACAACGATGCCGTCATCTCCCTCTTCATCTTTAAAAAGCCCGAGGAGCTCGTCGCGTTTCTTTTCCATATCATCATGGGGATGAATGCAAAAGGCGAAGGTTTTTTCCTGAGGCCCCATAACATGCTCGAGGGCATTCACAAATTCTGTTGCAAGATTTCCATGGGTAACAATAACAAGTGAGAGCATAAAAAGATTTCCTATTTTATCTTCCTTATTAAAGCTTAAAGAGGACATTTTGAAAAGCCTTTCTATATGATAGGATGAAAAGAATACTAAAAACAGGGGTATTAAAATGAGCGATGAGTTAGAGTTTGATGTTGTGATTGTGGGAGCAGGCCCGGCGGGTTTGTCAGCCGCTATTCGTTTGAAACAACTTGCGCAAGAGCATGAAAAAGAAATGAGCGTCTGCGTTCTTGAAAAAGGCTCTGAGGTCGGTGCTCATATCCTGTCGGGTAATGTATTTGAAACACGTGCCTTAGATGAACTTATTCCTAATTGGCAAGAACTCGGAGCCCCTTTAACGGTTAAAGTCAAAAAAGATCGTTTTCTTTTTCTGACACAAAAAAATGCGTTCAACTTACCGACACCGCCTCAAATGCATAACAGCGATAATTATATTATTAGCCTTGCCAATTTATGCCGCTGGTTGGCTCGGCAAGCTGAAGCAATGGGGGTTGAAATTTATCCCGGTTTTGCCGTTGCGTCTTGCTTATTCAATGAAAAAGGAGAGGTCTGCGGCGTTGAGACCGTTCCCATGGGCTTAGATCATGACGGTCATAAAACCGACCAATACGAAGAAGGTGTCCGTTTAACGGCAAAGCATGTGATGCTGGGCGAAGGGTGCCGGGGCTCTCTTACGAAAGACCTTTTTGAACGCTTTGATCTTAAAGCCGATCAACCTCAGACTTACGGCATCGGCTTAAAAGAAATTTGGGAAATTAATCCCGAAAAACATCATGAAGGAGAAGTTACTCATACCATTGGTTGGCCGATGGATGCCAAAACCTACGGAGGTTCTTTCCTTTATCATATGGAAAATAACCAAGTGGCTTACGGGTTTGTTGTCGGCCTTGATTATGAAAATCCTTATTTGAACCCCTATCAAGAGTTTCAACGCTTTAAACATCACCCCAAAATTCAACCCCTCTTTGAGGGCGGGCGTCGTGTTGCCTATGGAGCACGCGCTTTGAATGAAGGGGGCTGGCAATCCGTCCCCAAACTTACTTTCCCCGGAGGTTCCCTCATAGGATGTGCCGCCGGTTTTCTGAACGTCCCTAAAATAAAAGGGTCACACACCGCGATGAAATCGGGGATGATCGCTGCAGAAGTCGCCTTTGAGGCTTTGAGAGATAAAAGTGCCGCCAAAATTGGTGTTTATGATCAAAAATTGAAGGAAAGTTGGGTCGGTAAAGAACTCTATAAAGTAAGGAACATTCGCCCCGGGTTTAAATGGGGGATTGGGATCGGTCTTCTTAATGCAGCCTTTGAAACTTATATCACTCGAGGTTTATCACCGTGGACTTTAGGTCATCATAAAGACCATGAAAGTCTAAAAGAGGCAAAAGATTCTCCAAAAATTGAGTATCCTAAACCCGATGGAAAAATTTCATTTGATCGTCTCTCAAATGTCTTTTACTCTTCGACAAATCACGCGGAAAATCAGCCCTGTCATTTGCTTTTAAAAGATCCTGACGCAGCCATTAATATTAACCTTGCAAGATATGATGCGCCGGAAACGCGTTATTGCCCTGCGGGTGTTTATGAAATTGTCACTGACGGAAATAAGGGGACTCCGTCGCTCAAGATAAATTCACAAAACTGCGTTCATTGCAAAACGTGCGATATTAAAGATCCCACACAAAATATTAATTGGGTAACGCCCCAAGGGGGCGGGGGGCCGAATTATCCCAATATGTAATGATTATATTCCTCCTTTTCTTCAAACGGGAGTTTGATATATAGTCGTCTTAAGAAAGGAAATTATCTCATGTTAAGCGGCTTTAAAAAATTTCTATTACGAGGCAATATCATTGATATGTCGACGGGTATCATCATTGGTTCCGCTTTTACGGCCATTGTGAAATCCCTTGTCGAGGATGTCTTTACACCGCCCCTTGGACTTCTTGTGAGCGGTATTGATTTTAAAGATTGGTTCTTGGTGTTAAAAAGAGGGCACGTACCGCCGCCTTATGACAGCCTTGAAGCTGCAACGGAATGTGGAGCCGTTACCGTAAATTATGGTCTTTTTTTGAATAGTGTTCTCTCTTTTGTTATTGTCGCAACGGTTATCTATTTTGTGATTAATTATGTTATTAGGTTGCATAAAGAAGATGAAAAAAAGAAAAAAGCGACACCTGAAGAAAAGTTACTCACAGAAATCCGAGATATCTTAAAATCAACAACGCAATAAAGACGTTTTTATTTATGTCGAGTACAGAACTCCCCTTTCTAAGGGGGCGTTACCGGGTTATACCCCTTCAATCATATTCGTCTAGCATATGGCTTTAGTTACGGAAATTTGATTCTCATTAAAGACGGAAATTTGATTTTCTATAAGAAAAGAGCACGCCGCTTCGAAAGAAAGGGGTCTGGAAAAATAATATCCTTGAATGTATTCAACACTCATAATTCTGAGTAATTTTAATTCTTCTATGTGTTCCACACCCTCTGCAACGACTTTAAGACCAAGATTATGTGCTAAGGCAACAATTCCTGTGACAAGATTCAAATCTTTTTTATTTTCTCTCATGGAATTAATAAAAGTACGATCAATTTTTAAAATATCAAAAGGAAAACGATGTATATATTCAAGTGCCGAATAGCCCGTGCCAAAATCATCTATGCATAAATCGACACCAAGACTTTTCACCTGCATGAAAAATTTTTTAATGAATTTACTGTCTTTCATAAAAGCAGTCTCGGTGCATTCTAGCTTTAGAGCCCTTGGCGGTAGGTTTGCTTCCTTTATGATATTGATAATTTTATCTACTTCTTCTTGCGTGGTGAGCTGCCTTGGGGAAATATTAACGGCAAGGGATATTTCTTTGCCCATTCTGTCTAATTTTTGAAATGCCTTTATTTTTCGGCAGGATTCTTCCAATACATAATATCCGAGCTCTTTGATAAGACCGGTTTCCTCGGCAATGTGGATAAACGTATCGGGTAAAATAAGTCCATGCTTCGGGTGCTCCCAACGCACCAAGCTTTCAAAGCCGACAATAGTAGCGTGTTGGGTTTCAACGATAGGTTGGAAGAAAACGACTAATTCGCCTTTTGAAATCGCTTTTCGTAAATCGTTTTCCATATGTAATAGAGCAGAAACTTCTGTCAATTGATCTTCATGAAACATTTCAAATCGGCCTCGGCCGCTATTTTTAGCTTTATACATTGCAAGGTCAGAGTTGCGCAAAATTTCTTCTGCTAATTTATAGTCTTTCGAGATAATATGTGCACCGATGCTGGCTGTTATAAAAAGCTCTCTATTAAGGATTGTGAAAGGCTCGTCAAAAGCATTGATAAAACGCTGAGCGGCAGCTTTGGCGGTTTTTTCATCTAAAATATTACTGATCAAAACAGTGAATTCATCGCCGCCCAAACGAGAAACGATATCATATTTGCGCGCAGCTTTTTCTAGCCGACAGGCAACTTGGCGTAACAACTCATCCCCGGCGTCATGACCCAAGCTATCATTAATCATTTTAAATTTATCTAAGTCTATAAATAAAAGGGCGTATTTGGCAGTTGAGTTTCTTTTTTTTTGCTCAATTATTTCTTTAATTTTATCTAAAAAAAGGGCTCTATTGGGAAGTTTCGTTAATTTGTCGTAGTATGCTGCATTATAAAGATTTTTCTCATATTCTTTTTGCGCTGTGATATCACGTATATTGCAAACATATAATTCTTCCTCTGCCAGACTAATGGGTGCAATATGTACTTCTGCGTAAAAAACCTCTCCGCCTTTCCTCCGGCCCTTAGTTTCCGTAATAAATTCGGAGACTTCAAGACAAGTTTTCTTCCTGGATTTTATCAGGGAAAAATTAAAATCAGGCAAAAGATCTTCTAAAGACATTGTGCATAATTCTGAATCTTGGTACTCAAAAATATTTCGGGCGGCTTTATTATTAGAATGTATTCTCCCATGAGAATCTACGGAAAGAATACCGTCTTTGGTCGATTGGAAAATGGCCTTCGTTTTCAGCGCTTCTTCACGCAAAGAGCTATTAAGTTCTAACATTTCATCGGACATAAGATCCATGGCTTGATGCAACAGACTATAACGTTTATCAGCCTCTTCGTAGGCTTGACTAATGAGTTGATATAGCTTTTTCTTATCGAGTTTCTTTTTAAGATCTGTCGACTTTTTAATCTGCCTTAATAGCATTTTGTGGATACCGGGCATCTTTTATTGTTCTGATTCTGAAAGGGTGGTAATCGTCATTGTTTGGTTGTGCAGTTCACAGAAACCGTCGGAAAGTTTAGGGCAAAGTTCCCCGTAAGAGTAAAAGCCAATGGTTTTTGTTTGATCCCCTAAAGTTTCTTTAACCGCCTCGATTTCATCAGCAATACGCTGTCCCATCAAAAGTTTTCGTCCGATACAACTCACCAAAACGGCTAGCTTGGCAGTGTTCTTCCCCTCGAAACGGGCTGCCGTTGCCGCCAAAGAAGCGCCTTCAATCAGATTATCAATATCACCGCGCATCAACTGAGCAATGTGCCCTTGGGGGATATCCCCTGCAAAGGTCATACTTTGATTTTCTTCATCAACCGCTAGAATGGTTCGAACAAGGGCTTTGTCACGGCTTCCCTCCGGATAAATTGTTAAGGGAAACAACAACCCGCTGCCGGGTAAATTTTCGGCCTCTGCGCCAAGGTACTTTTTATAAAGGAGAAGAGCCGGTTTCCCGTCAAGTTCATAAAGGATATTACCTTCAGAACGCGTAATGAGACGTTGCGGCCCAAATGTATCCCACCCGCCACAACTACCGTATTTTATTTGGAGGCGGTCTCCGTAAAAGCCTACGGCAACGACGGCTCCCGCTTCCGGAAGGTTGTTTCCGGCAACAAGTGTGCTTTGGAATTGATCTCCGTCTCCGGCAAGGCCGCCGGTTATCGGAATCGATTCGCTTATTGTTTCCTTGAGGCCGTTTATGAGATCGGTTCCGTTAACCTGCGTGCCGTCTGAAAGGATCATAACACCTGCAAGAGAATCCCCCTGTAACAGACTGCCAAGCTTAGATCCGGCACCATGGGAACCGTTGACATCTTTAATTAAAACTTTGAAAACTTTGGTTTGGGTATGATCAAATTGAATAGAGGTTGTAACGATGGTGTTATCATTCACATCTTCCCCTATTATTTCTCCCCCGGTACTACACCCGACAATATCAGCTTTCGGATAATGTTGACGTAATATTTCATAGTGGCGCGGGTCACTCATAAGCTCCTTGGAGCCGAAATAAATTAATAAATTTGCCTGAGCTGCCTCCGGATCGAGCTCTTCTTTCCATTGAGAATTTTGGTATATATTTTGAAAAATCTTCAATGGAACACCTTATTGATAGTTTTTAAAAACCCTGTATTTTCCCATGGTGCTTCAAGATCCTTAAGAAAATATTAAGAAAAGGAAAGTTTCGTTTTTCTAGTTTCTTATATTTTTTTTGACTAAAGGGTATTGGACTTTAAGAGACCCGATCTTAGTAAAATAGGGCCGATTATTTCAAAAAAGACCGTTGAGCCGATAATGCTAAGCATAATAATTTCTTTCTCATTTGGAAAAATACCGGCTGCAACCCAAGCTGCTCCGATAACAACACCCCCTTGAGGAAGGAGAGTCAGACCGAGCCATTGTCCCGTTAAGCCTTTTTTTGAGGGCAAAATCGCCTTAACGGCAATCCATCCGCTGGCATAGCGTGCAAAAATACGTGCAAAGATAAAAGTCAGTCCAAATAGGCCGGCTGTTAGAAGGCTTTGAATATGAAGTGTTGTTCCCGCTAAAATAAAGAAAGGGATAAAAATGAGCCACTCAATATTTTCAATATCTCCAAGGGTTCCTGTTCGTGCTTGGGTAAACCGAGTGATCAAATATCCCATAACAATGGCCGTAAGAAGAGGGGAGAGATCTAACATCAGAGACAGACCCGCCAGCAACAAGACAATACCGAGAGCTTCCGGAACTTTAAAACGATCATGCCCCATTAAACGACACATATAAATGGTTGGCACACTGATAAGAGAAACCACAAGTCCGGTGAGGGCCAAAGAAGAAAAAAGCGCTTTCAGAGGACTCAAGAAAGCTGTTTTCTCAGCGGGGGTCTCCGTTAAAGGGCCGCTGTCCGTATAAAAAACCAAAATAGAGAAAAGGCTGATAATTAAGATTTCTCCATACATCACAACTTTAAGGACAAGGTCGCTAAAAAAGGAGGCTTTACCGTGAACAGGCGTCGTCTCTTCGATAATAGTGATGGTATGAGTTGGCGCTGTAAACGTGCCGAGGACTGCAATTAACAGAGCTAAAAAGAGGTTGTGAGTTAAGAAATAAAGGGGAAGGGTAATTAAAACAACGCTGCCTATAATAACGATCATCGAGATTTTTAAAGCTCTTTGATCGAACTTGATGCTATAGAGCTTTGAACCGATTAAGAGTCCCACCAGTGATAAAACCGTATTGCTAATAAGGGACTGCCAAAGGGGACTTGGAGACTCAATAATTCCCAGAAAGGACGGCCCCAGAAGGTAACCGAGCAATAAAAGAATGCTAAGGAGAGGCAGCCCTAAACGGTGTCCGAATCGCATGAGCAAATTGGATATAACAAACAAAAAACCGAAGGCAATTAAATAGAGGGGTGGGAAATTTATAATGGAAAGAGACTCTAACATTTTTTATGTTCCTTCTGCCGGGAGACTTTAACCAAAATTCTATTCTCAATAAGCTTAAGATTTGTCATAGCCTTTTAACCGGCCATTGCTCTAAAATCAATAAAATTAATACTGATTAAGAAGTCTATTACAAACCACAGAATCGTTGTGATAAGAGTTGTCACAACGATTTTGATTTTAAGGTAAGACTGTTTAGGGGCTCCGTGATCGTGCCCTTGTTCGGGAGAGGGAGCACGATGTGCCCCGAAAGGTAAGATCATAAAAAGGATAATCCACCACACGGTGCTATAAACAACAATCCCGGACATAATATCCATAGGAAGCCCCTTATAAGTACTTTCCAAGGACGCGAGCCGTATCAATCATTCGATTTGAAAAGCCCCACTCATTATCATACCAAGATAAAACACGACAAAAATCACCCTCAACCACTTGTGTTTGCGTGAGATCGGCAATACTACTGTGGGGGTTATGGTTGAAATCAACGGAGACAAGGGGAAGCTCATTTGTTTCAAGAACCCCTAACAGGTAGGTTGAGGCCGCAGCTTTAAGCGCTTTATTAATTTCTTCGGCCGTTGTTTTCTTTTTGGAGATAAATTTAAAATCCACAACAGAGACGTTAGCCGTCGGTACGCGAATAGCCGTCCCGTCAATTTTCCCTTTGAGTTCCGGTAAGACCAAACCGACGGCTCGTGCAGCACCCGTTGACGTCGGAATCATCGAGGTCGCCGCTGCCCTTGCCCTGTGTAAATCACTATGGTGTGTATCAACCAGACGTTGATCCCCCGTATAGGCATGAATGGTCGTCATGAACCCTTTTTCAATGCCGCAGAGCTTTTCAAGGACTTGAGCTAAGGGGGCTAAACAATTGGTTGTGCAAGACGCGTTGGAAATAATGTCATGGTTTGCCTCAAGGTTCTCATGGTTTACGCCGTAAACAACGGTCATATCAACACCTGAAGCAGGGGCGGAAATAATGACTTTTTTAGAACCGGCTTTGATATGGGCGTGTGCCGATTCCTTAGAGGTAAAAGCCCCGGAGCATTCAAAAACAATGTCTACACCAAGGTCACCCCAAGGTAATTGAGCCGGATCACGTTCTTGGAAAAGTTTGATCTCCCCAAGGCCGATATCTAAACTTTTACCGGTTTGAGCACATAACACAACAGGCCCCGGATATTGTCCGTGGACGGAGTCATACTTAAACAGGTGTGCATTGGTTTCCGGAGGCGAGAGGTCATTAATAGCAACGACCCGACAATCCGTTGCTTCGCGTTCAACAATGGCGCGCAGAACAAGGCGGCCGATGCGACCAAATCCGTTAATGGCTATTTTTAGAGGTTGAGTCATATTATTTTCCTTTAAGAATAAGTTGAATTTTTTCTGCAACGGCATGGGGAGTAAGCCCAAAATGTGCATAAAGATCACCGGAGGGCGCCGACGCACCAAAGGTATCAATGGCAAAAATATGCTGTGAAGAGGTTGCGTATTTATGCCACCCAAAGGATGAAGCCGCTTCAATCACAAAGGTATGACGGCAGCAACCTAAGGTCTTTGAAATATACTCTTCGCTTTGTTGCTCAAATAATTCTCGGCACGGCATAGAAACCACACGAGCGTTAATATCGGCGGCTTCCAAGGCTTTTTGCGTCTCAAGGGCGAGGGAAACCTCTGTTCCTGTTGCAATGATGCAGCTATCACACGTCAGAGAATCTTTTTCTGCCTTAATAACATAAGCACCATGAGCTGACATATTTTCGCCAAAGCAATAAGTATGACGAAGGGCAGGGACGCTTTGACGGGAAAGTGCCAGGATAGAAGGGGTTTCTTTGGATTCTAAGGCCGCCATCCAACATTCGGCGACTTCAACGGCATCCGCAGGGCGGAAAACGTTTAGGTTGGGCATTGCCCTTAAAGAGGCAAGGTGCTCGACGGGTTGGTGGGTCGGTCCGTCTTCTCCAAGCCCTATGGAATCATGGGTCATGACATAAATAACACGTTGCTTCATCAAGGCCGATAAACGTATGGCCGGTCGGGCATAGTCGGAAAATACGAGGAAAGTCCCGCCATAGGGAATAAAGCCGCCGTGAAGGGCAAGACCGTTCATGGCTGCAGCCATGGCATGCTCTCGCACCCCGTAATTGATATAGTTCCCGCTATAATCCTCCGGAGTAATATCGAAGGAATGGTGAGTTTTCGTGTTGTTGGAGCCTGACAAATCTGCGGAGCCGCCAATGAGTTCGTCAAGAACATCATTTAACACCTCTAAAACAAGACCGGAAGATTGTCGCGTTGCCTTTTGGGGCGCTGATTTTGTGAACTCTTCGATGAGGTTAAAAACATCTGTTTTCCAATTGGCCGGTATTTCACCGCAGACCATGGCTTTAAAATCAAAGTCGCCGGCAATATAATTTTCTTGCCATTTTTTATACGCTTCCTGATTACGATCCGCTATTGATCGCCAATTGCTAAGAATGTCCTCAGGGATTTTAAAAGCAGGGGCATCCCAACTCAGGGCTGCCCGAACAGCTTGAATTTCCTCTGCTCCCAACGGCGCTCCGTGGGCTTGGCTCGTCCCTCCTTTAGTAGGCGCTCCGTAGGCAATAGTCGTGCGGCAGGCAATGAGAGAAGGTTGTGTTTCTTCTTTTTTAGCGTCGGTCAGGGCGTCAAAAATAGCCTGATGATCGTGGCCGTCAATTTGTTGAACATGCCATCCGGCAGCTTCAAAACGTTTTAAAGTATCTTCGTTGGAAGAAAGCTCTGTCGATCCGTCGATGGTAATATGATTATCGTCAAACAAGACAATTAATTTACCCAACTGCAAGTGCCCCGCAAGGGAAATAGCTTCGTGGGAAAGACCCTCCATTAAACAGCCGTCTCCGGCAACAACATAGGTGTGATGGTCAACCAGCTCATCTCCGGAACGCGCCCTTAAGATAGCTTCTCCTAACGCCATTCCGACGGCAGTTGCCAGACCTTGCCCTAAAGGCCCTGTTGTTGTTTCAATGCCGAGTTCCGGATGATATTCGGGATGTCCTGCGGTAAAGCTACCGAGTTGGCGAAAGTTTTTTAACTGTTCAAGGGTCATTTTCTCATAACCCGTTAGGTAATTAAGGGCATAAAGCAGCATAGAACCGTGGCCTGCAGAGAGAATAAAGCGATCTCGATCAAACCATGTGGGGTCTTGAGGGTTAAATTTTAAGAAAACAGAAAAAAGAACAGTTGCCACATCTGCCATCCCCATAGGCATCCCCGGGTGCCCGGATTGAGCACGCTCAACGGCATCCATGGCTAAAACCCTAATGGCGTCGGCCATTTTTTTTGATTTTTGAAAGTTATGATTTGATTTGAACACGCTGTTTCCTTCGGGGGCTATTTTTTTTCTTATTTTTCTTTCTATATAGTGCATTTTATCAAGAAAAATGTAAAGAGCTTGGCAACACCACGAACCTATTTGTCCGGATGCATAGCGCCTTAAAGGAACGCTTGATTTTTGTGCATTTTTTTACCATAGTGTAGTTTACCGTTGTTATAATTTTAAAGAATGAAACTGATTATGTCTAATGCCCGAATTTCCGAATTATCGTCCGTTGACTCACAAGAGCTGGAGCTCGTTACCCAAGAGCTCGCTAACGAAAAGAATCAATTCAGAGCTGCACGCCTGCAAAAACTGAAGAATCTTTTAGAATCAGGGATTAAGCCTTTTCCCTCGGTTTTCAAAAAAACACATGCAATTCAGGATGTTATCGAATCCTACGGTCACCTTGAAAATGATGAAGAAACCAAAGATTCCGTAACCGTCGCAGGACGTATTCGTTCTTCCCGTAATAACGGCATGTTTATTGATCTGCACGATACCCGGGGCAAAATTCAAATCTTTTCCCATAAAAATTACTCTCCGGAAGAGGTCATGCAATTGGTAAAGCCTCTCGACATCGGAGATCACATAGGTGTGACGGGTTATGTGCGACGTACCCCTCGGGGCGAGCTCACGATCAATGCACAAAAAGTCACCTTTCTTGGAAAAGCTTTGCTGCCCTTGCCTGAAAAATATCATGGCCTCAGCGATATTGAGACACGTTATCGCCAACGTTATTTGGATCTCATTATGAGTGAAGAGTCACGGGATACCTTACGCAAGCGCTCGGCCATTACCTCTGCTATCCGCCGGTATCTGATCGAAGACGGTTTTTTGGAAGTCGAAACTCCCATGCTCCACCCCATTGCGGGAGGGGCCTTGGCTAAACCGTTCACAACCCATCATAACGCTTTGGAAATGGATCTTTTTTTACGTATTGCTCCCGAACTTTATTTGAAGAAGCTTATTGTAGGCGGCTTAAGCGATAAGATTTTTGAGTTGAATCGTTGTTTTAGAAACGAGGGAGTCTCAACACGTCATAATCCCGAATTCACACAGGTTGAACTCTATCAGGCTTATGCAGACTATAACGATGTGATGAACCTTACCGAATCCATGATCTCACAGGTGGCTGAAAAAGTATTGGGCAAAACAAGCATAGAATTTAGCGAAGGCGTCACTTTAGAGTTTAAAGCGCCTTGGCGCAGAGCCTCTATGTGCGGGCTTATCGAAGAAGAAACCCATGTTGATTTTAACAGCATCCCGACGGCCGATGAAGCTATCGCAGCCGCTAAGGCTCTTGGTGTTTACGTGAAAGCAGGAACGCCTTGGGGTAAGGTTGTTGAAGCTGTTTTTGAAGAAAAGGTCGAAGCGCTTCTCATTCAACCGACCCATGTAACGGAACTCCCGCTCGATATCTCACCACTTGCTAAAAAGCACCCGACGGATCCTCGTTTAACAGAACGCTTTGAAACCTATGTGAACGGCTGGGAAATTGCCAACGGCTTTTCCGAGCTTAATGACCCTATTGATCAACGCAAACGTTTTGAAGCCCAAGTCTCCGATAAAGAAAGCGGCGATGATGAAGCTCATGATATGGATGAAGATTTTATCACGGCTCTTGAATACGGTTTACCGCCAACCGGGGGTCTCGGTGTGGGAATCGATCGCCTGACAATGCTTTTAACAGCCTCGCCAAGTATTAGGGATGTCATTGCTTTTCCGGCCATGAAATTTAAATAAGGGGCTCGGCGAGACACCTTACGTTTAGATTTTAGGTCTCAGCCCTTAAAAAATAAACAGACAAAACAAACAGGAGAGATCAGCATGACAAAGCTTATTGTAGCGAATTGGAAAATGAACGGTACCTTAGAAAGTACCCGTAAGTTTTGTCAGCAGATTACTTCTTTTACTCAAGAAAGCAAAACGCGAAATACCCTTGTTATTTGCCCTCCGGCTCTTTATTTAAAGTCTCTTAAAAATGATCTGAAAGAGGGTGACATTAAAACCGGAGCGCAGGATTGTTCAGCCTTTTCGGAAGGCGCTTATACGGGCGAAATTAGCGCTCGAATGCTAGATGACATAGGATGTGAGTACGTTCTTATCGGGCATTCGGAACGTCGTCAATATCATCAAGAATCTAATGATCTCCTTTCCCAAAAAATACAACGAGCCCTTGAGGCCGGTTTGTGCCCCATTTTTTGTATTGGGGAAAGTGAGGGGGATCATGAAGCCGGTCGTACGCAAGACGTTTTAAGAGAACAACTAAAAGTACTTGGAGCCTTTAAGGGTAATAAAAGCATTGTTCTTGCTTATGAGCCTGTTTGGGCAATCGGAACAGGCAAAGTTGCCACCTTGGAAGATATCCAAAATGCATGTGCTTTTATTAAGGAAATACTTTTTAACGAATATGCTGTGGTTTCTCCTATTCTTTACGGGGGATCCGTTAAGGGAAAAAATGCTTCTTCTATTTTGTCGCTCCCGGCAGCGGATGGCGTTTTAGTTGGCGGAGCGAGTTTGCAAGCAAGTGAATTTTGGGAGATAGCGACGGCAGTTTAAAAGTTTTCGGGGATATTTTTTTTGCAAAAAAAGAGAAATTTTAATTAAATTTAAACCTTTTGAGCTCACACTATCCTTAGATAAGGCATGAGTTTTTTTTAATGAAACGAAAGTTTAGTATTCAGATCACAATTCTTGTAAGCTTCCTGATGGTGCTTATGCTTTCTTGTGGTTCGATCATTTATTACAATTATATAAAGACCACGGAATCTTTTATGGAAGATGTGGAATCGGATATTCAAATTAAAACCAACATGATTTTGAACGATACTCAAAATTATTTACTGCCTGCAAAAATTACAACACAATTTATGGCATGGTTTTCCCAGTCGGAAACCAATGTATTGGATGCCATTGACGATATTACTATGCAGGCCATGAAAATGTTAGAATTGTACCCGCAAATTGCAGGTTTTTTCAGTGGGGATTCTGCAGGGGATTTTGTTGCGGTGCGCTTTGTTGGCGAAGATGCAACCTATCCTTATGGAGAAAAGCTTCCTCTTCCTAAAAATGCGCGCTATGAAGTTCGTATTATTAATCGACATTCCGGACTCGTCACAGAATTTCATAAATATCTGGATAAAAACGGACGTGTTGTTGCTCTGCAAGAGAGACCGAGAGCAACGGAGTATTTTGATCCGCGCCATCGCCCGTGGTATCGAGGTGCAGAGGATACAAAGAAGCCTTATTGGTCTGACCCCTATATTTTCCTTTTATCTCAGAAAGTCGGTGTAACGGCGGCTACCCCTGTTGTTAATGAAGAAGGAAAAGTAAAGATAGTTATCTCTGCGGATATTACAATGGATGCTATTTCAGATTTATTGACGCAACATAAAATTGGGAAAACAGGGTTTGCTTTCATTTTTAATCCTCAAGGTGAAATTGTCGGATACCCTAATATTCATAAATTGGGTAACAGTATTAAAACAAGTTTGCCCACATTTAAAGATACAAAGAATCCCATATTAATCGATGCCTTTAAATATTATCAAAAAACAAAGAAAATGCGTTTTCTAATTTCCAATGAAGGAATGGATTATTTAATTCGTTTTAAAGAATTTGGTGAAAAGTTTGAAAAGACTTGGCTTATCGGCTTTATTGTCCCCAAAAAGGAACTCACAGGGCCAATCGATGACATCACAAAATTGATGATGATCTTTTCTCTTATTGTTTTTCTCTTATCGGGACTTTTGATTTATATTATTTCAAAAAATATTGCCAGGCCCATTACGCGGGCAGCTGATGCCATGAGCGCTATCGCGCGCTTTGAAATTGATGAAAGCGATATACAATCCTCTTATTTTTCAGAAATTCAAAAAATGAACAGAGCTTTGATGCATATGAAGCAAAGCCTTAGGGATTTTTCCCGATTTGTTCCCAAAGCCGTTGTTACAAAATTGATAGAATCAGGCTCCGGTGCCAAGATTGGCGGGCGCAAACGAAATATTACCTTAATGTTCACCGATATCGAAAACTTTACAACAATTTCCGAAAAAATGTCTTCTGAAAAACTCATTGTGCATTTGTCCGATTACCTCAACCAACTAACGCATATTATCCAAGAGAACAACGGAACGATCGATAAGTATATTGGAGATGCTATTATGACGTTTTGGGGGGCTCCTGTGGATGATCCGAAACATCCGCTTCTCGCCTGTAAAGCGGCGTTGGCCTGTAAAAAGCGTTTGGAAGAACTTAATAAAACATGGGAACTGGACGGGAAACCCCCGCTTTACACACGTTTTGGAATTCATACGGGAGATGCCATTGTCGGTAATGTCGGTTCTGAAGATCGTCTAAACTATTCTGCTTTCGGAGATAGTGTGAATTTGGGGGCTCGACTTGAAGGTATTAATAAATATTATCATACGGAAATTATTATAAGTCATGAAACTTATAAGAATGTACGGCATAAATTTATTTGTCGTCCTTTGGATATGGTTGCGGTTAAAGGTAAGAATATCGCTGTTGCGATCTATGAACTTCTCTATGAAGTCTCGGAAGATCAAAACAAAAAGCTTGATATGGAAGTCGCTCAAGAATTTGCAAGGATGACAAAAGAGGCCTTTGCGCTTTATTTAGAGAAAGACTGGGACGGAGCCATCAAAAAATATACGGAACTTAAGAAAAAATATCCCAAGGACTACATGCCTGATTTATTTATTGACCGTTGTAAAGCGTTTAAAGCTTCGCCGCCGGACGATTCATGGCAAGGTGTTGCGGTCATGACGGAAAAGTAAGGCGCTTTTAGGGATAAGCACCTTACGTTTTCTAAATAGAATTGTTATTCCGTAATAATTCTGGGAAAAACGCCCTCGGGCTTGGGGATATCAACGCCGCCGCTCAAGGGTATTTCAAGGGCTTGAATATCTCTTTGATCTGCAGGCACAGCCAATTGATCCAAAATCTTTTCTGCAGCTTTCGGTATAATTGCTTGGGCTACAATTGCCACATGGCGAATGGTTTCAGCCAACACATATAAAACCGTATTCATGCGCTCAACATCTGTCTTACGCAACGCCCACGGCTCTTCTTTATCCACATAGCGATTAGCTTGGCCGACAACGGCCCAGATTTCCTCACACATTTTATGCAACGCTTGTTCTCGGGCATGCTCTCTTACTTTTTTAGGCATATCTGCTGCTAATTGCAAAAGGGCTTTGTCATTTTCCGTAAAGGCATCGGGGAGAGGAATTTGGCCGTGAGCATGCTTAAAGGCAAAGGATAAAACACGTTGTACGAGGTTGCCTATATCGTTTGCAAGATCCGAGTTAATACGGGAAACTAAGGCGCTTATTGAAAAATCGGCATCCCGCCCGAAAGTGGCTTCCTTCAAAAGAAAATAACGAATTTGGTCAGAACCGTACTTTTCAACAACTTCAAAAGGATCAACGGTATTACCCGTTGATTTCGAGATTTTCTCTCCCTCGAGAGTCCACCACCCGTGGGCAAAAAGGCGTTTAGGCAAGGGGAGGTCTGCAGCCATCAAAAGCGCCGGCCAATATACCCCGTGAAAGCGAATAATATCCTTACCTAAGATGTGAATCGCCTCGGGCCAGAAACGTTTAAAGTCGGGCGCGGTCTCATCGGGGAAGCCAAGATTGCTGATATAATTGGGTAAAGCATCAACCCATACATACATGACATGATCGGGATCATTGGGCACGGGAACGCCCCATTTGAAGCTTGAACGGGAAACGCAAAGATCTTTTAAGCCCCCTTGAACAAAGCTTTTAACTTCGTTTAGGCGTGATTTTGGGGCAATGAAGTCAGGGTTATTTTTGTAAAGTTCAAGAAGTTTATCCTGCCACTCTGAAAGACGAAAGAAATAACCGGGTTCTTCAACCCACGTTACTTCAGTTCCTGTGGGGGCTTTACCGTCAACGATTTCGTCTTCATTATAAAAGGCTTCGTCCCTTACGGAATACCACCCCTTATAGGCAGACTTATAAATCTGTCCTTTCTCGACTAACTTCATCCACAAAGCTTGGGCTGATTTCTTGTGATGCTCTTGCGTTGTTCTAATAAACGCATCGTTAGTAAAGCCGAAAATATCGCTTAATTTATGAAACTCTTGTGAAATCTCATCAACGTACGCTTGGGGGGTGACGCCTTTTGCTAAAGCTGATTGTTCAACTTTTTGACCATGTTCGTCGGTTCCTGTTAGGAATTTCACGTCTTTTCCGTCAAGACGCATGAAACGTGCCAGAGTATCTGCTGCAACGGTTGTATAGGCCGTGCCGATATGAGGTTTGGCATTAACGTAATAAATGGGCGTTGTAATGTAGTACGGGTCTTTTGTTTTTGTCATTATGTGTCTTTTACTCATTATTGATTGATAAAAAAGTTATCTTTGGTGCAAACCTGCTAATTCATGAAAAATGCAAAGTAAAGTTTGCTTCTTATCCAAAGAAAATACATGGGTTGTTTTCAAGGTTTCTTGGATCGAAAACCAAGACTCAACCCATTGATCGGGGCTTCGTTTGCTTAAGAGACTTTGCCCTTTGTTTTTTTGTTCAAGGATCACCCTATGGGCGACCCAATGATTGAGGAAATCTGCAAAAGAAAACCAAGCAATCTCAGGATCAAGTTCCGTGTTTTTTAAAACAAAAGTTTCAATAAAAGCATGAGTTGAGCGTAAGTCTTGGACGGAAATGTCTTTCATAACGTTTAAAAAAGCTTCATAAAAAGAGCGCCCGCCAAGATCATTAATCATCAAACCTAACCCGGGGCGTCCTGCAGAAACAGAAGCAAGAAAAGGCGCATCTTTCATTTGTTTTTCTTCAAATAGGCTTTCCGTTTCTTTTTCCGAGAGCGCAGAAAATTGGATAATTTGAGTGCGTGAGCGTAGCGTCGGTAAAACGCTCTCCAAGTTTTGGGAAATTAAGATCAACAGACATTTATGGGGCGGTTCTTCAAGTACCTTCAATAACGTATTGGCTCCCTTTGAGGGGAGGTCGTCAACGCTATCGATTACGGCAATGCGCCAATTATCTTCAAGAGATGTTTGAGAGAAAAAGTGAACAACAGAGCGCGCTTTTTCGACTGAAATATCTTTTGGCATTTTGCCTTTTTCATCGGCTGCCTTTTCAAGGACGATAAAGTCGGGATGGTTACCCGCCCTTAGCAAATGATCCGTTGAGGTTAAAGGAACCGGGCGTTTTTCGCCTAAGTATTCCATAGAATCAGTCAAAAGAGCTCGTGCCAGTTGATGGGCAAGCGTTGCCTTGCCAAGCCCTTTTTCTCCTGTAAAAAGAAGACCGTGGGGGAGGCGTCCCGCCTTATGAGCGGCTTTTAAGTGCTCAACTACGGGGGCATGACCCACAAGGCTGTCGGCATATCTCGGGTGAGGATCAAGGGGGGGATTTGTAATATTCATCAAAGTAGTATAACCCCAATTTTCTTTTTTTAAAGAAAATTATCTTTCTAAATAGGCCATGATTTCAATATGAGGCGTCCACATAAACTGATCAACGGGAACAATCTCTCGGAGTTTAAAGCCGTGCTCCGTAAGGAAGGCACAATCTCGCGCGAAGCTCTCGGCATTACAAGAGATATAAACCAGCTTTTTTACGCAAGAGTGAGCGATTTCACGGGTTTGCTTCTCTGCACCAGCTCTGGGGGGATTCATGACAACAGCTTCAACCTTGTTAAGTTCGGTGCTCGTCAGGGGTGCTTCAAAAAGATTGCGCTCTTGAATTGTTAAAAGCGGTTCTTCGACCTTTTGAAGGGCACGCAGGGCTTGGCCGTCACACTCAACACCTGTTACGGTATGGCCGAGATCGGTAAGAGCCAACGAAAGAGTCCCCCGTCCACAAAACAGATCAACAAGAGACGTCGGTGATTTACCTTTAAAAGGAAGGTGTTTTTCAAGAAAGCGTGCAAAAATTTTATCGGAAGCCTCCGTTGCTTGTAGAAAGCCGAAGGCCGTTACCTCGACATCATGTCTTCCGAATCGCACTGTTGGCGTTTTTGTAAAATAGAGAATTTTCTCACGTTTTTTTACTTTATAGGCAAGGCGAATAATGCCCGTATTTTTTGCAAGAACAATCAAAGCTTCTTCATGCTCCGTCCCTAAAGGCTCTTTGAACCCTGCAAGAAGGACATCTAAGCCGTTTTGAGCGCGTGTTATAAAAAAATGAATCAATTTTTCACGTTCTAAGAAGGGAGCTATAACATTGCGAAGGGGCTCAAACAGGGGCAGAATATCGGGATGAATCAAAGAACACGTTCGGATATTAAAAGGTTTTTTGCTCTCAGCTTCATGAAACCCCATTTTAACCTCACCATCCCATTTGCGAGCCATAAAATCAATGCGACGACGTTGCGCCGACCCCACAATAAGGGGGGCAGATACCGAAGATGTGTCAAGTCCATGAGCTTCCAGCGAATTGGTGACAAGGGATTTTTTATAAGCTTCATAGGCGTTTGGAGAAAAATGTTGTAATAAACAACCGCCGCATGTTCCAAAATGAGGGCAGGGTGCTTGAACCCGCTCGGGGGATGTTTCCTTAATATCAAGGAGTTTGCCCCATTTATTTGTACGTGTCTTAAAGCGTTCTTCGATTTCAACAACTTCTTGGGGTAATGTAAAAGGAACAATGAGATCGGATCCGTCAAGGCTGGCGATGCCTTCTCCGCGTTTCGTCAAAGCATGTACGGTAACAGTATGGTGCGTTTTTTTTGCCTCGAACATTTTTAGAAGCAAAAACTAAAGCTTATAAGATTTTATTTTTTTGCTCAGTGTATTGCGGCTGATTCCCAGGACGTCGGACGCCTGAACTTTGTTGTCATTCATTTTTTGTAAAACAACTTTCAAAAGCGGCCTTTCAACTTGAGCCATTATTTCAGCATAAAAAGAACAAGCCGGCAGTTCTCCGTCAAGGTTCCTAAAATATTCTTGAAGCTTTTCTTCGATCAGATCGGATAAGGCAACTGTTTTAAGGCAGGGAATTTTTTGCTTTGTTGCAGGTTGACTACTCATTTGTTTCAAATTCCATTACTTCATCATAAAAATTACTAATCAAGCCATAGACTTCCGCGGAGGATTTGGATTGATTTACCTTCACCCGAAAATCATTAGAGCCTTTTAGACCCTTACTGTACCAACTTACATGTTTGCGAGCCATTTTTATTCCAACAACTTCGCCATGATGCTCTATTATATCGGCAAAATGCTCTAAGAGAAGTTCTTTTTGCAAAGAAAGTGCCGGAGCTTCCCTTTTTTCACCCGTTTTCAGAAAATCCTGCAAGTTTTTTAAAAACCACGGACGACCGTAACACCCCCGACCCACCATGACACCGTCGGCGCCTGATGCTTTTAAGGCCGCAAGCGCCGTATCTTCGCAAACGATATCACCGTTGGCAATAACAGGGATGCTTACAGCCTCTTTAACGCTTTTGATGAAAGACCAGTCCGAGCGTCCGTTATAAAGTTGACAACGTGTACGCCCGTGCACTGCAATGAGTCGGATACCGCAATCTTGTGCAATTTTAGCAAGTTCTGGTGCGTTGCGTGTATTGTCATCCCAACCTGTTCTCATTTTAAGGGTTACGGGTAGTTTTACAGCCCTAACAGTAGCTTCAATAATCTTTCGAGCAAGATCAAGGTCTTTCATAAGAGCCGACCCTGCATACCCGTTAACGACTTTTTTAGCAGGGCAGCCCATGTTGATATCAATGATATCGGCGCCCATATCTTCATTAAGTTTGGCGGCCTCTGCCATCACGGCGGGTTCGCAACCTGCCAGCTGAACCGTTGCAGGACGCTCTTCAGGACATTTTTCAACCATTTTCATGGTGCGTTTGCTGTCTCGGATCATAGCCTGTGAGGCGATCATTTCAGAAACCACCAAAGAAGCCCCCATTTTCTTCACAATTTTACGAAAGGGAAGGTCGGTCACGCCGGAACAAGGTGCTAGGAAAACGTTCCCGTCCAGTTCATAAGGCCCAATGGTAATGTTTTTGTAATATTTATTCATATGCGGAATATAAAGACTTATTTCTAACAATTCAAGAAAAATGGATCGGATTCTTTTAGTTTTAAAAATGATTAATAAAAAATTAACATCCTGTTAATAAAAATAAAATGATAATTAATATTATTCGTTAATAATATTGGAATAACAATAGCCTTAGATGTTGTTTTATTTGGCATCTTTCAACTTTAGGAGATCTCTTTATGCACCGTTTTATGAAAAAAATTCGTTACGGATTATTGGTTGTCGGCTTCACCTTGTCCTCAACACTTTCTCTTTTTGCCTCGGCAGAGCTCACTCAAGGTCAAATTGAAGAAATGGACTTTCAAATGCATGGCGTCGCGCTCTTTAGCGGAACCGACCCCTTTAGTGTGGGTATTAAAATTGCAACGGAAAGCCCGTATTCCCATGTGGGTATTCTTCTCCATGAGGCTTCGGCAGATGTTTCGGATCTAACATCATGGTATTGTTTTGAATCTACGGGAAGTGCCGGAGAAGTTTTAAGCGGTACGTTACCCCATACACGCGTTACACCTTGGGCGCATGTATCAACACAGTATCCGGGAGGGGTCACAAGCCGTCTTTTGAGGAGTAAAGAAGAACCGGATGTAACAACTGTTACACAATTCATTCGAGAAAATAACGGAAAAGCCTATGAAAATAATATAGGAGAACTCTTGAATGCTCTGACTGACGGTAACGAAAAACCTAATACGGAAACTGTTTTTTGTAGTGAGTTAACGGCTGAACTCATGCAACAATTGGGAATCATTGATTCGAGAATCTCTTCGAATAATTACCTTCCCAGTGAATTTTCCGTAGAGAAAGAGAATCTACCTTTTCTTAGCGGCTATTATTTGGGAGATGAAGAAGTTGTTAAAGCTTATCAGCTCAAGCGTATAACACGTGCCGGTATATGGTTTCGCCATAACGTTGTTGAAAGACTCTTTGCGTGCGTGCGTCGCCAAGGACACCCTGCATAAAAAGTTTGTACGGGAGGTGGGAAAAGAGTAAAGAAAAAGATTAAGGAAAAAAGGGGGCGGAGGCTCCCTTTTTTATGCCATAATTTTGCGCGCTTTGTCCAAATCATCCGCGGTATCGATGCTTAAAGGAACTTCATCCGCCAGCGCCACACCGATGCGCATGCCGTTTTCAAGGAGGCGCAACTGTTCGAGTTTTTCTTGCACCTCAAGGGGAGAAGGCGGCAATGTGACGAAGCGCTCGAGGGCAGGTCGGCGATACACGTACAAACCGATATGATGATAATGGGGGCCGGGTCCTGTCGGGATAGGCGCTCTGGAAAAGTAAAGGGCTTCATGGCGACCGCTCTCACGGTGTGATAGGGCAATTTTTACAATATTAGGATTCGTCAACTCTTCTTGAGAGCGGATTTCAACACCAAGGGTTGCTACATCAAAATATTTCTCTTTCAAAGGATCGAGGGAAGCCTTAATAAGTTTTGGAGAAATATTGGGTAAATCCCCTTGCAGATTTATAACCGTATCAAATTTCTTTTGAGGATCCACTTCTTGAAGGGCTTTAAAAATTCGGTCGGATCCTGAAGGAAGACTTGGATCCGTTAAAATTCCCGTTGCGCCTGCTTTTGCAACAGCTTTCTGGATTTCGAGGGAATCACAAGCCACATAAACAGGGGCAATATCAGCTTCAAGGGCGCGTTTAACAACGTGAGAAATTAGGGGTAACCCGTTAATTTCTTTTAACATTTTATTGGGAAGTCGGGTAGACGCCAGACGAGCCGGTATTAAAATAAGGGGGGTCATAGAACTCTCAAAAACGACATTTTTATTTTTCCATTTGTTTCAATATATTATAGGGCAAGTGTGTTTTTTTCAACACACTTCTATAGGGAAAGCATCTCTTTAAAACTTTAGCTGTTTTCCGACAGCTTAGAAAGGGTTACTATAATAGAAAGTGACGGAATATTTGCACCGTCATGAACTTCTTAAGGTTACAAAGAAGCAAACAGGAAGAGGTCAATAACGCCATGAATACAGGCATTTACAGGATTTTTCTGAGTATTATACTGCTCACCTCTGTGTGTGAGAGTGCCTTTGCTGCTGTGATGCTAGGGGAAGCGCCAAAAGACGCAACACCTTCTTTGAATCTTAACCTTCCTTTTTCTACTCTTTCTTCAAACGAAGGCGCACAAAAGGAAGAAGCCTCTAAAAAAATTACGGACAAGATTACCCTTAAGTTAAACCGTGACCTTTTTGAAAAGGGTTTGCAGGTTGAAACACGGGGGTATGGTCAATACTTTGCCACCCTTGAATCAAGTAACCGCTTGGACGAGAAATTTAAAACAACGCCTGCAAAAACCCTTTTACATCATAAGTTGCGCGAATCCAGTCGCGCAGGAGCCATGCGTGTTGGCGGACATGTTACTGAAAATTCAAAACTTTACTTAAAAGTTGGTTTTGAAAGTGAGAATTTTGGGGGAGCCAATACCCTTAAAACTAGAACGGTTACAGATTCAAACCAAGGATATTGGCGAACCGCTATGGCTTCCGGTGTCGGGTTTCAATATGATGTTTCGGGAAAATGGTCTATTTCCGGAGAGGCCAGCACTATGGCTTTGAACGTCCCCTTTGAGAATGCCTTAAGTACGCCCAATACGGAAGCTGCTTCTTCAAAAAAGAGTAAATTTGACTCTCGAGATAATCGTATTTTATTTGGTATACACTATAAATTCGGTAAATAATCACCGTTCCATAAGAAAATATGTCGACAGGAGAAATTACTTGAAAAACCTTATCCTCTGTCCTTGGAATAGATTTATAATTTTATTTTTATTTAAATAATACAATATTTATTCCGAAAGAATTTATGACATTGTTTCTGTAAAAATTACCTATAAATATAGGGATCTGCCTTGATTATTAGACCGTAATCTTTTAAAAGTCCTATAAAATATCCGCTTACATTTAAGTAATAGTCAAATATTTTTTAATACTATATTAAATAATTTGCATCATATTTATATTATATATATGTGTTAACGAATTAGTTTGCAGGAGGGAAAAATGATAAAAAAATTGGTATTCATCCCTGTGCTCGCTTCTCTTTCTTTCTTCCATGCCGGTGATAGTTTTAAAGATACGTTTATAAAAAAGGAAGACGGAAGTGTTCACGAGGACGTTGATAGGGCTATGCTTCCTGCCGTTATGATTACTCAGCAGCCTTCTACAATGTACGTTGAGCAAGTTCCCTTAAACGGCAAAATATGTAAAGCTTTACGAAATTCAACCGGTGAAAAAATAGAAAAAGTTATTTTACAAGATAGGAATAAGAACCCTGTGAGCTTACAAGGGGGAGAGATTTTAGATAAAGAAGTGACAGTCATTGGAAAAGCCGCTTTTCATTTTCCAACCGGAAAAAGCGTACAAGATTTAAAAGGTTCTTCTTTATTTACAAGGGAAATCGGTTTTAGCTCTTATTGTGAATATAGAAAGGGAGCCACGATAATTGCCCTTGTCTTTCAAGTGGTTTCTGCACTTGGCGTCAAAACAACTCCTTAGGAAACAAGAGGTTCTAAGGAAAGCCCTCAATATTTCCAATACCGAGGTGATAAGGAAAATAGAGTGGGAGAAACATATTTCTTTGATGATATTATCGACCTGATCAAGCTTAAAGAAGCCTTCGGAAACTCATCTATCTTTTTTGACATGAGATATAATTAAACACTTGGTCACTTAAACTTCTTTAATAGCCTCATAAAACAAAGGTATTTACCGTTTCTTTATGAGGCATTTTATCGGCTTGCTACTAAGGCAGAGCAAGCGCTCAAGCTCAGACTGTGAAAATTTGTGGGTTTCGGGAAACGACTCCAAATATTGGTAAAAAGAAGAATATGTATTGAGTTCCCTAAAATAAAATTTGTTCTTATAAAAAAGAAGCCGATAAAAAACAGCTTGAGCGGCGTTTTTATAACGTTCATGAATTTTTCTTATTTTAAGGACGAAGTTGCGATTTTCATACCTTCTCCAATTGTCGTCCGCTATATTTCTCATATATGTCAAAGGAAAGAGTAAAAGAGTCTCAATGCATTCTACTTGTCCATGATTCAGATTGTTTTCATCTAAGAATAAATTTGTAAGCTTGATAAGGAGAGCTAAATTATTTTTAAAATATAAATCAGTTAAGAGAGCTAGGATGTTAACACTCCCCTCAAAATTAGAAAGTAACCTTGGAAATGATCCCATCGTTTCAATGAGGTCGCGCCTGCTTAAATTAAAAATAAAATACCTTTCACGTTCAAAGAGGGGCTGATCTTCTGAAAAAATCGTGTTCTCATAGTCTACAGGATGCCCCCTGATGTGCTTTGTATAGACATTCTTTATGATTGAGGCGGAGGCTGACTCAAAATCATTTGAGGGTTCAAAATCAAAAAGAACCTTCACATGTTTGGGAAAGGAAAAATAAATTCGGTGTTCTTGTTTCCCCTCACTTTCATTTTGGATGATATCCGAAGCATTCACAGAAAATAAAGAAAAGATAATTGTAAAACTAAGGTAGCTCAAGATAAACTTATTCATCGATAATCCCTTTCCCCATATCATTCAAAGAATCGTGATCTAAATACGAAACCCTTTTTAATTGCTTTTACCAACGCCTTTTTGCCACCCTAAAGGGAACTCGGAAGCCTTGCTTATCCCGAGTTCTTCTTTTGTGTCAGAGTCTATTAAATCCGGGCCTATTTCAGGAGCCGTTAAAAATGATATCTTGAGCGGTTGGTATGATTTCTAGAGATGTCATAATAAGATTATCCTGTATCTCGTATTCACGATATAAAGCTGTTCTATGTTTTGACTCATTAAAATATAAAGTTGCTGAAACATAATCGATATCTTGACTTTTTTTAAAGGCTACGGAATTAGTCCCCGAAGAATTTTTTCTTATCTCTGTATCGAACTCATCAGGCGTGGAATCTCCCCGATATACTAATTTTATCCTTAATGTCGTATCTTCTTCGAAAATACCATGATGAACATCTATAGTAAGATTGTCGGAAGCAAGAGAATGGTTTGCTAAGGAAAGAATAGAAAGAATAAGCGCTAACTTAGTGAATTTATTTGTATTTGGCATTTTTATTCCATTTTTAGAAGTTACAATTAATCTTTAATTAAAGTATTTTTAGAAAAATTGCAACCGATGATTATATGAGGCTATAAATATCAAAAGGACAATCTGTCCCAATTAAACTTCTCCGGAAGCTAAGACCTCTAAATTGCATTTCTACGCGGCTTTTTTCGATACCGTTTAGAGCATAGACCCTTTTTGACAGGCAAACAGAGGTATAAGTTTCTTGACAGGTGATTCGCTTTAGTGATGCACTTAACATGTGGATTAGGAGATAGGGAATATGCCTCATATTAAAAACTACTTGACCGGAAAAAAAGAAATTCAAAACGGCTCACATGGCGGTAAAGGCCCAGTGATGCTTTACGAAATTTGGGAAAAATCCGATTTTAAAAGTAACGTTGATTTTATTGATCGAATGGTAATCCCCCCTCAATCAACCGTTGGCTTTCATAAACACGGCAGCAATGAGGAGATGTATATTATTCTTTCCGGTCAGGGAGTAATGACTGTTAATAATGAAACTGTGGTCGTCAAAAAAGGGGATATGATTCTTAATTCACCCCATGACTCTCATGGTCTTCAAAATGAGTCAGAATCAGATTTAGATGTTCTTGTTATTCAAATCTCGGTATAAAGCAATAGGGTTACACCCCCAAAAGCCCAAAGGGATTGATTTCTAAGTTTGATTATAAAAATGTAACCTTAAGGTGCTATGCCTCTTTATATAAGACTTTCAGAGCTTCAACCTCACCATTTTTAACAAAGAAACCCTCTTAGGCTGCGGCGTTTCCGGAGTTAAGCTCGCTTGTTAAATTGGCTACGTCTTGCTGTTGTGCTGCCGAGAAGAGCAAGCTTAAACCGACAAACTGACCGTTTTGTATATGAGCAACCGTACCGTCAACGCTACCTATCCCCGGAATATTTACTTTAATAGGAGCGCCAAGTTTAAAGCCGTCCGCGCTGATATCCAAGAGAGTCGTATTGATAGAATTACCTGCACAACTTGCAGAACAAGGTAAGTTTATAGGTTCTCTTCTGTTTTTACGTTGCTCAATTTGGCTGGCTTTTTCTACAATTCCCTGTAAGGTTTTTTGTAAAACTGAGAATTGTTCTACTACATTAGAAGTCGCTTTTTCAATTTCAGAAGCAGAAATTTTACTGGATTCAGCTTCATTATTCATATCGGCAGCACGCGTTTTGGCCACATCGGATTCTGTTGCAAGAATTCCAATATTAGAGGCAATATCGGCCGTTGCCGCATTTTGTTCTTCAACTGCTCCCGAAATAATGGTTGAGATTTCATTCATTTCATTTACGGTTCCGCCAACGGAATTAAAGAGCTCAACGGTTTCATTGATGGTTCCTTGAATGACCGTTACTTGATTTGTAATTTCTTCCGTTGCCTTTTCTGTTTGATTCGCTAAGTTTTTTACCTCGGCAGCCACAACGGCAAATCCTTTACCCGCATCACCGGCTCTAGCAGCTTCAATTGTGGCATTAAGAGCCAAAAGATTGGTCTGGGAGGCGATTTTATTAATCATTTCAATAACATCACCAATCGTTGTTGCACAGGTGACAAGCTCGTCAATTTTTTGCTGAGCCATTTGTGTTTTATCAACGGCTTCAGCTGTGATGGTTGAAGAACGTGCAACTTGATCACTGATTTCTTTAATGGCAGCACTTAGTTCTTGTGATGTGTTCACAACGGAAGAAATTTTTTCCGCATTTTTTTCTGCAGATTCAACATTTTGTTGCGATTGCAATTCAACATTATTGATGGTCGCCGAAACTTTACTTGCAGCAGAGCTCAACTGCTCGGTGCTTCCTGAAATTTGAGAGGTTGCATACTCAAAAGCATTTTCAATACCGCTTGTCATGGAAGAAATTTGCTCGCGCATTTCACCCGTCGCATCTATTTCTGCTTCAATATAAGTTGATAGGGATAAATCCATATCCAATAAAGAGCTTTTAATCATGGATTTAATGGCATTTCTGAGAAGTTCCGGTTTTTTGCGATACTCGTCTACAAAAGCATCCACAATAGCACACATCGCAAAGGCATACCCGCCGATATACCATTGAGGTTTTAGTTGTACTTTATAGTGCACGCCGCCAATATGCCTTACGGTGTTATAATATTGCTCGGAAAATTCTCCTGAAAAAAGAGTGCGCCAGTGATTTTTTTGTTTATTTCTAACCGTATGAAGGTCTCCTGCAAACTTTTCAGCAAGTTGAGGATATCTTGTGACATGATCGTAAAACTCCGCTAAAATTGCATCGAAATTCTTTTCAAGAACCGGCGCGTTCTGACGCAAGATATCTTTTGTTTCCGAATCAATTTTTAAAAACTCTAGTCTTTGATCAAGGTCATTTGCCATTTTATGTCTCTTCTAAATTGCATATAATAAAGATCATAATGAGTTAATAGTTAATAAAAAGTTAATACCCCTATGGATTTCTAGGGGGCTTCTTTAATAAAAGTCTTAAGGAGGCGGGAAGAAAGATTTACCCCGGATAAGGGGAAAAAGACATCCGTTGAAGAGGTTTTTTTGCCGTCGCCCCAACCAGCTCTCGGCCGTCCAAACTCCATGTGGATGATTTAAAAGTTAAAGGAAATTCAACGGATTTTTCGACAATAAGGCCGGATTCGGAAAGAACGCGGTGCATAAGCTGGGCATCAAAAAACATAAAGGGCTTGTCATGCATTTGTGCCATTTGCTTGGGGGTTGTGACTTCAGGATTGGCAAAGTATTTCAAATTTTTAACATAACCCGGATAACGTCGATTTAATATAAGCCTCTGTTTATAAAGAGGAATAAAGCTTTCAAAGCGCTTTACATAAGGGGTAACGGCTATAATAAAAACACGACCGCCCGGTTTTAGGATGCGAAAGACTTCCTTAAGGGTGTGTGTGGTTTCCGTCGGCGTAAAAAAGTGGATTACGCGATTGAGGAGGACAGCATCGAAACTATTATCTTCAAAGTCCTTAAAGGATTCGGGGAAAGCGCCGTGAAAGAGTTTTAAGGATTCATTGCCTTTAAAGCAGGGGTTTTCATTGAAACGTTTTGCGATGATGGCCAAATGACGCATGTCCGTATCCGTTGCCACAAAGTCTCGTATACCTTTTTTGAGAGCCTTGAGCGTAATATGGCCAAAGGTTGCATCAAGCTGTAGGACTCTTTTTTCTCCTGCGGAGGCGTATTCTATAAATTCTTTTGTGATGATATTGAGTTTTGCAATGGCGGAACCTCTTTTATTAAAGCTCTGGTAAGAACCGTCTTTTTGAGGTTGCGGGAGTTCCAACTTATCTTTTTTTGCAAGGGCAAGCGCTGCTTCCATGGAAACATACTCGGCCTTTAAAGGCGGTAGTGTTCCAAGAAAGCAGCCAAGGCATAAAAAAAGGAAGGATTTTCTCATAAATTACACCAGCATTTTAACGGGCTTTTGAATATAGCTTTTAAAGGCTTTCAAAAAACTTGCTCCAACAGCGCCGTCAACAACGCGGTGGTCAACGGACAGGGTGCAAGACATCACCGTTGCCGCTTCGAGGGCACCCGAATCGTTAACAATAGGACGCTTCTCACCGGCACCAACGGCAAGGATACACCCTTGGGGGGGATTGATTACGGCTGAAAATTCTTTGATGCCAAACATCCCTAAATTGGAAAGGGATACTGTTCCTCCTTGGAATTCTTCGGGGCGTAATTTGCCGTCACGAGCCCGTTTTGCAAGGTCTTTCATTTCGGCAGAAATAAGGCTGAGGGGTTTTTGGTCAGCTTGTTTAATGATCGGTGTAACAAGCCCCCCCTCGATTGCAACGGCAACGGAAACATCCACGCTTTGATAGATTTTGACATGATCATCGGCCCAAGAGGCATTGGCTTCCGGAACGTCCCGCATGGCACAAGCAATGGCCTTGATCACAAAGTCATTCACAGAGATACGCTCTGCTTTTTCGAGATTTTCATTGAGGTCTTGGCGTGCCGTAAGCAAGGCATCGATTTGACAGTCAACGGTGAGGTAAAAATGGGGAACGGTTTGTTTGGATTGGCTCAAGCGTTTGGCAATGACTTTACGCATGTTATTGACTTTAACTTTTTCATAAGCCGGAAAAAGATCATCGGCAGCAATAATCTCGCCTTGCGGAACACGTTGGGGGGCGTTTTGCGTCCGTGTTTTAGAGGCGAAAGGAGCACCGGAGGAAAGAGCTGCCTCGACGTCGACCTTCACAACACGACCCCGTGGGCCTGATCCGGAAAGAGTGCTGACATCAAGGTTATGTTGAGCGGCAAGACGTTTAGCCAGAGGGCTGGCAAAAACTTTTCCCGAAGAGGATTGAGGTATTGGAGCAACAATTTCTAATTTTGGTGCAGGAGAAGCGCTTATTTCAGGTTGAGGGTCTGTTTTTTGAGGCGCAGGGTCGCTTGCAGCTTTTGGTGTTGCAACAGAGCTTTCAACGCTTTTAGTTCCCATACCTTCAAGAGCCGAGACATCTTCACCTTCTTCAAGAAGGGCTGCGATCAAGGTGTTTACGGCGACATCGTCAGTTCCTTCAGGAACAAAAATTTTTCCGATAATACCTTCTTCCACGGATTCAACTTCCATGGTGGCTTTATCGGTTTCAATTTCCGCAAGAATATCGCCGATTTCGACGCTATCGCCTTCTTTTTTATGCCATTTAACAAGGTTTCCTTCCGTCATTGTGGGAGAAAGGGCGGGCATGAGTATCTGTATTGGCATTTTTAGTTTTATCCTTACTTTTATAGCCCCTGCTTAATGCTTCTTTAAATTTTTTGCCTTAAGACTATATCCAAAAAGAATGGGGAGTCGCTGTTTTTGGGGGCGCAATTAATATATAGGCCAGTATAAGTGAATTACTTTTTATAGCAAACTTCTTTTGCGGCCTTAATAATTCGGTCAATTTGAGGGACGGCAAGATCTTCTAAATTCTTTGCATAAGGCATAGGAACATCTTCACCGGTCACGCGGGTGATGGGGGCATCCAAATAATCAAAGGCTTCTTCCATAGCCAAAGCCGCAAGTTCGGAACCAATGCCCGCAAAAGGCCAACCTTCTTCAACACTTACTAAGCGATTGGTCTTTTTTAAAGACGTAATAATGGTGGCGCGATCAAGGGGGCGAATCGTGCGAAGGTCAATAATTTCAGCGCTAATTCCTTGCTTTTCAAGCTCATCGGCGGCTTTAAGGGCTTTTCCGACCATCAAAGAAAAAGCTGTAACCGTTACGTCTGTTCCTTCGCGAATAACGGCGGCTTTACCGATGGGAACGATGTGATCATCGCCTTCAGGAATATCAAAGGATTCGCCATAAAGAAGCTCATTTTCGAGAAAAATAACGGGGTTAGGATCGCGAATAGCTGCTTTCAAAAGACCCTTAGCATCGGCAGCACTATAAGGAGCAATCACTTTTAGACCCGGGCAATGGGCATACCAGCTTGCAAAGCATTGAGAATGTTGAGCACCAACACGGGCAGCGGCTCCATTGGGGCCGCGAAACACAATGGGACATCCCATTTGTCCGCCGGACATGTAAAGGGTCTTGGCAGCACTGTTAATAATATGGTCAATGGCCTGCATGGCAAAGTTAAAGGTCATAAATTCCACAATGGGTTTCAAACCTGCATAAGCTGCGCCAACGCCAATACCTGCAAAACCATATTCGGTAATAGGGGTATCAATGACACGTTTGCTGCCAAATTCATCTAATAAGCCTTGGCTTACCTTATAAGCGCCGTTGTATTCGGCAACTTCTTCTCCCATGAGAAAAACGTCTTTATCGGCGCGCATTTCTTCTGCCATTGCATCACGAAGTGCTTCACGTACGGTTGTTATAGCCATGTTAACTCTCTATTCTTTTCTTACCAATTAATATCGTTGCTGTCTTTAGATGCAGGGACGGGAGAAGGCGAAGCTTCCGCAGAAGCAGAGGCTGACGGATCGGCCTTTCTGCTTTGGGTTTCGGCTTCTGTTTCAAGAAGGATATCCGTATAAAGTTCTGCCGGATCCGGAAGGGGGCTCTTGAGGGCGAATTCTGCAGCTTCTTTACAAATTTCGCGTGTTTCTTTATCGATCGTTTTTAAGTCTTCAGCCTTAATGCCGTGATCCGATTCAAGAAGCGTTTTAACAGCCTCAATGGGATCTCGTTGATTTTTCATGCCGTCAACCTCGTCTTTGGTACGGTAGGTTGCAGGATCAGACATAGAGTGACCGCGATAACGATAGGTGTTCATTTCAAGTAAAATAGGCCCTTTGCCGGAACGTACATGGTCAACGGCCGTTTGCCCTGCTGCTTTCACGGCAAGAATATCCATGCCGTCAACTTTATACCCCCGAATGCCAAAGGCTTCACCGCGTTTTGAGAGATCACCGCCCGCCGCATGACGATTCACGGAAGTTCCCATAGCATAGCCGTTGTTTTCAAGGATAAAGATAACGGGTAATTTCCAAAGGGAGGCCATGTTAAAGGCTTCATAGACCTGCCCTTGGTTTGCGGAACCGTCTCCGAAATAGGTGGCGCACAGGCCGCCGTCTTCACGATAGCGGTGTGCAAAGGCCAGACCGGCTCCCAGAGGGATTTGAGCCCCGACAATACCGTGGCCGCCGTAGAAATTCTTTTCGGCAGAGAACATATGCATAGAGCCGCCCTTGCCTTTGGAATAACCGCCGCTGCGGCCTGTTAATTCTGCCATAACACCGTTTGGATCCATACCGCAAGCCAACATATGACCGTGATCGCGGTAAGCTGTAATGACGCTATCTTTATCGGATAAGACGGATTGCATACCGACCACAACGGCTTCTTGGCCGATATAAAGGTGGCAAAAACCGGCAATTTCCCCCGTTCCGTAGAGTTGCCCCGCACGCTCTTCAAAACGACGAATGAGCAACATATCTCGGTAATACTGCATCAATTCTTTTTTTGTGGCTTTTTGGTGTGTCATATCGTTCTTCAATTCCAGTGATAGTTTTTTTGCTACGCTCACAGATGATCTCCGGTAGATTGCTCTTTTTTAAAAATTAAAAATCATATGTAAGTTTATATGACACGAATTAACTAAACAAACAATTAATTTTCCGGTGGCGTTTAAGGATTTTTCCGAGTTCTTATCAAGGATTAAGTGTTTTTAATAATTTTGGCGAACACAAAGCTAAACATATGGATGCGCTATGTGTGTGAATAGGCTGAAAAAAATAGAGATCATTCAGGGCCTTTCTATATAACGCTTTGGTCTTCCTCACACTATACGGAAAAACAGAATGTGAAGGATATACATATGAATGTGGTGGAATAGCTTTCCGACGGAGCCAATCAGTTTGGCTTTGTCGCTTGTAGAAACATGCTTGACGAATACGATTCCTCAGATAAAAAACGGAATGATTCTCTCTGAATTTTTCCCCTGAAATCAGGCGCATGACGGCTCATTAATTCCATGAATCACCAAAAACGGTAAATCAAAGTCCCTGAAGGACATTGAAAAAAATACTGTGGAGCATTACGTTTGTTCAAAAAAGCTCGATATTGCTCTTATCCGACTCATAAGGCCGTAATAATGTCCTTAAGATATTTTTGTGCTGCCGGTAAAACGAAGGGATTGTAAAGATGAGGCTTTCCCTTGCGATAATTAATGAGCATCTGCACAGCATTTTGCTTGACGAGAATAGACATCAGCTCATCCTTTATTTTTTCTTTGCTTGCCCCGGACTTCACAAAAGCAGCTACATAGGCCTCTAAGAACGGTTTGGCTGTTGCGTAAAGGAATATCCTTTTTGAAATTCCTTTTTCCCCCATACCTTTAATGTTCAGGCTTTTTTTGGGAATTGCGACGGGGAAAAGAATCATTTTTGCAATATCATGCCCGGGATCAGCTTTCTTACCTGTGGCACTTTTACTCATGGATTCGGGGTCGATCAAAGAGACAACCTCTCCTTTAATAAAGACATTTTCATAGTGAAGATCTCCATGAATTACTGTCTTTCGCAGAACCTTTCCTTTATCATTCGGTGTTAGTTTTTCCATATTTTCCAAGTGAAAATTAGCAAGCTGAGTTCCCAATGAGCGATAAGCTGCACTCATTTGAGTTTCCTCCATATTTTTGTAATTTTCTTTATCAAATTTTTCTAAGGCTGCCGCACTTTTCTGAACAATATCCATAAATGCCTTTCCTGAAGCAGCCTCTAAAAGTATATAGTATTGGCGTTTCCCGTCGACTTTATAAGAAAAAACAGATTCATACAAAGATATTTTAGGAATCCCTGCGCCGGATTTCTGTGCAAGATCTGTCCCTTTTAAAACTTTTAAATTCTTAAGTTCGGTATCAGGTGAAGTTAACCCTTTAAGAACAATTTTTGCTTCCCACTCCGTTTCCTCCGCGTTACCGTTGGGGGCTCGCATACACGCTTGATCTTCTAAGAGGATTAAAATAACCGTTGAGAAAAATCCGCCTTTTGCCTGAATCACTTTGGTACATTGGTCTAATTCTGTTTTCCCCTCGTACAACCCGTTTACCTTGAGGGTTTTTAAAAGATCCATAAATGTCTTTTCATCTACAAGTCCTTTAAGGGTTGCAGGAGGCTGAATACGTGTTGCAACAAGACTTGCTTTTTGAATGGCGTCGGTGAATTTCTGAATATCGCTCCCGTAACTTACCCCTAATGTATCGGATATTTGCTTTAAAACCTCTTCTGTGCAGTGTTTTTTCTTTTTACAATGTGCAATGGATTTCGAAGCTTCTCCTCCTTGTAAATTATGTTTTGTTAAGCAGCACTGACAGGCATTAATTGTTTTATTCTCCCATTTACTTTTTGCGCAAGTCGTGCTCTGCGTCATAATTTTAGTTGTCTTATCAATATGAACAATCTCTTTAAATGCTTTAGCATGCAGCGGGTTCAAAAAGGTTAAAAAAAACATAATTGAAAATATTTTATACATAATACAGACCTCAATTCATTATATACTAATATGATAATAAAATTTTATTAACGATATATTAACAAAAAAATCAAAAGGACTTCCTTTGAATAAGGCCATCCCATAAAGCCGAAAGGATATTATTTAGAGAAGGTGAGATATTTATACAGTCTCCGGAGTGGGGTTTATAGACAGAAAACCAAAAAGAAAAACCTTTCTTTTTTTTCTAAAAACGTGTTTTATAAATAAAATTCAATGAGGTAAGAAGCTTATTCTATGGATACCACTATTATTTCTGTTAAAGGCGCGAAAGAGCACAATCTTAAGAATGTAAGTGTCGACATCCCCAAAAATAAACTTGTTGTGATTACCGGTCTCAGCGGATCGGGGAAATCTTCCCTTGCCTTTGATACGATTTATGCAGAAGGGCAACGACGTTATGTTGAGAGTCTTTCGGCCTATGCACGGCAATTCCTTGAGATGATGCAAAAACCGGATGTTGAGTCTATTGAAGGATTGTCTCCTGCTATTTCTATCGAACAAAAAACGACGTCGAAAAACCCTCGCTCCATTGTGGGAACTGTGACGGAAATCTATGATTATATGCGTTTGCTTTTTGCGCGCATCGGTGTGCCCCATTCGCCGGCGACGGGCTTACCCATTGAAAGCCAAACAGTCTCTCAAATGGTGGATCGTTTGATGAGTTTGAGTGACGGCACACGTTTGCTTTTATTGGCACCGCTGGTTCGGGGACGCAAAGGCGAATATAGAAAAGAAATTTCCGAAATGAAAAAGAGGGGGTTTCAGAGACTGAAAATTGACGGAGAACTTTATGATATCGATGAAGCCCCCGCCCTTGATAAGCAGCTTAAACACACCCTGGAAGTTGTTGTAGACCGCGTTATCATTAAGAAAGGTTTAGAAACAAGGTTGGCCGACAGCGTTGAAACTGCGTTGAAATTGTCCAACGGATTACTCTATGCTGAAGATACGGCATCGGGGGAGCGCTTGACGTTCTCGGAAAAATTTTCGTGTCCGGTGTCTGATTTTACCTTGGATGAAATTGAACCGAGGCTCTTTTCTTTTAATAGTCCCTTTGGAGCCTGTCCTTCCTGTGACGGTTTGGGCGTCCGTATTACCTTTGATGAAGATTTGGTTATTCCCGATAAAAGTAAATCTATTTTCGAGGGAGCGGTTGCGCCGTGGGACAGTTCTTTTACGTTTTATTATCAACAAATCATGAAGGCTGTCATCGATTTTTGTAAAGATGATGCAGCCCTTCCTTTTGCACAGTTGGCTCCTCGAACGCAACAGATGCTTTTAACGGGATCGGGGAAAGAAAAAATTCCCACGACTGTTAAGGACAAGGCTCATACTTATAAAAGTGAAAAGGTCTTTGAAGGGATTCTGCCGAGTCTTGAGCGCCGTTGGCGGGAAACAGACAGCTCAAAACGCCGTGACGATATGTCGAAATATCAGCGCGAGCATGTATGTGAAGCCTGTAAAGGAAATCGCTTAAAGCCTGAAGCCCTCTGTGTGAAAATCCACGAGCATACGATCTCTCAGGTCACTCAGTTCTCTGTAGAGGATTCTGTTGCTTGGTTTGATACCTTAGATCGGCATATTTCCCGACAACATCAAGAAATTTCCTATAGAATTTTAAAGGAAATCAAAGAGCGTCTCGGTTTTTTGTTAAGCGTTGGGTTGGGCTATTTGACCCTTTCTCGCTCGTCGGGAACCTTAAGCGGCGGAGAGAGTCAGCGCATTCGCTTGGCCTCTCAGATCGGTTCGGGTTTGACAGGTGTATTATATGTGTTGGATGAGCCTTCCATCGGCCTTCACCAGAGAGATAATGATCGACTTTTAGAGACGTTGCGCCGGTTGCGAGATTTAGATAACACGGTCATTGTCGTAGAACATGACGAAGACACCATTCGAGCAGCCGACTACCTGATTGATATGGGGCCTCTTGCGGGTATTCACGGGGGTGAAATTGTGGCACAAGGCCTGCCTCATGAGGTACAAAATCACCCCAAAAGTCTGACGGGAAAGTATTTGCGAGGGGAGGCCTTTATAGAGCTTCCCGCAACAAGACGAGAAGGCCATAAAGGAAAATTTATCAAGGTCAAGGGCGCTCGGGCTAACAATTTGCGTAACGTGTCCGTTGAATTTCCCCTAGGAAAATTCATTGCGGTAACGGGGGTTTCAGGCGGTGGAAAATCCTCTCTTGTTATTGAAACCCTATACAAAGAACTTAATCGTCAATTGCACGGGGGGCGGGAGCAAGCCGGAGAGCATGATGCTGTCGAAGGTCTCGAACATATTGACAAGATCATCGATATTGACCAATCCCCCATCGGCCGCACACCACGCTCTAATCCTGCAACCTATACGGGGGCTTTTACTCCCGTTCGAGAATGGTTTGCAGCTCTGCCGGAATCCAAGGCACGAGGATATACTGCGGGACGGTTTTCCTTTAACGTGAAAGGCGGACGCTGTGAAGCGTGTAAGGGGGACGGTGTCCTTAAAATTGAAATGCACTTTTTACCCGATGTTTATGTTCAATGTGACCAATGTCACGGCAAGCGCTATAATCGCGAAACCTTGGAAGTGACGTTTAAGGAAAAATCTATTGCAGATATTTTAGACATGACCGTGGAGGAGGGGATTGATTTTTTCCATGCTATTCCTAGCGTAAGAGATAAGCTCGTTACCCTCGGACGTGTGGGTCTCGGTTATATCCACATCGGGCAACAAGCAACAACCCTCTCCGGAGGCGAAGCCCAACGGGTTAAACTTTCCAAAGAACTGGCAAAGCGTGCCACAGGGAAAACCCTTTATATTCTTGACGAACCGACAACCGGCCTTCATTTTGAGGATGTAAAAAAGCTCCTTGAGGTCTTGCATACTTTAGTTGATCAAGGCAATACTATTATTGTTATTGAACACAACCTTGAAGTGATTAAAACAGCGGATTGGATCATTGACATCGGCCCTGAAGGGGGAACAGGCGGTGGTCAAGTTATCGCCGAAGGTCCTCCCGAGAAAATTGTAACCGTTAAGAAAAGTTATACGGGACATTATTTAAAAGATTATTTAACCTCAAAAAAGTAACATAAAGGAGTAAAAACAGATGACGACAACTATAAAAGTTTTAGGGTTTTTGGGGATGATGATGACGGCTTCTTCCACAGTCTCTGTGGCCAGTTATACTCATGATGAGTATAAGAGCGATCCTGAGGGGTATGCCCGTCGGGCTCGGGAAGGTTTTGAAGATCGTAAATTTAATTTGCCCTCCGGTAGTAATTCTAAGAGGAAAATAAGACAATATACGGTAGAGCAGTTACTTGCAATTCGGGACACCGTTGCATATGACTCAGCCTTAGAGAAAGAGGCTCAAACAGCCCTTGCCGGAACAGGCTTGGAAAAGATCGCTTCGGCATTTAAAGATCCGGCAGGATCCGAGGCCAAGGGATAATCTTAAAAACAAGCGTATGAGTAAAAAATGAGCGTATCCAATTTAGTAAGAATTTTAAGCCTTTATACCGCATTAGGTGTCGCTAATGAAGTCTATGGATCACACACCGGTTTTTATGATTTTAATGATCCTGATGAGGTCGCTCGTTTCTTTGCTCAATCGCCTCCTCAAATTTCGCCTGTTTCTTATTGTCCCTTATATTCCTCATCGGTCTGGGTATATACTCAAGAGGATTTTCAGAGAGCGAACGCGTTGCGTGCACAACCTATTGCATCTTTTCCGGCTATTGGAGCCTCTCCTGAACTTAGTTCCCCTTCCTTTGAACAAACGACACAAGAGGAGTTGGAGGAAAAGGACTTGGAGGAGAGTTTAGCTGTTTTTTATAGGGGAAATGTTCCTTTTTTTCAAACAAGCTCTTCATCCCCCCTTGTGAGGCATTTAGAGAAACTTGCAGATGAAGAAACAGCAAGAAAACCTTGTGTTAAAAAGAGAAGTCAAAGATTCAAGAGAAAACGGCCCTTTAAAGGAAGGTGAGCTCGTTGAAAAAACAAGTTTTTTTCAATTACCCTAGTCAAAAAGAGCCGATACTTGAATGACATAGTTCTTAGTGTCGTGCTCAAAGCCTCCATAGAACTTTCCGCTTAGGGGAATATTATATTCACAATATATTCGAGTATACCGCTTGCCGTTATTGAATGTATCTCCTGTTTTGGCCGTTAGTTCAATGTCACCAAATGAACTTGAGTAGAATTCTTTTAAGGACGCTTTTCCCTTTCCGAGCCCTACTTGTTTACTTTCTAATCCCTTTAACGCTTTAGCTCTTTCTATGCTTCCTGTGCCGACAAACCAGTCTCTATTTTTCTTTTTAAAACTCGGATCATAAATATATGTATCGTCCAATGAAGAGCGATTTCTATGGGGGGTGCGGGCGGCCGTCGCCGTAACGAGGCTGCTTATCTCGCGGACAGAATCACCAAATGGACAAGATTTAGCAAGACTCGGCGTTTCTTCTGTTATTTTTGCTTGTGACGGGAAAGCGTAAATAAGGAGAAATATTAATAATAAATACATTTTAAACACCTGATTTTTAAATACTTTATTTTTAATTTTATTTTATAGTCGTTAAATATTGATTAATTTATGCATTTTTTTATTTATTTTTAGACCTTGGTGCGTTCAACATTGAAGGCCAACTTAGACAAGGTCTTTAATAAAGTATCTTGGCAAATCTCCGGAATTTTCCCTGTACACGCCGCTTGATTGAGAAATTTATACAGGATATGCTGATTTTTTTTCTTAAACGGTGAAGTTAGACAGACTTTGTGATAAGAGTATGAAATATATGTGGAAAACAGGATTCATCAATGAATTGGGAAAAATTAAAGTTATTTTATTTAGTCGCGAGAGAAAGGAATATAACGCAAGCTGCCGGACTATTAAATATTACCCCGTCTGCTTTAAGCAAACAGATTAGCAGCTTAGAAAATGAGCTTGGAGTAAAACTCTTTGTTAGGCATCAAAGAGGTGTAGAGCTTACATATCAAGGACAAAAGCTTTTTCCGGATTTAGAGAAGGTTAATACGAAACTTTCCTATATCTGTACGAATCTACAATCAAATGAAGAAATTTATAAGGGAGTCCTAAGGATCTCATCTGATTTTGGATTTATTGATACGTGGCTCGGGACAAGAATCCCTAAATTTATCAAACAATATCCTTTGATCTCATTAAACATAAAAGCTCAGAATACGCCTTTGGATTTAGTTAGAGACGGTTGTGATATCGGTATTACCACACATGTTGTGGACTCTTCGTTTGTAAAGAAGCAAAAATTGATGAGTTTTCAAAGAAAGCTCTATGCCAGCCCTCGCTATATCGAAAAGAACGGCTTTCCTCGGACTGTAAATGATTTAGATAACCATAACCTTATATCATTCGGAGAAGACAGTACTTTTCCTGAGGAAAACATGGATTGGCACCTAAAAATAGGGAGAAAAGGGGAAATGAGGAAACCTTATCTAACTATCAATACAATGAGGTCTTTAGTTGATGCTGCCAAAAGCGATATCGGAATAATAAGTTTTTCTGAAGAATCACCCTTACTTAGCGATTGTGATTTAGTAAATGTTTTACCTGATATATATGGGCCGACAATCAATTTATATATAGTATACATGAAGGAAATTTATGAATTGCCCATGGTAAAAGTTTTTATAGATTTTATTTTAGAAGAAGCAGGAACTAGTAATGGAAAATATTCTAAATAAAAATTTAAAAATTTTATGTCTCATAACGGCCTGTGAAAAATTTGCGTTCCATGGCGTGAGATTTACTCTTGTTCTTTACTTGATTCAGCATCTTAATTTTCCGGAGTCAGAATCATATGTCGCTTATGGGGCATTAATGGCGTTAACGAATTGCGCCCCAATTTTTATCGGTTGGATATATGATAAGCTCTGTAGCTTAATTTTTTTATCTATACTGGGCAGTTTATTTCTATTTTTCGGCTCTATGATTATTTGTTTACCTTTTGATTTCTCTTTATATCTAGGTGTGGGGGCTATCATTCTAGGGGGAGGAACTTTGAGAACAACCATTCCTATTATGCTGGGAAATTTATATGTTAACAACTCTACAGGAAAATCTTCAGGATTCACCTTTTTATACGTCTCTATTAATGTTGGTGCTCTCTTGTCAGCACTTATATGCGGCTATCTGGGTGAAAAGATTGGGTGGCATTATAGCTTTTTGATGACAGCAATAGCAGCTCTTTTATCATATATTTTTCTTTATATGTTTAGTCCTTCCATATCAGAAGAAAGAAATAATCTGCAAAAAACAAATAAAAAAACCACTGCAATATTATTGTTTTTATTTATTTCTATTTTTCTTAGTTTTCTTGTGAAATTTAATTTTTTCATAGATTACATTATATTAGCAATAGCAATTTTTGTTTCTTATTGGTTGTTCCGTCTTTATTTAAATAATAAAACCCAAAGAGACGGAATTAGAAAAGTAATTTATTTAATGCTTTTGCAAATTGGTTTTTTTGCCTTATATGAACAAGGGCCAAGCTCCTTTGTGATATTTATCAATAGTTTTGTTAATAAAACAATCCGTTTAGGATTAACAATACCGCCCTTCGAAATTCCTCTTACTTTTTTTCAAGCAATTGATCCCGCGGTTAATTTGGCAGTAGGAAGTGTTTTCACTTATTTGTGGTATCATTTTTTATTAAAGAGCGATTCAGAATATATAAAATTCAGTTTGGGCTTTTTATTAATAGGCTTAGCTTTCTTTACAATTTCATATTCTCCGGCATTTTTCCCCCTTAAGGAGATACCTTCTCTTTTTATGGCCTTAATTTTTTCATTAATTGTTATAGGCGAATTATTGATTGTTCCCATAGGTCTCTCGAGCATATCTACAATTGATATTGAAAGAGAAAAAGGGCGTTTGATGGGAGTTTGGTGTTTGTCCGTAGGTATAGGACAATGGGTTGCTACATATATCTCAAGGAGCATTCCTTATAAAAAAAATAGTAGCGATATAGAGTACCTTAATTCATTTTCCGACATATATCTTTTATGTTCTTTTTTTGCCGTCGCCTTATCCGGGGTCGCTATTGCAATCTATACCGCCAAGAAAAGTGCGTGTGCAAGCGGTGTGAGCGTAGCGCATGAATGATGTGCAAAAAAAGAATATTGATTGTTTTCTATAAGATAACGTACTTTAAATAGTTACTTGTGATCAGGAAAATAAAACAGGTTGTTGTTAATATGCGTAAGGATGTTGTTAAATTATTAGAGTTATTCGTCTTTAAAAAAGAGATTCCGATAAGCGCCAAATTCTCGTCTAAAAAATGGGAAACAATATATAAAAAGAATTCATTCAGCCAATCGGATCATATTTTAAATTTCGCTCTAAAAGCAAAAACTGAATTTTTTTTATGGGATCATTTATCGTGTACTCGGACGGAGAAAATTGTATATGAGGCAAGATGTCATCATAATAGGGTGAATAGGGGATTCACTACTATATATGAAACTAACGGTTATAAAATTATTTGTATGTTTTCTATTCATCTATTAGATGATGACTTAGAAGAATATATTTGCCAGAACCGTGATTTTTTTAAGGAATTAATAAATAATATAAAATACTTTTATGTGAAGAGTGACCCCAATGAATTATGGAAAAATATTTCAAGAACATATTAATTCAATTAAAAGTGAAAATAGATACCGTGATTTTACTCAAATTCATAGAGAATGTAGGCAGTTCCCCAATGCTACGGTTACCGTGGACGGGAAACTAAAGGATATCGTTATTTGGAGTTCTAACGACAGCTTATGTATGGGAGAAAATAAGGATGTGGTTTCTTCAATGCAAAATATCTTAATCCAAGAAGGCGGCGGTTCTAGCGGTTCAAGAAATTTATCCGGAACGACTCCTCACCATTTTGCACTTGAGCAACAAATGGCGGACTTGCATTCAAAGCAGTCAGGCTTACTTTTTACTTCAGCTTATGTTGCTAACGTTGCGACGCTGTCGACAATATCTAAAATAATTCCGGAAATAATATTTTTTTCTGATGAAAACAATCATGCATCCATTATTGACGGTATAGTCTCTTCTAAATCAAATAAGGTTATTTTTAAGCATAATGATCCGGCTGATTTAGAATTTCACCTCAAGAAACTACCTGTATCACAACCAAAGCTAATTGTTTTTGAATCTATCTATTCAATGGATGGTGATATTTCCCCAATTAAAGAAATATGCAATTTGGCTGAAAAGTATAATGCCATGACTTATGTAGATGAAATTCATGCGGTGGGTATGTATGGGGAGCAAGGATCGGGAATGTCTTCTTTGTTAAAACAAAGTGAAAGAATCGATATAATTCAAGGAGGATTTTCGAAAGGCTACGGGCTAATCGGAGGATATATTGCAGGTGAGAAATATCTTGTCGATTGTATCAGGAGTTCGGCACCGGCCTTTATTTTTACAACCTCCCTTCCTTCTATGCTTGTGGGAGGACTCTTATCTAGTGTAAAGCATCTTAGATATTCGGATGTTGAAAGAAAAAAACTTAAAAGTAATGTTCTATATATTAAGGAGGAATTTGAGAAAAGGGGGATACCTTTTCTTAAAAATGAAACCCACATTATCCCCATAATTATAGGAGACGGGAACTTAGCTAAAAAGATAAGCCGAGAACTTCTTAAAAGCAAGGGATTGTATTTGCAGGCTGTTAATTACCCCTCTGTCCCTAAAGGGACTGAAAGGTTTCGTTTGATGGTGACGGCAAAACACACTAAAAAAGAGATTAATGATATGATTTCGGCGTTATTGGAAGTCTTAGGTAAATATTCTATTCTGCTTTCAAATAATCCGATGCCAGAAAACCTTATAGCATCCTTGTAAATGTTCTTTCGGAAAGTTTATTTCGTTAAAGGTATTATTTAAGGGGCGGGCATTGTAGGTTTTATTAATATTGTCATAGGATAGTGATCTAATCCCCCTAAAACCATCTATTGTTTCCACAAGACAGACAAGATTTTCAGACATTTCAGGCTCTTGATTCAGCACTCCTCCTACGTATTCTCCTATAAAAAATCTAGGCTCCATAGAGGTGTCACTAATTAAAAGAACTGAGAAAGTCTCGTATAAATGCTTTAGGAGTGAAATTTCATTTATAACGTCTAAAGAATTATTTTCCGACAAATTAAAAGATGTACTTTTGAATGCCCAATCGGTTGAAAAGGGAATACCTTCATGCTTTAGAGCATGAGAGACTTCCATTACTTTTGTATAAGAGGGAATGCGCTTACCTGTAATCCAAAGGCTCAAGGAGCTTTGGGCAATACCATGCTTTTGAGCAAATTGAATTTGGCTCAAACCCGTTTTTTGAATTAAACTTTTCAGACGTTCGCCTAACTTATCAGACACACCATACCTTCGGATCACGATTATCTATTCTTAGGTATACCACATTGGTATTTTTTTTTCATTCTAAAGAAATATGTCTTTTTTTAAATAAAATATTGCAATATGAAAATTCATGTGCTACCTATAGATAGAGATTTGAAGGAAAAGTTCGCTCAAAGTTTTGCATCTCGGTTTATTCCTGTTTTCCGGGATGCAAAAACAAAACACAGTCGACTTGTAACCTCGTTACTGTGTTTTACCCAACTTGCCCGGATGACGGAAAATCCGTATCGGACCCTACCTCTCCGGGCTTCTTTTTTCCGATAAGAAATAATAAATCGGGGTCTAGACCCCAAATAAATTCAACTGACACAGTTTATAAACATTCTCAAAATAGGGTCTACGTACAGACACACGGATCCTTTATCTATACGGCTCCCCTGTGCAAAAGCCCAAGGTAATATTGCGCTTTTTCGGAACCTTGCTCAGCGGCTTTTGTAAACCAAGTTAGCTCTTCCTCCGGATTTTTATCTACGCCTAAGCCCTCTCTGTACAAAAGTCCGAGATTATACTGCGCCTCCTTTAGACCTTGCTCAGCGGCTTTTTTATACCAAACGGCAGCCTCCTGTGGATTTTTATCACCCCCCATACCCGTAGCGTACGCACTTCCAAGATTAAACTGTGCCATTATATGACCTTGCTCGGCCGCCTTTCTAAGCCAATTCATAGCTTCCTGTGGATTTTTATCCACACCTAAGCCATTTTTGTACAAAATTCCAAGGTTATACTGTGCTCCCTTTAGGCCTTGCTCAGCAGCTTTTTTGAACCAAGCAAAAGCTTCCTGTGGATTTTTATCTACGCCCGTGCCATATCCGTATAAAAGAGCAAGTTTAAACTGCGCCTCCTTCAGACCTTGCAGAGCAGCTTTTGTAAACCAAGTCGCGGATTCCTCCGGATTCTTATCCACACCCAAACCCTCTCCGTATAAAAGCCCAAGCTTGTACTGTGCCTCTTTTAAGTTCTGCTCAGCAGCCTTTTCATACCAAGCAAGAGCTAATTTTAGATCCTTAGCTATGCCCATGCCATTTTCGTGCAAAAAACCAAGGTAATACTGCGCTTTCGGATCATCTTGCAGAGCAGCTTTTGTAAACCAACTAAAAGCTTCCTTTAGATTTTTCTCCACACCTATACCCTTAACGTAAGCATATCCAAGGTTATACTGTGCCTTTGGGTGACCTTTCTCAGCAGCCGTTTTGAAGCAAATAAGAGCTTCTTCCGGATTTCCATCCACTTCCATGCTCTTAGTGTGCTTAATCGCAAGGTCGTATGCTTTATTTGCCTCGTTACACTCTTCCTCTTTCTCCAAAAGAACATCCGATGGGTTTATCTGTGTTTCTAAGTTCCGACTCTTTTTTTTCTTCGGCATTAAAGGATCGGGCAAAAGGGGGTCAATTTTCCTTTTGAGGTTTTCTTTTTCATCTGCGGCAGATGCATCGTCGTTTAAGGAACCCCAAGCATTTACGACCATTACCGTGGATAACGTCAATACGCTAACTAATATTTTTTGTGACATTTGAACCTTTTAATTTTTATTTTTTATGCAACACGCGCTAATAATTTTTGTTAAATTAAATCACTGCACTGTCAATGTTATATAGTCTTTCAACAAAAAAAATCCCTTGTTAATAGGGATAGAATTAAGGAAAATTAGTCTTTCATATTTTTGGCGCATTGTCAGAGTTTGAAAGAAAGTTAATAAGCGCAAGAAGTTGCGACGGTGTAGAGGCTACCGGCCCAAGGGGGGGCGTCAAGGCGGGAGGTCTCTAAAGCTTAAGCCTGAAACGCAACAGCTTGCTGTGGATTTGTATCAGGGGTAAAAACAGTCTATCAAGCAAATATGTGACATGCTCGGTATTTCTCAGCCAACACTGTACAAATATGTAGCCGGGAATCGTGGTATTCACCTCAAGACCCGGAACATCCGAAAAAAGGCAGCCCAAAAAGACTTTGAGGGGTTTCCCTAAATTCCTATCGGTAGATACCTACCTTTATGGGATTTAAGCCTTTAATTAAAGTGTATTGTATGCGGGGTATTTTTATAGCTTTTTAACAAAGGGTAATAATCCTCTTTTTTTACCGCCAAAATTTGTTTTTTTGAGTCCCTGTTTGGGCCTTGGGAAAAAGGGTATCTTCACCCCGAGCTTGCAATTTTTTTGTCAGTTTAAGAAAACGTTCCCCTTCTTCAAGTGTGTGTGTCCCTTTCACTACTTTTTCATAAAGGGCTATTTGCTCTGTTGTTAGCTTTGTTGTGCTGTCCGTTGGGGTATCAAAGGTAACGCGTTTAGGAACCGGTTGTTCAGCTTCAGTATCGGAGGCAAGCACAGGCGTTAAAAGGAATAAGGAAGTAGCTAGGGATTTTATAAAGGTCTTTTTCATGGGGAGGGTGTCCTATGGTTTTGTTTCATTTGTTAAGGTTTATATCCGTAAATAAGGATGGGTTTATAATTTACTAAGAGAGTCAGGAATGTTAAAAATCCTGCTGAGTTTGTCTATCTGATGGAAAATCGTGTCGTGCCGATACAGGAAGTATTGGGGCTCTTTTAGTTTTATGTTTCTTGCTCGATTTCATGGAAAGGCTTAAAGTCCGGGTCTTGCTCCTTACTTTTTCTCTTGTCTGCTCTATGGTTTGGGATATAACTTCATGAATTTCTGCGATTTCTCTTAAAAGAAAATTAAGTTCGTCATGGTCATAAGAGTAAACTTTAAAAGAGCTCTCTCGCTTTGCTTTATAATTTTGCCTGGCGAATAAATTATATTCCCAGTTTTTAACTTCGAGATCCATCATGTAAATTTTTCCCTCAATTTGCCCTTCGTAAAACTCATCGCTTAAGCCGGGGTCATAAAAAAGTCGATCCAAAATACGTTTAGCGGCATCCGAGCTACTGTCCTCGGCCATTTGTAAGCAACGTTCATCTAAACCGTTCGTTTGAAGAGGGTATCTTAGTTTTAGGATAGATAAGATTGCGGGCCCCGTGCTCCTAAAGCTATTTAAAGGAAAGCTTACGGTTTCATAGCTACCGTCCGAATAGCTGCTGAGAAAGGAATCAAAATTATCGGCATCGATGCTTCTGATGAAATAAGAGGGGTCAAGGTGGCGCATATAAAAGACGGTTTCAGGATCAATGAGAAAACCGTGATTCAAATAATAGGAAAGGCGATAGGGCACATTTCCAAGGTATGTATCTCCGTCATAATCGGCGCATTGGAGGCTAAGACGATCGTAAAAAGAGCTCTGCTGTGAAAGGAATTGGGTGAGCAGAATTGTAAGATCAAGAGCGGTTCCGCCTAGGCCTTTGCTTTGATAGTCGTCGAAAACGGTAATAAAGTGGAGGGAGAATTTTTTGGATTCTTGCTGAGGAAATTCCATAAGAAGAATTTCGCCAACTTTTTGGCGAATGCATAATTTTTCTTGCATGACGGGCATTATGACAGACAAGTAGGTATCTCGTCGCACCATATTAGAAAGTATATGTTTTCCGTCATAAGAGGGCGTACAACTTTCAAGTTTTAAAAACATGTCCGGATTTTTAAGGGTATAACTTTCAGGAAGGATATAGGATTTATTCAAGCATATTTCTTGAAAATCCCTAAGAGCTGCCTCTAGCGTTTTAGGATTCAGAGGCCTTGTACTTCGCGAAGAGAGCTCGGAGAAGTCACAGGATTCATAAAGTGAAGCAGAAAGAGGTGAGTTAATAATAACTAAAAAAAGGAATAAAAAACGCAATTTCATAAACCTATATATCAAAAAATCTCTAGTTCTTATATAACAATAAATAGCTGTTTGTCAAATTTATATTGTATTAGCATATTTAAAGATTCTAAGAGGTCTTTGTTGATAAAAGTTTTAGATATGATTTTTCTAAGAGAAAGCTAAAGAAGAATCCTCTAAAAAGCCCTCTTCTTTTTTACTAAGCCGCCGTCCCTAGGCAGAGAAATCAGCTGTGGAAAAATGAGAGGCCTTGGGATAAGAAAGGGGGGGCGCTATCTCGTTAACAGGCGTCATAGGGGAAGCCCCAACGGAATGAGCGTTACTTATTGTTTTTTTTTGAGGGCGTTCCGATGCTTTTTTACGTTGCATTTCTGCAAAAAGCTCTTCAGACCTTACTTTCCAATGCTCCGACATGCGCTTGACTTCGCTCGCAAGCGAAGCGGCCATTTCAACGCTGTTTTTTATGTTCATACGTAGAATAAGCTCGTTCATGGCGTAACAATACTCGATGAGGGGTTTTAGATCTTTCTTTTCTTGAGGAGAGGATTGCTCAAGATGACTGAGGATACCGCTAAAAATGAGCAGGGCTTTATCGCTTAGATTGGAGCGATCTTCAATGCGATTCTCTTGGGCTGCCTTTTCCGCCTTTGCAAGATATTTGGCGGCGCCTTCAAGATAAAAAGAGAGAGCTTCCTCCGGGTTTTTGAATTGGGGAAGGGACTCTTTCATGGAAGAATAGGCTTTGTTATAAAGATTTATACTCATGTCACGGATCCTTTTAACCTTGTGTTTATGCAGCGGCGGCATATTGTTGTTGTTCAAAGGCTTTGACTTGATTTCCAACGGCCAGAATAGCTTGAATCATCTGCAGGGCTGCCGTTAACCTGCGTTCGAGGGCGGCTAGTTTTTTGGCACCGGCTTCCTTAAGGCGTTCAATCCTTGCTTCTTGATCTTGAATTTTCTTTGTAAAGCTCTCGTGCTCTTTTTCAAGGATGCCTCCCGTACCTGTCGTGCGTTTAACAAAACCCACGCCTTCATCGGCAATGCCTTGGCTTAAGGTCATGGTGGTGTTCACGCTTTCACCGTTGGCAAGGGTAGTATCGTAGAAAATTTTGAAGTCTGCATAGAGAGAGTCGGGATCTCCTTCCAGGGTGATATACCCGTTTTCTTCAACGATATTTAAGGCAGCAATAGCGCCTGTGCTTCCTGCATAATCAAAAGTTGCGCTTAAAACACCGCCACCGTCTTTGGAAATGGTGATTGTCACGGCATTACTTGTAAGTTCGCTCGGAAGGGTTGCGGGATGAGCCGTGGTTGAAATCTTAGGGTTGGTTGAGGTCTCGTTATATGCGAAGAAATTATTAACGGAGCTAAAGTCGGCAGATAGAGCTTCGCTCAATTTTTTCACGTCTAAGGACAGGCGATTTTTTTCAACGTTTAGTCCAAAGTCAGAAGCTTTTGTCCCGGCAACGGTTTTTGCCACCGAATTATTTAGAAAACGTTCGATATCTTGCACAGCCGAGTTAGAAGCAAGGAGGGCAACCTGAATTTTTTCTTTATCCTTTTCCGAGATATCATAAGAATCAAGATCAAGGGAGGTGTATTTTTCAATGGTATTCAAAACCTCGTTATGACTGTCAACCCAAGCACTCATTTTTTCCGTAATATCAAGGGGGGAGTGAGCAATACTAACATTAACGGTTTGGGTCGGATCCCCTGTGGGCTGGGTTTGTTGAAGAACCGTTAAGGTCATATCCGGCAAAATAATTGTGTTTGTATCATGTTTGCTGGGTTCTCCGCGAAAAATAATATCCGCTTGCAGGTCGGTTACAAGGGCTGTTGAGGTGTCGGGGAGAAGGGTTGCATCCCCTCCGGTAACGTTTTTGACAAAGGTAACGGGTGTTGAAAAGGCTTTGGCATCAAAAGAGAGTTTATACCCGGCTCCGCTGGGAATTAAAGCTGCCTTAACACCTGTGGCATTGCTTTGAGCATCCACAAGGTTTTCTATATCTTGAGCCGTCATCGTATTGTCAACGGTAAAGACAATGTCGGGGCTAACTCCGTCGATATGGGGAAAAGTTAAGGTTGCGTCAATACCGAGAGCCGTTGTGCTTTTATCAGGGGCAAGGGTTGCTGCTTTGACGGCATCTCTTTCAGCTGCTTTTGTAATACTAATACCGACTTGCGTCGGGTCAACGCCGGAATTGAGCATAACCGTGAAATACTCGGATCCTGCGCTTCCGTTAATAAAACTATAGCCGGGGGTGGTAAAACCAAAAACACCGCTTTCTCCTGCAATAGTAGAACTACCCCGTAAATCTTTTAGGGTCTCAAGATATTTATTTAAAGTGAGCTCTATTTCAGAGACGGCTTCGTGTCGTTTGTTCATCACTTCTAAATGATCTTGGGGCTTAACAAGACTCGCTTCAACGCCTTTTTGCACGGCTTCAATAATTTTTCCCGTATCAAAACCCGCGACAGATAGACCCGCTTTTACGGCGCCGGTTTTCTCATCTCGCATGATGTTACTAACAGTTGCTTCAGCCGTGTGTACCATAAGGATAGTCCTCTTTTTTAAAGGGGCTTTTTGCCGTATTTTTCCAAACGTTCAAAAGTCTTTAAAAGTCTTTAAAGTGTTTTAATATAAGGGTTTTTTACGTTCTGCCGTGTTAAGTTTTCTACACTTTCTTGCATCCTTTCGGATTGATCAAGGGGTAATTTATTCCGTGTTTCAACACCTGTTTCATTAAGGCTTACCAAAACAGTGCGACCGTCCGGAGCTCTGTGTACATGAGAACCGGGAAGTTCGGGGTGTCGCATGGGGCTCCCTTGAGATTCTGCAGTGAAAATTGTTTTATCTACCGACGTCTTTATCAGGTTCAACGTAGGATCCGCTTTAGCCGGCATTTTCCTAGAACTCGGATGTTCCGGTCCCTGTATAATACTAGGAGATGCAGTTATAATATGTGTCATTTTTAAACTCCCTAAGCTTTTACTTTGATATGCCTTTATGGGGTATATATCTTTTTTCTATTCTTGTTTTTTCTTACATCCCTAAAAAGGGGCTTTGGAAACTTTCTTCTTTTATCCGGTAAGGGCGCCAACCCCTTTTAGAGTCAGCGCCGCTTTTTACCGTTATGGAAATTGGGACCTACAAACCTTAAGCTTGTTGAGCCAATTTCAAAAGTTGGGCGCTTTGTTGTAAAGCCTTACCTTGAGCAATATTTGCAATTTCAGACATAACCTCAGCAAGCTTTTGGTCGGTAATCGCTTTTGCAATATCAGCATCACGGTAGTTAGAGGCCGCAGCGTTCAAGTTTTCAGTTGTTGTTGACAAGTTGCCTTGAATCGCTTCAAGGTTAGCTTGTTGCGCACCTAACTGAGCGTACAAGGTATTAATTGAAGACATAGCATCTTTAATCGCTGTTGACGCAAGAGCCGCATCAGCTTTTGTGGCCAAGCTAATAGCATCAAGCTTCAAACCGGCAGATCCAAGCAAAGCCATTGTTGCCCCTGAGAAGGTCGCTGTTGTTGTGTCCGAGGATAAAGACCCTGTTTGAGAGGTCAACGTAACCGCAGAACCTTGTGCAACATCAACAATGATCTGTGTGATAGGTGTTGCAAGAGCAAAACCGGCACCAAGAACAACAGAGAAACCGTTATCAAAGTTAACAGTTTGCGCCACACCGGGTGCTGTTACCGTTTCCGAGAATACACGTCCGGCGGAATCTTGAATTTCAAGAGTATTCGAGTTTGCCGCATAAGTAATCGCATAAGTTCCGGCTTCTGTTGTTGTTGAGACGCTTGCAGAGGTAAAGCCGCCGTTAGCAGCTGTTGCAAGGGACGTGAACTGAGCAGGTTGAACACCGCCTTGTAGCTTCAAGGCTTCTGTGAAGGCTGTTTGAAGTTGAGCTAATTCAGCAGTTGTATCGATATCGGTAACGTCTGCTGCAAAGGTCATTGCCAAAATATTGTCAGAGTTTGTTGTGCTGACAAGTTTTAACACGCCGTCTGCCGTTGGCGTCACAGAGATTGCTTTAAATGTTTGATCGCCAACAGTAACACTAAAATCAAAAGCGTTTGTTCCGTTGTTGCTAACGCTGGCAGCACTGGCAACACCGCTGATGAACCCTTGAGACGCGGCGTTCGCACCGGCTGCAAAAGAGTTAGCATGAGTTGCAGAAACACCGTTTGTTCCGGACATAACGACGGCAGCTGCAACTGTAGCTGTACCGGCACCACCTGTTAAAAGCTTCACACCGTTCCAGTTTGTTGTTGTTGCAATCGTTTCGGCACCCGCTCTTAAATTGCTCATAACGTTATGAATTTGAAGACGCTCTTTTGGGCCGATGTCTTCAGAGTTTGCTTGAGCAGCCAAGGCATCCATCGTTGATAATGTATCACGAATGTTTGCAAGAGCACCTGTTGCCACCTGAATCACCGCAGACATGTTCTTTGCGTTGACACCGGCTTGGGCGATCACTTTATTAAGAGATTCCATTTGAGAGGCCAGAGCTTGGTCGGACGGTTTAACCGACGCTGTTGTTGCTGCTCTTCCGGAAGATAATTGAGCTGTTGCCGTAGCTCCTTTCTCTTGGTGAAGTTTTTGCTGGTTCATGGCCTGCATGGCACCGCTGTTAAATAGACCTGTTGTAGCCATTGTATTATTCCTTTCGCTTCCTGCGTTATTGAAAGAGCCTACCTGGCTCCTTTTTTGAAGACATTATTATCTTCGTTAACTTATATGCAGCTTGCGTGCCAACTTTAATTAAAAATACTAAGGCTTTGATAAAAAGCGGTTTTATATTTTTTATCCTTATAAAGTTTACAGAAAATATTTTGAGACAAGAAAATGCCGGGTAATTTTTGCCGAGCAAATTGGCACCGTCAAGTTAATTTAGGTCTGAAGTGACATTGTGGAAACCTCCTAGGTTATGGTAAAAATTCCTAGAATTTATGTAGAGGTTTCCCATGTCATTATCCCAAGCTCCCAAAGGGCATCGTTTT